>Ga0214543_1000004_pt1 | contig 527190 bp, 483 predicted proteins | sample CNSS2metaG_FD_160094 | JGI IMG/M metagenome (GOLD analysis project Ga0214543, IMG submission 160094) | Root nodule microbial communities from cowpea collected in UCLA plant growth center, Los Angeles, California, USA - CNSS2 | ecosystem: Host-associated > Plants > Roots > Nodule | place: USA... | reverse complement strand
ACCAATCTCACCCACGGTTCAAGCCAAGGGGCATACGGTCCCGACCGCCAGATCCCTTGGGGGGTGCATCCCCCGAGGGATCGCGCCCAAGCCTACAACCAAGACGCAAAGCAAACATGCAAGGGGCCTTCACGACTCGAGGGCAACTACTCTGCAGCCGCCCTTGAAGCGGCCGCGAGTTGCGTCAGCCAGGCACGCAGGGCGGCGGGACGTACCGGTTTGTGCTGCAAGGAGATGACGTCGCGCTCGGCGGCGCCGCGGACCTCCGGCGTGCGATCGGCGGTCACCAATAGGGACGGGATGTTCTCTTTCCAAAGGGAGCGGATGCAGGCGATCGCCTCAATGCCGGTGCCGTCGCCAAGGTGATAGTCGGCGACGACGGCGTCCGGGCGAGCGGCGAGTCCGTCAGGCCCCATCCCGGCGCAGGCTGAAAGCGACTCCGCCGTGGTGACAGTGCAGCCCCAGCCGCCAAGCAACAGAGCCATGCCCTCGAGGATCTTCACCTCGTTGTCGACGCACAGCACGTGGAGCCCGGTCAGAGCATCCGCCGACTTCGGTGCCGCTAGCACTTGCGGCTTCGCTCGCTCGCCGCTGGTAACCAGCGGCACGGTCACCTTGAAGCCGGTGCCCTTGCCGGGCTTCGATTGCAGACCGACGGGGTGATTGAGAACGCGCGAGATGCGGTCGACGATTGACAGGCCGAGGCCGAGGCCGGCGGCCGTTCGCGCGCCTTCTTCGAGGCGCGCGAATTCCTTGAAGACGGTGCGGAATTTCGAGGGCGGAATGCCGATGCCTGAATCGAGCACCTCGATGGTCGCCACTTTTCCGCGCCGGCGGGCCCCGATCAGCACCTTGCCCCGGAGCGTGTATTTGACGGCATTTGAGACCAGGTTCTGCACGACGCGCCGCAAGAGGTTCGGGTCGCTATGCACGACGAGCGAGGTCGGCATGACGACAAGCTCGATATCCTTCTCCCGCGCCATCGGCGCAAAATCGGTTTCCATGCGCTTGAACAATTCGCCGAGGGGCACCGATTGCAGCCGCGGCTTCATGGCTCCGGTGTCCAGTCTGGAAATATCGAGCACGGCCCCGAGGATCGCCTCCACAGATTCCAGAGAGGAGTCGATATTCTGCACCAGCGCCCTGTTCTCGGAATCGCCGAGCCGCTCCACGAGCGACGAGGAATAGAGCCGCGCGGCATTGAGCGGCTGCAGGATGTCGTGTCCAGCGGCGGCGAAGAAGCGGGTCTTGCCGATATTTGCTTCTTCGGCCGCGGCCCTTGCTTCAGCGAGTTCACGGTTCACCCGTGTCAATTCGCCCGTCCGCTCGGCGACGCGCTGCTCCAATGTCTCGTTCGCCTGCTTCAACGCCATGTCGGCGGCGACGCGCTGGGTGATGTCGGTATAGGTAGTGACGATGCCCTTGTCGGGCATGGCATTGGTCCGGACCTCGACGATGCGCGTGCCGTTGGCAAGTTCCAGCAGGAAGGGCTTGTCGAGCGTCAGGAAGTTGGCGATCAGCGCCGCCTCGTCCTCCTTGCGGATATCGCCGCGGCGAGTAAGCGTCGCGACGATACCGGCCAGCGGAAAGCCGACTTGGCCGGCGGTCTCCGGCAGATCGAGCAATTGCCGGAACCGCCGGTTCCAGATGATCAGGTTGTTTGCATTGTCGAAGACGGCGATGCCCTGGTCCATCTGCGAAAGCGCCGTCTGCAGCATATCCTGATTGTATTGGAGCGCCTCGCTTGCCTGGTCGAGCAGCCAGGCCGTATCGGAGGAAGCGTCGTCCACGCGCTGCAGTGCGAGCGACAGCACCAGTCGCGCCGAAGACGAGCCGATTGCGCTGCCGAGCAATTGCTCGGAGAAATGGACAAGCGCCATGTCGGCCGAGGCGTTTTCATCCAGCCAGCGGCCGGACTGCCGTTCATAGGTGTGAAAAGAGCGCTGCATGCGCTCCTCGCCCATATAACGAGCGATTGTCGTTTTGAGATCTCGCACCGTCACTTTCGTCTTCCGGCCACGGAAGGTTCCTTCCGTGCGCGAGCGGCGCGTGATGAACACGCCCGCCTGGAACCGCTCCAGCGGTTTCGGTGTGCGCGTCAGCGAGCCGAGCACGTAGGCGGTCGTGTTGACGAGCATGCTGAGCGCGGTTGCATTGACCAGCGGGTCGGACTGCGGCCCTGAGAAAAGATCGGTAAAGGGCAGCAGGAAGCTCAGCACCGTCGAGGCGACATGGGAATTGTCCGGGCCGCCGAGGCTCGGCAGAAACAAGAGATAGGCCCAGACGAGAAAGCCGGAGACCATGCCGGAGATCGCGCCGCGGGCGTTCGCCTGCCTCCAGACGAGGCCGCCAAAAAGCGCCGGCGCCATTTGCGAGATGGCGACGAAAGAGAGCAGGCCCAATGAAGCAAGGCCGGCGCTGATGTCCGCCGAGCGGTAATAACCATAGCCGAGAAGCAGAACGACGAATATCGCCGTGCGTCGGATATTGAGGAGGGTGCCGGCCATGTCCTCTTGCAGGGAGCCGCGCGTTCCGAGCCGCCGGCGCAGGAAAACAGGCATGACGATATCGTTGGAGACCATGATCGACAGGGCGACCGAGGCGACGATGACCATGGCCGTTGCAGCGGAGAAGCCGCCGATGAAGGTGGTCAGGGTCAGGAGCGGCATGTCATTCGCGAGCGGCAGCGTCAAGAGATAGAGGTCGGCGTCGCCGGACCCGGAAAAGGTGACAATGCCGGCGATCGCTATCGGCAGCACGAAGAGGTTGATGGCGATCAGATAGAGTGGGAAGAGAACGCCGGCGGTGCGCAGTTCCGTGTCGGTGCGGTTCTCAACGACGGTGACGTGGAATTGCCGCGGCAGCATTATGATGGCAAAGCTGGAGAGCACGATCAGCAGGATCCATCGCGCCGGCGGCGTCTCGTAAGCGAGCGCGGAAAGCGCATCGGGGCTTTGCTGTGCCTGCGCCCAAAGCTCGGCGGGCCCGCCGAAAAGAATGAAGACGACGTAAATGCCCATCCCCAGCATGGCGGCGAGCTTCACTACCGATTCCATGGCGACTGCCAGGATCAGCCCGTCCTGGTGCTCGGTCGCGTCCGTGTGGCGCGTGCCGAAGACGATGGCGAAACAGGCGAGGAAGAGCGTGACGAGAAGTGGCAGGTCGATGAAGTTCTGCCCGGAGCCGATCCCGTACTCGCTGGTGTCGACCATCGCGGCGACGGAACTCGAAACCGCCTTGAGTTGGAGTGCGATATAGGGAATGGCGCCCACCAACGAGATCAGCGCCACAATCGCGGCGACCGCCGGGTTCTTGCCGTAGCGGGCGGCTAGGAAATCGGCGACGGAGGTCAATCTCTCCGTTTTCGCCAGCCGAACGATGCGGCGGATCAGCGGCAGGCCCAAGGTGAACATCAGGATCGGGCCGATATAGATCCCGGTGAATTCGAGGCCGCGTTCGGCGGCGAGGCCGACGCCGCCGAAATAGGTCCAGGACGTACAGTAGATGGCGAGGCTCAGCGCATAGACGAGCGGCCTGCCATTGCTGGCAATCCTGCTTTTTCTCGCCTGCCGGTCGCCATAGCTTGCGACCGCGAAGAGCAGCAGCAGATAGGCGAAGGCCGAGGCAAAAATAACCGAACCCGAAAGCATGCCTCACTCCTCTGCGCGAAGCATAGGGCAACTCCCTGTCTTTGAGAATTGGCTGGCCATTCGTCTTAAGTCCAAGAAGCGCCGGCCCTTCCGGAGCGGAATTGATCGACGCAAGCGGCGGTTCCATCGCACGCGGGTTTGGTTTAGATTCTTAACCGTCGGTTGCGCGCAGGGCAGGTTGGCGCCGCCGTTCCAATGGGCACCTCACGGAGAGACGCATGCTCAACGAATTCAAGGAGTTTATCGCCCGCGGCAACGTGATCGACCTTGCGGTCGGCGTGATCATCGGTGCCGCTTTCAGCAAGATCGTCGATTCGGTCGTCAACGACCTTGTCATGCCGATCGCCGGCGCGATCACCGGCGGCTTCGACTTTTCCGATTACTTTCTGCCGCTTTCGGCGACTGTCACGGCACCGACCCTTGAGGCGGCACGCCAGCAGGGGGCCGTCTTCGCCTATGGCAGTTTCATTACCGTGCTTATCAATTTCCTCATCCTGGCCTGGATCATCTTTCTGATGATTAAGGTCGTGAACCGCGTCCGATCCTCTATCGAAAGAGAGAAAGCACCGGAACCGGCTGCGCCGCCGCCTGAGGACATCCAACTGTTGTCGGAGATTCGCGATCTCCTGAAGCCCCGGGCGTGAACTTGGGCCGTGCTCGCACGGATAGCCAAAGCATCACGAAAATCGATAGATGGGTCAGCGAAATTCGCGTGATCGTCGGCACGAAAGTGTCTAGAAGCGGCGGGCAGTTCAGGAGCCGCCGATGACGATCATGACCAGCCTCAGCCCTCGTGCCCTTTCGGCACCCGAAAGCGGCATAGTCGAATTGGTGAACTACGCGCGCGGCCGCGAAGGACTCATTCCGCTCTGGGTCGGCGAGGGCGATCTTCCCACACCCGACTTCATCAGCCGGGCCGCAGCGGACGCACTGGTGGCCGGCGAGACGTTCTATACCTGGCAGCGCGGTATCCCGCCGCTTCGCGAGGCGCTGGTGCGCTATTACGAGCGCCGCTTCCAGAAAACTTTGTCGCCAGAGAATTTCTACGTCACCGGATCGGGCATGCAGGCGATCAAGCTTGCTATCGAGGCGATCACCTCGCCGGGCGACGAGGTCGTTCTCCTTACGCCCGCATGGCCGAACTTCGCGGCTGCCGCCGACCTCTCTGGTGCCCGGCCGGTTTCCGTGCCGCTGCGGTTCCAGAACGGCAAGTGGCAGCTCGATCTTGGCCGCCTCGACCCGGCGATCGGAAAGAAGACGCGGGCGCTCTTCATCAATACGCCCTCCAACCCGACCGGTTGGACGGCGAGCCGCGACGACCTCGAAGCAATCCTCTCTGTGGCACGCAAGCATGGCATCTGGGTCATCGCCGACGAGATCTATGCTCTCTATTATTATCTCGGCCGGCGGGCGCCATCTTTCCTCGACGTCATGGAGCAGGGCGACCGTATCCTCTTCGTCAACTCCTTTTCGAAGAACTGGGCGATGACCGGTTGGCGCGTCGGCTGGATCGTCGCGCCGCCGGCAATGGGGCAGGTGCTCGAAAACCTGATCCAATATTCGACCTCCGGGGTTGCGCAATTCATGCAGCGCGGCGCCGTCGTCGCGCTCGAGGAGGGCGACGATTTCGTAAACGCGAATGTTGCCAGGGCTCGAGGCAACCGCGACCTCTTCTGCGACGCGCTGATCGCGACCAATCGTGTCGAGACGCTGAAGCCCGATGGAGCCCTCTACGCCTTTCTGAAAATCGACGGCGTCACGGACTCTCGCCGGGCGGCGATCGAAATCGTCGATAAGACGGGGATTGGCCTCGCGCCCGGAACGGCATTCGGCACGGGCGGCGAGCTCTTCATGCGCGCCTGTTTCCTACGTGATCCGGCCCAGATCGCGGAAGCGGCGGACCGCCTGCGCCGCTATATTCTCGACCGCTAACAGCCATCGATAAAATGCGATCAATTCGGAAAGCCGGGGTTTAACTACGCCGGCGAGAATAGACGGCGAGGCCCGGCCGGGGCCCGTGCGTTTTACCGATTCCGAAAGCATCGCCGGGCTTTCCTGTTCCTGGGTTTATAGGGGCGGAAGGCAATCAATGGCGATATTGGTGACTGGCGGAGCAGGTTATATCGGCAGCCATATGGTTTGGTCGCTGCTCGATGCCGGAGAAGACGTCATTGTACTTGACAGCTTGATGACCGGATTTCGCTGGGCGGTGCCGCCCGAGGCCCGCTTCTATTTCGGCGATGTGGGCGACCCGGCTGTTCTTGCGCGAATCTTCGCCGAGAACGAGATCGATGCGGTGGTCCATTTTGCCGGATCGGCGATCGTGCCGGAATCGGTCGCCAATCCGCTCGCCTATTACGACAACAACACGACAAGGTCGCGCACGCTCATCGCTGCATCGATCAAGGCAGGGATACGCCACTTCGTCTTCTCGTCGACCGCTGCCGTCTACGGCACCCAGGACAGGCCCGATCCGGTCAAGGAGTCGGCAGTCTTGCGCCCCGAAAGTCCCTATGGTCGCTCCAAGCTGATGACGGAGATGATGCTCGAGGACGCCGCGGCCGCCCAAGACTTCAGCTATGTGGCACTTAGATATTTCAACGTGGCGGGGGCCGACCCGCTCGGTCGTGCCGGGCAGTCGACGCTCGGCGCCACCCATCTCATCAAGGTCGCCTGCGAGACGGCGCTCGGCAAGCGCCGCAAGATCGACGTTTTCGGCACCGATTATCCGACCCCCGATGGCACCGGCGTTCGCGACTATATCCATGTCAGCGACCTGGTCGCCGCCCACAGGAACGCGCTCGATTACTTGAGAGGCGGCGGTCAGCCTCTCGTCTCCAATTGCGGCTATGGCAAGGGCTTCTCGGTTCTGCAGGTGCTCGAGGCAGTGCGGCGGGTTTCCGGCCGCGAGTTTCGCGTCGACTTCGGGCCTAGGCGCCCGGGCGATGCCGCGCAGGTGGTCGCCGATCCATCACTTGCACGACTGAAGCTCGATTGGGTGCCTACCCACGCAAGCCTCGAATACATCGTGCAGAGTGCCTTCGATTGGGAGAGTTATCTCAGTCGCAAAAACAGTATCGATGAAGGGCGCGAGCGAGAAAGCCGGCTCGTGGCCAATGGCTGATCCGACGGCTCATATTGTCGAAGTGCTATCCCTGATCCTCGCCGAGGAGTTTGCGCTCGTGGGCAATCGCGTGATCGATGAGCTGTGACCACAGCCGATCGTAGAATTCCGGCTCGAGGCCGAACTCGGTCGCGCTCCTTCGGACATTTTCCCTGACCTCGGCGACACGCGCCGGAATATCCGCCTTGAGCTTCAGCGGACGTTTGATCTCGGCGGCACGTTCGATATAGCCCCAGCGTTCTGCAAACAGCATCATCAGGGCGCGATCCAGCCGATCGATTTCGGCACGGATGTCCGCCATTGTCGCGCATTCTGCGGGAGTTTTCTGCATGTCCGGCTCCTGCGGGGCGCCGCCCCAATCGTTGCGCCGACTTGCTAGCAAAGGGCATGCGGACTGAGAAGGGGTAAAAGGGCCGCAGCAAAGGGTCTGGTCACCTCGGCGGGCGATCGTCCGGGGGAGTAGGGTGCGGTCCTGTCTCCGTCCGGCGATCGCCTGCCGACGTGTGTTATGAAGGTATTGCTACAAACTTGAGCGGAGCTTTCGCGCTCAACTCCCGAGAGCGAGCTTGATCGCCAACCCGACCACGCTCACGGCGGCGACGCTGGCGAGCCAAAGGCCGACGAACCAGAGGAGCTTCCGCCCAAGTCCAGCCGCTTGCCTCAATGGTAGCCCTCCTCCGGATCGACCTTGCCGCGGAACACCCAATAGGCATAGCCGGTATAGGCGAGGATGATCGGCACCAGAACAAGCGCACCTACGAGCAGGAAGGCGAGGCTGTCGTCCGGTGCCGCCGCGTCCCAGATGGTCAGTGACGGCGGTATGATGTATGGATAAAAGCTGATGCCGATGCCGATGTAACCAAGCAGGAAGAGGCCGAGGCTGGCAATGAAGGGTTGCGTATCATGCCGGTCGCGAATGCCCTTCAGCAGCAGATAGAGGCATCCGAGCACGAGCAGCGGCACGATGACGCTGAAGATTGCTGTCGGCCAGCCGAACCAGCGCGCGAGATAAACCGGTTCGAGAAATGGCGTCCAGAGGCTGACTATGCCCATGGCTGCGATGGTGGCGAAAGAGCATCGGAGCGCAATGGAGCGGGCATGTTCGGCAAGCAGGCCGCGCGTTTTCATGACCAGCCAGGTTGCCCCTAGCAGCGCATAGCCGACGACGATCGCAAGTCCCGTCACAATGGAAAACGGCGTCAGCCAGTCCCACCAGCCACCCGCATAGGTGCGGTTGGCGATCGGTATTCCCTGGACGAGCGCGCCGAGCGCCAGCCCTTGCGAGAAGGCAGCGAGCATCGATCCGCCGGCAAAGGCCCAGTTCCACAGGAATTCGCCCCGCCGCGTGCGCCAGCGATATTCGAAAGCGACACCGCGGAAGATGAGGCCGAGTAGCATGGCGATGATTGGCGCGTAGAGCGCCGGCAGCACCGTGGCATAGGCGAGAGGAAAGACCGCCATGAGGCCGCCGCCGCCCAGCACCAGCCAAGTCTCATTGCCATCCCAAACCGGCGCGACGGAATTCATCATCACATCGCGGTCGCGTTTTTCCGGAAAGAGCGGAAAGAGGATTCCGACGCCGAGGTCGAATCCGTCGAGGACGACGTAGGCGAGAACGGCGAAGGCGATGAGCGCGGCCCAGATCAGCGGCAGGTCAATGTCCATGATGGGCTCCATGGGGTTGGGCCGGCCCGGGCATGACGCCCGCGGTGCGGATAGGTCCCTCGTCGAGTTCCGGCATCGCATCACGCGGCAGGCGCGCCATCAGCCGCAGGATGTAGAAGGTCCCGGCACCGAAAACGAAGAAATACACGATGATGAAGGCGATGAGCGACGCGCCGACCGCCGGGGCGCCGATGGGCGAGATCGACTCGGCCGTCAGGAGATGGCCGTAGACCGTGTAGGGCTGGCGTCCGACCTCGGTCGTGACCCAGCCGGCAAGCACAGCCAGGAAGCCGGCGGGCCCCATGAGGACGACGGTGCGATGCAGCCAGACATTCGTGCCAAGCGTGCCGCGATACCGGCACCAGAGGCTCCAAACACCGATGCCGAGCATCGAGAAGCCGATCACGAGCATCGCACGAAAAGACCAGAAGACGATGCCGACCGGAGGATGCAACTCTTCTGGAATCGTGTCCAACCCGGCGAGCGGCGCATTGAGATCGTGTTTCAGGATCAGGCTCGACAGTTTCGGGATTTCAATCGCGTAGTCGACCCGCTTCTCAGCGGCATTGGGTATGCCGAACAGAATGAGCGGCGCCCCGTCTGGATGGCTCTCGTAGTGCCCTTCCATGGCCATCACCTTGGCCGGTTGGTGCTCGAGCGTGTTGAGACCGTGCTGGTCGCCGGCGAAGATCTGGATCGGCGCGACGATCGCCGCCATCCACATGGCCATGGAGAACATGGTGTAGGCGCGGCGCGGTGCGGTTTTTCGCAGGAGGTGAAAGGCCCCACAGCCGCCGACCACGAAGGCGGTGGTCAAATATGCCGCGAGCACCATATGTACGAGCCTGTAGGGGAAGGACGGATTGAAGATCACCGCCCACCAGTCCTCAGGAACGAACTGACCCGCCTCGTTCATGGAAAAGCCCGCCGGCGTCTGCATCCACGAATTCACCGCCAGAATCCAGGTGGCGGAGATCAGCGTCCCGAAGGCGACCATCGCGGTTGCGAGAAAATGCAGCTTCGGGCCTACTCGATTGAGGCCGAACAGCATGACGCCGAGGAAGCCTGCCTCCAGGAAGAAGGCCGTCAGCACCTCATAGCCCATCAGCGGTCCGATCACCGGCCCGGCCTTGTCGGAGAACACGCTCCAGTTGGTGCCGAACTGGTAGGACATGACGATGCCCGAGACGACTCCCATTCCGAAGGCGACGGCGAAGATCGTCTTCCAGAAGTTGAACAGCTCCAGATAGACCGCATCCTTTTTCCACAGCCAGAGGGCTTCGAGCACCGCGAGGTAGCTTGCGAGACCAATGGAAAAGGCCGGAAAGATGATGTGGAACGAAACCGTGAAGGCAAATTGAATGCGTGCAAGCAGGATTGCATCAAAGGCTTCGAACACGTCGCGATCCTTTCGGCGGAAGAAGGCGGAGTCCGCAGCGCCGCAACCGGGTCGGCGCCGTTCGATTTCATCGTGTGATTGAATCTGCGGGAAAATTGCCAAAGGTCAATGATTACCCGGCCGCCACGTTGTCACACTGCGGCAATCTTTCGCCTGCGGCATTTTGGTCGGGAGGGGCTCAGCAACGCCCAAGGAAGGTCTCTGCGAGTTCCGTCCAGAAGGCGGCACCGATCGGCAGCAGGTCGTCGTTGAAATCGTAGCCCGGGTGGTGGAGCGGCTTCTCCTCGCCCGTTACGCTCGATCCGAGGAAGAAATAGGCGCCGGGCCTTTCCTTCAGCATATAGGCAAAGTCCTCACTGCCCATATAGGGTCGCGCGAGATTGACGACCTTGTCCGCCCCGGCGAAGCGGATAGCGAGATCACGGACGAAATCCGTTTCGGCTCCGTGGTTGATCGTCGCGTCGTAGCTTCGCTGATAGTCGACCGCCGCGCGCATGCCGAAACTCGTAGCTTGGGCCTCGGCAATCGTCCGGATGCGGCGTTCGAGTTCATCCCGCACAGCCGCGTCGAAGGAACGGATGCCGACGACGATCTCGGCCCGCTCCGGAATGATGTTGCTCGCCGATCCCGCGTGAAATGCGCCGACGGTCACGACCACTGGATCCATCGGGTGGATGTTGCGCGCAACGATCGATTGCAGCGCCATGACGATGCTGGCGCCGCAGACGATCGGATCAGCCGTCTCCTGCGGTTCGGCGCCGTGGCCGCCGCGGCCGTGGACGGTAATCCGCGCCTCGTCCACAGCCGCCATCACCGGCCCTTCCCGGAGCGCGAATTGGCCGAAGGGCAGGCCCGGCTCGTTGTGGAGCGCGAACACGGCGTCACAGGGGAATTTGTCGAACAGACCCTCGTCGATCATAATCTTCGCCCCGCCGAAATTCTCCTCGGCCGGCTGAAAGATGAGGTGGATCGTGCCGTCGAAGCTCTTCCGCTCGGCAAGCGCGCGGGCAGCGCCCAAGAGCATGGCGGTGTGGCCGTCATGGCCGCAGGCATGCATCCGCCCCGGAATCCGGCTGGCATAGTCGAGCCCGGTTTCCTCATGGATCGGCAGCGCATCAATATCGGCGCGGATGCCGATCGAGCGGAAGCCGGTGCCGTTCGTCAGGGTGCCAACGACGCCGGTCTTCGCAAGTCCCGTTGTCACCCGATAGCCGAGAGCGTCGAGATAGCGCGCAACGAACGCGGAGGTCCGCGTCTCCTCCAGGCCCAGTTCCGGATGGGCGTGCAGGTCGCGCCGGATAGCGAGGAGCTCCGGCATGACCTTGTCGATGGTGGCGGAAAGTCTCATGTCAGGCACCACGGGTCGGGATACGGTTTTCGAAATAGCGGAAGGCGAGCACGAGAAGACCCGTCAGGCACAGATAGATCAGTGCGAGCAGCAGCAGCGGCTCATAGGTCAGGAAAGTTTCCTGTCGCACCTTCGAGATCACGGCATAGACATCGATGACGGTGATGGTCGCGACAAGCGGCGTCGACTTGAGCTGCAGCACCGTTTCGCCGGTGAGCGTTGGGAGCGCACGGTGGACGGCACGCGGCAGCCAAATACGCCGGAACATCGTCCATCGCCCCATTCCATAGGCGCGCGCCGCCTCCAACTCGCCCTCCGGAACGCCTGCGAAGGCGCCGCGCATCACCTCGCCTTCATAGGCGGCAAAGGAGATCGTCAGCGCCGCGACACCATAGGGCCAAGCCTCGCGCAGATAGGGCCAGAGGAAGGATTGGCGGATCGTCGGGAACTGCGGGAACAGCGAGCCGAGCCCGTAATAAAGCAGCCAGAGTTGCAGGAGCAGCGGCGTGCCCCGGATGACGGTGCAGAAGAGACGGGCGGGACCTTTGAGGAACCAAGGGCCGGTCACCTGCACAAGCCCCAGCGGAATCGCCAGCAGGAAGCCGAGGATCGACGTGCTGAAGAGCATCGCCAGGCTGACCAGGATGCCGCTGCCCAAGCGCGGCACGTAGCGCGGCAGCCAATCCCAGCGCATGAGAATCGCGATGGCTAGCACCAGGCCAACGAAGAGGGCGATCAGCACGATGCGATGCGGCTTGAAGAAGCTCTCCGCCTGAGGGAGATCTTCCGGGGAGAAGGCGAGCGCGTGGGTGGTTTCGTTGCTCATCTCTGCTCCACGAAGCCCCGGCGCGCATGCCGTTCAATGACACCGATAATAAGGTTGGAAACGAGCGTCAGCGCCAGATAAAGCGCGCCGGCCGCACAGAAGAAGAGGAAATAGGCCTTGGTGGCGCCGGCTGCCTGGCGCGTCACCAGTGTCAGCTCGGCAAAACCGACAACGGCGAGCAGCGCCGTATCCTTGGTGGCGATCAGCCAAAGATTGGAGAGGCCCGGAATGGCATAGGGGAGCATCGCCGGCAGGGTGATGCGGCGGAGCACCTTGGCCGGCGACATGCCATAGGCGCGTGCCGCCTCGATCTGACCGGCCGGCACTGCCTTGATCGCGCCGCGCAGCACCTCCGTCGAATAGGCGCCCTGGACGACGCCGATGACGAAGATCCCGGCCATCAGGCCGCTGATGTCGACCGCACCGAGTCCGAGAAGGCCCAGCAATTGGTTCAGGAGATCAGTGCCCGCATAGTAAAGGAGCAGGATGAGCACGAGCTCGGGCACGGCGCGCACAATTGTCGTATAGCACTCGAGCAAATCGCGCAGCACCGGGCCGCCATAGAGCTTGCCGAAAGCGCCGCCGATGCCGAGCAGCAGCCCGAGTGCGTAACCGCCGATAGCGATCTCGATCGAGTGGACGAAGCCCTGCAGCAGCAACCCGCCCCAGCCCGGTGCCGAGAGCGCGAGCAGGCTCCAGTTGACGAAGGAATCCATGGAGATCAACTCCGAACGTTTCGGCCGGTGGTTTCACGCCTGATGCGCTGGACCGCCGGCCAGTCGCGGATCAGCCGCCATAGATGTCGAAGTCGAAATACTTCTTCGAGAAGGCCTCGTAGGTGCCGTTTTCGCGGATCGCCTGGATCGCCGCGTTGATCTTTTCCTTGAGCTCCGCCTCGCCCTTGCGCAACCCGACGCCGACACCCGGCCCGAGAACGTCGACATCCGGGGCGACGTCGCCCTTGTAGTCGCAGCACGCCTTGCCCTGGTCACTCTGCAGGAACGCGTCGAGCGCGATCGCGTCAGCCTGCACGGCATCGACACGTCCGGCGGCGAGGTCCTGGTTGGCCTCGTCCTGGGTCTGATACTCCTTGATCTCCACGCCGGCCGGCGCGAAATGCTTGGTCGCATAGGCCTGGTGCACCGTCGAGACCTGCACGCCGACAGTTTTGCCGGCAAGGCCTTCCGGCGTCGGCTTGATGTCCTCGCCCTTGGTGCCGATCACCCCGGTGGGGGTGTTGTAGTACTTGTCGGAGAAATCGATGGTCTTCAGTCGTTCCTCGGTGATCGACATCGACCCGATGATCATGTCGATCTTCTTCGCGGTGAGCGCCGGGATAATGCCATCCCAGGCTGCCGGCGTGACCACGCAATCGAGCTTGGCCTCGGCGCAGACCGCCTTCATGAACTCGATCTCCCAGCCTTCCCAATTGCCGTTGGCGTCGGGCGAGGTGAAGGGAGGGTAGGGTTCGGCGGCAATGCCGACCTTGACCGTTTCTGCAGATGAGGCGGCGGCGCCGGTAACCGCCAGGGCGGCGGTGAGCGCCAGGAGCTTCAATGTCTTCTTCATGCTGTTCCCCTTTGTGGTTGTTTAGCATTCAGGAATTCAATGAATAGAGCTGATGAATTTCTTCAGCCTTTCGGATTTCGGCGCGCCGAAGATGGCCTCGGGAGGCCCTTGTTCCTCGATGATGCCGTTGTGCAGGAAGACGATGTGGTTGGCGACGCTACGGGCGAACTTCATCTCATGGGTGACGAGGATCATCGTTCGCTTTTCGCGCGCAAGATCGCCGATCACCGAGAGCACCTCGCCGACAAGTTCCGGATCGAGCGCTGAAGTCGGCTCGTCGAAGAGCATGACGAGCGGCTGGATCGCCAGCGCCCGGGCGATCGCGGCCCGCTGCTGCTGGCCGCCGGAAAGGAAGGCGGGATAGGCATCTTTCTTTTCTTAGAGCCCGACCCGCCTGAGCAGAGCTTCCGCCGCCTCCATCGCCTCTGCCTTCGAACTTCCGAGCACATGCACCGGCGCCTCGATGACGTTTTCGATGATCGTCATGTGCTGCCACAGATTGAAGCTCTGGAAAACCATGCCGAGGCTCGATCGGATGCGCTGCACCTGCTTGCGATCCGCCGGCACCACTCCGCCACGGCCGTCGGGCTTCATTCGGATCTCTTCGCCATGCACGCTGACACTGCCAGCGGAAGGCAGTTCCAGCATGTTGATGCAGCGCAGCAGCGTCGATTTGCCCGAGCCGCTGCCGCCGATGATCGCGATGACGTCGCCTCTCCTCGCGGAAAGCGATACGCCCTTCAGCACTTCCAGCGGCCCGAAACGCTTGTGGAGGTCCGAGACCGCGACTGCTTCGGCCGTATCCGTCATCGGCGGACGGTTCCCGTAGTTCGCAAAGTGCTGGAAGGCATGAAAACTGTCCCCTGATCGCGCTGTCGTTCAGCATCTTCGTTTGTCATGCTGTTTCTTGAGGGGCATGGTTGCACTTGTGCTGCTATTATTCAAGTGTATAATAAATTCGCGCCGAAATTTCCGGCGGACCTCGCTTTCACCAACCCCCGCAGGAGCAGCGCATGAGCCGAAACGGATGGCATGTAACGACGCGGACGGTAGGTGGCGGGCCGGGCGCATCGGCCCGAAAATCGTACCCGATTTTCGGAAAGCTCCATGCGCAAATTCAAAGAGTCACGGCGACCTTTGCGCGTCTGAAAAGACGCGCGACGCTGTAGGAGGCGGGTGTGAGCCGCCGCAGCTTCCATCGCGCTCCGGAGGGTGAGCGCCGGCAGGAACTGATCGAGGCGACGCTCGATTGCATCTCGGAGCTCGGCCTGAAGGGTGCGACCGTCCGACAGATCGCCGTGCGTGCCGGTGTCACCGCAGGGCTCGTCCGGCACTACTTTGATTCCAAGGATCAGATGATCGCGGAGGCTTATCGCAGCGTCATCGCATCGCTGACGGATAAGGCCAGGAACGTCGAGGGCGATCCGGCGATCAGGCTCAAAGACTTCATTGCCATCAATCTGACTGAGCCGGTGGCCGACAGTCGCAGCGTCTCCTTGTGGGCAGCCTTCATCAGCCAGGTGCGCGTCGACCCGGCGCTCGCCGAGATTCACCGGGAAGGTTATCTTGCCTTCCGCAATGCGCTTCAGGTCCTGTTGAGCGATTTCCTCGCTGCCAAAGGCAGGCCTGCGAGCGCGGAGGTCTGTCGCCGCCACGCGATCGCGATCAACGGCCTCGTGGACGGGCTTTGGATCGAAGGCTGCCTCGCCGGCGACCTCTTCCGCGAGGGAGAACTGATCAGCATCGCCATGGCCTCGGTCGAGGCGCTGCTTGATCTTCCTATAGAAGAATAAAGGACGGGAGAAACTCAATGCGCTATGCGTCGATCACGTCGCGGCTGGCCGATCTCGGCTCCGGCAAGTGGTCGCTGCACATTCGTGCGCGGCAATTGAAGGCAAGCGGCGCGGACGTCATCGAACTGACGATCGGCGAGCCGGACCTGCCGCCGGATCGCGCCCTTCTCGATGAATGCCAGCGCGCGATGGACACGGGACGTTACCGCTATTCGAACGGCCGCGGGGAACCGGCTGTCCTGGCGGCGTTGGCGGAAAAGTACCGTCGTCGCCGGGCCGATGTGACGAAGGAGAACGTTCTCTGCTTTCCCGGTACCCAGACCGCGCTTTTCGCCGTGATGCTGGGGCTCGCCGAGGCCGGCGACGGCGTAATCGTCGGCGATCCGCTCTATGCCACCTATGAAGGCGTCATTCGGGCCACCGGCGCCCATCCGGTCTTTGTGCCGTTGAGGCCGAACTTCGGATTCCGCATGCGGGCCGAAGACCTGGAGAGCGCCGTCACCCCCGAGTGCCGCGTGCTGCTCCTGAATACGCCGCACAACCCGACCGGTGCGGTCTTGACCGCAGCGGAAATAGCGGCGATCGGCAACGTGGCACGCCGCCACGATCTCTGGATCGTCTGCGACGAGGTTTATGAGGAACTGGTCTTCGGCGGGACGTTCGCCTCGCCCTTCGACAATCCCGACCTCGCCGAGCGCACCATCGTCGTCTCGTCGATTTCGAAGTCCCATGCAGCGCCAGGGTTCCGCAGCGGCTGGGCGGTGGGACCGGCCGAGTTCACCCGCCGCCTCCTGCCGGTTTCCGAAACCATGCTCTTCGGCCAGCAGCCCTTCATCGCCGATATGACTGCCTATGCGCTGACGCATGACATCGATACCGCGCGCCAGATGCGGGAAGCGTATGGCCGGCGCGCGGGACTTATAGTCGACGGTCTTGCCTGTGCCTCGGGCGTCAAGGCGCTGCGGCCGGAAGCGGGCATGTTCGCGCTGATCGACGTCTCCGATACGGGTCTTTCGGGTGAGGCATTTGCCTGGACGCTGTTGGAGGAGGAGGGTGTGGCGGTGATGCCCGGATCATCATTCGGTCGGCAGGCGGAGGGCTTCCTCCGCGTGAGCCTCACCGTTCCGGATCAGGATATCGACGAGGCTTGCCGCCGTATCGCCGCCACGGCCGAGCGCTGCCTGCGGCGGAAGGAGCGTTGCGCATGATTGCTGCCATGAAAACCGTCGGCGAAGCTCTCATCGATCTGCTCGAGGCAAACGGAGTCGAGGTCGTCTTCGGCATTCCCGGCGTCCACACGGTGGAACTCTACCGCGGCCTTGCGGGTTCGAACATCCGTCACGTGACCCCGCGCCACGAGCAGGGCGCCGGTTTCATGGCGGATGGATATGCGCGCGTCAGCGGCAAGCCGGGCGTGGCGCTGGTGATCACCGGGCCGGGGCTAACCAACACGATTACGGCGATGGCCCAGGCCCGGCAGGATTCGATCCCGATGCTGGTGATCTCCGGGGTCAACCGCCGGGATTCGCTCGGCCACGGACGCGGTCTTTTGCATGAACTGCCCGACCAGCAGGGAATGATGAAGACCCTGGCGCTTTATTCGCACACGCTCCTCAATCCGGCCGACCTGCCGCTGGTTGTCGACCGCGCCTTTGCCGTGCTGCTCTCGGGTCGGCCGGGTCCGGTGCACATCGAAATTCCGACCGACGTGATGGCCGAGAGGATTGAGAGCGGCGTCATTCGGCCCGCCGCGGCGACTCGCCCGCGCGCAGACGGCGAAACCCTGCAGAGGGCGGCGATCCTCTGCGCCGAAGCCTCGTGCCCGGTCATCCTCTGTGGCGGCGGCGCCTTGGCGGCGGAGGCGGAGGTGCGGGCACTCGCCGAACGGATCGGCGCGCCTGTGGTAACGACCGTAAACGCCCGCGGCATGCTCGGCGGACATACCCTGCGCGTGCCAGCGAGCCCGAGCCTCAAGGCGGTCCGCGCCCTGCTGCGCGACGCCGATCTCGTGCTGGCGCTCGGTACGGAGATGGGCCAGACAGACTACGATCTCTATGCCGATGGCGGCTTTCCCGAACTCGGCAACCTGATCCGCACTGACATCGACGCGACGCAACTCGCGAGGGGGCCACGGGCGGTACTTTCAATCCTTTCGGGTGCGAGGACGGCGGCAGCGGGAATACTCGGCTTTCTGCCCGGCCACCTCGCCAAGGACGGCGCGCCACGGGCGGACTCGGCGCGCAAGGCGGCCTTGAAGGAATTGGCACCGAAGATGCGGGCCGAGGTGGGCGTGATCGACATGATCTACGAGGCGCTGCCCGATTGCACCATCGTCGGCGACTCGACGCAGGTTGTCTATGCTGGCAATCTTTATTGCGACGCGCCGCGGCAGCGCGCCTGGTTCAATTCGGCGACGGGCTATGGCGCGCTCGGCTATGCGCCCCCGGCGGCCGTCGGCGCGGCCGTTGCCGATGGCGCGAGGCCTGTCGTCTGTCTCGTCGGTGACGGCGGCTTTCAGTTCTCGCTCGCGGAGATCGGCTCGGCCGTCGATGCCAATGTGCGGGTGATCTTCCTCGTCTGGAACAATGATGGTTATCAGGAAATCGAGTCCTACATGCGCGAGTCCGGCATCACGCCGGAAGGGGTCAAGCCATCGGCGCCGGATTTCCTGCTGACGGCCAAAGCCTACGGTGTTCCGGCAGAGCGTCTGGCCGATAGCCGAAACCTGCCGCAGGCGCTCGCCGATGCCTCCGCGCGGGCGGGGCCGTCGCTGATCGAGATCCATCAAACGAAGACCGCCGGCGCCCCCGGCTAGCGCATCGGCCCGAAAACCGGAACCGATTTTCGGAAAGCTCGATGCGCAGATCCAAAACCACCCTGGATTTGACATTTTCGCGTCGGAATGGTGATAAGGGCGCCGACGCTCGAATCCGGCCACGTTCTTCCGTTAGGCTTGGGTCCCGGGCGCCGATAGAAAGGAACCGCGTCCCGATGTACCTCTTGGGTGGTGGCAGCAAGAGCATGCATGCCGGCCGGCTTCTGGCCGTGCTGTGGCTGTTTTGCGCCTCCTTCGCCATGCAGGCAATCGCGGTCGGGCAAAGCGTCTCGAGCCGGCTTGGCGCCGGCGCGCAGACCGGCGATGTCGCCGCACCCGATTCCGGCTCGTCCAATCGCCCGGCGGCCCGTCAGCTCGCCAGAGCCGTCGCCTTGCCGGATGTTCGCTCCATGGCCGCCCAGGCGGAAGGGAAATCGACCGTCGGCGGCGATCTTGGTGCGGCTCTTCCGCCAGAGTTTTCCGTCGTTCCGGCTGCTCTCGGCGGTCGGCCGGCGCCGGTAGCGCGGACGGAAGTTCTTGTCCGAGCACCGCGCCAGAGCGAGCACATCCGGGCCCCGCCCGGGGCTTAGAAGATCATGGGCGCTCGGGCGGACGGTTTTCGGATCTGCTCGAAATGACAAGAACTCACGCCCGGATGCTGCCGCACAGGCGCGTTCAGGCATTTATGGAAATTCCACATGCGTACATCAAGATGGGCGATTCTCGCCTATGTCGCGATCGTTATCTTCGGATGCCTCGCGGCGCTGCCGAGCGTGCTGCCGCCAGGATTGCGGCAGCAATTCACTTCCGTTCTGCCGTTCGAGCCCGTCACACTCGGCCTTGACCTCAAGGGCGGCTCGCATCTCGTTCTCGAAGTCGATGCCGCCGGTCTGCAGAAGGCCCGCGTCAACACGCTTCTCGACGACACTCGCCGGCTGTTGCGCGGCGAGCGCGTCTCCGCCTCTTCGGCGCGTATCAGCGGTAACACGGTAACGGTGAGCATCCCCGATGCTGCCGACCTGGAAAAGGTGCTGCCGAAACTGCAGGAACTGGCAACGCCCGTAAGTGTTATCGGCTTCGGCGCCTCGGCTCCCGAAGTCGAGGTGACGACGTCCGGTGACGTCATCACGCTCTCGCTCACCGAGGCGGGGCTTGCCGATCGCATGACCAAAGCGGTCGAGCAGAGCTTGGAGATCATCCGCAACCGCGTCGACCAGGTCGGCGTCGCCGAGCCGCTGATCCAGCGCATCGGCTCCAACCGCATCCTCGTTCAGCTGCCGGGCCTTCAGGATCCGACGCGCCTTCGTGAGCTTCTTGGCTCCACCGCGCAGATGAGCTTCCACATGCTGGACCAGAGCGTGGACGTGACAGAGTCGCCGCCGCGCGGGGTCGAGATCCTTCCCGGCGCAAATGACGGCAACAGATATCCAATCGAAAGCCGTGTCGCGATTTCGGGCGAGCGGCTTGCCGATGCCAAAGTCGGCTTCGACCAGCAGACGAACCAGCCGGTGGTGGACTTCAGCTTCGATTCGCTCGGTGCGCGCCAGTTCGCCGAGATCACCCGGGAAAATGTCGGCCGGCCATTTGCGGTCGTTCTTGACGGCAAGGTCCTGACGGCGCCGGTCATCAACGAGCCGATCCTCGGCGGCCGTGGCCAGATCAGCGGCAACTTCACGGTCGAGGAGGCAACGGTCCTTTCGGCGCTGCTGCGCTCCGGTGCCCTGCCGGCGCCGCTGACGATCATCGAAGAGCGCTCCGTCGGACCGAACCTCGGCAGCGATTCGATCCGCATGGGTCTCTATACAGGTCTGGTCGGCTTCGGGCTCGTCATCAGCCTCATGGTCGTGCTTTACGGCGCCTGGGGCATGATCGCCAATGTCGGCCTGTTGCTGCACACGATCATGACCATCGGCGTCCTCGCCCTGATCGGTTCGACGCTGACCCTTCCCGGCATCGCGGGTATCATCCTCGGCATCGGCATGGCGGTCGACGCCAACATCCTGATCAACGCGCGCATTCGAGAAGAGACGGAAGCCGGTGCCGGTGCGATGAAGGCGTTGGACGTCGGTTTCAACAAGGCCTATGCGACGATCCTCGATTCGAATGTCACCACGCTCGTGGGCACGGTGCTCCTGTTCTGGCTCGGCAGCGGGCCGGTGAGAGGCTTCGCCGTGACCATGATGCTCGGCATCATCATCTCGATGTTTACCTCGGTGACGGTCGTGCGCCTGCTGATGCGCGAGGTCGTCGTTCGCCGCAAGATGAAGAAGCTGGAGATACCGTCGCTCTTCGGCCGGGTGCCGCATCTGCCGACAATCTCCTTCATGAAGCGGCGGTATCAGGCGATCGGCTTTTCGGCCTTTCTGTCGATCAGCTCCGTCGTGCTGTTCTTCACGCCGGGTCTCAACTACGGCATCGACTTCATCGGTGGTATTCAGGTCGAAGCAGTTTCGAAGGAAAAGATCGATCTGCCGACGTTGCGCCATGGTCTCGAAGAGCTCAATCTCGGCGAGGTGGCGCTGCAGGACTTCGGCGGCGGCCAGTCGGTGCTAATCCGCGTCCAGCGCCAGCCGGGTGGCGAAAAGGAGCAGACGGCGGCGCTGAACCGGATAAAGGAGGCCGTGGCAACCGCGGTGCCAGGCGCAACGCTCGATCGGACCGAGGTCGTCGGCCCCACGATCAGCACGGAACTCGCACGTTCGGGCTCGCTCGCCGTCGGCCTCGCCATGCTGGCGATCCTGCTCTACATCTGGTTCCGCTTCGAGTGGCACTTCGCCGTCGGCGCGATCGCCGTGCTCCTGCTCGACATCACCAAGACCATCGGCTTCTTCGCGCTCACCGGCGTGGACTTCAACCTGACGGCAATCGCCGCATTGCTGACAATGATCGGCTACTCGGTGAACGACAAGGTGGTCGTCTACGACCGCATGCGCGAGAACCTGCGCAAGTACAAGTCGATGCCTTTCTCCGAACTCATCGACATGAGCATCAACCAGGTGATCGCGCGATGCATCTTCACCTCGGTCGCGACGGCCTTGTCGTTGGTGCCGATGGCGATCTGGGGCGGCGAGGTCGTGCGCAGCTTCGCCTGGCCGATGATCTTCGGCGTCATCGTCGCAACCACCTCGTCGATTTACATCGGCGGGCCGATCCTTTTGTTCCTGAGCCGCTGGTGGAAGGATCGGGAGGCGAGCCGCTCCGGAGTGCAGCCGGCTGGAACGCCTTAGCGGTTCATTTGAGGAGCTGGAAGCGGAGAAGCGCTTCCTTTCGAACAATTAAAGGGGCGGCCTGCGGGCCGCCCCTTTTTCGTCGGAAAGTGCTGTCTTTTTAGAGCTGTCCCTTGCAGGTCGATTCGATGCTACCTAGATAGCGCGAAGGTCCGCTAGGGACGGCAAATGGAATTCTCTGCAGGAGATGGGAAGTCGGGAGAATTTTTTTTTCTCGTTCTTGTTTCTGTGATTGACTAATTGGTAGATTATTCTAGTTTGCAGAGCGAAGCGGAGCTGAGTCCGCTTCGTATCGTTCATCAACCGTCGCGGCGCTGCCGCGCCAAGCCAAAGGAGAGTGACATGTCAAGAATGATCTCGACCGCCGCTTTCTGCGGCTCTCGTTCCCTTTGTCGTGCAACGGTGAAAGGTCTCATTGGCAGCCTCTGCCGAATGTGACCATTCGACCCACCGAAATCACCTCTGCCGAAAATTTGAAGATCCGCGCGTGAAGCGTGGGGGAGCGTCATTGCATGAACAGGCAAGTTATCGAACATGACGGTGTACCCGTCGGCGTTGTTATTCCCGATCAGGGGCAGGTCAAGTTTCTGGCGGTGAAGTATCACGTCTGGGATCTCGATGCTCAGCGGTTCCGCTCGGCCGATGAGGCGAAGGCGGCTATTCGGCACCTGCTTGATGGTCAGGGTGTCCGGCCCGGGCACGGCGGTGTGGCGGCGGCGTGACTTGCTCGGTCTGCGGCGTCTCGCCTGAACTGACCGTGTATCGGTGCTTCCGCGCGTCCGGGTGCGACGCGCGGCGCGCGCCTTTGGTCGGGCTACCCTCCGGCAGCGCCGACTGGCTGATCTGAACTGTGCGAAAACGACCGCGGCGCACCGAAATTCAGCGCCATGATGGCTTGGTTCTTCAAGAAAAAGGGCTTATTGCCTCCGAATACTTTCTCGCCGCACCGCCGTGAGCCGGCCCTAGCGGCCATCTTTGCTCCATGCCGGGGATCGGAAATGGTATTGAGACATGTGAAGGCGGATGGGCATTCGAGCGGTGCCGTGCTTAATTCGATCGGTAGGACGATTACGACAGCGTCGAATGGCATCAAGGCACTGGCGGATCACCTGGTAACTGATGAAGTCTTCACGCGCAGCCTGGTCGATGCCGTCGAACTCATCGGCGATGGGCGTGGCCGCGTCGTAGTTTCCGGCGTTGGCAAGAGTGGTCATATCGGCCGCAAGATTGCAGCGACCATGGCCTCCACCGGCACCTCCGCCTATTTCGTCCATCCGACGGAAGCAAGCCATGGTGATCTCGGCATGATCACCTCCGACGACGTCCTGATCCTGCTTTCCTGGTCGGGTGAGACGGCGGAGCTCGCCAACATGCTCACCTACGCCAAGCGCTTCAAGGTGCCGATCGTCTCGATCTCATCCAATCGGGACAGCATCCTCGCGCGCAACTCGGACGTTGCTTTGGTGCTGCCGAAAGTGCCGGAGGCCTGTCCGCATGGGCTGGCGCCGACGACCTCGGCCATGCTGCAGCTTGCGGTCGGCGACGCGCTGGCGATCGCGCTCCTTGAACGGCGCGGTTTTTCCGCGGAAGACTTCAAGACCTTCCACCCAGGCGGCAAGCTGGGAGCGCAATTGCGCCTGGTTCAGGAACTGGCGCATGTAGCGGAGCAGGTGCCGCTGCTCGCCGTCGGCCGGCCGATGAGTGAGGCGGTTATCGAGATGTCGTCAAAGGGTTTCGGCGTTGTCGGCATCGTTGATGAACGTGGCGCATTGATCGGCGTCATCACCGACGGCGACCTGCGCCGTCACATGGCCGGCGACCTGTTGAGCCAACCCGTGGAGGAAGTGATGTCGCGCAATCCGCGCGTGGTTCACGGCGACGTGCTCGCCAGCGCCGCCATGGAGTTCATGCAGGAGCATAAGGTCACCGTGCTCTTCCTCGTCGACGAGACGGGGCTTCCCACCGGTATCCTGCACATTCACGATCTCCTGCGCGCCGGGGTCGCCTGACGTAGGTCAGGCTCTTTTCTGGGGCTTCTGCCGCGGCGGGGGATCGACGAAGGCTCCCGGCTGGTTGACCGTATGCTCCTGCAGCCGCTTGGCGATTGCCTCGGCGCCTGCGTCGGTTCCGGCCTTGGAATAGAAATTGCCGCGGACCTGGATGGACGCCGCCAACAGGCGGAACATGGCCGCGCTCAGGGCGGGATCCGGCAGTTGCGGCGCCGCCCAAAAGGCGTCGAGAGGCTGTTGGTCCGTCAACCCGTGGATATCGAAGATGGCCCTGCCGAGGACCTTGACGGGTTTACCCTGCCGTAGCGCGTGCAGCCCGGCTGTCGAATTGACCGTCACCATGCCGGCGCTCCTCTCCGTCAGAACATCCAGATTGCCGCCGTCGATATAGGCGACACGATCTCCGATCCCGAGCATTGCTGCTTTCCTGACGGCGATCCTGCGCCAGGGAATGAGGCTGTTGTCGAGAGGATGGACCTTGATCACCAGCTTTGCAGTGCTCGGGGCGTGTTGGGCGAAGGAGATCAGGATATCCTCGATCGCCTCCTTCTGGCTGTTGAAGGGTGAGTGCGCGCGCAACTGATAGTCGGTCTCAAGCTGCAGGGGATAGATAAAATAGGGGCTGTTCGCCGAAACGAGCGAGCGGATATTCGCCTCTGCCGCTTGGCTCTGACGCCTGGCTCCGGCCAGCCGCTTCAACCAGCCGGCATATTCGGCGATCGGATGAAAGATCGCGTGCCGGCGATAGCCGGGGAAGAGAAACCAGAGGAAAACATTCGGAAGGTTGTAAAGGAGGTCACAGGCTGCCTCGGCGACGAACGTCTGCGAGTAGCGCCGCCGCCAGTCGGGCTCGGGCAGCGCCGCAGCCGCTTCGAGAATTTGGCGGGGGTCGACCGGGAAGTGAGAATTGGCCGACATGCCGCCGCGCTCGAGCGTCAGCCAGTCCGGCCGAAGATATCCCATCTCCACGACGAAAACGGCAACCCCGTAGTTCCGCGCCGCGTTGATGGCGGTTTTGTGATAGGGGCGCTCCTCTCCGAGCAGGACGAGATCGCTGATGCCATGGCGGCGGATGAAATCATTCACAAAATCGGACCACCTGGAGAACGAGCCCCGATAATTGTATGCGCCGCCGCGCCGCCAGAAAATCTGATCGCCGGGGTTGAGGTTGATGCGCAAGCATCGATGGCCATGAGCTTCGAGCCGGGTGGCGATCTTGGCAAAGATCGGCGACGAAGGGCCCTGCAGGAACAGGAATGTCCGCCGATGGGTGTCGCTCGTCGCCGCGTCCTCTGTCATTGCTGCTATTCCACTGCTACTGCAGCGCCTCTTTCTGCAGGTTGGCGTGTCCAAACAGGGCGCGCAGAAGGTTCCACGGATGCTCGTCCTGGGGCGGCGTCGGGTGGTGGTTGGACGGACGGGCATTTGCGAGCGGCACGATGAAATAGTCCGTGCGCGGATCGGGGAACGGGTCGGCGAAGGATTTCAACAGCGGCGCGTGGTCGCCATAAAAGACGAGCCAGACCGGGCGCTCGAGCTTGCCGAGGCCGTCGACCAGCTTCTTCAGGGCGGCATCCGATTGCTCGAGGATCGCCAGATAGATTTCGACGGGATTGGTAAGGCCTTCGATGCGGCCCGGTTCCCAAGGCCCATGATTGGCCATGGAGGCGACGAAGAAGAAGCCGCTTTCGTCCTGAGGCAGCTTCGCGGCTTCCTCGAGCACGCGAGCGGTCAGCACCCCATCGGAGACGTAGAGACCGTCTGTTGCCGCATCATGGTCGAAGGCATCGAGCATGGTGAGCTTGTCGAAGCCGAGCACCGGCATTGCCTTGTGGCGCAAGAAGAATGTCCGGTCGTAGGGGTGGACGAAATGTGTGTGCCAGCCGGCCCGTTTCAATTTCCCCGGCCATACGACATCGGCATAGTGTGCTGCACGCAGATAGGGATAGCTCGCATCGACATGGATGTCGTCAGGTACGAGGCCGCTCAAGACGGCGAACTCGGTGCGGAGCGTGTAGCCGCCCTCGAAAACATTGCTCAACCGGCCCCACTGCACCGCCTGCTTGCGCAACCGGTCGATCGTTGGCAACTTGATCGAGTCGACACCGAAATGGCGCATGTCGATGAAGGATTCCGATTGCCAGACGACGATCAGCGGCGCCTCTTCGTGGCCGATCAGATCATGCACCGCGGCCAGCAGGCGCTCTGACAGTTCCGCAACGATCTTCTCGCGCTTGACGCCGAGCCAGATGATGAAATGAAAAACCACCGAGCCGAAGGTGCCGAAGCGCACCGTACTCATCTTGACATTGACCTTGCCGACGAGGCGCTGGACAAGGGCGGCGGTCGGGCGGTTCACCGGACCATAGAACAGCAGGATCCAAGGGGCATTGGCGGCGAGGATCATCACCGCGATCCAGAACGCCTCGTCGCTCGTCGGCAGCACGCTCGGCTCAAAATACATGTAGAGACCGGAGACGCCGAAGACGTAGAGAAAGGCCACGATCCAGAACACGATGTTGAGCGATGTCGCATAGAAGATCGACTTGTATTTGAAGACATCTGCGACGAGGGCGATGTCGGAAAAGACCAAGGGCTCGCGAATGAACTTGAACTTCGCGCGGGAAATGCCGGTGAAGATGATGAAGAAGCTCATGGTGCCCGCCGCCGCATAGAGCGGGCGCCAGGAAATTGCGAAAAAACCGGCAAACACGAGCGCGATTACCGGAAGCCGGGCGACGATATCGATCAGATTCTGGTCGCGGCCAAAGGGAGAGGCATTCTTCCTGCGCTCGCGCTTCGGCAGGGCGAAGCGGTCGGTGAAGAAGATCACTGCGCAGGAAAGAAGATAGCAGCCAAGGGTCAGCGCTGTCGGGTAATCATGCAAATGAAAGGGGAGAACCGCCAAACCGATACCTTCAAGCCGTTTTTTTCCGCGCCGCAGTCTTTGGAGCGGGATGCGCTCACATGCTTTCGCGCCGCCGCCCCATATGCTTGTTCGCCGCATTGTGCGATGTCGGGTGATTCCACCTGACTGCAAAACGCTCCAAGCAGCACGCGTCCCGAGGCTTAGAGCCGTTCCTGTCTAAATGCTAACGTCGGCAGCGACAAGCCGCACATGACTGCCGATGGTCATCGTCCACGGCTGCGTGCGATCGCCCTATCGAACCACCAATCGAGGAGCGGTCGAACCGCCGGACCGAAGCGACCAAGCAAAAAGAGTGCAAGTCCGAAATGGATCTCGAACCGTCTTCGCTCGATCCCGGCGACGATCTTTCTCGCCACGGCATCGGCGCTCCAGGGCTTGACGGCTCCCATGACGATGCTCGCCTCCGGCGGACGCTGGTCGAGTTCCCGCTCGAACTGCGGCGTCTCGGTATCGGGCGGAAAGCTCACCGACACATGAACGTCGTGGCAGCGTGCTTCGCTTCGCAGCGCCTGCGCGAAGCCGTGAAGCGCGAATTTGGAAGCGCAATAGGCCGAATATCCATGAATGCCGATGAGGCCTGCGCCGGAGGATATCATCGCGATACGCCCCTTTCGCCGCCGCACCATGTCCGGATAGACGGCACGTATGGCATGCACAGTTCCGTAAAAATTGGTTTCCACCTGTCGGTTGAAAGAGAGCCCAGGCATGGCTTCGAATGGCGCCGGTTCGACCACGCCCGCCGAGGTTACGAGGATGTCGCACGGGCCGAAGGCTTCGATGCAGCGGGAGATCGCAGCGCCGACCTCCGTCTCATTCGTCACATCCGCCGCCTCGATGCGAATGTCGCCAGCATGGGCGCCGTATTCCGAAACAAGTTTGTGCGCCGCCAATTCAAGAAGATCGCGCGAGCGGGCGATCAGCGACAGCCGCGCGCCACGGGCGCCATAGATGGACGCGATCGCCATTCCTATGCCGCTGGAGCCGCCGGTGATGATCACGTGAGTCATGCTGGACACTCGCTTGCGGCCGCGGCAGCCGCGGTGGTGCTAACGTGCGGAGATTGCCTTCAGCATCTGCTCGATATCGACGCCGCCAAGCCCGAAATTGCGCTCCGTCAGGTCCTTCAGTCGCTCTGCGGTCAGCGCCACGGTGCGGCGGATCTGTTCTTCCGTGTGCTCGCTGGTGATGAAGAAGCGCAGCCGCGCGAGCCCTTCTGGCACAGCCGGATGGATGATCGGCAGCACATTGATGCCGGCGGCGAGGAGGTCGTTCGAAAGCTGTACGGCACGTAAGGAGTCGCCGACGATCACCGGCACGACCGAATAGCCGCCACTCAACCCGGTATCGAGGCCGGCCTCCTTGGCAAGCTTCAGGAACAGGCCGCCATTGCGCCGGAGCGCGGTGGTCCGCTCCGGTTCTCGTTCCAGGATATCGAGGCTTGCGACCGCCGCTGCGCCCAGGGCGGGCGCAAGGCCGACGCTGTAGACGAAACCGCCGGCCGAGGCCTTGAGCACGGCAGCCAGCGCCGCACTGCCGGCGATGTAGCCGCCGCAACTCGACGTGGTCTTCGACAGCGTTCCCATCCAGATATCGACCTCGTGCGGATCGATGCCGAAATGTTCGGCGAGACCCTTGCCGCGCTTGCCGAGGACGCCGAGCGAGTGGGCTTCGTCGACCATCAGCCAGAAACCGTATTCGGCCTTGAGCCTCAGCAGGGCTGGCAGGTTGGCGATATCGCCATCCATCGAGTAAATGCCCTCGACGATCACCATGATGTGGCGATAGTCGCCCGCGACCGTACGCAGAACATGCTCCAGGTCGGCCGTATCGTTGTGCTTGAAGAGACGGCGCGTGGCGCCCGAAAGCTTGATGCCGGCCAGCGCGCTGTTGTGAATGAACTCGTCGTGGATGACCAGGTCCTTGGGCCCCATCAGGCAGCTGATGGCGGCGACATTGGTCAGGTAGCCGCTGACGAAGCAGACGGCGGCGTCCACGCCGTAGAAACGCGCGATCCGCTCTTCCAGCTCGACGTGGACCGGCCGTTCGCCCGCCACGAGCCTGCTGGCCGAGGCCGAAATCCCGAAAGTCCCGATCGTCTCGCGCGTCCGCTCGAGGACATGGGCGTGCTTGTTCAAGCCGAGATAATCGTAAGACGCGAAATTGATCAGCGTACGGCCGTCGATCACCGTCGTCGCGCCGGCCGCGGTCTGGTGCGGTCGGTAGAATGGGTTGGCGATGCCGAGCTGTTCGCTCGCGAATTTCTGCGCCACCACCTGCTTGTATTCCGGCAGATCCTCGAAGCGGGCCTGCTGGCGACGCGGAGCGGGGGGCAACTCCCGCTCCGAGCGGGCCATCCGGTTGCGCTCGGACGAGTGATGAGTGTTCCTCATCCTGTCCAGCAGGTTCTCCTTGAGACTGCTGTTCATCTTGGAGAAGGTCTGGCCCTTTCCGTCGTTGCTCATTGGCTCAGCGCTTTCTCCTTTGCCGCTCCAACATGGCGTTGCGTCAATTCGGTGACGAGCTTGTCGTCAGCGTTTTCGCCCTCGCTGCTCTCGTCCCGCTTGCTCACCTTTTCATAAAGTTTGCGCGCCACGTCCCCGACGGTCGTGTTGTCGGCGACGCCGCTGAGCGGCATGTCGAAGCCGGTGTTCTGCTGGAAGCTGATACCGAGTTCGACGGCCATCAGACTGTCGAGACCGATTTCCTTCAGGATCTTGCCGCGCGTCACCGTATCTTTCGACACGCGAAGGATGGCGGCGATTTCTCCGGCGACCAGATCGAAGAGGATGTCCTCCGCCTCCTGCGGCGATTTGCCCTCGATCATGGCGACGAGGTCCATCGTCGCGCCCTCGGCGCCGGACGAATGCTGGTCGGCTGTGCGCAGGATCACCTCGAAGAGCGCATTGCGGGCAACCGGCAGGTTACGCGCCGCCGCCCAGTCGATCTCGGAGATCATCACGACAGCGGCATCGACGGTTCCCGGATCGGCAGCGATATGGGCTTCGACCATGTCCAGCGCGACCTGCGCCTTCAGAGCCGTCTTGCCTATGCGCTTTGCAAGCAGATCATTGACGTCGGCATTTTGCGTCAGGTAGCCGGCGTCGGCGATTGCTCCGAAGCCGACCGCCAGCCCCGCCAGGCCCTCGGCACGGCGTGCTCGAGCGAGGCCCTCGAGATAACCATTGGCGGCGACATAGTTCGCCTGACCCGGATTGCCGACCAGTGTGGTCGCGGAAGAGAACAGGATGAAATTGTCGAGCCTGTCTCTCCGCGTCAGCCGGTCGAGGAGCACCGCGCCCTTGGCCTTGGTGTCGATCACCGGTCGGTTGCGGTCGCGGTTGAGATTGCTGATCAGCGCGTCGTCGAGCACCATTGCGGCGTGGACGACGGAGCGCAGCGGCGCTTGCGCCCGCAGTGTTGCAAGCAGCGCTTCGACGGCCGCGGCATCGGTTACGTCGCAAGCATGCAGGGAAGCCGATACGCCGCTTCCCGCCCATCGCGCGACCATGGCGGTCGTCTCCGCGTCCGGCTGCCCCCGACGCGAGCAGAGCGCAATCCTGCGTGCGCCCTTCTCGACAAGCCAGTTGGCCGCCATTAGGCCGAAGCCGCCAATACCGCCGACGACGAGATGGACGCCATCCGGATCGACCTTCATGCCACCGTGCGCCTTGGCGGCAATCTCGTGCTTGCCCGCAACAGGGGGCAGTACGACGATCTTGCCGATGTGGCCGGCATTCTGCATCAGCCGGAAAGCATTGCCGATCTCGTCGAAATCGAAGGCGCGGTAAGGAAGCGGCGTCAGTCGACCCTGCTCGAAAAGCGCGCCAATTTCCATGAAGATGCGCTTCGTCAATTGCGGCTGGTTGACGAGCAATTGGTCCGCGTCGATGCCGAAATAGCTGATATTGCGGCGGAAAGGCCTGAGCCCGATCTTGCTGTCGGCGTAATAGTCACGCTTGCCGAGTTCGAGGAACCGCCCGAATGGTTTTACGAGGGCGAGGCTCTGCTCCATCGCCTCGGCGAAGAGCGAATTGAGCACTAGGTCCACGCCTTCGCCGGTCACCGCGCGCACGTCATTGACGAATCCGAGCGACCGCGAATCGAAGACGTGATCCGCACCGAGCATCTTCAGGAAACGCCGCTTCTCGCGCGTGCCGGCGGTCGCGATGACCTTGGCGCCCTTCAGCTTGGCGACTTGCAAGGCAGCGAGACCGACCCCGCCCGCGGCACCATGGATGAGGATGGTCTCGCCCGGCTGGATGCGACCGAGTTCGACCATGGCGTAATAGGCGGTGAGAAAGGCAACGGGCAGGGTGGCGGCCGCCACCAGGCTGATGGTCTGTGGCAGCCTGGCAACGCCTGCGCGCGAGACGACCGCATGAGTCGAGAAGGCTGAGGAGGCGATCGCCATTACCGCATCGCCAACCGCAAGGTCGTCGACGTCTTCTCCGACCTCGACAACATGGCCGGAAAGCTCCATGCCGATCGTCGCCCCGGCAAAGCCATCCTCAAGCGCTTCCTCGGGCAAGAGCCCCATGGCCCACATGACGTCGCGGAAATTGAGGCCCGTCGCGGCGACGGCGACGACGACCTCGCCTGGTCCTGCGCGTGGCACATCGGTTTCTTCCCAGGCGATGCTGCCGACCTGAGAACTGACTCGCTGGCGGATGGTAGCCGCCGCAAAAGCGCTCGTCTTGCCTTCCGCCCGACGGGCTGGTCCGGGCACAGCCCGGATTTCGGAGAAGAGGCTGGTTGCCAAGTCGAGCAGCCATTCGCGATTGGCGCCTTCCAGCGTCAGAAGCGGCAGTGCCGCGGCGAGCATCGCGTCCCCATTCGCTGCATGGTCTGTGAGGTCGAGCGAATGGACGTCGAGGAATTCGTATTCGTTCTCAAGCACGCGAACGAATGCCCAAAGGCCTGAATTCACCCCGGAACTCGTCGAGGCGGCTACCGGTGCACCGCCCGGCGCAACGAGCACGAGGCGGGGGCGTGCGCCCCCGTCAAGGCCCGTCTCGCCGACATGCTGGCGCAGCGCTTCGGCAAAGGCACTGAGGGCCAGTACCCGCGTCTGCAGCAAGTCCGAATCCTCGTCGCCGATGCGCTCTGCCGCCGACAGGAATACGGCGCGAACCGCGTTTGCGCCAAGGGCGCCGAAGGCGTCGCGCAACGTGGCGATATCGGTGTCCATCTCACCCGAGACGGATACGGGGATGGCGCCCGCAGGCGCGGACGTGCGCCGGGAACCTTCCAGTTCGAGCAGCAGATAGGGAGCGGCGCTGGTCTCGCTCGCTTCCGCCGCTTGACTTGCCGCACCGCGAGCTTCGATCAGAATGGTATTGCCGTGTGGGCATTCGCGCTCGCTGACGGTGATGTCGCGCAACTTGAGATCGCTCAGGTACTTTTGCCAATGCGGCACGGCCGCGAGCCTGCCGATTGGGAACTCCGCCGTCTGGCTGCGCGCGAACCAGCCGTCGGAGAGGCCGAGCGCAAAGTCGCCGAAGATCGATGGGGCGCTGACGGCTGCGACGAGAGCGCCGCTTTCGCGCAGCCTCAAGCGAAGCGCATCGCGCACACCGGTTTCCTCGTCGACGATCTGAAAGAGGTTGTCGGAGACACTGACAGCGAGATCGAAGGGACCGATTGCGGAAAACTCGCTCTTCCTCAGGACTCGCACATGGGCGTCTTGCTCGAAGGCGATCTCGAGATTGCGTTGGGCGTTGTCGCGCGGCTCGACCACGGAAAGGGTCGCCCCGTGCCGCGCTGCGAGATCGGCCAGGCGCCGGGTGAAGCCTGCGGAAACGCTGCCGAGTTCGATGATGCGCAAGCGGTTGGGCTTCGCCTGCGCGGCCAGGGCGCGCTCCACAGCGGCGAGGACCCGATCCATGCGTGAGCGGCTTGCCAATGAATGAACGGCCTGGTGGTCGAGCGTCGCCTCGCTGATGAAGGCGGCATTGAAGGCCGGCGTCTCGCCACCGGCCGTCCCGCCAAGAAATGCATCGAGGCGGCTGAGCGCTTCCCTGTATGCATTGTTGATCAGCACCGCCTCGACGGCCCGATCGGGCCGCTCGCCGTAAAGTTCAGCCAGGATTTCGTCAACGGTCGGGAGAGTAAACTCCGTCGCGACTCTCCAGGTGCCGTTCTGGTGCTCCGAGAGTCCTGCATCCTCGAGCGCGTAGAGGCAGCTCGTCAGGAAGCATTGGAAGGCGACGTCGCCGGGCAAGGCTGTGCCCTGGATCGTACCCCCTTCTTTCGCGAGCTTCAGGGCGATCTCCTGGCTGGCGCGATAGATGGCGGCGTTGAACAAGAGGGTGGCATTGTCGACGCCTTCGACGGTTGAGGTCTCCTCCGTCAGCTTCGCTGGGAGTGTGACGGCCGATGTCTTGCCGGGCAGCGTCGCTTCGGACAACACCGTCTCGAAGTGGAAGGAAAGATCCTCGAGCGTCTTGTGTTTGCGCAGATAGGTGCGTCGGAAGCGGCAGTCGGCGAAACGGGCGACCTCGGCGCCGGTGTGGTCGAAGAAGTGGAAGCGGGCCTTGATCGAATTGGCGCTAACGCGCTCGATCTCGATCGTCGCGCGGGCAATCGGCTTGCCGGAATTGACGACGCGCACCGAGCCGAATCGCACCGGTATGTAAGGCGCGCCGCCCTTGTCGCCGGTAAAGCGGTCGAAAAGAGCCACCAGCCCGTGGAACGTTGCGTCGACGGAAATCGGATTGAGCGCATAGCTGACGAACGGATGGCCGGCGGGAGCCGGGGCCTTCAGTTCGACGTCGATCAGCCGATCGCCGTAAGCGGTGGCGCCGGCGAGCAATCGGAAGCGAGGGCCGTAGTCCAGCCCGAATTGTCTGGCCGTATCATAGGCTTTCGCCGGGGTGACGACTCCCGTTTTCGTCATGCCTGTGAATGACGGGCAGCCTCCGTTCGCTCCCGGTATGGGTTTGCGGCTTCGGGCGACGGCATGCACCGTCCAATCGTCGTCGGACAGGCGTTCGCGCGAGCGTATCTCGATGTCGCCGGTTTCCGGGGACAGGACAGTCGAGAGTTCCATGATACGGCTGCCGCTGAGTTCCAGCGGCCGTACGATCTCGAGATTGGTGATCTCGACCTCATCGCTGCCGTAATATTGCTGCGCGGCGGAAACCGCGACCTCGATGAACCCGCTGCCCGGCAGGATCGCCTTGCCGTCGACGACATGCTCGGCGAGATCGGGGAAGAGATGAGCGTCGATGTGGTTCTTCCAGCTGCCGCTGTTCGGGTCTCCGCGCCAGCCGGAGAGGCGGTAGGGCTTGCTCGAGCGACCAAAAAGATCCGTCGCATCGCTTGTCGACTGCGGACGCAGTTCCACCGGCTCGAAGGGTAGGCTCGGCAGTTGGACGAAGGCGTCGCGCTTTCCGTAAACCCGGGGTCGGTCGACAGCCGCGCCATGGGCAACGGCGCGCGCCATCGATGCGGAGATCGGATCATGTCCGGGTTCTCCAACGTCGCGAAGCAGGGTCGCCACCACCGCTGCTGGAACCGCCGCCTGCTTGATGGACTCCTTGACATAGGAGGAAAGGATCGGCCGCGGGGAGATTTCGATGAACAGTCGGCAACCGAGCTCGAGCGCAGCCTCGGCCGCAGCCTGGAATCGGACGGGCTCGCGAACGTTCTTCCACCAATAATCCGGATCGAGTTGGGTGCCTTCGAGTGCGCCTCCGGTGACCGTCGAGAGATAAGTAAGTTCCGTTCTCCGCGGCGCGATGTCCGGGATATCGGTGAGGAAGGCATCCTTCGCCCGGTCGATGATAGGATGGTGAAAGGGGTAGTTGATGTCGAGGATCTGGACGGGGATTTTCGCCTTGCGCGCAGCGTCGCGGAAGGTCGTGACCTCATGTGCCGGTCCGGAAATCGTCACCGAATTGTGCGCGTTCACGGCGGCGACGCAGAGCCCATTCAGGCCTTGCGCCTTGGCGAAGGCGTCAGCGGCTTCCTCGCCGAGCATGACGGCAGCCATCGTGCCTTCGCCGGCGAGTCTATCCTGGTGCAGCGAGCGCTTGGCCACGATTGCTACCGCGTCGACAAGCGACAGCGCGCCGGCCGCGTAAGCGGCGGCGATCTCGCCGACGGAATGGCCGAAGACCGCGGCCGGCTTGATGCCCATCGCTACCAGCGAATCGGAGAGTGCCGCCTGGATTGCGAAAAGCAGCGGCTGGGCAATCTTGGTGTCTGCCAGCTTCTTGTCGAGTTCCGGATCCGTCAGCAACTCCGTGAGGACGATATCGGAATGGAATCTGAACAGCGCGCTGACGGAAGTGAAGGATTGCCGGAAATGCAGGTTCTCCCGGAAGGCCTCGACGCCCATGCCTGCCCATTGGGAGCCGTTGCCGGAGAAGACGAAGGCGATCGGCGCGTTCTTGACCGGTGCCTCGCCGACTTCGCCAATGCCGGAACCGGCATTATCGATATGGCTGGAGATTGCCCGGACGATATCTTCGGGATTGTCGCCACGTGCCACGAATCGATGGCGCATATGGGTGCGGTTTGGTCCCGACGCCGCGATGATGGCGCGCGTCTCCTCCTTGGAGGCGCTTGCAAAGACAGCCTTGTACTCCCTGAGCAGGGTGTCGAGACTCGTTTGCGTATGGGCGCTCGCGAGGAACACATGACCGGACGGGATAGCCGGGGGTTTTTCCTCCGGCAGCGGGTCCGGATCGCTTATGACCACGTGCGCGTTCGCTCCGCCAAAGCCGAACGAATTGATGCCCGCAAGCCGCGCGCGCTTGCCCTTCAGCAGCTCGATCGGATTGGCGGTGACGCGGACGTTCAGTCCCTCGAAGTCGATGAGTTCGTTCGGCGCGTCGAAATGCAGCGATGCCGGCAGGTAGTTGTGTTCAAGCGCCAGAATGGCTTTCAGCATGCCGAACAGGCCGGATGCCGGTTCGGTATGGCCGATATTCGACTTGATCGAGCCGATCGGGACCGGAGCCCGGCGCTTGGCGCCGATGACCGTGCCGATGGACCAGACCTCGGCCGGATCGCCAACCTTGGTACCCGTGCCGTGACCTTCGACGAAGGCCACCTGATTGGCGTCGATGCCGGCGCCTTCGTAGATCGCTCGCAGCAGATTGGCCTGCGCCTCGCGCGAAGGCAGCGAGATGCCGTTGGTGCGGCCGGCGGAATTGACCCCGGTGGCGACGATCTTGGCGTAGCTCCTGTCCCGCTCTCGGCGGGCGCGATCGGAGCGACGCAGGATGAAGACGACGCCGCCTTCGGCGCGTACGTAGCCGGCGCCGTCATTGTCATAGGCGCGGCAGAGCCCTTCCGGCGACAACATCCGCGCCTGCGCGAACCCGACGAAGGGTAGGGGATGGGCAAGCACGTTGACCCCGCCGACGATCGCCGTGTCGATCTCGCCGGCGGTGAGCGCCCGCATCGCCTGGTCGAGGGCGACCAACGAGGAGGAACAGGCAGTATCCACCGTCATGCTCGGGCCGCTCAACCCGAATACGTGGGAAATGCGGTTTGAGACGATCGAGAGCGTGTTGCCGGTCATGAAATAGGGCCCGGCCGCGGCCGGATCCTCGACCGTCAGATTAGCATGGTCAAGGCTGGATGCGCCGACATACACGCCGACATTCTCGCCATGCAGCGACGCGACCGAGATGTTTGCGTCCTCGAGTGCGCGCCAGGCGAGTTGCAACAATACGCGCTGCTGCGGGTCCATGTACATGGCTTCCCGCTGCGACATGCCGAAAACGGCTGGGTCGAAATCATAGATATGGTCCAGAACACCGGCGGCAAACGTATAGGTCTTTCCTTGCGTTCCCATGGCGGGATGCCAAAATCGCGCGAGGTCCCAGCGGTCGGCGGGAACTCTGGACACGGTGCACATGCCCTGACGGAGAATTTCGAATAGCGCCTGCGGCGATTTTGCTCCAGGAGCCAGGCATGCACGCCCAATGATTTCAACTGTCATGTATGATCGAACGCTCTGAACTGCCGTTTAAATTGTTCTAGTCCATTGCAACGCCGAACGTAAATTGCAATAGAGCGACACTTCCTTGGGTGATTTCCCCGTGTTGTTCTCCCTGAGTATTAGCGAGCTTTTAACCCATACCGCCTAGCTTTCAACCCCGAAGGCCTAGATATCCGCCTCACAATCTTCATCCAAGACAATTACGGCGACAGCCTGTAATCGATTCGAAGGCGGTATGGCCGGAAAGGCGCAGTGCCGAATATTTTGGCGGCCTCGGCCGGGTGTGACTTGTTGTGAGACGGCGATTGTGCTTTTCAGGGACCGGCGGGTTCCCTGCCGGGGAAAGATGCGGCGCCGATATCCGAATGGAATCATCGCTGTGCCGAAACTGGAGTGTCGTAGTGAGACGAGTGACTGCCCTTCTGCTTTGTACCGCGCTTGCGGGATGTCAGGCCGTGCCGGGCGAGGGACCCTTGAGCAGCGACATCGTGGCGGAGGCCGGCCAGTCCGGCACCGAGATCGGCAGAAGGAACGCCACAGTTTTCGATATTGTCGATGTTGATGGTCAGTCCGCGCGGCTCGTTTCCGACTATGTGGCGACGACGCTCAGCCGCCGATTTGGAATTGGCGGCGGCGTTGGCCAGGTTGTGATCGGCGTTGGCGACCAGTTGAAAGTCACCATCTTTGAAGCCGGCAGCGACGGACTGTTCTCCACAACGGAATCGAAACAGACGAGCATCGATCTCGTCGTCCAGCCGGATGGCAAGGCGGCCATTCCCTATGTCGGCTCCGTCAGGTTCGCGGGGCTGACGCTCGAGCAGGCCCGTCAGGCGATCCTCGATGCTCTCAGACAGAAGGCGGTGGAGCCCGACGTGATCGTGACGAGCACCTCGACAGCCTCGCGCATCGTGACGGTTTCCGGTGCGGTCGGCCGTCCCTCGGTCGTGCCGCTCAACCTCGTCAGCGAGACGATCAACGAAGTCATAGCCAAGGCCGGAGGGCCGTCGGCCCAGCCCTATGAGACCTATGTCACGCTCGTGCGCGGCAAGAAGACCGGAACAGTGCTTCTGAAGTCGATCATCGAAAGTCCGACGGAAAACATCCACGTCAAGCCGGGCGACCAGATCTTCGTCACGCGCGACCCGCGCACCTTCACGATCCTGGGGCAGGTCCGTGCGAACCAACGCGTCGAGTTCGGTTCAAACGACTTGAACCTGCTGGAAGCGGTGGCGCTTGCCGGCGGCGGCTCCGATCGCACGGTCGATGCGAAGGGCTATTTCGTTTTCCGTTACGAGGAGCCGGACATCGCTATGAGCCTTCTTGGGCAGGAGCGCTTCCATGCAATGCTCAAGAAGGGCATGAAGCCTGACAGCGTCGGCCGCTATCCGATCGTCTACCGTTTCGATATGACGAACCCCGACAGTCTGATCGTCGGCCAGACATTCCCGATCAAGAACCGCGATGTGATCTACGCCTCGCGCCACCCCTCGGTCGACATCACGAAGTTCATGGAATTCATCGCGAGACCGATCGGAATCGCGAATTCCGGCGTCAACGTCGCGGACAATATCAACGATCTCGGCAATTGAGGACGGGGGCGCCGGCGCCTCCACCCGAGCCTCCGTAGCGGCCACTTCGCAGCCCTTTAGAATCGATTGCCTCTCGGCCTGCGCGATCCACGCCGGTTGGAGCGGTGCGCGGTGAACATGCTTGCCGCCCCGCGCGTTCTATGATTGATCTTGCATCGGAATCGAATTTGCGATCGTCGGTACAGGGCTGACCGCGAGGAGGGCACATGGCTCATGAAGCGTTGATCGTCATCGACATGCAGAATGACTTCTGCCCTGGCGGCGCGCTTCCGGTCGAGGGCGGCGATGAAATCGTGCCGGCGATCAATCGCCTGATCGAACTGGCTCCTCACGTGATCTTGACACAAGACTGGCACCCGGCCGGCCATTCGAGCTTCGCGTCCAGCCATCCCGGCATGGCGCCATTCGAGACAACAACAATGCCCTATGGCGAGCAGACGCTTTGGCCGGATCATTGTGTACGGGGCAGCACAGGCGCCGACTTCCACCCCGGCCTTAGATGGACGACGGCCGAACTGGTCGTGCGCAAGGGCTTCCGAGCCGAGATCGACAGCTATTCGGCCTTCTTCGAGAACGACCACAAGACCCCGACGGGCCTCGCCGGCTATCTCCGCGAACGCGGCATCACGAAAGTCCAGCTCTGCGGTCTGGCGACCGATTTTTGCGTCGCCTTCTCCGCACTCGATGCGATGGCCGAGGGTTTTTCGACATCCGTGGTGCTCGACGCCTGCCGCGGCATTGACCTGAACGGCTCGCTTGCGGCGATGACGGCACGTATGCGCCATGCCGGCGTCAATTTGATCTAGGCTCAGGACCTCTTAAGTTGGCCCCGTCGGGATTTGGAAGCGCCGTTTACGGTTTCTTTGTCGGAATCCATCTCTGACTTTTGAAACCGATCACGCTGCCCTTCGGGCCGTCCGCTCAAGATCGTCGCAGTTCAGAAGGAGCGTTGTCTCAGATGCCAAAGACCGATATTGCGCGACGGGTCTACAATCATACCTGGAAGCTCGATCCGATCATCCGCAGCCTTTTGGACACGGATTTCTATAAGCTACTGATGCTGCAGATGATCTGGAAGCTCTACCCGGAGGTCGATGCGACGTTTTCTCTGATCAATCGCACCAAAACCGTGCGTCTTGCCGAGGAAATCGACGAGCAGGAACTTCGCGACCAGCTCGACCATGCGCGCAGCCTGCGCTTTACAAAAAAGGAGATGATCTGGCTGGCGGGTAACACATTCTACGGTCGCAAGCAGATCTTCTCCGCGGATTTCCTCGCCTGGCTCGCCAAATTCCGCCTGCCCGGGTACGAGCTGTCGCGTCGTGACGGCCAGTTCGAGTTGACCTTCCGTGGCCGCTGGGTCGAGACGACAATGTGGGAAATACCGGCGCTCGCCATCATCAACGAATTGCGCTCGCGTGCTGCGATGAAGGGCCTCGGCCCCTTCACGCTCGACGTGCTCTATGCGCGAGCCAAGGCCAAGATGTGGTCGAAGGTCGAGCGGCTCAGGCAATATCCCAACCTGCGCATTTCCGACTTCGGTACCCGCCGCCGCCACAGCTTCCTGTGGCAGCGCTGGTGCGTGGAGGCACTGAAGGAAGGCATCGGCGCGTCCTTCACGGGCTCGAGCAACGTGCTTCTCGCCATGGATACCGATCTGGAGGCGCTCGGGACCAATGCGCATGAGCTGCCGATGGTGGTGGCGGCACTGGCCCGCAACGACGAAGAGCTTGCCGAGGCGCCCTACAAGGTCCTGCAGGACTGGAACCGACTCTATGGCGGCAATCTTCTGATCGTGCTGCCGGATGCGTTCGGCACCGCGGCCTTCCTGAGGAATGCGCCGAATTGGGTTGCGGATTGGACCGGCTTCAGGCCGGACAGCGCTCCGCCCATCGACGGCGGCGAGAGGATTATTGCCTGGTGGAAGGAGATGGGCCGCGACCCCCGGGAGAAACTGTTGATTTTCTCCGACGGCCTCGACGTCGAGACGATCATCAAGACCTACCGCCATTTCGAAGGGCGCGTGCGCATGAGTTTCGGTTGGGGAACCAACCTCACCAATGATTTTGCCGATTGTGCGCCCACGGAAATCCGCGGGCTCAACCCGATTTCGATCGTCTGCAAGGTCAGCGAAGCCAACGGTCGCCCGGCCGTCAAGCTCTCAGACAATCCGCGCAAGGTCATAGGCGATCCTGCGGCGGTGGAGCGCTACCTCAAATTCTTTGGCACCGAGGATTTTGTCGAACAGACCGTTCGTGTCTGACCTGCGTCATCCGCAAAAAAGAAACCGGCGCGTGCCGTTTTCGAAAGGGAGTTGCATTTGCGAGTGTCCATCATCGCACCGCTAGATTTAGCAGTAGAAACTTAAGCTCCGTTAAGATTGCGACCCGAACCGGCGCTTGGCATCCGGCGCGGAAGCGATGGAAATCTCCGCGCTTCCAGGCCCAATCGTATGACTTATTGGGGTACCTCACTATTTTCTTGAATTTCCCCTGAAATGCCCCATGATGGCGCGCATTGAGGTACACCTTGGGAGGGGTTCGTGCGTCAAGCCTATTCTCCACATGACGTCGACGTTATGCGAGGAGCACTCGATATCTGGTGCGCTCTGCACAACGTCGGAAAGGATGGGGCAGAAGCCAACAGGGCCGCCCGGCGCATTCTCGACCTCATGGGTCAGAAGAAATGCTCCTGCGACGAGCTCCTGGCTCGGATGGGCGACTTCACGCCGGACCCGTATCACCGGCATTCCTGACAGCGGCCACATCTCTCGATGAGCGGAAGGAAGCGCAAGCCTTGAAAGGCTCGCGTCTACGAGCCTCCGCGTCCAGGAAGTGTCGAGTGCCCGGAATGGAGGCAAGCGACGGCCGCGCGGGCAGGGCGCGCTGCGCGACCTTCAGCGTGGTATCGATGAGGTGATCTCGCGGGAAATGGCGGCATTTGCCTCTGTCCGGTGTTGAGACAGGGCTATATGGAGAATGCCGCTGACGGCGATCGAAACCACGAGAACGGCGACCGTTGCGCCCAGCCCCGATTTGACCATGCCTCATCCTCCAAATTCCTGTGATCTGCGGCCTCGGCCGTAAAGAACGCCAGATCTCGATAATCCTGTGGCGGCGCTCCGTCTGTTCCCCGCGTAACGTTGCTTATGGTTAACGACAGGTTGCCGTTCTTCGGCAGCGAGTGCGACGATGGTTCCAAGGGGCAGCTGAGAACGGTGGATTGCCGTCCTTGAAGTGAGCGCGACCATGTTTTGGACATGTTTCTCGCAACCACTCGCCGATGATTGCGTTATGCGCGGAAGGCATGGAGGCCTACAATGAAGATTGCCGGCCTGGTACTCACCCTCGTTGCAGCGATGACGATCGCGCCGGGACGGCTGCAGCTGACCCCTGGAAAGACGAAAGCGGTCACGGACGATGGATTCCTCGCTACCATGAGCGCCACGATTGGAGCCCCCGCCGCTACTACCGTGAGCATCGGTACCGCAGCGCCTACAAAGAGGAATTTCGGCGCGGCAATTGCAAGATCGAGCGCAAGTGGGACGCCGACGAATATAAGGAAGAGATCAAGTGCAAGCGCGGCCACTGGGCTCCAGCCTACGATGATCTATACTGATTCACTACGCGCCTACAGGCTTCGCACTGCGGGCGCCCAGACGCCAGCAGCAGGCGAAGACGTATCTCTCCTGGACGCTTTGTCCAAAGGGAGCGGCTGATCGGGAGCTCGGATGGCCGAAAGCGAAGTCGCGGCGGAAGATCGGGACGACGAAGGGGCGGGTAGGCCTTTGTTCGATCGTGATCACCGCCCCGAGCAGCAGAGCTTGGATTTTGCCAAGACGAGGAAGGCCCTTGCCGGAGTTGGACGCGCCCTCACGAGGCTTGGCCGAGCTCTCCGCGAGGAGGGGCCGCCGGCTGTGCGCAGGGCGGCTGGAAAAGTCGGCACGGCCGTCAATTCCCTTCGCGGGCGACTGAGGAGAAATCCGACGCGGTCTGCCATCGACGGGACTGCAGCTCGCTCATCGCTGCGAAGCTTGCGAGGCGGGCGCTGGAGGGAAGACCATTCAAGCAGGAGCAATCACGGCCCAACAGGAAGAATGGTGGCGCGCAGTGCCCTGATCGGAAGCGTCGGATTCCTAATGCTCCTGATCGCCATCTTCGCGTGGGCCTTGGCGGATGTTCCTTGGGACGAGATTGCCGACGGCTCGCTGAAGCCGGTCGTGGTGCTTCAAACGGCGGACGGCAAGCCTTTGGTGAGCCAGGGACCGTTTCAGGGCCCCTATGCGGCGCGAGAGGATTTTCCTCAGCACCTCATCGATGCCGTACTCGCGAGGGAGGACCGTCGCTTCTATGCGCATTCCGGCATCGATCTCAGGGGCATCGCCCGGGCAATCTATGCCAATCTCGGGGCGGGGGAAGTCGTCCAAGGCGGCAGCACGATCACCCAGCAGCTGATCAAGATCCTCTATCTGGAGCGGGAGCGCACCTGGAAGCGGAAGATACAGGAGGCGGTGATCGCCTTCTGGCTGGAGCGCAAGCTCGGCAAGGACGAGATCCTCACCCGTTACCTGAATAATATCTACCTCGGCGCGGGTGCGACCGGCGTGCCGGCGGCCGCCCGCATCTATTTCGACAAGGACGTGCACGAACTCAATGTGGGCGAGTCCGCAATGCTCGCGGGGATCATCCGTGCGCCCTCGCAGCTCAATCCGTTTAGCAATCCGGAGGGCGCCCGCAGTCAGGCCGAATCGGTCCTCGAAGCCATGCGCAAGGGAGGCGCGATCACCGCAGAACAGGCCGAGACGGCGCGGGCGGAATTTGCGGACCTTCAGCCGACGACGCCGGCGACCCGTTCCGGCAGCTGGTTTGCCGATTGGGTCATGCAGGATGCGCGCGAACTTGCAGGTCCCTATCGCGGCACCATTGAGATCAGGACGACGATGGTGGCGAGATTGCAGTCAATCGCCGAAAAGGTCGTCGCCGACGCGCTCAAGCGGGAAGGCGCAAAGGTTGGCGCATCGCAGGCATCGCTGGTGGCAATGACGCCTGAAGGCGCGGTGGTCGCCATGGTCGGCGGGCGCGACTATTCGAAGAATACTTTCAACCGCGCAGTCTCGGCCATGCGTCAGCCTGGCTCGGCCTTCAAGCTTTTCGTCTACTATGCCGCGCTCAAGGCGGGTCTCACGCCCTTCGATGCGATCGACGATGCCCCGATCGACATCGGCGGCTGGTCGCCGGAGAATTTCGGCGGCGGCTACAGCGGTCCGGTCAGCATTGCGGAAGCCTTCGCACGCTCGCTGAACGCGGCCACCGTGGCCTTGGCGATGGAGGTCGGGATAGACCGCGTCGTCGAAGCCGCGCGAGAACTCGGGATCGACGCAGAGCTCATCGACACGCCGAGCATTGCGCTCGGCTCCTCGGAAGTGAACCTGCTTGACCTGACGGGCGCCTACGCATCCGTTCGGGCGGGCAGGGCGCCAATCGAGCCCTGGGGCATCGTGTCGCTGCACGCCGAGGGCCAGCCGCAGGCCTTCCGCGTCGGCCCGTCCAAAAAACCGACGACCGACATCAGCCAGTATCGGCCGGATCTCGTCGGTCTGCTGCGACTGGTCGTTACACGGGGAACCGGCCGCGAGGCCGATATCGGAGCGCCAGCGGCCGGCAAGACCGGCACCAGCCAGAACCACCGCGACGCCTGGTTCATCGGCTTCACCGAGCCGCTGATCGTCGGCGTTTGGGTCGGCAACGACGACGAGAAACCGATGAAGGACGTCACCGGCGGCAAGCTACCTGCAAAGATCTGGCGGAACTTCATGACTGCGGCCCTGGCGGAGGGCGGTCCGGAGGAGGCCGAGCCGAGGGTCGCCGGCTCCGCCCCGGCTTGCAACTTCCGCGCCTGCGCGAGGGCTTACCGCTCGTTCCGCCCCGACGATTGTACGTTCCAGCCCTATCACGGGCCGCGGAGGCTGTGTGAGAAATAGCTACGGCGCCGCGCTTCATATCTCAGATGCGCAAAGTCCCTGTAGCGCTTTGAATGGCTGCATGTCCTTTGTTCTTAGTTTGGGGGTCGATAAGGAGGCATGCGGCAACTGTACGAAAAAAGAGCAAAGAGTGCCCGCCTGAAGCCATCTGCAAACCAAGTAATTTAGTCATTTCTGAATTCATCGGCAGTATGGTGTCGCCATGCGCGGCTTGCTAATGACCATCGTCATCCTGGCAGTCTTTTGGGCGACCGATCGGATCGCCTGCGAGGGGCGCTATAGCCGCGCTTTCTGGCGCCAATCGGCGGAGCAATCCGATTACGTCCGATATCATTTCCATCGGTTGACCGCTTTCGCGATGCGATAGGGCTGTTTCCCCGGTCTCTTCAGGCTCCCGGACGATGCAAGGAGGGAAGCGAGGGTGACGACTTTGTCGCGCCTCACCTGCTGCACCGCGTGCCGTAATGCTTTGAATTGCCGCATGTCTCTATTGGAATCCGATGCATGGAAACTGCAGCAGGAAACTTCCTTTAACTCCGGGCGTTCTCCGCTGAGTGCGTATAGCTCCAATTTGACAAACCCGAATTTGCGCAGTCGTATGACGGCGGCCAAAGGAATATAGGGGGAACCCGTGACTGCCTCCCTCGACCATGTACCTGTACAAGCAAAAAGTTTGCGACAGTTTCTGGCGTTGACTCTTGGATCGGTGGGGGTGGTTTACGGCGACATCGGCACGAGCCCCCTCTATGCCTTCCGCGAGGCACTGCGGCCGTTTACTGAAGGCGGTGTCGAGCGAGAAGAGGTTATCGGCCTCATTTCCCTGATGCTCTGGACCCTGACAGTCATCGTTACCTGCAAATACGTCCTGTTTCTGCTGCGCGCGGACAATGATGGCGAAGGCGGCACGCTGTCGCTGCTCGCCCTGCTGATGAAGAGGGCGCCGCGTTATACCACCTTGATGTTTGCGGCTGGAATTCTGGGCGCCGCTTTGTTCATTGGCGATGCGATGATTACGCCAGCCCTTTCCGTTCTGTCGGCGGTCGAGGGATTGAGGCTCGTGACCCCAGCCTTACACGATTACGTCTTGCCGATTTCGGTGGGGATCATGGTGCTGCTGTTTGCCATCCAGTCCCAGGGTACGGGAGCCGTATCGAGATTTTTCGGGCCAATCACCCTCGCCTGGTTTCTTCTCCTCGGAGGGGCCGGTATCGCCCACGTCGGCGACGATCTGGCAATTCTCGCGGCGTTCAATCCCTTCCATGCAGTCGTGTTTCTATGGAATGCCGGCCTCACAGGCTTCATCGTGCTCGGGGCCGTCTTCCTCACGGTGACAGGTGCGGAGGCCCTGTACGCCGATCTCGGTCACTTCGGTCGTCACCCGATCCAGGCGGCTTGGTTCGCTGTGGTCTTCCCGGCTCTGGCTCTGAACTACCTCGGTCAGGGCGCGCTCGTTCTGTCCCATCCGGATGCCGGCTCCAATCCATTTTTCCTGATGTTCCCGAAGTGGGCGATCCTGCCGGTGGTGATCCTTGCCACCGCCGCAACGATCATCGCCAGCCAATCGGTGATCACCGGAGCCTTCTCGCTCGTGCGGCAAGCGATCCACCTTGGCTTCCTGCCGCGATTGCAGATCTGCTTCACCTCGGAAACCCAGACGGGCCAGATCTATCTGCCGTGGGTCAACACCGCGCTCCTGACCGGGGTGCTTGTTCTCATGCTTGTATTCGGCAGCTCCGAAGCGCTTGCCCCCGCCTACGGCGTCTCAATCAGCGGCGCCATGATCATCGACACGATCCTCGCCTTCGCCTTTGTCCGTTATCTGTGGAATTGGCCTGCCTTCACTGCCACCGTCTTCCTGCTCCCGCTGTTCTTGCTGGAAGCGATTTTTCTCGGCGCCAACCTCTTCAAGATCCACCACGGCGGCTATGTTCCCATCCTTTTCGCCGCCACGGTGATGACGATGATGTGGACCTGGCGAAAAGGTGTGAAGCTGCTGCGCGACAAGACGGCGCGCCACGAAATTCCACTGAGCCAGTTCATAGCCGCAGCCGAACGAAAGTCAGAACACGCTCCCGTCGTCGTCCCCGGAATGGCGATCTTCCTCACGGCCACTCCGGATACGACCCCGGCGGTTCTCTTGCACAACATCAAGCACAACCACGTGCTTCACCAGCACAACGTGATCCTGACGATCAAGACCGCGAGAGTGCCCTATATCCCGGAGAAGGACCGTTTCACCCTCACGAAGCTCTCCGAACGATTCAGCAAACTGGAGCTGCGCTTCGGCTTCATGGACGAACAGAATGTGTCGCAGGCGCTTGCGCAATGCCGAAAGGCAGGCCTCAAGTTCGAGATCATGACGACATCGTTCTATCTGGGGAGGCGGAAGCTCGTGCCAGACCCGAACTCCGGCATGCCGCTCTGGCAGGACAAGCTCTTCATCGCCATGGCGGCATCGGCGATCGACCCGACCGACTACTTCCACCTGCCGCCAAACCGGGTCGTCGAGCTGGGAGAGCAAGTGATCGTGTAGCATAGGCGCGCTAGTAGGCGGCAGCAGCAAGCTCTTTTCTTGTGAATTTCCTTGGGAAAACTGGTGCTGCTAGAGAGATTTGAACTCTCGGCCTCTCCCTTACCAAGGGAGTGCTCTACCCCTGAGCTATAGCAGCATCCGGCGGCGTTTGTGGTGAGCCGCAGCAAGCGAGCGCCTATTGCCATAGCTTGAGAGAGAGCGCAAGCCGCGTTTCGAAGATTTTGCTCCGACGGGATCTCCGAGCCGCGTCATGGAACCGGGATCAAACCACAGCAGCCTATGATTTCGGCTACTTGACTGCTGGAGTGACGGGAACGCGGCCCGGTGTTTTTCAGAGTTCGACATCGGCGGAATCGGCCTTGCCGCTTCCGAAAGCGCCGCATTTGCGCTAATCCATGCTCCATGCAGAAGAATGACGATAAGGAACGCGCACCGGGCTCGCGAAGCGGCGCGCATGAAGCCGCGAACGAGGCGGAGGCGCGGCGCCAGCGGTTGGCAAAGAACCTGCGCGACAATCTCCAGCGCCGCAAGCAGCAGGCCCGTGCGCGCCGGTCGGGCGAGGCCGACGAGACCTCAGGCCTGCCCGCCGCAAAAACGGACGAATCGGAAGATTAGGTCCTGGCGCGATCGAGGACGGCACGAATGACGCGTGGACCTCGCCGCCGACGCAATCTCTTTGACTCGCATTTCAAGGCACTTCTATTTTCCCGGCATCTCCACTAAGAGACGCCCCTTAGCAACACTGGATATTGGAAAGCGGGCGGCGCCCGTGCGAGAGGTCTCATGGATCGCATCAGGATCGTAGGCGGAAATGAACTTCACGGGGTCATCCCCATTTCCGGCGCGAAGAACGCCGCCCTGCCGCTGATGATCGCGTCGCTCCTGACCGACGACACGCTGACGCTCGAGAACGTGCCGCATCTCGCCGATGTCGAGCAGCTGATTCGCATTCTCGGCAATCATGGTGCCGACATTTCCGTCAACGGCCGACGCGAGCGCCAGGGCGAAAGCTATGCCCGCACGATCCATTTCACCAGCCGCAATATCGTCTCGACAACGGCACCCTATGAGCTCGTCTCGAAGATGCGGGCGAGTTTCTGGGTCATCGGACCGTTGCTTGCCCGCGAAGGCAAGGCGCGCGTATCGCTGCCGGGCGGCTGCGCCATCGGTACGCGTCCGGTCGATCTCTTCATCGAGGGGCTGACGGCGCTCGGCGCCGACATCGAGATCGACGGTGGCTATGTCAATGCCACAGCGCCTGAAGGCGGGCTCATCGGCGGACGCTACGTGTTTCCGAAGGTGTCGGTCGGCGCCACGCATGTGATGATGATGGCGGCGACCCTTGCCAACGGTACGACGGTTATCGGCAACGCGGCGCGCGAGCCCGAGGTCGCCGACCTCGCCCGCTGCCTCAATGCCATGGGTGCGAAGATTTCCGGCCACGGCACGAGCACGATCACGATCGAGGGCGTGCGCTCGCTTTCGGGGGCGCGCCACCGTGTGCTGCCGGACCGTATCGAAACCGGCACCTATGCGATGGCGGTGGCGATGGCCGGCGGCGACGTCATTCTCGAGGATACCGATGCGAGCCTGCTCGAGACGGCGCTCGAGGCGATCCGCCGGGCGGGCGCCGAGATCAGCCCAACGAATAGCGGCATCCGGGTGGTGCGCAATGGCGCCGGGATCCGGCCGGTCGATATCGTCACCGATCCCTTCCCGGGATTCCCGACCGACCTGCAGGCCCAGTTCATGGGCCTGATGACCAAGTCGGGCGGCGTTTCCCACATTACCGAGACGATCTTCGAGAACCGCTTCATGCATGTGCAGGAGCTCGCCCGTCTCGGCGCGAAGATCTCGCTTTCCGGCCAGACGGCGAAGATCGAGGGGGTCAACCGGTTGAAGGGCGCGCCGGTGATGGCGACGGATCTGCGCGCCTCCGTCTCGCTCGTCATCGCCGGCCTGGCGGCCGAAGGCGAGACGATGGTTTCCCGCGTCTATCACCTCGATCGCGGCTTCGAGCGGCTAGAGGAGAAGCTGACCCGCTGCGGCGCTCATGTGGAGCGCGTCAGCGACTGATTCGCCTCTTGGCGCCTGAAACCGTTGCGGTTTCGGGCGCGACGTCCTATGTCCTTGGCGGTTGCGGCGCAACAGGCGATGAAACAGGGATGGTTCGCATGGACGCTTTGAGACTGCTGGCACTCGACGAGGAGGACCTCAGTGTCGTATCCGCTCACGTGCAGGACGCAGTCTTCAAGGTGGCCGGCATTCTCTACGATGGCCGCCGTCATCAATTCTCGCTGGTGATCAACCGCTTCGCCTGGGAAAGGGCCGAAGGCAAACGGCGCAATTTCGAACGGCGCCGCGCGGTCTTGCTGTTCAAGTGCGTCACAGCCGTGCGCTCCCTCGGTTTCGATCGCAGCGACGCCGAGGCGGTGCTCGATCTGCTCGCCGTGCGCTTTTCGGTCAGGGGCGAGGGCCCCGAGGGTACGATCGAGCTCGTGCTTGCCGGCGATGCCTCAATCGCACTCGACGTCGAGTGCATCGAGGCGCAGCTCACCGATACCGGCGGCGCCTGGGAAACCGCGTTCAAGCCGCGCCATCCCGAAGGCGTTTGAGTGCACCGCCCGCCATCATCAAAAGGACCATTGCATTGGCTATCAGGCTGAACTCTCTCGACAGCGGCTTCGAACGTGACTTCGCCGCCTTCCTGACAACGAAGCGGGAGGTGTCGGAGGACGTCAACGCCACAGTGCGCGCCATCATCGATGACGTCCGCGCGCGGGGTGATGCGGCGCTCGCCGACTATTCCGCCCGCTTCGACGGGATCGACTTTGCAAAGACCGGCATGGCGGTCACGGCGGCCGAGATCGACGCGGCGATCGAGGCGGTCGAGCCGGAAGTTCTGGGCGCGCTGAAGGTCGCGGCAACCCGGATCGAGGCGCACCATCGCCGGCAATTGCCCAAAGACGATCTCTATGAGGATTTGATGGGCGTCGGCCTCGGTTCCCGCTGGACGGCGATCGATGCGGTCGGACTCTATGTCCCGGGCGGCACGGCAAGCTATCCGAGTTCGGTGCTGATGAACGCGCTGCCGGCGAGGGTCGCCGGCGTTCCGCGCATCGTCATGGTGGTGCCGGCTAGCGGCGGAGCGATCAACCCTGCCGTGCTCGCGGCGGCGCGGCTTGCCGGCGTTGAGGAAATCTACCGCATCGGCGGCGCGCAAGCCGTTGCGGCCCTTGCCTATGGCACGAAGACCATCGCTCCGGTTGCGAAGATCGTCGGCCCGGGCAACGCCTATGTCGCGGCTGCCAAGCGGCAGGTCTTCGGAACCGTCGGCATCGACATGATCGCCGGCCCCTCGGAAGTGCTGGTGATCGCCGACGGCGACAACGATCCGGATTGGATCGCCGCCGACCTCCTGGCGCAGGCGGAGCATGATGCCGGCGCGCAGGCGATCCTTATCACCGACGATGCCGCCTTTGGTGACGCAGTCGAAAACGCGGTCGAACGGCAGTTGAAGACCTTGCCGCGGGCGGAGACGGCGACGGCAAGCTGGCGCGACTTTGGCGCCATAATCCTCGTGCCGGACCTCGACGACGCCGTGCCGCTCGCCAATCGTATCGCGCCGGAGCATCTCGAACTGGCAATGGCGGATCCGGACACGATGGTGCCGAAGATCCGCAATGCCGGGGCAATCTTCATCGGTCGCCATACGCCGGAGGTGATCGGCGATTATGTCGGCGGCTCCAATCATGTCCTGCCGACGGCGCGCTCGGCCCGCTTCTCGTCTGGTCTCGGGGTGCTGGATTACATGAAACGCACCTCGATCCTCCGGCTTGGCCCGGAACAATTGCGCACGCTCGGCCCGGCGGCGATCGCGCTTGCGAAGTCGGAAGGGCTCGAGGCCCATGCCCGCTCGGTCGCCATCCGCCTCAATCTCGGGGGAAAGGGATGAAGGCCGATCGCAACCTCCGGCTCTGCGACATCGTTCTGGACGAGACGATCGGCCGCTCGACACCTGACGTGGAGCACGAACGCGCGGTTGCGATATTCGACCTCCTCGAGGAGAACCTGTTCGAGCCCCTCGGCCATCCAGGCGGGCCCTACCGGCTCAATCTGTCGCTGGTCGACTCCAAGCTCGTTTTCGCGATCTCGACGGACGGTGGCACGGAAGTTGCCACGCACATCCTGTCGCTCACGCCCTTTCGCCGGATCGTCAAAGATTATTTCATGATCTGCGAAAGCTATTACGAGGCGATTCGATCGGCAACGCCGAGCCAGATCGAGGCGATCGACATGGGTCGGCGCGGCATTCACAACGAGGGCTCGCAGACCTTGATGGACCGACTCTCTGGCAAGATCAGGCTGGATTTCGATACGGCGCGCCGCCTGTTCACGCTGGTCTGCGTCCTTTACTGGCGCGGCTGACGGGAGGCGGAGATGACCGGGACCGCCTTCACGGATTTCAGGACGCCCCGATCCGTTCTCTTCATGTGCCGAATGAACGCGATCCGCTCGCCAATGGCCGAGGTGATCGCGAGGGCGGCGCTGCCGAGAGGAATCTATGTCGCCTCGGCAGGCGTCCGGCACGGCGAGCGCGATCCTTTCGTCGACGTCGTTCTCGAGGAGATCGGATTGAGCATCGGCCGACACCAGCCGCGCACGCTAGATGAGCTCGAGGACGATTATTTCGACATGATCGTCACCCTGGCACCGGAAGCCCATCACGTCGCGCTTGAACTGACACGCTCCATGGCCGTCGAGGTGGTATATTGGCCGACGCCTGATCCGACGGTGGCGACGGGCACGCGGGAGCAGATCGTCGACACCTATCGGGCGGTGCGCGACCACCTTTCCGCGCTGATCCTGAGCCGGCTCGCCGGCAACGGTCTGCGCAAGGGCGCCTGAGCGGCCTTGCTTTCGAGCGTCGCACTGACGCGGAGGAAAGTCATGAGATCACGCAGATTTTAGAAGGATCGACCTGAAATCATAAATCCTTTCGGTTTCAACAAGTTGGCCCGGAATGCGAACGGGAATCCGCGCATGCTCTTCCTCATCCCGCGCTATTGCGGAAAAGCGGCATCAAGGCGGGTTCACAAAACCCTGGCGATTGTGTAGTTTCCGCCAAAATTTCTGATGGATGCGTGGCGCATCCCCGAATAAACGCGAGAAAGAACAACCCTGCATGGCGAAAGAAGAAGTCCTCGAATTCCCGGGCGTGGTCACTGAATTGCTCCCCAACGCGACGTTCCGCGTCAAGCTTGAGAATGAGCATGAGATCATCGCCCACACGGCAGGCCGCATGCGCAAGAACCGCATCCGGGTGCTGGCCGGCGACAAGGTGCTCGTCGAAATGACTCCTTACGATCTGACGAAGGGCCGGATCACCTACCGCTTCAAGTAGGCCTCCCAGCGTCGTGCGTCGCCAAGACGCACAACCATCGCTGAACGTTTTGATGGCTGCACATTTTTCCTTGGCTTCGACCAGACGACAAAGGGCGCGGGAGCGCCAACCCCGGGATTGACGGCTCGCTTCGATGACAGTGCCCCAAAAACTGATATTGGCGTCCGGATCGCCGCGTCGCGTCGAGCTTCTGGTGCAGGTCGGTATCGAGCCTGCCCGGCTGCTCCCCATGGATCTCGACGAGACACCGAAGCGTGCCGAGCATCCACGCTCGCTGGCGCGCCGGCTTTCGGCGGAGAAGGCGAAGGCGGCGCTGGCGGCGATCAAGGGGGAAGCGGACTGGCACGGCAGCTACATTCTCGCGGCCGATACCGTCGTCTGCGTCGGCCGTCGCATCCTGCCGAAGCCGGAGCTCATCAGCGAGGCATCGAGTGCGCTGCACCTCCTCTCCGGCCGCAGCCATCGCGTTTATACCGGCATCTGCCTCGTCACGCCTGACCGGACGTTCCGGCAGAAGGTCGTCGACACCAAGGTGCGCTTCAAGCGCCTTTCGAACCTCGACATCGAAAGCTATCTTGCCTCCGGCCAATGGCGCGGCAAGGCCGGCGGCTACGCGATCCAGGGCATCGCTGGAAGTTTCGTCGTCAAACTCGTCGGCTCCTATACAAATGTGGTAGGCTTGCCGCTCCACGAGACAGTCAACCTCCTCGTCGGCGAGGGGTTTGACGTGCATGGCAGCTGGATCGAAGGCTGAAGACGAGTGACCGGGGAAGGCAAGAAAAGCGGTTCGAACGTCGAGCCCCTGCGCGCAACGCGACCCTGCCCGGAATGTGGTCGTCCGTCGGTGCGCGAGCACTATCCCTTCTGCTCCGAGCGCTGCCGCAATGTCGATCTCAATCGCTGGCTTTCGGGATCCTATGCGATTGCTGTTGCCGACGACGAGTCGAAGGTGGATGACGGCGACGAGCGCTGACGGTTCGCGCTCCTCCGATCCGAGTTCGCGCGATGCGCCTGAATCCCTTGGGTTTTCACGGTTTTTCCACTGCCGACTAAATTCGTCAAAAAAGAATCGATTGATGCTGGACACGGCCGAACAAGATGTTATAACCGCGCTCGCTTCCGGCGGCGAACCAAGCGCCCCGGCGGTTTCTCACGAAGAAGCCGTTGCCATCAACGGCAAAATGCCCGGATAGCTCAGTTGGTAGAGCAGCGGATTGAAAATCCGCGTGTCGGTGGTTCGAATCCGCCTCCGGGCACCATTAGCTTGCTAAAGATCGAAAAATCTCGGGATTGCAGTTCGCATCTCGTCGGATGCGGCGGCACGTTGCTTCACCTCGCCGGCGAGCTAAGCCTCATTGGCAGGATGACTCGTTAACCGAGTTGTCGGACAATTCCAGAGTATCGGGAGGGGCGGGGCGCAAAGCCGTTTTATCGGCGCGACCGCTGTCATGTCTGCATTCATCCGAATGGCCGCAGGCAAGGGGCGAAGAAAAATGACCACGCATATGATGAAGCTGCTGATGAGCATCATCGCCGGGCTTTCGCTCGGTTCGCTCATGGTCCTGTTGACCGTACTCTAAGCGGCTTGAAGTGGGAAATCGCTCGAAATCACCGGGGTGGCGGGCGGCGGACGCTCACGTTTCCGAGACGTCGATCCATTCCGCGCCGGTCAGTTCCGCCATCCGGTGAGGGCTGATGTGGACCGCGGCATTGGTCGCGCCGGCCGCCGGAACGACGATATCGAACGCTTTCAAGGATTCATCGCAATAGACGCTATGCGGCCTTGCAAGACCGAAGGGGCAGACACCGCCGACCGGATGGCCGGTTTCGGCCTCCACCTCCGCGAGGTCGAGCATACGCGCCTTGGTGCCAAAGCGGGCCTTGTACTTCCTGTTGTCGAGCCGCGCGTCACCGCGGGTAACGATCAGGATCACATCGTCGCCGACCCGCAGCGCCAGCGTCTTGGCGATCTGCGCCGGCTCGACGCCGTGGCCTTCGGCCGCGAGTGCCACGGTGGCGGTGCTCTGCTTGAGCTCGATGACATCGATCTCGGGGGCGTGTTCTTGGAAGAATGCTTTGACGGAGGCAAGGCTCATTTCGGGCGATCTGGGCTGGTGGATGGCGACAGGCACATTTGTGCGCAAGCATTACCCCGGTGTCGCGGGGGGTGGCACGAATGTCTCAGTCGTCGTTCGAGGCGTCAAGCTCCTCGGGCCGCATACCCTCCTGCTGTGGCGGGAGATAACCGTGGCTTGCGAACCAGTTTTCCAGGATCGTTGAGATTGCCTGCTCGCGCGTAAGGCTGCCCTGATGATCGTTGATGTAGGTTTGGAGTGCCGTCTCGATCTTGTCGCCATAGATGTCGTTCATTCTTTCCTCCGCTCATTCTTCCTGAAACCCGCCTGCCATGGATTCCCGGAGCGCCGTGCTCTCTCATGATTTGGTGCCTGGACCCGCAATATCCAAGGGATCGTGCGTGAGGCGCCATCGCGCCTTCAGGCTTGTTTGACGATGCGGATCAGCACCAGAAGAATGATGGCGCCGATCGTCGCATGAATGATCGCCGCAAGAATGCCCGTGCCGAGCGTGACGCCGAGAGCCGGAAACAGATAACCGGCAATGAGAGCACCGAGGATGCCGACCACCATATTGCCGATCAGCCCGAAACCGAAGCCGCTCACGATCAGACCGGCGAGCCACCCGGCCACAGCCCCGACAAGCAGGTATACCAGAATGCTTTCGATGCCCATTGATTCTCCTCTCGGAAGGCGCAATTCGCTCTTGGAAGGATAACTCCTCCCTTGAGATCAGATACGGCAAATTTGGGCGCGCAGCCGATTTTCTGCGCGAATGGATTTCCGCTCGCGGAGCGAAAAGGCAGCGAACGAAAAGCCCCGGTCCGAAGCGAACCGAGGCCACGAATGCGGTAGCAATTGGTCACGGTCGCTTCAGACGATACCGCCGCCACCGCCGGCGACTGCCGGCCGTCCGACCGCCACCTTGGTGCGGTAGCCGCTTGCCCTGTAGGTCGCACCCGGTGCGATGGCGCCGCCCGCTTCGAGGCGGGCCATGGCGAGGATCGGCTCGACGTCGGTGCGGAAGGCCAGCTTCAGCGTTTCGGACGCCATCAGCGCGTCATTATCCTCTTGGTAGCCCTCGAGCGCGCCGCGGTCGACGAGGAGCGCCTGGGCATAGGCGCGGCAGACTTCCATCGCGCTCGTCATCAGGCTTTCGATCGGATCCGTCACATTGTGGCTCTGGTCGAGCATATGCGCCGGATCGAAGCCTTGGGCGCCGCGCGTCTCGGCGTCGACGAGCTCGTTAAAGACCAGGAAGAGCCGATACGGATCGATCGAGCCGGTGTCGAGGTCGTCGTCGCCATATTTCGAATCGTTGAAGTGGAAGCCACCGAGTTTCCTGAACTGGATCAACCTGGCGACGATCATCTCGATGTTGACGTTCGGTGCGTGATGTCCGAGATCGACCAGGCAGAAGGCCTTGGGGCCGAGCTCCTGCGCGATCAGGTAGTTGGTTCCCCAGTCCTGCACCACGGTCGAGTAGAAGGCCGGCTCATACATCTTGTGTTCGGTGAAGATGCGCCAGTCGTCGGGGAGCGCCGCATAGACCTGTTTCATCGAATCCAGATAGCGCTCGAAGGCGCGGGTGAAATTGCTCTGGCCCGGGAAGTTCGAACCGTCGCCGATCCAGACCGTCAGCGCCTTCGAGCCGAGCGTATTGCCGATTTCAATGCATTCGAGATTGTGCTCGACCGCCTGCCGGCGCGTCGCCGCGTCGGTGTGGCTGAGCGAGCCGAACTTGTAGGAATACGCCTGGCCGGGTGCATCGGCGAAGCTATTGGAGTTCATGGCGTCAAAGCTCAAGCCAAGCGCTGTGCCCTTCTCCTTCAGCGCCGAAAGATCGGAGACCTTGTCCCAGGGGATGTGTAGCGACACGCTCGGAGTCGCGCGCGTTAGCTGATGGATGACCCCACAATCTTCAATCTTATCGTAAATATTGCGCGGCTCGCCGGGGCCCGGAAAACGGGCAAAGCGGGTGCCGCCGGTGCCGACACCCCAGGATGGGACGGCGACGCCATAAGCCGCGACCTTCCCCTTGACAGCCTCGATGTCGATGCCGCGGCGGGCGAGCCGTTCGCCAAGGCTTTCATAGTCACGCTCGAGAGCCTCCTTGCGGCTCTCGTTCTCAGCTTCGATAACGGATGTGCTGATCATGGCGGTCACGGCAGCCTCCTTCTCAGCGCGTGAACGACTGGGCATTGCCCGCGTCGACATTGACGATGTTGCCGGTCGATTTCGCCGACATGTCGGAGGCGAGGAAATAGACGGCTTCCGCGATATCCTCCGGGAAAACGCTGAGCTTCAGCATGGAGCGCTCGCGATAATGCGCCTCCAACTCGTCGACGTCCATTTTGTAGGCGGCGGCGCGCTGTTCCTTCCATTCGCCGGTCCAGATCTTCGAGCCGCGTAAGACCGCATCGGGATTGACGACATTGACGCGGATCTGCGCCGATGCGCCCTCGAGCGCCAGGCAGCGGGCGAGGTGGATCTCCGCCGCCTTGGCGGTGCAATAGGCCGACGCGCCGGGCGAGGCGGCAAGGCCGTTCTTCGAAGCGACGAAGACGATGTTGCCGCCGGCTTTCTGAATACGAAAAATGCGGAAGGCTTCGCGCGAGACCAGGAAATAGCCCGTCGCCAGGATGTCCATGTTCCTGTTCCAGAGCGCGAGCGTCGTGTCCTCGATCGCCGCCGAGGAGGCAAGGCCGGCATTGGAAACCAGAATGTCGAGACCGCCGAACGCAAGCAGCGTGTCGCCGAAGCCGGTTTCGACCGCCGCTTCGCTCGTCACGTTCATGGTGACGGCTCGGACGAAATCCCTGCCATAGCGGGCAGCAAGCTCACTTTCGGCCGCTTCGAGTGCCGCTTGGTCGATATCGGCGAGAACGACGCAAGCGCCTTCCTGCATCAGCCGGTTGGCTGTCGCCTTGCCGATGCCGCCGGCGCCACCGGTGACGAGCGCGATGCGCCCGGCAAGGCTCTTCGGCTTCGGCATGCGCTGGAGTTTTGCCTCTTCGAGCAGCCAGTATTCGATGTCGAAGGCTTCCTGCTCCGGCAGGCCGACATAGGTCGAAACGCCGGAGGCGCCGCGCATGACGTTGATCGCGTTGACGTAGAATTCGCCGGCGATGCGCGCCGTCGCCTTGTCTTTCGCAAAAGTGATCATACCGACGCCCGGAACGAGGTAGACGACGGCATTCGGGTCGCGCATCGCCGGGCTGTCGGAGCGCTTGCAGCGCTCGTAATAGGCCGCGTAGTCGGCGCGATAGGCGGCTATCGCCTCCGGAAGGCCGGCAAGCGTCTTCTCGACATCCGGCTTGGCCGGATCAAAATCGATCACCAGCGGCCGGATCTTCGTCCTGAGGAAGTGGTCCGGGCAGCTCGTTCCAAGCGCGGCGAGGGGCTGCAGATCTCTTGCAGAGACGAAATCGAGAACCGCTTGGCTGTCGTCGAAATGGCCGACCTTGTTCCCGTCGGCACTGATCAGCCCGCGGATCACCGGCATCAGCCGCTTCGCAACGGTAGCGCGCTCGGCGGCTTCGAGCACCGGCTTCACCGCCCCGCCGAAGGCCGGGCCTGAATTTTCGGCCTCGAACCAGGCGATCGCGCGGTTGATGATCTCGATCGTCGTCTCATAGGTTTCCTTGGCCGTGTCTCCCCAGGTGAAGAGGCCGTGGCTTTCGAGCACCACGCCGCGTGCCTTCGGGTTCTCGAGGCAGAATTTTTCGAGCCAGAGTCCGAGCTCGTAGCCCGGGCGTTTCCAGGGCAACCAGCCGATCTCGTCGCCGAAGATCTTTTGCGTCAGTTCCTTGCTGTTCTTCGAGGCGGCAATGGCGATGATCGCATCCGGGTGCATATGGTCGACATGCGCCTTGGGCACATAGGCGTGCAGCGGCGTGTCGATCGAGGCGGCGCGCGAATTGAGATTGAAAGTGCAATGCGGCAGATAGCCGACCATCTCGTCTTCGAATTCAACGCCGCGATAGATATCCTTCAGAGCTCGGAGCTTATCCATGTAAAGCGTGGCGAAACCGTCCATCTTTATGGTGCCGACGTCGCCGCCCGATCCCTTGACCCACAACACCTCGACCGTCTCCCCGGTGAGCGGATCCTTTTGCATGACCTTTGTGGAGGTGTTGCCGCCGCCGTAATTGGTGATGCGTTTGTCGGAGCCGAGCAGGTTCGACCGGTAGAGGAGCCGCTCTGGCTCGCTCATGCCTGCCGCCTTGGTGTCCTCCCAGAGATTGGCCAGGCGTGCGCCCTGTTGCTTGTCGAGCATCTCGAATTCCTCCCGGTCAGTGGCCCGCTTGTGCTTACGCTGCGCGATTGATCGCCATCAGATCACCACGGGAGATCTCCAATTGTCAATCAAAAACGATCACAATCGCTCATACTGCAACGCACAATGAAATTTCATGATCGATACTGATTGACAATGCTTGGGGATGATGGAAGCATGCAGGGCATCGGAGGAGCGCATGCACGAGAAAGAAAGACACAGGATCATCCTGTCGGCGGTGCAGGAAAAACCGGTCGCGACGGTGGCGGAACTGGTGGAACTCACCGGCAGTTCGGAGGCGACGATCCGCCGCGACATCGCATCGCTTCACGTACAGAAACGTCTGCGCCGGGTGCGCGGCGGCGCCGAGGCGATCAATCCGCCGCAATTCGTCGGCCTTGCCGGCCGGCCTTTCAGCGTCAATGAGGGGCTGCATGCGCGGGAGAAGCAGGCGATCGCCCGCGAGGCGGTAGCGCTTTGCCAGGAAGGCGAGCCGATCATCATCAATGGCGGCACGACGACCTTCCAGATGGTGCATTTCCTGGCGAACCGCCGGATGCAGGTCTTCACGAATTCATTTCCGATCGCCGAGCATCTCCTGAAGCATTCGAAGAACACGGTGATGCTGTCCGGGGGCACGATCTACCGCGAGCAGAACATCATCTTGAGCCCGTTCGAAAACGACGTGACGCGCAACTTCTATGCGCGGCGCATGTTCATGGGCGCGCAGGGGCTGGGCCCGCTCGGGCTGATGGAGGCCGATCCGCTGTTGATCCAGGCCGAGCAGAAGCTGATCGACCAGGCAGACGAACTCGTCGTCCTCGTCGACTCCTCGAAATTTCACAAGCGCTCGAGTCTCATTCTTTGTGGCTTAAAGCGCATCACCACGGTGATCACCGATCCGGGTATCGAGGACAGGCATGCCTCGATGCTTGAGAATGCCGGCGTCAATCTCGTCATTGCCCACACCCGGGCGGCGGGCGACGCGCAGACTGCTTCGACATCCGCCTGAGGCGGGTGGGAGAGGGGAGTGGGCTGGCTTTCGTACGCTGTTGCGGAAAGCTGCTGAGTTAGTTGTCGGCCGCAAGAGGCATCCACCCGGATGCTCGGCCAAGGGAGGAGAAGGTGATGAAGATTCTCAAATCATTGATGGTGACGGCAGCCGTTGCAGTTGCGCTGATGGCCAATGCCGCTCATGCGGAGAACAAGAAGATCGCGCTTGTCGTCAAGGCGCTCGGCATTGGATTCTTCGAGGCCGCCAATAAGGGCGCCCAGGAAGCGGCCAAGGAGCTCGGGGACGTCGAGGTCATCTATACCGGTCCGACGTCGACGACGGCGGAAGGCCAGATCGAGGTGATCAACTCGCTGATCGCTCAGAAGGTCGATGCGATCGCAGTCTCGGCCAACGACACCGATGCGCTCGTGCCGGCGCTGAAAAAGGCGATGGATCGCGGCATCAAGGTCATTTCCTGGGATTCGGGCGTCGCCAAGGAAGGCCGGATGATGCACCTCAACCCGTCGTCGAACGCCCTGATCGGCAATATGATCATCAAGCTTGCCGCCGATCATCTGCCGGAAGGCGGCGACGTCGCCGTACTCTCAGCCTCGGCAACGGCCACCAACCAGAACACCTGGATCGCCGAGATGAAGAAGGTCCAGGACAACTACAAGGGCATCAACGTCGTCGCGACCGTCTATGGCGATGACCTTGCCGACAAGTCCTATCGCGAGACGCAAGGCCTCATTCAGTCCTATCCGAACCTCAAGGCGATCATTGCTCCGACCTCGGTCGGCATCGTCGCCGCCGCGCAGGCCGTCACCGACGCCGGCAAGATCGGCCAGATCAACGTTACCGGTCTCGGCCTCCCGTCCGAAATGGCCGGCCACGTCAAGTCGGGCGCTTCCAAGTCCTTCGCGATCTGGAATCCGATCGACCTCGGCTATTCGGCGACGATGATCGCCTACGATCTGATCCAGGGTGCCGAGGCCAAGCCCGGCGCGGAACTGAAAATGGGTCGCATGGGCACTGTGAAGCTTGACGAGAACAATGAAGGCGCCATGGCCGACCCGTTCGTCTATGATGCCTCGAATGTCGAGGAATTCGCGAAAATCTTCTGATCGGGGGAGGGATCTGCCCCTCATCCCTCTGCCGCGACCTTCTCCCCGCTCGCGGGGAGAAGGGGACTCGCGGCGCCGCCTCGCCCATGAACGTTGGCGCGAACCGCGGTCAGCAAAAGGGTCCTCTCCCGCTTGCGCGGAGAGGGCTAGTCCTCGGCTTAAACCCGAGGATAGGGGCAGCCCGGCTATCCAAGGGCGGTTCTGCCGGCCGACCGCCTCAGAAAAACGACTGAATTGGTGGACTCTCTCTTGTTGCAGGATACGACCACATCGCGGATGAAGCCCGCCATCGCGCTTGAGGGCATCTCCAAGTCCTTTCCGGGCGTGCGTGCCCTCTCGGAGGTTTCGCTCACGCTTTATCCCGGTTCGGTGACGGCGTTGATCGGCGAGAACGGCGCAGGCAAGTCGACGCTCGTGAAGATCCTCACCGGGATCTATCAACCGGATTCCGGCGTGATCCGCGTCGGAGAAGCGGAAACCGCGTTTCCGACCGCCCTTTCCGCTGCCCGCGCCGGCGTTACCGCAATCCATCAGGAGACGGTGCTCTTCGACGAGCTTTCCGTCGCCGAGAACATCTTTCTCGGCCATGCGCCGCGTAACCGCTTGGGCCTCATCGACTGGAAGAAACTGAACGCGGATGCTGCCGCTCTGCTTCTAAGGGCGGGCGCGGATTTCGACCCGACGATCCGGCTGCGTGATCTCGGCATCGCCAGGAAGCATCTGGTGGCGATCGCCCGCGCGCTTTCCGTCGACGCCCGCGTCGTCATCATGGACGAGCCGACCGCGGCTCTGTCGCACAAGGAGATCCACGAACTCTACGCACTGATCGAGCGGCTCAAGGCCGACGGCAAGGCGATCCTGTTCATCAGCCACAAGTTCGACGAGATCTTCCGGATCGCCGACCGCTACACCGTCTTTCGCGACGGAACCATGGTCGGCGAAGGAGTGATCGCCGATGTCAGGCACGACGATCTTGTCCGCATGATGGTCGGCCGCTCCGTCGATTCCGTCTATCCCAAGAAAGAGGTCGGGATTGGCGAGCCGGTGCTGACCGTCTCCGGCTATCGTCATCCGACCGAGTTCGAAGACATCAGTTTCCAGTTGAGGCGCGGCGAAATCCTCGGCTTCTACGGGCTCGTCGGCGCCGGCCGTTCGGAGTTCATGCAGTCGCTGATAGGTATCACAAGGCCGTCGGCGGGCGCGATCAGGCTGGACGGTGAGGTGCTGGTGATCCGCAGTCCCGCCGAAGCGATCCGCGCCGGCATCGTCTACGTGCCGGAAGAGCGCGGCCGCCAAGGCGCGATCATAGGCATGCCGATCTTTCAGAACGTCACCCTGCCGTCGCTTTCCCACACGTCACGCACGGGCTTCCTGAGGCTAGCCAACGAGTTCGCGCTGGCCCGGGAATATACGTCGCGGCTCGATCTCCGCGCCGCCTCACTCGATCAGGACGTGGGCACGCTTTCCGGCGGCAACCAGCAGAAGGTCGTGATCGCCAAGTGGCTGGCGACCAAGCCCAAGGTCATCATTCTCGATGAGCCGACCAAGGGCATCGACATCGGCTCCAAGGCGGCAGTCCACGCCTTCATGAGCGAGCTCGCGGCTCAAGGGCTTAGCGTCATCATGGTTTCCTCGGAAATCCCCGAGATCATGGGAATGTCGGACCGGGTCATCGTCATGCGCGAAGGGCGGATCGCCGGCCGGTTCGAGCGTTCCGAACTCACTGCGGAGAAACTGGTTCGCGCGGCAGCCGGTATCGAAGCTCAGCCGGAAGGGAGAGCCGCATGACGGCCAAGCTCCTCAAGAACCGCGAAATCCTGCTCGTCATGGCGATCATGGTGCTGTTGGCCGTCATCGCCCTGCGCTTCCCCGGCTTCGTGGCGCCGGCCAATCTCGCACGAGTCTATAACGACACTTCGATCCTGATCATCCTGGCGCTCGGGCAGATGGCCGTGATCCTGACGCGCTGCATCGACCTCTCGATGGCGGCGAACCTCGCGCTCTGCGGCATGGTTGCGGCGATGTTGAATACGGCCTTTCCCGGTCTGCCGATCCCGCTCGTCATTGTCGCCGTGATGGCGCTCGGCGGGCTGCTCGGCATGGCGAACGGTACGCTCGTCTGGAAAATCGACATCCCGCCGATTGTCGTGACCCTCGGCACGCTGACGATCTACCGCGGCCTGATCTTTCTCCTGACCGACGGCAAATGGATCAACGCGCATGAGATGAGCGACGCCTTCAAGGCGCTGCCGCGCCAGGATCTCGCCGGCGTGCCGGTGCTCTCCTGGCTTTCGCTCGTGATGATCGCGGTGATGTTCGTGGTCATGGGCCGCACGCCGCTGGGTCGGGCCTTCTATGCCGTCGGCGGCAATCCGCATGCGGCGGTCTATACCGGTATCGACGTAGGCCGCACGCGCTTCTTTGCCTACTGTCTCTCGGGCGCTTTGGCCGGGCTTTCCGGCTATCTCTGGGTGTCGCGTTATGCGGTCGCCTATGTCGATATCGCCGCAGGTTTCGAACTCGATATCATCGCGGCCTGCGTCATCGGCGGCATTTCGATCGCCGGCGGCATCGGCTCCGTCGCGGGCGCGGTGCTCGGAGCGCTCTTTCTCGGCGTGATCAAGAACGCGCTGCCTGTGATCAATATCTCGCCCTTCGCGCAGATGGCGATCTCCGGCACGGTCATCATCATCGCCGTCGCCGTCAACGTCCGCGCCGAGCGGCGCAAGGGCAGGGTCATTCTTAAGAAAGCGGAGGCGGCCTGATGGCGCACGCTCAACTTTCCCCGCGCAATATTCCCGATCGCCTGCAGGGGCGGGGCGCCCGGCTCCTGAAGAGTTGGGAGGCTCTGCTCGTCGTCGTCGCGGCCGCCATCTTCCTCGGCAATTCGCTGGCGTCTCCCTATTTCCTTGATCCGTGGAACCTGTCGGACGCGACTTTCAATTTCACGGAAAAGGCGATGATCGCCTTCGCCATGGCACTGGTGATCATTTCCGGCGAGATCGACCTTTCGGTCGCTTCGATCATCGCGCTCGCTTCGACGGCCATGGGCTACGCGGTGCAGCTCGGTCTGGATACGCCGGCGCTCGTCGCGATCGGCCTTGGCGTCGGGCTCGTCTGCGGCGCGGTCAACGGTCTCCTTATCACCGGTCTCGGCCTGCCATCGATCGTCGTGACGATCGGCACCATGAGCCTGTTTCGCGGTCTCTCCTTCATCGTTCTTGGCGATCAGGCCTTTACCGGTTATCCGGAAAGCTTCGCCTGGTTCGGCCAAGGCTATGTCTGGTGGGTCTTCTCCTTCGAGTTCACCCTTTTCGTGCTGCTCGCCGTGGTCTACGGCGTCCTGCTGCACAAGACGAATTTCGGTCGTGCCGTCTATGCGATCGGCAACAATCAGACCGCGGCGCTGTTTTCCGGGGTGCGCGTGGCCAGGGTAAAATTCGCGCTCTTCCTGATGACCGGACTGATGGCGGGGCTCGCCTCGATCTGCCTCACCTCGCGGCTCGGCTCTACCCGGCCCTCGATCGCGCTCGGTTGGGAACTCGAAGTGGTAACGATGGTCGTGCTCGGTGGCGTCAGCATTCTCGGTGGTTCGGGAACCATCCCGGGCATCGTGCTGGCTGCGCTGATCATGGGCATGGTCACCTTCGGTTTTGGCCTTTTGAACGTCCCGGGCATCGTCATGTCGATCTTCATCGGCCTGCTGCTGATCTCGGTCATCGCCTTGCCGATCTTGTGGCAGCGCGCCCGCCGCCGCCTCTCCCAGTGAGGGTCGTTCCATGGAAAAATACGCCTTCCGCATGCGGCTCAACCCGGGAAAGGCCGAGGAATATCGGGCGCGCCACGATGCGATCTGGCCCGAACTCGCCGCGCTCCTGAAAGAGGCCGGGATCTTCGACTATTCGATTCACCTCGACGAAGAGACGAACCTGCTTTTCGGTGTGCTCTGGCGGACCGACGACCACAAGATGGCCGATCTGCCCGCCCACCCGGTAATGCAGAAATGGTGGGCCTATATGGCCGACATCATGGAGACGAAGACGGACAACGAGCCGGTCGCCGTCCCGCTCAAGATGGTTTTCCATCTGCCATGAAGACAGTCGCCGTCATCGATATCGGCAAGACGAACGCCAAGGTCGCGCTGGTCGACCTTGATCGCTTCGAGGAGATTGCCGTCCGCAAGACGCCCAATCTCGTCATTGGGAGCGGGCTCTACCCTCATTTCGATATCGATTATCTCTGGCGCTTCATTCTGGAGAGCTTGGCCGCGCTCCATCGCGAATGCCCCGTGGAGGCGATCTCGGTCACGACCCATGGCGCGACCGCCGTCCTGCTCGACGAACAAGGCGGGCTCGCTTTGCCGGTCTTGGATTATGAGTTCGCCGGGCCGGACGCCCTCGCGGAAGACTATGGCACGGTAAGGCCGCCATTCGCAGAGACCGGTTCGGCGCGCTTGCCCATGGGTCTGAATGTCGGCGCGCAGCTTTTCTGGCAGCAGCGCAGTTTCCCCGAGCAATTCGCAAGGGTGGCGACGATCCTGACCTATGCGCAATATTGGTCCTATCGTCTGACGGATATCAGAACCAACGAACTGACCTCGCTCGGCTGCCATACGGACCTCTGGAATCCCCAGGCGGCGACGTTTTCGACACTGGTAGAGACACAAGGCTGGCGGCCGCTGTTCGCGCCGGTGCGCAAGGCGGGTGACGTCATCGGCGGAATATTGCCGTCGCTGACCGAGGTAACGGGTTTGCCGCAGAGCCTGCCGGTTTATTGCGGTATCCACGATTCGAATGCCTCGCTGCTGCCGCATCTCCTGACCCGCCCCGCACCGTTTTCCGTCGTCTCCACGGGAACCTGGGTGGTCATGCTGGCGGTCGGCGGCGAGGCGGTCGGTCTCGACGAGACTCGCGACACGCTGATCAATGTCAACGCGCTTGGCGATCCGGTGCCGTCCGCCCGTTTCATGGGCGGCCGCGCGTTCTCCATGCTTGTCGGCGACAATCCGCCACCGTCCTCGCCCGAAGCCGAAGAGCGGGTGCTTACGGCGTGCCACATGCTGCTGCCCTCGGTACCGGGGGGCTCTGGTCCCTTCCCATCCTCTCGTCCGCGCTGGACGGTGGATGAGGGGACGCTCGACCCAGCCGAGCGGCTCGCCGCCGTCTCCTTCCATCTTGCCCTTATGACGGCGACCTGCCTCGATCTCATCGGCGCCAAAGGCGAGACCGTGGTGGAGGGTCCCTTTGCCGCCAATACCGCCTATTTGCGGATGCTGGCCGGCGCGACCGAACGGCCGGTGCTCGCCAACAGGCTCAGCAGCACCGGGACGAGCCTCGGGGCCGCCTGTCTTGTCACTGGTGCTCGCATCAGGACAGGCGCGGAATATTTCGCTGAAGCAATTCCACAGGCCCTGATCAAATACGCGCAGCGCTGGCGCCGTCTCACGACGGAACACCTGTGATCCGCCCGCGATCGCGAATGACGTTGAAGAAAAATGCAGAGGTAATTCTACCCGCGAGACGCGTCAGAATATGTTTCTGCTTGCCGACCGGTCGTTCTCGAGACGGACGACGAGAGATATCGCGGTCATTGCCATGATGGCAGTAATAGCGGCACTAATTCCGAGAACAATCATTGTTCATTTCCCGAAAGCGCATCTTCATGATGTCGCTTCTGCCCCGTTTGACAGCACGCGCGGTCGGTGACCAGTCGATCTTCGCTTCGATACTGCATGACAAGTAGATCCGCAATCCTGAACTCTTATGAATGAAAAGTTGCTGCCGATCGTCGAGGAAGAACCCCCATGCAAAACGATTGCCAGGAGGGGCCGCACCAATTTTAGCGAGTTCGGTTATGCGCCGAAGCTGTTAACCTTCAAGCAAGGAATTAACCATAAAGATGGTCCGGCACGTCGGAATGGGAAAGTCTGAAGTTTCTCCTCTAGGCATGATGCCGCGCCGCCGTACCGGTTCCGTTCCGGTATGCATTTACTCACCCAAAATCTACTTGCGGGATGGATGATCGCACACGCTTTGGGGCGCGCTGATCCTGACGATCGGGCGGGACCGGCCACGGGTCCTGGGCGGCCACATCTTCCTTTCGGCGAGTTTCGAACACGCATCAGGCCGGGGAAAAGCGTGAAGCAGGAAGCGTCAGGACAGGCAGGGAGGGGCCAGGCAGCCAGTCTGCTCGAACGCTTGCGCTTTGCCGGCCTCGACGAGCAAGCCTGCACCCTGTTGCGCGCTCATCGTCAGACACTGTCGCCGCGGATCGAACTCGCGCTACGCGATCTCTTCAACCGCCTGCAGACCCATCCCGACGCCGCGCGCCACTTCGAAAGCGACCGCCAGCTCGACCGCCTCGAGGATCTGCAATCGTCCCACTGGAACGTGCTCACCGATGCCCGTTTCGACGCGCTCTATGCCGAGCGCGTGAAGGTGCTGGCCGATACCGGAAGCCGTATGGGGCTCGACCCGCGCTGGCAGATCGCAAGCCACGCCGTGGTTTTGGAGCATCTCGTCGACGGCGCCATCGACAAGGCCTGGCCGAAATCCCTGCTTCCTCTCGGTCGGTCGCGCAAGAAAGAACTCTGCGCGCTCGTTGCCGCGCTCATCCGTGCCGCATTCGTCGATGCAGAGATCGCGGTTTCGCTCCGCTTCAACACCTGGCGCCAGCAGCACCAGCGTCAATTGTCGGAGCAACGCCAGGCGGACGAGGCCGAAGTGACCTGTCTTTTCGAGGACTTCCTCAGCGCCCTGGCCGACGGCGATCTTGCGGCCCGTCTGCCGGAAGCTGCGCCGGATGCCTATCGCCCGATCGCGACCGGCCTCAACACGGCATTGGACCAGATCCAGGATGCCCTGCTGACCGCGGACAAGCGCGCAGCTGCTGCCGAAGCGCTCGCCCGCAGCCTGCACGAGCGCGCCAACGGATTTGCCGGCAGCGCCGCTGGCGAAGCTGAAGCGCTGTCCGGTCAAGTCGCGACATTGGGCGGCATGGCGGAGCGCATGCGCTCGAGCTCGCTCAAGATCGGCGAGACCGAGACGGCGGCGCACGAAACCCGTCTTGCGGTCGAGCGCAGCGGCGAAGTGGCCGGACAGGCGATTTCGGCCATGGCAGACATCGAGACCTCGGCGGAGAAAATCGGCCAGATCATCGGCGTCATCGACGAGATCGCCTTCCAGACCAATCTGCTCGCTTTGAACGCGGGCATCGAGGCGGCCCGCGCCGGTGAAAGCGGCCGGGGCTTTGCGGTCGTGGCGCAGGAGGTTCGGGCTCTCGCGCAGCGCTCGGGAGAAGCGGCCCGCGAAATCAAGCAGCTCGTCAGCGGCACGAAAACCCAGGTGGAGGCGGGGGTCGAGATCGTCGGTCGGACGCAGGACGCGATCAGCAGCATCGTCGCACAGGTGACCTCCATCAATGCCGCCGTCTCCGACATCGCCCGCGAGGCGGAGAGCCAAGTGAGCGATCTTGCCACCGCGGCTACCGAAATCGGCGGGATCTCGCAGGCGTTGAGCCGCAGTGCGGCGCTTGCTGGCGAGACGCTGGCTTCAACGGACGACCTCCACAGCGTGATCCTGGAACTGGGACAGACGATTCGCAGGTTCCGTTTTGAGCGACAGGTTGGCTTGGCGGCGAACATGGCTGTCCCCGCCGAGGCCGGCCGGCTTCGGCAGATGAATGAAGAAGAGCCGGCAATGCTGTTCGTAGAGGAGGACGCCTCCGAACGGCACTTCACCGGGTGGCGAAGCTAGTTGAGGGATTTGAGGTCGGCGAGGAACAAGATGGCCAGCAGGAACAACGCAAGGAAACCGCTCAAGCTCGCTCCAGTCCTGGACCTGAACGAGGCGACGGCGCTGCATAACAAGCTTCTGGAGCTAAAAGGTGCCCCGATCGCAATCGACGCTTCTGCCGTCGAGCGCATGGGGTCGCTCTGCGCGCAGGTACTTATGGCAGGCGCAAAAACCTGGGAAGAGGATCAGTTGTCCTTCACCTTTGCCAAGGTGTCGGACGCCTTCGTTAAAGCGACACAGCTCATCGGCGTGGATATTGCTCCCCTGATGGCAAAGGAGATTTGAGAAAATGAAGAAGAGAGTTCTGACTGTCGACGACTCCCGGACAATCCGGAACATGCTTCTCGTCACGCTCAACAATGCCGGGTTCGAAACGATCCAGGCGGAAGATGGGGTCGAAGGCCTCGAAGTGCTCGAGAGCGCCAATCCGGATGTCATAGTGACTGACATCAACATGCCCCGCCTCGACGGCTTCGGCTTCATCGAGGGCGTGCGCAAGAACGATCGCTATCGCGCCGTCCCGATTCTGGTACTCACGACGGAAAGCGATGCCGAGAAGAAGAACCGCGCACGCCAGGCAGGCGCCACCGGCTGGATCGTCAAGCCGTTCGACCCCACCAAGCTAATCGATGCCATCGAGCGTGTAACGGCCTGAAGTCCGAGGGTAGCCTCCAATGGATATGAACGAAATCAAAGAGATCTTCTTCCAGGAATGTGAGGAGCAACTCGCAGAACTGGAATCGGGCCTCCTGAAGCTCAACGACGGCGATCGCGATCCGGAAACGGTAAACGCCGTCTTTCGCGCAGTCCACTCCATCAAAGGCGGTGCGGGCGCGTTCGGGCTGGACGACCTCGTCTCGTTCGCGCACGTGTTCGAGACGACGCTCGACTGCGTTCGATCCAACAGGCTTGAACCCAACCAGGACGTCCTGAAGGTCATGCTTCGGTCAGCCGACGTGCTCGCCGACCTGACGAATGCCGCGCGCGACGGCGGCGGTGTCGACGAGGCGCGCAGTCGACAGCTGATCAAGGAGCTCGAGGCACTGGCGAATGGCGAGATGCCGCAGCCCGGTGCCCCCGAGATTGCCAAAGCGGTTGCTCCTGCCGCTCCCGTTCCGGCGATGAATGACGACGGCTTTCAGCCGGTCGCCTTCTCCTTCGACGAGTTCGAGGCTTCCGAGCCGCCGGCGATCGAGCCGTCCACCTACGAGATCGTCTTCAGCCCGAAGTCCGAACTCTATGCGAAGGGCAACGATGCGACGTTGCTTCTGCGCGATCTGTCTCGTCTTGGCGAAATGAGCATCCGCTGCGATATGGATCGCCTGCCGGCGCTCGAAGAAATGAACCCGGAAGCCGCCTATTTCAGCTGGGAGATATCGCTGAAGACCGAAAAGGGCGAAGAGGCAATCCGGTCCGTCTTCGAGTTCGCCGAGTGGGACTGCGACCTCGATGTGACGCTTGCAAGCGGCGATGCCTCCGGTGCGGGCGAGGAACTGCCCATGCAGCCGGTCCCCTTTGATCTCAGTTTGCTCGACCAGGAAGCTCCGTCCCAGGCCGAAGAGGACGAGCAGATGGTCTCGCAGCAGCATGGCCAGCGCCAAGCGGCCGCATCGGCCGCGACAACCGCCAGCAATGTCCTGCAGATGGCCCAGACTGCAGCGCGCGCGCCCCTGGAGAATGCGAAAGTGGCGTCGACCGCCTCCGCGGCGCAGGCGGCTGCCCAGCAGGCGGCCTCTGCCGCCCAGCCGACGATCCGTGTGGATCTCGATCGCGTCGACCGCCTCATAAACCTCGTAGGCGAGCTCGTCATCAACCAGGCGATGCTGTCGCAAAGCGTGATCGAGAACGACGCCAACGGAACCTCGTCGATCAATATGGGTCTCGAGGAGCTGCAGCAGCTCACGCGCGAAATCCAGGACAGTGTCATGGCGATCCGCGCGCAGCCGGTAAAGCCAGTGTTCCAGCGCATGTCGCGCATCGTCCGCGAAATTGCCGACATGACCGGCAAATCGGTTCGACTCGTGACTGAGGGCGAGAATACGGAAGTGGATAAGACGGTCATCGACAAGCTGGCCGAGCCGCTGACGCACATGATCCGCAATGCGGTCGACCATGGATTGGAAACGCCCGAGAAGCGCGTCGCCGCCGGCAAGAACCCGGAAGGCACGGTGCGGCTGACGGCGAAACATCGCTCTGGCCGTATTGTCATCGAGCTTGCCGACGACGGCGCCGGCATCAATCGCGAGAAGGTGCGGCAAAAGGCGATCGACAACGACCTGATCGCCGCCGATGCCAATCTCTCCGACGAGGAGATCGACAACCTGATTTTTCACGCCGGCTTTTCCACCGCGGACAAGATTTCCGACATTTCCGGGCGCGGCGTCGGCATGGACGTTGTCAAGCGCTCGATCCAGGCGCTCGGCGGTCGCATCAACATTCAGTCGAAGCCGGGGCAGGGTTCGGTCTTCATTATGAGCCTGCCGCTCACGCTCGCGGTTCTCGATGGCATGGTGGTGACCGTCGCTAACCAGACGCTGGTGGTGCCATTGACCGCTATCGTCGAAACGCTCCAGCCGGAAGCCTCCGCCATTCACAGCTTCGGCGCGAGCCAGCGGCTGATTTCGATCCGCAACTCCTTCTGCCCATTGGTCGATGTCGGCCGCATCCTGAACTTCCGCGCGACACAGGCGAATCCGGTCGAAGGCGTGGCGCTCCTCGTGGAATCGGAAGGGGGCGGGCAGCGCGCCCTCATGGTGGACGCCATCCAGGGGCAGCGGCAAGTCGTCATCAAGAGCCTCGAGGCGAACTATACGCATGTTCCGGGCATCGCGGCGGCGACCATTCTCGGCGATGGGCGCGTTGCGCTGATCCTCGATGTTGACGCCATCGTTGCCGCCTCGCGCGGGCAAACCCTGAAACCCGAAATGACCCTTGCTGCGACCGGATAGTAGTCATGACCTATGCCGCAAAAAATCTGACCACTGGCGGACGGGAGCTGATCGCTTTCCGTGTCGGCGATCAGGAATTCTGCGTCAACATCATGTCGGTTCGTGAAATTCGTGGCTGGACGCCTGCGACACCGATGCCGCATGCTCCCACCTACATGCTGGGCGTCATCAACTTGCGTGGTGCCGTGCTGCCGATCATCGACTTCTGCGCTCGCCTCGGAATGAAGCCGGCCGAGCCGACGGTAAGGCATGTGATCATCGTTGCCCAGGTCAACAGCCAGGTGGTCGAGCTGCTGGTCGATGCCGTCTCCGATATTCTGACCGTCTCCGATGCCGATATCCAGCCCACGCCGGAAATTGCCTCGGAATTTGAAAGAAGTCTCGCCCGGGGAGTCCTGGCGATCGAGGGGCGCATGATCTGCCTGGTCGAACTCGACTCCATCTTCCCGCATCACGAAAGGGAGGCGGCATGAATTTTCAAGCCACCTTTGAACCGAAGCTCTCGCCAGACGAATGCGTTGCGAATGGCGAATATCCGCTAACCCGTCGCGACCTCCAGGAGATTGCGGCGATGATCTATGCGGATGCCGGGATCTATCTCAATGAAACGAAGGCCTCGCTCGTCTATTCGCGGCTGTCGAAGCATATCCGCAGTCTCGGGCTCAGGGGCTTTCGCGATTACTGTCAGCTCGTCGCATCGCCGACCGGTGCTGCCGCGCGCCGGGACATGCTTTCCCACCTGACGACGAATTTCACCCGCTTTTTCCGCGAGAACCATCATTTCGAACATTTGAAGGCGGAAGTCTTGCCGGAGCTGGTCGCGCGGGCAAAGAGCGGCGGTCGCGTCCGGATCTGGTCAGCAGCCTGCTCCGACGGGCAGGAGCCTTATTCGATTGCGCTCACGGTGCTGTCGCTCCTGCCGAACGTCGCAGAGTACGACTTCCGCATTCTGGCGACCGATATCGATCCCAAGATCCTTGCGCTCGCTCGGGCTGGCGCGTATGACGCGACCGCCCTCGAGACAGTCAGTCCGGCCATGCGCAAACAATGGTTCAGCGAGGTCGAGGTTGGCGGCCGCGTGAAGTGGCAGCTCGACGACCGCGTAAAGCGGTTGATCACCTTCAACGAGCTCAACCTCATGGCGCAATGGCCGGTGAAGGGCCCGTTCGACGTCATCTTCTGCCGCAACGTCGTGATCTACTTCGACGAGCCGACACAGATGAAGATCTGGTCGCGTTTCGCGAGCGTTCTCGATACCGGCGGGCATCTCTACATAGGCCACTCGGAACGCATCTCGGGCGATGCCAAGGTCCTCTTCGACAATATCGGTGTCACCACCTATCGCCACACCGGCAGGTTTCATGGAGGTCGGGCATGACGGCTCCCGCCCGTGTTCTCGTCGTCGATGACTCCGCCACGATGCGGGGTCTTATCTCCGCCGTACTCAACGCCGATCCGAATGTGGAGGTTGTCGGCCAGGCGGCAGATGCCTTCGAAGCGCGTCAGGCGATCAAGCAGCTCGACCCGGACGTGGTCACTCTTGACATCGAGATGCCGAACATGAACGGCCTCGAATTTCTCGACAAGATAATGCGGCTCCGGCCGATGCCGGTCATCATGGTGTCGACGCTGACTCACAAGGGAGCAGAGGCGACGATCGCCGCCCTCGAAATCGGCGCTTTCGATTGTGTGGGCAAACCGCATGCCGGCGATCCTAATCCGTTCGGCGGCCTGGTGGACAAGGTCAAGGCAGCCGCGCACTCGCAGCGAAAGGCGATGTTCACAACGAACCGCGCGGCCACGCCCGTCGCGAGTGCCGCCTCCGAGTACCGGGCTGGCCGAAAGATCGTTGCCATCGGCGCCTCCACCGGCGGTGTAGAAGCGCTGATCGCAGTGCTGCAGAAATTCCCGGCCAGATGTCCGCCGACGGTGATCACGCAGCACATGCCGCACACCTTTACGAAGAGCTTCGCCGAAAGATTGAACCGCCTCTGCGCGCCGACGGTGGAGGAGGCGACCGAGGGCGCCCGCCTCGAAATCGGCAAGATCTATCTGGCGCCGGGCGGCGAGCGGCATCTCCAGGTCGCCAACGCCTCGGCACCCTGCTGCCGGCTCGTCGATCGGGAGCCCGTCAACGGTCACCGCCCGTCCGTCGACGTGTTGTTCGATTCGGTTGCCGAACTGGCGGGACGCAATGCTATCGGAGTCATTCTGACCGGCATGGGTCGTGACGGCGCGGCCGGTCTCCTGAAATTGCGGCACGCCGGCGCACGCACCTTCGGACAAAACGAAAAGACCTGTGTCGTCTACGGCATGCCGAGGGTCGCCTATGAATTGGGAGCCGTCGAAACCCAGCTTCCCCTTGGATCCATCGGGGAAGAGATATTGAAATCGGCGGCAGCCCGGAAGGAAGGAAGCGAATAATGTCCATCGCGGAAAAAATAAAAGTACTGATCGTCGACGATCAGGTGACGAGCCGTCTGCTTCTGGGCGACGCTCTTCAGCAGCTCGGCTTCAAGCAGATCACTGCCGCCGGCGACGGGGAGCAGGGCATGAAGATCATGGCGCAGAACCCCCATCACCTTGTCATCTCGGATTTCAACATGCCGAAGATGGATGGCCTTGGCCTGTTGCAGGCGGTGCGCGCGAACCCGGCCACCAAGAAGGCGGCCTTCATCATCCTGACGGCGCAAGGAGACCGCGCTCTGGTGCAGAAGGCGGCGGCGCTCGGCGCCAACAACGTGCTGGCCAAGCCGTTCACGATCGAGAAGATGAAGGCTGCGATCGAAGCCGTTTTCGGGGCGCTGAAATGATCACCGAAGCTGCCGGCAGGCGTGTGCACGTCATTCAGGGCGAGTTCAAGGTCGTTAGCGATCCCGATATCGTTCTTTCGACCATTCTCGGCTCCTGCGTGGCCGCATGCATGCGCGATCCGGTAGCCGGCGTCGGCGGCATGAACCACTTCCTGTTGCCCGGCTCCGCGGCGTCGGTCGCCGCGGGCGGCGATGCGACGCGCTACGGCGTGCACCTCATGGAGCTTCTCATCAACGGTCTCCTCAAGCAGGGTGCGCGAAGGGATCGGCTCGAGGCGAAGATCTTCGGCGGCGCCAGGACGATTGCACGCTTCTCGAATGTCGGAGAGCAGAACGCCGCCTTTGCGCGCCAATTCCTCATGGACGAGGGCATCAGGATCGTCGGTGAAAGCACCGGTGGCGAGCACGGTCGCAAGCTCGAATACTGGCCGGTGACCGGACGTGCCCGCCAGTATGCGTTGACGGGCGTCGAGGCGCAGCGCGCAATCCAACTGGACCAGCGGCCTGCGCCCGCGCCCAAACCGGCGGAAAGCTCCATCGAGTTCTTCTGATCACTCCCGCCCATCGCAGCAGATTTCAAAAAGCACGTGAGAGACCACATGCAGACCGATTGCCAGAGCCACATATCTCACGCGGAAGAATCGCTGCCGGCGGTGCTGATGCGCATCGTGACCGAACTCCATGACGTGGCCTATCTCATCGAGCGCATCGAGCCGCAGCTCCTGGATGATTCCGCTAGCGGCGGGGATACGGTTGACAGGATGATGCTTTTTCAGGGCGTCGATCTGGCGGTCCAGAAGACGCGGGGGCTCGCCGAATTCATCGACACGATCACGGCGTCCATTCCAGATGCCTGGCTTGTGGATATCAGCACCGCAGTCAACCTCGTCAAACTCGCAGATATGAAGAGGGCCCTCGGCAGCGGTGTCCTTCGCCACGGGCACTCCCAGCCACTGACCAAAGCCTCCGGCGATTTCGAGGCATTCTGACGCGGACCTGGCAGTCCGCTCGATCCCCCGCTCACGGTCATTCGCCGACCGCAAAGATTTGCTCGTGCCGGATGCTGACAGCCGTCAAGTTCGCGCAAGTTTCGTTGCCTAGCTTCGCTTCCGGGGCTGGTAGATTCGCGTGTACCGAATCATGGCTGATCGAAGCCGGAAGCCAGCAAACCCGAATGTTGGAACTGCGCAGGGCGCCGTCGATAATCGGCAAGGCTGTCTTGCGATACTGGGTGCGGAAACAGAATGACTCTGTTCGATCAATTTTCGACGTTCACGAAGAATTTGGGCAATCTCGGGCAGAGCAAACTGATTGCCCTTGCTCTAGCGGGCATCGTCGCAATCGGCGTCATTCTTGGTGCTGCGATCTACGTCAACAAGCCGGCCTTCGAAACGCTCTATGTCGGCCTTGAACGCAGCGACGTGACCCAGATCAGCATTGCGCTTGCCGAGGCCAACGTCGACTTCGAAGTGGGTTCGGACGGCGGCAGCATCCAGGTGCCCGTGGGCATGACCGGCAAGGCTCGTCTGCTGCTTGCCGAGCGAGGTCTGCCGAGCAGCGCCAATGCCGGATATGAGCTTTTCGACAATGTCGGCTCCATCGGCCTCACCTCTTTCATGCAGGAGGTGACGCGGGTTCGCGCACTTGAAGGCGAGATCGCCCGAACGATTCAGCAGATTTCCGGCATAGCCGCCGCGCGCGTCCACATCGTCATGCCGGAGCGTGGTAGCTTCCGCAAAGCCGAGCAGACGCCGACCGCCTCGGTGATGATTCGCGCCAGCGCGACTGTCGGCCGCAATGCTGCGGCCTCGATCCGCCATCTGGTCGCCTCGTCGGTTCCGGGGCTCGATGTCGACGACGTCACCATTCTCGATTCGACAGGGCAGCTCCTCGCCTCCGGCGACGACCCGGCCAACACCGCTCTCAACCAGTCGCTCGGCGTTATCCAGAACGTCCAGACCGATCTCGAAAAGAAGATCGACAACGCGCTTGCCCCCTTCCTCGGCATGGACAATTTCCGCACCAGTGTCACTGCCGCGCTAAATACTGACGCCCAGCAGATCCAGGAGACCGTCTTCGATCCGGAATCGCGGGTGGAGCGCTCGACACGCGTCATCAAGGAAGAGCAGAAGTCCAGCCAGCAGCAGCCCGACAACGCCGCAACCGTGCAACAGAACGTGCCCCAGGCTGCACCCAAAGGCGGAGCTGGGCAGCAATCGAGCGACGAGGCGGAGAAAAAGGAAGAGCAGACGAACTACGAAATCAACAGCAAGACGATTGCCACCGTCAAGAACAGCTATTCGATCGAACGCCTGTCGATCGCCGTCGTCGTCAACCGCGGTCGTTTGGCGGCCATGGTCGGCGAGCCGGCTGACCAGGCGAAGGTCGACGCTTATCTCCAGGAAATGCAGAAGATCGTTGCGTCGGCCGCGGGCGTCAATGCCGACCGCGGCGACGTCGTCACGCTGACGGCAATGGACTTCGTCGAAACGCAACTGCTCGACCAGCCGATCTCCGGCCCGGGCGTCATGGAAATGCTGACGAGGAATCTGGGCGGCATCATCAATTCGCTCGCCTTTGTCGCCGTCGCCTTCCTCGTCGTCTGGCTGGGAATGAGGCCGCTCGCTCGCCAGATGGGCTTTGGCGGCCAGGCTGGCCAGCTCGAAGGCGAAGCAGCCGGTCTCGAATTGCCGGATTTCTCGCCGGCTGGCGCCGGCGCCGGAGGCGCCCTCATGGAAGGCTTCGGTTCGGACTTCGGCTTCGACAGTACCGACGACCTGCTCAATCTCGGCGACGAAGGCGGGTTCAACCGCCGCGTCAAGGAGGGGCCGGAGCGCCGGCTCGCCCGCATGGTGGAGATCAGCGAGGAGCGAGCCGCCAAGATCCTGCGCAAATGGGCTCTCGATCACGCAGCCTGACGAAGTCAAGCAGTTCTTCTCATCCCCGCCCGTTGGGCGGGGTTTTTGCCATTCTTACAGCGGGGCATTGAGTGAGTTGGCTGTGCTGGCCAGATCGATAAAATATTGCTTGAGTCTAATAGGGTGCGGGATTTGTAGGTCCGCAGCTCCGCCGAAGAATCCGCCGCGTTTGACGGAATCTTGGTTGCGCAAGCGGCGGCGATTTTAATGAAAATTTTATCTTTCTAGATTCGCGAACCAGGCGACGTCTCGAAGTCGCCATCTGGCCTCCGCCGGTTGTTTGCCGTTGACTCAGTTTTGTTGAAATATAGAGACAGGTTGTGAAAACATAATTTTCGCCTCTAGCCTGTTTCTTCGTCACGCATCTGCGCCTATGCCGTCTTTGGACCGATGCATTTTGGCAACATGGATCTAAGTTAAACTGTCTTTCTTTATTTTATTGTGGGTGCTGAGACCTGCATGAGCGTCCGTGGTTGCACGCAAGCGGGCGAATTTCCCGCACCCAGACGCGACCATTTCACCCCGTGATCGCTTCTTTGATCGAGCGAGATCCCTTTCAAAACAAAAGGGTAACCCGAATTTCAGGTACTCGGACCGCGACTGCAACCTGCCCGCACGCCGGCAGGCAGGCAGCCGATTGCCGCATGAACCAGTTAAGCAAACGGAAGAGCAATGACAGTGCCATTTTAGGGGAAAGCGATGTACAGTTTAGAAATTGATTCGCGTCCTTTAATTGCGCACGGTGGCGAATACCGACCCTTGCCGGGGTGTTGGTGTGGCAGGGCAAGCGTGTTTCCGGATGGCGAACTCGGCGGTGGGGGCTGATTTCATGGAGACTTCGCAGGCGAATGCAGCCTGGTCTTTCGAGGCCGCTGCACCACGCGCATGTGGCTCGGGCGTTTCACGGGAACAATTGACCGCAAGGCTAGGCGAGAGCGCCGCTCGTGCGAGCCTCGGCAGTGGCCTGGCCGCCCTGACGGGATATGTCGGGGCGTCACATTATCTGTTGGCCCGCCATGATCTTTCCCAGGACAGCGGGCTCGATTTCGTCATCTGCTCCGACTGGCCTTTCGATGTTGTGCGTCGTCTGTCGGGGATAGTTGCCGGTCTCAACACAAAGAGCAGCGAACTGGAAAAATGCCTGGCAACGCTTCAGCCGTGCTTTCTTCCGATGCCGCATGACGTCGACTTGCCGCGCGGTGCCAGCCGCTCCTATTGCGCCGTCACCTTCAATGTGGGTCGCCGCCGTTTCCTGCTGATGCTCCTCTTTCCTGAGGACGTCATTCTCTCCCGCGAAGGCTTGCGCGACATCGCCGTGCTCGCAGGCTATCTCGTCAGCTTGAAGGCGGAGATCGCCGGGCGGCAGGAGCGGGAATGCGATCTGACCGAACGCGAGCTCGAGTGCCTGTTGTGGATCGCGGAAGGTAAGACGAGCGAAGAGATCGCCGTTATTCTCGGGATCTCCCGCAATACGATCAACAACTACATCACCAGCGTAATGCGCAAGACCGGGACACGCACCCGCTCGGAAGCGATCGCCCATGCGGTTCGCCATAATCTGGTGTAGGGGGCGAGAATGGTGCGGATCCCGATCGATGGCCGCTTCGACGACAATGGGCGGGCGGTAGGCAATGGAAGGGGGGCGCTCGCTGCGACGCTCGTGACGCGGCTGCAGGCCATGCAGAGGCAGATCAATGCAAAAAGCTTCGCGGTTCTGCGCGTCAGTGGCGGCGGAGTGGTCTTGGCGCGCAAGCTGACTTGCGCGCTGAGCAACTGGGGTGCCTCCTCGGAAGTGAACGCACACGAGCTCATCAGCGTCTACGGCGAGGAACTGCTTCAGCACCTGGATCGGGCACCACTGCCGGTTCTATGGGATGGGCAGGGCGAACACCAGGCTGCGGACGCCTCCGATTTCGCGCCGTTTACGCATCGGCTGAAGGGACGGAAGCTCTCCTATTCGGGGATAGGTTTTCCGATTCGACTTGGCGCGCGTGGCAATGGCTATGTTGTTTTCACCGGCAGCTATATCGATGTTTCCGGGGAGCAGATCGTGGACCTGCACGGACGCTCAGCGCATGTTATGACGGACATGCTCGCAGCTGACGAAAAGCAACCCGTAAAGGCCGAAGCTCTCACTGATCGCGAGATCGCATGCTTGCAGATGGCCAGTGACGGTCATATCAGCGAGGAGATAGCCGAGAAGATGGGCTTGTCCGTACATACGGTGAACGCCTATCTCGGTGCAGCGACGACGAAACTCGATTCGGTCAATCGCATCCAGGCGATCGCCAAGGCCATAAGGCTGGGATACATCAATTAGCCCTCTCAGAGAGCCTTCCCGGGGATCGCAGCGACTTCTCCCCGCAGGCGTGGCGAAGGTGACTTGCGGCAACTCAGTCCTTCCGAAATCGAGGAAAGGCAAGCGGCAGCGTAGGTCCCTCGCCCTGCGAGCGCGAAGAAGGTGGCCGGCAGACTTGACGAGGGGCGATGAAGCGTCGCTCAACTTGCGAGCGGCAGCGGGTAGGATTTTGCGAATTTCGCCTCTTCCAGGCTCTTCGCAAGAAAGGCGGTGTTCTCGTCCGGATCTTTCGAGGGCTGCTGGAAATTGATGTGGCTGATCTCCAGCCCGGCCGTCTCCCCGGCAAGCACGAGGCGTGCATAGACGGTTACGCCGCGCGGCTTCAGTTCGAGGTCGAGGACGATCTCGGGCAAGCTGTTCCAGTCGAGAGTATAGTTGCCGCCGAGGCCGAAATTCACGGTTCCGGGCAGGAAATAAAGTTCCGCCGCCGATTCCACGAGGTCGGCGAGGCTCGCATAGGATTCAAACCGCAGAAGGGCGATGAAATCCGCAGCGTCGATCAGGCGCAGTTCCGTTGCCACCGGACGGATCGCCTCAGCCACTATCTTTTCGCGTTCTTCGGAGAATTCGTTCTTTTTCAAGATTATGTCACCCGTCTTTGTTGCGGCTGAGCTGCGTAGACCCGGTGAATGAGCTCGGCGACCGCCTTGTAAAACACCGGTGGAATCACAGTATCCACCGAGACTTGTGCAAACATGGAGCGGGCGAGCGGCGGATCCTCGAATACGGGGATGCCGTTCTTCTCGGCAATCTCGCGGATCTTCAGCGCCACGAGGTCTTGCCCCTTGGCGACGACGACTGGGGCGTCGTTCTCTTCGCGCACATAGCGCAGCGCAACCGCATAATGCGTCGGATTGGCGATCACGAGTGTGGCGCGGGGCACGGACCCGATCATGCGCTTGCGGGCGCGGTCGCGCTGAATGGAGCGCAGCCGCGACTTGATGATCGGATCGCCTTGCGACTGCTTCAGTTCCTCCTTCACCTCCTGCTTCGTCATCTTCAATTGCGTGTACCAATGATGTCGGGTCCAGAAGAGGTCCACGATTGCCAGAACCGCGGTCGCCAGGAGCACGACGGTCATGATCTGCTTGAGATCGGAGGTCATCGTCGTGAAAATCGTCATCGGATCGGAAAACATGAGATCGAGCGTCGCAAAATAGTCGTTCCACAGAACGAGCACGACGATGAGCGAAACGATGATGATCTTGAACAGCGACTTGCCGAATTCCACCAGCCCCGGAAGGCCATAGATGCGCTTGAAACCCGCTATCGGCGATACGCGGTTCATCTTCGGCATGACGCGGTCGAGCACAGGGCGCGGCAGGTTCTGGAAGATCGATGAGCCAACTCCGAAGACGATGAGGAGGACGAATATCGGAACGACCAGCGCCGCCGATTTGAGGACGACATGGGAAATCAGCCCCACCGCATCGGTTGCCGTTCCGAGACGCCAGGCTTCCGGCTGCTCGAAAATGTCCTTGAGCGCCTCGGCCGTGCTGGCCACGCCGTTCGCCAGGAAGAAGACGATGAAGATGTAGATCGCAAGCGTCGAGGCAAAGCCGGTGACTTCACGGGAAAAGGGCACGTTTCCCTTGTCGGCGGCATCGGATAGCTTCTTTTCCGATGGCGCCTCGGTCTTGCTGTCCTTGTCCTGATCGTCCGACATACCGCCGACCGCTCCCCATCGCTCTCGGGCCGTGCGGGATGAAGCAGGTAAGGGGGCATGTCCCCGCTTGTGCCACGCTTCACCGCCCCGCCACTGGATGTCTCCTTGAATCGCCCTCGATTTAAGGACAAAGACATGCAGCAATCCAAAGTGCTACAGCGACCTTTGCGCGGCCGATAAGGCGCGCGGGCGCTGTAGGATCGATCAGCCAAGCCGACGCAACCCCAATTCCTTGGTGGACCTTGCGCGCGCTCGACGCAAGAGCCGGCCGCCTGCAAGGCGACCGGCTCAACAGGATTCGTCTGATTTCGATCAATCGGCGGGCGGCGGAAGGTCAACCTTACGCGGCCTCGGCTTCCTTCTCCTTGAGTTCCAGCTGGCCGCTTGCGGCGAGGCGGATCGCCTCCTGGGCAATCGAACGTCTGGCGATAGCGATGTCGCGGGGATTGATGCCGCCGTCGCCGGCAGCAAGGTCCGCTTCGATCATCCGCCGCTGCCGCGCGCCGATCGAAGCGAGAATCGATTCGCGCAGTTCCGGGCCGGAGCCCCTGAGCGCCATCGTGATGACGTCGGTCGAGACGTCGTTGAAAAGCTGGACGCGGCTTCTCTGCGGCATGTACAGGATGTCGTCGAACAGGAAGATCTTCGGCCGTACCTTCTTGGCGGAATCGGTGCTGAGAGTTTCCAGCGAAGCGAGCAAGGAGTCCACTTGCTTCTTCTCGAGCTCGTTCATCACCTCGGCGATCTTTGCCGGTCCGGGCGCGTTGCGTTCCGCCTCCATCTCCTCGATCATCTCGATGACGCGCTCTTCAATGATGCCCGCCGCCTTGGGGCTGACATTCTTGATGTTGACGGCACGTTTGAGGATGTCGGGGCGCTGCCTGTCAGACAGGCGCAACAGGACCTTGGCGCCGAAGTTCGATGGCATCATCGACAGAACATAAGCGATGGTCTGGGGATGCTCTTTTGCAAGCGACTCGGCAACGACGACAGGGTCGCAATCCTGCAGCCTGTCCCAGATGCTCGCTTCGTAGGATTGGAAGGTCGCCCGGCGGCCGAGTAGGCCGTCGACCTCGTCCGGTGTCAGCCCCTCTTCCAGGATGCTTTCCATGGCCTTGGCGTTATCCATCAGGCCCGCGCCTTCGGTGAAGAGATCTTCGAATTCGTTGACCAGCGACTCGAGCTCATGGGGCGGGATGGCCCGCAGCGACTGCGCAGCGGCGATGATCGCCTGCAACTCGCTTTGGGTGAAGAATTTCAACAGCTTTCCGGCCACGGACTTGCCCATCGCGAGAAGAACGGCAGCGGCTTTCTCCGTCTGGCTCAGCGGGCTTGCGATTGCCTGTCCATCGAAATTTTCGAAATCCATCATGGATTCATCCTTCGCCCCGACATCGGGCTTTAATTCTTGCTGCTCTTGATCTCGATGAGCTTGACGCCGAAGCGGGTCACATCCCCTTCGAGCACGGTAATTTCACCACGGCCGATGACACGGCCATTGACCATGATTTCGACCGGCTCGCCGATCTTGCGCTCGAGCGCGATTGTCGCTCCCTCGGTCAGGCCCATGAGACTGGAGACCTGCATGCGGCTGGTGCCGAGCACGATCTGGACATCGATCGGTATGTCCATGATCAAGTCCATATTGGCGGCCATGCCCGTTCCCGGCGCAGTCTGGGCAGCGTCGAAATCGCTGCCGCCAAACCCGGTGTCGAGTTCGAGGTCTCCAGTCACGCCGGCATGGCCGAAGGCGCCGCCGAAGCCTCCACCGGCGAAATCCCCGCCAAATCCCGCATCGTCGCCAGTGCCGAACTCGCTGTCGAAGTCGGAGACCGGTGCGGGAGCGGCGAAGTCCGCACCGAAATCTGCTGCGTCACTGTCCTTCTTCAGGACACCCCGCAGGTCGTCGATCGCCTGGTCGAGTTCGGCGTCCTCCGTAAAGGCCTGTTCGTCGATGGATGTTGCTTTTTTTCGTGCCATGTTCGGATCATTCCAGTTGAAGCTTGCCTCAGGCATTCTGCGGGGCGAGGCGACGGTTTAACTCATGATATGGCGGAGGATATCTTGTTCGGATCCGTGGGTGTCCTTGACGCGGACCGTGTATCTGGCGCCGGAACGGCCGAACTCGCAGACATAGAGCTCGCGCCCATTGGCGTTCACCTCGACCCGGACGTCGTCGCTTTCGTGGAAGGGGATCACCTCTCCCGGCTGCAGACGGCTGATCGTGTCCAGCGTCAGGCTTTCCAGCCGGATGCGAGCCTCGAGCGTTACTGCTGAACGGCGGACCTGCTCCTCGAGTTGCTCCGTCCATTCCGACTTCGCGTTCATGCTCTGCCGGGCACTGCCGCGGAGCATGACCTGGGTCTTGAGCAGGGCGCTTTGCGGAATGATCATGCAGAAGGTGGAAAGTACCGGCCCAAGGCCGATCGTCATCTCGACGCAGGCTGCGTAGACATCGGCGATCTGAGCGTCCGGCCGCGGACGCTCCTCGCTGTTGTGCGGCCTGCCAACGACAGGCTCGTAGTCGCCCGGTACGTTCACCGCCGCGCGCAGAACCTCGGCGATCTTCTCGAACACCGGCAATGCCACGTCGATCTCGATCTTCGACAGAGCCCTTGGCTCGGGCTCCTCGATGCTCGCCGGTTCGGCGCCGAGCTGGGCTTCGACGAGGGCAACGAGGGCGGGACTGTCGCAGCCGATCTGGAAGCCCGGGCACCAGTTGCGCAGCGAAGCATCGCTGAGCAGGTATCCGCTGCCGAGTTCTTCGATCAGTTCGTTCCGCAGTCCCGTCTTGAAACCCGCATATCCAATCGCGATGTCGTACCCGGTCTCGGCCCTGAGAAGGCCCGGCAGCAGCTCGCCGAACACCTGACCAAGCTCCAGAGCCGTGCGGCCGATGGCCTTGTCGTCGCCGAGCGCACCGATCATGCGCGCAAGCAGCCTCTTGTCGAAGGGATGGATGTTCGATTCAGTGCTCGGATTCATGGTTTAAGCCGCCTTGCTGTCGCCGCCGCCCGGGTTCATCATCTCCTGCTCCACCGCATCGATCGACGGGCGCTCATAGGCGGAGATCGTCTTGCGGCCATATTCGAGCGCGACCTGCGGGACGGACCCATTCATATAGGCAAGCAATGTCTGCTTCACGATGACGTAGAGCCGGTTCTGTTTTTCGCGAACGGATTTGATGTTCGATACGAGCGGTGCGACGACCGAATAGGAGAGGAACACGCCAAGCAGCGTTCCGACGAGTGCGGCGGCGATCTTGGCGCCCAGCACTTCCGGCGCCTCGCTGATCGCGCCCATCGCCTTGATCACACCCAGGACAGCGGCGACGATGCCGATGGCAGGCAGGGCGTCGCTCATGATCGTCAGCGCGTGGTAACACTTCATCTTGTCATGGGTGATCGTCTGGATCTCCTCATCCATCAGTGCTTCGATCTCGTGTGCTCGTGCGTTGCCGATGATGATCAATCGCACGTAATCGCAGATGAAAGCCGTCAGCTCCTTGTTTTGCAGAACGGTGGGGGCCGACTGGAAGATCGACGACTCTTCCGGATTGTCGATGTGACTTTCAATCTCATTGCGTGACTTGGTCCTGAGGTCGCGCATCAGGCTGTAGAGGACGCCCAGCGTGTCGAGGTAGTGACGCTCCTTGGGTACCTTGTGCCTAAAGGCTTCGCCGAGCGCCTTGCCCGTATCTTTGACCACCTTCATCGAGTTGGCCATGATGAAGCCGCCGATACCCGCGCCGCCGATGATCATCAGTTCGAACGGCTGATTGAGGACCTCCAGATGGCCACCCATCGCGACGTATCCGCCGAGAATGCAGCCGAAAGTCACTAGGAGCCCGATTATGATGTTCATTGTCGATACCTGCCGCGATCGTTTCCCCTGATGGAATAGGGGTTCTTCCTTGCGTGAGGCTGGCCGTGAAATCCGGTCGAAACGGCACTCCGGAACAGGTTCGCGCAAGCAAGTCAGGTCAGGATTTTTGTCGAGGCCGGGCCGAGTCGCGCCCCGGCTCCACGCATCGGCTTACAGCGTCTCTCGTGCCTCGTTGAGCGCATACGGCGCTGCAGGCAGCGCGGGATGCCACGGGAAAACCGCAGGGATCCCACTGGTTATCGGGCAGGGCGAAAACGTGACCACCACCTATACGAGTTACAAGCTGATTGCTGCCGACCTCACGAAGTCGCTTCAGCGCGTCGCGGAGCAGCCGGACGTTGCCCGTGAGACGGAATACTATCTGTCGAAGATCGGCAGCATCAAAAACATCGACGAGTTTTTCGCCGACACCCGGCTTTATAACTACGCGATGAAGGCACACGGCCTTGAGGACATGGCCTACGCCAAGGCCTTCATGCGCAAGGTTCTGACCGAAGGCATCGACAGCGAAGATGCCTTCGCCAACAAGCTGTCGGACAATCGCTACAAGGCCCTGGTCGAATCGCTGAATTTTGCCCGACATGGCGAAACGGCCACGGCCTTCGACCGCGCCCAGAGGGGCGTTGCCGAGAAATACACGCGCCAGACTCTTGAGGAGAGTGCCGGTGAGGAAAACACCGGGGTAAGACTGGCGCTCTATTTTGAGCGTATGGCGCCGACCATTACAAACGCATACGAGATTCTCGCCGACGAAGCCTTGGCGCAGGTTGTTCGAACCATTTTGCAACTGCCTGATGAATTCGCTGCCGCCGACATCGACCGCCAGGCGAAGACCCTGGAGGACGCGATCGGTCTCGATGACCTCAAGGATCCTTCTAAGCTCTCCGCATTCCTCGATCGGTTCACGGCGCTCTGGGAGATCAACAACCCCTCCGACGGCTACGATCCGCTAGCGGTTTTCGGCTCTTCAAGCGGCTACGGCATCTCCCCCGACCTGCTTCTTTCCATCAACAACCTGAAACTCGGAGGGCGCTGAGGTGCAGACCGGTCTTTACGTGGCGCTCTCGTCGCAAATGGCGCTTGAAAAGCGTCTGAACACACTTGCCGACAACATTGCCAATTCCAACACGGTCGGATTTCGCGCCACCGAAGTGAAGTTCAATCAGGTGCTCGGCGATACCAAGCCCACCAAAGTTTCCTACGTGTCCGGTGGCGACGAATATCTCAGCAGCGAGAACGGTGCGCTGGCGCGGACCGGTTCTGCGCTCGACTTTGCCGTGAGGGGAGATGCCTGGCTTTCTATCGAAACGCCCGGCGGGCCGGCACTGACCCGGGACGGCCGCTTTACCCTGACGGAGGCGGGCGAGCTCGTCACCATCAGGGGGTATCCGGTGCTTGACGCCGGCGGCGCTCCGATCCAGCTGAACGGCAGCGCCGGCGACATCACTGTCGGTGCCGATGGCGTCATTCATCAGAACGGGGTTCAGGTCGCCTCGCTCGGTCTCTACCAGGCCGACTTCAGCAAGGGCTTCATGCGCTATGACAACAGCGCCGTGATGCCCGCCGCCCAGCCTGAGCCCGTCGTCGATCGCTTCGAAACAGGTGTGATGCAGGGCTTCCTCGAGGAGTCGAATGTAAATGCTGTTCAGGAGATGTCGCAGCTGATCATGATCACGCGCGCTTTCGACAACGTGACCGCCCTGATGCGTGACAGCGAAGGATCGCTCGAAGAGGCGATCAAGACGCTAGGCGGCAGCCGCTGATTGAGGCGCGATTTAATGAACCCATTTGCGGGGCGTGAGCCCGCCGGAAATCTGAATGGAACGACCAGGCTCTACTATCGGAACATCGACTTCGCTGGCGGCACTCGCCGGACTCGTCGCGCGTTATGCCAATCCCGAGTTTGCGATCGCGCCGGGAGGTCACGTCCAAACGATTTCGCCGGGGCATTACACGGTCACCGGCCTTTCACGCCATGTGCGGCTTGGCGATTTCGTTGCCCATAAAAGCGCGACCGGCATCCATCTCGGCGAGGTGGTCCGCGTCGAGCCGGAGCGGGTCGTCGTCTGCCCGATAGAACCCGGCGATCCGATCGGCATCCATGACACCGTCATCCGCAAGGGTGCGTTTCGCATCGCTCCGACCGATGGGTGGTGCGGTCGCACGATCAATGCTCTGGCCGAGCCGATCGACGGCCTTGGGCCGCTGTTGCAGGGGGATGTGCGTCGTTCGATCTCCAATACCGCGCCGCCGTCTATGACCCGCAGGCGGGTCGAAAAGGGGTTCAGGACCGGGGTCAGGGCAATCGATATCTTCTCGCCGCTATGCCTCGGGCAGCGCTTGGGCATCTTCGCGGGCTCCGGCGTTGGCAAGTCGACGCTGCTGTCGATGCTCGCGCGCGCCGACGCCTTCGACAAAGTCGTGATCGCCCTTGTCGGTGAGCGTGGCCGAGAGGTGCGCGAATTCATCGAGGACACGCTTGGCGACAATCTCGCCAAATCGGTCGCCGTCGTCGCCACGAGCGACGAGAGCCCGATGCTGAGAAAAATGGCGCCGCTCACCGCCGTCACGATCGCTGAGCACTACCGCGACAAGGGCGACAATGTGCTGCTGATCGTCGACAGCGTCACGCGTTTTGCCCATGCGATCCGCGAGGTCGCGACAGCCGCGGGCGAGCCGCCCATTGCGCGCGGCTATCCCGCTTCCGTCTTCACCGAATTGCCACGGCTGCTCGAGCGGGCCGGGCCGGGCGCCGAAGGAACCGGCACGATCACTGCCATCATCTCGATCCTGGTCGACGGCGACAACCACAACGATCCTGTTGCCGATTCCGCCCGCGGCATTCTCGATGGTCACATCGTCCTCGACCGGAGCCTTGCCGAGGAGGGGCGTTATCCGCCGATCAACCCGCTTGCCTCGATCTCGCGCCTGGCACGCAAGGCCTGGACGCCTGATCAGGAAAAGCTCGTGGCGCGGCTGAAGTCGCTGGCCCATAGGTTCGAGGAGACTCGCGACTTGAGACTGATCGGCGGCTATCGGCCGGGCGGCGACGCTGATCTCGACATGGCGATCAAACAGGTCCCCGTCATTTACGATGTCTTGAAGCAGACGCCAGGCGAGCGGCCCGCAGTCGACGCTTTCACCGAGCTTGCCAACGCGCTGAAAGCGGCCGCAATGGCCAACCAGCCGGGCGCCGGCGCGCCGAGAAGGGCCTAGTCAGAGATGACCGATTACGACGCAGACGATATTGTCCGCCAGCGGCGGCGTGGCGCCAAGACGCCGGTGATCGACAAGCTCCTGGGCGCCATCGGCCTGGCGATGGCCGCATTCGCCACCTTCTTTCCCTGGTACGCGCTTCTCCATCGGGACGAATTTTCGATGCCGTCCCTCTGGCAGGAATCGACCCGGGACCTGCCCGAACGGCCAGGCCGCAACGTCGTGTCGGTTTCGCCGCTCGCGATGACGGACAGGGACGGCGAAGACCTTGCCGCTGCCATCGACCGGCTGGCGACCGCCACTGTGCCTGGAATCAGCCGCGAACGACCGGAGAACGCGAGAGATACGGAAGGCGGCTTGGACCAGCCCTTCCCGGAGCAGCCGCACTTCCGGCTGATGCACGTCGCCGGCGGCAGGGCACTCATCGAGGACGCGAGCGGCATCTATGTCGTGCGCGTCGGTTCGATCCTGCCGGACAGCAGCCGGCTCGCGACCTTCGAGCAGCGGGACGGCCGCTGGGTGATGATCACCTCCAAGGGAGAGGTCTACCAAGCGAAGTAGGCCAGGAGCAACTTCAACCTCTGTTGAATGCGCCACCTTGGGTCCGAAGAGGGCGCGTTGCCCGTTCGCTCGCCTTGGCTTGCCCAATCTGCCTCCGCATCGGCCCGTCGGCCCTGACTATCCGGATTCTCGACAAGTCCCACGCAAGATTACCCGCCTAGGTTCCGTCTCATAAGCAGGAGCTTTTGATGGAACCGATTCAGCTTTTCGAACTCGCATCGCGCCAGGCGCAATGGTTGACGGTGCGCCAGAACGTCGTGGCCGGCAACATCGCCAACGCCAACACGCCGCACTACAAGGCCAAGGACGTCCAGCCCTTCGAACGCGTGCTCCAGAACACCGGTTTCCATCTCGCAGCGACCCATCGCGCGCACTTCACCGAGAGCCCGGAAGCCGCCCATGTGACCGAAGTCAGTGCCCTCGACGACATCGCGGTGCAGCAGTCCGGCAACACCGTCGCGATCGAGCAGGAAATGATGAAGACCGGTGAGATCAAGCGCGATCACGAGCTCAATGCGGGGCTCGTGAAGGCCTTTCATCGGATGATGCTGATGACGGTACGGAGGTAGACCCATGGATCCGTTGACGTCGGCACTCAAGGTCTCGGCCTCCGGCCTGCAGGCGGAATCGACCCGTTTGCGCATCGTTTCGGAGAATATCGCCAACGCACGTTCGAGCGGCGATGTTCCGGGCGCCGATCCCTATCGCCGCAAGACCGTTTCCTTCGCGGCGGAAGTGGACCGGGCGAGCGGCGCATCGCTGGTCGAGATCGATCGCATCGGCACCGACGATTCGAACTTCAACGTCGAATTCGATCCCGGCAATCCGGCCGCCGATGAAAAAGGCATGGTCAAGATGCCGAACGTCAACATTCTGATCGAAATGGCCGACATGCGCGAAGCCAACCGCGCCTATGAGGCCAATCTGCAGACCATCAAGCAGTCTCGCGATCTCATTTCCCAGACAATCGACCTGTTGAGGGCTTCGCAATAATGATCGATGCAATTCAGTCCATCGGCGCGTTTTCGGCCACAAAGGAGACCGGGGCGGCAGAACGCACTGCCTCCACCGCCGTCGCGCCGCAGGCCGGTGCGGTCTTGCCGCAATCGCAGAGCTTCGCCGAGGTCTTCGGCAACATGACCACAGACGTGATCCGATCGATGAAGTCCGCCGAAGGAGTATCGCTTGAGGCCATCCGCGGCGAAGCCGACACGCGTGAGGTGGTCGACGCGGTGATGACGGCGGAACAGTCGCTGCAGACCGCAATCGCGATACGCGACAAGGTGGTCACCGCCTATCTCGAAATCGCGCGCATGCAGATCTGAAGGAACGAGACATGAAGGCCCTTTCCATCGCCGCCACGGGCATGAACGCCCAGCAATTGAACCTCGAAGTCATCGCCAACAACATCGCGAACATCAACACGACCGGTTACAAGCGGGCGCGCGCCGAGTTTTCCGATCTGCTCTACCAGACGGAACGTGCCCAGGGCGTGCCGAACCGCTCCAACCAGGCGATCGTCCCGGAAGGCGCGATCGTCGGCCTCGGCGTGCAGACCTCGGCGGTCCGCAACCTTCATATCCAAGGCAGCCTCGTCAACACCGGCAACGACTACGACCTGGCGCTGGTCGGCCGCGGCTGGTTTCAGATCGAGACGCCGGACGGCCAGACGGTCTATACCCGGTCCGGTGCCTTCAACACCAATGCCACCGGCCAACTCGTCACCATTGACGGCTACACGGTCGTCCCCGGCATCACCGTGCCGCAGGATGCGAGCGAAATCATCTTCACCTCCTCCGGTCAGGTGATGGTGCGCATCGGCAACGACACCGAACTCCAGGAAATCGGGCAGTTGACGATCGCGAACTTCGTCAACGAAGCCGGCCTCGAGCCCATGGGCGAGAACCTGTTCCGGCAGACGGCCGCCTCCGGCGAGCCCATTGTCGGCACACCGGCCGACCCCGGTTTCGCGCAGATCAAACAGGACTATCTCGAATCCTCCAACGTCGACCCGGTCAAGGAGATCACCGATCTGATCTCGGCCCAGCGGGCTTACGAGATGAACTCGAAGGTCATCCAGGCCGCGGACGAGATGGCGGCTACGGTGAGCAAGAACCTCAGATAACCGAAGCAGGGGGCAAACATGACGTTTCGCCAGACCGCCGAAAGGGCAGCAATTGCAGGCCGGGCCGCGTTTCGAGTGCAGGCCGTCGCCATCGCAACGTTCGCCGCTTTCCTGTCGCCGGCGCTCGCTGCCGGGGAGCGGCCGACCGCCGTCATCCCGAAGCAGACGATCTATCCCGGCACAACGCTGGACGCGGGCATGCTGGAAGTGGTCGACGTGACCAATCCCGACATCGCGGAAGGCTACGTGCGCTCCCTCGACGACGTGGAAGGAAAAGTCACGAAACGGACCCTTCTTCCCGGACGGGTGATCCTCCCTTCGGCGCTGCGCGAACAACATGCAGTCGAGCGCGGCGCGAAGGCCCTGCTGGTCTTCAACAAAGGCGGACTGACGATCACCGCCGCGGGCTCGCCGCTGCAGGATGCGGCGGTCGGCGATCTCATCCGCGCCCGCAACGTCGATACCGGCGTCATCGTTTCCGGCACCGTCATGGCTGACGGCACTATCCATGTGGTGGCCAAATGACGAAGCATGGATGCAAGTGGCTGGTGGCCTTCGTCGTCGTCTTTGCCGCGACGTTGAGCTTTGCGCATGCTGCGTCGCGCATCAAGGACGTGGCTTCGCTCCAGGCCGGGCGTGACAACCAGCTGATCGGCTACGGCCTCGTCGTCGGGCTGCAGGGAACAGGTGACAGCCTGCGTTCCTCGCCTTTCACCGAACAGTCGATCCGCGCCATGCTGCAAAATCTCGGCATTTCGACGCAAGGGGGCGACTCGCGGACGCGCAACGTCGCGGCGGTTCTGGTGACGGCCACGCTTCCGCCCTTCGCAAGCCCCGGCAGCCGCATCGACGTGACGGTCGGCTCGCTTGGTGATGCGGCTTCCCTGCGCGGCGGCACGTTGGTCATGACATCGCTTTCAGGTGCCGACGGCCAGATCTACGCGGTTGCGCAGGGCTCCATCGTCGTGAGCGGCTTCAATGCCGAGGGCGATGCCGCTACGCTGAATCAGGGCGTGACGACGGCGGGGCGCGTACCGAACGGCGCCATTATCGAGCGCGAATTGCCTTCGAAGTTCAAGGATGGCTTCAATCTCGTCCTGCAGCTGCGCAATCCGGATTTTTCGACCGCTGTCGGCATGGCCGCTGCGATCAACAATTATGCCACCGCGCAGTTCGGCGGCCGCATCGCCGAGGCATTGGACTCGCAGTCCGTGTTGATACAGAAGCCGAAAATGGCCGATCTCGCGCGGCTGATGGCGGACATCGAGAATCTCGTGATCGAGACCGATGTGCCGGCCCGTGTCGTCGTCAACGAGCGCACGGGCACCATCGTCATCGGCCAGGACGTCCGAATTGCCGAGGTCGCAGTGAGCTATGGCACGCTGACGGTGCAGGTGACCGAAACGCCGACCGTCGTGCAGCCGGCACCCTTCTCCCGTGGCGAGACCGCCATCGAGCCGAATACGACAATCGAGGCGCAGGCCGACGGCGGCACGGTCGCGATCCTCAACGGCTCGAGCCTGCGTTCGCTGGTTGCGGGCCTCAACAGCATCGGCGTCAAACCGGACGGGATCATCGCGATTCTGCAGAGCATCAAAACGGCCGGAGCGCTTCAGGCGGAGCTTGTGCTGCAATGACCGAAAATCTCGTCCATCTTCTTCGTAAGTCCCGCCGCACGCTTCTCGCCTCGGCCTCCGGGGCGCTGATGTTGGCCATGCCCGGCGCCTTCGCGCAGGACGTGACCGCGCCGCCCGCCGAAAACGCGCCGGCGAGCGAGGTCCAGGAATTCTGCACCAACATCGCCGATGCCGCGCGCGACCAGCGCTACGTGCTGCAGCGCAAGGAACTGGAAACGCTGAAGGCGAGCGTCGACGATCGGATCGCCGAGCTCGAGAAGCGCCGGGCCGAATACGAAGACTGGTTGAAGCGCCGCAACGACTTCCTGAAGCAGGCTGAACTCGGGCTCGTCGACATCTACAAGACGATGAAACCGGACGATGCCGCCGGCAAGCTCGAGATGGTGCACCCCGAAATCGCCGCGGCGATCGTCATGAAGCTGCCGCCGCGCCAATCGTCGCTGATTCTCGGCGAGATGAGCGACGACAAGGCGGCAGTGCTCACGAACATCATTTCAAGCGCCAGCGACCCCAACACCTCGAAGGAGCCATCATGAGAAAGCATCTTACGGCCGTCCTGGCCGCCGGGCTCCTTGCCGGATGCGAGAGCCAGACCTTCAAGGAAATCGGCCAGGCGCCCGCCATGAGCCCGATCGGCAGCGGACTGCAATATACGCAAGCGCCGCAGCTTGCGGCCTATCCGAAGCAGCCGCATCAGGTGACGGCGGGCTACTCGCTTTGGAACGACCAGCAGGCCGCCCTCTTCAAGGATGCGCGCGCGATCAATATCGGCGATATCCTGACCGTCGACATCCGTATCGACGACAAGGCCTCGTTCGATAATAAGACGGACCGCAGCCGCACCAATTCCAGCGGCTTCAACATCGGCGCCGGAGGCGAATCGCAGACCAGCGATTTCGAATGGGCCGGCAACCTGGACTATGGTTCGAACACGAAGACGCAAGGTGACGGCAGCACGGAGCGCTCGGAGAAGCTCCGCTTGCTCGTCGCCGCGGTGGTCACCGGCGTGCTGGAGAACGGCAACCTGCTGATCGCCGGCTCGCAGGAAGTTCGGGTTAACCACGAGCTGCGCATCCTCAATGTTGCCGGTATTGTCCGGCCGCGCGACGTCGATGCCGACAATGTCATTTCCTACGACCGCATTGCCGAAGCGCGCATCTCCTATGGTGGCCGCGGTCGCCTGACGGAAGTGCAGCAGCCGCCCTACGGCCAGCAGGTGATGGATCTCATCTCTCCGATCTGATCAGGGATTGCCTGGAAAGATCCGCAAGGAGCGGCATGATGGAAGAAACCGACAACAATCAACCCAAGTCTCCATCGCGGATGATCACCATAGCCGCGGTAGCTGCGTTGACGCTGGTCGCCGGCGGCGGCGGCTGGGTCGTCGGCGCCATGCTGGCGCCGCCTCCCGCTGAGAAGACCGAAGCGGCCACGGAGACGACCGCCGAAGCTCACGGCAAGGACAAGGAAGACATTCCGAAACTGGCCACCGAAGCCAACGGCATCGTCCAGCTCGAGCCGATCACGACCAATCTTGCCTATCCTTCGGAAAACTGGGTGCGTCTCGAGGTTGCGCTGCAGTTCCAGGGCGAGCCCGACGTGACGCTCGCCGAAGAAATCCATCAGGACATAGTCGCCTATTTGAAGACCGTGTCGCTTCAGCAAATTCAAGGTCCGCGCGGCTTCCAATATCTACGGGATGACATTCAGGAACGGGTTGACCTACGCTCCGACGGGCGCGTAACGAATGTGATGGTGAGAACGTTCGTCATTCAATGATTCGCTAATGCTCCGGATTGCTGCATTCATAGTCGCCATGACGGCGATGTCGGGAATCGCCGGGGCGCAGAGCTTCCCTGCTGACATCTTGAACACGCCGGTCGACGGATCGGTGGCCTCGTGGATCATCCGCACCTTCGGCCTTCTGACTGTGCTCTCGGTGGCGCCGGGCATCCTGATCATGGTGACGAGCTTCCCCCGCTTCGTGATCGCCTTCGCAATTCTGCGCTCCGGCATGGGGCTGGCGACGACGCCGTCCAACATGATCATGGTGTCGCTGGCGCTGTTCATGACCTTTTATGTGATGGCGCCGACCTTCGATAGCGCCTGGCGCACGGGCATCGATCCGCTGCTCAAGAACGAGATCACTGAAACCGAGGCGATGCCGCGCATAGCGGAACCCTTCCGTCAGTTCATGCTGGCCAACACGCGTGACAAGGACCTGCAGCTTTTCATCGACATCGCCAAGGAAAAGGGCCAGACGGTCGTCGTCGATGATCAGGTTGATCTCCGCGCCGTCGTCCCCGCCTTCATGATCTCTGAAATCCGCCGCGGCTTCGAGATCGGCTTCCTGATCATGCTGCCCTTCCTCGTGATCGACCTGATCGTCTCGACCATCACCATGGCGATGGGCATGATGATGCTGCCGCCGACGGCGATCTCGCTGCCTTTCAAGATCCTCTTCTTCGTCCTGATCGACGGCTGGAATCTGCTCGTCGGAAGCCTGGTGCGTTCCTTCGTCTGAGGTGAACTTCCTCTTTCTCCGAAATGCGTTAACCATCGGATTTTACGTGCGATTAACCACGGTCGCGCATGAGCCTCCGGCCCTGTCTCCGGTTAAGTACTTGGCAATGAATGGCTGCGAATTTCGTCCTCACACGACGGGTTTGGCGTCCATCAATCACCAGTTGAGCGGAGCCGAGTGGCATGATGCCGGATCGTCGTGACCGGTAAGCGAAGTTCTCAGCCCGGTATGTCCCCCCAATCCGTATTTCGTAAGGGACAAACGAATATGACGAGCATTCTCACCAACACCTCGGCAATGGCCGCGCTGCAGACTCTGCGTTCGATCTCGTCGAGCATGGAAGACACCCAGAGCCGCATTTCCTCCGGCCTGCGTGTAGGTTCCGCCTCGGACAATGCCGCTTACTGGTCGATTGCGACCACGATGCGCTCCGACAACGCGGCTCTTTCCTCCGTTCAGGACGCTCTCGGCCTCGGCGCCGCCAAGGTCGATACCGCGTATGCCGGCATGGAGTCGGCCATCGAAGTCGTGAAGGAAATCAAGGCCAAGCTCGTTGCCGCTACCGAGGATGGCGTCGACAAAACCAAGATCCAGGAAGAAATCACCCAACTGCAGGATCAACTCAAGAGCATCGCCGATGCTGCTTCCTTCTCCGGTGAAAACTGGCTGCAGGCTGACCTGAGCGGCGGCACTGTTACGAAGAGCGTTGTTGCCTCGTTCGTTCGCGACGCCTCGGGCAACGTCTCGGTCAAGAAGGTCGACTACGATCTCAGCACCACGAGTGTTCTCTTTGACACGGTAGGCGATACCGGCCTCCTCGACAACACAACGTCGATCGAAGACGACAGCATCACATTGAACATCAATGTCGGTGGTGTCACGTCTGCCTATACAGTTACCGCCTACACGACCGAGGATGTTATCGCCGATGCGGGCAGCGTCTTCACCGGCAATTCCGCAACGGGCGGTGCCCTGAGCTACGTCAAGGTAGCAGACGACACCTGGGTAGCCGCTGTCGACCAGACCACTGTGGCGACGCAGGAAGTGGCGTACGACGATGGTACCACCCTTTGGGCGGTCGACACGACGGCAGCGCCGGCGACGGTCACAACCGCATCTGTCTCCACCCTGCAGATCAGCGCGACCACGACCAGCGGCCAGCTTGATCAACTCATCCAGATGGTCGATGACGCCCTCACCTCGATGACCAGTGCTGCCGCATCGCTTGGCTCGATCTCCTCGCGCATCGAAATGCAGGAAGAGTTCGTCTCCAACCTGACCGATGCGATCGACTCCGGTATCGGCCGTCTCGTCGATGCCGACATGAACGAGGAATCGACCCGCCTCAAGGCACTGCAGACCCAGCAGCAACTCGCCATCCAGGCGCTTTCTATCGCCAACTCCGACTCGCAGAGCGTGCTCTCGTTGTTCCGTTAATGGTCTCAAAGTGCGGGAGGCTGACCCGCATAGGCCAACTTCCGAACCGCGCCCGGCAACAGGCGCGGTTCTTCATTTTGTGAGACTGCTTCAGCATTCGTTAACCATAGTAAGGTTAGATGGCCTCATCGAAACGGCGGGTTGACCTGGTATATCAAAGGGTTAGCAAGCATGACGCTGACTGCCGTTCCCGGTGCGACCCGGAATGTCCCTTTATTTGTCAGCCACCAAGGGGCACCATCCTATGACAAGCATCTTGACCAATATCGCGGCTATGGCCGCGCTCCAGACTCTGCGCTCTATCGGTTCCAACATGGAAGAGACGCAGGCGCATGTTTCCTCTGGCCTCCGCGTTGGCGAAGCCGCTGACAACGCCGCCTATTGGTCGATCGCGACCACGATGCGTTCCGACAACATGGCGCTTTCCGCCGTTCAGGACGCTCTCGGCCTCGGCGCTGCCAAGGTCGATACGGCGTATGCCGGTATGGAGTCGGCCATCGAAGTCGTGAAGGAAATCAAGAAGAAGCTCGTTGCCGCCACCGAGGATGGCGTCGACAAGACCAAGATCCAGGAAGAAATCACCCAGCTTCAGGACCAGCTCACGAGCATCTCCGAAGCTGCTTCCTTCTCCGGTGAAAACTGGCTGCAGGCTGACCTGAGCGGCGGCACTGTCACGAAGAGCGTTGTTGCCTCCTTCGTTCGCGACGCCTCGGGCAACGTCTCTGTCAAGAAGGTCGACTACGATCTCAGCACCACGAGTGTTCTCTTCGACACGGTCGGCGACACGGCCATCCTCGACTCGCTGACCTCGATCGAAGACGACAGCATCACATTGAACATCAATGTCGGCGGCGTAATCTCTGCCTACACCGTCACGACATACACGACTGACGATGTCATCGCCGATGCAGGCAGCGTGTTCACGGGCAATTCCGCAACGGGCGGTGCCCTGAGCTACGTCAAGGTAGCAGACGACACCTGGGTAGCCGCTGTCGACCAGACCACTGTTCCGACGCAGGAAGTGGCGTATGACGATGGTACCACGCTTTGGGCAGTGGACACGACGGCTGCACCGGCTACGGTCACGACCGCATCCGTCTCGACCCTGCAGATCAGCGGGACCACGACCAGCGGCCAGCTCGATCAGCTCATCCAGATGGTCGACGATGCCCTAACCGCGATGACCAGTGCCGCCGCCGACCTTGGTTCGATCGGCATGCGCATTGATCTCCAGGAAGAATTCGTCTCCAAGCTGACCGACTCGATCGACTCCGGCGTCGGCCGTCTCGTCGATGCCGACATGAACGAAGAATCGACCCGCCTGAAGGCCCTGCAGACGCAGCAGCAGCTCGCCATCCAGTCGCTGTCGATTGCCAACACCTCTTCGGAAAACATTCTTACCCTCTTCCGTTAATCGGAGCAGGCAAAGGGATAGTCTCCCTCCATCGAAACCAAAACCGCGCTTCGCAAGAGGCGCGGTTTTTTTGCGTCGCCCCAATAGCAACAACCCAGCACCCGCGTCGGTCCGTTCCACTTTCGCCACTTAACTCTTTCTTGACGTATCCTAATCACCCCTTAACGCCGTTAACGCTTTGTTAACCATTTCAAGTTAACGCTTCGTTAAGGACGACGGTCTGGCCGCCCAGGGCAAAGGAGGCGCCAGCGCGCATGACGCCGCACTGTCGCGCCGGGCTCTCACCCGGATGCTCCTTTCCCCCAACAGGGCAAAAATCAATGACCAGCATTTTGACCAATCCAGCCGCCATGGCTGCATTGCAGACCCTGCGCGCGATCAATCGAAACCTCGAAATCACCCAGAGCCGAATCTCCTCGGGCTATCGCGTTGAGACCGCAGCCGACAACGCCGCCTATTGGTCGATCGCGACCACGATGCGCTCCGACAATTCGGCGCTCGACACCGTTCATGATGCGCTCGGCCTGGGGGCCGCCAAGGTAGACACCTTCTATGCCGGATTGGATACCGTGGTAGAGGTCATGAGCGAGATCAAAGCCAAGCTCGTGGCTGCAGCGGAACCAGGCGTCGACAAGGACAAGATCAACTCGGAAATGGCCCAGCTGAAAAGCCAGCTGGTGTCGGCCGCGCAGTCGGCGTCGTTCTCCGGTGAGAACTGGCTCTATAACGAGGCGGCGGCGGCGATCGGCACGAAGTCCGTAGTCGCCTCCTTCAATCGAAGCGCCGACGGCAGCGTCACGGTATCGAAGCTCGATTACGACACGTCGACATCCGTGCTCGTGGATGTGCAGGATGCAAGCCGCGGCATGCTTACCAAAGCGGTGGACGCGGATGCCCTTGACCCGAATACGACGGGTACGCCGCGGGAATATTACCTGCTTACGGTCGGGACCGCTCCCGCGGGCGCGACCGAGATCGAGATCGACGACGCGACGACGGATGCCGAGCTGACGGATATGATCCGCGTCGTCGATAACCTCATACAGCAGTTGACCGACTCCGCCTCGACTCTCGGCGCTGTCAGCAGCCGAATCGAAATGCAGGAGAGTTTCGTGGCGAACCTGATGGATGTGATCGACAAGGGTGTCGGCCGCCTGGTCGACGCGGACATGAACGAGGAATCGACGCGGTTGAAGGCGCTGCAGACGCAGCAGCAGCTCGGCATCCAGTCGCTCTCGATCGCGAACACCAACTCCGAGAACATCCTGCGCCTGTTCCAGCAGTAAGGGGAGCTTCCGGCGTGTCAGAAGTGGGAGAGGACAAAACCCTCCCCAACCTCACAAGGGGGAGGGGCTTAGACTGCCGCTCCCGGCTCGCTCCTCTCTGCGTTGCTGCTGGGAGAGAGGGTGAATGTACCGGAGGCGGTGCGGCACACACTCTTGCTCCTCCCCTTGTAGGGAGGGGTTCATGCACATGCCCAAGAAGCCGCAACCCTATTTCAACCCCTTCCTTCCGCCGCGCCGCCGGTCATCGGCGTGTCGGAAGCCGGTTGGACCGCGCTATTGCCCTGGCGCGGTCCAACACCTTCATTTTCGCACAAGTTTGACCCGATAGCCTTTCCTCGCAGTCGTATGATTGCCGGCCAAGATGGATTGCGCCGCCGCTTGCACCGGTCGTTCGAGTGGGTCGCCTAACGCGAACCGGTGCTATCGAGATTGTGGGGTCCCGTCGCTCTGGTGCTGCCGGGACCGAGGGAGACATTTAAGACGTGTCAGGCTCTTTCGATATCCGGTGCAAGGGGCTGTCGCTGCCGGCAAGGCGGAGCGCGCCGGCATTCGCGGGGCGGACGCGCCCATGAGTGCGTCGCTTTCCCGCTATCTCAAGGATTTCAGCGCGCCGAAGATCGAGCTCACGCGCATGCCGCCGAAATATTTTCCGGATCTCGACGAAGGCGTTTCCGCCAGCGGATCCGGCGAAAGACCCATGATGCCCGAGATCGACTTTGATGCCGAGCGCCGCGCCGCTTTCGAAGACGGCCGCGCCGAGGCGACCGGCGAACTCGTGGCCGAGCACCAGCGTGAGATTGCCGAACTGAAGGCTCGTCACGCGAGGGAAATCGAGACCTTGTCGCGGCGCCTCGAGGAGGAGGTGGCGCACAAGCTTGCCGCCCAGTTCGCCGAGATGACGGAGCGGCTGGCGTTGGCGCTCGGGGACCAGACGGCGCGCGTGCTGGCGCCGGTCATGGAGGAAGCGCTGCGTGCGCGCGCCATCGAGAACCTCGCGAACATGGTCCTCCAAGGCATGGCAGCGGGCGAAGGCCTTGCAATTACCGTAAGGGGGCCGGCCGCCCTCTTCGAGGCGCTGAAGCGGCATCTCCCGGACGACACAATGGTGTTCCGCCATGTCGAGACCGCCGACGTCGATCTCGCAGTTGAATTCGGTGACGCGATCCTGGTCACAAGGATGGCGGCATGGTCCGACACCGTTCGGAAGGTTTTGGCATGAGTAACGAGAGCCACCACAACGGCAAGAACGAAATCATCGTCGTCAAGCGCAACGGCGGCGGCCATGGCGACCACCACGGCGGAGCGTGGAAGATCGCCTATGCCGACTTCATGACCGCGATGATGGCCTTCTTCCTCGTCATGTGGCTGATCAATGCTGCGAACGAGGAGACGAAGGCGGCTATCGCCGCCTATTTCAATCCCGTGCAGCTCACCCAGGAGAAGCCGTCCGAGAAGGGGTTGAAGGATCCCGCAAAGGATGCGCAAGGCGAGGAGACGCAGCAGCGCTCGAAGGCTGTAGGCGAGCAGGCGAAATCGGGCGGCACTGCCAGGACCGGCGATCAGTTGACCGCGACTTCGGGGGAAGAAACCGAATATTCCGACGCCGATTTCTTTGAAAACCCCTATTCGGTTCTTTCCGAAATCGCCCAGGAGGTCGACCAGCAAGCCAACATCAGCTCCAAGGGTGACGCCGGGGCAGCACAGTCCGGTCCCGCGACCGGCGCCGAGGGCGGCGAGGCCTATCGCGATCCTTTCGACCCGGATTTCTGGACAAAGCAGGTCGAGGTCAAGAACGCCGGCAACGCGAAAGATGGCGCCGAGCTGACGGCGGGGCGGAATACCGCACCCGGCAAGGAGGCAGAGCAACAGCCTGCCGATGGCAGGAAGCCCGTCGAACTTGCGGCCGAGGCCGAACACCAGGACCCAAAGGACGGCCACGCGCCTGGCGACGAAGTACAAGCGCAGGACCAGGAGCAAGAAGAACAGAGGCAGGCCGAAGCGCTTCAGGCGGAAATCCGCAAGGCGGTAGGCGGCGAGGCCGGACGGCTGCTCGAGGGGCTCGCGGTGACGCGGGCGGAGGGCGGGCTGCTCGTCACGATCAGCGAACAGACGGACGCGCCGATGTTCGCCATTGGCTCTGCCGTGCCGCAAAAGGAACTCGTGGTTGCCATGGAGAAGATCGGCAAGCTGCTCGCCGGGCGACAGGGTGCCGTCGCCATCAGGGGGCACACGGACGGGCGGCCGTTCAAGGACGGGACCTATGACAACTGGCGCCTGTCGGCGGCGCGTGCCCAGAGCGCCTACTACATGCTGGTTCACGGCGGCCTCAAGGAAGAGCGCGTCAGCCAGATCAGCGGCTTCGCCGACCGCCGCCTGCAGGTTCCCGACGATCCCTATGCGCCCGCCAACCGGCGGATCGAGATCCTGTTGCAGGCGGGGCAGGGTTGAATTGAAATGTTGAAGCGGTTGCGCAGCATTCTGGTGGCATCGGTTCTGACGGTCCCGCTCGCGATCGGGTTCGCACGGGCCAGCGAGACGGAAGAACTCGCGCCGTACAAGTTGATCCGGTCGCTGCAATATATCCAGGATTCGGTCGTGCTCGGCGATCACTCCGCGATCGAGATGCAGCGTTTCATACTGGGCGAGATCGACAAGCGGCTGCGGACGGCCGATCCATCCCTCTTCCGGGATCCCCGCAATGTCGATGCGGCGCTCGTCTATGTCATGAGCGGCGGCAATCCGGAGACGCTCGACCTTCTGACGGACCGGGATGTCGAGGGCAATTTCGACTCGCGCGTCACAGACTCGCTGCGGCAATATCTGCGCGGCAAGGGACCGCTGATCGTCGAGACACTCTCCAAGGCTGCTCCCGAATACAAAAACTCCTTCATTGGTCCCTACGTCTTCCTGGTTCTCGGCAACGCCACGTCGCAGCAGGATCCGGTCGCCGCGATGAAATATTACGACTGGGCGCGTTTGACGGCGCCCGGATCCATCATCGAGGAAGCGGCGCTTCGGCGCTCCGTGGCGCTCGCGGCAGAGGCTAACGAACCCGAGAAAGGCTTCCGTTACGCGTTGAATTATGCGCGGCGCTATATGACGTCGCCCTATGCCAGCCAGTTTGCCGACGTGTTCGTCGAACTGGCGGTCGTCCATTTCGGCGAGGCGGCCGAGCAGAGAGTCGCAGAGGTGCTTGGATTTATGGATTCGCCGCGCCAGCGCGAGGCATATCTGCGCATCGCGCGGCGGGCGGCGATCGCCGGCCATCAGCCGCTGGCGCTGCTCGCATCCAGACGCGCCGAAGAACTGGCGAGGGCCAGCGGTTCGCAATCGCAGATGCTGGCGAGCTTCTATCAGGGGCTCGCTTCTGTTCCGTCGGATGACGTTTTCGTTGCGGCGCAGACGATCACGGCCATCCCGGAAGAACAGCTGTCTCAGCGCGACCGTGCGTTACGGCAGGCGGCCAAGGCGATTGCCGATGCGGTCGTTCGACCACCTCAGGATGTAAGTCCCGCGCAAGCGTCCCTGGCTATACCGATGAAAGACCTTGGGAACGACAGCGAGCCAGGGCCAGAGGAAACGGGAAGCGGCATGAGCCCCTTTGCACCGCCAGCCGAGGCTGTTACGCGCGAGGCGCCAGGCGACGCCGATATCGCCGCGTCGACCGACCCGGCTTTCGATGATTTCCTGGCGGGCGGCCTATCCAAGCTCAAGGAGATCGATGCGCTCCTGGAGGAGGAGGTAAGATGAACCCCCTTGAACAGACTTTGCGTGCGCCTGTGAGCCCGGGTAACTCCGGCGCGCGGCAAGGCGGAAGGGACCAACTCTCGGGCGAGCCCGGAGCCTTCGAGAGCGCGGTTGTCGATGCCGGACGCCAGAAGACGCAGGGACAAGGCGCGACAGCAGGCGGCGAACTGGCCGGAACCGGGCAAGCGGATGTCGGCAGTCGCGGGGCCGGCATCACGAGCGATGAGCTTGGAGCAAGTTCCCGCTTCTCGGCTGCGTTTCAGCAAACGCCGTCCGCGCAGGAGTATTCATCGCTGGCGGTCGACGATCGTCAGAACGTGACGCGCCTGCAGCAACTGGCTGGAAAGGCGAATCCCTCGGGCAGGGAAGCCGTCGAGCATCGGGCACATGCGCCAGGTGCCAAGGCAAAGGACGTTGCAAACGGGCAAATGTCTGAGCATGCCACGGCGGCGGGCGAAGCCGTGGACGAGGAGACGTGGGGCGTCGGTTCGCGCGGCTCCGCAGAAGCGACCGGAGAAGCGCACGGCGATGATGTAACCCACGCTGCCCCTGACTCCGCCGGGCCCGCAAAGGAAGCCGTCAGCGATCTTTTGACCTTGCTCGCCGGTCCGGCGCAGCCGCCGGGGCGCACGCCGGCGGAGGGCAAGGCTGTGCGTGCCTCGAGCGAGGGCGTGGCCACTCGACTGTCCGCGACGGTCGCCGGCAGCACGTCGGCCGAGCTCGCGGCCAGCGATGAGGTGCAGTCCGGGAAGCAGCCAGACGAGGCGGCCTCGGAGCGGCTTTTCCGCTTCGCCCGCGCCGACGGCACGGGACAGGCCGTGTCGATGAGCATCTCCAAGGATGGCGAGCGCGTCGTCGAGAGTGGCGTGTCGTCGGGGGCAGCGCGGGCCGAAACCGTAACGGTTCTGGAAGCGCGCCGCTATCTCGGTGTGGCGATGAACGCGAATTCGGCTTCGGTTGCGGGCGCGATCGCCGGTGACGGCGAATGGGCGCTTGCCCTCCAGTCCAGTTCGCTGACGCAGCCGGAGACGTGGAATCAGGCTGGAAAGGTGCTGAATACGCTCAAAATTCAGATGCACCCGATTGAGCTAGGCACGGTGACGGCGACGCTGCGCCTGAAGGATGAAGAGCTTCACGTCGAGCTGAAGGTGGAAACCGGCGAGGCTTTCCGTCAACTGCGGGACGACCAGAGCGAAATGGTAAAGGCTCTGCGCGCTCAAGGCTTTGCAGTTGACCAGGTGAACGTCACGTTCAACGGCGGCAGCGATGCGTCGAGCGGCGGCGGTTCCCAGGCGCAGTCACAGCTTGGACAACCGGGCCGGGAACGTGCCGGCGACGGTGGCAGCCAGGGACATCAGCGGCAGGACGGCGGCCGCGTCGAGGTGGCAGAGGGGTGGACGGGGAATGACGGAACGGATGAGGCGTCGATTGGTGCTGAGCGCGCTCGCACTGGCGGCGTCTACATGTAGCGCCTTTGCGAGCGCGGGCGTCTGCGAACGCGAGATCGTTTCCGCGGCCGCCAAGTACGGCATACCGACCGGCATTCTCTACTCGGTCGGGTTGACCGAGACGGGTCGCAAGGGTTCCCTTCAGCCCTATGCGATGAACATCGAGGGCAAGGCCTATTTCGGGACCGGCATTGAGGATGTTCTGGCGCGGTTCAAGGAGGCGCGTGCGCGGGGCGCCAAGCTTATCGATCTCGGTTGCATGCAGATCAACCATCACTTCCATGGCGAACATTTCGGTTCCCCGGGGGAGATGCTTGATCCGCACCGGAACGTCGAATATGCCGCGCGCTTCCTATCCGACCTGCGTGCGCGGCACGAGAGCTGGACGATGGCCGTCGCACGGTATCACGCCGGTCCTAACAACGATCCCGCGCAGAAGAAATATGTCTGCCGGGTCATCGCCAATCTCGTCGCGACGGGCTATGGCAAGTGGACGCCGAACGCCACGCAGTTCTGCCGTTAGCTACCGAAAGTTGCATATCTGACGTCCTTGCCTTATTGTGGCGACAATGCGGAGAGATTGTGACTGCAAGGCCTTTCATCGCACGGCGTTAACTTTTCCACACTGTGTTAGTGTCATGATTAACGAGGACCCACTAGATATAGATCAAATCGGCACGCATTCCTTAATCAACTATTAAAATCCCCCATTAATTTTATCTAGTTGTTCGTGAATCCCATGATTCGTACCTCTCAATCAGTAGGACACCCATACTGATTCGGAGGCGGACGAATGATCGTGGTGGTTGACGAAAGAGAGCTTGTGAAGGACGGCTACACGTCCCTGTTCGGACGCGAGGGAATTCCCTCGACCGGATTCGACCCGAAGGAATTCGGAGAATGGGTGCATACGGCGGCCGATTCCGACATCGATGCGGTCGAGGCGTTCCTGATCGGCCAGGGCGAGAGCGCCCTGAGCCTTCCGCGGGCGATCCGCGATCGCTCTGAGGCTCCCGTCATCGCCGTGAGCGATACGCCGTCGCTGGAGACGACGCTGGCGCTGTTCGACTGCGGCGTCGACGACGTCGTGCGCAAGCCGGTTCATCCGCGGGAAATCCTCGCGCGTGTGGCGGCGATCCGCCGGCGCCTGAAGGCGATCGCCAACTACACGGATATTGGGCCGATCCGCGTCTTCGCCGACGGCCGCGATCCGGAGATCAATGGCGAGGTCTTCGCCCTGCCGCGGCGCGAGCGGCGCATCCTCGAATATCTGGTCGCAAACCGCGGTCGCCGCGTTTCCAAGTCGCAGATCTTCAACGCGATCTACGGCATCTTCGACGAGGACGTCGAAGAGAACGTCGTCGAAAGCCACATCAGCAAGCTCCGCAAGAAACTGCGCAAGAAGCTCGGTTTCGATCCGATCGATTCCAAGCGCTTCCTCGGCTACTGCATCGATTGGAACTGAGGGAGATGTGCCACTAGTCGGACAAAGACAGGTTCACGCAAGGCCGGGCTTCTAGTCTGCGATCAAAGCAGGAAACGAGGATCGACATGAGTCTTTTCGGTAGCATGAGAACGGGCGTTTCAGGCATGAACGCCCAGGCGAACCGCCTCAGCACGGTGGCTGAAAACATCGCAAATTCCAGCACGGTTGGGTACAAGCGTGCGTCGACCGAATTTTCCTCGATGATCCTGCCGTCGAGCAACGGCTCCTATAATTCCGGCGGTGTCCAGACACAGGTCCGCTACAGCATCTCGGATCAGGGGGCGACGACCTTCACGACCTCGGCAAGCGACCTTGCGATCAGCGGCGGCGGGTTTTTCATTGTCGAAGGTGCAAACGGCCAGGAGTATCTGACGCGGGCCGGGGCATTCGTCCAGGACGACCAAGGCAATCTCGTCAATTCCGCCGGCTTCACGCTGATGGGCTATGAATACGAGGCGGGCGTCGATCCGACCGTCGTCGTCAACGGCTTCGACGGCCTCACCAAGGTCAATCTCGCCTCCGAAGGCCTGACGGCGACCGGTTCGACCGAGGGCTCGATGGGCGCGAACCTGCCCTCGGGCGCTGCAAATGGCGATGTATTCACGACCTCGCTCATCGTGTACGACAGCCAGGGCAACACTCGCATCCTCGATTTCAATTACGAGAAGCTTGCCGACAACCAGTGGGAGCTCGAGATCATCGATCGGACATCGAGCACTTCCCTCGCCACCGCGACACTGGACTTCGACGCAAATGGCGTGCTCACCACATCGCCGGCGAGCCTGACCCTGAACGGTGGAGCAATCAGTCCAATTGTCGGCACCGGCGCCGTCCTCAACGATATCGTCGTCGACTTTACGAAAACGACCCAGCTCGGAACCGCTTTCACGCCGGACGGCGGTAAGATCGACGGCAATGCGCCGAGCAAGATTTCCGGCTATCAGATCGACACGGACGGCATCGTCTACATCAAATATGCCAATGGCGAGCTCGAGCCGCGCTACCGCATCGCCCTTGCGGACGTCCAGAGCCCCGACAAGCTCATTCCGGAATCCGGCAACGTCTACTCGCAGGGCGTGGATTCGGGCGTCATCATCACCGGGTTTGCGGGCTCCGGCAGCTTCGGCACCATTCTTTCCGGCGCACTCGAGAGCTCGAACGTCGACATCGCCGACGAGCTGACCTCGATGATCGAGTCGCAGCGCAACTACACGGCCAACTCCAAGGTCTTTCAGACCGGTTCGGAGCTCCTGGACGTTCTCGTCAATCTGAAGCGGTAATTCCAGGAAGACGGTCCCAGCATGTCGTTGTCCTCCGCAATCGCCATTGCGCAATCAGCATTCAGCACCACGGCGCAACAGACGGCCACGGTGTCGAAGAACGTCGCCAATGCGAGCAATGCGGATTACTCGCGCCGCATGGCCATGCTGGGAACCACCCCGAACGGCGCTCAGATCGTCTCGATCTACCGTGCGCAGAACGAGGCCCTCTTCAAGCAGAACCTCGCCAGCATCTCGCAATCCTCCGCACAGAGCAGCCTCCTTTCCGGACTGGAGATCCTGAAATCAGCGCTCGGCGGTAACGATTACGAGGCGGCGCCGTCGACCTACCTTTCGGCTTTCCGCAACAGTCTTCAGACCTTCGCTTCGACGCCGGGAAACTCGACGCTTGCCGCGACCGTGGTGGCAGACGCAACCGATCTTGCCAATTCGATCAGCAATACGGCGGCGGCGGTGCAGGACCTGCGCCTCGATACCGACAAGCAGATCGCCGAGGAGGTCGCCAATCTCAACGCTCTCCTCGTGCAGTTCCAGACGGCGAACAATGCGGTAAAGTCGGCGACGGCAGCCGGCGCGGATACGACGGCCGTGCTCGACGAGCGCGACAAGCTCCTGAAGCAGATATCGGAACTGGTCGGCATCTCGACTGTGACGCGGGCGAACAACGACACCGTGATCTACACGTCGGGCGGCACGGTCCTGTTCGAGACCTTGGCGCGGCAGGTCACCTTCACCCCGACGACAGCATTTGACGCGACCGTCACCGGCAACGCGATCTTCGTCGACGGCGTGCCGCTCGCCGCCGGCTCGGGCGCCGACACAACAGCGCAGGGCAAGCTTGCCAGCCTGGTGCAATTGCGGGACGACATTGCGCCGACCTTCCAGTCGCAGCTGGACGAGATGGCTCGCGGACTCGTGGAGCTGTTCCAGGAAGGCGGTCAGCCCGGCCTGTTCACCTGGACCGGCGGAACGGTTCCCGTGGCCGGCACGATCGAGCCGGGTATCGCGGCATCTCTGACCGTCAATCCGCTTGCGAAAGCAAATCCGTTCCTGCTGCGCGACGGCGGCTTCAACGGCGTCGTCTCCAATACGACCGGTGCCTCAGGCTACACCGATCTGCTCGACGGCTACATCGCAGCCATGGACACGGACATGGCGTTCGATACCGCAACGGAGCTCGACGGCACGAGCTCGATCATGGAATTCGCCGCCGCATCGATCGGCTGGTTCGAGCAGATCCGCAGCGCCGCCTCCACCGCCGACGAGAACAAGGCGGCGCTGCTGGCTCGTACGGAAGAGGCCTTCGGCAAGGTGACCGGGGTCAGCATCGATGAGGAACTCTCGCTGCTGCTCGATCTTGAACAATCGTACAAGGCATCTGCCAAGTTGATCAGTACCGTGGACGCCATGATGGCGGCCCTTCTGGAAGCCGTGAGGTAATCATGAAGACATCCTTCGTTTCTAACCTGGCAGTGCAGAATGCCATGCGCCTGACCATTCAGCAGGGTCAGGCGGAACTCCTGAAGCTCGAGACGGAGGTCTCTACGGGCCGGCTTGCGGATGTGGGTGTCGCGCTCGGCTCCTCCACCGAACGCTCTGTCAGCCTGCAGCGGGAACTGACACGGCTGGAGACGCTCAAGGACACGAACGCGATCGTCACGCAGAGACTTGCGGCTTCGCAGGAGTCGCTCTCGTTGATGGCCAAAGCGGCCGAGCAGGTGCGCAATACGCTCGTCACCTTCAAGGGCAACGACTCGGTCGATCAGCTGTCCGTTCAGGAGACTGAGATCAAGAGCGCCATGTCGATGTTCACGGCGGCCGCCAATACGTCCTTCAATGGCGAGTTCCTGTTCGCCGGCATCAATACCGACGTGAAGCCTCTCGAAGACTATTACGCAACCGGTTCGGCCGCGAAGACGACCTTCGACACGGAACTCGCGTCTTACATGACGGCGAACGGCATCGCTTCCATGAGCGACTTCACCCAGGCGCAGATGGAAGACTTCATCACCAATACGCTTGCCCCGCTCTATACCGGCGCGCAATGGGCGGTCGACTGGTCCCAAGCCTCGAGCCAGAACATGACCAGCCGCATCAGTGCGGGAGAGGTGATCCAAAGCTCGACCAATGCGACGAAGGATGGCTTCCGGAAGTTCGCTCTTGCCGCCGTGATCTCCTCGGAGCTCATGGACGCGAACATCAGCTCCGACGTGCGCACCTATATTGGCGAAGCAGCGATCGGCTATGTCGAGCAGGCGATCACCGGCATCACCGCCGAGCGCAGTACGCTCGGTATCTCTGAAGCGCGCGTGGAAAAGGCCAACACCTCGCTCGAGGTTCAGATCAAACTCATCAACACGCACATCACCGATCTCGAGGGCGTCGACGCCTACGCGGCCGGAGTCCGGATGAACACTTTGCTAACGCAGATGGAGACATCCTACACGCTGACCTCGCGAATCCAGCAGTTGAATTTGATAAATTTCCTCTGATGACAAGAGGATAAGGGCAATCATGAAGGATGTCTGAATGTATCAGTTTGCATACGCCGAGATCATGGAGGAAGGCGTCGCCGTCTCCAAGGATCGAGAGCGGCAAGTCCTGAACCGCTCGATCGCTCTACTCGAGGCGGCAAAGCAGCAGAAGGGGTATTCGAGGGAGGCAATCGAGGCGATTTATTTCACGCGCCGCCTCTGGATACGTTTCATCGAGGACTTGCGCACACCGGATAACCAGCTGGACGCCGAACTGCGCGCCAATCTGATTTCGATCGGGATCTGGATTCTGAACGAGATAGAGAAGATCCGCAGACGCGAGTCTTCCAACTTCCAAGGCATAATTGACATCACCACCATCATCAGGGATGGACTGAAATGAAAAGCACACTGCGTATTTCGTTGAAATCGGGTGAAAGGATTTTCGTAAACGGCGCGGTGCTTCGCGTCGACCGCAAGGTGGCCGTCGAATTCCTGAACGATGTAACTTTCCTTTTGGAAAATCACGTCCTGCAGCCCGAAGATGCAACGACGCCGCTTCGCCAGCTCTACTTCATCGCTCAGATGATCCTCATCAATCCGGAAGGTGCCGAGCAATCGACCGCCATGTTCCGCAAGTCGATCGTCATGCTTCTGACCTGCTTCAAGAACGAGGAAGTGCTGGCTGAACTGAAGCGCATTGACGGCCTGGTGACGCAAGGCCGCGCTTTCGAAGCGCTGAAGGCGATCCGCGGCCTCTATCCCGTCGAAGAACGCATTCTTAACAATCAGGAAATTGCGCCGGCAACGATTGACCACATCCGCAAGGAGATCGCACCATGGCGGTAAGCGGCGTCAATTCCAGCACCTCGCCAACGAGCACCGCGAGCCCGGGCTCGACGAGCGGTACGGATGCTGCCGACGCAACCCTGAACTATCAAAGCTTCCTGAAGCTGCTGATCGCGCAGATGAAGAATCAGGACCCCACCGACCCCATGGATGCAAGCGAGCAGGTCGCCCAGCTAGCAACATTTTCACAGGTCGAGCAGTCGATCAAGATGAACAGCAATCTCGAGACCTTGCTGGTAAGCGAATCCTTGACGCAGGCATCGACCTATATCGGGAAGACGATCACCAGCAGCGACGGTCAGACGAGCGGCGTCGTTGCCGAAGTCGAAGTCACGTCGGAAGGAGTGACGGCGATCACGACAAGCGGCAAGGAGATCGCGATCGAGCCCGGCATCACGGTTTCGATGACCTCCTCGACCTAGCGCGGGTTTTCGGAAAGCTACGGCACGTAGTCACAAAGATTTAGGGCGTCCTTGTGTGCGTCCTGAAGGACGCACCAGGCTGGAAGGCGTGGCTCAGGCGACGATCCCAGGCCCGCACGGCGCTTGACGGCGGCGGGTGGCTACGGCGATTCTCTGCGAATCATCGCGAAGATCGAAGCGCCTCGATGTGTCGGGCGGCGCTTGCGGCAGAAAGGACCCTCCCGGAATGAACGAAGCAGACGCCCTTGACATCGTGCAGGCTGCGATCTGGACCGTGATCGTTGCGGCGGGGCCTGCCGTCCTTGCCGCAATGGTGGTCGGCGTCGTCATTGCCTTCTTCCAGGCATTGACGCAGGTGCAGGAAATGACGTTGACCTTTGTCCCGAAAATCCTGGCGGTGATGGTTACCGCGGCGATTTCAGCGCCTTTCATCGGTGGGCAGATTTCCATTTTTACAGACATCATCTTTTCCCGGATCCAGTCCGGCTTCTGACGTCGCCGTTTCTTCGGAAAATCTCCTGACCAACCTCTAGACGTGCGCCGCTGGGAACCACCTTCGCGCAAGCTTGGCTCTTTAGGTCTATCCGTCAACGTTCGGGCAGCTTGCGTGATCGCTGCCCGCCTCTCATGAAGAGACGGAATAGACATGGCACAACCGGCGACACTGACCATCCCGAAACTCGCGCCGAAGAGCCGGGACATCGGCTTTGCGCTTGGGATCGTCACGATCCTGTCGATCCTCTTCCTGCCCATACCGGCGTTCCTCATCGATCTGGGGCTCGCCTTTTCGATCGCCTTCTCGGTGCTGATCCTGATGGTGGCGCTCTGGATCCAGCGGCCGCTCGAATTCTCGTCGTTTCCGACCATCCTTCTGATTTCGACGATGACGCGCCTGTCGCTCAATATCGCGACGACGCGCGTCATTCTTTCCCACGGGCACGAGGGTCATGGTGCCGCCGGCGGCGTCATCTCCGGTTTCGCAAGCCTCGTCATGTCCGGCGACTTCGTCATCGGACTGATCGTCTTCCTGATCCTCATCACCGTTAACTTCATCGTCATCACCAAGGGCGCGACGCGTATCGCGGAAGTGGGCGCCCGCTTCACTCTCGACGCCATTCCCGGCAAGCAGATGTCGATCGACGCGGATCTGTCGGCGGGACTTATCGACGAGAAGGAGGCACAGCGTCGCCGTCGCGAACTGGAAGAGGAAAGTTCCTTCTATGGCGCGATGGACGGTGCCTCGAAATTTGTGCGCGGCGATGCGATCGCCGGCCTGATCATTACGGCGATCAATATCTTCGGCGGCATCATCATCGGCTATCTCCGGCATGACATGCCGATCGGTCAGGCCGCCGACGTTTTCGTCAAGCTCTCCGTCGGCGACGGTCTCGTCTCGCAGATTCCGGCGCTGATCGTGTCGCTGGCTGCGGGCCTGCTCGTTTCGCGCGGCGGCACCGCCGGCTCGACGGACCAGGCCGTCGTCGGCCAGCTCAGTGGCTACCCCCGGGCGCTGATGGTAGCATCCGGGCTGATTATTCTGCTATCGGTGATGCCGGGCCTCCCCTTCCTGCCTTTTGCCACGCTTGGCGGCGGCATGGCTTTTTTAAGTTGGTTCATCCCCAGGCAGCTCGAGGCTCTCAATGCGGAGAAGCGCGCCCGGGAAGAGGCGACGGCCCAGCAGAACAAGGAGAGCGACAAGGATTCGGTCAAATCGGTCCTGAAGACGGCGGAAATCGAACTGCTGCTCGGCAAGCAGGTCTCGACCAGACTGCTCGGGGCGCACCAGGAACTGGCATTCCGGGTCGGCAAGATGCGCCGCAAGTTCGCCCTTCAGTACGGACTGGTCGTGCCGGAGATCAAGGTCTCGGACGACATATCCATCCCGGACAAGGCCTACCAGGTTCGTATCCATGGAACGACTGTCGCTTCCAACACGGTGCGAGTCGGCGAAGTCCTGGTCGTCACGGGTGGCGGCCGCCGGCCGAGCATTCCCGGCGACGAACTGCGCGAGCCCGCCTTCGGCATGCCGGCGCTTTCGATTCTCGAGACGTTCACAGAGGACCTCAAGCGCGAAGGCTTCCATCCGATCGACAACGTTTCCGTCGTGCTGACGCATCTGAGCGAAGTCATCCGCAACAATCTGCCGCAGCTCCTGTCCTACAAGGACGTCAAGGTGCTGATCGAGCGGCTCGACCCGGAATATCGCAAGCTCGCCGACGAGATCTGCACGTCGCACATGTCCTATTCCGGTCTGCAGGCGGTGCTGAAGTTGCTCTTGGCCGAGCGTGTATCGATCCGCAATCTGCATCTGATCCTCGAAGCCGTGGCCGAACTGGCGCCACATGTTCGCAAGACCGAGCAGATCGTCGAGCATGTGCGCGTGCGCATGTCTCAGCAGCTCTGCGGCGACCTTGCCGACAATGGCGTTCTGCGTGTTCTGCGGCTCGGCAACAGATGGGACATGGTCTTCCATCAGGCGTTGAAGCGCGATGCCAAGGGAGAAATCGTCGAGTTCGATATTGATCCGCGTCAGCTCGAGGAATTCAGCGAGCAGGCGACAAAGGTAATCCGTGAACATCTCGATCGCGGCATGCCTTTCGTGCTGGTAAGTTCGCCCGAATCTCGTTCTTATGTCCGCATGATCATCGAACGACTCTTCGCCACGCTGCCGGTCCTCTCCCATGTCGAGCTTGCCAAGGGCCTTGAGATCAAGATCATCGGCTCGATTTCATGATAAGCGACCCCGAAGGCACGGTGCTGGCGCTGTTCGCAGCATTCTGCCGGATCGGCGGCTGCGTCATGGTAATGCCGGGATTTTCGACCGCTCGCGTACCGCTGCAGGTCAGGCTGTTCATCGCCGTCGCGCTCTCGATGGCCATTCTGCCGCTCATGTGGACGGACATCCATCCGCAGGTCACGGGTAGGGGGCACACCTATATCTATCTCGTCGCGACCGAAACCGTCATAGGCGCGGTGATGGGGCTCGTCGCGCGATACTATGTTCTCGGTCTGCAGTTTGCCGGGACGGCCCTGTCCATGCTGATCGGCTTCAACCCGCCGCCGTCCAGCGACGTGCTGGAAGACACGGCCGAAAGCCAGTTGACCAGCCTGATCAGCTTCACCGGCGTCATGCTTCTCTTCATGCTGGATTTCCACCACGTCATCTTCGAGGCGATTGCACAGTCGTATCGGGTGATGCCGATCGGAGCCGGTTTTGACCCCCAGGGCATGCTGATCACGCTAGCCAATTCGCTCGAGCAGACATTCATGATCATGCTGCGCCTTGCGAGCCCTTTCGTGATCTACGGCCTTCTTTTCAACGTCGCCATTGGCATGGTGAACAAGCTGGCGCCGCAGATCCCGATCTATTTCATTTCCCAGCCCTATCTGATCATGGGCGGCCTTTTCCTGCTGTACCTCGGCATTGCCGCAATGCTGCACCTGTTTGCTGGCAGCTTCGTGACCGTGATGCGGGGCGGTTGAGAGGATGAAGACGCGATCGGAGAAACTGAAACGCCTTGTCGCCGTTCAAAGGCATCTCGAACGGATCGCCGAGAGTGAGCTCGCGGAGATCGCCAGCCAGCGCGGTCTACTTTCCGAGACGATCACTTCGGTTGTCGATGCGATGGGTTCGGCTCATCCGCTGCACCGCATGTTCTCGGGTTATTACGGCTCCCAACTCGGGCGGCTCGTTCAGAAGGACCAGATGCTGCTCGGCATCCAGGAGGTGCACGAGGCCCGCATCGCGAGGGAGCGCGCCAAGGGCGACCGGCTCGAGGAGAGCATGATGGATGCGCGCCTGATGGAGGAACGCGAGGCGGCAGACGCCCAGATCCTCGACTTGATCGACCAGTACGTCGCGCGTCACGCACCAGCTTCCGGTAAGGTTGAGCGGCGATAGTGCGTTATCGGACGGCCCTCCGAGGGTGGACCGCCTGTTCGCAACGCGGATCGGTTGCCGATGGGCAGTCGTCTTCGAGAGGATCTGACAATGGCTATTTCCCCGCCCAGCGATCTGGTGATGGACGTCGTGCGCGCGGCCGATCCGGCGGAAGTTCAGGAGGCGCAGGCGCGGCTTAAGGCCAATCGCGCCGCGTTTCAGGCGACCAGCCTTGCGGAAAACGGCAACGGCTTTGCTGCCGCCGTTTCGGTCTTGAATTCTTCGGAAGGGTCGAGCGGCCTCGCCGATGTCACGAACCGCGTCGAACAGAAGAAGATTCCTGAAACCTATCGCAAGTTCGAGGCGATGGTGTTGCAGAACTTCGTGAAATCCATGCTGCCGAACGACAGTGAAAGTGTCTTCGGAAAGGGCACGTCCGGCGAGATCTGGAAGAGCATGATGGCGGAGCAGATCGGCGACGTTATCGCCAAGGGCGGCGGCATTGGAATTGCTGAAAGTCTGGTCGGCGACGACCCGACCGCCCGTGTCAACGCAAAGCTCGACGGCGACAGCCAGAATCTCGCCGCCGGTATGGTTCAGGAATACGAGCGCAAAGCGCTCTCCCCCTTTCTGACGACTGAAGACAAAGACAAAGACAAAGACAAAGACAAAGCTTGAGCGGCGGCCGGCGTTTCCGCCCTCGACCCGCTGATATTCATTTGGAGCTGATTTATGGAAGCTGTGGCAACCAATGACCTGCGTATACAAAATGTCCTCGGCCGCCTGGAGATGATCATCGACAACGAGAACAGCCGCATCGGTGTCGACCCCGATTTCGACATGAAGACGTCGAATGCGCACAAGAGCCGCTGCCTATATGAGTTGACGATGTTGCATCGCGATGCCGCTCCTGGCGAAATCTCGCCGGCCTTCACCTCGCAGGCGCGTCATTTGCGAAAGAAACTTGCGCTCAACGCCCAGAAGGTCGAGGCTCATCTTGAGGCCGTCCGCTCCGTCGTCGAGCTCCTGAAGACAGCCGTGCAGGATGCCGATGCGGACGGCATCTACACCGAAGCGCAATTCCGCTACAGCGACTTCTGATGCTCAAGCTCCTTCTCGCCGGGGTCTGGGTCTGCGCCGTCACGCTCGGATCGGTCTATTTTTCGATGCAATATGCGTCGGCACCCGCGATCTCGGACGCTGAGGCCGAGCGCCGTGCCTCGGAGGAATATGTCCCGGGAGAAATCATCACCGTCCCGGTGATCGAGGACGGCGCCGTCAAGGGGTACTTCCTTGCGAAACTCTCCTTCTCGGCAAAGAGGGCAGGGGTTGCGAAGCTCCACGCGCCACTTCGCCAACTCGTGACCAGTGAGCTCTACGACATGCTCGTCGGCTCGAAGTTCATCGATGTCGCCGATACCGGATCGTTCGCCTTGGCGGACTTCAAGCTTGCGGTGAAAGACGGGCTCAACGGGAAACTGGGCGGGGAAGTGATCACCGAGGTGCTCGTCGAGCAGCTCGAATATCTGAACAAGGAGGAGGTCGCGCGTGCGGCCACCGGTCAGGCCGCGCGCTATGAGAAACCGGCGCCAATCGTCGACAGGAACGGCGAAGTCGCCTCCGACAAGCTTCCTGAGGGCGCCGTCAGCGCGCACTAGCGCACCGGCCCCGAAAATCGGACCCGATTTTCGGAAAGCACGATGAATGTAACGGCAGGATGCTGCCGTTCTACTATTCGGGCTCGTGCTTCCGTTCGCCCCTAAGGCCGAACTCGGCCATGAGGCGGCCGCTCGCCACGTGAAAATGGTAGAGTGCCGCGGCGGCGAGGCCGGTCTGCACCCAAAGCTTGATGCCCCATGGCAGCGATGCGGCAAGCATGGCGGTGGACCGGCCGAGTGTCTTCAGCCGACCCGCAGGGGACGCATCACGCTGGTGCTCCAGGAGGGTAGAGATCGCGCCTCGTTCGCGACTGCGCGCCCGTATCCATGACGCGGTCGTGTGATACGGAGGAACTGCTTCCGCGACCCAGGCCTCTGCCGCCCACGCAAATGAGAATCCCTTGGCCTTGCACCGATTGAAGAAATCCGCGTCGCCGACTCCGACGAGGTTGAGAGCGGGGTCCAGATAGGGACGGGCCATGGAATCAAGTACTGGCCGCGTCAGAAGTACGTTGCCGGCGGAGTAGAGCCGCGGCACCGGCCCGGTTTCGTCGTAATGTGGCGAGAAGATCGGATGATGTTTCCATCTTTGCCCAGCCGAGCCCTCGAAGACAGGCAGTTGCGGACCGCCGACTATGTCCGCTCCGTGGGTTTCCTGGACCGCAATAAGGCAATCGAGCCATTCGGGAGCGGCGACTTCATCATCATAGATGCCGGCCAGGGCGCGCAGGTTGGGAAAGAGGTCGAGGGCCGTCGCCCAGCCGCTGTTGCAGGCATGGCTATGTCCGGGGCGGTGAGCGATGATGACGGCCGCGTTCGACGGGTGCTGGAGAAAGAAGTTCTTTGCGGCCTCCGCACCGGCGAGACCCTCCGCGTCATTTTCGACGACGAGCGTCGCATAAGGAAGGTCGGGTCGTTGCGAGACGATGGTCTTCAGCGTCTTGACGAGATGCGCCGCGCGGCGGAACGTCGGAACAACGACAACGAGGTCTATGTCCGCTCTATTCTCCAGCTCGGTTTGGAAATGGATGGAAATATCCTGACCGTTCGGCGACATCGACAAATCCGCTCAAATCCACTGCATTTGCCCTTAAATCGACCTCGATTTACGGCGAAAGATATGCAGCGATTCAAAGTGCTACAGCGACCTTTGCGCGTTTGGTAACACGCGCCGCGCTGTAGGTTCAGGACCTAGGCTGATAATAGAGCAAATGTTCCTGAATCAATGCTGAATCCCAAGGAAAATTCCATGTCATTCCCTGAAGTCGTGGTCGACGGCTGGGCATTTGGGCCTGGAGACTCTCAAGAATTGCGATGTTATTGCTGCAGTCTCTCATCGATGCAACGAAATGCAGCGATCGCCGGCCGCAGGCCAACTCAGGTCCCCTTTAAGCTCTTGCAATTATGCGTTTGGAACAGCATAGGGCGCATTGAGGCAATCGCTTGAGGGTGCGCCGGCTAGAGTGCGCCCGAATGCGAGGAACAAACCGGGAGATACGCCGTGACGACTGTGATTGATGGTAAGGCCGTCGCCGCTTCGGTCATCGAATCTGTGAAATCCGCCACCAGGAGTTTGGAGTCCGATGCGGGCGTGCGCGCGGGACTCGCGGTTGTGATCGTCGGAGACGATGCGGCAAGCCACGCTTATGTGTCGGCGAAGAGCAAGATGGCCAAGGAGTGCGGCTTCCTCTCGGTCCAGCATACGCTGCCGGAGGAGACGACGCAGGAGGAACTCGCGGCTCTGGTCGGTAAGCTCAATGCGGATCCCTCCATCCACGGTATTCTCGTGCAATTGCCGCTGCCGAAGCACCTCAAGTCGGAGCCGATCATCCAGTCGATCCTGCCGGAGAAGGACGTCGACGGTTTGCACGTCGTCAATGCCGGCAAGGTCGCGACCGGCGATCTGGAAGGCGGGCTCGTCTCCTGTACGCCGGCCGGCGCGATGGTGTTCGTGCGTCGCATTCACGGCGATGATCTCTCCGGCCTAAACGCGGTCGTAATCGGCCGCTCCAATCTCTTCGGCAAGCCGATGTCGGCTCTTCTCCTCGCGGCGAATGCCACTGTCACGACTGCCCACTCGCGTACCCGGGATCTGCCGGCCGTCTGCCGCAATGCCGATATTCTGGTGGCGGCCGTCGGCCGGGCGGAAATGGTCAAGGCGGATTGGGTGAAGCCTGGGGCAACGCTCATCGATGTCGGCATCAACCGCGTGCCGGCGCCCGAACGCGGCGAGGGCAAGACGAAACTCGTCGGCGACGTGGCCTTCAAGGAATGCGCCGAGGTCGCAGGCGTTATCACTCCGGTGCCGGGCGGCGTCGGGCCGATGACAATCGCCATGCTGATGGCCAACACCATCATGGCCGCGCACCGCAAGGCCGGCCGCCAGCCGCCTAAGTTCTGATCGGCGAGGCATCGCCGTCCCGGTTTAGCGCGGGACCTGAAATCGTCGTGATCTAGCGTCCAGGAGTGGCTCCGGTCGACGCGCGCACGATCAGTTCGGCCGGCCAGAGCTCCTGTTCCGGGTAGTCGCCCTGTTCGAGAATGCCACCGATCAGCCGTGCCGCGATGCGGGCCCCGGCGGCTCTGAGAGACGAGCGCGTCGTCGTCAGCGGCACGCTGAAATTCTCGGGTTTAAGCATTGGCAGAACGTCATCATGGGCGATTAGGGAGATGTCGCGGCCGATGACCAGACCGGCCTGGTTGATGGCGCGCACCGCGCCGAGCGCCAACACTGTACTGGAGCAGAGCACGGCCGTCGGAGCGTCCGGCTGCTGCAAGAAGCGCTGCATGCTCCTGTAGCCATGTTCGTCTGTCATCTCCGAGTACTGGACGAGCGTGTCGTCCAGGCGAAGGCCCCATTCGTCGAGCGCTCGCATGACACCCTTTCTGCGACGGATGGAAAAGGCGAGATAGTCCGGCCCGTTGATGAGCGCGATCCGTTGATGGCCGAGCTGCAGCAGGAGCTTCGTCGCGTCGTAGAAGGCACGGGTATTGTCGATATCCACGAACGGATAGTCGCTCGGCCCTCCGATGGACCGGCCATGCACGACGAAGGGAATGGAGAGCGATTTCAGAATTGGAATGCGCGGGTCGTTGGCGCGCATATAGGCGAGGAACACCGCATCCACATTGCCACTCGCAGCAAGTCGACGAAAGGTCGCCTCCTCGTCGTCGGGCGCACTCGGATTGATGACGAAATGGAAGTCGTGCTTCACCGCCTCCTCGGCGAGGCCCGCTAGAAATTCGCCGAAATGGATGTCGGAATCGATGCCGGATGCAATCGGCATGACGAGACCGATCGAGCGAGCCTTCCCAGTCGCGAGCCGCTGGGCGGCACGGTTCGGTCGATAGCCCGTCGCACGCACCGCTTCGAGCACCCGCCGCCGCGTGTGGGCGTTCACTTCCGGATAGCCGTTGAGAGCGCGGCTGACCGTCGTTTGCGACAAGCCGAGAAGTTCCGCCAACTGCTTGAGATTGACCGCCATGGTCAGGAAACCTCCCAAAGCGCTTTGGATGTCTGGTTCATTAGTGTCATTCTACGCGGCGCCTCCCTCCGATCTGTACCATTCAGGCGGGGTCCGACAAAGCGGAAATGCTTGTTTTGCGACGCAAAAATCATCACGCAAGGCAAAATTCCATAGATTTTTGCTCTGTGGCGGAAAGCTCTTGACTCTTCGACGGCGGCAATGGAGTGTTAGCGAAATCAAAGCGCTTTGAATTTGCGCCTTGACGACCCGCCCGCGGCGCGACGCCCGGGCTTTATTTTGGGGAGGACTCGAACGTGAAGAGATCATTGCTGATGGGCGTTGCGGCGCTCGCTATGCTCGCGGGAGCGGCCAGTGCTCAAGAGCTCAAGTTCCAGCCGGGTGAGGATTCCAAATTCAACTGGGCGAGCTTCGAGGAGTTCAAGAAGGGACATGACCTGAAGGGCCAGACGCTCACGATCTTCGGCCCCTGGCGTGGCGAGGACGAGGTCCTGTTCAAGAGCGTCTATGCCTATTTCAGCGAAGCAACGGGCGTTGAGGTCAAATATTCCTCCTCGGAAAATTACGAACAGCAGATCGTCATCGACACGCAAGCCGGTAGCCCGCCCGATGTGGCGATCCTTCCGCAGCCCGGCCTGATTGCCGACCTCGCCTCCAAGGGTCATCTGACGCCGCTCGGCGACGAAACCAAACAATGGCTGCTCGACAATTATTCGGCCGGCCAGTCCTGGGTCGATCTTGCTACCTATAACGGCAAGGACGGCACGCCGGCGCTTTACGGCTTCCCCTACAAAATCGACGTCAAGTCCCTCGTCTGGTATGTGCCGGAAAATTTTGAGGATGCCGGCTACGAAGTGCCGAAGACCATGGAAGAGCTGAAGGCGCTGACGGAGAAGATCGCGGCCGACGGCGAGAAGCCTTGGTGCATCGGGCTAGGCTCGGGCGGGGCGACCGGCTGGCCGGCAACCGACTGGGTTGAAGACCTGATGCTGCGGACGCAAGCGCCGGAGGTCTATGACAAGTGGGTCACCAACGAGATTCCCTTCACGGATCAGGCCGTGGTCGGCGCGATCGAGGAGTTCGGCTGGTTCGCTCGCAACGATCAGTTTGTCGACGGCGGTGCCGCAGCCGTCGCCTCCACGGATTTCCGCGACAGTCCGAAAGGTCTCTTCACTTCGCCACCGAAGTGCTACCTGCATCACCAGGCCTCCTTCATCCCGTCCTTCTTCCCGGAAGGCACGGTCGTCGGCGAGGATGCGGACTTCTTCTACATGCCGCCCTATGAGAGCAAGAAGGAGCTTGGCAATCCCGTTCTCGGTGCCGGCACGCTTGCGATGATCACGCGGGACACGCCGGCGGCGCGTGCCTTTATCGAGTTCCTCAAGACACCGATCGCGCATGAGGTCTGGATGGCGCAGACCAGCTTCCTCACGCCCTACAAGAGCGTCAATGTCGACGCCTATGGCAACCCGCCGCTGAAGAAGCAGGGCGAAATCCTGCTCAGCGCCACGACATTCCGCTTCGACGGTTCCGACCTGATGCCAGGAAAGATCGGCGCCGGTGCCTTCTGGACCGGCATGGTCGACTTCGTCGGGGGCAAGTCCGCGGGCGACGTCGCGGCCGATGTGCAGAAGGCTTGGGACGCAATCAAGTAGGGATCTGGAGGGCGGCCGGCAGGGTCGTCCGCCCGTTCCTGGCGCGGGATGAGGAGAAGTGCGCGCCGCTTCCGCCCGCATCCCGCGCGAGCTTTCATCGATGGCGTTTATGATTCTGGACCGATCCGACCTAAGATGGTCGCGATCTGGAAGTGTCCGGGGAATTGCGGATATCGCCGAAAATAACGGCAGCCGCCGTCGTCATGCGCCGGGGGTCCCGTGCCGGAGCGTTCGAGGGGAGGGAATGTGTCATGCAGCTGATCGCTGCCATCGCCACGATGATCGCGGGTGTCCTTGCCTGCGCAGCCTATTTCTGGGCCACCAATTTCATTCTTGATTTGATCTTCCCCTCCAAGGGGCTATCGGGCCCCGCGGCGTCGCGCAACCTTCGCATTACCAACGCCATACGGCCTTGGCTGTTTTTGGCGCCGGCCCTCTTCGCGCTTACGATCTACCTGATTTATCCGGTCATCCAGTCGGTGTGGTTGAGCTTGCACGACCGGGCAGGGCAGAATTTCGTAGGTCTTCGCAACTACGTCTGGATGGTCAATGACGGCGAGTTTCGCCAGTCGATCTTCAACAATTTCCTCTGGCTGCTCGTCGTTCCAGCCCTCTCGACCTTCTTCGGCCTCATCATCGCAGCGCTGACGGACCGCATCTGGTGGGGCAACATCGCCAAGACGCTGATCTTCATGCCGATGGCGATCTCTTTCGTCGGCGCCGCCGTCATTTGGAAGTTCATCTATGATTATCGGGCTGCGGGCTCCGAGCAGATCGGTCTGCTCAACGCGCTCGTCGTTGCTTTCGGCGGTGAACCGCAGGCCTGGATCACGCTTCCCTTCTGGAACAATTTCTTCCTGATGGTAATCCTAATCTGGATCCAGACCGGCTTTGCCATGGTCATCCTGTCCGCGGCGCTGCGCGGCATACCCGAGGAGACGCTCGAGGCGGCGGTGATCGACGGCGCCAATGGCTGGCAGATCTTTTTCAAGATCATGGTGCCGCAGATCTGGGGCACCATCGCCGTCGTCTGGACCACCATTACCATCCTCGTCCTCAAGGTTTTCGATATCGTGCTGGCGATGACGAACGGCCAATGGCAGAGCCAGGTGCTCGCCAATCTGATGTTCGACTGGATGTTCCGTGGCGGTGGCGATTTCGGCCGCGGGGCCTCGATCGCCGTCATCATTATGGTTCTCGTCATCCCGATCATGATCTGGAACATCCGCAACGCGGCCAAGGAAACGGGAGGACACTGACATGACCTCGTCGAAGCGTTCTCCGCTCACCTGGGTGGTCCATCTCTCGGTCCTGTTCCTGGTGCTCGTCTGGACCATGCCGACCGCAGGCCTCCTGATCTCGTCGCTGCGCGACAAGGACCAGCTCGCCGTCTCCGGCTGGTGGACGGCCCTTTCCACCTCATCGCGCAACGGTGTCGCGCGCGCGTCGTCGCCAGAGAGCCAGGTCGAACGGGACGGAAAATTCGTGATTACCGGCAACCTGCTGCAAGGCCAGGGCGGTGAGATCTCCGCCTTCGGTTTTTCCAGCCGCGAACCCGCCAAGTTCCAACCGGGCGAGACGGCGCAACTCAATGACGGAGAGAGTCTGACGGTGCAGGCCGACGGCAGTTACGAGATCGTCTCCGACAAACGCATGGAGGGTTCGCGCGGCCAGCGGATCTTCTTTACCGCTGCGACGCCGCCACGTTTCACGCTCGAAAACTACGGCGAAGTGCTGAGCGCCGCAGGCATCGGCAGATCCTTCATCAATTCGCTGACGGTTGCCGTTCCCTCCACCGTCATTCCAATCCTGATCGCGGCCTTCGCAGCCTATGCGCTCGCCTGGATGCGTTTTCCGGGGCGCGCGATCCTCATCGCCGTCATCGTCGGCCTTCTCGTCGTGCCGCTGCAAATGTCGCTTATCCCGCTCCTCAGGCTCTACAACGACGTCGGCGCTTTCTTCGGCGTCTCGGCCAAGGCCTATATGGGTATCTGGCTCGCCCATACCGGCTTCGGCCTGCCGTTGGCGATCTACCTCCTGCGCAATTACATGGCAGGTCTACCGCGCGAGATCATGGAATCGGCGCGCGTCGACGGCGCCAGCGATTTCGACATCTTCGTCAAGATCATCCTACCGCTGTCGTTTCCGGCGCTCGCCTCCTTCGCCATCTTCCAGTTCCTGTGGACATGGAACGACCTGCTCGTTGCGATCGTCTTCCTCGGAACCGGCGATGACCAGCTCGTGCTGACGGGGCGTCTCGTCAACCTGCTTGGGTCGCGCGGGGGCAATTGGGAAATCCTCACCGCCTCCGCCTTCATCACCATCGTGGTACCCTTGGTCGTGTTCTTTGCCCTGCAGCGCTACCTCGTTCGGGGCTTGCTGGCGGGTTCCGTCAAGGGCGGCTGATCATTCTAGACAAGGACTCATAATGCGCTTGAACTTGACTGCTGCGACCGGCTCCATTCTGCAGCCTGACAAGGACTGGTGGCGTGGCGCGGTGATCTACCAGATCTATCCGCGCTCCTTCCAGGACACGAATGGCGACGGTATCGGCGACCTCAACGGCATCACCGACCGCCTCGCGCATGTCGCTGCACTCGGCGCTGATGCCATCTGGATATCGCCCTTCTTCACCTCGCCGATGCGGGACTTCGGTTACGACGTCTCCAACTACACGGATGTCGATCCTATCTTCGGCACCCTTGGGGATTTCGATGCTTTGATCGCCGAGGCGCACCGCCTCGGCATCCGGGTGATGATCGACTTGGTGCTGTCGCACACGTCCGACGTGCACCCATGGTTCATGGAGAGCCGCACGAGCCGCAGCAATGCCAAGGCGGACTGGTATGTCTGGGCAGATTCCAAGCCGGACGGCACACCGCCCAACAATTGGCTATCGATCTTCGGCGGCTCTGCCTGGGCCTGGGATCCGACCCGGCAGCAATATTACCTGCACAACTTCCTGACCTCGCAGCCGGACCTCAACCTGCACAATCCCGAGGTCCAGGAAGCGCTGCTTGCGGTCGAACGCTTCTGGCTGGAGCGCGGCGTCGACGGCTTCCGCCTCGACACAATCAACTTCTATTTCCACGATCCGGAGTTGCGTGACAATCCCGCCCTGGCGCCGGCGCGCCGCAATGCCTCGACCGCACCTGCGGTCAACCCGTACAACTATCAAGAGCATATCTACGACAAGAACCGGCCGGAGAACCTGGAATTCTTGAAGCGCTTCCGCGCGGTGATGGACGAGTTTCCGGCTATCGCGGCCGTCGGCGAGGTCGGCGACAGCCAGCGCGGGCTCGAGATTGCCGGAGAATACACGTCCGGCGGCGACAAGGTGCACATGTGCTATGCATTCGAGTTCCTGGCGCCGGATCCCTTGACGCCGGAGAGGATCGCCGAGGTGCTCGGCGATTTTCAGCGGGTGGCGCCTGAGGGCTGGGCCTGCTGGGCCTTCTCCAATCACGATGTCGTGCGCCATGTCAGCCGTTGGGGCAACGGCGTCAGCGATCATGTCGCCCATGCCAAACTGCTTTCGAGCCTGCTCATGTCGCTGCGCGGCACCGTCTGCATCTATCAAGGCGAGGAACTGGCGCTGGCGGAAGCGGAACTCGCCTACGAGGATCTGCGGGACCCCTATGGCATTCAGTTCTGGCCGGACTTCAAGGGCCGCGACGGTTGCCGGACGCCGATGGTTTGGGAGAGTCGCATCGACGGCGGCTTCAGCGACGGGAGACCGTGGCTGCCGATTCCGGCAAACCACCTGTCGCATGCGGTTGCCATGCAGGAAGGCGATACGACGTCGGTGCTCGAGCATTACCGTCGTTTCCTGAATTTTAGGAAGGCCTACCCGGCTTTCGCCAAAGGCAACATAGAGTTTATCGAGACGCGCGACCCGCTGCTCGGCTTTCTCAGGACACACGGGAATGAAACGTTGTTCTGCCTGTTCAACATGAGCGGAGAGGCTGCGACCGGGGCATTGCCGAACGGGACTGTCGAGCCGCTCGAAGGCCACGGCTTCGTTTCTGATACAAATGAGAATGAGATCAAACTACCGGCATGGGGCGCGTTCTTCGCGCGTCTGGCCTAGCGTAAAACGGGGAGGATGCGATGACGGGCCTGCTGCTAAAAGATATCCGCAAGTCCTACGGGGCGGTCGATGTCATTCACGGTATCAATCTCGACATCAAAGAGGGCGAGTTTGTCGTTTTCGTCGGTCCATCCGGCTGCGGAAAGTCGACGCTGCTCAGAATGATCGCCGGCCTGGAGGAGATCACCGGCGGTGACATGTATATCGACGGCGAGCGGGTCAATGACGTACCGCCATCGAAGCGCGGCATCGCCATGGTGTTTCAGTCCTACGCGCTCTACCCGCACATGACGGTCTACGACAACATGGCGTTCGGCATGCGGATCGCGAGGGAATCGAAGGAGGAGATCGACCGACGCGTCCGCGCGGCCGCGGATATTCTCCAACTCACCAGATATCTCGACCGCCTGCCGAAGGCTCTCTCCGGCGGGCAGCGCCAGCGTGTGGCGATCGGCCGGGCTATCTGCCGCAACCCGAAAGTCTTTCTCTTCGACGAGCCTTTGTCCAACCTGGACGCAGCACTGCGCGTCGCCACTCGCATCGAGATCGCAAAGCTCCACGAGCGCATGGCGGACACGACGATGATCTACGTCACCCACGACCAGGTGGAGGCAATGACGCTTGCGGACCGCATCGTCGTCCTGTCTCTGGGCCATATCGAGCAGGTAGGCGCTCCGCTCGAACTATACGAGCGGCCCGCGAACCTTTTTGTCGCCCGATTCATCGGCTCGCCAGCGATGAACGTCATCCCCGCGACGATCACGGCGACCGGCCCCCGGACGACGGTGATGCTGACAGGCGGCAAGTCCATTTCTCTCGATATTGCGACAGCTGCATCCGAAAGCGGCAAGACGGCAAGCTTTGGCGTGCGTCCGGAAGATCTCCAAGTGACCGAGGGCGAGGATTTCCTGTTCGAGGGTACGATCGCGATCGTCGAGGCGCTCGGTGAAGTGACGCTGCTCTACATCGAAGGGCTCGTCGAAAACGAGCCAATCATCGCCAAGCTGCCGGGCATCCTCAAAGTCGGTCGCGGCGACAAGGTGCGCTTCACCGCCGACAGGGCCAAGCTGCATCTTTTCGATGCTAAGGGACACAGCTATAGGGCTTAGATTGCGCACGGCAGCGCCGCAGGTTCGCCCTCAGACCAGCCCGCTTGGGCCGAGGGATGTTCCGTCGCGCGGGTGGACGGTGCGGGCAGGGATGAGATGGCGATTTTCAGATGGATGTTTGGCCTGCTTTTCCACAGGCCCCGCCGCTAAGCCAAACTCTCCGTTAAATTTCATGGGTTAGCCTGAGCCAAAATGAAACACGAAAGGTGGTTTCGATGAGCGGCAGTGCCCCTATGATGCACCGGCACTTTTTAAATAAGGAAGAATCCTTCATGTATGATCGGGAAACGAATTTCCCGATGGAGGATACGCGCAACGAGGCGCGGATCGAATATACCGAGAAGGGGATGCAGCATCTCTCGTCGAGGCGTTGTGAGATCATCAAGCTGTCGAAGAGCAGCGCTGTCATCGGCATTCTGACAAAATTTCAGCTGCCTCAGAATTTCTATCTCGATATTCCGAGCGCCCGCATCCCGCTGATCGGCTGCTTGTTGAAGCGCGTTCACGCCAACAACCTCATCGAGGCGCGCTTCCTGCGGCTTCTAAGCGACCGCGACCTCAACCGCATCTTCGTCTACAGCACCCATCCGAACCACCGCAATCGCACGCTTGACATCTATAGCTAGGGGGCACTCACATTGCATTCGCGCCGCTCTAGCCGTCCGTCTTGCCGCATTTGTGCGACATCAGGTGATTCCACCTGACGCTACAGCATGTTAGCGACGATAGGTTCCCCGGAACCCTCTCGCGGCTACCTAGTGATTTGCCGCACGACAACCGTGGGTCTCGACTCAAAGCCTTGTAACTTGATCCCCGATCCGATTGCGCGGGGTGCCCGGCTCAATGAAAGAGCACACTTGCGCCGTGTTCGGCTGCTCCCGCGATCCGACGGAAGGGTGCGAAGAGTTCACGGCCCATGCCGTACTCGTTGTCGGAAAGGTCGACATGCGCCGGTACGCGCGTCTTTAGCGCGATGTCTTCGATCAGCACTTCGATGGTTCCCTTGACCGCGTCGATACGGATGATGTCGCCCTCCTGAATACGGGCGATGGGTCCGCCGTCCTTGGCTTCCGGGGTGACGTGGATCGCCGCCGGAACCTTGCCCGAGGCGCCGGACATGCGGCCGTCGGTAACGATCGCCACCTTCTGGCCGCGGTCCTGCAGGATGCCGAGCACGGTGGTGAGCTTGTGAAGTTCCGGCATGCCGTTGGCCTTTGGGCCCTGGAAGCGCACGACGGCCACGAAATCGCCCTCGAGCTTGCCCGCTTTGAAGGCGGCGTTGAGTTCCGCCTGGTCGTTGAAGATCTTGGCCGGCGCCTCGATGATGTGGCGCTCCGGCTTGACTGCCGATATCTTGATGACCGCCTTGCCGAGATTGCCGGTCAGCATCTTGAGCCCGCCGGTGTGCTGGAACGGCTGGTCGATGGTCGTGAGCACCTTGGGGTCGGCGCTTTCATGTGGCGCCGGCTCGCGCTTGACCGTGCCGTTTTCGCCAAGCTTGACGTCGATCGCATAGGCATCGAGTCCATGACCGTAGACGGTCTTCACATCGTCATGCAGCAATCCGTGCGTCAAGAGCTGAGCGATCAGGAAGCCCATTCCGCCGGCGGCATGGAAGTGGTTCACATCCGCCAGTCCGTTCGGATAGACGCGGGCAAGCAGCGGCACGACGTCGGAGAGCTCGGAGATGTCCTGCCAGGTCAGCACGATGCCGGCGGCCCGCGCCATGGCGACGAGATGCAGCGTATGGTTGGTCGAGCCGCCGGTGGCGTGCAGGCCTACGACGCCGTTGACGATCGAGCGCTCGTCGATCATCTCGCCGGCAGGCGTAAATTCATTGCCGAGAGCGGTGATCGCCAGCGCCCGCTTCGCCGCTTCCTTGGTCAGCGCGTCGCGCAGCGGCGTGCCGGGATTGATGAAGGAGGCGCCGGGCAGATGGAAGCCCATGATTTCCATCAACATCTGGTTGGAATTGGCGGTGCCGTAGAAGGTGCAGGTGCCAGGTCCATGATAGGATTTGGACTCGGCGTCAAGCAACTCGTCGCGGCCAACCTTGCCCTCGGCGAAAAGCTGCCGGATGCGCGCCTTCTCGTCGTTCGGCAGGCCCGTCGTCATTGGCCCGGCCGGGATGAAGACCGCCGGCAGATGGCCGAAGGTGAGCGCCGCAATTGCCAGGCCAGGCACGATCTTATCGCAGACGCCGAGATAGACGGCGGCATCGAACATGTTGTGCGACAGGCCGACGCCCGCCGCCATCGCGATAATGTCACGTGAGAAGAGCGACAGCTCCATGCCAGGCTGGCCCTGGGTCACGCCATCGCACATCGCCGGCACGCCTCCGGCGACCTGTGCCACGCCTCCAGCCTCTCGCGCCGCTTCGCGGATCAGCGCCGGATAGGTCTCGAACGGCTGATGCGCCGAAAGCATGTCGTTATAGGAGGTGATGATCCCGAGATTGGGGACTCGGTCGCCGGCGAGTGCCACCTTCTCGCCGGGGGAACAGGCGGCAAATCCATGTGCCAGGTTGCCGCAGCCGAGCACCGTGCGGTGGGGTCCACTTGTCGCGGCGCTGCGGATGCGCTCGAGATAGGGTTCACGGCAGGGCTTCGAACGCTCGACAATACGGGCGGTAATGGCGGAAATGCGGGAATCTGCGGACATGGCACATCCTGTTCCGGAGTCCTCGGACTCCTCTTCTTCCTCTGGCGTCACAACGGCGACCATTCAACCGGGTAGGTGCCGCTGTAACACTTTGAATTGCTACGCAATTTACCTCGATTCGGCTTCGAGTGAATGGTCTGTGCCGAACCGAACCGAGCGGAGGCTCGAGGCCGACGCCCGGAATTGTTGCTCACGGCGCCCAGTAGACCTGCAGCGGCGAGGCCGCGCGTCGGAGTATCGCACGGATCGGCATCTCCGCCTCGTCGCCTGGCAATTCCGCTTGGGCAAGCACCTCCTTCTTGCCGTTGCCTTCGATATGCAGGACCAGAAATCCCGCGTCGTGAAGGCTTGAGAATGTGAAAGTGAGGCGGGTTTCGCCGGCGCCGTCGGCCTCCATGGTGATCACGCCTCGCGGCGTCGCCGGATCGAGCGCTTCCTTGAGCCGCGTGCCGCCCGGGAAGAACGAGGCCGTATGACCATCCGTTCCCATGCCGAGCACGACCACGTCGAAGGGGGCGAGCCCCGTCGTTGCGGCGCTCGCCAGTGCCGACGCATCGTCTGCCGTTGGCGCCTCATGGTAGAGCGGTATGAAGTTCGCTGCCGTCGCCCTGTTCGTGAGGAGGTTGGCGGCGACGAGGGCGTGATTGGAGCGGTCGCTTTCCGGCGGCACGAAGCGCTCGTCAACGAGCGTGACCGTCACCTTCGCCCAGTCGAGTTCGCGCTTCGAGAGCGCCCGGAAGAAGACCTTGGGAGTCGAGCCGCCCGACACCGCAATGCTCGCGGCGCCGTGTGTTTCGATTGCCGCGGCAAGTCTGCTGCTGACCGCCTCCGCGAGCCCTTCTGCAAGGGCGTTACCGTCGTCGAATATGTGCTGAGTTGCGCTCATCGACCGGGCCTTAGATCGTATCGTTCCAGGTGCGGCCATCGCGCTCGATCAGCGCGATTGCCTGGCTTGGTCCCCAGGTGCCGGCGGTGTAGCCCTGTACCTGTTGTCCCGTCGTCTCCCAGGCCTTCAGAATCGGATCAATCCAGCGCCAAGCGGCTTCCACTTCGTCACGGCGCACGAACAGCGTCTGGTTGTTGCGGATGACGTCGAGCAGCAGCCGCTCGTAGGCGTCGGCATTGCGCACGTCGAAAGCCTCGGCGAAGCTCATGTCGAGCGGCACGTTCCTGAGCCGCATGCCGCCGGGGCCGGGATCCTTGATCATTAGCGACTGTTTGACGCCTTCGTTCGGCTGCAGGCGGATCATCAGTTGGTTGGCGGAGATGCGGCCGGCGCTCTGGTCGAAGATCGAGTGCGGGATCTGCTTGAAGGTGATGACGATCTCCGACATGCGGCCCGCCATGCGCTTGCCGGTGCGGATGTAGAAGGGCACGCCGGCCCAGCGCCAGTTACTGATCTCGGCCTTGATCGCTACGAAGGTTTCCGTGTTCGAGGTGCCGCCATCGAGCTCCTCGAGATAGCCTTTTACCGGACCGCCGGCCGATGCGCCCGCACGGTACTGGCCGCGGACCGTCACCTGCTCGGCATTGGCGGCAGTAATCGGCTTCAGGGCACGCAGGACTTTGAGTTTCTCGTCGCGCACCGCTTCCGCGTCCATCGAAGTAGGCGCTTCCATGGCGACGAAACAGACGAGCTGGAGAATGTGGTTCTGAACCATATCGCGCAGTGCGCCCGCCTTGTCATAGTATCCTGCGCGGTTCTCGAGGCCGACCGATTCCGAAACGGTGATCTGCACGTGATCGATGTGGGCCGAGTTCCACAAGGGTTCGTAGAGCGCATTGGCGAAGCGCAGTGCCATCAGGTTCTGCACCGTCTCCTTTCCGAGATAGTGGTCGATGCGGAAGATCTGCTCTTCCCGAAACACCTTGCCGATCGTGTCGTTGAGTTCGTTGGCCGAGGCGAGATCACGGCCGATCGGCTTTTCGACGACGATGCGGGTGTTCTTGGTGATCAACTTGTGATCGCGGATCCTTTCCGAAATGTCGCCGAAGATGGCCGGGCCGACGGCGAGATAAAAGGCGCGGATGCGGTCCTTGCCTTCATCCAGGATCTTCTTGAGATCGTCCCAGCCCTGCTCCGACTTGGCGTCGATCGAGACGTAGAAGAGCCGGGCGGTGAATTTGGCCACCTCCTCTTCGTTGAACTCGCCGGGTTTCAGATGTTCCTTGAGTGCTTGGGTTGCGAAATTGCGGTAGTCGTCATGGGTCAATGCTGCGCGAGAAGCCCCGATTATGCGGGTCGGCTCCGTGAACTGGCCCTCCATCTGCCGATGGTAGAGCGCCGGCAGCAGCTTGCGCTCGGCAAGATCGCCGGTGCCCCCGAACACGACGTAATCAAACGGTTCGACGGGAATGATCTGGCTGCTCATGGGATATCTCGATCTCGTTGAGGTCAGGGCAGGTATAATCTAATCGATTTAAAAGCGCTAGGGTGCCCCGCAATAAAATTGCCGCACCGCACTTTTCCGCCGCAAGCAGGATGCACGGTCCGAAGAGTATCACACTTCTTCCATGGCAATTTTAAAGGCGGTCGCGAAGGGCGTACCAGCTCAGCGCAAGGTAGAGGAGGGCTGAGCGGAAGCGTGCTCCTCCCGGAAACGCCGGTATTTTCAGGTCCTTGAGAAGGTCGAGCTCGGTCTGCTTGCCAAGCGCGAGATCGCCATAGAGCTTGCCGCAATAGTTGGAGAGCATGACCCCGTGGCCCGAATAGCCCCCGATGGTGATGACGCCCGGCATGACCTCTCGGCAGAAGGGCTGGCGCGGCATGGTGATGCCGACCGCCCCGCCCCAGGCATGGATTATTTCGACATCGGCGAGTGCCGGGTAGATTTCACGGATCTGGCGGCGAATGTGGCTGGAAATGTCGCGCGGATTGTCGGCCGTATAGGCCTCGCGGCCACCGAAGAGCAGCCTGCCATCCCTCGACTTGCGGAAATAGCGCACGACAAAGCGCGAATCGTCGACGGATTCGCCGCCGGGAAGAACCTCGGGTTGTTCGGTCAAAACAGCGGTCGCGCCGATGAAGGAACGGATCGGCATGACGTGGCTGGCCGTCACCGGCTCAAGGTTGCCGATATAGGCATTGCAGGCGATCAGCGCCTGGTCCGCCGCGATTTCCCCGCGATCAGTCTCGACGATGATCGCCCCGTTCCGTTTCTCGATTTTCAGCGCCTTCGTTCGCTCGTGGAGATTGGCGCCGGCCATGGCAGCGGCTTTCGCCAGGCCGACCAGCAGTTTCAACGGGTGGATGTGGCCGGTCCCGGTGTCGCGGACGCCAAAACGATAGTGGCTCGATCCAAGCCGGCTTGCGGTTTCCTCTCGGTTCATGAAGGAAAGATGGGGGTAACCGAAGCGCTCGGCCATCGCCTCGACATGGCGGCGGTAATGCCGTTCGAAGCTGGCCTTGTGGCCGACGGAGAGCTGGCCAGGCATGAACTCGATATCGATCTCGTGCTCATGCGCAAACTCGAGCAAATAGCGTTTGGCGTTCTCCGCCATGTCGAACATGGCCTGCGCCCGTTCGTGGCCGAGCAGATCTTCGAGATCTTCCGCCCAGGCGCGCTGGCCCGTGCCAAGCTGCCCGCCATTGCGGCCGGACGCGCCGTCGCCGAGGCGGCAGGCGTCGATCAGGGTCACGTCGGCGCCGCTTTTCGAAAGGGTGTATGCAGCTTGCAGCCCCGTGTAGCCGCCGCCGATGATGGCTACGTCGGCCCTGCGCGAGCCCGGCATTGCCGGATAGGCAGGCCGCTCGGGCACGGTTGCCTCATACCAGGAGATTCCGGGCGATATCGGGCTTTGCCAGGTCATGAGGAGAACTTCCGGTCAGACGTTCAGCAGCAGGAATTCGCGCTCCCAGGGGCTGATCACCTGCATGAAGGTCTCGAACTCGCCGCGCTTCACGCCGGCGTAGATGTCGATGAATTCGGCAGTGAAAACGTCGGCGAGCGACGTCGCCGATTCGAGGAGCGACACCGCCTCCAGGAGACCGCGCGGCAGATCGATCTCGCCTTCATTAGCCGTGTCCTCGGAGGGGGGCGTCGGCTGTAGGTCCTCGACGATGCCGAGATAGCCGCAGCCGAGAGAGGCGGCGAGCGCCAGATACGGGTTCGCATCGGAACTCGGCAGCCGGTTTTCGATCCGCCGCGCGACCGGATCCGAGACGGGGATGCGGAAGGCCGTCGTCCGGTTGTCGTAGCCCCAGGCTGTATTGACCGGCGCCGACATATCGGGCGTCAGCCGCCGGTAGGAATTCACATAGGGCGCCATCATTGCCAATGTCTTCGGTACGTAATGCTGCATGCCGCCGATGAAGGAGAAGAACTCCTTGGACGGCGAGCCGTCCGGGTTGGAAAAGATGTTGCGACCCGAGGCGATCTCGATGACCGACTGGTGAATATGCATCGCCGACCCCGGCTGGCCCTGCATCGGCTTCGCCATGAAGGTGGCATAGATGCCGTGCTTCAGTGCCGCTTCGCGAATCGTGCGCTTGAACAGGAAGACCTGGTCGGCAAGCTCGATCGGATCGCCGTGCCTGAGGTTAATCTCGAGCTGTGCCGGTCCCTCCTCGTGAATAAGCGTGTCGATCTCAAGCCCTTGCTTTTCCGAGAAATGGTAGATGTCGTCGATGAGCTCGTCGAACTCGTTGATACCAGCGATCGAATAGCCCTGGCCTCCGACAATCGAACGGCCTGAACGCCCCTTCGGCGGGCGCAACGGATAGTCCGGGTCGTCATTCTGCGCGACGAGGTAGAACTCGATTTCCGGCGCGACGACCGGCTTCCAGCCCTTCTGACGATAGAGGTCGACGACACGCTTCAGCACGTTGCGAGGCGTGTAGCTGATTTGTTCGCCCTGGGAGCCGACGATATCGCAGATCACCTGCGCCGTCGGATCGGTTTCCCACGGAACTATGGAAAGGGTGGAGAGATCCGGCACCAGTTTGATGTCGCTGTCGCGCGAGTCATAGCGAAACTGCGCGGTCTCGTCGGGGTACTCGCCCGAGATGGTGTGACGGTAGATCGCCGAAGGCAGTGCCAGCGAGGTGTTGGACGTGAACTTCGAGGTCGGCATCATCTTGCCGCGAGGCACCCCTGCAAGGTCGGGAGTGATGCATTCGATGTCTTCGATGCCGCGAATCTTGAGCCAGTCGACCGCTTCCTTCCAGGTTTTCACCCCTCGCGGGGAATGCAGCGCTAGAGGTATGTTGGAGCTTTTGCTGACCTTTGCTGTCTCTTGGGCAATACTTCTCTTGGAAGTCATAAATCACCGGATTTGGCCTCGGATAGCGCATCATAGCCGCAGTTTGACGATTGGCTAGCGCCGGATGAGAAAATTGCGTTTTTCACCCGTGTCACCGTGCAACTTGCCGCAGGAGCGTCCTTCACGATTGACTTTCGCCGCGCATCTCGAAAAGGAAGGGAAATTCCAGGGGGCAATGCGTGGCCGACAAACAGGATGTGACGATCATCGGGGCGGGTGCCGCCGGCATGATGTGCGCGATCGAGGCGGCAAAGCGCGGCCGCCGCGTGCTCGTGCTCGACCACGCCAAGGCACCTGGTGAAAAGATCCGCATATCCGGTGGCGGCCGATGCAATTTCACCAATATTGACGCGGGCCCGAAGAATTTCCTGTCCGAAAACCCGCACTTCTGCAAATCGGCGCTCTCTCGCTATCGCCCGCAGGATTTCGTGGCTCTGGTCGAGCGGCACGGCATTGCCTGGCATGAGAAGGCGCTGGGGCAGCTCTTCTGCAACCATTCGGCCAAGGACATCGTGCAGATGCTGCTTTCCGAGATGAAGCAGGCGGGCGCGATTTTGAGACTCGAGACGGCAATCTCGGCAGTCGAAAAGTTGCCGTCGGGCTTTCGCGTGACGACAAGCGGAGGGACGATCGAGACGGCCTCTCTGGTGGTTGCAAGCGGGGGCAAGTCCATCCCGAAGATGGGCGCGACGGGGCTTGCATACCGCCTCGCGGAGCAGTTCGGGCTGCCGGTCGTCGAGACGCGGCCGGCGCTGGTGCCTCTGACGCTCGATCCGGCTCAACTTGAAAGGCTCGGGGCGCTTGCCGGCGTCGCCGCCGATGCCGAAGTCCGGCTCGGCAAGGCGGCTTTCCGCGAGTCGGTGCTCGTCACCCACCGGGGCTTGAGCGGCCCGGCGATCCTGCAGATATCCTCCTATTGGCGCGAAGGCGCGGAAATCGTCCTTAGGCTCATGCCGGATGTCGATATTGCCGCAGCCCTCAAGGCCATGCGCCGCACGAACGGCCGTCAGGCGCCGCAGACGGTGCTCGCCGATATGCTGCCGCGCAGGCTAGCGCATTTCTTCTCCGAGGAGGCAAGGCTTGCCGGGCGCATGCTTGCCGATCTTTCGGACAGGGCGATCGATGTGCTGGCCGCGTCCGTCCAGGCCTGGAGGCTGAAGCCCGCCGGCTCGGAGGGCTACCGGACGGCCGAAGTGACTCTCGGCGGCGTCGATACGCGTACCCTCGATTCCAGAACCATGCAGGCGCGGCAGGTCCCCGGCCTTTATTTCGTCGGCGAATGCGTGGACGTCACCGGCTGGCTTGGCGGCTATAATTTCCAATGGGCATGGGCGTCCGGTTTCGCCGCCGGTCAAGCGGTGTAACGGGCCGGCAAGATTGGTGATTTGCATCTTCAGCCATTCTTAAGGGAAATGGCTGAACCTCGGATGGCGCCGCACGTCGTCTCAGACGGGTCGCTGGCAGGCTGGGCCTGCCGCCCTGCAAGTCAAGGACTGGATGCCATGAACATGCAACGCCGCCGGCCCCGCGCCATTACGATCGCCCATGTCGAGGAACGCCGCTCGCAGGCGGAACTCATCGCCTTTGCCGCTGTTCTCGCGCTTTTCACGATCGCAGCCGTCGCCGTCTTCCGCGTCTTCTGAGTCGGATTGTCGGTCGCATGGGCTAGTCCGACGAGTCGTCGGCGTTCATCCGTCGCCTTCGTGGACTGCTTATAAGAATTTTAATCGTTCCGCCTGAAGATGGCCGGGATGTGAGTCCGCAAGGCCCTCGCTGCGATAGCGGCGCGGGTCCCGCAATGATTGCAGGTGGACTGGCGGCGCGCGCCGCATGACTTTCCGAAAAATCAGCCTGTTTACGCGTCGCGTGGCACCTGCGCATCTGATCCTCGATCACCTCTCGGTCGACGGAACGGCGCTTGAGCCACTGGAGGAGGCGAAACGCGCGCTGAGCCAAAGGGTTTCCCATGCTCATTGACAGGATTCTTGCTCGCTTCAAGATTCAGACGAAGGTTCTGTTGTTCATCCTGCCCTTCGTCGTCAGCATCTCGGCTGTTGGTCTCACCGGCCTCTATGCTTCGGGGCTGCTGCAGGGGCGCATGGAGATTTCCAACAGCGTGCTGCAGACGCTGAGCGGCTTCAAGGACGTCTATGCGGGAATGAACCATTTCCTGCACGAGACCACCGAGGAAAGTCGCAAGGCCGTCGAGGACACGATCGCGGCGCAAAAGGGCGTTCTCGCCGCGACGGCGGCTCAGGTCGCCGGCGCTAGCGGAGAAACGGAACTCGCTGGAGCGATTGCCGCGACAAGTGAGATCGAGAACCGTATCGACGGCCTTTGGACCTTGCACGAGAATGAACAGCGGTTGTACCGGGCAAGCAAGGCAAATCTGGAAAAGCTGGCTGTCGAGCAGACGAAGATCAGCGGACAGACCAACGATCTGCAATACGCGGTGCGCAAGGACGAGAATGCGGCAAAGACGATGCTGCGTAATGCCGAAAAGCTCTTGCGCGCCAGCCGCTTCTACAACGAGTTCGCGACGAAGGTGAGCAGCGCGGCTACCGCCGAGGAAAAGATAAAGGTCGCTCAGGAACTGTTCCCGATCCTCGGCCGCACGCAGCGCGACATTTTCGCTCTGCTCCCGAAAGAGGAAAAGGCGCTTTCGGAGACGGTCAACTCGGCCTCGGGTGCGATCGGCGCTATCATCAGGGCGCCCGCCGGGTCTGAAACGCTCGTCGGGCTTTCGAAATTCGTCGACCGGTTCCGCAACGCCAGCTTCCGCCTCGAAGCCGCTGCCGTGGGAAAGATGCGGGAGGCCACGCAGATCTTCAGTACACTCGACGGCAAGATCGCCAGCACCGAAGCGGTTTTGACGGCGATGCGCCGGCTGTCCGTATCGCTTACCGATGTCCAGATCTCAGCGGCCGCATTCCTCGGCAGCACGACCGAGGAGAACCGTCAGAAGCTCTTGGACAAGTTCCTTGCCGTTCAGTCCAACGTGACGACCTTGCGTGGCATCGTAAAGGACGCGAGTTCGTTCGAAGCTTTGGCCGACGCGATCATACCTGTCATCAACGCCATGAAGAAGGATGGCGTGTCCCTCGTCGAGATCACCGAAAAGCGGAGGTCCGAGTTCAACGCCGCCGGCGCCGCGATCAATGAAATCTGGAACGACCTGACCGGCTTTGCCGAGCAGCAGAAGGTAGCCGCCGGCACGGAACGCGAGGATGCAAACCAGATTTCCGTCGCCGCTACCGTCATTGGCGTAGTGATTGCGCTCCTTGCCGGCATTGCCTTGACGCTGACCCTGAAGCGGCCGATAGGTCAGATCACCGCGGCCATGCGCCGCCTCGCCGACGGCATGCTCGACACCGCGATCGACGGCGACGGCCGGCGCGACGAGATCGGCGACATGGCTCGGGCCCTCGGCGTTTTCAAGGAAAATGCGCTTTCCAAGGTGCGCATCGAGGCTGAGAGCGCCGAAGAGCGCGCTCGCGCCGAGGCGGAGCGCAGCCGCAACGATGCGGAAAAGCGCGAGCTCGATCGGCAGATCGACCTGGCGGTCAACGAGCTTGCCGCCGGACTCGGGCGCCTGGCGCAAGGTGATTTGTCGCGGCAGATCGATGGGCCTTTCCAGGGCCGGCTCGAGCAGCTGCGGCTCGATTTCAACGGATCTCTCATCCGTCTCCAGGACACATTGGCGCAGATCCGCTCGAATGCCCAGGCGATCCAGCAGAACGGAGCCGACATGCATCATTCGGCCGACGCTCTGTCAAAGCGCACCGAGGCACAGGCCGCCTCTCTCGAGCAGACGGCCGCGGCCGTCGATCAGATCACCGCCACGGTACGCTCCTCCGCCGAACGCGCACACGAAGCAAACCAGGCCGTCTCGCAGACCAAGAAGAGCGCCGACAGTTCGGCGACGGTTGTCTCCAACGCGATTGCGGCGATGGGCCGGATCGAGGAAGCCTCGCGCCGGATCGAGCAGATCATCGAGGTGATTGACGACATCGCCTTCCAGACGAACCTCCTGGCGCTCAATGCCGGGATCGAGGCGGCGCGTGCCGGTGAGGCCGGCAAGGGCTTTGCCGTCGTCGCGCAGGAGGTCCGCGAATTGGCGCAGCGCTCCGCCGAGGCCGCCCACGAAATCAAGGACCTCATCAACAAGTCGACCGAGGAGGTCAATTCCGGGTCGCTGCTCGTCAAGGAGACGGGCGCCGTGCTTGCCTCGATCAGCGCCGATATCGTCACCGTCAGCAGGCACGTCGAGATGATCGCCACCGCCAGCCGCGATCAGGCAAGCGCGCTCCACGAGGTCAACGGCTCCGTGAACCAGATGGACCAGATGACCCAGCAGAACGCCTTGATGGTGGAGGAAGCGACGGCGACGAGCCGGGCATTGGCCAACCAGGCGGACACTCTAATGATGCTCGTCGAGCAGTTCCGCCTGGAGCCGGACGCCACCCTGGGTGACGTTTACCGCGCCGCCTAGACCAGGGGCACCATTGTGCAAGATCGGGCGCCACGCATCCGAGATGCGCGGCGTCAATTGTTTCTACGGCATCATGCCGTGCCTGCAGTCGCGATCAATCTCCAGCTGCTTCCGTCTGCGGAACAGTGCAGAAAACATGCGTTCCGCGAAGGTCCGTTCGCGAGCAGGCGATCGGACGTTGAACGCGTCGCCTGGGCGTCGATTTCTCGATGCCATGTCGAATAGGAAAGCCATTGCCATCATGTCCATCGGTGATGCTCCTTGTCATGCTTGTTCTTGTCTTGGCATCCCTTCTTTTATGCATCTCAACCTGTTTTACATACACTCGATTTCCTCATATGTTTTTCGCTGATGAAAAACATCGATTGGGACATCTACCGCTGTTTCATGACCGTGGCGCGCGGCGGAGGGCTGACCGGCGCCGCACAGGCCACGGGTCTCAGCCCGGCGACCATCGGGCGACGCATGCTGGAGCTCGAAGAGCACACCGGCCGCGCGCTCTTTATTCGCAGCCAGACGGGATATGCCCTGACCGCCGACGGCCGGTTCCTGTTTGAGCAATTGCAGGAGATGGAAGCGGCCGCTCGCAAGGTGGAGAGCTGGCAGCAGGAGAGCGAGGGGAACACCATCGTCCGCATCGCGGCAGGCACTTGGGGATCGTGGCTGATTGCCGAAAACTTTCCGGCGATTTGTACGGAGCGCGACTCCTTCGGCATTTCACTTTCGATCGGTGAGGCGCGGGCAAGCCTTGCCTATCGCGAGAGCGACATCGGCATTCGCGCTTTCGAGCCGGAGGAGACCTATCTCGCTTCGCGACTGATCGGCGAAGTCGCCTATGCCGCCTACCGCCAAAAGAACGCGGCCGGCGGAACGGAGCGATGGGTGGTCGTCAGCGAAGACGAAGCACGCTCGGCCTACTTGCGCTGGCCGCACGAAAAGGCGTCCGCAAGGATCGTAGCGACGGTCACGCGCCCACGCTCGCTGCTCGATCTTGCGAGGGCGGGCGCTGGCAAGGCCGTGTTGCCCTGCTTCGTCGGGGATCTTGATCCGCAGCTTGAACGGGCGGGCGAGGAGATCGACGGCCTCAGACACCGTCAATGGATCGTGATGAACAACGAGGACCGCCACAGACGGGATATTCGCACCGTCGTCGACCGGATGACGCGGCTGTTTCGCAGCCATGCGGACCTCTTTGCCGGAAAGCGGCCGCGGCGGAACGCCATCTAAGTACGGCGCAAATCGGCCGGCCGTCGCCGGCCGCGTGCTGCCCTCTCGGAGGACGTCTCGGCCTTTATCCGTCGCTCCGCCGCGACCGAACCGGAAGGGCTTGCGTCCTCGCGAGCAGGGGTTCTGACCAGTTCGCGGTGCAGAGGATGAGCGCGGTTGCAAGCAAGGCGAGCGCTATCATCATTTCCGCCCCTGGGTGACGATGACGGGGATCAGCAGGTCGCCCCAATTGCCTTCACCGCCATGGTGACGCGCCGAGCGTACGAGTTCGACGGAGACGCCGGCATCGACTGCCTTCATAACCGACTGGTTGAGTCTGTGCAGGTCGTTGGCGACCATGCGGATGGCCGCCTGCTGTTCCGGTGTCATGGCCGACGATTGTTCCTCGGCCCGTTCCTTGACGCGTGTCTGAACTGTCATTGGAGTGCTCCTTTAAGGGTTAGAGCCGGAGCGGGTTGGTATTCTCCCGCTTCCGGGGTTCGAGGTTTGCCGCGGGGTGCGTGACGGGGCAGGGATGCCGCGCACCTCGCGTCTTTCCTATTCTGCCGCAGGGCGGAATTGGTCGTGCTCGGTCGATTCCTTCATGGCGGTCGTCGACGACTGGCCGCCTGTGATCGCGAGCGACACGGCATCGAAATATCCGGTGCCGACTTCGCGCTGGTGCTTGGTTGCGGTGTAACCGTTGGCCTCTGCTGCAAACTCTGCTTCCTGGAGCTCCGAATAAGCGGCCATCTGCCTATCCTTGTAGCCGCGCGCCAGCTCGAACATGCCAAAGTTCAGCTGATGGAAGCCGGCGAGGGTGATGAACTGGAACTTGTAGCCCATCGCGCCGAGCTCCCGCTGGAACTTGGCAATCGTCGCGTCGTCGAGGTTCTTCTTCCAGTTGAACGACGGCGAGCAATTATAGGCGAGCAACTTGCCAGGATGGGTCTTGTGCACGCCTTCGGCAAATTTGCGCGCCTGCTCCAGGTCCGGCTTCGAAGTCTCGCACCAGATGAGATCGCAATGCGGCGCATAGGCGATCGCGCGGGCAATGCAGGGCTCTAGCCCGTTCTTCACCTGATAGAAGCCCTCGACCGTGCGGCCGGCATCGTAATCGACGAAGGGCCGGTCGCGCTCGTCGATGTCCGAGGTGAGCAGCTTCGCCGCTTCCGCATCGGTGCGGGCGATGACCAGCGTCGGCACGCCCATGACATCGGCGGCAAGCCGGGCGGCGTTCAGGTTACGGATATGCGCCGCGGTGGGGATCAATACCTTGCCACCGAGATGGCCGCACTTCTTTTCCGACGCGAGCTGGTCCTCATAATGGACGCCCGCAGCACCCGCTTCGATGAAGGCCTTCATGATCTCGAAGGCGTTGAGCGGCCCGCCGAAGCCAGCCTCCGCATCGGCGACGATCGGCGCGAACCAGGTCTCGACCGAAAGGCCCTTGCCTTCCGCAGTCTCGATCTGATCGGCACGCTGCAGCGTGCGATTGATGCGTTTTGCCAGTTCTGGCGCCGCGTTGGCCGGATAGAGCGACTGGTCCGGATACATAGCGGATGCAGTATTGGCATCAGCTGCGACCTGCCAGCCGGAAAGATAGATCGCCTTCAAACCTGCGCGCACCATCTGCATCGCCTGGTTGCCGGAAAGCGCGCCAAGCGCGTTGACGAAGTCGTCCTCGTGAATGAGTTTCCAAAGGCGGTTCGCGCCCATTTCTGCCAGCGAATAACGGATCTCGACCGAGCCCCGGAGGCGCTTCACGTCCTCGGCGGAATAGGGGCGCTCGATACTGTCGAAACGACCCTGCGGCGCGCTCGGAACCAGTTTGTAAAAATCAGTCATTAACGTCTCCTCGCAAAATTTGGATAGATCTTCGACTTTCGTCTTACGCAGCTATTCTCGGTAAGTTCATGTGACTTTTTTTACATTGCGCTGCGTCATGAGGCTACGAAAATTATCAAATCAAGCCGATTTAAAGGGTTAGCCTGTGTTGCGTTTGACAATGCGCTAAAGTAAATCTGTAAATCGTGTAAAGCATATCTTGTGGTCTCGTTTGTAAAGGAGTTACAAATGGCTGAGAACAAGATTTTCGCCGGCCCCCGCGTCAGGCGTATCCGCAACGGCCTGCAATTGACGCAGACTGCCATGGCGGAGGCGCTCGGAATCTCACCGTCCTATCTGAACCTGATCGAGCGCAACCAGCGGCCGCTGACTGTGCAATTGCTGCTGAAGCTGGCTTCGGTCTACAAGGTTGACCTCGACGAGCTGCAGGGCGAGACGGGCGGCAGCTTGCCGCAATTGCGTGAGGTGTTTGCAGATCCGTTGCTTGCCGCTGAGCTCCCCGGGGACCAGGAGCTGATCGAGGTCACCGAAGCGGCGCCGAACGTCGCAGGGGGTATCGTCAAGCTTTATCGCGCCTATCGCGAGCAGGCGTTGCGGCTGAAGGACCTCGCGGAATTATTGGCCGGTCAGGGGCACATGGCGGCGCTCTCCGATACGCGCCTGCCGATCGACGAAGTTCGCGATGCCTTCGAGGGGCGGCCTCATCACTTCGCGCGGATCGAGGAGGCGATGGAAGCCTTTCACGCGAGCCTCTCTCCCGGCGACGATCTAGCGAGTGCGCTGAAGGCCTGGCTGAAGAAAGAGCACGGCCTTGCCGTCCGCGCATTGCCGGTGCATGTCATGCCGAATCTTCGGCGGCGCTTCGATCGTCACTCTATGCGTCTTTTCGTTTCCGAGAGGCTGTCTACCTTCGACCAGACGCGGGAGATTGCCATGGAGGTGGCATCGATCGCCTGTCACGAGGCGATCGTGGCAGAGCTCGATCAGTTCCGGTTCTCCACCGCCGAGGCCCGGCGCATCGGCCGCTTCGAGCTTGCGCGCTATGCCGCCCACGCTTTGATGATGCCCTATGCGGCGTTTCACGCCGCGGCCCAGCGCGCGAGATACGATATCGACGTCCTGAAAGCGCGCTTCCAGGTGTCGTTCGAACAAGCCGCAAGTCGCTTGACGATGCTGCAGCGGTCGGGGGCCCCAGGCATCCCGTTCTTCCTGATGGAGATCGACAACGCCGGTAACCGCCTGCGTCGCATGGGTGCCCAGGCTTTTCCGCACGCCCGCTTCGGCGGCGCCTGTCCGAAACTGAATATCCATGCGGCCTTTGCAGTGCCGGGCCAGATTCTTGTCGATCGGGTGGAAGTGCCGGATGGCGGTGCTTTCCTGGTGATAGCGCGCACGATCGACGGGCCACAGGCGAGTTTTCAGGAGCGGGTCAGGCGTACGGCGTTGTTGATCGGCTGTGACGCGGCATTTGCCGAGGACACGATCTACGGCGCTGTCCGAATTCCGGCAGTTCCTGTGGGCCCCGCCTGCCGTCTGTGCGAGCGGCAGGGCTGCCTTGCCCGAGCCGAACCGCCCGTCACCCGGCCGCTTGGCCTCGACGAAATGGCGACAGGATTGAGCGTCTTCGATTTCCAGTAGCTGTCTTGCTCCGCGCGGCGATCGGGCCGACCCGGACATGTAAGTACCCGTTTTCACTGCGCTTGAGAAACTTGAATTTGCACCTGAATTGCCAAGTTGCGGGGCGCGAAAGCGCTTGAGGTTATCGGAAAACATGCCTAACTTCGCCGTTGCAAGGATCAACGGACAGGACACGACCGCGCGGGTTCCACGGCTTGTCTCGACCGACAATAAGAGGGGAGTTACATGTCCAAACTCATCGTCGCAACCTTGGCAGCCGCGCTGTTTGCCGGCTCGGCGACGCTTGCATCCGCACAGGAGCGGGTCGTCAACGTCTACAACTGGTCGGATTATATCGACGACAGTATTCTCGAGGATTTCACCAAGGAGACCGGCATCAAGGTCGTCTATGACGTCTTCGACTCCAACGAAATCCTGGAGACGAAGCTGCTTGCCGGCGGCTCCGGCTACGACGTGGTGGTGCCGACGGCCAGTTTCCTGCAGCGCCAGATTGCCGCCGGCGTTTTCCAGAAGCTCGACAAGTCGAAACTGCCGAACCTCTCCAATATGTGGGATGTGATCATGGAGCGTACGGCCAAGTACGATCCCGGCAACCAATACGCCGTCGACTACATGTGGGGCACCACCGGCATCGGCTACAATGTCGACAAGATGAAGGAAATCCTCGGCACGGACGAGAAGCCGAACTGGGATGTGATCTTCAATCCCGAGCTTGCGGCGAAGTTCAAGGACTGCGGCATACACCTCCTCGACTCACCGACCGACGTCATGCCTTCGGCGCTCGCCTATCTGGGGCTTAATCCCGACAGTCATGAACAGGCCGATCTCGACAAGGCAGCCGACCTGCTCATGCAGGTTCGGCCGTATATCCGCAAGTTTCACTCGTCCGAATACATCAATGCCCTGGCAAACGGCGATATCTGCCTCGCTATCGGCTTCTCCGGCGACGTCTTCCAGGCGCGCGATCGCGCCGCCGAGGCGAATGCCGGGGTGACGGTCGACTATTCTATCCCCGCGCAAGGGGCGCAGATGTGGTTCGACATGCTGGCTATTCCCGCCGATGCGCCCCATGTCGAGGAAGCGCATGCCTTCATCAACTATCTGATGAAGCCCGAGGTCATCGCCAAAGCATCGAATTATGTGTTCTATGCCAATGGCAACAAGGCCTCGCAGCAGTTCCTCGATAAGGAAGTGCTCGAGGACACCGCCATCTACCCGTCGAACGAGGTCATGCAGAAACTGTTCACGACCACGCCGTTTGACCCAAAGGAGCAGAGGGTCCTGACCCGGCTCTGGACCAAGATCGTGACCGGCCAATAAGCATGGAAGGAAATTGCCCGGATCTCGCTCCGGGCAATTTTTTTGCGGGGGCGAGTAAAATTGTGGCAACGGTTTTATCCCGCAAGAAGTATGGGTGTCGGTTGCGGTGCCGCGCCCATCGGCTGTGGCATCGGGGATAGATGATGAAATCTCTCGGCAGTATCCGGCGGTCTTTTGCCCCCTGGGCGGACCCGGCGTCCAAACCATTCATTTCCTTCAAGAACGTAACCAAGAAATTCGGTGAATTCACCGCCGTCGACGACCTGTCGCTGAACATCTACACAAGGGAATTCTTCGCTTTGCTCGGCGCTTCGGGCTGTGGAAAGTCGACGCTGTTGCGCATGCTTGCCGGCTTTGAACAGCCGACCTCCGGCGAGATCATCCTCGATGGCCAGAATCTTGCGGGCATCCCGCCCTATCGGCGACCGGTCAATATGATGTTCCAGTCCTATGCGTTGTTTCCGCACATGACCGTCGAGAACAACATCGCCTTCGGCCTGAAGCAGGATGGCATGCCGAAGTCGGACATAGCCGAACGCGTCCAGCAGATGCTGAAGCTCGTCAAGCTCGAAAAGTTCGCCAAGCGCAAGCCGCACCAGCTTTCCGGCGGGCAGCGCCAGCGCGTGGCGCTCGCCCGCTCGCTCGCCAAGCGCCCCAAGGTGTTGTTGCTCGACGAGCCGCTCGGTGCCCTCGACAAGAAGCTGCGCGAGGAAACCCAGTTCGAGCTCATGGACCTGCAGCAGGAACTCGGCCTCACCTTCGTCATCGTCACCCATGACCAGGAGGAGGCCATGACCATGGCAGATCGCATTGCCGTCATGAGCCACGGCAAGGTCATCCAGGTGGCGACGCCGGCGGAAATCTACGAGGCGCCGAATTCGCGCTTCGTCGCCGATTTTATTGGCGACGTGAACCTCTTCGACGGAACCATCACTGCGATGGATGAAGGCTTCGCCCGGCTGGAGTCGGTCGGCGGCATTCCAATTCGGATGGTGTCCACGGAGAAGCTTTCGAACGGCACCAGGGCGGCCGTCGCCATCCGTCCGGAAAAGATCCGGGTCAGCCGCCAGCCACCCGTCCACGCACCCACCAACGCGGGCGAGGGCGAAATCTGGGACATCGGCTATCTTGGCGACATGACGATCTTCCATATCCGGCTAAAGAGCGGCCAGGTCGTCAAGGCATCATCCCTGAACGCGGTGCGCGCGGTCGAGGATCCGCTCGGCTACGATCAGCATGTCTGGATCTCGTTCGCCGAAGACGCCGGCGTCGTGCTGAAGGATTGAGCCATGGCGAAGCTCGTTCCAGCCATCGTCAGCCGTTTGGTGATCATCATCCCCTATGGCTGGCTGCTCTTTTTCTTCCTCGTTCCCTTCTTCATCGTCTTCCGCATCTCGCTTTCGCAGACCGCAATCGCAATGCCGCCCTACACGCCGATCTTTGATCTGGCTGGAGGCCTGTCCGGCGTTCTCGAAAGCACGCGTGAGTTGTCGGCGGCTAACTATGTCTGGCTTACCGAGGACGTCCTCTATTTCAATGCCTATGTATCGAGCGTCGTCATCGCGACGGTTTCCACCTTCCTGACGCTGCTGATCGGCTACCCGATCGCCTACGGCATGGCGAAGGCGCCGCGGTCCATGCGGCCGATGCTCTTGATGATGGTGATCTTGCCCTTCTGGACGAGCTTTCTTATCCGCGTCTATGCCTGGATCGCGATCCTGAAGCCCGAGGGGCTGCTCAATCAATTTCTGCTGGCGATTGGCATCATCGATCAGCCGTTGATCATCCTGAACACCAACTCGGCGGTCTATATCGGCATCGTCTATTCCTACCTGCCCTTCATGGTGCTGCCTATCTACTCGGCGCTCGAGAAGATGGACCACTCGCTGATCGAGGCGGCCCAGGACCTCGGCTGCACGCCGATAAAGGCCTTCTGGCGTGTGACGTTCCCGCTTTCGCTTCCCGGCGTCGTGGCAGGTTGCCTGCTTGTTTTCATTCCGGCCGTAGGTGAGTTCGTCGTTCCCGACCTGCTCGGCGGATCGGAGACGCTGATGATCGGCAAGACGCTCTGGAACGAGTTCAATTCCAATCGCGATTGGCCGGTCTCGTCCGCGGTGGCGACGATCCTGCTCCTGATCCTCGTCATTCCGATCGTCTATTTCCAGAACGTCCAGTCAAAGTCTGAAGGCGAGGGGAGGTGAGAATGGAGAGATGGTCGCGCTTCAACATCGCCTCCGTGCTTTTGGGCTTCGGTTTTCTTTACCTCCCGATCGTCCTCTTGGTGATCTTCTCGTTCAACGAGTCGAGGCTGGTGACGGTATGGGCCGGGTTTTCGACTAAATGGTACAGCCAGCTCTGGTACAACGAGAGTTTGCTGAATGCCGCCTGGGTAACCGTGCGAGTGGCATTTCTGTCGGCGAGCTTGGCGACGGTTCTCGGCACGATGGCGGCGCTGGCGCTGGTGCGATATTCGCGCTTCCGCGGCCGTGTGCTCTTCTCCGGCATGGTCTACGCGCCGCTGGTGATGCCGGAGGTGATCACCGGGCTTTCGCTGCTGTTGCTCTTCGTGGCGATCGGTCTCGATCGCGGCTTCTGGACCATCACCCTCGCCCACATCACCTTCACCATGTGCTTCGTTGCCGTCGTCGTACAATCGCGCCTTTTGAGTTTTGACCAATCGATCGAGGAGGCGGCGCTGGACCTCGGGGCCACTCCCGTCAGGGCTTTCTTCGCGATCACGCTGCCGGTGATCGCGCCGGCGGTGTTTTCGGGCTGGGTCCTCGCTTTCACGCTTTCGCTCGACGACCTCGTCATTGCGAGCTTCACGACCGGCCCGGGCGCGACGACCTTGCCGATGAAGATCTACAGTCAGGTCCGCCTGGGGGTCACGCCGGAAATCAACGCAATCTGTACGATCCTGATCGGCATTGTGGCTCTGGGTACCATTATCGCTTCACTCGTGACCAAGCGGCGGGAGGTACAGCGCGAGAGGGACGAGCGCGCAGCCTTTGCGGCAATCGGCTAACGCATCGGCCGGAGAATCGGCGATTTGCGCATATTCAATTACGCCTCTGACAGCGTCTGAAAGGACGCGCGGCTGCAACGTCGGGCGCCTCACTTCGGACCGACGAGCATCGAAAACGGCGAGATGACGGCATTCGGCCACGAGCCGCCGACGAAGAAGCGCAGGGGCTTTCTCTCGGCAGCAGCGGCGTCCTTGAGCGTTCCGACGAGTGCCAGGCTGCCGTTGCGGTATGGAATGATGCCGGTCAGGGAAATATTGCCCGATGGGCTGACGAGATCTGCCCGATCGAGTCGCGCCGTTCCATCGGCAAAGCTCGCTTCAATGTCGGCTGCCTGGAAGTCGAACGTTGCTTCGCTTGCCTGCGACAAAGAAAAGAACTCGCCCTTGTTGAGGAGGTCGTTGAAGGCGTGGACGTCGAATCCCACCAGGCTTCCATTCGTCAGCGAGTAGCGGATGCGCCCGGAAACGTCGCCCAGGCCGGCATCCCATAGGGGCCGATCGGTGCCAATATCGAGGTTCAGCAATCCCTTGCCGTCCGGCATCGGGCCTTTGAGGCCGAAACCGCCGAGCACCGTGGCAAAGTCCGCGTTTCTGAGGCTCAACTGCAGTCGCCCGCCATGCTCCAGTCCCTTTTCGGACAGCGCCGCACGGCCGCTCAAGCTGCCGCCGGCATAGGTGCTGTCGCCGATATCGAGCGAGGCACGGTTGCCGTTGATGATCACTCCGGCGGCCAGGTCCGTCAAATGCAAGGATCCGACGAGCACCTCCTGTGCAGAAAGCCGGACATCAGTGCGCCATCTGCTGACGAAGTTTTCGAACAGTGGGAACAGGCGACCGCCCCGGTCGATCGGAGTCCGCACCGAAATCGTCAGACCGTTCAGGTCAATACGGTCGAAAGCCAGAGTACCGCCGATCTGCGGCTCTTTCCCTTTCGGTAGGGCGATGTCGAGAACGCCCGTCGCGATGGCACCACCCAAGGTCAGCTGTAACGCGTCAAGTTTCAGTATGTCTTCGCCGGTCACCACCTTGGCATCGATGCTGAGAGCGCCTGGCGGAAGGCCGGTGTCCTTCGCCTCACCCAACCACATGGCGAGCGCCGCGAGCGAGGGTACCGACAGCTGCAGGTGACCGGAAGCAAAGGGCGTGAGAAGAAGATTGCCGGTGCCTTCGAAGGAGAAGGTAAGCGGAATTGATGTGATCGAGGTCTTGATGGGCGCGTTGCGCCTGGCGAAAAACGCGAGCGGATCGTCGCAGACGAATGCCCAACCCACCTTTTGTCCAGCAAGAACCGTCGAGAATTGCGCGCTGAGCCGCTCGGCGTAGGAGGGCCATTTGACAGTGCCGGCGATGCCGGCAAGATCGGTGTTGTTACCCGACAGTGCATCCCTTAGTTTTAGCCGGCCGTTTTCAATCGTGATGCCGCCGACGGCATTGTCCTTTTCCGGTGTCGGTCGGGCCAGCCAGTGCGGCCTTTGCCAGTTGGTCGTGCCGTCGGCAAGGCGCTCGATGGTGATGACTGGATCGATGAGAGTGACATCCTCGAGCGCCGGTTCGCCACGAATTGCCGACAGGAAACTGAAGGAGGCAGTGATGCGGCCGATCTCGGCCAAGGGGCGCGGCTGCGCTCCGGTCGACATGATCGCTGCGGAAGGAAGAATGACCAGAGGCTCGGGCCAGAGGCGGATCTCGGGGTCTCCGCTGATCCTGCTTTTGCCGCCGGACCAGCTGTCGAGCAACCGCTCCATCGTAGCGCGCGCATCCGTTCGCGTGACGATCAAGGGCAGGGCGGCGTTGTAGCCGAGTGCAAGCACGACGCCGACCGCCGCCGACCAGGCGACATGGCGGCGGCTTAACCGCTGCCTCAAGGCGCTCGATGCCTTCAGCATATATGTCTTCATTCTGCCCGTTTGCCGTCGCCCTTGCGTAAGATCGTCTGGATAGGCCGATGCTTTGGATAATGCAAATGCAAGCGACGGGAAATGTCCTGCCGCTCGGCCCGGGCCGAAGCATGCTGTTTATTTTGCGTTGCAGCATGCTATAGAAGCAAACAACGGGAGTGGAGGAGAAAATGCAGACAGATCGACCCTTGTGGGTTCCGAACGCCGAAACGCTCGAGAGAAGCCCTATGGCCGAGTTCATCGCCTGGTGTGGGCGGCGTTTCGGCCGTACGTTTGCCGACTACGGCGCCTTTCACGACTGGTCGATTGCCGAGCGCGGGGATTTCTGGACCGCCGTTTGGGAGCATTGCGGCGTTATAGGCGAGCGCGGCGAAAGGGCTTTGGTCAACGGCGAACGCATGCTGGAGGCCCGCTTCTTCCCCGACGCGAAACTCAACTTTGCCGAAAACCTGCTGCGCCAGAGCGGCAATACCGATGCACTGATTTTCCGTGGCGAGGACAGGGTGCGTTATCGGCTCTCCTGGGACGAGCTGCTAAGCCTGGTATCGCGACTGCAGCAGGCGTTGAAGTCGCGAGGAGTGGGCGTCGGCGATCGTGTTGCCGCGATGATGCCGAACCTGCCGGAAACAATCGCGCTGATGCTCGCCACGGCGTCCGTCGGGGCGATCTGGTCGTCCTGTTCACCCGATTTCGGAGAGCAGGGCGTACTTGACCGCTTCGGCCAGGTCGGCCCGAAACTGTTCATCGCCTGCGACGGCTACTGGTACAACGGCAAGCGCCAGGACGTCGGCTCAAAGGTGCGTGCGGTTTCTGCGAGGCTCGACGTTCCGACGCTCATCGTACCCTATGCAGGTGACAGCGCCACCCTTGCGGCATCGATCGAAGGGGGTGTGGCGCTCGCCGATTTTATCGCCGGCTTTGAAGCAAAGCCGCTCACCTTCGAGCGCTTGCCCTTCGCTCATCCGCTCTACATTCTCTTTTCCTCCGGCACGACCGGAGTGCCGAAATGCATCGTGCATTCGGCCGGCGGAACTCTGCTTCAGCACCTGAAGGAGCATCGATTCCATTGCGGGCTCAGGCAAGGCGAACGACTCTTCTACTTCACCACCTGCGGCTGGATGATGTGGAACTGGCTTGCTTCCGGCCTCGCGATCGGGGCAACACTCTGCCTTTATGACGGATCCCCATTCTATCCCGATGGCAATGTGCTCTTCGACTACGCGGCCGAAGAACGCTTCGGTGTCTTCGGTACATCGGCGAAATACATCGACGCGGTGCGCAAGGGCGGCTACACCCCGGTGACGACCCATGATCTTTCCGCCCTTCGCCTCGTCACTTCGACCGGCTCGCCGCTGTCACCGGAGGGCTTCTCTTTCGTCTATGAGGGTATCAAAGCGGACGTCCAGCTTGCCTCTATCTCCGGTGGCACCGACATCGTCTCCTGTTTCGTGCTCGGCAACCCCATGAAGCCGGTCTGGCGCGGGGAGATCCAGGGGCCGGGCCTCGGCCTCGCGGTCGACGTCTGGAACGACGAGGGCAAGCCGGTGCGCTGCGAGAAGGGCGAGCTCGTCTGTACCAAGGCGTTCCCGTCGATGCCAGTGATGTTCTGGAACGATCCCGACGGTGAGAAATACCGGGCCGCCTATTTCGAGCGCTTTGACAATGTCTGGTGTCACGGCGATTTTGCCGAGTGGACGGCGCATGGCGGCATCATCATCCATGGTCGCTCCGACGCGACGCTCAATCCGGGCGGGGTGCGCATAGGCACAGCGGAAATCTACAATCAGGTAGAGCAGATGCCCGAGGTCGCCGAGGCGCTCTGCATCGGCCAGGATTGGCTGGACGACGTTCGTGTCGTCCTCTTCGTTCGGCTGGCAGCAGGGGTTGAACTGACCGACGAACTGACGCAGGCGATCAAGAACCGCATCCGCTCCGGTGCATCGCCACGCCACGTGCCGGCAAAAGTCATCGCAGTCGCGGATATTCCGCGGACAAAATCAGGCAAGATCGTCGAGCTTGCGGTTCGCGACGTCGTGCACGGCCGCCCGGTCAAGAACAAGGAAGCGCTGGCTAATCCCGAAGCCCTGGATCTCTTCGCGGGACTGGAAGAGCTGAAGAACTGAAGCGTGCTCTTTTGGAACATGCGTGGGCTCGCCGCCGAATCGGGCGTGTTCTCGCTCAGGCTGAGAGGATGAGCGGTAGTTGATCAACATTGTTTCAGTTGAGGACAAACATGATCGATTGCGGTGCGGCAGGCGGTCAGAGCCCGTTAACCTGTTTGGGCCTGCGGAATTAACCAACAGCGCCGAGTTGCAGCGGAACCTCTAAAATTGGTGGATGGGCAGGTAAGGACTTGTTTACATTTCCAGGGGCATGGTCGGGCTAACTTAGCCGACCGATCCACGGCCGGTGCCGCAGCAGAAGCTGAGGACGACGTGAAGTCGCGGGTTCTCGAGCATTTTGTTGGTTAGCATTGACTCAAAAGGCAGCCTCGGGCTGCCTCTTTTTTACGACCGACTATCGAGCGAACGTGAGACCAGGATGACCGGGATCATGCCGGCGACGACGATGATTATCGCCGCTACGGACGCGTCCTCCACCCGTGCACGCGAAGCATCCTCGTAAACGAGGGTGGCGAGCGTATTGAAGTTGAAGGGGCGCAACATGATCGTCGCCGAGAGTTCCTTCATCGTCTCGATGAACACGAGCAGCGCGGCGGTCAAAACCGCCGGCCGCATCATCGGGAGCAGCACGCTGCGCAAGGTCTGGGCACTTGTCCGTCCGAGTGCCCGGGCAGCCATGTCGAGATGCGGCGAGAGCTTATGGAAGCCGGCATCGAGGGTACCCTCGGCCATTGTGAGAAAGCGCACGGTGCAAGCGTAGACGATCGCAATGCTGGTCCCGCTCAGGAGAAGGCCGGTGGAAACCCCAAAGAGATCGCGCAATCCGGCGTCTACGGCGTTGTCGATCGCAGCAAGCGGGAAAAGCACGCCGATCGCAAGCACCGTACCCGGCACTCCATAGCCGAACGAGGCCAGTCGCCCGGCGACATCCGTGATCGGGGAGCGCCCTGTTCGCGCCGCATAGGCGAGAACGAAGCCCAGAAACACCGCCGCAACTGCAGTCAGGCCGGATACGAGCACGCTGTGCATGAACGCATCGATGAGGCGCGGGGCAAGAAACTGGTCGATGCGCTTCAGGGCGAAGTTGCCGAGCACGAGGACGGGAATGGCGAAGCCCGAGAGTACAGGGAGCAGGCACGCCGCAGTTGCCGCAAGCTTCTTCCAGCCAGTGAGCTTAACCCTCACGACGTCATGGACGGAGGCCGTCGTCTTCTGGCTGGAAAAGCGCTGTCTGCGCCGCGCTACGCGCTCGACCATCATCAGGCCCACGACGATGACGAGCATGATACAGGCGATCTGAGCAGCTCCCGCAAGGCTGCCGCGATTTAGCCAAGTGTCGAATATGGAGAAGGTGAGGGTCTGCACACCGAGAAACTCGACCGCGCCGATGTCGTTCAGCGTCTCCATGGCGACGAGCGTAAGGCCGATCATGATCGCCGGCCGCGCCATCGGAATCTGGATGCGCAGGAATACCCTGAGCGGCCCCGCGCCGAGGGTGCGCGCCACATCCGCCGCCGCACGCCCCTGCATCAGGAACATCGAGCGGCAGGCGAGATAGATGTAGGGGTAGAGCACCGAGCTCATCACAAGCACAGCGCCGCCAAGGGAACGCACGTCCGGGAACCAGTAATCCCGGCTCGTTCGGAAATCGAATAGCGCCCGGACCAGTTCCTGCACCGGACCCGTATAGGTCAAGAACTCACCGAAGGCGTAGGCCGCGAGATAAGTGGGGATCGCAAGCGGCAGAACGAGCGCGGCGGACAGGAAGCGGCGCAGCGGAAACTCGCATGTCGCCACCAGCCACGCCGTGAAGACACCGATAACAGCCGTTGCGGCGCCGGTCATCGAAACGAGCAGCAGCGTCCGCCCGGTCGCGCGCGGGATGACGTGTTCGATCAGATGCGGCCAATCCGCATGCCCGCCGGAGACCGCAAGCCACGCAATCGCCAGGATCGGCATCAGCACGATACTGGAGGCCAGACCTGCCACGGTCGCGAGCGTCCGGTGCGACAGGCCCGTACCGGAACTGGCATAGCGCCGTCTGAAGCTTTTGGCGGTGAACTGCAACGATCGATTCCAAGGCAACGCGCCGGCAGCGGCCAACAAACTGGCTGCTGCAGGTCAACATTTCCTTACAGCATCGGGGCTCAGTTCGCCAAGACGCGTTGTGATGGGAAGGCAATCTCGACGAGGGTACCCTCGTTCGGCGCCGAGTTGATCGAGAATTGAGCGCGATTGGCCTCGGCCATGGCCTTCGTCAGCGGCAGTCCAAGTCCGGTTCCGTCGCCGCGCTTGCGCCCGCCGGTCGTCACCTGCCTGAACGGCTTCATCGCTTGGTCCAGCTCGTTGCGGCTCATGCCGATCCCGGTGTCGCGTATCCGCAGGATGACGCTGCCATTGGCCTCATAGGAGGTCGATACGACGATCTGGCCACCCGACGGTGTGAAGCGTATGGCGTTGGCGAGAATGTTCAGCGCAATCTGTTTGATCGATCGGCCGTCGGCAACAACCTCGGGCACGGAGGCCGATAGTGACGTGCGGATGATCACGCGCTGGCTGTTGGCCTGTGGCTGGACCAGCGAAACCGCTTCGGAGATCGCCTCGTTGAGGTCTACGGCGCTGAATTCGAGCTCCATTTCGCCCGCTTCAATTTTCGAAATGTCGAGCAGGTCGTTGACGATGTCGAGCACATGCCGCCCGGAGCGGCCGATGTCGCCGGCATATTCGATGTATCGCGGATGGCCGACCGGTCCGAAATGCTCGCTCGCCATCATATCGGAAAAGCCGATGATTGCGTTGAGCGGTGTACGGATCTCATGGCTGACCCTTGCCAGGAACTCAGTCTTGTGTGCGTTCGCGGTTTCGGCCGCCCGCTTGGCATTACGCAATTCCTCCTCGGTGCGCTTCCATTGGGTAATGTCGCGGATGACCGCGCAATAGCCGTTCGAGGAGGCGAGTCGGCCGATCGTCATGAACAGCGGGATGAAGCCGCCGCCCGCCTCGCGGCCGATCACTTCGCGGCCGTCGTTCAGCACGCTCGCGACGCCATGGCCGGAGAGACCCTGCAGATAGTCGATCACCGCCTTTTGGCTCTCATGGGCGAAGAGGGCGGCAAAGGGTTTGCCGCGCATTTCATCCTCATCATAGTTGAAGAGAGCGCTTGCCGAGCGGTTCATGGTGCGGATATCGCCATCCTGGCCGAGCACGACTACGCCATCGGTGGCGGTTTCGAGAATCGAGCGGAGCTCCTCGATCTCCATCCGCAGGCGCGCTTCCACCTTGACGGCGGCTTCGCCCTCTTTGGCTGCATCTCCCACCATTGGCGAGGGGCTCAATGCGAGCATGAGTGCGCTTCGGCCCTCCCAGCGGATCGAATGCAAATGGGCGCTCACCGGGACGAGTTCGCCGCTTGCGCGGACGAGAGTCATCGTGCCGTCCGCCTCGGGTGCATGTTCTCCGCTTTGTGCGAAGAGTGCCGCAAGGCCGCCCTCGCGCCCGAAGGATTGAAGATCGTGATATCCGGAGAGCCGCAGGAATGCCGGATTGGCGTGCAGCAGTTCGTCACCACAGTGGATGAGCAGCGCGACCGGCAGACCATCGAGGATTTCGCTGCTCAACACAACGCCGATACGCTCGGTAGGGCCGGCGACGGCGCCCGCCGCGGGAAGCGGGCGGTCCTCTGCAGCCGTCGTCTCGGAGCGCGAGCCCGTTCTCTCGGTCGCTGCAGGAACGGACGTCTCCTCTTGGGCGAGGCGCCCTTCCGTCGCCGATTGGACCTTGTCCTTGCTTGCGGTATCTCCCGCCGGAGGTGCATCGAAATGCGCAGTGAGCTGCCGCGCGATTTCGCGAAAAGCCGCCTGCTCGCCGCGTGTCAGAGCTCCACCTCCCGCCGGACGGCGCTCGTCAAGGTCGATGATCTTGTCCGATGACGGCCGCTCGGGCGTATCGACGATGTGCAGGGCGGGCCGCTCGCCGCTGAAGGGGTCGTCCGCTGTGGCAACTCTCTCCGCCGTCTTGTCTTCAGGGCCGGAGCCCGGCGCAGGGGCGACGCGAGCACCCTCGGCACTCGCAGCATCTGGTTGGGGCTCGCCCAACTCCGGCACGTCCGTATGTTGCTCTGCTACTTTTTCCCGGCTCTGCGGTGCGGTCCGCTCATCGCTCGTGCGCCCGAGGGATCGGCCGCTCGCTTTCTCGTCCGGTACCGCATCGGCGACACGGACGATGCCGAAGCCACGGAAGCCGTCGAATTCCCGCGTCCTGGAATAGGTAGGGAGGGCTGCGAGATCGACCGGAACCTTGAGTGCCGTGCCTTCGACTGGCCAGAGGATCGTCTTGCCGGACCAGGTGTCGCGGCGATGCAGCAGCTCGTTGATCTTGTTATCCGGATCGAGATCGTAGCGAGCGGCAAGCTCTTCGAAGGTCACACCTATCACGTCGGCCGCATTCGGACCAACAGCGGAGGCAAACTCTTCAGAAATTTCGCTGAATCGCCCCTCCGCATCGATCTTCCACACAAAGCGGACCGCCCTGCCGGCCGGGTTGAAGACGAAATCGGAAGGGAGGGCCTCTCTTTCGCGATCATCCCTCGCGGCCGTCGGCAGGTCCGGCGGCAGGACCTGTTCTCCGGCCTTCGCTTGCTCGACACCTCCAGCGGGCTCGAAATCGAGTTCCTCCTGCGTCTTTGCCGCCTCGCCGTTGCCGATGGGTTGGCCGCATTCTTCCGTCGCCTCCCCAGTCGAGGATGTCTCGGAAACGTCCTCTTCCGCTGCTTCCCTTGGCTCTTCCGCCCGGGGCGGCGATGCTTCATCCGACGTTACAGGCGACAAGGTTTCCACTTCGGTCGAGTCGTTCTGGTCTTGAGCCTCGTGCACACCGCCTGTGCCTTGCAGCGCAGCTTCCACGGCGAACAAGAGATGGAGCGCCGGGTAATCCGAAATCCTACCGATGGCGGCCGGCAATTGCCCCTTTTCTGTCGCCACGGGACGCTTGATAAGACGGTCCTTGTCGCGCGCGACCGCCGAGACGAGTGTCCGGCGAACCGGCGCCGATAGCCCCAGACGCTCGAAGCCGATCGACTGCGCGATGACCTCGCCCTCGTCGTCGAGCACGGCCATGTGCGTGTCCGGCCCGTCGAGCCCGGCGATCATGGCAGCGGCGCGGTCCTTGGTCGAAAGCGTTCTGCCATTATGCGGCGCGGTAAAGAGAACGGCGTCCTCGCCTGCCTGAATGCGGATCAGCTCTACTGTTGCGTTGAGCGGCGGTCGGCGGAAGCCTGTCGAGATCCGGATCAGGAGCTGGCGGCGATCGCCGGTGGTGGCAAGCTGCGCCGCGGCTGCGCGCAATTGGCGTAGCGAGAGGTCGTTCATGTCGAGCGCGGCGTCGATGAAGTCGTAGACCGAGGCCATGTCGAACAGCTTCGCGCCCTGGTCATTGGCCCAGAGCACCCGTGCGAGGTCCTTTGAAAACAGAACGCACGCATCGCCCCGGGCAAAATGCTCCCGCACCCGTTGATGCACGGCAATGTCGATGAAGGGGTAATGTCTCGCGGGCATGGGCAGGCCTATTCACGGGTCGCTTGCGCGTTAACAGTCTATTAATACCCGGCCGTTCGGCGGGGGTCCAGCAACGGCGCCCCTCCGGCGATCTCTTTCCCATTAGAGGGTTAACGACGCCGATTGTGCACTGCACAAAGATGTTGCAATGCACAAAGAAATCGACTATAAGATCGGCACCACTCACCAAGGCGCCTCTCAAGAGGGCCACACCAAGGAGCACATGCCATGGCTACCAGGAAGACGGAAGACGCCTTTTCCCTTTCCTTTGACCCGTCCAAGTTCGCCGACACCTTCCGCGATTTCGCCGAGAAGGGTGCAGCACAGTCGAAAGAGGCTTATGCCAAGTTGAAGGTCGCTGCCGAAGAAGCGACGAAGACCGTCGAGGCGACCTTTGAGAATGCCCAGTCGGGCTCCGTAGAGCTCGGCCTCAAGGCCATCGACGCGCTGCGCACCCATGCCGAAAACTCGCTCTCGCACATGGAGAAGCTGCTCGGCGTGAAGTCGGTTTCCGAGCTCGTCGAGCTGCAGACGTCCTACATCCGCAAGCAGGCCGAACTCACCGTCGAGCAGGCCAAGACGATGCAGGAAGCAACCCGCAAGATCGCCGAAAACGTTGTAAAACCCGGCAAGGACGCAGCCGAAAAGGCGATGTCCAACTTCAAGCGCGCCTGATCGGTCGAGCTCTTTCGACTGACGTCATTTGCGAAGACCGGGTGGCTTGCCATCCGGTCTTTTTGCTGGATAATCTGAACTTAAGGCTTGCAAATCGGTGTGAGTGACCGTATGTGAGCCGCCAAGCGACGACCCAAGCGATTTAGGGTCGCTCCCCGAGTGCGGTTGTAGCTCAGTTGGTTAGAGCGCAGGTTTGTGGCACCTGAGGTCGGTGGTTCGAGACCACCCAACCGTACCATTTTTTCCTCAACAATCAGCATTTTTACTGCGCCAATCGAAAGCGCGAGAGTCCTCTTTCGTGATTTGGCGGATCAAGACGATTTTCCAGTTTGCGGAACCGGCTTCAGGCTCGGGCAAGCCAATCCGCGTATAGGCGAATGGCCCGTACCGCGTGGAGATTTCAGTGGTCGTCAGGAAAGAGGCCCGCCATCGGTCGCCGGGCCGGCGGGAGCTCGTCAGCGGCCGACCGTGGCTGGTCGTGCGATTGCCTGCATAAAACTCGATTAAACCTCAAAGGTTTTTACGCATGACCTCGACCATTTCTTCCCTGAGCACCAGCCAGATCCGAGCGCTCTCGACTGCGGCCGTTGCTGCCTGGACGACGGAAGATGTGGCATCGCTCACGACGAAGCAGATCAGCGTACTTTCTTCGGCGCAGATCGCGGCGCTGGATACGGAGGATGTCGATACCCTCAGCAGTCAGCAGCTCGGCGCCATCTCACGCAGCGCCATCGTCGGTCTGACGCTCGATCAATTGGCGGTCCTCGACAAATTCGACGTTGAAAGCCTGGGCACGGGCCAGATCGCTGGGCTTACCGCTGCCCAGATCAGCAGCTTCACGACCGTCCAGGCGGAGGCCCTGCAGTCGTCCCAGGTAGGCGCCCTCAGCGCATTGCAACTCTCGGCCCTCGGCCCCGAGAACCTGGCAACATTCTCGACTGCCGACATCGCGGCGATCGGCGGGAAGGCTGTATCCGGTCTTGCCACGAGCGTCATCGCAACGCTTTCCACCGAGCAGATCGCCGCCTTGAGCACCAGTGCGGTCGCGGGGCTTACGACCGCACAGATTGCGGTCCTGTCGACCGCCCAGGTAGAGGCACTGTCTTCCTTTCAGATCAGCGCGTTGAGCTCGAGGCAGCTCGCGGTGCTCGGTACGGACGACGTCGCGGCATTCTCCACCGGCGACGTTGCGGCGATCAGCAACAAGGCCATAGGGGGTTTATCCACGGAGGCCCTCGCATCGTTTTCCACTCTTCAGCTTGCCGCCCTCAGCACCAGTGCGGTCGCGAGCCTGACGGCCAAACAGATCGGCGTTCTCTCCACCGGACAAGCTGCGGCACTGTCGATCGGGCAGGTCAGAACGTTGAGTTCGGTGCAGGTCGCCGCCCTGGGCGCGGCCAACATCGCTGTCTTGTCGACGGATCAGATCGCGGCCCTGAGCACGACGAGCGTCGCGGGTTTGACGACCCCGCAGATCGATGCGCTTTCGACCGCCCAGGCAGAAGCACTGAGCGCCCAGCAGATAAAAGCGCTGAGCTCACGGCAGCTTGCGGCGTTCGGAACGGACGAGATTGCGACGTTTTCGACCCTCGACATAGCGGCGATCACCGACAGAGCCATAGCTGGCCTCTCCACGGCGGCGATCGCGGCGCTCACCACGGATCAGGTTGCCGCCCTGAACACGATGGCCGTCTCTGGCCTGACGACGGCGCAGATCGCCGCTCTGTCGCCGCTCCAAGCCGAGGCGCTCTCTGTTGCACAGGTGAAGGTGCTGAGTTCGAGGCAACTCGCGGCGCTCGGGACCGACGACATTGCGGTCTTCTCCACCGCCGAAATCGCAGCGATCACCGGCAAGGCCGTCGCCGGCCTGACGACGGACGCTATTGCGACCCTTTCCACTGATCAGATTGCCGCATTGACGCCCAGTGCAACCGCGAGCCTGACTGCCGCGCAGATCGGCGCCTTGTCGACCGCCCAGACGGCGGCGTTGACCGTCAGGACCTTGAGTGCGACGCAAGTGGCAGCCTTGAGCACGGGAAATATCGCGGTCCTGACCACAGACCAGATTGCGGCCCTCTCCACGAAGGGTATTGCGGGCCTGACGACGGCGCAGATTTCCGCCCTGTCTACCAGCCAGACGGAAGCGCTCGCAGCGTCGCAGATAAGGGCGCTTAGTTCCAAGCAGCTTTCCGCGCTTGGGGCCGACGATATCGCAACATTCTCGACCGCCGATATCGCGGCAATCAGCGACAAAGCGGTAGCCGGACTCACCACGGGCACGGTGGCGGCGCTTTCGACCGGTCAGATCGCCGCCTTGAGCACGAGCGCGGTCGCCAACCTCACGCCCACGCAGATCGGTATCCTCTCCACCCTTCAGGCTGTCGCACTGTCCACGGCACAGATCAAGGCTTTGAGTTCGACCCAGGTCGCCGCCTTGAGCACGGACAATGTCGCCGCCCTGTCCACGGACCAGGTTGGCGCCCTGAGCGCCAAGGGTGTCGCCGGCCTGACGCCGGATCAAGTCGTGGCCTTGTCCACCCTCCAGGTCGAAGCGCTGTCTTCCACGCAGGTCGGCGCCTTCAGCTCGATACAGCTCGCGGCGTTCGACGCGCAGGACATAGCAACCTTCTCGACCGCGGATATCGCGGCGATCGGTTCCAGTGCCATTTCGGGCCTTTCCACCGATACTGTCGCTGCCCTTACCACGGAACAGATTGCCGCCCTCAGCACGAAGGGTATCCCCGGTCTGAGCGCGGATCAGGTCGAGGCCTTGTCCACCGCCCAGGTTGAGGCCTTCTCCTCTGTGCAGGTCGGTATTCTGAGCTCCGCACAGCTTGCAGCGCTCGACGCCGACGATGTGACAACTTTCTCGACCGCGGATATCGCGGCGATCAGTTCCGGCGCCATATCGGGCCTTTCCACCGAAACCATAGCGGCGCTTTCCATCGAGAAGATCGCGGCTCTGAGCACGGCCGGCATCAGGGGCCTGAGCGCCAATCAGATCGAGGCGATGAGTACCGCTCAAATTGCCGCTCTGGGGACCAATCAAGTTTCGGTGCTCAGTCCCACGCAGGTTGCAGCGCTTGGAAGGGAAGGTAGCGCGGTCTTGTCCTCCGAACAGATCATCGCCCTGAGTGCAGCTGGCATCGGTGGGCTCGGCACCGACCAGATCGCCGCACTCGGCACCGAACAGGTTGCCGCTCTGAGCACCAGGCAGTTCGCGGTGCTGAGTTCGACACAGGTTGCGGCGCTCGGCACGAACCAAATCGCAGTCCTGTCGAAAGACCAGATCGCCGCTCTGAAACCGGCCGGTATTGCCGGCCTTTCCACCAAGCAGATCGTCGCGCTGAGCACCGGTCAAGTCGAGGCCTTCACCTCAACTCAGATCGCGGCACTCAGCTCTGCACAGCTCGCGGTGCTGGAAACGGACGACCTGGCAACATTCTCGATCAAAGACATAGGAGCGATCGGCTCAGGCGCCATTTCCGGCCTGACCACGACCGTCCTCGCGTCGCTTTCGACCGGCCAGATCGCGGCATTGAGCACGGCCGGGATAGCCGGACTTTCCACCAGTCAGCTGGTTGCGCTCAGCACCGCGCAGACGGAGGCTCTGACCCCGGTCCAGGTCGCTGCGCTCACTTCCACGCAGCTCGGGGTCCTCGGTGCGGACGAAATGTCAACCTTCTCGACGAAGGACATTGCTGCGATCGGTTCAAGTGCCGTTTCGGGCTTGACCACAGCTGTCGTAGCGGCGCTCTCGACCGACCAGATCGCTGCCCTGAGCACGGCTGCCATTGCCGGGCTCTCCACCAACCAGCTCGAGGCGGTGAGCACCGGTCAGATCAAGGCTCTCACGACTGGACAGGTGGCGGCGCTGACTTCGGTGCAGGTCGCGGCCCTGGGCACCGACGATATAGCGTCCCTTACGACTGGTCAGATTGCCGCCCTGAGTACGTCAGGCATCGCTGGCCTCTCCACCAAACAGATCGCTGCCCTGAGTACGGAGCAGGCCCGGGCCTTGACCACCGTACAGGTCGGCGGTTTGAGCTCCGCGCAGCTGGCGCTGCTGGGAGCGGACGACATAGCAACTTTTTCGACCAAGGACATTGCGGCAATCGGTCCGAGCGCCATATCGGGCCTCACGACAGCCGCCCTGGCAGCGCTCTCCACGGACCAGATAGCCGCCCTGAGCACAGCCGGCATTGCAGGCCTTTCGACCGTCCAGATTGCCGCTTTGACAACCGATCAGATTGCCGCCCTGGGTCTCCTACAACTCTCTGCTTTCACTTCGGCGCAAGTGAGTGCGCTGGGCACTGGCGGTCTAGCGGCTCTCTCGGCGGCCCAGATTACCGCTCTGAGCACGGCTGGCCTTGCGGGACTCTCCACCGGTCAGATGGTTGCCCTGAGCAGCGACCACGTGGAGGCCCTGACCCCGACTCAGGTCGCCGCGCTCAGTTCTGCGCAACTCTCGGTCCTCGAAGCGGACGACATCGCGACCTTCTCGCTCAAGGACATTGCGGCCATCGGATCGGGCGCCATAGCGGGGTTGACCACAGCGGTCGTGGCTGCCCTCTCCACGGACCAGATTGACGCGCTGGGCGCGGTCGCCATCGCGGGCCTTTCCACAAGGCAGATCGCTGCCATGAGCACCCGCCAGGCCGAGGCCTTGACCAGCGTCCAGGTCGGCGCGCTCAGTGCCGCGCAACTGGCGGCCTTCGGTACCGATGACGTAGCCACCTTCTCCACCAACGACATCGCGGCGATCGGCGCGGCTGCGGTATCCGGCCTGTCGACAGCCGTGGTCGCGGCGCTTTCGAGCGATCAGGTCGCCGCTTTGGGCACGGCGGCTATTGCGGGACTGACCGCTAAGCAGATCGCTGCCTTGAGCACCGATCAGCTGGCGGCCTTGACCACCACCCAGATCAGCGCTCTCGGTTCCGTCTCGTCGCTTGGCACCGACTATATAGCGGCTCTCACGACCGATCAGATCGCCGCCCTGAGCACGGCGGCCATAGCGGGACTGACGACCACGCATATTGCCGCGATGAGCAATGTCCAGATAGAGGCCCTGACAGCCGCTCAGATCGGTGCTCTCAGCTCCCAGCAAATGGCCGCCTTAAGCACGGACGACTTGGCGACCTTCTCGACCGCCGATATCGCGGCAATCAGTTCGAGTGCCGTGGCCGGACTGTCCAGCGATAAGATCGCCGCTCTCTCGACGGACCAGATCGGAGGCCTGAGCACGGCGGCCATTGCCGGCCTCTCCAGCAGCCAGACCGCTGCGCTAACCAGTGCGCAGATCCAGGCTTTGTCGACGAACCAGGTCGCCGCTTTGGGTTCAAAGCAGGTCACGGCACTTGGCACCGATGGCGTGGCGGCTCTCTCGACCGCCCAGATCGCTGCCTTGAGTACGGCGGGCATTGCCGGATTGAGCACGGGTCAGATGGTTGCCTTGAGCGGCGGCCAGATCGAGGCCTTGAATACGCTTCAGGTGGGCGCTCTGACCTCGACCCAGGTCGCCGCCCTCGGTCCGGATGATCTGGAGGCGTTCTCGGCCGCCGAGATCGCGGCACTCGGTTCGAGTGCGGTGGCGGGCCTGTCCACCACCACGATCGCAGCGCTTTCGACCGAGACGATCGCCGCGTTGAGCACGGCCGGCATTGCCGGCCTGTCGACCGGTCAGGTCGCTGCGTTGAACACGGACCAGATCGAGGCCCTGTCGACGAGGCAGGCCAGCGCCCTTGGCTCCAAGCAGGTCGCGGCGCTGGGCACCGGCGGCATATCAGCCCTTTCTACGAGCCAGATTGCCGCCCTGGGCACAACCGGCATCAAGGGTCTTTCCAACGACCAGATCGCTGCCCTGAGCGCCGATCAGATCGAGGCTCTGACCTCTGTGCAGGTGGCAATGTTGAGTTCGGCCCAGATTGCGGTTTTAGGCACGGACGATCTGGAGGCCTTTTCGACCGCAGATATCGGGGCGATCGGTTCCAGCGCCATATCCGGCCTGTCCACGGATACGATTGCCGCGCTATCGACCAAACAGATCGCCGCCCTGAGCGCCGCCGGAATCGCGGGTCTTTCCACCGACCAGATCGCCGCCTTGACCACCGGCCAGGTCGAGGCCCTGACCGCGGCCCAGCTCGGCGCACTCGGCTCGAAGCAGATTACGGCCCTCGGCCCGGCCGACATGGCAGCCCTTTCGACAAGCCAGATCGCGGCCCTCGGAACGGCAGCAATTGCTGGTCTTTCCACCGACCAGATCGCTGCCCTCAGCGTTGACCAGCTTGAGGCCTTGACCTCTCTCCAGGTGGCGTCGCTTACCGCTATGCAGATTGCCGCACTGGGTCTGGACGACCTGGACGTGTTCTCGACCGCCGATATCGCGGCCATCAGTTCGAGCGCCATATCGGGCCTGTCGACGAGCACGATTGCCGCACTGTCGACCGAGCAGATAGCCGCCTTCGGCACGGCCGGCATCGCAGGTCTTTCCACCGGTCAGATCGCGGCGTTGAGCACCGACCAGGTCGAGGCCTTGACCCCTCGCCAGGTGGCAGCGCTGAGTTCGCAACAGATCGCCGCGCTCGGGACTGACGACCTGGAGACGTTCTCGACAGCCGAGATTGCGGCGATCAGCGCAAGCGCCATAACGGGTCTATCGACGAGCACGATCGCGGCCATCGCGACGATCCAGATTGCCGCCTTGGGTACGGCCGGCGTTTCAGGCCTTTCCACCGCGCAGATCGCGGCCTTGAGCACCGACCAGGTAGGGGCACTGACCACGACCCAGATCGCCGCTCTCGGCTCCAATCAGGTGGCGGTCCTCGGGACCGATGACATAGCGGCCCTCTCGACGAGCCAGATTGTGGCCTTGAGCACGGCCGGTATTGCAGGTCTGGCCGGCGGTCAGGTGGCAGCGCTCAGCGCCGAGCAGATCGATGCGCTTTCCATCAGTCAGATCGGCGCGTTGACCGCGGATGGACTTGCCGGGCTCTCCGTAGACGATCTCGCCACCTTCTCGGCCGAGGAACTGGCGGCGATCAGTTCGAAAGCCATTTCAGGATTGTCCACCGACTTCATCGCCACCTTCTCCACCGCGGAGATTGCGGCTTTGGGCACAGCCGCCATAGCCGGGCTGAGCAGCACCCAGGTCGCGGCGCTGAGCGCGGAGCAGATCGATGCGCTTTCCACCGGGCAGATTGCCGCCTTGAGTACGGCTGGGCTCGCGGGCCTCTCGACGGACGACCTGGCAACATTCTCGACGGCGGAACTCGCGGCAATCAGCGCGTCGGCGATAAAGGGACTGAACACGAGTTTCGTCGCGGCGCTCGCCATCGACCAGATCGCCGCCTTGACGACGAGTCAGATCGCTTCGCTGAGCTACAACCAGGTGGCGGCGATGAGCACCGGCCAGGTTGCGGCGCTGTCAACATCGCAGATCGCCGCCTTTAATGCGATACAGGCCGCAGCGCTTGGTGCGGACGATATCGCCCAGTTTTCCACGGATGATATCGTCGCCTTGAGCACTGGCGCCGTATCCGGATTGAGCACCGCAGTCATCGCTGCTCTGACGACGGCGCAGGCCGAGGCCTTGACTTCGGGACAGGTCAGCGCCCTGACGTCGGCACAGGTTGCGGCGTTGAGCACGGAGGATCTGGCCACCTTCTCGACGGAAGATGTCAGGTCCTTCAGTTCGACTGGTGTGGCGGGGCTTTCAACGGAAGACATTTCAAACCTGACCAGCGCCCAGCTCAATGCTTTGATGGAGTCGCAGATGGGGTCGCTGAATTCGGATCAGATCGCTGCCGTCATTGAAGCTTATCTGGCCTTTAGCTAAGTCGACTTGAGGAGAGTTGCACTACAGCGCCGCGCATCTTATCGGACGCGCAAAGAGCGCTGTAGCGCTTTGAATTGCCGCTTGTCTTTGCCCTTAAATCGAGGTCGGTTTAAGGAGAAATGCTAGGCGAAGCTGGGCGCACGGCGCTGCAGATCGGCGGACGCGGGGATAGACGCGTTTCCAGCGGTCCCGAAGAGATAGCTTCGGGCTGCGTCCAGTGCCTCGCGTATGGTCACATCCATGTCGAGATAGCGGTATGTTCCGAGCCGGCCGACGAAGGTGACGGACGTTTCCTGCCCGGCTCGGGCGGCGTATTGCGCGAGCTGTGCCTTATCCTCGACCAGGCGGATCGGATAGTAGGGAATGTCATCCGGGCCGCAGGCACGGGAAAACTCGCGATAGCAGACGGACCGGGTATGCTCCTCCCATGGTGAGAAATGCTTGTGCTCGGTCACGCGCGTAAAGGGAACAGAAGCATCTCCGTAGTTCATCACGGCGCAACCCTGATAGTCGCCCTCATAGGTGAAGCGCTCGAAGTCCAGCGTGCGATAACCCAGACGGCCATGTTCGAAGTCGAAATAGCCGTCGAGCGGACCGGAGTAGAATGTATGCGTGAAGTCACCGTTCCAATTGCGGTGGAAGCGCGTTTGGAGATGGACCGTGATGTTCGCGTGGTCGAGAATTCGCCGGACCATCTCGGTATAGCCGTTTTCCGGCATGCCTTGGTATTGGTGAAAGAAGTAGTTGTCGTCGTAATTGAACCGCACCGGAAGCCGCTTCAGGATGGAAGCCGGTAGCTCGGTCGGGGAACAGCCCCATTGCTTCTGCGTATATCCCTTGAAGAAGGCTTCGTAGAGCTCTCTGCCGATGAAGCGCAGCGCCTGCTCCTCGAAGGTCCTCGGATCTTCGATGGTCTTGTCGGAAAGGTCTTCGATGAAAGCGCGCGCCTCGTCGGGCCTTAAAGCCTTGCCGAAAAACTGGTTGATGGTGTGCAGATTGATAGGCAAGGAATAGACTTGCCCATTGGTGGTGGTCTTCACGCGGTTCTTGTAGGGCATGAACCGCTCGAAGCGATTCACATAATCCCAGACTTCCCGGTCATCCGTGTGGAAGATGTGCGGCCCATACACATGGACCATCACACCGGTTGCCTTGTCGCGTTCCGTGTGGCAGTTCCCTCCAACGTGGTTGCGGATATCGACGACTTCGATCTCGTGCCCCGCCTCCGCGAGTTCGCGTCCGATCACCGCACCAGAAAGACCGGCGCCGACCACTGCGATTTTCCCGGTCCTGATCTTGTTCATGTCGCTGAAGCTACTGCTGCCGTCCACAGGCGGTTGTCGGGCGGGATCGGCGCGTAATCGTTCCAGGCCGCCAGCTTTTCCAGATAGCGCTGCCGGTAGGTTCGATCGTCCGAGAACACGATGTTGTTGTCCACGCATTCGGCCCCCACCTCGTAATAGAGGTCGAGATTGCGAAGGTCCGGAACCGGTGTTTCTCCGCGCTCGCATTCGGCCTGCATCTGCCAGAACAGCTGCTCGAGCTTACGGGTAAGGGTCGGAATGTCGCGAAGGACGCTCGTTTCCCGCTTCGCCTGGAGCGACTCCCGGATCGTCGCGAGCTCTTCGGGCGCGTTCGCAAAGGCGATAGCCTTCTCGATATATTCCCTGGGGCCGCTGCAAATCAGCTCGGGAATGCCAGTGGCGGCAACGATGCTGTGGCAGAAGCGTGCCGCGAAACTCTTGCCGGGAAATGTGAGGACGGGCAGTCCCATGGTCAGAGCATCGGCCGCCGTCGAGTGGGCTCCGTATGGGTAGGTGTCCAGGAAGAGATCGGCAACAGCGATCCGCGCGAGATGCTTGTCATTCGGTGCCTTGGGCGCGAAAATCAGTCTATCGGGCGCGACACCGGCCTTCTCGGCAGCCTGGCGCAGGCGGCGGTCGACGGCGTCACCTCCGGTGAGCAGCCAGAGCACGCTGCCGGGCGCGGCGTTCAGGATCGTCATCCAATGCCCAAAACCAGCCTCGGTGATCTTCTGCATGCCATTGAAGCAGGCAAAGACGAAAACGGCTTCTGGTAGCCCCGCTTCCGTGCGTGAGGGCCTCTCGGCGATCGCCCTCTTGCGGTCGATGGGCTGGCTGCACGGGATTCGCAGCACTTTTTCGGAATAATAGATCTCGTTTTCAGGCGGGACGATGCACTCGTCCGTGATCATGTATTGGTGGAACGGGGTGCCCATGGAGCCCGGATAGCCGCAGAAATTGACGATGACCGGCGCCGGCCGATAGGCGAAGATCTTCGTTCTCGCATGCTTCGTGTAGCCGTTGACATCGATCAGAATGTCGATGTCGTCGCCGGAAATCTGCCTTGCCGCTTCCGCATCGCTGAGTGTCGCGATGTCGCGCCAGCAGTCGACGGCATTCTTGATCCGCGTCTGAGTTGCGTCCTTCGCGACCGGCTCGCCGCAATAATAGGCGTAGATTTCCACGTTCTTTTTGTCGTGCAGTTCCAGCACCTCCCGGAGAGCGAAACCGACCGCATGATCGCGCAAATCGGAGGAGACATAGCCGACGCGGAGCCGCTCGCCGGTTCCCGTCTTCCGCTTCGGTGCCTTGCGCGCAATGCCGCTCGTATCGGCGCGCCCGACAAAGGACTTGTTGTACCGATAGGCCTGGGCGAGCTGGAACAGCGGATCGTCGGAATAGCAGGCAAGCGCCAGCGGTGACATTGCGTCGAGCAGTTGCCGCATCGAGACATGCTCCGACGGAACCAGGATCGGCCATTTGCATTGGCGCTGCCTGAGCGCGCTCCAATGTTGTCCCGCCTCGGTCTTGTCGGGCCGCAATTCGATTGCCTGCCACAAAGCGGTCTCCGCGTCCTCCAGCAGACCTGCGTTCTCCATGACCCGGCCGATGTGCTGAAGCGCCATCAGCCGATGTGCCACCCGCTCGGCCGTGCTCTCCGCGGTCATTTCGACGAAACTGCGCCATTGCTGAATGGCTTGCGTGGCAAGCCCGCTATCTTCGAAGGCGCGACCCAGATTGATGTGGGCCTGTGCGAAGCGCGGATCGAGCTTCAGGCAAGCGCGCAGCGCGTGGATCGAACCCGCTATGTCGCCTAGCTGGCGCAGCGTGACCGAGTAGTTGAAATAGACGAGATGCAGGAACGGATGGGCCTCGTTGAAGGCAATCCAGACTTTGTAAATCTCAACCGCTTCGGCCCGCTTCCCTGCTGCGCTGCGCGCTTCGGCAAGCTGGAACAATTCGGCTAAGGACAGGCGCTGAGTGCGCGCAAGGTCCAGTATCCCGGCGAGAGGCGGAAAAGGACTTGGGCCTGATGCATCGTCGATCGCTGTAAACATGGCTGGAGTTGGCGGCCTGGCAGCCGCCGTTTCAACTGTTCGCCATTGATTTCCACCGGATAATTTTGCCCGGTTCGCCATGGCCGGGAATTGGCGGCGTCAAGGGGTGGCTGGCGCGGGATGCGGAAGGTGTGCGCGGTTTTCCGCCCGCAGCCGCTGCCAACCTTGCACACGCCTCATGATTCCGGCGACCTGACCCAAGATCATCATGATCCATTCTTTACACGAAAATCTGATGCTCCGCCGTCACCAGTTCCTGTAGGAACGAGACGACGGTGCGCACGCGCATCAACTCGCGCGCGCTCTCGTGATAGGTCGTCCAGTAAGCGCGGTGGATCGTCGTGGCGGGGAGGAGGCGAACGAGCTCCGGATATTGCCGGGCGATGTAGTTGTGCAGGATGCCGATGCCGGCGCTGGAGCGGACGGCCTCGGTCTGGCCGGTGGCGCTCGAGATTTCGAAGGAAGCGTCCCAGCTGCGCATGATCTCCGCGGAGAAATTCAGCGAGGGCGTGAAGATCAGATCCTCCACGTAGCCGATCCTGCGATGGTTCTTGAGTTCGTCGACCGTTTTCGGCGTGCCGTGACCGGCAAGATAATCCGCCGATGCATAGAGACCCAGTGTATAATCGCTAAGCTTGGACGAAACGAGACGCCCCTGTTCCGGACGCTCTATGGTGATCGCGATGTCGGCCTCGCGTTGCGACAGCGAGAAGGAGCGCGGCACCGGCACGAGCTGCAGCTTGAGTTCGGGATAGCGCGCCGTCAGCCGACCGAGGCGCGGTGCCAGGAAAGAGACGCCGAAGCCATCCGGCGCGCCGACGCGCACGGTGCCGGCAATCGCCGTATCGATGCGGCCGATCTGGGATTGCGCCGCGAGCATTTCGGTTTCCATGCGCTCGGCCGCCGCCAGGAAGACCTCGCCCTCGGCCGTCAGCTCGCAGCCGTTCGGGCGCCGCACGAGGAGCCGCGTCTTCAGCGTTTCCTCGAGCGCCGTCACGCGCCGGCTGAGCGTCGCGTGATTGATGCCGAGCCTCTTCGAAGCGGCGAGGATCTGGCCCGTCCGCGCCACGGCGAGAAACACTCTCACGTCGTCCCAGTCCACACGTCGCTCCTACTGTAAGAGGCTAGACTTCAATTTTTGCACAACGGTTACTGAAATTCGGAAATTGAATTGTTGAAATCGTAGTGCCATCATGCGCCCGAGATCAAGACCAGGAGGAACACCCATGTATGAAATCGGACATTTCATCGACGGCAAGCGTGTCGCCGGCACCAGCGGCCGCGTCAGCAACGTCTTCAACCCGGCAACCGGTGAAGTTCAGGGCACAGTGGCGCTCGCGAGCGACGCGGAGCTCTCCGCCGCCGTCGAAAGCGCCAAGGTCGCGCAGCCGAAGTGGGCCGCCACCAATCCGCAGCGCCGCGCCCGCGTCTTCATGAAGTTCGTGCAACTCCTGAACGAAAACATGAACGAACTCGCGGAACTGCTCTCCCGCGAGCATGGCAAGACGATCGACGACGCCAAGGGCGATGTCGTTCGTGGCCTGGAAGTCTGCGAATTCGTCACCGGCATTCCGCACCTGCAGAAGAGCGAGTTCACCGAAGGCGCCGGTCCCGGCATCGACATGTATTCGATCCGCCAGCCGGTCGGCATCGGCGCCGGCATCACGCCGTTCAACTTCCCCGCCATGATCCCGATGTGGATGTTCGCCCCGGCGATCGCCTGCGGCAATGCCTTCATCCTGAAGCCGTCCGAACGCGACCCGTCCGTGCCGATCCGCCTTGCCGAATTGATGATCGAGGCCGGCCTGCCGGCGGGCGTCCTCAACGTCGTCAACGGTGACAAGGGCGCGGTCGACGCGATCCTGACGCATCCCGATATCGCAGCCGTCTCCTTCGTCGGCTCGACGCCGATCGCCCGCTACGTCTATGGTACGGCGGCGATGAACGGCAAGCGCGCGCAGTGCTTCGGCGGCGCCAAGAACCACATGATCATCATGCCCGATGCCGATCTCGACCAGGCAGCCAACGCGCTGATCGGCGCCGGCTACGGCTCGGCCGGCGAGCGCTGCATGGCGATCTCGGTCGCCGTTCCGGTCGGCGAGGAAACCGCGAACCGCCTGATCGACAAGCTGGTGCCGATGGTCGAGAGTCTCCGGATCGGTCCTTACACGGACGAAAAGGCCGACATGGGCCCGGTCGTGACCAAGGAGGCCGAGCAGCGCATCAGGAGCCTAATCGACAGCGGCATCGAGCAAGGCGCGAAGCTTGTCGTCGACGGCCGCGATTTCAAGCTGCAGGGGTATGAGAACGGTCACTTCATTGGCGGCTGCCTGTTCGACCACGTGACGCCGGACATGGACGTCTACAAAACCGAAATTTTCGGACCCGTTCTCTCGGTTGTTCGCGCCAAGAACTACGAGGATGCTCTGTCACTGCCGATGAAGCACGAATACGGCAATGGCGTCGCCATCTATACCCGCGACGGCGATGCCGCCCGCGACTTCGCCTCCCGCATCAATATCGGCATGGTCGGCGTCAACGTTCCGATCCCGGTTCCGCTCGCCTATCACTCCTTCGGCGGCTGGAAGTCCTCGTCTTTTGGGGACCTCAACCAGCATGGCCCGGACTCGATTAAGTTCTGGACCCGGACCAAGACCATCACCTCGCGCTGGCCCTCAGGGATCAAGGATGGCGCGGAGTTCTCGATACCGACAATGCGGTAAACGGAAAAGATAATATCCTCCCCCACTCGAGCCTCCTGCGGAGGCTCTTTTTTGTTGCGCCGGGTGTGGCGGCACAACTAACGTCTTGGTTGACGGGTGCATTGGCAAACGATTCGCGCATACCTTGCATCCGTAGGCGCCGACAGCAGACGGGATGATGCAGTCGGCTTTGGCGGCTTTGGTTTTTTTGTTCGGGGGATGCATCATGGCTTTGGTTGAATCGTTGCCGGCACAGGGTGTCGGGCAGGACAGTTTCGGGCGCGCGGCTCCGGGAAAATTTCAGCGCCTCTCCTTCACCGGTATCGGCAGCGAGTACTTCGGAATCTGGATCGTCAATATCCTTCTGACGATCGTCACCCTCGGCATCTATTCGGCCTGGGCCAAAGTTCGCCGCAACCGCTATTTTTACGGCAACACCGTCCTGCTCGGCCGCGGCTTCGAGTATCACGCCACGGGCGGTCAGATCCTGATCGGCCGTCTCATCGTCTTTGCCTATCTGATCCTCTACAACGTACTCCTGACCTTCGTACCGGTGGCCGGCATGGCGCTGCTTTTGCTGTTTCTCTGCTTTGTCCCGTGGCTTGTCGCCCGCGGCTTGCGCTTCAGCGCGCGGGTGACCAGCTACCGAAATGTCCGCTTCGATTTCGTCGGCCGCGCCGGCGGTGCCTTTCTCGCTTTCATCGTCGGGCCGGTACTCGCCTCGCTGACACTTGGCATATTGGTGCCGTTCGCCAGCCGCTGGGTCTACCGCTACATCGGTAACAACCTGCGCTACGGGAAGATGGCCTTTTCGACCGATCCCTCCATCGGCACGATCTACAAATCCTGGGCGATCTCGGCGGCGATCATCATTCTCGGGCTGTTGATCATCGGCTTCGTCGCTTTCCTCAACGTCGCGATTGTGATGACGGCGATCGAGAGCCCTGATCTGCTTCCTGCCGAGATGCAGGTGTCGCTCGTCGTGCTGATGGCGCTCGGTTACGTTCTGTTCTTCGCGATTTTCGGCGTTGCGGCGCTCGTCTATCGTGCCGGGGTTCGCAACGTCGCCTGGTCAGCCGCCACCTTTGACGGCAAGCACCGGCTCCTGAGCGACCTTTCGCGCCTGCGCTACGCCTGGATCGCCATCTCGAACTTCGTCGTCACGCTTGTTACACTCGGACTGATGCGGCCTTGGGCGGCCGTTCGCATGACGCGCTACGTCAATGAGCATACCGGCGTTCGCTTCGACGGCGATGTCGGCGAGATCTTCTTGACCATCGCCCAGGAAGGCTCGGCGGTCGGCGCCGAGTTCATGGATATCGAAGGCTTCGACTTTGGCTTCTGATCATCCAGCCATTGCCCTCGGCATTTGGCACCCTGCAGGATCGAGCCGCTCTGTGCCCTGCCGCCTGGTCGAAGATGGCGGGCGCCTCGTCGTCTGCGACGACGCGCGCGCCGAACTGGCAGGCGGCAGCCTGCCGTCGGTCGAGATTTCCGCCCGCGTCGGTCGCATTCCGCGGCGGATCACCTTTCCCGACGGGTCCCTCTTCGAGACGGGCGAAAACGATGCGGTAGACCGGTTTCTCGCCCGTAAGGGCCGGGGCAGGGAGGGAATTGTCCATCGGCTGGAGCAATTCCATCCGCGGCTGATCGCTTTCGTCGCCGCCACCATCCTGTTCGGTGTGCTGGTTTACCGCGTTGCGCTGCCTGCGCTCGTGGAGGTGGCCGTCGCCGTCACGCCCCCGATCTTGCCGCAGATCATGTCGGCAAGCACGCTTGAGACTATGGATCAGACGGTTCTCGGCCCGTCCAAGCTCGAGGAGGCGCTCCGCGGCCGAATTCTCAACGGCTTCCGTCGCATCGCGGCGCTTTCCGAGGGTGGCGAGGCGGCCTACACGCTCAACTTCCGCGAGGGCGGCCCCGTTGGACCCAATGCCTTTGCGCTACCCGACGGCACGCTGATCCTCACCGATGAACTGGTTGAGCTCGCTGACGGCGACACGGAGATGATCGTCGGCGTGCTGGCGCACGAAATCGGCCATGTCGAGCACAAGCACAGCCTCCGGCAGATCTATCGTGCCGCGGGCGTGGCCGCCCTCATCATGCTGATTGCCGGCGATATCGGTTCAGGCGCCGAGGACGTGCTGGTGCAGGGGGGAGGTCTGCTTGCGCTCTCCTACTCGCGCGCTGCCGAGGCAGAGGCGGATAGGCATTCCGTCGAACTGATGATCAAGGCTGGTCTGGATCCGACCGCAATCGCCCGCTTCTTCGAACTCCTCGAGGCGAAGCTTCACGACCGTTCAAAAACCAGCATCTTCTCCACCCATCCCGGCACGCCGGAGCGGCGCAAGGCGATCATGGACTTGATCGCCGCAACACGGAGAGATTGAAAGGTCCTATCCATTGGAGGCTCCGCCCCCGGAACCCGCCGCTCGGAAGCGCTCCTCGAACTCCCGGCGCAGCTCCCGCCTAACTTCGGCCGCGTGATAGCGACGCTCTCTTATGCCGGGCTCTGGCGTATAGGGCGGCACGCTCGTCGGCCGTCCGTTCGCGTCGACGGCGACCATCGTGAAATAACAGGAATTCGTATGCCGTCGCGTACCGGTGCGGATATTTTCCGCCTCGACGCGAATTCCGACCTCCATAGACGTGCGCCCTGCATAGTTGATCGAGGCGCGGAAGTGCACCAGTTCGCCGACATGGATCGGCTGACGGAAGACGACCTGGTCGACCGAGAGGGTGACGGCATATTGCTGCGAATAGCGTGAGGCGCAGGAAAAGGCGACCCGGTCGAGCAGGTTGAGAAGTGCTCCGCCATGGACCTTACCGCTGAAGTTCGCCATGTCGGGCGTCATCAGAACGACCATTTCGAGTTGGCTGGTATCGTGCGTCTCGTCCACTTTCGCCTCGGGTCAGAATTGCGTTTCAAACGGGCGTGCCGAAGGCCGCCGCTGCCTCTGCAGTAGTCAGAGAATCCTACCCTCCTGGCGTTTGGTCAATCGTGCAACGAAAGCAGCGGGCTTTGGCCCGCTGCTGATGTCATGCGACTTGAAGGAGGCGCAGCGCTGTCGCGATCCGTCTCAGTCCTGCGGACCGTTGTTGTAGCCGACCTTATCGACCAGTTCCGAAGCCTTCTTGCGGTTCGATGCGATCTCGGCAAGCGGCAGCGTATCCGGCTTGATCGACCCGAATGATTTGACGACCTCAGAGGGATCCACGCCCGGTAGTACCGGATACTCGAAGACCTGCTCGGCATAGATTTTCTGCGCTTCGCCCGAAGAAAGGAATTCCATCAGCTTGATGGCGTTCTCCTTGTTCGGCGCGTTCTTTGCGAGCGCCATACCGGAGATGTTCACATGGGTGCCACGGTCATTCGCGTTCGGGAACAGGACCTTGATGGCGGAGGCCCATTCTTTCTGCTCCGGCTCCTTCTCGTTGGTCAGCATCAGACCGACGTAATAGCTGTTGCCGAGCGCGAGATCGCATTCGCCTGCGAAAATGGCTTTCGCCTGGTCGCGGTCGCCGCCATCAGGCTTTTTGCCAAGATTGTCCCTGAGGCCGGTCAGCCACTTTTCCGTCTCCGCTTCGCCGTGATGCGCGATCATGGAGGCGAAGAGGCCGACATTGTAGGAGTGCTGGCCGTCACGCGTGCAGATTTTGCCCTTCCATTTCGGATCGGCAAGTTCCTCGTAGGTGATGTCGTTCTGCGCGACGCGGTCCTTGGACGCATAGACCACACGGCCGCGCGTCGTGAGGCCGAACCAATTGCCGTCCGGATCGCGGAAATGCGCCGGAATATCCTTGTTGATCGTCTCGCTGACGACCGGTTGGGTAACGCCCCCTTCCTTCGCCTCGGTCAGGCGGCTGATGTCGACGGTGAGGATGACATCCGCCGGCGAGTTTGCGCCTTCGGCCTGGATGCGCTCGACCAGGCCTTTGTCGAGGAAGAGCACGTTGGTCGCAATACCGGTCTCCTTGGTGAAGGCGTCGAGCAGCGGCTTGATCAGGTCGGGCTGCCGGTAGGAATAGATATTGACCTCACCATCGGCGCGCGCCGGTGCCGAGAAGGCTACGAAGGCGGCCACCGAAAGGGTGCCGATCAGCGCTCTTGAGACGTGCATCGTGTTCTCTCCATTTCTCGCTAATAAACTTAACTAAGCCGGTCATATTTCTTACTGCGCCCGCTCAGGCAGTCAACTGGGAAACAGTGAAGTTGACTGCGCTCGTATGTTTTTCCGGTTTTTTGGAATTGTTCCAAACTGGAATCCGTCCTATATGAGTGAGGAACGTTTTTTCGATTCCGGAGTGAACGATGCGTCTGACGAAGCAAACAAACTATGCGGTTCGCATGCTGATGTACTGCGCTGCGAATGGCGAGAAGCTCAGCCGCATTCCCGAGATCGCCAAGGCTTACGGCGTCTCCGAGCTGTTTCTGTTCAAGATCTTGCAGCCGCTGACGAAGGCGGGCCTGGTTGAGACCGTGCGGGGACGCAACGGTGGCGTAAGACTGCCGAAGCCAGCCTCCGAGATCAGCCTCTACGATGTCGTCAAGGTCACGGAGGACAGCTTCGCCATGGCCGAGTGTTTCGAGGCCGGCGAGATCGATTGTCCGCTGGTCGATAGCTGCGGCCTCAATACCGCCTTGCGCAAGGCGCTGAACGCCTTCTTCGAGGTCCTCCAGGGCTATACGATCGACGACCTGGTAAAGGCCCGGCCGCAAATCAATTTCCTCCTCGGCATCGAGGAGTCAGGTCGCCGGCAGATTTCGGCGGCCTAATTTTCCATGATGGCTGAGTGAAGGGTGCGGCTTCGGCCGTCTCTTTCAGCCCCACGCCGCCAAGTTGCGGCGGGCGAACCCTGCATGTGTCCTTACCTCGCAAGCGGCTCAAGGACAGGAACACGCTGCAAGTTGCTGCAGCGTCCGTCGTGCGTCTGAAAAGACGCAAGCGGGGTGGTGCGCAGCTTATTCCCGCCACTCCACGGAGTTCCCATCCTCGGTCGTGCTTCGCCCTGCGGCTCGTCGCATGCAGAAATCGCATGTTGCCCGCTGCCACTATTTGTGGAAGAATTTTTCGCCTAGACAAATTTCTGAAGCGACTTATTGCATTGCGACGCCAAATGTCGTTCCATCCGTTCTTGACCGGATGGAAAATTTCTTGCCGCGTCGAAAATACGAGAACAAAAAAGCAAAACTGGGAAGCAAGCTCATGAAAAAGCTCACGACTCTTTTCGCAGCGACGGCGCTCGCCACGCTGATGGCCGGTTCTGCCTGGTCGAAAACGTTCGTCTACTGCTCGGAAGGTTCGCCGGAGGGTTTTGACCCCGGCCTCTATACGGCCGGTACGACTTTCGATGCTTCGGCGCATACGGTTTACAGCCGCCTGCTGGAATTCAAGAAGGGAACCACGGAGACCGAGCCCGGTCTTGCCGAAAGCTGGACGATCTCCGATGACGGCCTCGAATACACGTTCAAGCTTCGCCCGGGCGTCAAGTTCCAGACGACTGAGTTCTTCACCCCGACCCGGGAACTGAACGCCGACGATGTGATCTTCTCGCTCGAGCGCCAATGGAAGGCGGATCACCCGTGGCATGCCTATGTGACCGGTGGTTCCTGGGAATACTTCTCCGGCATGGGCATGCCCGATCTGATCGACTCGCTCGAGAAGGTTGACGACATGACCGTCAAGATCAAGTTGAAACGCAGGGAAGCGCCGTTCCTTGCCAACCTTGCGATGCCCTTCGCTTCGATCATGTCGAAGGAATATGCCGACAAGCTTGAAGCCGATGGCAAGATGAACCAGCTCAACCAGTTGCCGTTGGGCACCGGCCCGTTTGCCTTCGTGGGTTACCAGCAGGATGCCGTCATCCGTTACAAGGCCCATCCGGACTACTGGGCCGGCAAGCAGAAGATCGATGACCTGGTTTTCTCGATCACCACCGATGCCGCGGTCCGCTATCAGAAGCTTAAGGCTGGCGAGTGCCACCTGATGCCGTATCCGAACGCGGCGGACGTCGAATCCATGAAGGCTGACCCGAACCTGAAGGTCATGGAGCAGGCCGGTCTTAACGTCGCCTATCTCGCCTACAACACGACCCAGGCGCCCTTTGACAAGGTCGAGGTCCGCAAGGCCTTGAACAAGGCGATCAACAAGCAGGCGATCGTAGACGCGGTTTTCCAGGGACAGGCCACACCGGCCACCAACCCGATCCCGCCGACGATGTGGTCCTATAACGACAATATCGAGGACGACACCTACGAGCCGGAAGTGGCCAAGAAGATGCTCGAGGATGCTGGTGTCACCAACCTTTCGATGAAGGTGTGGGCGATGCCAGTGGCACGGCCGTATATGCTGAACGCACGTCGGGCCGCCGAACTGATCCAGGCCGACTTTGCCAAGATCGGCGTCAATGTCGAGATCGTTACCTATGAATGGGCCGAATATCTCGAAAGATCGAAGGCGAAGGATCGCGATGGTGCGGTGATCCTCGGGTGGACGGGCGATAATGGCGATCCGGACAACTTCCTCGACACGCTGCTTGGCTGCGATGCGGTCGGCGGCAACAACCGCGCACAGTGGTGCAACAAGGAATTCGACGATCTGGTGACGAAGGCGAAGGAAGCCAGCGGCGTCGACGAGCGCACCAAGCTCTACGAAGAGGCTCAGGTCGTCTTCAAGCGCGAAGCGCCCTGGGCGACGCTCGACCATTCGCTGTCGATCGTGCCAATGCGCAAAAACGTCGAAGGCTTCGTGCAGAGCCCGCTCGGCGACTTTGCTTTCGACGGCGTTGATATTGTAGAGTAATCTTGACAACTGACGCGAAGGGGGCGTTTGCCGCTGGGCGAGCGCCCCTCTTCCTTTTTGCCGGTGCCCGCTCAGGATGCGTGGCCACGTCGGCATGAGGTTTGACTATGTTCCGATTTTTCCTTGGGCGATTGGCGGTGCTGATCCCAACCTTCATCGGGGTCTCCATCATCGCCTTTTCCTTCATCCGGTTGCTTCCGGGCGACCCCGTTGCGCTGCTTTCCGGTGAACGGGTGATGTCGCCGGAGCGGCACGCCGAAATATCCCATCAACTCGGCTTCGATCGCCCGATCGTCGTGCAATATCTCGATTATCTGTGGGGCGTCCTGCGGGGCGACTTCGGCTTGTCGATCGTCACCAAGAAGCCGGTGATCGACCAGTTTTTCGAGCTCTTCCCAGCGACGCTCGAACTCTCGCTTTGCGCTATCGTGTTCGCCGTTGTCCTCGGCATCCCGGCGGGCGTGATCGCGGCGCTCAAGCGAGGCTCCGTCATCGATCAGGCTCTCATGGGCACCGCGCTCGTTGGCTTTTCGATGCCGATTTTCTGGTGGGGCCTGCTGCTGATCATCGTGGTTTCCGGAATTTTGCAGTGGACTCCAGTTTCCGGACGTATCTCGCTCATGTTCTTCTTTCCCTCTGTGACCGGTTTCATGCTGGTCGATTCCCTGTTGTCGGGGCAGGAAGGCGCGTTCCGATCGGCCTTCACTCACCTCATTCTCCCGACGATCGTGCTCGGCACCATTCCGCTTGCCGTCATTGCGCGGCAGACCCGCTCGGCCATGCTGGAAGTGCTCTCCGAGGATTATGTCCGCACCGCGCGCGCCAAGGGCCTTTCCACTTTTCGCGTGGTCGGCATCCACGCGCTTCGCAACGCAATGATACCGGTCGTCACCACCATCGGCCTTCAGGTCGGCGTGATGCTGGCCGGCGCCATCCTGACGGAAACGATCTTTTCCTGGCCGGGTATCGGCAAATGGCTGGTCGATTCCGTGTTCCGGCGAGACTATGCCGTCATCCAGGGGGGACTCTTGATCATTGCCGGCATCATCATGCTCGTGAACCTCGCCGTGGACCTGCTTTACGGCCTGATCAATCCGCGCATCCGGCATTGAGGAGGGCGACATGACCGAAGTCACTGCTGTGAGCCCCATATCGACCGACCCGTCCCGGCGGGCACGCCTCGCTGAATTCTGGTACTATTTTTCGGAGAACCGTGGCGCCGTCATTGGGCTCATCTTCTTCTTGTTCCTGGTGTTGCTTGCGCTGTGCGCACCGCTTATCGCACCCCATGATCCGACGATTCAGTTCCGCGAGTCCGTCCTGTTGCCGCCCTTTTGGCAGGAAGGGGGGCGGCTCCAGTTCCTTCTAGGGACCGATGCCGTCGGCAGGGACATGCTCTCACGCCTCATCTATGGCACCCGCTTTTCGCTCTTCGTCGGCGTCATAGTGACGACGCTGGCCCTTATCGGCGGCATTCTCGTCGGCGTTGTCGCCGGTTATTTCCGCGGCTGGGTCGACACCTTCATAATGCGGATCATGGACATCATCCTTGCTTTCCCTTCGCTGCTGCTGGCGCTCGTGCTGGTGGCGGTGCTGGGACCGGGGCTTACCAATGCCATGATCGCGATCGCCCTCGTATACCAGCCGCACTTCGTCCGCCTGACGCGGGCGGCGGTGATGGCTGAGAAGACCCGCGATTACGTCGTTGCGGCCAAGGTTGCCGGTGCAGGGCATCTGAGACTGATGTTCAGGACGATCCTGCCCAATTGCATGGCGCCGCTGATCGTCCAGGCGACGCTGTCCTTCTCCAGCGCCATTCTCGATGCCGCGGCGCTCGGCTTCCTCGGCATGGGCGCACAGCCGCCGACGCCAGAATGGGGCACAATGCTGGCGGAAGCGCGGGAGTTCATCCTGCGCGCCTGGTGGGTCGTCACGCTTCCCGGCCTTGCAATCCTGTTGACGGTTCTCGCAATCAATCTCATGGGCGACGGCCTTCGCGATGCGCTCGACCCGAAGCTGAAGAGGTCCTGACATGGCGCTGCTTGAAATCGAAAACCTTGTCGTCGAATTTCAGACAGCCTCTGGCCCCTTCCGGGCGGTCGACGGCGTGTCACTCAACGTGAACAAGGGAGAGGTCCTGGCGATCGTCGGAGAGTCGGGATCAGGCAAGTCTGTCTCGATGCTGGCGGCAATGGGGCTTTTGCCCTGGACGGCAAATGTGACGGCGGACAAGCTCACCTTCGACGGACGCAATCTGCTGACCATGTCGGCCGCCGATCGGCGCAAGATCGTCGGCAAGGAGATCGCGATGATCTTCCAGGAGCCGATTGCAAGCCTCAATCCGTGCTTCACGGTCGGCTTCCAGATCGAGGAGGTACTGCGCGTCCACTTGCGTCTCGATCGGGCGGCGCGGCGCAAACGGGCAATCGAGCTCTTCGAGGCCGTCGGCATTCCGGACCCGGCCGAGCGCCTCGGACATTTCCCGCATCAGATGTCGGGCGGCCAGTGCCAGCGCGTGATGATCGCGATCGCCCTTGCCTGCAATCCCAAGCTGCTGATCGCCGATGAGCCGACGACGGCGCTGGACGTGACGATCCAGAAGCAGATCCTCGACCTGTTGATGAAGCTGCAGGCGGAGCACGGCATGGGCCTCATCATGATCACCCACAATATGGGCGTCGTCGCCGAGACGGCGGATCGCGTCGTGGTCCAGTACAGGGGGCGCAAGATCGAAGAGGCGGACGTCCTGTCGCTGTTCGAATCGCCGAAGAGCAATTATACGCGTGCGCTGCTTGCGGCCCTTCCGGAGAACGCGACGGGTGATCGGTTGCCGACGATCTCCGAACTGTTCAACGATCAGCAGATCCTCGAGGGAGTCGCTCGATGACCCATGTTCTCGAAGCCCGGAATTTGGTGCGCGATTATCATGTGCCCGGCAGTTTGTTTCGCAAGGCGCGCACCGTCCATGCGCTCAAGGGTGTCAGCTTCACTCTCGACGAGGGCAAGACTCTTGCGATTGTCGGTGAAAGCGGCTGCGGCAAGTCAACGCTTGGGCGCATTCTGACGCTCATCGACCCGGCGACGTCCGGAGAGCTCCTGATCGACGGCCGCAAGGTCGACATCGCTAAGGAGCGGTTGACGGCGGAGATGCGCCGCAAGGTACAGATCGTCTTCCAGAATCCCTATGGCTCGCTCAATCCGCGCCAGAAGATCGGCGATATCCTGGCCGAACCGCTCATCATAAACACCGAAGTGCCGGCGGCCGAGCGTCGCGACCGGGCCATGGCCATGCTGAAGAAGGTCGGGCTCGAGGAGAAGCATTACAACCGCTACCCGCATATGTTTTCCGGCGGCCAGCGGCAGCGCATCGCAATCGCACGTGCCCTGATGCTCAATCCCAAGCTCCTGGTGCTGGACGAACCGGTTTCGGCGCTCGATCTCTCAGTCCAGGCGCAGGTTCTGAACCTGCTCGCCGACCTCCAGGACGAGTTCAAGCTCACCTATGTCTTCATCAGTCACGACCTTTCTGTGGTGCGCTACATCGCCGACGACGTCATGGTGATGTATTACGGTGAGGCGGTCGAGTACGGCAGCCGCGACGGGGTGTTTTCCAACCCGCAGCACAGCTATACGAAGACATTGTTTGCGGCGACGCCGCGCGCCGACGTTGCCAGCATCAAGGCTCGGTTGGCGCGCAAGAATGCCGCCTGAACGTCTCTTCCCCGTGCCGCCACATCTTTCATCGGCGGCACACAACTCTCATGTGGGCAGTCGTGGGACGGCTTCTTGGAGTTGCCATCCCGATCGTGTAGAGCTTCCCGGCCGCTATTAAGCAGCGGCTGGCAGCCGTTATCGGCCGGCACATTCTTGCGCGGCCCAACATCAGGATGACGATTATGGAAATCAAGCGCTTCGAAACCGGTCCGCGGATGAGCCAGGCCGTGGTCTACAACAACACGGTTTACCTGGCCGGCCAGGTCGGCAATGCCGGAGACGACGTCGCCACCCAGACGAAGCAGGCGCTCGCCGAGGTCGACCGTTTGCTTGCGCTCGCTGGTACAGACAAAACGCGCATCCTCTCGGCAACGATCTGGCTCGCGGACATGGCCGATTTCGCCAAGATGAACTCCGTTTGGGACACCTGGGTACCGCAGGGCCACACGCCGGCCCGTGCGACCGGTGAAGCCAAGCTCGCGGCGCCCGAATATCTCGTCGAAGTGATCGTCACGGCGGCTCTCTGAGCCTGCCGCGCCTTACCTGCGGGCAGTGCCATGCGCCTGCTGCGTGTCTGATAGATCGTCCCCGATCTAAGAGCCAAGACATGCGGCGCTGCCGTATAGGAATGCCGCCGGTGGCCACGCCCCGGCGGCGTTTTGCGGTTGTCTTCCCGTCCAGTCTCGAGCAGGAACGATTTTTCCACTAACGCGTTTATGAGCGACTCCGCGAGCGGGAGGGGCGCTGGGCCGATTGACAACTGGGTTAGACCCGCAAATTCCCGCCCGGAAAAGAGAGTGTGGCTGGGGTGCACCATGCACGATCGGTGAAGCCCCACGCGGATCCGTCGCTGGTGCCGATTTGTAGAAGGTAGCGATGGACAAGGCTAGGAACGAGGCAGCGCTGCGTCGACGCAAGCGCGACGCTCAGATGGAAATGGCCTTGGTCGACGCATCGCCGATGGTGGCGCCGGAACGCGGCGGCATTGATCTTCTGGTCGCTTGCAGCATTGTTGGTTTGTTTATCGTCGCCTCGTCGGCCGCCGTTTACGCGTTGGCGGGGGTGCTGACGCCGATCACCTTCGCGATCATCGTGGGTATCGTGCTCGGCAGGGCTGCCGATGAATTGACGCGGTTCGGCCTGCCGCCGCTTGTCGGTGGCCTGCTACTGGCGCTCTGCTTCATCGTCGGCCTGTTCTTCCTGGTCAACGCGCTACTCGTGGCAGTTACCGAAGTAGCAGGCGAGGCACCGCGGCTGGCGGAGCGGCTCATTGAGCGAATCCTGCCGTTCCTCAATCAGTTCAGCTGGCTTAGGCTCGCACTCGCCCGCAACGCCAGTGAGGAGGCACTTGCCAATACCATAGTCGAGAATGCCGGACCATTGCTGGGCACCTTCGCTGCCAGCCTCACGCCGGCCCTCATCCAGACGCTGATCTTTTTGGCGGCGCTGCTGCTTTTCCTGCTCAGCCGCGTTCGACTGCGCAGCACGGTCATTCTTGCCTTCCCCAGCCGCGAGGGACGCCTTCGGGCAATTCGTGTCATGAATGCGATCGAGGATGCTCTGACGCGCTATTTTTCGACGACAAGCCTGACCTATATGGCGCTCGGTGCCTTTACAATGGTCATTGCGCTCGTCGGCGGATTGCCGATGCCGCCGCTGTGGGGACTCTTCGCCTTCGTCTCCAGCTATATTCCCTATGTCGGTGTCACCCTTATGACCCTGTCTCTTCTCCTCGGCGGATTGATGACTCATGATGCGCTGCTGGTCGCCCTTGCGCCGGTGATCGTCTTCACGATCGTTCACCTCGTGATGGAAAACCTGCTGGTCCCGGCGATTCTCGGTCAGCGATTCGAGATCAATCCATTCCTTATCTTCGTCGCGATCATCTTCTGGACCTGGATGTGGGGGGCAGTCGGGGCGATCCTGGCAATGCCGCTTGCGCTGATAGCGATGACGATCTTCGAACAAGTGCGCGAATCCTCTTCGGAGCCGCAACTGCCGGGATAGGTCGGGCGCGGGCACGCAGCCCGCGCTGCCACAGCGGCGCACCTCTCATCGGACGCCCAAAGTTCGCTCAGGACGCTTAGATCCAGGTCGATCTAAGGACATGCGGTAGCCGCCGATTTCAGCGGTTGGCGGCGTGCGCCTGTTCGTCGAAGAACAAGGCTTGGCTGATCAGCGCCTTCACCATTTCCGGATTGAAAGGCTTCGTTACCAGAAAGGCCGGTTCCGGCTTGTTGCCGGTCAGGAGCCGTTCCGGGAAAGCGGTGATGAAGACGACCGGAACGGCCGCTTCCGTGAGGATCTCGTTGACCGCGTCGATGCCGGAACTGCCATCGGCAAGCTGGATGTCCGCCAGGACCATCTTCGGCGACGTCTTGCGATAGAGGTCGAGTGCCTCCTTGTGCGTGCGGGCGATCCCGGTCACCCGATGGCCAAGGCTTGTCACCATGTCTTCGATGTCCATGGCGATCAGCGGCTCGTCCTCGATGATCATGATGTCGGTCGCCACCTGGCTCGAAATCTCCGCCGATGCCTGTGCGAGCAACCCGGAGAAAGCGCCCTGTTCGAGGCCCATGATCTCGGCGGCCTCGCTTATCGAAAAGCCCTCGACGGAGACGAGCAGAAATGCTTGCCGCGGCGCCGGGGCAATCAGCGACAGATTGGCCGCGGCCCTTCGTTCCCAGGCGAAGGGCGAGGTCAGTTGAGTTCGGTCCACCTTCAGTTTGTCGAACAGCGAGCAAAACAGTTTATAAAGGCTGATGCGGTCGTTCGAAGCCGCGGGGAATAGGTTGATGTCTTCGATCAGTGATTCCAGGACGGCGGCGACATAGGCGTCGCCGGCCGCTTGCGACCCGGTCACAGCGCGCGCGTAGCGTCGCAGGTAGCTGAGATGGGGCGCAATTCTCGTGGAAAGTGACATTTAGACCTTCCTAAACTATTGTTGCGTTACGGTCCCGGTCTTACGGACGGTGACGTGCAGCAGGATACGCGAATGTCTTGGGCACGTCTTTTGAAATTATAGAAAGATTTGAGTTACTGATGATAGCCCATGCCGGGAAAGCGACCGGAAAGCTCGATCATTTGGCGCGCGGAAACTGACGATGAAGGACTCCTCAAAGGGAGGCAGCGTGCGAGACACGGCCCGCCGCCTCGAAAAAGACGTTGCCAATAATCAGATTGCCTCGAAGTTGAAGGCGCTTTACCAAGCGGTGGAAAACGAGCCCGTGCCGCGTCATTTCATCGATCTGCTGCGGCGGCTTGACGAGGCTGAGGAAGCGCAGTCGCGCGACTGATAGGGGTGTGAACGGCAGCCAAGGCTCAATGGGAATTTCGCGCAGGATAAGTTCAGCCCTATCCCGCGCCAAGTTTCCGGGAATGTAAGTCGATCCGATCTAAATCATCGGGATCAGGCCAATCACGCTTAGCAACGCGCCGTGTAGCGGCGTCCGTACCGGTCGCGGTAGATGCAGTAGCCAGGTTCGCTGGCTCGACCGATCAAGGCCCCCGCGACTCCGCCAACTGCAGCGCCGACCGCGGCACCCTCGATATCGTTCGTAACCGCTCCGCCTATGATCGCGCCGGAGGTGGCGCCGATCGCTGCACCCCTCTCGGTCTGCGTGCAGGCTGCCAATGGCAGGATCAGGCTTGCGACAATCAGTATCTTCTTCATGGTGCGTTCCTATCCGATCGTGGTTGACTTTCAGGAGATGCTGACTAGCGCGCGCCTTGTTCACTTGCTGGCGGGCTGGAACGGCGAGCGAGGCAGCGGGTCAAAGCCGGCCGCTCCATGACTGCCCCCGTGTGCGAGTGCCCGGACGACACGAAAGCGCAACGAAGGCTCGCATCCTCATCTCCCATGCGCCGCCACGGCGCGTGTTATCATCGCCCAAACGCCGGTTGGCGTGTTTTGTTCCGCGTGCTCGGCAGAGATGGCGCATAACTGTTGCGAACTGGCGTGGGGCTGAGATTTAAGGTCGACCTGGCCTAGTTGCGCTTTTCCCGCTCGGCCTGCTCAAGCTTTTGAAGAAGATCCTTGAGGCCTTGGTGGGGCTTTTCTTCCGTATGCATTTCGAGGTCACGAATCGTTCTGCCGATATGCAGATTGTATTTGCGCAATCCTGACCTTTGCCCGGGAATCGAGTTTATCGTCTTCCAGATTTGGCGTGTCAGGATTGCCATTTTATTCCCCAAAGATCCATTCAGACGCAAAACGCCGCGCTGTGTCGAAGGTTCCTGCGACGCGACCGCCCTTTTCGCCGGGCGCGGAAATCCCCTTCGTGTTGTAGTGAGCTAGCCCCGATCCGCAAATTCCAGGCCGTGGAGAATGGGAACAAAGGTGAGAGGCCGGGCGTTTTCGGTCCAGGCAGACGCAGCCAAGGAGATAGAAGATGCTCTATTATGCGCTTATCTTTCTAGTCATCGCCATCATTGCCGGTGTACTCGGCTTTGGCGGGATTGCCGGCGCTTCGGCTGGTATAGCTCAGATTCTATTCTTTCTGTTTCTCGTGCTTCTGGTTATTTCGCTCGTTGCCGGCTTCATTCGCCGAACCTGAAGCACGTTCAATCGGCGAGATGCGACCGTCCCAGGGTCGATTGGCGCATCGAAAAGATGTGCTTAGCCGAGACATGCTTGCGTTGAAGGGGCGAGTTCGGGCTTGCCCCTAGCCGCTTGACGTACTTTGTTCCCTTGCTCTCAATCGTCTTGTGGATTCCACGCTAATCCCGTGGTCGCCAGGGCAGATTATGAGTAAGTTGAAGAAGTAGGCGTCGAAACGTCAAGTTGGGTGGCAGGGCCGGTGAAGATTGACGCAATGGTTCTCGGCGGCGGCATCGTCGGCATCTCCACCGCCATTCATCTGGCGCGGCGGGGAAAGGGGGTCGTGCTCATCGACCGACGCGGCCCCGGCGAGGAGACCTCCTATGGAAACGCCGGCCTCATCCAGCGCGAAGGCGTGTTTCCCTACGGCTTCCCGCATGATTTCGGCGCGCTCTTCCGCTACGCGCTGAACAACACTATCGATGCCAGCTATCATTTCCGCGCGCTGCCGAGTCTCGTGCCTTTCCTGGCGCGCTACTGGTGGCATTCCGGCTTCACCCAGCATCAGCGGATAGCTCATCTTTATGCGCCGCTTATCGAGCATTCGATCGCCGAACATGAGGATCTGATCGCGGCCTCCGGCGCCGGCGATCTCATTTGCAAGAACGGCTGGATGAAGGTGTTCCGCTCGGAGAAGGAGCGCGATGCTGCCTACAAGGATGCCGAACGGCTTTCCGCCGCATTCGGCGTCAACCATCAGAAGCTTTCGAGCAGCGAGTTGAAAGCCGTGGAACCGTTCATTCAGGTGGATCTCGCCGGCGGCCTGCGCTGGACAGATCCATGGTCGATCCGCGACCCGCACGGCCTGAACAAAGCTTACCTCGCCTATTTTCAGTCGCTCGGCGGCCGCCTCGTTTCGGGCGACGCGGCGACCCTAGAGCACATTCTCGAAGGCGCCGGTTGGCGGATCGCCACGCCGGAGGGCCTGCTGGAGGCGCGCGAGGTGGTCGTCGCCCTTGGTCCCTGGGCCGACACCGTCACCCGCAAGCTCGGCTATCATTTCCCGCTGGCGGTCAAGCGCGGTTACCATATGCATTACGCCACCAGGGACGGCGCTGTACTCAACAACTGGGTGCTGGACGAGGAGAGAGGTTATTTCCTGGCGCCGATGCTGCGCGGCATCCGTTTGACGACGGGCGCCGAATTTGCGCTGCGCGACGCGCCGAAGACACCCGTGCAGTTGACCCGGGCCGAACGGGTTGCGCGCCAGTTCTTTCCGCTCGCCGAGCGGCGCGACGAGGAGCCTTGGATGGGTGCTCGCCCCTGCACGCCGGACATGATGCCGATCATCGGCAAGGCGCCGCGCCACGAGGGGCTATGGTTCGCCTTTGGACACGCCCATCACGGCATGACCCTCGGCCCGGTGACTGGCCGCGCTTTGGCAGAGGCCATGACCGGCGAAAAAACGGTCATCGACATCGCACCCTATCGTCCCGAGCGGTTCCTCGCCTGAATCGTCGCGAGTCCGCTACAGCGCCGTGCGTCCTATCAGACGCGCGATGTCTTTCTCCTGAGATCGAAGTCGATTTAGGAGACCTGCCGCACCTCGAAGGCGGCAGAAATTATTTCGCGGGGGGTGGAACCAAGCACAGAGATGAAGTGTTCTATTGTCGCCGGCGGTAGGCGCGGGGGCGAACTCTGTCCGGCTGTCAGCCGTGCGCGTTCGCGGGCGGTTAGGGAGGAGATTCCACGCATGCGCAAGCAGACGATCGAATACGGCGGCGAGGCCGTCGGCGCGCTCATGCCTGACAATGGACGACTGCGTTTCATTGCGGTCAAATACAGCGTTTGGTCGCTGGACGGCATTACATTCGAGAAGTCGGAGGATGCGGTCCGGGCGATCGCTGTATTGCATGGGCTGCGCCACCGACAGCCGGTTGTGCGCGCGGGGTCGAGGCCGATTCGCCGTCTCGAGCGGGGCGTGGCCGAGGGGTCGTTCCAAACGCCAGACCTCGGATAAAATAGACAGGGTTCGGAATCGAGCAGCGGCTGGACGCTTTGCCCTGCCCCTAGCGCCGTGTGCGCTTCAGGACGCATCAAAACGCTTTTCGGACCCCTGCTCTACGTGTCCCGGCGATCGTCGGGTGCCACATGCTTTCGCTCATGCGGCTGCCCCGCCGCCGTTCCAGCCACTTCTTCCGGCGCCTTCCAATTCAGGGCCAGCTCCAGCCGGCCGAGAATGAAGAGAACGACGAGGCTCGCAAGGGCACCGAAGGCCGCGATCCACCAGAAGCCAAAGCCGATGGAAAGCCCGACTGCACCGGCGAGCCACATGCCAGCGCCGGTGGTCAGGCCTTTGACCTCGCCCTTCGAGAACACGATCATGCCCGCGGCGAGGAAGGCCACGCCAGCCGTTACCGCTTCCACGACGCGAATCGGATCGATCCGAACTTCGGGACCAGACAGGCTCGTCATATGCACGCTTTCTACGGCAATCACGGCGAAAACCGCGGATGCGAGACTGACGAGAATATGTGTCCTGAGACCCGCAGGGCGCTGCCGCTTCTCCCTCTCGATGCCGATCAAGGCGCCAAGAAGTATAGCGCCGCTGAGCCGCGCGAGAATCACCTGATAGGGCGTATGCGTCGCAACAAGGATATCGGCAACGATCTCGTTCATGGGAAGCACGATACCTGGCGGTTCCTCGAAGCGTTAGGGCGGGCCGGCCCGTTCAGTCGTCCTGTGCTGCCGTTTCCGATGGCCCTACTGAGCCGGCCGTTGGCTCTGCGGTGGCGCCGGCGCCGGTTCGGCGGCCGGAGGGGCGGCTTGGCCGGGCTCGGCAGGCGCCGTGGTTGTGGACGAGGTGGTCGTCGGGGTGTCTTCGGCGTCCCTGGTCAGCTCCGCAGGCAGCCAGGCGATCAGTGCGATCACGAGGCCGACGAGCAGGATCGAAAGCAGCAGCCATGTGCTGCGCCGGAAACTCGTGTCCCGTTCTTCGGGCAGGGGTGGCGGCGGGTGCTTCGGATCTTCCGGAGGCCTATCCCTGTATTGTTCTTCTTGGACCATGGCGTTACATCCTTTGTGGCGATCGCCGGGTGGCAACGGGTATTCTCGCGCCAAACCCATTTCAGCGATGGCTTACCGAGGTGATCGACCATCGAAACATGCTTGCGGCCCCTGTGGCAGGCGGCCGTACGGTTAACGCCCCAGCTATTGGAGGGTTCCCCGACGGCCCTGCAACATGCGGTTGCTGCTTGAAGGTCTTTACAGACGGGGGGTTCGACTGCGAGAACCTGTGAAGAGGCGGAAGCAGTGCGAGTGGAGGAGAACGATGACCATGGCTTATGAAACCGGCACCTTTGTCGGGCGCGCCTGGCGCCCGGATGTGGAGGGGCCGAGCCTTGTGGCCATCCGTGACGGCGAGTTGATCGATGTCACTTCGAGGGCCGTGCCGACTATGCGCGATCTGCTCGACCTTGACGATCCTGTGGCCCACGTCCGCTCCGCCACCGGTGAAGCGCTGGTTTCCATTGCTGATGTCATGGCCGCCGGGGATCGCGCGAGCCGCAACCTTCATCTCCTCGCCCCGTCGGACCTCCAGGCCATCAAGGCTTGCGGCGTCACCTTCGCCCGCTCGATGATCGAGCGCGTCATCGAGGAGCGTGCCGCCGGCGATGCGGCCCGCGCCGAGGCGATCCGCGCGCGGATGACGGCGATCATCGGCGACAGCCTCAGGGACTTGAAGGCCGGCTCGCCCGAAGCTGCGCGCGTCAAGGCGGCGCTGATCGAGGAGGGCGTCTGGTCGCAATATCTGGAGGTCGGCATCGGCCCGGATGCGGAGGTCTTCACCAAGGGGCAACCGCTCTCGGCAGTCGGCTGGGGTGCGACCGTCGGGCTGCACCCGATTTCGCGCTGGAACAATCCGGAGCCGGAAATCGTGCTCGCAGTCTCCGCTGACGGCCGCGTGAAGGGCGCCACCCTCGGCAACGACGTGAACCTCCGCGACGTCGAAGGCCGCTCGGCACTGCTTCTCGGCAAGGCCAAGGACAACAATGCCTCCTGCGCCATCGGCCCTTTCATCCGCCTCTTCGACGAAACCTATTCGATCGATGACGTACGCAATGCCGATCTCGATCTCTTGGTCGAGGGGCCGGACGGTTTCCGCCTCGAGGGCTCGAGCACCATGCGCGAGATCAGCCGCGAGCCGCTCGACCTCGTCGCCCAAACGATCGGTCCACACCATCAATATCCCGACGGGCTGATGCTCTTCATGGGAACGCTGTTCGCCCCGGTCGAGGACCGCGGCGAACCGGGCCAGGGTTTCACCCACAGGATCGGCGATGTGGTGACGATCTCAAGCCCGGCGCTCGGCAGCCTCGTCAATACCGTACGGCTTTCGACCGATTGCCCGCCCTGGACCTTCGGCACGGCTGCGCTGATGCGCAACCTGGCGAGGCGTGGGCTCCTGTAGCAGCGCTTTGAACGGGCGGCTTGCGTCCGCGCGAGATTCGACGCTATCTCGAATGCAGTGGGTGTGATCGGAATCGGGCTGAAAAGATGCATTTCCTCGCCGCGTGCGCCATCGCCGGCGTGCTTTTCCTCTTGCAACCGAGTCGGTTGCTGGCCGAACCCCTGCGGAGCCTCGGCGAGGTCAATGACGCTCTCGGCCGATGCTGGACCCCGCCCGTCGGCATCAAGAACTCCTTCGTAACGCTGAAATTCGCCTTCCGCGCCAACGGCACCTTGATGGGCCCGCCGCAGCCGACGGCAATCCGCGTGACTGGCGACGAGGCACAACGCAAGGCGTTCGTCGCGGCCGCGAGCGCGGCGCTCGAGGAGTGCATGCCGCTCGAGTTCTCGCAGGCGGTGGCCGAGGAGATCGCAGGGGTCGTGTTTACGCTGCAGTTTAATTCGGCGGAGTGAGGGCGATGAAGTCGAGCGCAGAACAGGAACGTCAATAACGCCAAAAGCGGCGAACACGTCAGAGAAACCAAAGCTCTCAGGATTTGGCGAGAATTGGCTGGGGAACGTCGAGAAGGCTGGCGAGATCGGGAAACTTCGCGAACGGGATCGAAAGAACAATCCCCTGGCCCCCAGCAATAGCATATTGCCGGCATCAGACCGGCAAGCCGACTTGTTTGCGCAAGCTCTTGTCGAATGCGGATTCGGGGACGAAGCGGCGCAACAAGCGAACCTGGCCCGCCAGTTTGCCCGCGGTGTAACGCCTTCTCGGTGCCTTATCCATTGCCGCTTTGACAACGGTCTCTGCCACGACCTCGGGGTCGTCGCCTCTTTCGATGCTCTTCCGCATCTGCACTTCTATGTCAGCGCGCACAGCCTCATAGACGGAAAGCGAACGATCGGGTTTGGTCAGGTTTTCCTCGAAGGCGGTGCGGGTATAGCCAGGCTCGACGAGCGCAACTCGAATTCCGAATGTCCGCAGTTCGTGGTCGAGCGACTCGGAATAGCCCTCGACGGCATGCTTTGTCGACGCATAGAGAGCATTGTAGGGCGAGGGGACCAGCCCCAGAAGGGAACTTATGTTGATGATCCTGCCCTTGCCTTGACTCCGCATGGTTGGCAACACCGCGTTGGTGACGCGGAGAATGCCGAAGACGTTCACGTCGAAAAGCGCCTGTGCCTGAGCGGTTGACGACTCCTCTGCGCCGCCGAGCAGGCCAATGCCGGCATTGTTGACGAGCAGGTCTATTCGACCGGCCTCGTTGAGCACTTCCTCGATCAGTTTCTCCACGGATGCGTCATCGGTCACATCGCAGGTCAGCAAAGTAATGCCGTCGGATCTTTCGGGGATCGCGCGACGGCTGGTTCCGAAGACGCGAAAGCCCGCCTTCTGCAAGGCTTTAGCCGTTGCTTGTCCGATGCCGGTCGATGCCCCAGTTACGAGGGCGACGCCAAGATTGGCTTTGTTCATGAAAATCACTTCCTTCTTTGTGCTCGATTGCGTTTCGAGTGGATTCGGAAAACGGGAGCGGTCAGACCCAAGGCTTCAATTTCGGGACTCTCCGACGCCGGCCGCCTTATCCGTCCAGCGTCGGAACACTGCGCTGGCATTGACTCCTCCAAAGCCGAAGCCATTGGAAATCGCGTAGTCCATCTCCGTCGGCCGAGCCCGGTTCGCAACGAAGTCAATGCCATCGCCGGCCGGATCTGGAGTGTTCAAATTGAGAGTCGGCGGGGCCAACTGATCCCTAAGCGCAAGAATCGTGAAGATTGCTTCAAGCCCGCCGGCAGCTCCGAGCAGATGTCCGGTCGCCGACTTCGTTCCGCTGACAGCTATGGCGGAGTCTGTGCCGAAGACCCTCTTGATCGCCGCGATTTCCCCGAGGTCGCCGACCGGCGTCGAGGTCGCGTGCGCATTCAGGTGGCGGATCTCGCGCGGCGAAATTCCGGCCTGGGCAATGGCAATCTCCATCGCTCGGCGGGCACCGTCGCCGTCCTCGGGACCGGAAGTGACGTGGTGGGCGTCCGCGGTCGTGCCGTAGCCGACGAGCTCGGCGAGCGGTTTCGCGCCGCGTGCGAGCGCATGGCTCAATGCCTCGATGACGAGGACGCCCGCGCCTTCGCCCATGACGAAGCCGTCACGCAACGTGTCGAAGGGACGCGAGGCCTCTGTCGGCCTGTCATTGAAGCCGGAGCAAAGGGAGCGTGCGGCGGCAAAACCGCCGAGACTGACGATATTCATGCAGGCTTCCGTTCCGCCACATACCGCGATGTCGGCTTCATTGGCGCGGATAAGACGAGCCGCATCGCCGATCGCCTGAATGCCGGCCGCGCACGCCGTCACCGGCGCGCCGAGCGGACCTTTGAAGCCGTAGCGGATTGAAACTTGTCCCGCTGCGAGGTTCACCAGGAAGGACGGCACGGTGAAAGGTGAAAGACGCCGGACACCGCGCTGATCGACCGTTCGCACTGCCTCGGTGATGGCGGGGAACCCGCCGATGCCCGAAGCGATGATCGTCGCGGTGCGGGCCCGGTCATCTTCCGAGACCGGCTTCCATCCCGCCTGAGCAAGCGCCTCGTCCGCCGCTGCCAGCGCGAAGAGAATGAAGCGGTCCACCTTGCGCTGATCCTTTGGGGCAAAGACGGCATTCGGATCGAAGCCCGCCTCGGGGTCTTCTTCCAGCGAGGGTACGGTTCCACCGACCTTCGCCGGCAGGTCTCCCACCACTTTGTCCGGAAGCCGCCGGATTCCCGAACGGCCCGATAAGAGCCTAAACCAGGAAGTCGCCACATTGGCTCCGAGGGGGCTGACTGCTCCCATGCCTGTGATAACGATCCGTCGCATCTATCCTCCTGTTGATTCCGGTACGCCGCTAGAACCGCTCGGCACCGCTCGGGCTTGGCGCGGACCGAGTTCGGGTGAAGAAATCGCCAGCTCGGCGCCCATCCGCGGAACGGCGGTAAGCATGATGTTGGTGGCGCGCGCCCCGAGTGCCGCCAAGCCGGCAAGCAGGAACAGGGTTCCGCCCTTCAGGCGGCGTTCGGAAGGCGCGGGGCTCACGATTGAAAACGCAGACATCACGGCTTCCGGCCCACGACAAGGCAGGTCGACGTGCCATGCGCGTAGATCCGACCCTGAGCGTCCTCGATCCTGCCCTCCAGCGTGATGAGGGTCCGGCCACGGGACACCACATGGCCGGTCACACGCATTTCGCCGGAATCAGCGAAGATCGGGCGGACAAACTTGGCGGTGGTTTCGTGTGACGGGCAGGTTTCGCCGGCCGAGAGCGTCGTCTGGGCGGCAAGCGCCATGACGGTGTCGAGCATCGTCATGATCCAGCCGCCGTGAACCGTATTCGTCAGGTTGCAAAAGCGCGGCTCGGGCGAGGCCAGGAGCCCGACCTTGCCTTTTTCCGGAGGGAGCAAGGTGAAAGGGAGAGTTTCGGCCATCGGTGGCCGGCGAATGCTCCCGTCCGCCAGTTTCGCAACGAGTTCCAGCCCGGAGCAGACCTCCTGGTCGGCGCTTGAAACAGTTGCGCGGCGCGCTTCGGCCGGACGCATCGTCAATGGTGAGCTCCCAGCTCTGCATCGCCTGCAGACGCCGTCAGTACGCTCTCGGCAGCCGCCTTCAGGAACTGCTTCGACATTTGCTCGTCGTTGACAGCGCGCGAGAGGAGCACCGCACCGACCATCGTCGACAGAATGGCCATGGCTTTGCCGCCCGGTTCCTCGCCGTCGGCCGCGCCAATCCAACCACCGAGCATCTCAAGATATTCCCTGATCCCGGCTTCGAATGACTCCTTCACCTCGACGCCTTGCCTGGCAGCATCCGAGCCGAGCGCAACGACCGGGCAGCCGTCCATCTTCTCTTCTCGATGTGCCATGCTGAGATAGAACGCCACCACCGCGCCGAACGGATCCTCCGGATTGGCCGCGGCAGCAGCGGACCATCGACGAAGCGCGCTCTCCAGGGCGCGCCTGGACGCCTGCGCCGCCAGATCGTCCTTGGAGTCGAACTGCTTGTAGAATCCACCTTGGGTCAGGCCGGCTCCCTTCATCACATCCTTGAGCCCGATGCCATCAAAGCCGTGCTTCCGAAAAAGCCGGCTCGCCACATCGATGACCGCTTCGCGATTTGCCTCCGCCTGGGCTCGACTAACTCTCATGATCGACCTCCGATTAGATTTCACTTGACATCTATGCCATGGATAGATTTAGTTCGCAATCTAATTTGAAGCAGCGCCCGTCAACAAGGGTCATCTGACATGAACCGCAAATCTCTTCTCGCATCGATCGGCCTCGTGGCTGCCGCCGGGGGCGCGGCGTTCGCGTTCGTTTTCGAAACGCCTGCACGGGACGCGGAGGCCGCCGATCCCCGCCTCGCGCCACCGCTTGTAAGGGTGGCGGAAGCGACGAGACCGAAGAGAGCCGAGCGGGCCTTTACAGGTACGATCGCCGCCCGAGTGCAGAGTAATCTTGGCTTTCGCATACCCGGCAAGATCGTTGGGCGACTGGTCGACGTCGGTCAGCAGGTCAAGGCGGGTCAAGCTTTGATGCGCATCGACGAAACCGATTTGCGTCTTGCGCTGACTGCCAAGCGCAACGCGGTCGCCGCGTCCCGCGCGGTCCTCGTTCAGGCAAGCGCGGACGAGAGACGCTATGCCGTTCTTGTCAAAGGCGGGGTCGCTGCTACACCCCAACGTTACGAGCAGGCCAAGGCGGCGCTCGACACCGCCGCGGCGCAACTCGCCGCCGCGGAAGCGGAAGCCAAAGTCGCAGAAAACGAAGCGACCTACTCGATCCTTGTGGCCGATGCGGACGGAACGGTTGTCGCGACGCTCGGCGAACCCGGACAGGTCGTCGCGGCGGGACAGACGGTGGTGCAACTCGCGCATGCAGGCCCGCGCGAGGCCCTGGTCGCGCTTCCCGAAACCGTTCGTCCCGCGATCGGGTCGGAAGCCGAAGCAAGTGTCTATGGCAGTGAGGGCCGGTTCGGAAAAGCGCGCCTGCGACAAATCTCGGATGCTGCCGACACCCAGACCCGTACCTATGAAGCGCGTTACGTGCTCGACGGCGAAGCGGCCTCGGCGCTGCTCGGTTCGACGGTGACGATCAGAATCCTCAACGGAGCAGGGCAATCGGAGGTCGCGGTGCCGGTTGGCGCCGTGTTGAATGATGGCAGCCGCACCGGGGTATGGGTTGTCGACCAAGCCTCCGCCACCGTGCACTTCGCTCCCGTCGAGATCAAACGGCTCGGTGAAGAAACAGCGACTGTCGCGGGGATCGAGTTTGGAGAGCAGGTCGTCGCCCTCGGGGCACATCTCCTCAAAGATGGTGCGTCCGTCCGGACGGCGATTCAGGCAAAGGTGTCCAACCGATGAGCTTCAATCTTTCCGCGCTCGCGGTTCGCGAGCGAGCCGTCACTTTGTTCTTCATTGTTCTGCTGGCTGCCGCGGGTGTCTATGCCTTCGTCAAGCTGGGGCGCGCCGAGGACCCCTCCTTTACCATCAAAACCCTGACGGTCACCGCTGTGTGGCCAGGCGCCACGGCGCGCGAAATGCAGGATCTTGTCGCTGAGCCGCTCGAAAAGCGCATCCAGGAACTGACCTGGTACGATCGTGTCGAGACAATGGCCCGACCCGGCTACGCCTTTCTGACCGTTACCCTGAAAGACAGCACGCCGCCCGCGGCTGTCGAAGAGGAGTTCTATCAGGCGCGCAAGAAGTTGGGGGATGAAGCCCGTAACCTGCCTTCTGGCGTCTTCGGCCCCTTCGTCAACGACGAATATTCGGACGTGAGCTTCGCCCTCTATGCGCTACAGGCCAAGGGTATGCCCATGCGCGAGCTTGTGCGGCAGGCAGAGGTGATCCGCCAGGATCTTCTGCACGTACCGGGCGTCAAAAAGATCAATATTCTGGGGGAGCGGCCGGAGCGGATCTTTGTCGAGTTCTCGTATGCCAAGCTCGCAACTCTCGGCATTTCAGCACAGGACATCGCCGCGGCTTTGCAAAGGCAAAACACCGTCACGCCGGCAGGCTCGATCGACACGCGCGGGCCGCAGGTCTTTATCCGTTTCGATGGCGCCTACAACAGTGTGCAGGCAATTGCCGACACGCCGATCGTCGCTGCCGGACGCACGTTGAAACTCTCAGATTTCGCGGAGGTGCGGCGCGGTTATGAAGACCCCGCGACCTACATCATCCGCCATGAAGGCGAGCCCGCCCTCATGCTGGGCGCGGTGATGCAGCAAGGCTGGAACGGTCTGGAGCTCGGAAAGGCGCTCGAAGAAAGATCTGCCGCGATCACACAGACGCTGCCGCTCGGTATGACGCTCGCCAAGGTCAGCGATCAAGCCGTCAACATCGACGCTGCGGTCGGCGAGTTCATGCTGAAATTCGCCATGGCGCTCGGGGTTGTGTTGCTCGTGAGCCTGCTCAGCCTCGGTTGGCGTGTCGGGATCGTCGTGGCGCTGGCCGTTCCGCTGACGCTTGCCGTCGTCTTCCTCATCATGCTGGAAACCGGTCGGTTCTTCGATCGCATCACACTCGGCGCCCTTATCCTGGCGCTCGGCCTTCTCGTCGACGACGCCATCATCGCCATTGAGGTGATGGTGGTGAAGATGGAAGAGGGCATGGACCGCATCAAGGCGGCCGCCTATGCCTGGAGTCATACGGCAGCGCCCATGCTGTCCGGTACTCTCGTGACCATCATCGGACTGATGCCCGTTGGATTCGCCAGATCAACCGCCGGTGAGTACGCCGGCAATATCTTCTGGGTCGTGGGTTTCGCGCTCATCGTTTCCTGGGTCGTCGCGGTCATCTTCACGCCCTACCTCGGCGTCAAGATGCTGCCGGCGATCAAGCCGGTCGAGGGTGGCCACCACGCCATCTACAACACTCCGAACTACCGGCGCCTGCGGCGGCTCATCAAGTTCGCGGTGCGCCATAAGTTCATCACATGCGCGGTCGTCGGCGTCGTCATGGCTCTTTCGGTGGTTGGAATGGGAGGGGTGAAACAGCAGTTCTTCCCGACGTCGGATCGTCCCGAGGTGCTGGTCGAGGTCCGCATGCCCGAAGGTACGAGCATCGAGGCGACGACGGCCGCGGTCGAGAAGGTTGAAAGCTGGCTGCGAAACCAGCCCGAGGCAAAGATCGTCACTAGCTATGTCGGGCAGGGCGCTCCCCGCTTCTTCTTCGCGATGGCGCCGGAATTGCCGGACCCCGCTTTCGCCAAGATCGTTGTGCTCACCCCTGACTCTCACGCGCGCGAGGCTTTGAAGCTGCGCCTACGGGCTGCCGTTTCAGACGGACTGGTTCCCGAAGCCTACGTCCGTGTCACCCAACTTGTGTTCGGCCCGTATACCCCGTTTCCGGTCGAGTTCCGCATCATGGGGCCGGATCCTGCGCAATTGTACCAGATCTCCGAGAAAGCCCTCGAGATCATGAAAGGCGTACCGGACGTCCGTCAGGCAAACCGTGACTGGGGCAATCGTACACCTGTGCTTCGCTTTGTCCCCGACCAGGACCGGCTCAATCTGATTGGCCTTTCGCCGGCGGAGGCAGCCCAGCAGATGCAGTTGCTGCTGAGTGGCATTCCGGTGACGCAGGTTCGCGAGAACATCCGCAACGTTCCCGTCGTCGCGCGCAGTGCTGGCGAGAGCCGCCTCGATTCGGCGAGGCTCGCCGACTACTCGCTGATGAGCAGGGACGGCCGTCAGGTTCCGCTCGATCAGATCGGCCATTCCGAAATCCGGTTTGAGGAACCGATCCTGAAACGTCGCGATCGAACGCCGGTCATCACGATCCGATCGGACATCAACGAGGCGACGCAGCCCCCGGAGGTCTCACAGCAGATCATGAAGGCACTTCAGCCGTTGATCGCCTCGCTTCCCGTCGGATATCGCATCGAAATGGGAGGAAACATCGAGGAATCGCTCAAGGCCAATGTCGCGCTGGTCAAAATCTTTCCGGCCATGATTGCCGCCATGCTGATCGTCATCATCCTCCAGGTCCGCAGCCTGTCAACGATGACGATGGTCATGCTGACGGCACCGCTCGGTCTTGCCGGGGTGGTTCCGGTGTTGCTCCTCTTCAATCAGCCGTTCGGCTTCAATGCCATTCTCGGATTGATAGGACTGGCGGGAATCCTGATGCGCAACACTTTGATTCTGACCGAACAGATTAAGGAGAACAAGGCGGCCGGCCTCGACGACTATCACGCCGTTATCGAGGCGACGGTGCAGCGGACTCGTCCGGTTATCCTGACTGCACTTGCCGCCGTCCTTGCCTTCATTCCGCTTACCCATTCGGTGTTCTGGGGATCGATGGCCTATACGCTGATCGGCGGCACGGCGGTCGGCACGGTGATGATCCTGCTCTTCCTTCCGGCACTGTACGCGGCGTGGTTCAGGATCAAGCCGACTGCAGATGAGATCCATCAGGAGCCGATCGCGGAGCCGGAATTGCGAATAGCAATGGCTGCCGAGTAGCGTCTATCGCGGGCGCTAGCCTTGCCCGCACGCGAGCTGGACCAGCCTCGCGACTCTACCGCTCGCAGATGCTTCACAGCCGGGCCGTTCCGTTTATCCAATCTGGGGACATCCATGGATTATCCGGTCGCACCGGGGGCAGACACCGAGAGCATGCGTGCGCGCATCCTGGAGGTGGCGGAGGAGCACTTCCGCCCCATGGGTCATCATAAGACGTCGGTAGCCGATATTGCCTCCGAACTCGGCATGAGCCGGGCGAACGTCTACCGCTTCTTCCCCTCCAGGGATGCAATCAAGGAGTCCATCTGCAGGCGGGTCTCGAATGGTACCGCTGAGGTCGCCTTTACGATCGCACCTGGGAGCGCGCCGCCTTGGAGAAACTCGAGGAACTCCTGACCGCCGTTCATCATCACAACACGACGAAACTGCTCAACGACAGGCGCATATTCGACCTGATTGTAGCCGCCACGCAGGAGAACCGCCCGGTCATCAAGGCGCACGCCGACCAAATGGTGACAATCTTCGAGGCAATCATCCGCGAGGGGCCAGTTCGACTGTTCGGTCTTGAGGCGCCGAAACTCATTTGTCCGCACGATGAGCACCAGACCATCACCTGTGGGCATCAGTTCTGGGCATCAGGTCGCCAATGATGCCAAAACGGGATCCGGCACGACTGGAAAACCAAGGAATTGAGCGGATTTAGCGAGAATTGGCTGGGGAACCTGGATTCTCACATAATTTCAAAGGCTTAGAAAAATCGCCATTGAATTCCCTATATTTTCCCGCCGCGAGCGACCGTGGATGCCACCTTTGTGCCCTGGCTTTGGGCCCCAGTCAACAGGGCGGGCGAGCGGCAATAATTTCCGGTTCTGGGGCCTAAGCGGGCCTTCGCTGGCAGATCAGCATCAGCAGAGATGGGTGGATACCAGACGTTCAAGCCGCAAAAACCAGCTACCGCTGTCTCGATGAAAGCAGACCTCTACATTGAGGCGGAGCAGCACCCTCCTTGCACGACCAGTTTTGCAGCGGCGGCGACACCAAATGGGTCGGCCTGCGGCGCTGCACAACATCCTCGCAGCTTCGCGAAAGGATTCCATGAAGAGATCGTCTCCACCGGTGATCGCCCGCACGGCAATAGTGATGCCTCGCTGCTAGCTAGCGCATCGGTGGTCCGGGCCTTTCGTGCTGTACCGTCATCTCTGCCAGCGGTTTGCCGGCCCGACCGGCCACGGCAGCACGTACGTCCGTGGTTGAGTCCCTCTCAATGAGCGTTCTGAAATCACATGTTCGGATAGACCGGGCCTTCGCCTCCTTGTGGCGGCACCCAGTTGATGTTCTGGTTCGGGTCCTTGATGTCGCAGGTCTTGCAGTGAACGCAGTTCTGGGCGTTGATGACGAAGGTCGGTTGGCCGTCCTTCTCCACCCATTCATAGACGCCGGCCGGACAGTAGCGCGTCGAGGGGCCGGCAAAGACATCGTGTTCGGAGCGCTTCTGCAGCTCCAGATCCCTGACCTGCAGGTGAATCGGCTGGTCTTCCTCGTGGTTGGTATTCGACAGGAACACCGAGGAGAGCCGGTCGAAAGTCAGAACCCCATCCGGCTTCGGGTAGTCGATCTTCTGGTGTTTCGCCGCCGGCTCCAGCGAGGCCGCATCGGTCTTGCCGTGCTTCAGCGTGCCGAAGAAGGACAAACCGAAAAGCGTATTCGTCCACATGTCGAGGCCACCGAGCGCGACGCCGATCGCCGTGCCGAAGCGCGACCATAGCGGCTTGACGTTCCTGACCTTCTTCAGGTCCTGGCCGATGGCTCTGTCGCGCCAGCCGCGTTCGATCTCGATCGGCTCGTCATTGGCGCGGCCGCTAGCGATTGCATCCGCCAGCTTCTCCGCCGCGAGCATGCCGGACAGCACCGCATTGTGGCTGCCCTTGATGCGCGGCACGTTGACGAAGCCGGCCGAGCAGCCGATCAGCGCGCCGCCGGGGAAGGACAGCTTCGGCACCGACTGCCAGCCACCCTCGGTAATCGCGCGGGCGCCATAGGAGAGGCGCTTGGCCCCTTCGAAGGTGCCGCGGATGGCGGGGTGGGTCTTGAAGCGCTGGAACTCCTCGAAGGGATGGAGATAGGGGTTCTTGTAGTTCAAGTGGACGACGAAGCCGACCGCAACGAGATTGTCTTCGAGATGATAGAGGAAGGAGCCGCCGCCGGTCTTCATGTCGAGCGGCCAGCCGAAGGAGTGTTGCACCAGGCCGGGTTTATGGTTCTCCGGCTTCACCTCCCAGAGCTCTTTCAGGCCGATACCGAATTTCGGCACGTCGCGGCCCTCGTCGAGTTTGTACTTGGCGATCAATTGCTTGGCCAGCGAGCCGCGCACGCCCTCGCCGATCAGGGTATACTTGCCGAGAAGCGCCATCCCGCGGGCGAAGTTCGGCCCCGGCTCGCCGGAGCGTTCGATGCCCATGTCGCCGGTGGCAACCCCGATCACCGCGCCCTCGTCATTGCAGAGCACTTCGGTGGCGGCAAAGCCCGGATAGATCTCGACGCCGAGTTCCTCCGCCTTGGCGGCGAGCCAGCGACAGACGAGCCCAAGCGATACGATGTAGTTGCCGTGATTGTTCATCAGCGGCGGCATCAGGAAATTCGGCAGGCGAACCGACCAGGCCGGACCCAAGAAGAGGAAGTGGTCGTCGGTCACCTCGGTTTTGAGCGGATGGTCCGGATCCTCGCGCCAATCCGGCAGCAGCCGGTCGATGCCGATCGGGTCGACGACGGCGCCGGACAGGGTATGCGCGCCGACCTCGGCGCCCTTCTCCAGGACAACGACCGAGAGTTCCGGATCGACCTGTTTCAGTCGAATCGCCGCGGCAAGCCCGGCCGGACCTGCGCCGACGATCACCACGTCGAATTCCATGCTCTCGCGCTCGGTCAAGATATGTTCTGTCATTGCTTTGGGCCGGATTGGGTTCGTTGCTCAGAAAGTGGGGGCCAATCGGCCATGCGCACGGCAGGCAGCGCTCAGCGTATTCGCCATCAGCATCGCGATCGTCATGGGGCCAACCCCACCGGGCACCGGAGTGATCGCACCGGCCCTTTCGACGGCCCCGTCGAAATCCACATCGCCCACGAGTCGGGTCGTGCGGGAAATCGCCTCTCGCGCTCCGATCCGATTTATCCCGACGTCGATGACTGTCGCTCCCGGCTTGATCCAATCCGCCCTGACCATTTCAGGACGCCCGACAGCGGCGACAAGGATGTCCGCTTGGCGGCAAAGCGCCTCGACGTCTGGCGTCTTGCTGTGCGCAACTGTGACCGTGGCATTCGCCGCCAGCAACAGGTTCGCCATAGGCTTGCCAACTATGTTCGAGCGACCGAGAACGACTGCCTGCAGTCCGGAAAGGTCTTGTCCATGAATCTTCTGAATCAGCATCATGGAGCCGGCCGGAGTGCATGGAACGAACCCGGAGTCGAGCACACCAGTGCCGAGCCTGCCAACGTTCATGAAGTGAAAGCCGTCCACGTCTTTCTCCGGAGAGATGGATTGGATGACTTTCCCAGCGTCGATATGGCCGGGAAGGGGAAGTTGGACGAGTATTCCATGTACTGAGCGGTCGGAGTTCAAAGACTCGATCACCTCGAGCAACTTCGCCTCGGAAACGTCTTCGGAGAGTTCGTGCTTGATCGAAAGAAATCCGCACTCGTCGGCCTTCCTCGCCTTCGACGCCACATAGACCTGGCTTGCGGGGTGACTGCCTACTATCACGACGGCAAGCCCAGGCCTCACACCATCGACCGCCAACGAGCACGTATGGGCCTTGACCCTGTCGAGCACGCTTTCCGCGATCTCCTTTCCGGAGATTACCTCACAACCGATCCTGCGCATGTTCCGGCCTCAAGCGAAGACAACTGTGCGGTGGCCGTTGAGCATGACGCGGCACTCGAGGTGCATCTTGACGGCACGCGCAAGGACGCGGCTTTCGATGTCACGGCCGGTGGCGACGAAGTCCTCTGCCGTCATCGCATGGGTGACGCGCTCGGTCTCCTGCTCGATGATCGGCCCTTCGTCCAAATCGGGCGTGACGTAGTGCGAAGTGGCGCCGATCAGCTTCACACCGCGCTCGAACGCCTGGTGGTAAGGCTTCGCTCCCTTGAAGGAGGGCAGGAAAGAATGGTGAATGTTGATGACCTTTCCATAGAGGCGAGTCGATAAGTCGTTGGAAAGCACTTGCATGTAGCGCGCCAGGATGACGAGATCGGCACCGCTGTCGCGGACGAGCTGAAGCAACTGCGCTTCACGCTCTTGCTTGTTCTCCCGGGTTACGGGCCAATGATAGAAGGGAATGCCTTCCTGCTCGGCCGTCCTGGCGCTGTCCGCGTGGTTCGAGACGATCGCCGCTACCTCGGCGTTCAGCCAGCGGACCCTGATCTGGTAGAGCAGGTGAAGCATCGCATGGTCAAACTTCGATACCATGATGATGATCTTCGGCTTGCGGCTGCCATCGAGCAGGCTTGCCTTCATCTCAAAGCGGTCAATGACCGGTGCCAGCACCTTTTCAAGTTCGTCCTTCTCGCGTCCCGGCGGGGCCGCGAAGGCGATACGCATGAAGAACCGGTTAGAGCTGCGGTCCCAATACTGGTTGCTTTCCGCGATATTCGCGCCAATCGACGCAAGTTCGGTGGTCACGGCAGCCACGATGCCCGGCCGATCGTCGCAGGATAGAGTGAGGATGTAGGTGTTCGATGACATGGGCGTTCCGTTCAGGAGAGAGCTTTCTGGAGATCGGGCAGAACTTCAAATAGATCGGCGACGAGGCCGTAATCAGCGACCTGGAAGATCGGTGCCTCCCCGTCCTTGTTGATGGCGACGATCACCTTGGAGTCCTTCATGCCGGCGAGGTGCTGAATGGCGCCGGAAATGCCGCAGGCGATGTAGAGATCGGGCGCCACCACCTTGCCCGTCTGGCCGACCTGCCAATCGTTGGGCGCGTAGCCGGCGTCGACCGCGGCACGCGACGCGCCGACGGCGGCGCCGAGCTTGTCGGCGACGGGAAGGATCACTTCCTTGAACTTCTCTGCCGAACCGAGCGCCCGGCCGCCGGAGATGATGATCTTCGCCGAGGTCAGCTCCGGGCGGTCTGAAGAGGACAGCGCGTCGGAAACGAACCTCGACAAATCGGAAAAAGCGGCTGCCGTCGGGACCTGTTCGACGGCAGCCGAGTCACCCGCCGAAGCGGGGGGGAAGGACGAGGTGCGGACGGTGATGACTTTCTTCACTTCGGTCGTCTGCACCGTCTGGACGGCGTTGCCGGCATAGATCGGCCGCTTGAAGGTGTCGGGCGACACCACCTCGATGATCTCCGACACCTGGGCGACGTCAAGCAGCGCGGCAACCCGCGGCATGACGTTCTTGCCGACCGAGGTGGCGGCGGCAACAACGGTGTCGTAGCTGCCGGCGAGCGAGACGACGAGGGCCGCCAGCGGCTCGGCGAGATTGTGGGCGAGCGAGGCATCCTCGGCGACGATCACCTTGGCGACGCCCGAGAGCTTCGCCGCCTGCTGGGCGACGGCCTCGACGCCGGAACCCGCAACGAGCACATGCACGTCGCCGCCGATCTTGGTGGCCGCCGTCAGCGCCTTCGCCGTCTGGTCGGAAAGGTGGGTGTTGTCGTGGTCAGCCAGAAGCAGAATGGCCATGATGGAATCTCCCTTTCCTTGAACCTTAGAGGACGCCGGCTTCGGTCTTGAGCTTGTCGACGAGCTCGGCGACCGACTTCACCTTGATGCCGGCCTTGCGGCCCGACGGCTCTTCCGTCTTCAAAACCTTCAGCCGCGGCGAAGTGTCGCCGCCAAAGTCGGCCGGGCTCTTCTTGTCGAGCGGCTTCTTCTTCGCCTTCATGATGTTCGGCAGCGAGGCATAGCGCGGCTCGTTCAGCCTGAGATCGGTGGTCACCACCGCCGGCAGCGTCAGTTCCACCGTCTGCAGACCGCCGTCGACCTCGCGCGTCACCTTGGCGCTGCCGTCGGCGATCTCGACCTTGGAGGCAAAGGTGCCCTGGGCCCAGCCGAGCAGCGCCGAGAGCATCTGGCCGGTCTGGTTGGAATCGTCATCGATCGCCTGCTTGCCGACGATGATCAGCCCCGGCTGCTCGGCTTCGGCGACGCCCTTGACGATCTTGGCGACGGCGAGCGGCTCGACCTGGTCCTCGGTCTCGACCAGGATGGCGCGATCGGCACCCATGGCGAGTGCGGTCCTGAGCGTCTCCTCGGCCTTGGCAGGGCCGATCGAGACGACGACCACTTCGCTCGCCTTGCCGGCTTCCTTCAGGCGCAGCGCCTCTTCGACAGAGATCTCGTCGAACGGGTTCATCGACATCTTCACATTGGCAAGCTCGACGCCGGTGCCATCCGCCTTGACGCGGATCTTGACGTTAAAGTCGACGACACGCTTAACCGTGACTAGGATTTTCATCTGGCAGTTCCCCAATTTTCGCAAAGTATGGGTGTTCGCGGCACGAGGTGTGCCGCCTTCCCGCGTTTCAATTCACTGTTGGCCTGGGCTCAGCTTGCCTTTTGCAGCCCTGCGTCAAGAGCCCCAAGGATTCTCTCCACATCGGCTGCGGTGAGGACGAGCGGCGGAGACAGGATAAGATTCGATCCCGAGGTTCTGATCATCACGCCGGCCTCATAGGCTCCTTCATAGACGGCCGCGACCGTATCCTTGGCGGCTGCAGTCTTCTTCGCTCTGTCTGAGACAAGCTCGACTGCGCACATGAGCCCCTTGCCACGCACGTCACCAACGAGTTCGTACTTTTCCCTCAGCGCCCAGAGACCGGCCAAGAGCTGTTCTCCGCGCGCCGCGGCGTTAGCCGCGGTGTTCATGCGCTTCGTCTCCCTGAGCGTCGCGAGCGCTGCCGCGGCCCCGACTGGATGCCCAGAGTAGGTGTAGCCATGGCCGATTGCACCGAACCCGTCCTTGTTGGACTCAAAGGCATCCGCGACGGCTTGCGAAATCATGACCGCGCCGAAAGGAAAATAGCCGTTCGTGATGGCTTTGGCCGTACACATTAGGTCGGGCTTGACGTTCCAGAGACGGGAACCCGTCCACGCCCCGGTGCGGCCGAAGGCAGTGATGACCTCGTCCGCGATAAGCAGAATGCCGTGGCGATCACAGATCTCGCGCATCAGCGGCATGAATGACTCGTGAGGTACGATCACGCCGCCAGCACCCAGCACCGGCTCCATGATCAGCGCCGCGATCGTGTCTGCACCCTGGAAAGCGATCTCGTCTTCGAACTGTCGTGCGATGGCCGCAGCGATCTCCGCCGGATCGTCCGTGTTGAAGGGGTTGCGGTAGGTGTATGGCGCAGGTAGGTGAAATACTCCTGGCAGCAGCGGTTCATAGTTGCGGCGGAAGTTCGAGTTCCCGTTGACTGACGCGCCGCCGAAATGGGTGCCATGATAACCCTTCTTCAGAGCGACGAATTTAGTGCGTTCGGGCTGTCCGTTCACCTTGTGGTATTGCCTCGCAAGCCGGAGGCAGGTTTCGACCGAGTCAGAACCTCCGGACGTGAAGAAGGCGCGGGTGAGCCCGTCCTCCTTGAACCACTCGGTCAGCTCATAGGACAGTTCGATCAACGGAGAGTTCGTGGTGCCGCGGAACGCGGAATAGTAGGGTAGGTCGTTCAACTGATCCGAGATTGCCTTTTTCACCGGATCACAGGAGTACCCGAGATTCACATTCCAGAGCCCGCCGACGGCGTCGAGGACCGTGTAGCCATACACGTCAGTGATCTCCACGCCAGAGGCCGACTGGACGATCTTTGGAGGATGCGCGCGCATCTCGGCTGGATGGGCCATCGGATGCCACACGTGGCGAGCGTTGTTCTCAACAATGAAATTGGTTTCACGCATTGTCATTCTCCAGTTGAGATGCCCAGAAATTCGCAGGCGAGGGCGTAGCTTTCGGAAGGGCGGGTCACGTCAAAATGGACGGTCTGCATGCCGACACTTCGTGCTCCGGTGATGTTTCGGAGCTGGTCGTCGACGAAGACGCACTGTTTGGCGTCAACGCCAAGCGCGCTCGTCACGAAGCCATAGGATCGCGGGTCGGGCTTAAGGACCTTGGTGTAGGTCGCGTCTACGATGACGTCGAAATCTGACAGGAACGGCAGCTTGTCACGAAATCCACTGCCGTAGAAAAGATCTAGTTCATTCGAAAGGATTGCAAGCTTGCGCCCGGCCTTCCTAGCGACCCGGATCGTCGCCAAGGCCTCCGGCCGGATCATCGCCGACGGATCGTCGCCCCTGATGCGCTGCAGGAACGTCGGCAGGTCCTTCCATTCTTCTCCGACCAGGCGTCCGGTCTCGGCTGCTCGAATGTACCAGTAGTCGCGCTCGGAAATCCGGTCGTCCTGCATCTCGAGCCACAGCGGATCCGTTGCCGGATCGAACGGCCCCATCCAGCCGAGCGTCCCCGTCGGCAGGCCGAGAGCCGACTCGCTCTGTCGATGGGTTTCGAAGACCGTTTTCGAGATGACGCCGCCGAAATCAAGGACGAGCGCGCTACACCGTTCCGACACCTTCAAGTTCCTTTCTTGCTCTCAAGACCACGGGGTGTGGTTCAGCACCCAGCGACCGCGTCGCCTCGACCGCAGCCCGAACCACTTCCCCCGCAATCGATCTTTCCGTTTCCTCCGACATCCGTGACGCGACAGAGGCGACAGCGAGCGCGCCGAGGGAGTGCCCTCCGGCACTGAAGATCGGAGCCGCAATGCCGATCACTTCCGTCTCGAAGCTCCGCTCCGCAATCGCGTAGCCGCGGTCTCTGATCTGCGCCATTCGCGCGCGTAGCTTCGCCGGGTCACGCAGTGTCAGTTCGGTGTGAACCGAGAAGTCGCTACCGGAGAGGATAGTTTCCGCGATCTCGGGGCGAGCGAATGCCAGATAGGCAAGGCCCGAGGCAGTCGCGTGGAAAGGAAGCAACTGCGATGGATCGACGAACACGCGGGTCGACCTCACCGGCTCGGCGATAGCGATCGTGATCAGCGCCTCCTCGGACGCGAGACTCGCATGCGCAGTCTCCGAGGTCTGCTGTGCAAGCCGATCGACGAAAGGCTGAAGCACGGAGACGATTGGGAACGTGGCCTCCCTGATCCTCGCGAACCTGAGGACGCTCGCCCCCAATCTATATTTCTTGCTGACGTCATCCTGCTCGATGAAGCCGTGCTTCATCAGGGAAACGAGAATCCGAAGCGTCGTCGCCTTGTCGAGATCCGCTTGCCGGGCAAGCTCGCTCAACCCGAACTCGGGCGCGGTTGTCGTGAAATAGCTCAACAGATTGAACGCCTTATCGACGGTTTTCATAGCGGTCGGTGCTTTGTCGGACTTGGTCGAGGACAAGAGTTTCGCTCCTTCTTGACGGATTACTTGACAGAACTCAGAACATAATGCAAGCTTTTTGAACTGACGGTGATAATAATGAACCGACGCCGGACAGTCAAGTTAAACTGGGAGTTTGCAAATGCGAAAATTGCTTACCTTTGCGCTGACGGCCGCGCTCCTCGGGGGGGCGGCCTTCGCGCCCGCTGCACGCGCGGAATACCCTGAAAGACCGGTGACGTTCATAGTCCCTTGGCCGCCCGGAGACATCGAAGACCAGCTCACGCGTGTGATCGCCGAGGAGATGACCAAGGAGACGGGGGTGCCTGCGAAGGTCGTCAATCGGCCCGGCGGCGGGGCCGTGGAAGGAGCAACCGCGGTCGCTCAGGCGGACGCGGATGGCTACACGATCGGCTCGTTTGTCATCGATGTGCCGACGATGCACATCATCCGCGGCAATGCCACATACAAGCGGGACACCTTCGAGCCGATCGGCATTTTCATGACCTATCCGTTCGCTCTCGTCGCCCTGAAGTCAGCGCCTTACCAGACGCTCACCGAGCTGGCGGACTTCGCCAAGAACAATCCCGTTAAGCTCGCGCATTTCGGCTACGACCTTGTTCCGTCGATGGCGACCTTCGCCGCGGCGAAGAGGCTGGGCTTCAAATTCAGCGCCGATGCGGCCTACGAGATGGTGGACTGCTCTACACTGAAGAATGGCGACGCAGACGTGATGAACACCACGATGGCGCTGGTCATGGCATGCAGGGACGAGATCAACGTGCTTGCGGCCTACACCGAACAGCCGCTCTCCGTCGCGCCCGATGCTCCTCTTCTTTCCTGGGAAGTGCCCGGCCTCGACATCACGCTTTGGAACGGCCTGTTTGTCCCGAAGGGGACGCCGCAGGAGGTCAAGGATAAGATTGCGGCGATCGCGAAGAAGGCGGTGCTTTCCGACAAGGCGAAGGAACTCGCCGCCCCGTCAGGTGCTGGCGTCTACTGGATGGACGCTGCGAAGTCCGCGGAGCGGATCTCCAAGGACTACCAGGAAGCCGAAGAGATCCTGAAGGAAGTCCAGTGACACTCTCAAGGCGTGTCCCGACGGCCACGCCTTTCGAAATGGCAATTTCCTGGAGTTGAGCGATGACCCGCAGCGGACCGCCCGGAACCGAAAATGAAATCATAGAGAGCGACCTCGATGAGGTCGTGCCGCCCGCCGCCCAAGGATTGGCCGCCGTGATCTTCTGCGCGGTTGCCATAGTCCTTATCGGGCTCGCCCCCTTTGCGACCAGGCCGCAGCCGATGGACAAAGGATGGTACTTGGCCCCTATCAACTGGCCTCTGATCAGCCTCGCACTCGCATTGGTCTCGGGTGCGATCTTGAGCTGGCGCTTTTGGGCCTCCTACCGTTCCACTGAAGATCACGACGCATTCCAGCGGGAATCCCTTTGGGCATTCGGTGGCATGGGAGCGGCAATCGAATATAGCGTCTACTTCTGTATCTATCTCGTCGGCGTTAGCTATCTGGGCTTTGCAATCGCCACGGTGCTGTTCCTGCAGTTCGTCGCCTGGCGCTCGGGTCTGCGCGGTCGCAAATGGATGTTGGCCACTCTCGTCGTCGCGATCGGCATCGTCCTCATCTTCAGGCTCGGGATCGATCTGTGGTTCCCGCTCGCGCCAGTCTTCAAATTCCTTCCGGCCTGGGTCGGCAACACCCTCGGGGGCGTCCTGTGATTGAGAGCTTTTTCCTTGGACTAGAACACGTCGCCACCTGGCAGGTTCTGCTGGCGCTGGTCGCCGGCGCGTTGTGCGGGATCGTGGTCGGGGCCATTCCGGGGCTGGAACCCGCTGGAGCGATGGCGATCCTCCTCCCGTTCACCCTGCAAATGGACCCCTTGCCGGGAGTCACAATCCTGTTGGGAGCGTATGGCGGAGCCTGGTATGGTGGCGCAATCCCGGCAATCCTCATCCGCGTCCCCGGCACGCCTGTGAACGTGCTCACGACCTACGACGGCTATCCGATGGCGAGGAAGGGAATGGCTCACCGCGCCCTGTCGATCGCATATTCGTCATCGTTCGTCGGCGGAACGATCAGTGTGCTCGCTCTCGTTCTTCTTGCTCCTTACCTTGCTACCACCGCGGAGAAGTTCGGGGCTCCCGAATACGCGATGATTTCCGTGCTCGCGCTGGTCTCCGTACTGCTTGCGCATCAGAACCACGTCGTCGCGGCGCTCATGTCGCTCGGCTTTGGAATGTTTCTCGGATCCGTCGGCTTCGAGTCGCCGTTCAATACGCAGAGATACACGTTCGACCAGCAATGGCTGCTCGGCGGCGTGCCGATGGTGCCTGTCGTCATTGGCCTGTTCGCCATGTCGCAGGCCTTCGTGCTCCTTCAAACCCCGAGCTATCCGGACCTCGGATCGGATTACCAAGGCGCAAACCGCTTCCGCGGCCTCCTGGAAGTGTTCAAGTATCCAAAAACGGTGATCCGCTCGTCGGGCTTGGGAGTATTTCTCGGGCTCCTGCCAGGCATTGGGGAATTCGGCGCGCAATTCCTCTCATATTCCCTGGCCCGCCGCTTTTCCAAGAAGCCGGAAGAGTTCGGCAAAGGCTCTCCGGAGGGGCTCGTCGCGTCGGAGACGTCGATCAGCGCATGTACTTCAACGGTGCTTGTCCCGCTGCTCTCGCTCGGCATACCTGCCGACCCGCTGATGGCCATGCTGCTCGCCGTTTTCATGGTCCACAACATCGTGCCGGGACCGCAGCTCTTTTCCGAGCATCCGGACTTCATCTCCGGACTGTACATTTCGCTGTTCATCCTCAACGTGGCAATCCTGGGCATCCTGCTCTTCGCAACGAAGTACGTGGTCAGGCTTTCAGGCATCAGCCCGCGCATGATCGGAGCGACCATTCTCGTGCTGGCGCTGATCGGCTCCTACACGCAGAACTATCGCCTCACCGACGCATTGATAACGGTTGTGTTTGCCGTGATCGGGCGCTTCATGCTGCGAAACGGGATCCCGGCATTTCCCCTCGTAATCGGGCTGGTACTGGGGCCGATGCTCGAGGTTCGTCTCAAGCAGTCACTCAGTCTTTCGAACGGCGACCCGATGATCTTCATCGAGCGTCCGATCGCTGCCGTGCTGCTGGCACTCGCTGTGGGGGCCGTGGCCTTCTTCGCCATCGCCCGATCGAGGAGCACCAGCTTGGCAACCGCCGAGGACCATAACCAGAAGGCCTAGACAATGAAGCAGGAACAGATCGACGAACTCCGGAGCATGCCAGTTCCGGAGCAGGCTCTCTTCGTCGGCGGAAATCGACGCCCCGCCGCAAAAGGCGCCAGCCGGGCAGTTGTCTCTCCCCTTGACGGGTCGACGTTGACGAGCTTGGCAGAGGGTGACGCCTCCGATGTCGACGACGCGGTCTCGACAGCGCGAGAAGCATTCAACAGGGGGATCTGGTCCAAGACCTCTCCTGCAGAGCGCAAGAAGGTCATGCACAGGATTGCGGACCTCGTAGAGAGGCACTCTCTCGAGCTGGCGGTACTTGGCGTCCGCGACAACGGGACGGAAATCTCCATGGCCCTCAAGGCCGAGCCGGGGAGCGCCGCGAACACGTTTCGCTACTACGCGGAGCTCATCGACAAAGTCTATGGCGAGATCGCGCCGACGGCGAACTCGGTGCTCGGACTCGTCCACCACGAGCCCGTCGGCGTTGTAGGTGTCATTGTGCCTTGGAACTTCCCGCTCATGATCGGGGCTTGGAAGATCGCCCCCGCGATCGCCGCAGGCAATTCCGTGATCGTCAAGCCATCAGAGGTCGCCTCGCTCTCCTCGCTCCGTCTGGCGGAGCTCTGCTCCGAGGCGGGCCTTCCGGACGGCGTTCTCAACGTGATCACCGGGCGCGGCTCGGTCGTCGGCGAGGCGATGGGCCTGCACCCCGACATCGATGTACTGGCGTTCACGGGATCCGGAAACGTTGGCCGGCGGCTGCTCGAATACTCCGCACGCTCCAACCTCAAGCGGATCTACCTCGAATTGGGGGGCAAGTCACCCAACATCGTATTCGCGGACGCGCCCGACCTCGACCAGGCGGCCAAGACCGCAGCATACGGCATCTTCCGAAACTCCGGCCAAGTGTGCGTCGCGGGGTCCCGGCTGCTCGTCGAACGGTCCATTCACAAGGAATTCGCTGAGAAGGTTTCCGCCATTGCCGCGGAGATGAAGGTCGGCGACCCGCTGGATCTGGCGACCGAAGCCGGAGCCGTCGCCAGCGAGGACCAGCTCCAGAAGAATCTCGAGCATGTCGCCACAGCCCAGGCGCAAGGCGCTGAACTGAGGACCGGGGGAAACCGGATACTGCAGGCGACGGGAGGCTACTTCATGGCTCCGACCGTATTCGACGGCGTCAGGCCTGAAATGACCCTGTTCCAGGAGGAGGTCTTCGGCCCCGTCCTTGCCATCACTCCCTTCGATGACGAGGCCGACGCAGTCCGCATCGCAAACTCCACCGCCTACGGGCTGGCCTCCGGTGTCTGGACGGCGAACCTTTCACGGGCGCATCGGATGGTGCGGGCGGTCCGGGCGGGGATAGTCCACGTCAACACCTACGGCGGATCCGACATCACGGTTCCGCTTGGAGGGGTAGGCCAGTCAGGCAACGGCCACGACAAGTCGCGCCACGCGCTGGACAAGTTTCTCGATCTCAAGACGGCATGGATGCAACTATGATGACCGAAATCGCACGACAGAAATCACTCCCGGACAAGGCTCCAGTCGTCGTCATCGGCGGCGGCATCATCGGGGTGTCGACACTTTATCATCTGGCAAAACGCGGCGTGAGCGGCGCTGTGCTGCTAGAGAGGAAGCAGCTCGCCAGCGGGACCACTTGGCACGCCGCGGGCATCGTGGGCCAGCTCAGGGAGTCGAGCGCTCAGACCAATCTCTCAAAGTACACGGCGCGGCTGTTCAACGAACTCGAGGCGGAGACGGGGCAGGCGACTGGCTACAAGCAGAACGGCACCATCCATCTTGCGCTTTCAGATGTTCGCTTAGAGCAGCTCCGGCGCAATCACGACCACGCGCGGCGGATGCAGATCGAGAGCCACATGCTATCCGTGGAGGCTCTGAAGGAGCAGTGGCCGCTGATAAACTACGAGGGAGTGCTTGGGGGCTTTTTCGTCCCGTCTAACGGACAGGTGAATCCGTTGGATGTCACCCAGGCGATGGCGAAGGGAGCAAAGCAGAACGGGGCGCTGATTTTCGAGAACACGTCGGCGACTAGAATCCTGACAAGGAACGGCCGGGTGATCGGCGTCGAGACCGATCGCGGCGTCGTCGCGACCGAAAAGGTCCTTCTGGCCGGAGGGATGTGGACAAGCAGGTTCGCGAAGGCGCACGGCGTCACGGTGCCGCTCCACGCCGCAGAACACTTCTACATTGTCACCGAGGCCATCGAGGGGCTGCCGCGCACTCTGCCGGGGCTGGTCGTGATCGAGGAGAGAACCTACTGGAAGGAGGACGCGGGCAAGCTGCTCATCGGCGGCTTCGAGTCCAGGGGAAAGGCCTGGGGACGTGACGGCATCTCGGATAGCTTTGAATTCGACGAACTTCCCTTTGACATGGAGCATGTCGAGCCCGTTCTCGAGACGATCTTCAACCGTATGCCCGCGCTCGCGGAAATGGGCATCCAGACCTTCTTCAACGGTCCCGAGAGCTTCACGCCGGACGGACGACCCTACATCGGGCCGGCTCCGGAAATGCCCGGACTTTTCATAGCGGCGGGCATGAACTCGAATGGCATCCTGAATTCCGGTGGCGTCGGCTACACGATGGCCGAATGGCTCACAGACGGCTATCCGAGCCGGGGCATGGCATCCATGCTCGCGTCACGGGCGCATCCGTTCCAGGCGAACGCAGCGTACAATGCGGAACGAGTGACCGAAGCCGTTGGGCTGCACTGGGGCCTACATTGGCCGGGGCGGCAGATTGAAACCGCCCGCGGAATCAGGCGGGTGCCTCTCCACGACCGGCTAGAATCCGCCGGAGCGGTGTTCGCCGAGCGAATCGGATGGGAGGTGCCCATGTACTTCGATCCGGCGGGTTCCGGGTGGCCGACGAAGGCCTCTCTCGGCTGGCAGGACTGGTCTGCTGCCGTGGCAGCCGAGTGCATCGCGGCCCGAGACGACGCGGTCCTGCTAGATCAGTCGATGTACGGCAAGATTCTCGTGCAGGGACCCGACGCGGTCAAAGCGCTAAACATGGTCTGCGGCGCGCAGATGGACGTGCCCACGGGGACCTCTGTCTACACCCAGTTCCTGAATCCGCGCGGCGGGATCGAAGCGGATGTCACGGTGACTCGCATCGCCGAAGAGAGATTCCTGATCGTCACGGGCCACCCCAGCCAGATCCGAGACCGCGCATGGCTCGAAGCCCACGCGGATCCATCCTGGAGGTTCGAAGTCTTCGACGCGACATCCTCCTATTCGCTGCTGACCGTACACGGTCCGAAAGCGCGCACGGTCATCGCGTCGATCACGACCGAGGACGTTTCCAACGAGGCGTTTCCGTTCGGGGCCGCGCGCGAACTCGACCTTGCCTATGCGCGCGCCTGGGTAATCCGCCGCTCCTTCCTTGGTGAGCTCGGCTACGAGCTGCTGGTACCGACGGAATTCACTGCCGGAGTGTACGAGGCTCTACTCGTGGCCGGGAAGCCTCATAATCTGCGGCACATCGGCATGTTCGCCATGAACAGTTGCCGCCTCGAGAAGGCGTTCCGACACTTCGGACACGACATCGGCGAGGATGACACGCCCTTCGAAACCGGCCTCGGATTCGCGGTCGATCTGAGCAAAGAACAATTCCTCGGGCGGGAAGTTCTTGAGGCGCAGAAAGCGCAGGGGCCTGCAACCAAGTTTAGGACGGTCTGCGTGTCGGTCGAGAGCGCGTCCGCGCTGGAGGGTCCCTACCTCATTCACAACGAGCCGGTCTGGCGCGATGGCGAGCTCGTGGGCCATGTCACCTCGGGAGGTTGGGGCTTCAGGCTCGAACGAATGGTCGGCCTTGCCAGCCTGCATCGTGCCGACGGCGTCACGAAGGCGTGGTTGGACGAGGGCGGTTTCGAGGTCCAGATCGCCGGAGAAATGTGTCCGCTGACGGTGCAACTGCAGCCATTCTACGATCCGAAAGGCGAGCGGATGCGCGCTTGATCACACAAGCACAATAAAATGAGTGGGAACAAAATCATGACTGACAAGACCATCCTGATAGTCGGAACATACGACACGAAGTCCGACGAGCTGCGGTATCTGGAGGAGCGCATCCGCAGCCAAGGCGGAGCCGTGCTGACAATGGACGTCAGCGTCCTCGGCGACGCCGTCGGTCCGGTCGACTTCACGAAGCACGACGTCGCGGCTGCGGCGGGCTCGACGATCGAGGAAGTGATCAATTCCGGCGACGAAAACAGCGCGATGCAGATCATGGCGGCGGGAGCGTCCGTGCTCACGGCGAGGCTGCATGCCGAAGGCAGAATCGATGGCCTGATCGCCATGGGGGGCACGATGGGCACGGACCTTGCGCTGGACTGCGCACAGGCGCTGCCGCTGGGCGTCCCGAAATATGTCATTTCGACGGTATCGTTCTCGCCGCTCATTTCGGCGGACCGCCTCTCGCCTGACATCCAGATGATCCTGTGGGCCGGAGGCCTCTACGGGCTGAACTCGATCTGCAAATCCTCGTTGAGCCAAGCCGCGGGAGCGGTTCTCGGAGCGGCGCGGGCAGCGGAGCCTCCGGCCCGGAGCCGCCCGGTGATCGGAATGATGAGCCTGGGAAGCTCCTGCCTTTCCTACATGAAGACCCTAAAGGGCCCCCTGGAGGAGCGCGGCTTCGAGGTGGCAGTGTTCCACGCCACAGGCATGGGCGGCATGGCCTTCGAGAAGCTGGCCGCTGAGGGCTACTTCGCGGTGGTCATGGACTTCGCGCTGCCCGAGCTCGGGAACCTCCTAGTCGGTTCGGTGATAAACGGCGGAAAGAACCGTCTGCTCTCGGCAGGACAGAAGGGCGTTCCCCAACTCGTCGCCCCCGGCTGCGTCGATCTAATCGATTTCGCGAGCTGGCAGGAAATTCCGGCACGGTTTGCAGATCGCCCGTACCACGCCCACAACAGGCTGATCGCCTCCGCGGCACTCACTGCGGAAGAACGGAGGGAAACGGCCAGGGAAATCGGGAAGCGCCTCTCCCAGGCGAAAGCTCCGGTCCACGTCATCCTGCCGAACCAGGGCATCGAGGAGTGGGACAGGGAAGGGCAGCCGGCACACGATCCCGAAGGGCTGACCGCCTTCCTCGACGAGATGCGGAGCGCAATCCGCGCCCCGGTGGAGCTGAGCGAGATCGATGCGCACATCAACGACCCGGCGTTCACCGAAACCGTTCTCAAGATCTTCGATGACTGGGTGCGCCGCGGAATCATCCGGAAAGCCGTGTGAGGTCAGCCGCCATGACATTGGATCCACGCTACAGCGTTCTCTTCGAACCCGTGAAGATCGGACCGGTCACCGCGCCTAACCGCTTCTTCGCGGTGCCCCACGCGACGGGGCATTCGCCCCTGATGCCCAACGGGTCGATAGCCATGCGCGCTATGAAGGCAGAGGGCGGCTGGGGCACCGTTGCGATGCAGCTTGCCGAGATCGATCCGTCCTCGGATATATCGAACCTGCCTATCGAAAAGTTCTGGGACGAGACCGATATCGCTAGCCACGCGAGGCTGACCGCGAGGATCCGCGAGCACGGAGCGCTGTCGGCGATCGAGATCGCGCACAGCGGACTGCGCTCGCGAGGCCTCGCCAACGGCTACCCCGTGCTCGGCCCGTCAAGTCTTCCCGTCCTGAAGCCCGAGGTTCCCGTCCAGGCGAAGGCAATGGACAAGGAGGACATCCGGTCGCTTCGCAGGAGCTACCGCGCCGCTGTGCAGCGGGCCAAGGAGGCGGGATACGACATCGTTTACGTCTACGCGGCTCATGACGCGTCTGTTCTGTGGCATTTCCTAACACCCGCCTACAACTTCCGGACGGATGAGTACGGAGGAAATTTCGAGAACCGCGTCCGCTTGCTCCGCGAGGTGCTGGAGGAGACCAAGGAGGAAGCGCGGGACGAGATCGCCGTGGCGATCCGGTTCGCGGTCCATGAGCTGTCCGGCCCCAGGGCGATCCTGAGCACGGGTGAGGGGAGGGACGTTGTCGAGCGCCTTGCCGAGCTTCCAGACCTTTGGGACGTCAACGTGTCCGGCTGGAGCCGCGACTCTGGGACGTCGCGCTTCGACCCGGAAGGCGCGCAGGAAGAGTTCACCAGCTTCGTCAAGACCGTGACCAGCAAGCCGGTCGTCGGCGTCGGCCGCTTCACGTCGCCTGATGCAATGGTGAGCCAGATCCGGCGGGGCGTGCTCGACCTGATCGGAGGTGCCCGTCCATCGATCGCGGATCCGTTCCTGCCGAACAAGATCAAGGATGGTCGAGTCGACGAGATACGCGAATGCATCGGCTGCAACATCTGCGTTGCGTCGGATGCCTATTCGATCCCCCTGCGCTGCACCCAGAACCCGACGATGAGCGAGGAGTGGCGTCGTGGGTGGCATCCGGAGCGAATTCCAGCCGCGCCAGAGCCGAAAAACCTCCTCGTCGTGGGGTCAGGTCCAGCGGGACTGGAGTGCGCCTTCACGCTCGCGCGCGCCGGGCACCAGGTTACCGTAGCGGACAAGTCAACCGAGCTAGGCGGACGCGTGTCAAAGGAAAGCCGTCTAAAAGGCCTCTCCGCATGGAGCCGGGTGCGCGATTACCGTCTCTATCAATTGCAGCAGATGGCGAACGTCGATCTCTATCCCGAGAGCGAGGCGACGGCTGACGACGTAGCCGATTTCGGAGCCGACCACGTTTTCGTCGCGACGGGCTCCCACTGGAGGGATGATGGACTCGGCCGGAGCCGCTACACCGCTATCCAGGGATTCCGCGGCAACGCCCTGACGCCGGACCACATCCTCGACGGAGGGATCATTGCCGGATCGGTGGTCGTCTATGACGACGATCACTACTACATGGGCAATGTCCTCGCCGAGCACCTCGCCGCGCTTGGGTCCGAAGTGCATCTCGTCTGTCCGCTGCCATCTATCGCCGGGTGGATGGGCTACACGCTGGAGCAGCCGCGCGTCATTGCAGCGCTGATGGAAGCCGGCGTGAAGATGTACCCGAACACCACGGCCATCGGCTGGGAGGACGGCGTTCTCCGCATCAAACGCAGTGACACGTACGAGGAACTTCAGCCCATTAGGGTCGACAACCTTCTCACGGTGACCGCAAGGCTGCCGAACGACGCGCTTGGGCAAGCAATCAGGAAGTCCGGCTCCGTCGGCTGCACTGTCATCGGGGATGCCGTCGCTCCGGGCATCATCCAGTCGGCGGTGTTCTCAGGACACAAGGCCGCCAGGGAATTTCTTGGCACCGAACCGGAGAACAGGATCTTCCGGCGCGAGACGCCGAAGCTGTTCGTCTAGGAAGGAGATCGCATTGGACCCGGTGAACTCGGCATATCTCGACGAGCTGAGGGCGGCTCACTTCGGAGAACTGGTCGGCGACCTTCTCTTTCGAAGACTTTGCGACCGCTATCCTGAACATTCGAGCAAGCTCCATGAGCTTGCGCGCCTCGAGGCGAGCGTCGGCGACCTCCTGGAAGGCGTCCTGGCGCGACACCGCGTGGAGCCCGAACCGACGGAGCGCGTCGAAGCCCTGACTCATCAGCTTTTCGACGATCTCGGCGATGCCGACTGGGACGCCTTTCTGGCTCGGCTTCGCGACGTGGTCGTTCCCTTCGTGGAGCGCTTCGATCGGCTGCATGATGCAGGTCCGGCCGAGGATCGGAACACGTTGCGCATTCTCCGCGACCATGAGCGGGCGCTGTTGCGCTTTCTCGATGCCGAGATCCGGCGCGAGGACGGATTGCAGCCGGTAGAACGGGTGCTGGCGGAACTCGCCGAAGTTCGCTTCGCAGGGAGGCAGAGTTAAATGCGACAGCGCGTGAAATCGGCATGGTTGGATGTCACGGCGAGCCTCCTGCAAGGGCCGATGGGTCGACAAAGCGGCTTTCGATCGCCGCGAGCCCGAGTTCGATCGCCGACATCAACTCAGGGCCCATCGCCCGCTGAAGCTCTGCCTGATATTCGAGGGCGGCGGACGAAAGCTCCTGGTAAGTCCGCACTCCCAATGCCGTCAGTTCGAGATGTTCGATCCTGCGGTTCGAGGCGTCCTCCCGCCTCCTCAACCAACGGCGTTTTTCGAGAGCGAATACGGCGCGGCTCACCTTCGTCTTGTGCATGCCGGAGTGCCCGCCGATCTGCGTTGCCGTCAGACTCCTGTAGGCACCCAAGGCAGCCAGCGTCCGCCACTCGGGCCGTGTCATTCCGTGCATCCGCTTGTAGTGCTCGGCGAAACGAAGGCTCACCGCCTCCGCGGCCCGATTGAGCCTGAAAGGCAGGAAGCGATCCAGATCGAAAAAATTCTCCATTGACCAGCCTTGATGGTTACAAATGTGACAGTTACGAGCGCAACGAAATGCTTCTAACGTCGCGCAAGAGGAGTTGCAAACAGATGTCGAGCGCAGCAAGCCAGAACAGCCTCCAATACATGCCGGGTTTCGGAAATGACTTCGAGACGGAGTCGCTGCCCAGCGCTCTGCCTCAGGGACAGAACAGTCCGCAGAAGTGCAACTACGGTCTCTATGCCGAGCAGCTTTCAGGCTCACCGTTCACCGCGCCGCGTGGCACGAACGAACGTTCCTGGCTCTACAGAATTCGGCCAAGCGTGCGCCACACGCGCCGCTTTTCGAACGCCAGCTATCCTTTGTGGAAGTCCGCGCCTTGCCTCGACGAACACTCTCTGCCGCTGGGCCAGCTTCGCTGGGGTCCGATCCCCGCTCCCGAAGAGGCATTGAACTTCCTGGAAGGTGTGCGGACCATGACCGCCGCCGGCGATGTGATGACCCAGGTCGGCATGGCCGCGCACGCCTACGTGTTCAACGAGGATATGGTCGATGACTACTTTTTCAACTCCGACGGTGAACTGCTCATCGTGCCCCAGGTGGGAACGCTCAGGGTATTCACCGAGATGGGGATCATGGACGTGGAGCCCTCGGAGATCTGCCTCGTCCCGCGGGGCATGATGTTCAAGGTCCTGCGCGTTGGCAACGCGGACGTCTGGCGCGGCTACATCTGCGAAAACTACGGGGCGAAGTTCACGCTGCCGGACCGCGGACCGATCGGCGCGAACTGCCTGGCCAATCCTCGGGACTTCAAGACACCTGTTGCCGCGTTCGAGGACAAGGAGACTCCCTGCAGGGTGCACGTGAAGTGGTGCGGGAAATTCTTCGTGACCGAAATCGGCCACTCGCCCCTCGACGTGGTCGCGTGGCACGGCAACTACGCGCCGTTCAAATATGATCTGCGGACCTTTTCCCCGGTCGGCGCGATCCTCTTCGATCACCCGGATCCATCTATCTTCACGGTGCTGACCGCGCCGACGGAAGAGGCGGGCACGGCCAACGTCGACTTCGTGATCTTCCCGCCGCGCTGGATGGTGGCCGAACACACATTCAGGCCGCCCTGGTACCACCGCAACATCATGAGCGAGTTCATGGGCCTCATTCATGGCCAGTACGATGCGAAGGAGGAGGGGTTCGTTCCGGGTGGGATGAGCCTTCACAACATGATGCTGCCGCACGGGCCCGATGCGTCAGGTTTCGAAAAGGCGTCCAGCGGCGACCTGAAGCCCGTCAAGCTGGACCACACGATGGCCTTCATGTTCGAGACGCGTTTTCCTCAGCAACTGACCAGATACGCGGCAGAGCTCGAGACGCTGCAGGACAACTACCTCGAATGCTGGGATGGTCTGGAGCGGAAGTTCGACGGAACCGCCGGGGTGAAATGAAGCTGGGATTGGAAAGACAATGAAACTCGCAACACTCAAGGACTCGACCCGAGACGGCAAACTCGTTGTCGTCTCTAAGGATCTGACGCGCTGCTCGGAGGTCGGGCATATCGCGCGCACGCTCCAATCCGCGCTCGATGATTGGGCGCATGCGAGCCCAAGGTTGGCGCGTGTCGCGGAAGGACTCGAGAACGGGTCTCAGCCCTTCACGCGGTTCCACGAGCATGAGGCAGCTTCGCCGCTCCCCCGCGCATACCAGTGGGCCGACGGATCGGCATACGTGAACCATGTCGAGCTGGTGCGCAAAGCTCGCAATGCCGAGCTGCCCGCGTCGTTTTGGACCGATCCGCTGATGTATCAGGGAGGATCGGACAGCTTTCTCGCGCCGCGTGATCCGATCCGGATGGCGGACGAGGCCTACGGCATCGACATGGAAGCAGAAGTCGCAGTCATCGTCGACGACGTGCCCATGGGAGCGACCCCCGACCAAGCGCGCGAGGCGGTCCGCCTGGTGATGCTCGTCAACGATGTCTCGCTACGGGGCCTGATTCCAGGCGAACTTGCCAAGGGTTTCGGCTTCTTCCAGTCAAAGCCGTCGTCGGCGTTCTCACCCGTAGCGGTGTCGCCCGACGAGCTGGGCGACGCATGGGACGGCGGCAAGCTGCACCTGCCGCTGCTCGTCAGCCTCAACGGCCAGCCGTTCGGCAGGGCGAATGCGGGCCGGGACATGACATTCGACTTCGGAGAGTTGATCGCGCACGCCGCCAAGACGCGGCCGCTGGCCGCCGGATCCATCATCGGTTCGGGGACGGTCTCGAACAAGCTCGACGGGGGGCCGGGAAAATCGATCGCGGACGGCGGACACGGCTACTCGTGCATCGCCGAGATTCGAATGATCGAGACGATCGAGACCGGCTCTCCGAGAACGCCGTTCATGAAGTTCGGCGACAGCGTCCGCATCGAGATGAAGGACCAGTCCGGACGATCGATCTTCGGCGCGATCGAGCAGGCGGTCGAGAGATACAAGGCGGCTTGATCATTTCCGGCCGCCCGACCAAACAGAATAAGGAGACTAACAAGTGGCAAAGGCATTCGCATCGCAGGGCGACCTGGCTGAAAAGAAGATCTCGTTCACCGAGGTCGGCCGTGACCTCTGGGCATTCACTGCGGAGGGAGACCCCAACACCGGGGTTATCATCGGCGACGACGGAGTGATGATCGTGGACGCGCAAGCCACCCCCCGACTTGCGAACAAGGTGGTCGAGAAGGTTCGCACCGTCACCGACAAGCCGATCAAGTACGTGGTTCTGACGCACTATCACGCCGTCCGCGTTCTGGGGGCGTCGGCATACGGAGCTCAGCAGGTCTTCATGTCCGATAAGGCGAGGGCCATGGTCGTGGAACGCGGCCAGCAGGACTGGGAGTCTGAATTCCAGCGCTTCCCTAGACTGTTCCAGGGTCACGAGAGCATTCCTGGGCTGACCTGGCCAACCATGACCTTCAAGGATCGCATGACGGTGTTTATGGGCGGGCGCCGCGTCGACCTCATGCATCTTGGCCGCGCGCACACGGCCGGCGACATCGTCGCACATGTGCCGGATCAAAACGTGATGTTTACAGGCGATATCGTCGAGTATCACTCGGCCTGCTACTGCGGGGACGCCCACTTCAATGACTGGCCCGCCACAATTGAGGCGATTCGGGCATTCGACGTCGACGCCATCGCACCCGGGCGCGGGGACGCTTTGCAGGGCAGGGACTTGGTCCGGAAGGCGCTCGACAACACGGCCGACTTCGTCCGCTCAACTTACCGTCCCGTTGCGCGTGTGGCATTGGGCGGGGGCACGCTGAAGCAGGCCTGGGATGCCTGCCGCGCCGAATGCGACCCCAAGTACTCGACCTATGCCATCTACGAGCATTGCCTGCCGTTCAATGTCGCCAGAGCCTACGACGAGGCTCTCGGGATCGACACGCCGAGAATCTGGACCGCCGAACGCGACCGCGAGATGTGGGATGCCCTGCAGGGTTAAAGACAGGAGGATTGGGAGGCAGAATGAGCAGAATTTTTGAAACGCCCCTCTATCCGTATCGACGGTCGAAGGACCAGGACACGGTCAGGGCGGTGCGTCACCCGGTGGTGGTTGTAGGCGCGGGTCCGGTCGGGCTCGCGCTGGCGATCGACCTGACCACCCAGGGGGTGCCGGTCGTCGTGCTCGACGACAACGACAAGGTCAGTTTCGGGTCGCGGGCGATATGCTTCGCCAAACGCACCCTGGAGATAATGGACCGGCTGGGTTGCGCGGATTCGATGGTCGAAAGGGGCGTACAATGGAGCCTTGGCAAGGTCTACTTCGACGAACGCCAGGTCTTCGAATTCAACCTGCTGGCTGAGGGCGGGCACAAGCGCCCCGCGTTCATCAATCTCCAGCAGTACTATCTCGAGCATGAGCTGGTGGCACGCCTCCGTGCTCTCGCGGAGGAAGGCATGGCCATCGACCTCCGCGGCAACAACAAGGTGACGGCGGTCCGGCGGACCGCTGACGGCGTGCAGCTCACAGTCGACACACCCCAGGGGCCGTATGAAATCGAGGCCGACTGGCTCGCGGCTTGCGACGGAGCGAGCTCGCCCGTGCGGCGCGCGCTTGGATTGGATTTCGTCGGGCGCGTCTTCGAAGACAACTTTCTGATCGCCGACATTGTGATGGAGGGAGGCGCCGAATCTCCGGTGGAGCGGCGATTCTGGTTCGATCCCCCCTTCAACCGCGGCCAGTCCGCGCTGCTGCACAAGCAGCCGGACAACGTCTGGCGGGTGGACCTGCAGCTCGGCTGGAACATCGACAAGGCCGAGGAATCGAAGCCGGAACGGGTGATCCCGCGTCTGAAGGCGTTTCTGGGCGAGGACGCAAGGTTCGAACTCGAATGGGTTTCTATCTATACGTTCCAGTGCCGTCGCATGGAGAAGTTCAAGCACGATCGGGTGATCTTCGCCGGCGACAGTGCTCATCAGGTATCGCCGTTCGGCGCGCGTGGTGCCAATTCCGGAATCCAGGATGCGGACAATCTCGCCTGGAAGCTCGCACTCGTCTTGCAGGGCAAAGCTCCGGAATCATTGCTCGACAGCTACGACCTCGAGCGCAGGCAGGCGGCGGACGAAAACATTCTGCATTCGAGCAGATCGACCGATTTCATCACGCCGAAGTCGGAGACGAGCCGTCTGTTCCGGGATGCCGTGCTGGACCTCTCCGAGCATTTCCCCGCGACACGGCCCATGGTGAATTCCGGCAGGCTGTCTTTGCCCAGCGTGTATGACGGATCACCGCTAAACGGACCCGACTGCGAGGGCATGCCTTCGCGGACGCGGCCCGGCGCCCCCGCCTGCGACGCCCCCGTATCCGGTGGCTGGCTGCTCGACCGCCTTGGTGGACGGTTCCAACTGCTGACCATCGAATGCGACGCGCCGGAGCACCTCGAAATCGAAGGCATCGGCGTCGAGCGCCTGGCGATGTCCGCCACTGGCCAGGAGGAGCTGCGGACACGCTGGCTCGGCTCGGCCGAAAGCGCCGTGTATCTGCTGCGCCCCGACCAGCACGTCGTCGGTCGCTGGCGCTCGTTTGACCGGGAAGCGGTTCGATCCGCTGTCCTCAGAGCTGTCGGGAGGTGAAGGTGGCAGAGCTGATCGTCAATCCAAACATACCGGACCCGGATGATTTTTACGCCGAGCTCCTCGCTGCGCACGAAGGGCGGGCCAAGGCGGAGAGCGACGCGTTCAACGCTCGCCTCATCCTGCTTCTTGCCAACCACGTCGGAGACCGGACGGTTCTCACGCAGGCCCTGGAAGCGGCCGCCCGGAGCAGGAATGTCGATGAGTGAAATCGTCCTCTACGACTACTGGCGCTCGTCGGCGAGCTACAGGGTTCGGATCGCCCTCAACCTTCTCGGTCTCCCGCACAGCTCGGTCTCCGTGAACCTCCTCGACCACTCCCACAGGAGCGAGGCGCACCTCCAGCGCAATCCCCAGGGCCTGGTGCCGGTGCTGGATGTCGACGGAGTCATGTTGACGCAGTCGCTCGCCATTATCGAGTACCTTGCCGAGACGCAACGCTCGAAACTGCTCCCGGCCGATCCCTTGGGAAGGCATCGTGTCCGCGCGCTCTCCCATGCAATCGCCATGGACATCCATCCCATCTGCAACATGGGGGTGGCGGCCCACGTGATGAAGATCACAGGGGCCGGCGAGGAGGCGCGTGGCGCGTGGATGCGGAAGTTCATAGGCGAGGGACTGCATGCATTCGAGTGGATGCTGGACCATCCGTTAACCGCTGCCTACTGTCACGGAGACGGTCCGACGATGGCCGACGTATGCCTCGTGCCCCAAGTTTACAACGCCGAGCGGTGGGGCGTGGAGCTTGCCAGTATGCCTCGGGTGTCGGCGATTGCCGAACGATGCCGACCACTGCCCGCGTTCGCTGCCGCTCACCCGGACGCCGTGAAACCAGCCTGACCAAACGAGTAGTCGAAACGCCATGAATCCACTCAAGCCATTGTGGACGCCCACGTCCTATGCCCTCGAGCACAGCCCTATGGCGGTGTTCATGAAACGCTGCAGCGAGAAATCCGGGCGCGTCTTTGACGACTATGGCGACTTCCACGCCTGGTCCGTCAGCAACATGCGTGAGTTCTGGTCCGAGGTCTGGGATGAATGCGACCTCATCGGCGAAAGAGGAGCCGAGGTTCTGGTGGATGGCTATGACATGCGGCTGGCCCGCTTCTTTCCCGGAGCAAAACTCAACTTCGCGGAGAACCTCCTCCGCAAGCGGGGACCCGGACCCGCCTTGATCTTCCGTGGCGAGGATAGGGTCAGCTACAGCCTCACGTGGGACGAGCTGCATGGGTTGGTGTCGAGGTTGCAGCAGGCGCTGAGCGCATTGGGCGTTAGCCGCGGCGACAGGGTCGTGGCAATGCTCCCGAACCTGCCCGAGACCATCGCTCTGATGCTTGCCACGGTCTCGCTGGGTGGGGTCTGGGCTTCATGCTCGCCGGATTTCGGCGTGAGCGGGGTCCTCGATCGGTTCGTACAGGTGGAGCCTAAGCTGTTCCTTGCGTGCGACGGCTACTGGTACAACGGAAAGAAACAGGACGTCGGCGATAAAGTCAGGAAAGTGGCGGCCAGTCTGGCAGTTCCCGTCGTCATCGTGCCGTATGCGGGCGACGCCGAGATCTTGGCGGCTTCCGTCGCGGGAGCGGTCACGCTCCCGCGCCTCATCGGCGAATTCCAGCCGCGGGCCGTGGCTTTCGACAGGGTGCCGTTCTCTCACCCCCTCTGCATACTCTTTTCATCGGGCACCACGGGCGCGCCGAAATGCATCGTGCATTCCGTCGGCGGCACGCTGTTGCAACACCTCAAGGAGCACAGGCTCCACTGCGGACTGGGCGATGGGGAGCGCCTGTTCTACTTCACGACATGCGGATGGATGATGTGGAACTGGCTGGCCAGCGGGCTCGCGCTTGGCGCTACGCTTTGCCTATACGACGGATCGCCGTTCTATCCGGGGCCGGGCGTGCTCTTCGACTATGCCGAGCAGGAACGGGTTTCCGTCTTTGGCACCTCGGCCAAGTACATCGACGCGGTGCGGAAGAGCGGCTGCAGGCCGGCCGAAACGCATGACCTCTCGGCCATGCGTCTCATGGCGTCCACCGGGTCGCCGCTGTCGCCGGAAGGCTTCGCATTCGTCTACGAAGCGATCAAAGGAGACGTTCAACTCGCCTCGATATCCGGTGGCACGGACATCGTGTCCTGCTTCGTCCTCGGCAATCCGCTGAAGCCGGTCTGGTCGGGGGAGATCCAGGGGCCAGGCCTCGGTATGGCCGTCGATGTGTGGGACGATACTGGATACCCCGTCCGCCAGCGGAAGGGAGAACTCGTCTGCACGAAGGCGTTCCCATCGATGCCGATCATGTTCTGGAACGATCCGGGCGGCGAGAAGTACGGCGCGGCCTACTTCGGCCGCTTCAACAACGTCTGGTGCCACGGGGATTTCGCGGAGTGGACCGAGCACGACGGTATCGTGATACACGGTCGCTCGGACGCCACGCTCAATCCGGGCGGTGTCCGCATTGGAACAGCGGAGATCTACAACCAGGTCGAGCGGATGGACGAGGTCGTCGAGGCCCTTTGCATTGGCCAGGAGTGGGACGGCGACGTTCGCGTCGTCCTTTTCGTCCGCCTGGCGGAAGGCATTCACCTCGATGCAGATCTTGAACAGGCGATCAGGACACGCATCAGGACAGGGGCTTCGCCACGGCATGTCCCGGCGAAGATATTAGCAGTGGCGGACATTCCCCGCACCAAATCCGGAAAGATCGTCGAATTGGCCGTCCGGGAAACGGTGCACGGGAGACCGGTCAAGAACAAGGATGCCTTGGCAAACCCCGAGGCTCTGTCGCTGTTCGAGAACCTCGAATCGCTGCGCACCTGATCGGTCCGGGTGGTACCGACAGAGCGCGTCATGGAGCCCATTCAGGGATCGCTGTCGGGTCATTCGCCCCGGCAGGGACCGCGCGCGTGGGACGGCGGAAATCACAGTGGCTAGCAACGCACTGCAATGGTTGCACATATGCTGCGGTGCATGCACAATTTGAAGTCTCGAAAGAGTTACCAATTTACTTCCTGGTTGTTACAGCGCCGATTTGCTTTTGCAGCAAACGCATCACGAATATGTTTTTGTCCCGATTGTGCGGAGAGCACGGGCTGAATCCAAACGTCAGCACTTCCGGCACGGCGATACTCGATCGCACGAGCCCACAGGCACTTATCAAAGTGACAGGGGATGCGCCCGCTCTCCCAAGGCAATCTGGAGGACTAGCATGGGGAATGACAGCTTAGGGGCAGGCACCAGCGTCTACTTCTTCGTTCGTAAGGCAGCCGCCTCCAATGGAGAGCAAAGTTAACTCAACAGCCCTTGTGCAAAGACTTACAGGTTCCGTCATTTCATCGAATTCGATGCCCGTGCGCCATGACTGAAGAAACGCGTGGCAGGTCGGAAGCAGCGACATCATCCTTACCAAGCTTGGCGGATGGGTTGCCTTCGACATACCACCGTTATGTAGGGGGCGTTCCATCAATGCGAGCAAGATATAAGTGGCGCAGAAAGGAAAGCGGAAATTGGATAAAATGTCCTCTGGGCCGAGGGTTCGCTGTTGTCCTGCTATAGCAATCTGACGAAAGAGAACAGCCCCTGCGGCAAAAGCATCTGCATCCCTTTCTAAGCAACGTGAGACCTCAGGATCCTCTGCGCTAAGCGTATCTTCAGACATCTCGACTTCATCGTTATCGAATTTATCGGGGTCGAGATTGGGCGCGTAGATAATCGGAACGACATCAAATATTAATTTGCGCCGCTTCTTCAGCTGCAGGCTCTTTCCCATAAGGGATTCGGTTGTGGCGGCTGTTTGGAGAACGCTGATAGCATCGCGCCTTACGTCGGCTTTTTCGGCGGACAGCGAAATCTTGACCAGTTTGATACCGTACGAGTCGCTAACGACCGTAAGGTCTGAGCTGTGTGTGCGACCGTCGTAATCTTTAACTTGGGGCCAACCGGCGTACAGAACGATCCTATCGGCTTCGGCGTAAACTTCTCCAGATCGCAGAGTACGAACTAACTGAGCAGCGACCGCGTCGTTCTCGCGTCGCCCGATGGTTGGAATGAAGGTAACCGACATCGATAAGCTTTCTCTCTCTCGTCGGCGGACCGTAGTTCCAGCAAGTTTTGAGATCAAGCCTTCGGCTACCGGTGATGGCGACTACCCCTGTTCGTTGCACAGGCTTGTGCATGAGGGGGGAGCCGCACGGTCGCCAAAATCATACCATAGCCATACCAAAGGGGATGGCTTTGAGCAGTTGTTTTCGGCTAAGTGCTTGGTTTTAAAGTGGCTGGGGAACCTGGATTCGAACCAGGACTAACGGAGTCAGAGTCCGCTGGTCTACCGTTAACCTATTCCCCAAGGTTCGCTGGCGAGGCGTGGGCGCCCGCGTCGGTGTGGCGGGCTTATAAACAAAAGAACGGCGGATGCAAATACCTTTTGGCAAAAAAATGCGGCCGGTTCGTGATCGCCTCGTTCTCCGCTGCGGCGGCCCGACCCGCGCGCCCTATGCTCAGGCGCGTGAGATTGTACTTGTGAGGCGGGCGCAGTGAAGCGCCGCCGCGCGGATCACCTTCGGCGCCTTAAAAACAATTTGGCGAAAGTGGGAGGCGCTGGTACAGTCGCGCCAACGCAAAATCGAGAGAGCGCCTTGAGCGGCCGGAAGGCTTCGCGCGGCGCCATGGTTGAGACAAGTGAAAGACCCCGATCACGGCGAAAAGCCGTCTGAATCCGGGGCGTCGGCAGCAGATCGTGGCGGGGCGCAGAAGCACGCGCCACGCGGCGGCAAGGGCAAACGGAGGCGGCGCAAGCCATCCGGTTCGCCGTCTGCAATTGCCAGCCGATCCGGGATTCCCGGAGAAGCAGGGCGTCCCGCAGCGCTGGATGAGGCGGAGCCGGCGCGCAAGCGCAAGAGGCGCCGACGTTCCAAGGCGGCATGGCCGCAGGGCCAGGCTGCGCCCGTCGGTTCCGGCGGAGCCGCCACGCATCCCGATCCGGCAATCAGTGACAGGAAGGGCCACAAGCACGGCAAGAAGGCGCGTCGTCAGCGCGGCCTTCAGGGTCGGCCGTTGGCTTCCGGCGGCAAACAGGCGACCGCCGATCGCTCCAGCGAATCGCCAAGGTCGCGCCCGGCCGATACTGCCGCATCGCCTCAGCAATCGGCGCGCTCGGAGAGCCTGCGTGCACCCTATGTAACGCCCGGCGGCCTGCAGGCGCCGCTATATGCCGCGCTCGATCTCGGCACCAACAATTGCCGCCTGCTTGTTGCGCAGCCGACCCGGCCGGGTCAATTCCGCGTCGTCGACGCCTTCTCCCGAATCGTCCGGCTCGGCGAGGGGCTCGGCGCCAGCGGCCGGCTCTCCGACGACGCGATGGAGCGCTCCGTCGAGGCGCTGAAGATCTGCGCCGCAAAGCTCAATGCCCGCTCGATCCGTAGGCGGCGGCTGATCGCGACCGAGGCGGCGCGCTCGGCGGCCAATGGAGAAAACTTCCTGAAGCGCGTTGCCGAGGAGACAGGACTGGAACTCGAAATCATCAACCGCGAGACGGAAGCGCGGCTTGCCGTCTCCGGCTGCTCGTCGCTGGTCGATCGAGAGACGAAGTCCGTCGTGCTCTTCGATATCGGCGGCGGCTCGTCCGAAATCGCGGTGATCCGCATCGGTGAGAACCGCTCGAGCCGGCTTGCCAATCATATCACCCATTGGACATCGCTGCCCGTCGGCGTCGTCACCTTGTCAGAGCGCCACGGCGGCGAGCATGTGACGCCGCAAAGTTTCGAGCTGATGGTGCGCGAGGTGGAGACCATGCTCGCGGCCTTCGAAAGCCCGTCGGTCGACATTCTTGCGAGCGGCACCTCGGGCAGCGGCTTCCATCTGATCGGCACGTCCGGAACCGTGACGACGCTCGCCGGCGTCCATCTCGACCTGCCACGCTACGATCGCCGTCGCGTCGATGGGCTGTGGCTCTCGGATGAGGAGGTCTCGGCGATGCAGGCACGGCTCCTCTCCTGGGATTTCGCCGCGCGTGCCGCCAATCCCTGCATCGGGCCGGACCGGGCGGATCTGGTGCTGGCCGGCTGTGCGATCCTGGAGGCGATCCGCCGGCGCTGGCCCTCGACGCGCATGCGGGTTGCAGACCGTGGTCTGCGCGAGGGGCTGCTGACCGACATGATGGCCGATGACGGGGCCTGGCGGCGTCTGCGTCCGCGCCGCTTCCAGCGTCCGTTCACTCCCGGCGAGGAGCGGAGCAGGGAAAGGGTGCACGAGGGAAATCAGGCATGACGAAAGCGCCGATCGGCAGCAACCGCAGCGGCCGCAAGCTGGGCCAGAAGGTGAAGAAGGGGAAGCTCAAGGCGTCCTCGCGCCGCTGGCTGGAGCGCCACATCAACGACCCCTATGTGCAGCGTGCGCAGCTCGAGGGCTATCGGGCGCGGGCGGCCTTCAAACTGCTGGAAATCGACGAGAAGCACAAGATTCTCGCCGGCGCCAAGCGCATCATCGACCTCGGGGCGGCGCCGGGCAGCTGGTCGCAGATCGCCGCCAAGGTCACGCATTCCACCGATGCCGATGCGCGCGTCGCGGCGATCGATTTTCTCGAGATGGATCCGATCCCCGGCGTCCGATTCCTGCAACTGGACTTTCTCGATCCTGAGGCGCCGGAAAAGCTGAAGGAGGCGATCGGCGGGGCGCCCGATATTGTCATGTCAGACATGGCGGCGCCGACCACGGGCCATCGCCAGACCGACCATCTGCGTACCATGCACCTCTGCGAGGTGGCCGCCCATTTCGCCGTCGACGTGCTCGCCGAGGGCGGCCATTTCCTGGCAAAGACCTTCCAAGGCGGCACCGAGCGCGACCTCCTCAGCATGCTCAAGCAGAATTTCCGTCAGGTCGTGCATGTGAAACCGGCCTCGTCCCGCGCCGAATCGGTCGAGATGTTCCTGCTCGCCAAGGGCTTCAAGGGCCGGCGCGCGGCGGGAGAGCCGACCGAGGAGAATGCGGCGGAGTAGGACATGCTTCTCTACGTAACAATCGGCACCAACGATCTTGATCGGGCGGGTGCCTTCTATGACGCCGTTCTCGCAACCCTGGGCTATCGCCGCCAGCGACGGGACGGCACGGAAATAGGCTACAGCGCTGATGGAGACGTGCGTTGCCGCTTCTGGGTCGTCACCCCCTTCAACGGCGAGCCGGCGACCTTCGGTAACGGCTCGACCATTGCGCTCGTGGCGGAGACGCGGGCGGCCGTGAATGCATTTCACGCGGCAGCGCTCGCTAATGGCGGCACGGACGAGGGCGCGCCGGGCCTCCGGCCATTCCACCCGAATTTCTACGCCGCTTTCGTCCGCGATCCGGACGGCAACAAGCTGTCTGCCGTCTGCGAGCGGCCGGAATAGTCGTCATCGGCCTGTTGAAGGTAGGCTCGGGCGTCACTTCACCGTCGTCGTCTCCGCCTCCCGCATAGGCAGGCGGTGGCCGGAAACGGAAGCGCCGGCATTCTTCGCCATGGTTAGGAAGGGGATCGCCGCCAGCAGGTTGGCGACGGCGATGATCATGAAGGCGATGTGGAAGTCTTCGAGACTGAGCGCTTCGCCGCTGATGGTCGTCTCGACCTCGAGGATTGCTCCGGCCGCGGCAACGCCGAGGGCGAGGCTGATCTGCTGCAGCACGGCGCTCATCGATGTCGCCTTGCTTGCGTCCGCATCGTCGATCTCGGCGAAGGAGAGCGCGTTGACGCTGGTGAAGAAGAAGGAGCGCGCGAAGCCGGCGACGAGCAGGATTGAGAGCATCAACGGGTAGGGCGTCGCCGGCGTGAAGAAGCCGTTGGCGAAGGTGGTCACGGCCGCGATTGCAGCGGCAATGATCAGCGTGGTGCGGAAACCGGCAAGCGCCAGCACCCGGCGAGCCAAGAACTTGGTGGTAATGGCACCGACGGCGCCGATGAAGGTAATGAGACCCGATTGGAACGGGTTGAGGCCGAAGCCGATCTGCAGCATCAACGGCATCAGGAACGGCACCGCCCCCACGGAAATGCGGAAGATTGTCCCGCCGACCTGGGCCGCGCGAAAGGTGCCGTCGCGAAAGAGGCGGAGATCGAGCACCGGCGCAGGATGCCGCCGCCCGTGCAGGATGTAAAGAAGCGTGGCGGCGATCCCGGCCGAGATCGAAGCGAAGCCGACCGCCGGCGGCAGCGCCGGCAGGCTGATGACGGAGAGGCCGAAGACGACGCCGGCGGCGGCAATGCCGCCAAGCAGGAAGCCGAGAAGGTCGACCGGCGGCGGGTTCCGCCGCTCCATCTCCGGGAGATAGATGCCGGAAAGCAGGTAGCCGGCAATGCCGATCGGCACGTTGATCAGGAAAATCCAGTGCCAGGAGAAATAGGTGGTGATGAAGCCGCCGAGCGGCGGTCCCGTCAGCGGCCCGACCAGCGCGGGAATGGTGAGCAGTGCCATGGCCGAGACGAGCTCGCTGCGCGGGGTGCCGCGGACGAGCACGAGACGGGCGACCGGCGTCATCATCGCACCGCCAATGCCCTGCAGGAAGCGCGAGAGCACGAAAGCAACGAGGCTGTCGGCGACGGCGCAGAACACCGAGCCGACAATGAAGACGATGATCGCCGCGCGAAAGATGCGCTTGGCGCCGAACCGGTCTGCCATCCAGCCGCTCAAGGGAATGAAGATCGCCAGCGCCACCATGTAGGAGGTCAGCGCCAACTTCAGCGTGATCGGCCCAACTCCGATGTCGCGCGCGATCGCCGGCAGCGACGTCGAAATCACGGTGGAATCCATCTGCTCCATGAAGAGCGCTACGGCGAGGATCATCGGGACGATGCGGTTCATCGAGATGCTTTCGGGTTGGTTATGGCGCCGGTAGAGGCTCGCGATGGCTTTGTCGGGGCAAAACCGGGAATTGCAGATCAAAAGCCTGTGATTCCGGTTGCCCTTTGCTGTCAAGGCACCACCTGTCCGTTGTCATGCCAGGGGCGCTTCGAAAGCACTCATTGTTTGAGGAGAGAGGATAGATGCCATTTTCACTGAAACGCCGGACGTTGTTTGGAGCAGCCGCAGGGGCCTTGGCGGCGCCGGGTCTTTGGGGAGGGCTTGCGATGGCCCAGGAAAAAACGGAAGAAGGAGTGGCGTCCGGCGGGACGCGGTTCAAGACTCTGAAGCTCGGAAGCTTCAAAGTCACGGTGATCAGCGACGGCACGCGTACTTCGGGCAGTCCGCACGAGACCTATGGCACCGACCAACCGGCCGACGCGGTCTCGGCGCTTCTGACCGAGAACTTCCTGCCGACATCCGCATTCGTCAACGGCTTCTCCCCGGCACTCGTCGATACCGGATCGGATCTCGTGCTGTTCGATACCGGCTTCGGAGAAGGCGGTCGCGAGAATGGCATGGGGAAACTGGCAGAAGGTATTCGCGCCGCCGGCTACGCGCCCGACCAGGTGACGGTCGTCGTCATCACCCACATGCATGGTGATCACATCGGTGGCTTGACGGAGGGCGGCAAGCCGGCCTTCGCAAATGCCCGTTATGTGACCGGTCAGGTCGAATATGACTTCTGGAAGGATACGGCGCGTGTCGGAACGCCGGCCGAAAACGGGCACAAGGCCGTGCTGGAAAAGGTCGTGCCGCTCGCGGAGAAGACCACCTTGATCGGCGACGGAGCCGAAGTCGTGCCTGGAATTTCGGCTATAGCCGCGTTTGGCCATTCCCCCGGACACCTGATCTTCAGAGTTGATTCGGACGGGCAGGCCCTGATCCTGACGTCGGACACGACGAACCACTACGTGCTGTCGCTGCAGCGCCCCGACTGGGAGGTCCGCTTCGACATGGACAAGGCCGCCGCGGCTTCGACGCGCAAGAAGGTTTTCGATATGATAGCGACGGATCGGCTGCCCTTCATCGGCTACCACATGCCGTTTCCGGCTGTAGGCTTCGTTGAACGCAAGGATCAGGGATACCGTTTCGTCCCAGCCAGCTATCAGTTCGACATCTGACATGCCGGAGACGTTTATTGCTCTGCAACAAATTTGTGCCGGGCCCGGGCGATTTCCGGGCCTTTACTATTTCCATTCCGACATATCCGTGTTACGAGCCCTCGCCAACTTCCAAGACAAGCTTTGAAGTCACCCGGTGGACAAATCGCTGAGCGTCCCCGGGGATTTTCGTTTATCGAAGAGGAATTGGCCATGGCGCGCATCATCGAAACGGCAACTGGTCTGGAGGCTTTGACCTTCGACGACGTTCTGCTCCAGCCGGGACATTCGGAGGTCATGCCGGGCCAGACGAACATCGCCACCCGCATCGCCCAGGACATCGACCTCAACCTGCCGATCCTTTCCGCAGCGATGGATACGGTGACCGAGGCACGGCTTGCAATCGCGATGGCCCAAGCCGGCGGCATCGGCGTCATCCACCGCAATCTCACGCCGGCCGAGCAGGCGGAAGAGGTCCGCCAGGTCAAGAAGTTCGAAAGCGGCATGGTCGTCAATCCGGTGACGATCGGGCCGGAGGCGACGCTCGCCGATGCGCTGGGCCTGATGAAGGCCCATGGAATCTCCGGCATTCCGGTGGTCGAGAATGGCGGGAGCGGCGGTCAGAAGCAGGGGCGCCTTGTCGGCATCCTCACCAATCGCGACGTTCGCTTCGCCTCCGATCCGTCCCAGAGGATCCATGAACTGATGACCCGGGAGAACCTGGTCACCGTCAAGGAGAACGTCGATCAGCAGGAAGCCAAGCGCCTCCTACACAAGCACCGCATCGAAAAGCTCCTGGTCGTCGATCCGGAAGGCCGCTGCGTCGGCCTCATCACGGTCAAGGACATCGAGAAGTCGCAACTGAACCCCAATGCCTCGAAGGACGGGCAGGGGCGCCTGCGCGCGGCCGCCGCCGTCAGCGTCGGCGATGACGGTTACGAGCGTGCCGAGCGGCTGATCGACGCCGGCGTTGACCTGATTGTCGTCGATACTGCCCATGGTCATTCCCAGCGCGTGCTCGACGCCGTCGCGCGTGTGAAGAAGCTGTCGAACTCGGTTCGCGTCATGGCCGGCAATGTGGCGACGGCTGACGGCACCAGGGCGCTGATTGATGCCGGCGCCGATGCCGTCAAGGTCGGTATCGGCCCCGGCTCGATCTGCACGACCCGCATCGTCGCCGGTGTCGGCGTGCCGCAGCTTGCGGCCATCATGGGAGCGGTCGAAGCGGCGCAGGCCTTTGGCATCCCGGTCATCGCCGACGGCGGCATCAAATTCTCCGGTGACCTTGCCAAGGCGATTGCCGCCGGCGCGTCCGCCGTCATGGTCGGCTCTCTTCTCGCAGGTACCGAGGAAAGCCCCGGCGAGGTCTTCCTCTACCAGGGCCGCTCCTTCAAGGCCTATCGCGGCATGGGCTCCGTCGGGGCAATGGCCCGCGGTTCGGCCGATCGCTATTTCCAGGCGGAAGTTCGTGACACGCTGAAGCTCGTGCCGGAGGGCATCGAAGGCCAGGTCCCTTACAAGGGCCCGGTTGGTGGCGTCCTGCACCAGCTGGCCGGCGGTCTGCGGGCCTCAATGGGTTACGTCGGCGGCGCGACGATCAAGGACTTCCAAGAGCGGGCGACCTTCGTGCGCATTTCCGGCGCGGGCCTGCGCGAGAGCCACGCCCACGGGGTGACGATCACCCGCGAGAGCCCGAACTATCCGGGCGGCGCCTGAGCATCAACGTCATCTTGGAGTGCATGGAAGATGTTTGGGCCGACGGCCACATCGTCTTCCGTCGGTAACGCAGTTTTGACGTCGATTCGCCGCCCGCTGACCTATGTTGGTGGCGGGCGTTCGCGCTTCGGCGCGCCGCCTTGAGGGATTCGCCGACGGAGGGCGCCATGGACAAGCCTGTCATTACTCAGGCGATGATCGAAGCCTATGACGAATACACGCATTTGACGCTGGATCGTCGCCGCTTCATGGAGCGGTTGACGGCGCTTGCCGGATCGGCTGCGGCGGCAGCCGCGATTGCGCCGTTGCTGGCGGCCAACAGCGCCAGGGCAGAGGTGATCGCTGCGAGCGACGAGCGGATCAAGGGAGAGGACATCGCCTATCCCGGCGCCGATGGCGAAATGAAAGGCTATCTCGTGCGCCCGGCCAATGCGTCGGGCAAGCTGTCGGCGGTCATCGTCATCCATGAGAACCGCGGCCTCAACCCGCATATCCGGGATGTCGCGCGCCGGGTCGCGATCGAGGGGTTCGTCGCCCTTGCCCCGGATTTTCTCTCACCCGACGGCGGAACGCCGAGCGACGACGACAAAGCACGGGAGATGATCAGCGCGCTCGACGCGGAAGAGACCAATGCGAACGCGGTCGCGACTGTCGCCTTTCTCAAGGGACATGAGGAAAGCACAGGCAACATCGGGGCGATCGGTTTTTGCTGGGGCGGCGGTCTCGTCAACCGGCTTGCCGTGAATTCGCCAGACCTCACGGCGGGCGTCGCATATTACGGCTCGCAGCCCAAGCCGGAAGACGTGCCGAAGATCCAGGCCGCGATGCTGTTGCATTATGCGGGACTGGACGAGCGCATCAATGCGGGCATCGAGACGTATAAGCAGGCCTTGGGGAAAGCCGGCAAGGACTTCACGATCCATGTCTATGAGGGCGTCAACCACGCCTTCAACAACGATACGTCTGCCGCCCGCTACGACAAGGCTGCGGCCGATCTCGCCTGGGAGCGCACGGTTGCGTTCCTCAGGGAAAAGCTTGCCTGAAGCGCGGGATGACGGGCAGCCAAAGGGGAGGGGCTCCCGCTCTATCCCACAATCACCGGCGTGGCAGACGCCGTTTGCCCGCAGGCGACGATGGCTTCGGCGAGCGCCTCCAGGTCGCGCCGGCGCGGATTGCTGCGCCGCCAGACGAGACCGATTTCGCGTGATGGTTCGGGAGCGGCGAAGGGCACGATGCGGATCGCGTTGCGCGCCGCCTCGGTCGGGACAGCAATCTCGGGAATGAGCGTCATACCCATGCCGTTGGCGACCATCTGCAGCAGGGTGGCCATTGAGGTGGCGCCGAAACTCGTCAGCTGCCGCTTTCCCGCGGTGTTGCAGACGGCCAGCGCCTGATCTCGCAGGCAATGGCCCTCCTCGAGCAGCAGCAGTCGCGAAATGTCCACGTTGTCTTCCGTCAGCGGCGACATCAGCACGTTTCGGTCGTTGTCGGCGATCGCCATGAAGAAGCGGTCCGAGAAGAGCGGACGGGTAAGGACCGCGTCATTGTCGATCGGCAGCGCGGCGATAACCGCGTCGAGCCGGCCTTCGCCGAGATCGGCAACCAGCCGATCGGTCACGGATTCCTTGAGCTCGATTTCGATCTCCGGATAGTGCTTTCGCAGATGGGGAATGAGCTTCGGCACCAGGTAGGGGGCAAGCGTCGGGATTACGCCAAGTCGAACTCGCCCCTGAAGCGTTCCGGAACGCGCACGCGCGCTCTCCTCCAGCCTGTCGACGTCGGCCAGAATGGCGCGCACTTTCACCAGCACATCCTCGCCTGCGGGCGTGAGGAAGACGCCGGCGCGGCTTCGCTCCACGAGTTTGACGCCCAGATGGTCTTCCATCTCCATGATCTGTGCCGAGAGCGCCGGCTGGCTGACATGGGCGAGTTCGGCCGCCTTGCCAAAATGGCGCGCCGTGGCGAGGGCGTCGAAATAGCGCATCTGTCGAAGGGTCAGCATGATCCGAAATAACTATCGAAATCAATCGTGAATACAAGTCGCGATTATATTTGTCCGTGATCATCGGTATGAGCACTGGAAGCCTCTTGGAGGCCTAGGGGAATGCGGCAAGTAGGGGGCTTTCTGCCCCATCCCGCGCCAGCGCGAAGAAAGACCGCGCGCTTGCCGGACGTGGCCTTGTCCTTACGGGGTTGCTTGATGCCTCACCAGCCCGGCAGCATGTGGCTCTGCCGGAGACGCGGGTAACGGGGATACCCCTTGATATCGCCGTCGAGGTCGTCATTGACGGCGATCGGCGTGATGTTGTCGAGGCAGGCGGTGATATGGTTGGTAATAGCGTTCGAGAGCGAAGGCGACAGGCCCGGCCGCTTCATAATACCGATCTGCACCGGCGCCAGGGCGGGAAAGCCGTCGGCGAGCGTTAGCACCTTCATGCCGGGACGAAGCGCCGATTCCGGCAGCACGGAGACGGCCATGCCGGCAAGCACGGCCGCGGCAACGACCGTCGACGACCAGCTCGTGAACAGGATCTGGTATTCGCGGCCGGTCGCATCGAGGGCGGCGCAGGCCGCCTGCCGCCACAGGCAGTCACGGCGTCCGACTGCAAGCGGTATCGGCGTGTTGTCGGGGAGCGGATGGTTGACCGAGCTCACCCAGCAGAGCGGCTCGGTCCTGACGACGTCGGAGGCACGAGCGCGGGGATTGTGCGTCACCAAGGCGATATCGAGGTCGCCCTTCGCCATTTTCTCCGCCAGGTCGGCCGATGGCTCGCAGACTATGTAAAGTTCGACGTTCGGGTGCGTCTTGGCAAAGCGAACGATGATCTCCGGCATGTAGCGATCGGCGTAGTCGTCCGGCGTTCCGATGCGCAGTGTGCCTTCGAGGCGGTTGTCGTCGAAGGAGGCGATCGCCTCGTTGTTGAGACGGATCATTCGTCGGGCGAAATTCAGCAGACGATCGCCTTCGACCGTCAGCCGATTGCCGCGACCGTCCTTCATGAAGAGCGGCTTGCCGATACGCTCCTCGAGCCTGCGCATCTGCATCGAGACGGCGGACTGGGTCTTGAAGACGCGTTCGGCCGCTTTGGTGAAGCTACCCGTATCTGCGATGGCAACGAAGGTTTGCAACTGATCGATATCGAGCGGTGCGGACATGGCCGTATACCCATAAGAGTGTTTGATGAATATCATTAGAAACATTCGTTGGACTGATCAATAACGATTTGCGATTCATAGGTTGCAAATCACTTCAAAGCCCTCGGCGAAGATCGCCGAGCCGCCCCAAACCATCCCCGCCTGCCCTGCGCATGACCTCCCCCGCAGGGATGGGCATCTGCGTGCCTTTAGAAAAGGAGCACCGTCATGCGCACGACCGATCACGTCCTCGACCTCGTTGCCGGCAAGCCGTCGCTTGCATCCCGTGCCGCAGGCGTGGTGGGTGTGCTGACGTCTGTCTGGCGTCTCTATCGAAATCGATCCCAGATCGCGCGTCTGCACGACCTCGACGACCGGCAGCTGCTTGACATGGGCCTGAAACGGAAAGACCTGAACGAGGCCCTGACTTCGCCCTTCTTCGACAATCCCGCGAGCTATCTGACGCGCGCCTCGCGCAATCGGGCGAGCCTCTTCTACAGAGGAGTCCGGCACGACTGATTTTCCCCTGGCGCATCCCCGCCGCATTGGATGCGCCATTTACGGCATGATCCCGCAATAGTTTGCCGCCATTGCGCGGATCATGCCGAAAGTTCCGAGTTACGGTGACCATGACGCACCGACCCGTTCCCCGCAGGGTATGAGCCAATAGACCCTGCCCCTTGCCCGGTACATGCAAAGACATGTGCCGGGCTTTTTTTCGCCGAAGTCAGGAGCAAATCAGCTGGCCTAACTCTTGTCGCCCGAGCCGGTCTTGTAGCTCTCGAACAGTGCGTCAATGTTCTTCTGATATTCCTTCTGCATTTCGAGGCCGGTGTCGAACATCTTGTTCATCATCTGCGAGAATTGGGCGAAGGCCTGGTTCCGTTCAGGCTCAGGCGCTTTCTGGCCGATGCCGGCGCTGCTTCGCATCATGTCCTGGAAAGCCTTGACGAAGGGATTATCGGCGAAAAGATCAGGTGCCTTCGGTTCGTCCTTCGCCTTGCCGACGCCGTAGAAACTTTGCATGGCCTGCATGAAGGGATTGTCGAAAGGGTTCGCAGGCGGTTCCGGCTTCTTGACAAGGTTGCTCGCCTCCATCCACTGCCGCATCAACTGCATCATGGGGTTGTTCGCAAGCGCCTCGTTGGCCTGGCTCATCGTTTCCTTGAAGAGGCCGCCCATCAGTGTGCTCGCCATCACCGGCAGCATCTGTTTGTAGATTTCCTGGCCGATCCCGGTCATCTGCGCTGCCTGGGCGGCGATCGCACGCGATATTTCCTTCGAGCCGAAGAGCTGGTCAAGCACGTCGTTGCCGTCGGCGATGCCCTTCGGCGTGAAGGCCTGTTTCACATCTTCGAAGTACTTGGCGTAATCGCCCGTCGAGATCGCCGTCATCAGCGAGCCGAGGTCGTAGGGATTGGTCGTGTTGCGCTTGAAGGCGGTGGAAAAAGCGGGCATCAGCGCCGCCGATGCCTTTACCATCTCCTCCTGTGCAAGACCGAACTGTTTTGCCATCAATTCAATGGCGTGGCCGTTCTGCGCCTGTGCGAACATGTCAAAAAGCGGTGCCATCCCATTTCTCCCGGCAGAACGACGCATGTCGTTGCACTATAACGGGAATCGATGGCCGAGAAACCGGTTTTTGTAAGGGGAGGTTCCGTCAGTACTGGTATTCCGCGAAGATCGGCTCCACTGACTCACTCCAGCGGCCGTTGTAGAGCGTCAGCAGGTCCTCGGCGAGCGTCGCCTTCTTCGCCAGCACCTCTTCAAGCGGCGCGAGGAATTGGCCCTCATCGATGCCGTCGCCGTTCAGGCAGCTGCGCCGCTTCAGGCCGGAGCGCGAAATCGCCAGCACTTCACGACCGATGTCGAAGAGCGACGTCGTTCCAAGTTTCGCCCTCAGCGCCTGCGCGGGCACCGTATCCCGGAGAAGCTGAACCTCTTCAAGCGTCCAGTCGCGTGTCAGCTGCTCTGCCGCCGTCAAGGCGTCGTCGTCATAGAGCAGGCCGACCCAGAAGGCCGGCAGCGCACAGATCCGTCGCCATGGGCCGCCGTCGGCACCGCGCATCTCAAGGAAGCGCTTGAGACGGACGTCGGGGAACAGCGTCGAAAGGTGATTGGTCCAGTCGCCCATGTTCGGCTGCCATTCGGCGATCTCGCCCTTCAGTGCGCCATTCATGAACTGGCGGAAGGTGATGTGGGTACAGTCGTGGTAATGGCCGCCGCGCACGACGAAATACATCGGCACGTCGAGCGCCCATTCGACATAGTCAACAAAGCCGAAGCCGTGCGAGAAGGCAGCCGGCAGGAGCCCGGCGCGCTGGTTATCGGTGTCGCGCCAGATGTCGCCCCGCCAGGAAAGAAGACCGTTCGGCTTCCCTTCGGTGAAGGGGGAACTCGCGAAGAAGGCGGTTGCGAGCGGCTGCAATTTCATCGATACCTGCATCTTGCGCCGCATGTCCTCTTCCGAGGAGAAGTCGAGATTTACCTGGATGGTGCACGTGCGGTACATCATGTCGAGGCCCTTTGTCCCGACCTTCGGCATGTAACGCGTCATGATCGCGTAACGCGACTTCGGCATGCGCGGCGTCTCGGCAAAGCTCCACTTTGGGCTGCCGCCCACTCCCAGGAAGCCGATGCCGAGCGGCTCGGCGATTTCGCGAAGCACCGCCAGGTGCTGGTTCGACTCCTTGCAGGTCTGGTGCAGGTTCTCGAGCGGAGCGCCGGAAAGCTCGAACTGGCCGCCAGGCTCCAGCGAAATCGCGCCGTTGCCGCTCCTGTCGGCGAGGCCGATGATGTTGCCTTCGTCGACGATCGGCTCCCAACCGTTACGCGCGGCCATACCTTTGAGGAGCGCCTGTATGCTGGCCTCGCCGAAATACGGGACGGGGCTGTTGTCTGCCTTGAAGAAGGCGAATTTCTCGTGCTCCGTGCCGATCCGAAACTGCTCCTTCGGCTTCGATCCCGCGGCCAGATAGGCGGTCAGGTCGGCAACGGAGGTAACCGGCGTCTGGTCGGTGGTGTCTCGGGCCATATTCGTCTTCTTCGTTTGAACGGCTCCTGCCGGATAGCAGGAAGGACTGGAGGGCACTTGAACCGTAATCAAGTGCGGTGCAAGTCAATTTCTTTCAAGATGCCCTCAAAAAAACTCCGCGGAAGCTCCGCGGTCTATCGCCAGTCCCCGATCGAGGCCTGAATGACCGCCATCGCCGCAACCGCCGCCGTGTCGGCGCGCAGAATGCGCGGACCAAGCGGTATCGGCGTCACGAAATCGAGGCCGCGCAAGAGGGTTCGCTCGGTCTCGGAGAAGCCGCCTTCCGGGCCGATCAGCAGCGCAAGCCGGCATTCGGCAAGGCTTTGGAGAATCGGCAGCGGGTTTTGGCTGTCGTTGCCTTCGTCGCAGAAGATGATGCGCCGGTCATGCGGCCATTCCGACAGGAGGTCCTCGAGCTTGCGGGGCGGATTGACCGCCGGAATTGCGAGCACGCCGCACTGCTCGGCCGCCTCTATGACATTGGCGCGCACGCGGTCGAGACTGCCGATCTTGCCCTGGACATGCTGCGTCATTACTGGCTGCAGCGCGCCGGCACCCATTTCCACCGCCTTCTGGACGAGATAGTCCAGCCGGCCCACCTTGAGCGGAGCAAACAGATAGACGAGGTCGCAAGGCGCGGGCTGCGGCCGCGTCTGCTCGACCGCGGTCAACCTCGCCTGCTTGCGGGAGGGCAGGGAAAGCTCGGCCCGCCATTCGCCGTCACGACCGTTGAAAAGCAGGATCGACGCGCCCTCGCCAAGGCGCAGCACGTTGACGAGATAGTTGAACTGCTCCTTTGTGGCATTGTGCTCCGCGCCGCCATGAAGCGGACTTTCGACGTACAGGCGCTGCATACGGAAGTTGGCACGCATCAAGATCACCTTCAGAGAAACAGCCGGGCAAGCACCAGATAGACGAGCGCCGAGAGCAGCGCGGATATCGGCAAGGTGATCACCCAGGCGGCAACGATCGTCAGGAAATACGAACGACGCACCAGTCTCCGGCGACGCACCTCGGCGAAATTCGTCTCGACCGCTTCCATGAAGTCGGCCTGGCCGGTCTTTTGGCGAACATATTCGAGCCGCCGCCTGGAATGCCGGATGTACCATTCGCGGAAGAAGCCAACCCCGAAAACGGCGCCCACCGCCGTATGCGTGGAACTGATCGGCAGGCCGAGCGCCGTGGCGAGGAGGACGGTCACTGCCGTTGCAAGCGCGACACAGAAGGCGCGCATCGGGTTCAGGCGGGTAATCTCCTCGCCGACGACGCGGATCAGCCGGGGACCGTAGAGCAGGAGACCAAGCGAAATGCCGAGCGCTCCGATCATGAGGACCCAGAACGGTGCCTCCGACTTCTGGGCCGAGATCGTGCCGCCGACAGCTGCGACGATCGCCGACAGGGGCCCGATGGCATTCGAGACGTCATTGGCTCCATGGGCGAAGGAAAGTAGTGCCGCGGCGACGATCAGGGGCAGGCGGAACAGCTTGCGAAGGGACTGGTTGCGGTTGTCCAGCCCTTCAGAGTGGCGATGGATCCACGGCTTGCTCAAGACGTAGCAGACGCCGCCCGCAAGGGCACCAGCCAGCAATCCGGTCGGAAGCGAGATGATGGATATGCGCACAAGCGCGAAAGCCAGCACATAGGCGGTGAAGGCCCCAGCCATCACTCCGAGAACGACCGGCATCCAACGCCTCGCAGCGGCGATCTTGTCGCTGCGGTAGATAACGAACTCCTTGAGGAAGGCGAGAAAGAGGGCGGCAATGGCGCCGCCGAGCAGGGGCGAGATCGACCAGCTCGCGGTGATGCCGGCGATGGTCAACCATTTGACGCTGCCAGGTCCCGCGGCCGCGACGCCGGCGCCGATAATCCCGCCGACGACCGAGTGTGTGGTTGAAACCGGCGCGCGGGCATAGGTGGCAAAGTTGATCCAGGCCGCCGCAGAGATCAGCGCCGCCATCATCACCCAGACCAGCGCTTCGGCGTTGATCAGGCGCGCGCCGTCGACGATACCTGCTTCGATGGTCAGCGTGACCTTACGCCCCGCGATCAGTGCCCCGGCGATTTCGAATGTTGCGGCGAGCACCAGCGCCGTCGCCATTGTCATCGCCTTGGCGCCGACGGCAGCGCCGACATTGTTCGTCACGTCATTGGCGCCGATGTTCATCGCCATATACGCGGCGACCACGGCGGCGACGGCGACGATGGCAATGCCCGATGCGCCGGTGAAATAGCTTGCAGAGATTGTCATGCTGAGAATGAGGAACAGCGCGGCCAAGCCTGGAGCCGCCAGCCGGCGCATGACGTAATAGGATGCCTCCTCGGCGAGGCTTACCTTGTCGAGATCCTTGTCCAGTGTCTGCTTTGCCAGGCTCCGGTGAGGCCTCGCCACCAATCTTTTCTCCATTGTCATGCTCGCCAGTAGCGGCAGGAGCCGGCGCATTCAAGCGGAATTGGGGGGATGGCGACGGGGAACGCGCGTGCCGTCAGCCGCTGGCCGCCTTCGAGGCGGGTTTCGGGCGGGTGGCGGTCATTCGTTTGCCGAAGTCGAGAATGAGGCGCTTCAGCGACGGTTCGGCAACACGGCTCGAAGCTTCGCGGTAGTCGCACCACTCGAGTTTGCGCTCGCCCTTTTCGGGGAAGTTCTTTTCGAGGTTCTCAACCTCGAGCGCGTGAACCTGAACCTTGCAGGTGATCTGCAGGCCATGGTCCATCCGCTTCTGGTAGACATAGGAACCGATCGTGGCTTTGTGCACCTTGCCCCTGACGCCGCCCTCTTCGTAAGCCTCGCGCTCGGCCACTTCATGGGCGCGCTTTCCCTGCATCGGCCACCCTTTGGGTATGACCCAGCGACCGGTATCTCGGCTCGTAAGCAGGAGGATTTCGACGGCGTTCGCCTTCTTCTGGACGCGGTAGCACAACGCGGCATATTGCATGCGCGCCGGGCGACGCAGCATCAGATGTACATCAGAGGCCAGCCTGTGCAATAGACTCAACTGATGACTGCTCCTCTTCGCGAATCAGTAGAATTAGACATCCCAAAAATAGGCGCCGTTTGCTTTGCCTGTAAATGGCCGCGCGGAGTTAACCGTTAAGACGCGCTGAGGTTCCACACCCGAAGCGCAACTTTAGATAGATTGCATGATTGCACGGACTCTGCGGAAGCGACGTCGCCAGTCGCAGATCCGATTTCAAGCATGTGGACACGTCATCTAGAAATCTTTGTGCTCTACGGGCCGCGATCCCGTTGCCGCAGGCGCAGCCGGGCGATGCGCGCCCACTCGCCGCTGCGCTCCGCCTCACGCGCTGCGGCGGCGACGAAATCGATGTGGCTTTGGGCTGCTGCCTTGGCGGCCTCTGCATCGCGCGCCATGATCGCGGCATAGATCGCCTCATGCTGCGCCAGCAGCCGCTCGCGTGCGCCCGGTGCGCTGAAGACGGTGCTGCGGTGAAAGAAGATGCCCTGGGTCAAAAGACGATAGCAGGCTCTCAGCGTATGCAGCAGGATGATATTGTGGGCGCTCTCGCCGATCGCGTTATGCAACTCGATATCCGCCTCGAGCTCTTCGTCAAAATTGCCGGTGCGGTGCGCCGCTCGCATGCGTTCGAGGACCCGGGTCAGGATATCGCGGTCGAAGTCCGTGGCGCGTGTGGCGGCGAGCTCCGCGGTCAGGCCCTCGAGTTGGCGCCGGTATTCGAGATAGTCCTGCGTCGCCTTGGGGTGGCGTCCGATGAGTTCGATCAGCGGCTTCGAGAAGATCTGTCCGACCACGTCCGCGATGAAGGTGCCGCCACCGTGTCGGCTCTCGATGAGGCCGCGCGCCTCCAGTTCCTTGAGCGCTTCGCGCAGGATCGGTCGCGACACGTCGAATCGCTTCGACAATTCCCGCTCGCCCGGCAGTCGATCGCCGTCGCGCAACACGCCCTCGAGGATCAGAAGCTCGATCTGTTGCACGACCTCGTCCGCAGTGCGGCTATGGCTGATACGGCGATAGAGGTCGATCTGGTCTTCGGTCACGGCATGTTCTCCCCGGGCAGAAGCCGCTCTGTGCTCTCGCCTTCCGCTCTGCGGAGATGCGAGCAGGTTCCACAAAAGAGCCCAACGGTTATCGGCAAGAACCTGTGACGAAAAGGAAATCCTAGCAGCCGCCGGCAAGTGGTCAAATTGATTGTCCACTTCTTAGCGACTGGATCTGACAAAGGTCAAACTGCGTCAATGCGCCCATTACTTTTTTCTCGACGGATTGATAAGAAAATAGTGATGAATGCGTGAGGGGGATGAAGCGGTTCATGCCAAAAGGCAGTTTTGCATTTCCGGTGGCACCCTTGCGCGCCCAGGCACTGGGCGAGGTCCACGCACGTCCTTACGCGCTGGTGACGACGCCGCGCGTAATTTTCCAACTTGCCTTCCTCACCGAAGGCGGATCGATCGTCGATCATGCTGTTCTCTCCGAACTGTCGCGTTCCCGTGGCATCGCGCCGCCTAGCCGTGACGCCAGCCACCACGCGATGCCTTGGGGACAAGGCACTCTGCGCTGGGAAAGGCATACGGAGTTCTCTACCTACTTCTGGGATGCACCGGCGCCGGAACGCTTCGGAGACGACGTCGCCATCCACCCTTTCGGTGACGGTTTTTCGCCGCCGGGCCTGCTGATTTCCGGCATCCGCCTCGAGATACGCCCCGACACGCCGCAAACGCGCGAGGCGATCGATCTCTTCGATCCGAAGAGCCTCTGCTACAGCGAAACGAAAAATGGCCAAGCGGTGCTCTTGACGGATTTTCGCCAAAACGGCGACGGTCTCACCCAAATTCTCGTCATTGACAGGGGACTGACGGAAGCGGGTACGGGCGCCCTGGTGCAGCGACTGCTCGACATCGAGACCTATCGAACTCTTGCCATGCTCGGCCTGCCGCTGGCACAGTCACTTTCGCCGGAAATCCGTCGCACCGAGGATGCACTGACAGCGATTACGCAGCGGATGAAGGAGAATGTCCGCGAGGAAGCCGACGAGATGCTTTCCGAAATCACCCGTCTCGCCGCCGATCTCGAAGCCGGCGCAGCCCTCAGTCTGTATCGCTTCGGCGCGAGCCGTGCCTATTACGGCATCGTTCAGGAACGCATCCGCACGCTCTCCGAAACGCCCGTGCCCGGCTATGAGACGATCGGGACCTTCCTCGAACGGAGGCTGGCGCCAGCCCTGCGGACCTGCCAATCCGTCGAAGAACGGCAGGCCAATCTTTCGGCCAAGTTGACGCGCGCCACATCGCTCTTGAGAAGCTGGATCGACGTCGAACTCGAACGGCAAAACAGCGCGCTGCTCAACTCGATGGACCGCCGCGCGAAGCTGCAATTGCGCTTGCAGCAGACGGTCGAGGGCCTCTCAGTTGCCGCTATCTCCTATTACGTCGTTGGACTGTTCGGCTACCTCGCCAAGCCTCTGAGCCACTGGATTCGGATCGACCCCGGCGTCCTCACCGGCCTTGCCGTCCCCATCGCGGTGGTCGGTGTCTGGATGGTGGTAAGGCGTATTCGCCGCCATCATGAAGAGGCGGCGCACAAATAGAATCCGCCGCTACATTGCCAAGGCGCCAAGGCAGAGGTCTCTGAGCCCGGTCCCTGCATGCGCTGTAGGTGATCGACAAGAAGTGCCTCATTAGCATTTGCCCCCGCCGGCGCTCCAGTGGTAAACAAAAAATACCAGCCTGCGGCGGCCGTCCATGCGGCCGTCTTTAGGTGCCGATGTATGCCCTAGGCGAATCTGGTCGGAGGAGTTCATGCCGGAAACAATCGGCTTTCTGAAACCCAGGCAGGCCGTTCTTGACCGCCGAGGGGAAATCATTGCCGACCTCGCCGATCTGTTGCCGGACGAATGTCTGATCAGCGACGAGCGCGGCTTGAAACCCTTCGAGACGGACGCCTTTCTCGCCTATCGGCGTATGCCGCTGGCAGTGGTCCTGCCGCAGTCGACCGAACAGGTTGCCGCCGTGCTTAGGTATTGCAGCCGCTATGGTATTCCCGTCGTGCCGCGCGGCGCCGGCACGTCTCTTTCCGGCGGCGCCATTCCCCAGGAGGATGCCATAGTCGTCGGCCTCTCAAAAATGTCGCGCCTTCTCGACATCGATCTCTTCAACCGCACGGCCACGGTGCAAGCGGGCGTCACCAATCTCAATATTTCCGAAGCGGTGTCGCCGGATGGCTTCTTCTACGCTCCCGATCCGAGTTCGCAGCTCGCCTGCACGATCGGCGGTAATATCGGCATGAATTCCGGCGGCGCCCATTGCCTAAAATACGGCGTGACGACCAATAACCTTCTGGGCGTCAGGATGGTGCTGTTCGACGGCACGGTGATCGAGCTCGGCGGCAAGGCGCTCGATGCGCCGGGCTATGATCTTCTCGGCCTCGTCTGCGGTTCGGAGGGCCAGCTCGGCATCGTCACTGAAGCGATCGTCCGGCTCATCGCCAAGCCGGAAGGCGCGCGCCCGGTGCTCTTCGGCTTCGCGTCGTCGGAGGCGGCCGGTTCCTGCGTCGCCGACATCATCGGGGCAGGCATCATTCCGGTTGCGATCGAATTCATGGACAGGCCGGCGATCGAGATCTGCGAAGCCTTTGCCCATGCCGGCTATCCGCTCGACGTGGAGGCCCTTTTGATCGTCGAGGTCGAGGGCTCGGAAGTCGAGATGGAGGCGATGCTTCGAAGCATCATCGAGATCGCTCGGCGTCACGACGTGATGACGATCCGCGAATCGCAATCCGCAATGGAAGCGGCGCTGATCTGGAAAGGCCGGAAATCCGCCTTCGGCGCCACCGGTCGCATTGCCGACTACATCTGCATGGACGGCACGGTGCCGCTGAGCCAGCTCTCCCATGTCCTGAGCCGGACCGGCGAGATCGTCGCGGGCTACGGCCTTCGCGTTGCCAATGTCTTCCACGCCGGCGACGGCAACATGCATCCGCTGATCCTCTACGATATCAACGATCCGGAGGATGCCGCTCGCGCGGAAGCCGCCGGTAACGATATCCTGAAGCTCTGCGTCGAAGCCGGCGGCTGCCTGACCGGCGAACACGGCGTTGGCATCGAAAAGCGCGAGCTGATGCGGCATCAATACAGCCAGGCCGACCTCGACCAGCAGATGGCGGCACGAGCGGCCTTCGATCCACAATGGCTCCTGAACCCGTCGAAAGTGTTTCCGCTCGAAGGACGGCCCGCCGCATGATCGTCCATTTCGAACCGGCAAGCGAGGAGGGGATCGCTTCGGTCGTCCGCTCGGCCGCCGCAGAGCGCGTTACCCTCTCCATTGTCGGTGGCGGTACGCGTTCGGGACTTGGCAATCCGGTGCGGGCGGACCGAACCCTCTCGACCCGACGCCTTGCCGGCATCGTCACCTACAATCCGGCGGAAATGACGATGAGCGCGCTCGCGGGAACGCCGCTGGTCGAGGTCGAGGCCGCGCTCTATGCGAAGGGTCAGATGCTCTCGTTCGAACCGATGGATCATCGGCCGGTTTTAGGCACCTCGGGCGAGCCGACGATCGGCGGGGTCTTCGCCGCCAACGTTTCCGGGCCGCGCCGTTACGTCGCCGGCGCCGCGCGCGACAGCCTGCTCGGCGTGCGGTTCATCAACGGTCGCGGTGAGGTGATCAAGGCTGGCGGCCGGGTTATGAAGAACGTCACCGGGCTGGATCTGGTGAAGCTCCTGGCCGGATCCTTTGGCACGCTCGGCATTCTGACGGAGGTCACCTTCAAGGTGCTGCCGATTCCGCCGGCGGCCGCCACTATTGTTGTTTCCGGTCTCAATGATGCGCAGGCTGCGGCAGTCATGGCCGAGGCCATGGCCCAACCGGTGGAGGTGTCGGGCGCGGCGCATCTGCCGGAGAGCGTGCGAGGACGCTTCATCGGCGGCGCGCTGCCAGAGGGCGCGGCGACCGCGCTGAGACTGGAGGGCCTGGCGGCCTCCGTTTCGCTGCGGGCGCAAAAGCTTGCCTCGGCCCTCGCGCGCTTCGGCCCGGTCGCGACGTTCGATCTCGATCAAACGAAGGCGCTCTGGACCGAGATCCGCGACGTGAGGCCCTATGCCGACGGCACCATGCGGCCCCTCTGGCGCGTCTCGGTTGCGCCCTCGGTGGGGCATCAGCTCGTTGCCGCGCTTCGTTTGCAGACCGGGGTGGACGCCTTCTATGATTGGCAGGGTGGCCTCCTCTGGCTGCGCATGGAGGCAGACTCCGAGGCCGAGCTCCTGCGTCACTACATCCGGGCAGTTGGGGGCGGGCACGCGACGCTTCTGCGCGCCGGAGAGGGGGAACGCACCCGCATACCGGCCTTCGAACCGCAGGCCCCCGCTGTGGCACAATTGGCGGAACGCCTGCGTGCGTCGTTCGACCCATCGCGGATTTTTAATCCCGGGCGAATGGCAGTTGCGTAAGCATCGCCACAAACACGCCCACGGCCAAGGAGGCCTCGATGACCGATCCTGGTTCGCAGATGCCGCATTCCCGCGAGACCGATCGCTGGCTGGAACCCGGCAAGGTCAACATCCAGATCGTCTACGTCTCGTATCTGCTCGGCTTTGCCATCGGGATTACGCCGCTGATCGGGATTGTGCTCGCCTATCTCAATCGTGGAGCGGCCGACGTTTGGGCGAGAACGCATTATGACTGGGCGATCCGCACCTTCTGGATCGCCTTGCTCTTTGTCGTCGTCTCGGCGCTGCTGTCCGTTGTTTTGATTGGCGTGCTCGGTTTCGTCGCCACGGCGGTCTGGATCGTCGTGCGCTGTGTCGTCGGTCTTCAGAAAGCAGCGCGAGAGGAGCCGATCACCAACCCGGAAAGCTGGTGGCTTTAGGCTCAGCCGAATATGATGCGTGCTAAGCCTGGTATTGGAGTATTCGGTTGCAGACCAACTTTTCCCCTGAACAGCTAGCTGATCCGCATGTCGCCGAATCCGAAAAGATCCTGCGCAAGTGCGTCCATTGCGGCTTCTGCACCGCCACCTGTCCGACTTATGTGCTCCTTGGCGACGAGCTCGACAGCCCGCGCGGGCGGATTTATCTCATAAAGGACATGCTGGAAAACGGCCGGCCGGCTGACAAGGAAACCGTCACGCATATCGACCGCTGTCTCTCCTGCCTCTCCTGCATGTCGACCTGCCCCTCCGGTGTCGACTACATGCATCTCGTCGACCATGCCCGCATCCACATTGAGAAGACCTTTCAACGGTCGTTCGGCGAACGTCTCGCCCGTTCGGTCATCGCCGGGACATTGCCCTCGCCGAAGCGCTTTCGCCTGGCGCTGAGGGCGGCGGGTCTTGCGCGGCCACTGTCGGGGCTGCTCAAGCGCGTTCCCTGGCTCAAGACCTTCGGCGTCATGCTCGATCTCGCACCGGCCACGCTCCCTTCCGCATCCACCGCGGCAAGGCCGGCGGTGCATACGGCAAAGGGTACCCGCCGCGGCCGAGTGGCGCTGCTGACGGGTTGCGCCCAGCCGGTGTTACGCCCGGAGATCAACGAGGCGACGATCCGGCTGCTGACGCGGCACGGAATCGAGGTCGTCGCGGCGGAAGGTGAGGGTTGCTGCGGGGCGCTGGTCCACCATATGGGTCGGGAGGAGCAGGCCCTGGAATCCGCCCGGCGCAATGTCGACGCCTGGCTGAAGACCGCCGAGGGAGACGGTCTCGACGCCATCGTAATCACCGCATCCGGCTGTGGCACGACGATCAAGGACTACGGCCATATGCTGCGGCTCGATCCTGCCTACGCCGAAAAAGCCGCGATGGTCTCCTCGCTCGCTAAAGACGTGACCGAATATCTCGCGACCCTGGAGTTGCCGGAGCAGGAGGCGCGCGGGCTCGCCGTCGCCTATCACTCAGCCTGCTCGATGCAGCACGGCCAGAAGATCGGGAGCGCGCCGAAGCAGCTTCTGAGGCGTGCCGGATTCACGGTGCGCGAACCGGCGGAAGGCCATCTCTGTTGCGGCTCGGCCGGCACCTATAACATCCTGCAGCCGGAGATTTCGGTGAAGCTAAAGGTGCGAAAGGTGAAAAACCTCGAAGCCACCAAGGCGAGCGTGATCGCGACCGGCAATATCGGCTGCATCACGCAGATTGCGACCGGAACCGGCGTCCCGATCGTGCATACCGTCGAGCTGCTGGATTGGGCCTATGGGGGGGAGAAGCCGGCGGAGCTTTGACTAGTGAGAGGTGAGAGACGCGCCCCTCGTCTCGCTGCCGCGACTGTCTCCCTGTTCTGACGGGGAGAAGCGACGAGTCGCCCGCCCCAGTCCCCGCGAGCAGGGAGAAGGCCAGTCCTCGGGCTAGACCCGAGGAGAGGGGCAATCGCGGTGTCCCTCAGCCGCCGAAAATCGTGCGGAAAATGTCGACGCCGCGGTCGTCGAAGCTGATATCGCCCTGCTTGTTGCCCGGGCCGATCACGATCACCTTGGTTCCGATCGGCGCCCGATCGTAAAGATGCTCGACGTCCTCGTTCATCATTCGGATGCAGCCGGACGACATGTTCTGGCCGATAGTCCAGGGCTGGTTCGTGCCGTGGATGCGGAAAATCGTGTCCCGGCCGCCTTTGTAAAGATAAAGCGCCCGGGCGCCGAGCGGGTTGTCGATGCCACCTTCCTGGGTGATTGGCAGGATCCGGCCCTTGGCCGCTTCGCGCGCGCGCATTTCCGCAGGCGGTGTCCAGCTCGGCCACTCGGCTTTCCGGCCCACCTTGACAATGCCGGACCAGCCGAAGCCCTCGCGGCCGACGCCGATGCCGTAGCGCGTCGCGCGGTTCGGGCCGTCGATATAGTAGAGAAACTTGTTGTTGGTATCGACAACGATCGTGCCGGGAGGCTCCTCCGTGCGGAAGCGAACCTTGGTGCGCCAATATTTCTTCGGCGGCTTCTTCTGCTGCGCGACCAGCACGACATCCGAGCGCTTGGCGGCGGGCCCAACATCTGCGGCGGGCGTGAACGCCGAAGCATTCGCCGCAGCAAGCAGGGCAGCGGCCGCGACGCTGAGCGCAACCAACTTGGCATGAAGTCTCATCTATGATTCCCTCTCAACCCTCGTTCCAGGCAGGCTATGCGTTCTAGTCGCAACTTCAAGCCTGCGATACATGCGATAGACCAGAGGACGCCTCGGCACTTGTATCGCAGGTAACCGCTGTTGCTTTTTGATCACGACCCGGAAAGTAATGACGCATAGTCGCCGGGAGATACTCTACCCGTTGCTATAAAACGACGACCTTGGTGCCGACCTTGACCCTCTCATAGAGATCGACAACGTCCTCGTTGCGCATCCGGATGCAGCCGGAGGAGACGCCGTAGCCGATGGTCCAAGGGGCATTGGTGCCATGGATGCGGTAGAGGGTGGAGCCGAGATACATGGCGCGAGCGCCGAGCGGATTGTCGGGCCCGCCGTCCATGCGGGCAGGAAGGTAATGGCCCTTGGCCGCCTCGCGCGCGAGCATCTCCTGCGGCGGCGTCCAACTCGGCCATTCGGCCTTGCGGGTGATTCTGTGTTCGCCGGCCCATTCGAAGCCCGGTTTGCCCACTCCGACGCCGTAGCGTCGGGCTTCGCCGCTTCCTGTAACGAGGTACAGGAAGCGGTTGTTGGTATCGATCACGATCGTGCCGGGCTTTTCCTTGGTCTCGTAGGCCACCATCTGCGGCAGGAACTGCGGGTCCAGTTTCGTCTTCACCGGCCCTTGCGCGCGCGGGGCGGCGGCAACGGGTTGCACAAGCGCCGGGTTTGGCCGGCGTTTTACCTGACGCCGCTCGAGCGCGTTTCGGGTGGCGGCCGGCGCCTGGGTCCGGTAGACGACGGGGCGCACCCTTTCGCCGGTTAGTTGCATAACCCACGGTGCCGTCAGATCCGGGCTGACGATGACCGGCGGACGATTTTGATAACGGTCCTGCGCGCCGGCGCTGAAGGGGAGCATGCAGAGACAGGACGTGGCAAGCAAAAGGAATTTCTTCATAATCGGACGGACTCGCTACATTACGCCGAAATTTAAGCCAGTGTTCGGAACCGAGATGGTCGCATCCGCCCGCCACGGAAAGGTAAACGGCCGATCGCTAAAAGGCCGCTTACGCAAGAAAGCTTTGGGTAGGGTTATTTGCGGCTTTATGAATCTGGTTTGCAAATGGTAAATAGAACAAAAGGGAAACGAGAGTGAGGTCTGGCTGATGCCGCAAAAAGGTTTGACAGTGGGCGAAGACGGGCTCCTCCGCTGCGCCTGGCACGGCAATCTCGAAGACTATCGCCGCTACCACGACGAGGAGTGGGGCCGGCCAGTGGCGGACGACCGCAGGCTTTTCGAGAAAATCTGCCTCGAAGGCTTCCAATCGGGCCTGTCCTGGTTGACGATCCTGAGGAAGCGCGAAGCGTTCCGCGCCGCCTTTGCCGGTTTCGACTTCGACGCGATTGCCGAATATGGCGAGGCCGAGGTCGAGCGTTGCCTTGCTGATCCCGGTATTGTCCGTCATCGCGGCAAGATCGTCTCGACCATCAACAATGCCCGGCGGGCGAGGGAGATGCGCGATGAATTCGGATCGCTCGCCGCCTATTTCTGGTCGCAGGAACCTGGCGGAGGAGAGCGTCCAGAGATCATGGATTACGATGCACTGAGAGCCAATCCGACGTCGCCGACCTCGGTCAGGATTTCGAAGGATCTGAAAAGACGCGGCTGGAGCTTCGTCGGGCCGACGACCGTCTATGCCTTCATGCAGGCAATGGGGCTCGTCAACGACCACCTCGAGGGCTGCTTCTGCCGAGCCGGTATCGAAGAGATGCGGCAGCGATTCGTCCGGCCAACGGCAGGACTAGGCGCAACGTCGTGATCGTGGGGCTTCACGCGCAAAGCGTGGGAATCGCGAAAATGCCCTGCAAGATGCCTTTGCGGCCTTCATCGCTGAGGGTGGATTTGCCGATGCAGAAAACTTGCGCGGAACGCGCCCCTGACCTGGGAACGATCGCTGAAAAGCAAAAGGACGAGGAGGTTGTGGTCGCCTTTTCCAGAATATTCAGGATCGTTGCACGATTGTCTTTGTCATAGGCTCGCACGAGATCCACGATGCCGCAAGGATTGTCCCCCAGGCCGAGGAGAGTGGAGATTCCCGGGCCGAGCACGAAGGTGCCGCTGCCGATGTCGCAGTGCCAGGGTTCGGTGGGGTAACCGGCTCTATTCGCATACCGGGTCCAGGCCTCGTGGGAACCCGAGGTCAGCGGCCTTATGGCTCCCGCGCCCGGCGCCATGAGTCTCAGCATATCGCCCCTCCGTCGTTTCCCTGGTATTCTCACTGAAATACACTTGGTTGAAAGATCTTTCTTTCCGTGCATTTTCGTTCGCTTAACTTATAGGCGAGTAGGCACAGAAATACAATCTCGCTTCCCTGTGCCTGCGAATGAAGCAGGGGAAGGGAACCTCCATAAGCATGCCCCGCAAGCAATCGCCTTTATCGGCAGCCGCCCTTGCCGCCCTTGACATGATCCTTTAGGGAAGGCACCGACCTAGCTTTGAGTAGCCGGAACACCTTCCATGAACGACAAAACCAAGAAAACGCAGAAGCTCAAGGCGCGGCTGCCGCGCGGCTTCGTCGACCGCTCGGCCGCAGATATCCGCGCCGTCGACGAAATGATCGCGAAGATCCGCGAGGTCTATGAGCGCTACGGCTTCGACCCCGTGGAAACGCCGCTGTTCGAGTATACCGATGCACTTGGCAAGTTCCTTCCCGACAGCGATCGTCCGAACGAGGGCGTCTTCTCGCTAACGGACGACGACGAGCAATGGATGAGCCTGCGTTACGATCTTACGGCGCCGCTCGCCCGTCACGTGGCGGAGAATTTCAACGAAATTCAGCTTCCCTACCGCACCTATCGCGCCGGCTACGTATTTCGCAACGAGAAGCCCGGGCCGGGTCGGTTCCGCCAGTTCATGCAGTTCGATGCCGACACGGTCGGTGCCGCCGGCGTCCAGGCAGATGCCGAGATGTGCATGATGATGGCCGACACGATGGAAGCGCTCGGCATTATGCGCGGCGACTACGTGATCCGGGTGAACAACCGAAAGGTTCTCGACGGCGTGCTCGAGGCGATCGGCCTTAGCGGCGAGGGACACTCGAACAGGCGGCTGACCGTGCTCCGCGCCATCGACAAGCTCGACAAGTTCGGCCCCGAGGGCGTGCGGCTGCTGCTCGGCGAGGGGCGCAAGGACGAGAGCGGCGACTTCACCAAGGGCGCTGGCCTCGATGAACAGCAGATCGGCAAGATCCTGTTCTTCGTCGGCATCACCGATTACGCCAAGAGCGCCGATGAACTGGCCGAGCTGGTTGCCGGTACTGCCAAAGGCAGAGAGGGGGTCGGGGAACTCAACACCATCCGAGGCCTCGTGCTCAGCGCCGGTTATGAGGCGGATCGCATCAAGATCGACCCGTCGGTGGTGCGCGGCCTTGAATATTACACCGGCCCGGTCTTTGAAGCGGAACTGCAATTTGCCGTCACCAACGAGAAGGGCGAAGAAGTCGTCTTCGGCTCCGTTGGTGGCGGCGGCCGCTACGATGGGCTCGTCTCCCGCTTCATGGGTCAGCCGGTGCCGGCGACGGGCTTCTCGATCGGTGTGTCGCGCCTGATGACGGCGCTCAAGAATATCGGCAAGCTCGGCGTTGAGGGGGTGATCGCGCCGGTCGTCGTCTGCGTGATGGATCGAGACCTCGAAAGCATGGGCCGCTACCAACGCTTCGTGCAGGAACTGCGCCATGCCGGTATCCGCGCCGAAATGTACCAGGGAAACAAGAAGCATTTTGGCGACCAGCTCAAATATGCCGACCGTCGCGGCTCGCCGATCGCCATCATCCAGGGCGGCGACGAGCGCGCCTCCGGCACCGTGCAGATAAAGGACCTGATCGAGGGTAAGCGCCTCTCGGGCGAAATCGAAGACAACGTCGCATGGCGCGAGGCGCGCGTCGCCCAGATCTCCGTTGCGGAAAGCGAACTCGTGGCGAAAGTCCGGGAAATTCTGGCGCAGCAGGCCGAGGACCGGAAAAGGGCAGGCTGATGCCGCTGATCAATCTCCCCGCCTTCGCCGGTGAGTTGCTTGCCGATTTCGAGCGGTTGAAGACGCTGCGAGTCGACACGCCGGTAATCCAGCCGGCCGAGCCCTTCCTCGATATGGCAGGAGAGGACCTGCGCCGGCGCATTTTCCTGACCGAAAGCGAAACCGGCGAGAGCCTTTGTCTGCGCCCGGAATTCACCATTCCGGTCTGTCTCAGGCATATCGAGACGGCGACCGGCACGCCGCAGCGCTATGCCTATCTCGGCGAAGTCTTCCGTCAGCGTCGCGACGGCGCGAACGAGTTTTATCAGGCGGGCATCGAGGACCTCGGCGATCTCGACACGGCCGGCGCCGACGCGCGGGCGATCGGTGACGCGATGCTGGTTTTGAGCAACCGGCTACCTGGACGGCGGCTGAGGGTGACGGTCGGCGACCAATCGGTGTTCGAGGCGGTGATTGCCGCCTGCGGCCTGCCCGCCGGCTGGCAGAAGCGGCTTATCCATGCTTTCGGCGACCAGGAGCATTTACAGAGGCTGCTGGCTGAACTCGCCGATCCGAAATCCCCCGGCGTTTTCGGCCCCGAGGTCGAGCGGCTTGCGAGCATGGGTATCCTCAATGACGAGGAGCTGCTCGTCGCCGAGATCGCCGGGACCATGGAAGCGACAGGCTATTCCACCAATGGCAGTCGTTCGCCCGGTGATATTGCCCGCCGGCTCAAGGAGAAGATGGAGCTTGCGACGACACGGCTCGACAAGGCAGCGCTTGCGATCATGCGCGAATTCCTGGCGCTCGACCTGCCGCTCGGTGAATCAGCGGCCGCCCTTCACCAGTTCGCCGATAAGTCAGGGCTGAAGATCGACGGCGCGCTTGCGCTTTTCGATGCTCGGGTGGCGGCGCTGGCACGGGTCGGTGCCGATGCCGGCCTCATACGCTATCGTGCGGCCTTCGGCCGACCGCTCGATTATTATACCGGCCTCGTCTTCGAGATCGGGCTTGAGGGAGCACCGGCGGTTCTCGCCGGTGGCGGACGCTTCGACCGTCTGCTGACGCTGCTCGGCGCCCGCGAGCATATTCCGGCGGTTGGTTTCTCTCTTTGGCTCGACCGAATCGAACGGGCCGTGGCTGCCGCAGGGGGCGCGAAGTGACCATTACCATTGCGCTGCCCTCCAAGGGGCGGATGAAGGACGATGCCTCAGCCATTTTCGAGCGCGCCGGCATGAAAATCGTCGCGGTCGGCAACGACCGCTCCTATCGCGGCCGGATCGAGGGTTGGGACGACGTCGAGGTCGCCTTCCTCTCGGCATCCGAAATTTCCCGCGAGGTCGGGTGCGGTGCCGTCGATTTCGGCGTGACCGGCGAAGACCTCGTGCGCGAAGGTCTGGCCGACGCCGATGGGCGCGTGGAATTCTCGGCGCGGCTCGGCTTCGGCCATGCGGAGGTCGTGGTTGCCGTGCCGGAGATCTGGTACGACGTCGATACGATGGCCGATCTCGGAGACGTTGCCGCCGACTTCCGCGCCCGCCATGGCCGTCGGCTGGCGATTGCCACCAAGTACTGGCGGCTGACGCAGCAATTCTTCTCCGGCAGTCACGGTATCCAGCTCTACCGCATCGTCGAAAGTCTGGGCGCGACCGAAGGCGCGCCCGCCTCCGGCTCGGCCGACATCGTCGTCGACATCACCTCGACAGGCTCCACCTTGCGGGCGAACCATCTGAAGATCCTCTCCGATGGGGTGATCCTGCGCTCCGAGGCCTGCCTCGTCAGAGCTCGAAAGACGGCCCACGAAGGCAATCCCACGATCGATCGCATCATCGCTGCCGTGCGAGCGGCCATCTAAGGCGGCGGGTTCCACCTCGAATAGTCGCGCCGCCCTGACAAATGCAATCAGCGCTCCTATGTAGGGACGGTAGCATCAACCTCCCAAGACCAACTCGAGGCAACCTTTTATGGCTGATCTTTCCTCTTTCCCGATCACGAGCCGCTGGCCGGCAAGGAACCCCGACATCATTCAGCTCTACTCGCTGCCGACCCCCAACGGCGTGAAAATCTCGATCGCGCTCGAAGAGCTTGGACTGCCCTACGAGGCGCACCGCATTGCCTTCGACAGCAACGAGCAGAAGTCCCCCGAATTCGTTTCACTTAATCCGAACGGCCGCATCCCGGCGGTCATCGACCCGAATGGACCGGACGGCAAGCCGATAGGCCTCTTCGAATCCGGCGCGATCCTCGTCTATCTCGCGGAGAAGACCGGCAAGCTCATTCCCTCGGATGCGTCTGGCCGTTACGAGACGCTGTGCTGGGTAATGTTCCAGATGGGCGGCATCGGGCCAATGTTGGGCCAGTTCGGTCATTTCTTCAAGTGGGCGCCCGAGAAGGTTGCCAACAACCCCTATCCGGTCGAGCGCTACCGCGACGAGTCGAAGCGTCTCCTCGGTGTCCTCGAGGCTCGGCTCGAAGGTCGGCAATGGCTGATGGGCGATGAATACACGATCGCCGACATCGCCGCCTTTCCCTGGATCGAGGGCGCGCGCAAATTCTATGGGGGCGCCGAGGTGCTCGACTACAAAAGATTCCCGAGCGTCATGGCGTGGGTAGAGCGCGGTTTGGCGCGCCCGGCCGCGCAGAGGGGCCTGGAAATTCCGAAAAAGGAATAGAAGCGCGACACCGGCCGGATTGACGATACTCCGGCCGGACGGGTACCGGTTAGCGAAATAGAATCGAGACAGGTGGAGACGGTGTCGGGAAGGCTTGTTGTCATCGGTGGCGGTCAGGCCGCCTTCGCCCTGGTCGCCAAACTGCGCGCTGTTAATGATCAGCGTCCGATCACCGTCATCGCCGCCGAGGCGAGCCTGCCCTATCAGCGCCCGCCGCTCTCCAAGAAGTATCTGTTGGGCGAAATAACCTTGGACCGGCTGCTTTATCGGCCGGAGGCCTGGTATGCGGAGCATGAGGTCGACATCCGCCTGTCGACGACCGTGACCCGCGTCGATCGGGTTGCAAGAGAGGTCGCGCTCAGCGACGGATCGAAGCTCGGCTACGAGACGCTGGCATTCGCGACAGGGGCGACGCCGCGCCGGCTGTCGGCCTCGATCGGCGGTGATCTCGCAGGTGTCTACGTGGTGCGCGACTACCGGGACGCGGATCAGCTTGCCGGGGAAATGAAGCCCGGGCGGCGGCTACTGGTCGTCGGCGGTGGATATATCGGTCTTGAGGCGGCCGCAGTAGCTCGCAGCCTGGGGCTGGAGGTGACGGTTATCGAGATGGCCGACCGCATTCTGCAGCGCGTTGCCTCCGCCGCCACCTCGGCGATCGTGAGCGACATCCACCGCTCGCATGGGGTGGATATTCGCGAGCGCATGGGGCTCCACCGTCTGATTGGCGACGACGGCCGCGTATCGGCTGCTGAGCTTGCGGACGGTTCGGTTGTACCGGTGGATGTGGTCATCGTCGGCATCGGCGTGACGGCGAACGACGCACTCGCCCGTGATGCTGGCATCGAAACCGCCAACGGCATCATCGTCGACCGCTGTGGGAGGACCTCCGATCCGGCGATTTTCGCGATGGGCGACTGCGCGGTCCTGCCTTGGCAGGACATGCGCATCCGCCTCGAATCAGTGCAGAATGCCGTCGATCAGGCGGAAGCGGTCGCTGCCATCCTCGCCGGGGGTTCCGCCCCCTACGATCCGCATCCCTGGTTCTGGTCCGACCAGTATGATGTCAAGCTCCAGATCGCTGGCTTCGGCCTCGGCCACGATGAGACCCTCGTCCGTCCCGGCCAGCGCGAAGGCAGCGTCTCCGTCTGGTATTTCCGCGAGGGCAGGCTGATCGCCGTCGATGCGATCAACGACGCCAAGGCTTATGTTACGGGAAAGAAGCTGCTGGAAGCGGGGAAGACGCCGGATCGCAAGCTTTTGGCGGACCCGCAGAGCGATCTAAAGGCTTTGCTGGGATAACGGGTGTGTGACGTGCGATCGCCCCTCACCCTAGCCCTCTCCCCGCAGGCGGGGCGAGGGGACACCGTTGCGGTTGGCTGCGCCCTTTTCCTCCTCCACGGCCGTAGAGGGAGCTGAGCGGGCGCCGCGAGTCTCCTTCGCCGCGTGCGGGGAGAAGGTGGCCGGCGGGCCGGATGAGGGGTGCAGCGGTTAGCTAGAGCAGTGGCTCACGTTCCATCTTCACAACAAAAAGGGCGGCCCCTAAGGACCGCCCTTCAGATCCGGTTGGATATCCGTGCTAAGGCTTTCGCCTTATCACATCATGTCCATGCCGCCCATGCCGCCCATGCCGCCCGGCATTGCCGGAGCGTCCTTCTTCGGCAGCTCGGCAATCATGGCTTCGGTGGTGATGAGCAGCGAAGCAACCGAAGCTGCATCCTGCAGGGCGGTGCGAACGACCTTGACCGGGTCGATGATGCCCATGGCGATCATATCGCCATACTCACCGGTCTGAGCGTTGTAGCCGAAATCGTCGGTGTTCTTCTCGAGGATCTTGCCGACAACGATCGAGGCTTCATCGCCAGCGTTTTCAGCGATCTGGCGGGCCGGAGCCTGCAGAGCGCGGCGAACGATATTGATGCCGGCTTCCTGGTCGTCGTTTTCACCCTTGACGGTGATCTTCACGGAGGAGCGCAGCAGGGCGACGCCGCCGCCCGGTACGATGCCTTCCTGAACGGCAGCGCGCGTCGCGTTGAGGGCGTCGTCGATGCGGTCTTTCTTTTCCTTCACTTCGACTTCGGTCGCACCGCCGACGCGGATGACGGCAACGCCGCCAGCGAGCTTGGCAAGGCGCTCCTGCAGTTTCTCACGGTCGTAGTCGGAGGTGGTTTCTTCGATCTGGGCCTTGATCTGGGCAACGCGGCCTTCGATGTCGGCCTTCTGGCCGGCGCCATCGACGATCGTCGTGTTCTCCTTGGAGATCGAGACCTTCTTGGCGCGGCCGAGCATGTCAAGCGTGACGTTTTCGAGCTTGATGCCGAGGTCTTCGGAAATGACCGTGCCGCCCGTCAGGATGGCGATGTCTTCGAGCATGGCCTTGCGGCGATCGCCGAAGCCTGGGGCCTTTACGGCAGCGATCTTCAGGCCGCCACGCAGCTTGTTGACGACGAGCGTTGCAAGAGCTTCGCCTTCGACGTCTTCAGCGATGATGAGGAGCGGCTTGCCGGTCTGAACGACGGCTTCGAGAACCGGGAGCATGGCCTGAAGGTTCGAGAGCTTCTTCTCGTGCAGGAGAATGAAAGCGTCTTCGAGGTCGGCGACCATCTTTTCCGGGTTGGTGACGAAGTAGGGCGACAGGTAGCCGCGGTCGAACTGCATGCCTTCGACGACTTCGAGCTCGGTTTCGGCGGTCTTGGCTTCTTCAACCGTGATTACGCCTTCGTTGCCGACCTTCTGCATCGCTTCGGCGATGTCGAGGCCGATCTGCTTTTCACCGTTTGCGGAGATCGTGCCGACCTGGGCGACTTCATCCGAGGTGTTGATCTTCTTGGCCTTGGCGAGGAGGTCTTTGACCACTTCGGCGACGGCGAGGTCGACACCGCGCTTCAGGTCCATCGGGTTCATGCCGGCAGCAACTGCCTTCGCGCCTTCGCGAACGATCGCCTGCGCGAGAACGGTCGCGGTCGTCGTGCCGTCGCCGGCGATGTCGTTGGTCTTCGAAGCGACTTCGCGGACCATCTGGGCGCCCATGTTCTCGAACTTGTCTTCGAGTTCGATCTCCTTGGCGACCGAGACGCCGTCCTTGGTGATGCGCGGGGCGCCGAAGGACTTGTCGATAACTACGTTACGACCCTTCGGGCCGAGCGTTACCTTGACTGCATCGGCGAGGATGTCGACGCCGCGCAGCATCTTTTCGCGCGCAGTACGGCCGAACTTGACTTCTTTAGCTGCCATTTTTCAAAGCTCCTGGTATCGAAATTCCGGACCCAAGTCCGGTTTCAAATTACGGAAGTTTTTGGGGAGGGTTACCGGCTGATCAGCCGATGATGCCCATGATGTCGGCTTCCTTCATGATCAGAAGGTCTTCGCCGTTGATCTTGACTTCGGTGCCGGACCACTTGCCGAAGAGGACGCGATCGCCAGCCTTGACGTCGAGCGGAACAACTTTGCCGCTTTCGTCACGAGCGCCCGAACCGACAGCCACGATTTCGCCTTCCTGCGGCTTTTCCTTGGCGGTGTCCGGAATGATGATGCCGCCCTTGGTCTTTTCCTCAGACTCGACGCGGCGAACGACGACGCGGTCGTGCAGCGGGCGGAAATTGGTGCTTGCCATTGTCTAATCCCTCGATCAAATGACATTGCGGATCGTTGAGAGATCCGGTGGATGGTATTAGCACTCACTTCCAGCGAGTGCCAGCGTCGCCGAGATAAGACTGGCCATCGGGCGAGTCAAGGATTGGGCGCGAGAATTTTTATCAGATCGCGAACGTTGACATGCACCGCGCATTTTTGTTTTATCGATGCATGGGGTAAGCGAAGAGCCCCACGAGGCGTCATGCCGGAATTTCGCGTCCAACAGCAACACAAGGACGCCGCATCATGGCCTCGTTCAATTCCATTTCCCCTGAAAAACTAGCCCGGCTGATCGGAACCCCGAAGGCGCCCGTTCTGATCGACGTGCGCGATGAAGACGATTTCGCGGCGGATCCCTATCTTGTGCCCGCTTCTTTCCATCGGGCGCATGCCGGCGCTCCGCAATGGGCGGACGAGTACAAGGGCCAGTGGGTCGTCGCGATCTGCAAGCATGGAGGCAAACTTGCCGAAGGCGTCGCGGCGTGGCTTCGGCATGCCGGCGCGGTCGCAGACGTTTTGGATGGTGGGATCTCAGCATGGCGGGAGGCGGGGCAGCCTCTCGTTCCCGTCGCCATGCTTCCGAACTCCGACCCCTCGGGTGGCTCCGTCTGGGTCACGCGGTCCCGGCCGAAGATCGACCGCATTGCCTGCCCTTGGCTGATCCGCCGCTTTATAGATCCGCGCGCCAGGTTCCTCTTTGTCGCCGCGACCGAGGTGATGGCCGTTGGCGAACGGTTCGGCGCAACCCCGTTCGATACCGAAGGGGTATTCTGGAGCCATCGTGGGGACGATTGCACCTTCGATACGATGCTAAAGGAATTTCGGCTTTCCTTCCCCGCTCTCGAGCACGTTGCTCGCATCGTGCGCGGCGCCGATACCGACAGGCCAGATCTCGAGCCTCAGGCAGCAGGCCTCCTTGCGGTATCCCTTGGTCTTTCCCGCATGCATGCCGACGACCTCGAGCAGCTCGAAGCAGGGATGACCCTCTATGACGCGCTTTATCGCTGGGCGCGCGATGCGACCCAGGAAAAGCATGATTGGGTATCGCACGGCGGCAAAGGGAAGCGAACGTGAACGAACGAGCATCGACGGGCCTTGCGCCCGCCATCCTTTGCCGTAGAGACAAGGGTATGGGCCTGTTTTGCTTAGGTGGCCGTGGCAGATCGCGCTGATGCACCGCGAACGGGTCGCTGGCTAGCTGCTCAGCTCCTGTAGCAAGGTGCCGCGAGACCGGCGAATCCTTGGGGAGCGCGGCGATTTTCTGTGCATGAGGCTTGTATTCTTGCCCCTTCCTTGCAATGTCAGCCGAAAAGCCGAGTTTGCGGGAAGCCAGGATGGCCGTCAGGATCAACAGTTTTCGGGAAATCGCCAACCGCTACGACGTGGTGCTCTGCGACGTCTGGGGCGTGCTCCACAATGGCGTCCAGGCCTTCGTATCCGCAGGCGAGGCGCTTGCGGAGGCGCGTGCGCAAGGGCTGACCGTGATCCTCATCACCAATGCTCCCCGCCCATATCCAGGCGTCAAGGTTCAACTCCGCGGCCTTGGTGTTCCCGACGAGGCCTACGACCGTATCGTCACTTCCGGCGACGTGACGCGGGCATTGATCGCCGCGGCCCAGAAGCGGGTTTTCTTCATCGGCGCCGATCGTGACCTGCCGCTGCTCGAAGGGCTCGGCACCGAGATCGTCTCGTCGGAAGATGCCGAAACAATCGTCTGCGCCGGCTTCTATGACGACGAGACCGAAACGCCCGAGCACTATCGGGCAACGCTCACTGCCCTTGCCAAGCGAAACGTGCCGTTCATCTGTGCCAATCCCGACCTCGTTGTGGAGCGTGGGCATCGCCTGATCCCCTGTGCCGGTGCCATCGCCAAGTTGTATGAAGAGCTCGGCGGAGAGGCGAGGATTGCCGGCAAGCCCTACAGGGCGATCTATCGGGCCGCCCTTTCGGAGGCGAAGGCGGTCAGGGGGGCGTTCGATCTTGCCCGCGTGATCGCCATAGGCGACGGCATGCCGACCGACGTCAAGGGCGCACAGGACGCCGGCCTCGATCTGCTCTATATCAGTGCCGGCATCCACGCACAGGAATACATGCACGAGAGCCGCACCGACGAGGCGAAGCTCGCCGCCTTCCTGAAGAGGGAAGGGGCGGCGCCGAAGTGGTGGATGCCGCGGCTCGGCTGACGGGAAGACGAAATGACGGTCTTTCATCGAAACGAAACCCGTGATCCCCTTCCGGAGCGCCTTCATGGCGGCGTGGTGGCCATCGGCAATTTCGACGGCGTCCATCGCGGCCATCAGTCCGTGCTCGATCGCGCCCTCGGCGAGGCGAGAAACCGGGGCGTGCCGGCGCTGGTGTTGACCTTCGAGCCGCATCCGCGCACCGTCTTCCGCCCCGACAAGCCGGTCTTCCGACTGACCCCGGCGCCGCTGAAAGCCCGCATTCTCGAGGGCATGGGCTTCGGCGCCGTCATCGAATATCCCTTCGACCGGACCTTCTCCGAGCTTTCGGCTTCCGATTTCATTCATCGCATCCTGCGCGAATGGCTGCACGCCTCCCATGTCGTCACCGGCTTCGATTTCCATTTCGGCAAGGGCCGCGAAGGCGGTCCGGCCTTCCTGATGGCCGCCGGCGAGCGGGAGGGCTTCGGCGTGACGCTGATGGATGCTTTCCGCGACGAGAACGCCGAGGTCATCTCCTCGAGCGCCATCCGTTCGCTCCTTGCCGAAGGCGACGTCGTGCACGCCGCAGGACTCCTCGGTTACCGCTACAGGGTCGAAGCCGAGGTGATCGGCGGCAAGAAGCTCGGGCGCGATCTCGGCTATCCGACCGCGAATATGCGCCTGCCGCCGGAAGTCGAGCTCAGGAACGGCATCTATGCCGTGCGGTTCCGCCGGGCGGACGGAACGCTCCATGACGGTGTCGCAAGCTTCGGCCGCAGGCCGACTGTCGACAGCGACGGTGAGGCCCTGCTTGAGACCTTCGTCTTCGACTTCTCTGACGAGCTCTATGGCGAGGTCTGCGGTGTCTCGTTTTTCGGCCGACTTCGCGACGAGCTCAAATTTGATGGCCTTGATCTACTGATGGCGCAGATGAGAGTCGACGAGGGCGAAGCCCGCGCGTTGCTTGCCGGTGTCCAGCCGCTGAGCGAGATCGATCGCAAGCTGAATTTTGCTTGATGGCGTGCCAAAGAAATCCGTAGGCTGACTCCGGCGGACCTTTTCAAAAGGCGGAAAACACCTTAAAGAACCGGCCACTATGACCCGGCACCGTCGATTGATCGTTGATCAGCGAATTATTGGCCCGGCTTTCCGCGCGCGCTAGGTCGCGCCGGGAGGTCCGGGTTTTCGGCGTTTCGCGCCCTTAAGCATCCCCAAGAGACCGACATTCTTCCGCATGCGTGACGATCCCCGCGCGGAAAAGGCGAATGCAAAGACCATGACAGAAACCGCTGAAAAGATCGACTATTCCTCCACGCTCTATCTGCCGCAGACGGAGTTTCCGATGCGCGCCGGCCTGCCGCAGAAGGAGCCGGAAATCGTCGCCCGTTGGCAGAACATGGAGCTCTACAAGAAACTCCGCGCTTCCGCCGCCGGTCGCGACAAGTTCGTGCTGCATGACGGCCCGCCCTATGCCAACGGCAACATCCACATCGGCCATGCCCTGAACAAGATATTGAAGGACGTGATCAACCGCTCGTTCCAGATGCGCGGCTTCGATGCCAACTACGTGCCCGGCTGGGACTGCCACGGCCTGCCGATCGAATGGAAGATCGAAGAAAAGTACCGCGAGAAGGGCAGGAACAAGGATGAGGTTCCGGTCAACGAGTTCCGTAAGGAATGCCGCGATTTCGCCAGCGGCTGGATCGAGGTTCAGACGGAGGAGTTCAAGCGTCTCGGCATCGAGGGTGATTTCGAGAATCCCTACACGACGATGAACTTCCATGCGGAAGCCCGCATCGCCGGCGAATTGATGAAGATCGCCAAGGCCGGCCAGCTCTATCGCGGCTCGAAGCCGGTCATGTGGTCCGTCGTGGAGCGCACGGCGCTTGCCGAGGCCGAAGTCGAATATGCCGATGTCGAAAGCGACATGATCTGGGTGAAGTTCCCGATCGCCGAGGGCCCGGATGCGCTCGCCGGCGCCTTTGTGGTCATTTGGACGACGACGCCCTGGACGATACCCGGCAACCGCGCCATCGCCTACTCGTCGCGCTACGCCTACGGTCTCTATGAGGTCGCAACCGCCGAGAACGATTACGGTCCGCAGCCGGGCGAGAAGCTGATCTTCGCCAAGCGTCTGGCGGAAGAATCGGCTGCCAAGGCGAAGGTCACCTTCAATTTCGTCCGCGACATCGAAGCCCGCGAATTGGCGGCCGTTGTCTGCGCCCACCCCTTGCATGGCCTCGGCGGCGGTTATGCCTTCAAGGTGCCGCTCCTCGATGGCGAGCACGTTACCGACGATGCAGGCACCGGTTTCGTGCACACGGCACCGGGCCACGGCCGTGAGGACTTTGAGGCCTGGATGGATAGCGCCCGGGCACTCGAAGCGCGTGGCATCTCCTCCGCGATCCCCTTCACGGTCGACGATGCCGGCTATTTCACAGCCGATGCGCCCGGCTTCGGCCCCGATGCCGAAGGCGGCGCCGGCCGCGTCATCGACGACAAGGGCAAGAAGGGCGATGCCAATGACCGCGTCATCAAGGCGCTGATCGCGCGCCATGCGCTCTTCGCGCGCGGCCGATTGAAGCATTCATATCCGCATTCCTGGCGTTCGAAGAAGCCCGTCATCTTCCGCAACACGCCGCAATGGTTTGTCTACATGGATAAGGACTTCGGCGATGGCACGACGCTGCGCTCGCGCGCGCTCTCGGCGATCGACGAAACCCGCTTCGTGCCGGGCGCCGGGCAGAATCGCCTGCGCGCAATGATCGAGCAGCGCCCGGACTGGGTCTTGTCGCGCCAGCGAGCCTGGGGCGTGCCGATCGCGATCTTCGCCGACGAGGACGGCAAAATCCTCGTCGACGATGAAGTCAATGCCCGTATTCTCGAGGCCTTCGAGAAGGAAGGGGCTGACGCCTGGTTCGCCGAGGGCGCCAAGGAACGATTCCTTGGTGACGCCCACGACCATGGCCGCTGGCACCAGATCATGGACATCCTCGACGTCTGGTTCGATTCCGGCTCGACCCACACCTTCACGCTCGAAGACCGGGCGGACCTGAAATGGCCGGCCGACGTCTATCTCGAGGGCTCCGACCAGCACCGCGGCTGGTTCCATTCCTCGCTGCTCGAGAGCTGCGCTACCCACGGCCGCGCGCCCTATAAGGCGGTCATCACCCATGGCTTCACCATGGATGAGAAGGGCGAGAAGATGTCGAAGTCGAAGGGCAACACCGTCACCCCGCAGGAGGTGATGAAGGATGCAGGCGCCGACATCCTCCGCCTATGGGTGATGACCACGGACTACTGGGAGGACCAGCGCCTCGGCAAGACCATCATCCAGACCAACATCGACGCCTATCGCAAGCTGCGCAACACGATCCGCTGGATGCTCGGCACGCTCGCACACGACAAGGGCGAGATGGTCGCGCTTGCCGATATGCCGGAACTCGAACAGCTGATGCTGCACCGCCTGGCCGAACTCGATCGTCTCGTGCGCGAGAGCTACGACGCCTTTGACTTCAAACGCATCGCCCGCGCGCTCATCGATTTCTCGAACGTCGAACTCTCTGCGTTCTATTTCGATATCCGCAAGGATGCGCTCTACTGCGATGCGCCTTCGTCGCTCCGCAGGCGGGCGGCGCTCCAGGTCATCCGCACTCAGTTCGATTGCCTGGTGACCTGGCTAGCCCCGATGCTGCCCTTCACGATGGAAGAGGCCTGGCTGTCGCGCAACCCGGACGCCGCCTCCGTGCATCTCGAGCAGTTCCCGGCGGTGCCGGCGGAATGGCGCAACGATGCGCTCGCCGAGAAGTGGCGGAAGATCCGCGAGGTGCGCAAGGTCGTCACCGGTGCCTTGGAGATCGAGCGCAAAGACAAGCGCATCGGTTCTTCGCTCGAAGCGGCTCCGGTTGTGCATGTCGCCGACCCCGACCTTCGCCGGGCGCTCGATGGGCAGGACTTTGCCGAGATCTGCATCACTTCGGCAATCCGCATCGACGGATCCGAAGGGCCGGATGGCGCCTTCACGCTGTCGGAGGTCCCCAAGGTCAGCGTCGTGCCGCAGCTCGCCGAAGGCCGCAAATGCGCCCGCTCCTGGCGCATCACGTCGGATGTCGGGTCCGACCCGCTCTATCCGGACGTGTCCGCCCGGGACGCTCAGGCACTGAGGGAGCTCGGTTTCAAACCGTAACGGATGTTTACCGGATGAATTGCGCTTGAGCCGTTCATCCGGTACAACCTGCCCGAAATTTGGCGGATTTTTCCGCCAAGGGGCGCTTGAATGACCGCGAGGGGTGCGGTGGGGCTGGCTGGAAGGAATCTCATGGGAATGACGCGAGAGTTGCGATTGTTTGCCGGCATTGCCGCGGTCGTGGCAGGCAGCCTTGTTGTCTCGGGCTGCGTCGGCGGTCCGACCTACGGCACGGACAAAACGGCAGGCGAACAGCTGCTCGATGATCTCGGCAGCGCCGTTAGCCTGGCTCCGCCGAAACGGGACCCGGTCAAGTATCAGCCGCGTCCCGCGTTGGTGCTGCCGCCGAAGGAGCAGCAGTCTGCATTGATCCAGCCGCAGCAGTCGCTCGCAAGCCGTGAGAACAATCCGGACTGGGTCGAGTCTCCCGAGGAAGCGCGCGAACGCTTGCGGGAAGAGGCCGACGCCAACAAGAACAACCCCAACTATGTTTCGCCGCTCGCCAAGGCGAGTGCCAACGGCCGCCGGCTTTCTGCCAAGGAGCAGCAGCAGGCCTATCGCGAGGCCCGCAAGATCGAACAGGGCGCCTATTCCGACAAACGCCGCTACCTGAGCGACCCGCCGCTCGAATACCGCCGCTTGCCGGAAGGTGCCGAGATGGATCTCGGCGAGCCGGAAAAGGACAAGGAGCGCAGGCGCAGGAAGGACGCGCAGATCGCCAACAGCGGCAGCAAATGGTACTGGCCATTCTAAGTCATGATCAGCATTCGCGACGCCGTTCCCGCCGATGCGGCGACGATCCTGCGTTTCATCACCGAGCTCGCTATCTATGAAAGGGCGGAGCAAGAGGTCGAGGCGACCGTAGAGCTTCTTCAAGAATCGCTTTTCGGTCCCGGGGCGATCACGCGGGCCGTCATCTGCGAGATCGATGGTGAGCCCGCTGGCTTTGCCATTTGGTTCTACAACTATTCCACCTGGCAGGCACGCAAGGGCCTCTATCTCGAGGACCTCTACGTTTCACCCGAGTTTCGCGGTTCGGGTGCAGGAAAAATGCTCCTGAAGCATCTGGCGCGGATCGCGCTTGCCGAGGGTTGCGGCCGTTTCGAATGGAGCGTTCTCGACTGGAACGAGCCGGCCATCCGGGTCTATGAGGCGGTCGGTGCCGAACCGCTGTCGGAATGGACGCGCTACCGGCTTACGGGGACAGAACTGAAAGCTCTGGCTGCTGATTGAACGTCAACGCCGGGCAGCGAAGAAGTCGCGCAGAATATCGGCGGCCTCTCGCTCGGCGAGTCCGGAATAGACATCCGGCACATGGTGGCAGGTCGGCGAGGTATAGAACCGGACGCCATTCTCGACCGCACCGCCTTTCGGGTCCTCGGCGCCGTAATAGAGGCGGCGTATGCGGGCGAAGGAGATGGCCGCCGCGCACATGGTGCAGGGTTCCAGCGTCACGTAGAGGTCAGCTCCCGAAAGTCGCTCGTCGCCGACAGCGGCGGCCGCCTGGCGAATCGCGATAATCTCGGCATGGGCAGTGACGTCGTGGAGTTCACGGGTGCGGTTCCCCGCTGCGGCGATCATCTCGCCATTGAGCACGACGACGGCGCCGATCGGCACTTCCCCGCGCCCGCCCGCTTTCCGTGCCTCCGCGAGTGCCGCATCCATGAAGGCTGCCGTTTCCGCCATCACTTGCCCATAATCTCTCTCAACCCAAATTTCTCTTAACCCTGGGCCTTCGACCTGATAGGACAGCCGCAAAAGGCAGGCAATAGAAATGACATCCAAAGACAAGCCCATAAGGCCGGGCAAGCCAAAAGGCCGCGACGGCAAATCTTTTTCCGGGGGCAAGAAGCCCGGCGCCGCAAAGCACGGCGTCGCAGCGGCAGCCTTCAACGCGGACGAGCCGCAACGCATCTCGAAGCTGCTGGCACGCGCCGGCGTCGCCTCCCGGCGGGATGTCGAGCGGATGATCATGGAAGGGCGCGTGAAGTTGAACGGCGTGGTGCTCGAGACACCCGTCGTCAACGCGACCCTTGCCGACAGGATAGAGGTCGATGGTCGGCCGATCCGCGGCATCGAGCGCACCCGTCTTTGGCTCTATCACAAGCCGGCCGGTCTGGTGACGACCAATGCCGATCCCGAAGGTCGGCCGACGGTCTTCGACAACCTGCCGGAGGACTTGCCGCGCGTGCTTTCGGTTGGTCGTCTCGACATAAACACCGAGGGCCTGCTGCTCTTGACGAATGACGGTGGGCTCGCCCGTGTGCTCGAGCTACCCTCGACCGGCTGGCTTCGCCGCTATCGGGTCCGCGCGCATGGCGAGATCGACCAAGCCGCGCTCGACCGGCTGAGGGAGGGTATTGCCGTGGACGGCGTGCTCTACGGCGCGATCGATGCGACGCTCGACCGGGTCCAGGGGTCGAACGTATGGATCACCATGGGCCTGCGCGAAGGAAAGAACCGCGAAATCAAGAACGTGCTCGGCGCCCTCGGCCTCGACGTGAATCGACTGATCCGCATTTCCTATGGCCCGTTCCAGCTCGGCGATCTGCCGGAGGGAGAGGTGCAGGAAATTCGTGGTCGGACGCTCAGAGAACAGCTTGGGCCGAGGCTGATCGAAGAAGCGAAGGCGAATTTCGAGGCGCCGCTCTATAACGAGCAGCCGGCCGCACGTGAAGCGGAGGATCGCCACGAGGAACCGGCTGACGACCAGCCCGGTCGCGGCAAGGGCCGCAAGGAGGACAAGAGGGAACGCGCGCTGGCGCGCCTCGATACGCGTCGCGCCGAAAGCAGCTCGCGTGAGCGCAGCGAACGGGGACCCGGCAGGTCCGAGGACCGCCCGGTCCGCCCGACGCTGCGCCGCAGTCGCGCGGCGAATGTGTGGATGGCGCCGGGCGCCCGTCCGGTTGCCGCCAAGAAGCCCAACCCGCAGGAGGACGCCGAATCCAAGCCCGGAAGCAAGAATCTGGAGCCGAAGCGCACCGGCCGTGCCAAGACCGGCGTCTCGGCTAAGGCATTGGGCGGTCACGACTCGGCCGCGAAGGGCCGCGCGGACAAGGCCGCGCGCCGAAAGGGCGAGGCAACCGCTGGCGGTTTCGACCGCCGCCGCTCTGCCGAGGGTACGGAGCGGAAATCGCGCGACCACGGCGAACGGCCGCCGCGCCGCGACTTAGGTGAGCAGTCGCGTGGCGGGCGCCCGCAGCGCCGCGGGGACGAGGCTCGCTCCGGTGATCGTCCGCGCTCCAAGCCTTTCGGTAGCAAGACATCGGCAACGAAGTCGTCGGTGCCGCGCTCTTCGGGCCCTCGCGGCGGCAAAACGGGTGGAGGCAAGTCGAGCGGAGGCAAGCCTGGCGGCAAGCCGGGCGGCCGTCCCGGCGGCGGCAAGCCGCGCGACAAGGGAAAGTAATCGGCCGTGCGCATCGTCGGCGGTGAATTTCGTGGTCGTACCCTCGCCACGCCCAAGTCCAACGATATCCGGCCCACCACCGACCGGACGCGCGAGAGCCTGTTCAATATACTGAGCCACAGCTATCCCGAGGCGCTCGACGGCACGCGGGTCCTTGACCTTTTCGCCGGCACCGGCGCGGTCGGGCTTGAAGCGTTGTCGCGCGGCTGCCGCCAGGCACTCTTCGTCGAGCAGGGGGTCGAGGGCCGCGGCCTGCTTCGCGTCAATATCGAAGCGCTTGGGCTGCAAGGACGCGCCAAGATCTTTCGGCGCGATGCGACAGATCTCGGACCGATCGGGACAATCGAACCTTTCCACCTGGTTTTCGTCGACCCCCCCTATGCCAAGGGCCTCGGAGAACGAGCGCTGAAGGCGGCCGCCGCCGGCGGGTGGCTCGTGCGCGGCGCCTTGGCGGTGTTGGAAGAGCGTGCGGATGTGGAACCGAGCTTATCCGCGGCCTTCGATCCCCTGGATGTCCGCACTTTTGGTGACACGCGGATGCATTTCTACCGAATTCTGACTGACTGATTTACCCTGGAGTGCAATTCGATAGACCTGCGGGAACGGGGATGCCTATGGAGCAGGACGCATCCACACGATCAAAATCACCGACCAGGAAAGGTGAGCCGACGGTGGCGCTCGCCCTAGGCGGTGGCGGTGCCCGCGGTCTCGCTCACATCCATGTCATCGAGGCGCTCAACGAATTGGGCATTCGGCCGGTTGCAATTGCCGGTTCGTCAATCGGCGCGCTGATGGGCGCTGGCATGGCCGCCGGCATGACCGGTCTGGAAATCCGGAATTACGCGCTTTCGACCGTCGGCCATCGCGGCGAAGTGCTGAACCGGCTGTGGCAATTGAGGCCGAGCAGCCTCGCGGAGGCCATGGCCGGCGGAATGCGCTTCGGACAACTCAACATCGAGAAGGTACTGAAGGCATTCTTGCCGGAGGCAATCCCGGCCCGCTTTTCCGATCTTGAGATCCCGCTGAAGGTAATGGTCACGGATTACTACGGGCAGACGGAGCGCGTCTGTGACAGCGGCGACTTGCGAAAGGCGCTGGCTGCGTCCTGCGCCCTGCCGGCGGTGTTCATGCCGGTGAAGATCGACGGCCGGGTGATGATAGACGGCGGCATCTACAATCCCATTCCCTTCGACCAATTGCGGGGAGCAGCCGACATCGTGATTGCCGTCGATGTCGTCGGTGGACCGGACGGCGACGGCAAGACCATCCCGAGCCGCATAGACAGCCTGTTTGGCGCGAGTCAGCTGATGATGCAGTCGATTATCGCCATGAAGATGAAGGCCGGTGCGCCCGACCTTCTCTTGCGCCCCGACGTCGGCCGTTTTCGCGTGCTCGATTTCCTGCGGGCACAGGAATTGTTGGCCGCCACGGCGCCTGCCAAGGAACAGATGAAGCAGGCCCTCTGCGACCGCATCCGTCACTGGCAGGCGGGCAACTGACGATTAAGAGCTGATGGACCTGGCGGCTGCAGAAGAGGTTCAATCCGCTTTCGCCAGCGCTTCGCCTGGGCGGTCGCCATCGGCTGGAAGCCGGGACAGGATCCGTTCTTCCGTTTCAGCGGTGTGGTTCACGTCCCGCTTCGGCTTGACCAGAGGCTCGGGTCGCACCGGCTTCGAATGCAGCATATGGCGGCCGGCGGTGATACCCTCGGCTTCCTGCAGGACCAGCCGCGCCTCGTCGCGGCGGCGGATGTCGTCCATGATGCCGATCGCCTCGTCGCCGCCGACCCCCAGCGCCTCGAGCGTCTTGCGGCCGAAGAGCAGGCCGGATTCGAAGGTCTCGCGCAGCTCGTATTCGACGCCCTTACCGCGCAGTTCCAGCGTATGCAGGCGGTCATAGGAGCGGGCGAAGAGGCGTGCATTTGGATACTCGGCCTGGACGAGGCTTATGATCTGATCCGTGACCTCCTTCTTTTGCGTGCAAACGGCGACGATTTTCGCCTTCTCGATACCGGCAGCCCTCAGCACGTCTAGCCGCGTGCCGTCGCCGAAATAGATCCGGAAGCCGAAGGTCGCCGCCTGGCGCACACGCGCGGCGGATTGATCGATGATCGTGACGTCGCGTCCGCCTGCGAGCAGTATTTGCGCGGCAATCTGGGCAAAGCGGGAAAAGCCGATCATCAGCACGTCAGCGCCGGCGCCCTCGAAATCCTCTTCCAGTTCGTCTTCGATGTCGTCCTGATCGCGCATGAGACGCTTTGCCATGAGCGCGGCAACGGGCGTCAGCGCCATGGACAACGTGACGATCGCGACGAGCAGGGACGCCACACCCTGTGAGAATATGCCGGCGGCGGCCGCGGCGGTAAAGAGCACGAAGCCGAATTCACCGCCCTGCGGCAGGAGCAACGCGATCCGTACCGCGTCGTTGTGGGCGGAACCCGTTGCCCGGCAGAGGCCGTAGAGGACAAGGCTTTTTACCGCCATGAGCACCGGGACGGCGACGAGAATCAGAAGATAGTTCGCTGCGACCACCCCCAGCTGCAGCGACAGGCCGACTGCCATGAAGAAAAGCGCCTGCAGGATACCGCGAAACGGCTCGACATCCGCTTCGAGCTCGTGCCGGTAGGAGGATTCCGCCAGCAGCACGCCGGCAAGAAATGCGCCCATTGCCATCGACAGGCCGGCGAGTTGGATCATCGTCGCGGCCCCCATCACCACGAGCAAGGCGGCGGCGATCATGACTTCGCGGGCCCCCGTGCGGGCGATGATCTGAAAGAGAGGGTTGAGCAAATAGCGGCCCGCGACGAAAAGGGCGGTGATGGCTGCGATCGCGATCGCGAAGTTTTCGAGCGGCGTGGTCGTTGCCTCCGGGGTCTGCGCCGCAAATAGCGGGATCAAGGCGAGCAGCGGAACGATTGCCAGGTCCTGCAGGAGTAGGATGGAGAAGGCGCGCTGACCGTGACGCGTATTCGCGTCGTTGTTCTCGTTGAGAATCTGCATGGCGAAGGCCGTCGAAGACAGCGCCAGGCCGAAGCCTGTTATGACGCTCCCCCTCCAGTCGAGAAGATCGAAGAAGGTAAGAATGACGGACAGGATGAGGCCGGTGGACACCACCTGCGCGGTGCCGAGCCCGAAGATGTCGCGGCGCATCTTCCACAGCCGCGACGGCTTCAGTTCGAGGCCGATGATGAACAGCAGGAAGACGATGCCCAACTCGGCCACATGCAGGATTTCTTCGCCCTCGGTGATGCTTTGGGCGATCGGGCCGATCACAATGCCGGCAGCGAGGTAGCCGAGGATGGTGCCAAGGCCAAGCCGCTTGAAAAGCGGAGCCGCGAGGACCGCGCCGCCGAGCAGCATCAGCGCCTCAGTGTAAATGATCGGTGTCGTTTCCATGCTCGACGCTTTCATGCTGGTGGCCGCCGCCTTCCTGAGGGTGCATCTCGCCGGATATTACTTCCATGCGGAGACGGGAATCATGGCGATGCCCTTGATGGATGCTTCAGTGCACAATAAATGGGACTGGAATGAAAGGTCTAATCATGTCTGAGACGATCGATTCCGCCCTCCTCGAAGATCGCGCCGCCGAGCTTGTCGATCGCGCGCTGAAGGCGGGCGCCGATGCCGCCGACGCCGTGGTCCTTCGGGGGCGTTCCCGCTCGGTTTCCGTGCGGCTCGGCAAGGTGGAGGGGACGGAGTCCTCCGAAAGCGACGAGTTTTCGCTCAGGGTCTTCGTCGGTCGGCGTGTGGCCAGCGTCTCTGCAAATCCGGGCTTCGACCTGCAGCTCCTGGCCGAGCGCGCGGTCGCGATGGCGAAGGCCTCGCCCGAGGATCCTTATGCGTCGCTTGCCGATCCCGATCGATTGGCAAAACCCTATCCCGACCTTGACCTGTTCGACGGCCGTGAGGTCTCGACGGAGGCGCTGACGGAGGCGGCGCTCGCCGCGGAAGCGGCAGCGCTGTCAGTGCCAGGAGTCACGAATTCAAGTGGCGCCGGCGCCAGCGCCGGCATGGGCGGGCTGGTGCTCGCCACCTCTCATGGTTTTTCCGGCTCCTATATGGCGACGCGCTTCGGCCGGTCCGTCAGTGCGATCGCCGGCGAAGGCACAAAGATGGAGCGGGACTATGACTATGACAGCCGGCTCTATTTGGACGAGCTCCGCACGCCCGAGGATATCGGCCAAGTCGCCGGTGAAAGGGCAGTCGCGCGGCTCAACCCGCGTCGGGTCGCGACCCAAAAGAACGTCACCGTCGTCTACGATCCTCGTGTCGCCCGCGGATTCCTCGGGCATCTTGCAGGTGCCATCAACGGGGCTTCGGTCGCACGCAAGACAAGTTTCTTGCGCGACATGATGGGCAAGCAGATCATGAAGTCCGGCATTGCCGTCACCGACGATCCGCTGATCCCGCGCGGCGCCTCGTCGCGCCCCTTCGATGGTGAAGGGGTAACCGGCTCGAAACTGTCCATGGTCGAGGATGGCGTTCTCAGGCACTGGTTCCTCTCGACCTCGGCGGCGAAGGAACTTGGGCTTCGGACGAACGGGCGCGGCGTGCGCGGCGGCCCTACGGTCAACCCGGCCTCCACCAATCTCGCCCTCGAGCCGGGCGACATTTCCCGCGATGACCTGATCCGAAGCGTCGGCACCGGGTTCTATGTCACCGAGTTGATCGGCCAAGGCGTCAACATGGTGACGGGCGAATACAGCCGCGGCGCATCCGGCTTTTGGATCGAGAGCGGCGAGATTACCTTCCCGGTTTCCGAGGTGACGATCGCTTCCAATCTGAAGCAGATGTTCATGGCGCTGACGCCTGCAGACGACATCGACAGGAAGTTCGGCATCGCCGCGCCTACTTTTGCTATCGAAGGCATGACGCTTGCCGGATCTTGAATGCGAGCAGACGCCACCATGGTGAACGCCGGCCCCTCGCCGCGCGTCAAGGAGTTGAATGTCAGAGAAATCCCTCCCGACCAGTCGCTGGGACGAGGACCTGGCGCTGATCCTCGCTGCCGCCGTCGCGGCCGGGGACACGGCCCTTGGATATTTCCGCAGGACGGTCGACGTTCGCTGGAAGAATGAAGGCCGCTCGCCGGTAAGCGAGGCCGATCTTGCCGCAAACGACATCCTCAAGGCCCGGCTGCTCGGGGCGCGTCCTGACTACGGCTGGCTTTCTGAGGAAACCGACGACGACGAAACCCGCCTTACTCGCGATACGGTATTCGTCGTCGATCCGATCGACGGGACGCGCGCCTTCATCGCGGGCAAGGAGCTCTGGTGCATCAGCGTCGCCATCGTCCATCGCGGCCTGCCGGCAGCCGGGGTGCTCTATGCGCCGGCGCTTGGGGAACTCTTCGAGGCGACGCACGATGGCGAGGCGCGCATGAATGGTGAGCCGATCGCGGTACGTGATCCCGCCCCAAACGAGAAGCTGCAGGTAGCGGTGGCCGAGGATCTTAGTCGCAAGCTGATTTCCCCCTATCGCGAAAGCATCGTGCGCGTGCCGCATGTGCCGTCGCTCGCCTATCGGCTGGCGATGATCGCGGATGGCCGCATCGACGGCACGATCATCAAACGGAATTCGCATGATTGGGATTTGGCTGCCGCCGACCTCATCCTCGCGCGGGCGGGCGGAACGCTTTGCGGGCTTGACGGCATGCCCTTGTCCTACAATCGCCCGATTGTCAGCCATGGATTCCTGAGCGCTGCATCCGGAGCGGCTTTGCCCGCGCTGCTCGCCGCTTCCCGGCCGCTCGCCCATTGACCTTTAGGGGCGAATGCCGCAAATCAACGCCGACCGTTCAAGGAAAAATGGGAACAAGATGGCTCACGACACCGAAAAGAAACAGCGCCTGCACCTCGTCTTCGGCGGCGAGTTGACGACACTCAAGGAGGTTCACTTCCGCGATCTCGACAAGCTGGACATCGTAGGTATTTTCCCGGATTACGAGAGCGCCCATGTTGCATGGAAGGCCAAGGCGCAGATGACGGTCGATAACGCCCACATGCGCTATTTCATCGTTCATATGCATCGCCTGCTCGACCCGGAAAACGAGTAATGCCGGAAAGGCGTGAAGCTCACGGAGAGGGCGCGCGTTCATGAGTAGCCTTCGCGCACGGCTTGCGCTTTCCGCCTATCGCTGGCTGGGAACGGCGGTCTACTCCGTGGTCGGACCCTATCTCGCGCTCAGGGCAACCAAGGGCAAGGAGGACCCGGCGCGCCGCCGCGAGCGCTACGGCTATGCGAGCGCGCCTCGCCCCGAAGGACCGCTCGTCTGGTTTCATGCGGCAAGCGTCGGCGAAACCATTGCTGTGACCCCGCTGATCAAGGAAATCCGACGCCGCGGCATCGCCGTGGTTCTGACCACAGGAACGACGACGTCGGCACGGGTGGCGGCCGAGCGGTTGGGCTCGATCGTCCTGCACCAATATGTGCCGCTCGATTTCAAGCCGGCGGTGAGCCGCTTTCTCGAATATTGGCAGCCGGACCTGGCAATCATCGCCGAATCGGAGATCTGGCCGATGACTATCGTCGAATTGGGCCGGCGGCACATTCCTCAGGTCCTCGTCAACGCCCGCCTCTCCGACCGCACGTTCGCGCGCTGGAAGAAGCGGCCGTCGCTCGCCGACGCCCTGTTCGAGAATCTCGCCCTTGTGATCGCGCAGTCCGAAGTCGATGCGGAGCGCTTCCGGACGCTCGGTGCCTTGCCGGTGATGGTTTCCGGGAATCTCAAGGTTGACACCGATCTCCCCCCGCACGATCCCCAGGCATTGGGTGAATATCGCCGGCAAATCGGCAGCCGCAAGACCTGGGCTGCAATCTCCACCTTCGAGGGTGAGGAGAACGCAGCGGGCACCGTTCACCGGGCATTAAAGGCGCGGACCGGTCTTCTGACGATCGTCGTACCGCGCCATCCGGAGCGCTGCGACGCCGTAGAGGCGGCGTTGACCGCAAAGGGCCTCAAGGTCGCGCGGCGCACGCGCGGCGATCCGCTAACGCCCGATGTTGACATCTTTCTCGGCGACACGATCGGCGAAATGGGCCTCTATCTCCGCTTGACGGAGGTCGCCTTCGTCGGCCGCTCGCTCTTTGCCGACGGGGGGCAGAACCCGCTGGAACCGGCGATGCTCGGATGTGCGGTACTCTCCGGCGGCAATGTCCAAAATTTCCGTGACACCTACCAGCTGCTTGCGAAGAACGGCAGCGCCAAGATCGTACGCGACGTCGAAATGCTGGCGAAGGGTGTCAATTACCTGCTGGTCAACGACGATATGCGTCGTTCGATGATCGACGCCGGCCTCGAATCCGTGCAACAGATGCGCGGTGCGTTGACGGCGACGTTGAAAGGCCTCGAGCCCTACGTCAATCCGCTCATTGTGAAGGCGCGGCTTGCCCCTCGCGCGGAAGCTTAGGACAGTCGGATAGGACCATGACAAGGAAGACCATCGCCGGCATATTGTTCGACAAGGACGGTACGCTCCTTGACTACGCCAAGAGCTGGGTGCCGGTGAACTATGAGCTGGCGCGGATCGCGGCCAGGAGCGACGAGGGCCTTGCGCGCATACTTCTCCAGGCAGGCGGGATGGATCCGGACACCGGCCAGGTCGCGCCCGACAGCCTGCTTGCCGCCGGCAATACTGTGGAGATCGCGACCGGCATGGTGCGTGCCGGTGCGCCGTTTAGCGTCGACGAATTGACGGCGCTGTTCGATGGCCTCTTCGCGCGCTCCGTGGACTATGCCGTGCCGGTCACTGATCTGGCTGCTTTCTTTGCCTCATTGCACGCCAAGGGATATCGTCTTGGAGTCGCCTCGAGCGACAACGAGCGCTCGATCCGGGAAACCGCCAAGCGATTCGGTTTCGAAAGCTACCTGCACTACGTCGCCGGCTACGACAGCGGCTACGGTGTCAAGCCGGAGCCGGGGATGGTACTCGGTTTCTGTGCAGCTACGGGGCTTACGCCCGACCGGGTGGCAGTCGTCGGAGACAATAACCACGACATGCACATGGGGCGCAGCGCCGGCGTTGCTCTGACCGTTGCCGTGCTGAGCGGGACGGGCTCTCGCCAGTCCCTCGCCGCAGCGTCGGATCATTGCCTGATGAACATCACCGAGCTGGAAGCCGTTCTTTGAAACGTCGGTCCCGCAGATCGACTTGCCTTTTTCGCCGTTCTGACGTTTTTTGTGGCAACAATGACCCTTGTCAGCGGTGATGGCAGGTTGGTCGGCAATCGTCCGGGTCGGCTAGCGGCGGAGGCGGCACGTCAGAAATGGTATCGGAAGCGCCCCCCTTCTGGTGGACCAACGCGGACTGGCGCGCCTACACGCTCTGGCCGGTGTCCCGGCTCTATGGCGCGATCGCCGGGCTGCGCATGGACCGTGCACGTCGCGCCATGCCGCCCGTGCCGCTCATCTGCGTCGGCAATTTCACTGTAGGCGGAGCCGGCAAGACGCCGACGGCCATCGCCCTTGCTCGGGCAGCCAAGGCGAAGGGACTGACTCCCGGATTCTTGAGTCGAGGCTACGGCGGCTCGCTCGACGTGACGACCATCGTGGACCCTGACCACCATCGAGCCCGGGACGTGGGCGACGAGCCGCTGCTGCTGGCGCGCGAGGCGTTGACCGTCATTTGCCGGCGGCGGGTCGACGGTGCCCGCAAACTTGCCGCCGAGGGCGCCGACATCATCATCATGGATGACGGCTTCCAGAGTGCTCGCCTGGTCTTCGATTTCGCTCTTCTGGTGATCGATTCCTTCCGCGGCGTCGGCAATGGCCATCTCGTACCGTCCGGTCCGATTCGCGCGCCAATCGGCCATCAGCTCCGCCACGCCTCGGCCCTTCTGAAGCTCGGCCAGGGGCCGGCCGCCGACCCGCTGATCCGCCGCGCCGCGCGGGCCGGCAAGCCGGTCCATGTTGCGGACACCGTGCGGCTCGACGCTGGCTCGCTTGCCGGTCTCAAGGTGCTTGCCTGGGCGGGGATTGCCGATCCGGAGAAGTTCTACCGCACGGTTCGCGAGGCGGGCGCCATTATAGAGGAGACGCGGAGTTTCCCCGACCATCACCATTTTTCCGAGGACGAGATTGCCGACCTGCTCGATCGAGCCGAAAGCCATGGCTATACGCTCGTCACCACGGCCAAGGACATCGTGCGCCTGGAACCCGGTCACGGACGATCTGCGGAACTGGCTGAAAAGAGCAGGGTGATCGAAATCGAAGTGCGCTTCGACGATCCCTCGGCGCCGGGCAAGATCATCAAGGCGACTCTCGATGCCGCGCGGTCGCGCAAACTCCGCCGGTGCAAAACCCCATAGCAGGAGACTGCAAGTTTCCTGCCCTGATTCAGCGTTGCTGCGTCGCCAGCGTTCCGGCGCGCCGTTCGGCTTCGAGCGAAGCTGCCGCGTCAATGTAGGCCTCTTGGCGCGCGACGCTCCAATAGCGAAGTTCATCCACCGGTATCGGCTTGCCAGTTACGGCGCAGACCACATACGAGCCGGCCAGCACGATCTGAAAATCGCCGTCGAGGTAGCGAATCTTGGCCTCGCGAGAGGAATTTCCGTCGAAACGGTTCATCATTGTGCCTGCTCTTTGAGTGCTGTTGCTTTCGATCTATCCCGGCCCACGGGAAATGACCAGGGGAATTGCAAAACCGCCACGCCGATACCCTCGCCATGTCTCACGCGTTCCGTTCAACTCCTGCCGAACAGCCGCTCAATGTCGGCGAGCTTCAGTTCTATATAGGTCGGTCGCCCGTGATTGCACTGCCCGGAGCCGGGGGTGGCCTCCATCCGGCGAAGCAGCGCATTCATCTCCTCGACGCGCAACCTGCGACCAGAGCGGACGGAGCCATGGCAGGCCATGGTCGCGGCCAGATATTCGAGCCGAGCGGCAAGGCCGTTTGCCGTGTCCCATTCCGCAAGCTCGTCAGCGAGTTGTTTCACCAGGCCGGCTGCGTCCATCTCGCCGAGCATTGCCGGTGTCTCACGAACCGCGATCGCCCCGGGGCCGAAGCGCTCGATAGAAAGGCCGAGCCGCGCGAACTCCTGCGCATGTGCCATCAATCGATCGCAGTCGTCCTCGGCGAGGTCCACGATCTCGGGAATGAGCAGTGCCTGCGCCGGCATCGGGCGTGAATGCAGCGCTTGCCGCATCGTTTCGAAGACCAGACGTTCGTGAGCGGCGTGTTGGTCGACGATGACGAGACCATCCTCGGTCTGGGCGACGATATAGTTCTCGTGAAGCTGTGCGCGGGCGGCCCCGAGCGGGAAGGAGGGCTCGAGGGTACCGTCCGCTATCGGCGTCTCTGCTGCCATGGCCGTGGCGCGCGCCGATGGCTCTGCGAATGCGGCGAAGGCAGCCTGCGGTGGTTCAGCAAAGCCCGGGGGGCCCTCGTCGAAATGCATCGGGCGATACGGCGAGGCAGCAGCAGTCCAGGGCGTCTGCGGCCTTGGCGGCTCCGGCCGATGTGGTTGCGGGCGAAAGGCCCGCATCAGCGCGTGCGCCCCGGTTGTCGCCGCCCGATCGCCGTCACGCGTGAGCGCTTTGCGCACCGCACCAATGATCAGCCCGCGGATCAGCCCAGGGTCGCGGAAGCGCACGTCCGATTTCGCCGGATGGACGTTGACGTCGACGAGGGCGGGATCGATCGTGATCGCCAGCACGGCAACCGGATGGCGCCCCCGTGGTATGGTTTCCGCATAGGCGGCGCGGATAGCCGCGAGAATCAGCTTGTCCTGCACCGGTCTGCCGTTGACGAAAGCATATTGCTGCAGCGAATTGCCGCGATTGAAGGTCGGCACGCCGGCAAATCCCGTAAGCTGCGCCCCCTCGCGTTCCGCATCGATCTCGATTGCATTGTCGCGGAAATCCTTGCCGAGCACCTGAGCCATCCGTGCCAGCCAATCGTCACCCGTCGCCGGAAATTCCAGCGTCGAGCGGTCGGAGCCGGAAAGCACGAATCGCACGTTCGGAAAAGCGATGGCCATTCGCCGCACTACTTCGGAAATCGCTGCTGCTTCGGCCTTTTCCGATTTCATGAATTTGAGCCTTGCGGGCGTGGCGAAAAAGAGGTCGCGCACCTCGACTACGGTGCCGGTATTGCCGGGCGAAGGACGAACCGCCTCAACCCTGCCGCCGGTGACGGCGATTGCAGCGCCTTCCTTCGCGCCGGCCGCTCGCGTGGTGATCAACAGACGCGCGACCGATCCGATCGAAGGCAGCGCTTCGCCGCGGAAACCGAGAGTGCGGATATCGATGAGGCTGTCGCTGATCTTCGACGTGCAATGGCGGCGAACCGAAAGTTCCAGGTCGGCAGGCGACATGCCGCTGCCATTGTCGGTGACCCTCAGCAAGGTCTTGCCGCCGCCGGCCGTTGCGATCTCGATCCTGGTGGCGCCGGCGTCGAGCGCGTTCTCGATCAGCTCCTTGGCGGCGCTGGCGGGTCGTTCGATGACCTCGCCGGCGGCGATCTGGTTGATGAGTGTTTCGGAAAGTTGCTTGATGGTCATGACTCATTTTCAGGGATTCGGCGACCAAGGGAAAGGGGCTCCCTTGCCTCCATCGAGGCAGCCTCCCAAAAACACGGTCGTTCCGCCACGAAGCCTGCCGGTTTAATCCCCCCTTAACGTTCTGCTGCGATTTTCCACAACGACCTGAATGATCACGGGTTTTGTTCTTTGGAGTATCGCAGCGGTGCTGGACGCTGCGCGCATGAGCCCGAAGAAATGCCGTCCTCGGTCGGCCAGCATGTTCCAAATCAAAACGGCCGCTAGCGCGGGATGAGGAAAAGTGTGCGCGGTTTTCCGCCCGCATCCCGCTCTAACTTTCTAAATTCGATCACGTCGATGATTTCAGGTCGCTTTGACTGAAAGCATCGTGATCTGGAGCGCCGCGTATGGTCTGTCGTGGCCATGCCGTGGCCGAGACGAGGGCAGGGCAATGGACGATGTGGCGCCGGGCGGCGCGGACATCATTGGGATCGTTCTGGAGTCGAGCTGCGATGCGCTGGGCCTGGCGCTGCTCGTCTGCGGCCGCGACGACACGATTCTCTTTGCCAGTGCTTCGATCGTGCAGTTCTTCCCCCTTCCTGCCCGGCTGCTCAAGCCCGGCACGCGGCTTCGAGATTTCCTCGGCGCGGTATATGATACCGGCGTGCGCCCCGGTACCCTGCCAGAAAACAGCCGTCGCCGCGCGAACCGCGAGGACTGGATTACCGAGCACATGGCGCTCCACTGGCGCGAGCGCTACGAGAGTGTCGAGCGGGCGGGCCGCACCCGATGGATTTGCTTGCGCAAGCGCCGCCTGCCGAGCGGCATAGGCATCCTGTCGCTCACCGACGTCACCGAACAGAGGAAGCGCGAAGAACAGATCCAGGGGGATATCGAGCGCGTCGAACTCACTGAGCAGATTCTCGATGCCCAGCCCAATCCGATTTGCGTCAAGGATCGTAACCTGAACTACATTGCGGTGAACAAGGCCTTCTGCGTCATTCATGACTTGCCGGCGGAGGCGATCCTCGGGCGATCGGCGTGGGACCTGCTGGATGGCGACATAGCGGAGCGCTTCGAGCAGTCGGATCGGCAGGTGCTGGCGACCGGCATGCCCCACGCGGAGGCCGAGCACATCGTGCGAGCAGACGGCAGTGACCTTTGGGTCGTGACCCGCAAGTATCGTGTCGGCATGCCCGGTCGGCATTTTGTCGTCAACTGCATGAACGATGTTACCGACATCGCGGCCTGGTATCACGGCGTCGGCGACGGTTGCAGTTCCGGCCTGCAAATACGCGATTATAGCATCTTCACGCCGGGCCAGAACTTCTACGATCCGTTCCACGCTCTGAATGTCCAGCAACTCGTCGACACGCGATCGATGATCGAGACATTGCCGGCACGGGGGCTGCGCGTGCTCCTGATGACGGCCGATTTGGAGTTGGAGGGGCGGATCGTATCCCGCCTGCGCGGCTCGGGCCTGGACGCTTGCGCCGTCCGCAACGTAGAGGAGTTCCAAGCTTTCACGGCCGCCGCCGAGAGCTGCGGCGTGAAGCTCGATGCACTGCTCATCGACGAAGCGCTCGGCGGAAGCGACGTGATTCTTGCCTCGTGGCGAGACTGCGCACTGATCGAGGTCTCGTCGGCGACAGATGCGGGCTGCCTTCTAGCGGAGATCTTCCGCGCCTGCGCCGGGCCGCGGCCGGCGCGATCGCAGTTTCCGCAAGCAGAATTCGAGATATCCTTCGAGGACTGCGGCGAAGGCGCGACGGCCTCGTCCGAAATGGACGTGCTGGTCGCCGAGGACAACCAGGTCAACCAGTTCGTCTTCACACAGATACTTGAGGGCCTTGGCGTTTCCTACCGCATCGCTGCCACCGGCAAAGAGGCGGTGGAATTGTGGAGGAAATTCCATCCGGCGATCGTGCTGATGGACGTTTCGCTGCCGGTGATGAACGGCTTCGACGCTGCGACGGCCATTCGCGAGGCCGAAAAACGAACCGGAGTCCGTACGCCCATCATCGCCGTCACGGTCCAGGCTCTCGATATCGATCTCGAGCGATGCAGGGCGTCGGGTATGGACGATCACATCGTGAAACCGATCAGCCCGGACATGATCGAGGCCGTACTCAGACAATATCTGCCGAACGGCCGGCTGCGCGCGGCCGGCTGATGATAATTCTGACGGTCGAGCGCTATCGGATTATTAACCCTCGATCGTCATCTTCCTCGGTGTGGTGAACGGCGCAAGTTGCGGCGATCCGAGCTGCAGCACCAGCACCAGTGTGCCTCTCGAGGGCTATGGCGCCGCGGGTGGAGACTGGCGGAGGGCATTACTGGAATGAACGCGTCAGCCGAACACTTTTATCGCGGGGCGCCCGATATTCGTTGCGGCCGGGGGTCGTGCCGCGAGCTTGCGCGTCCCGTGCACATCTGTGGGAGCAAGGCGGGGGCGTGCCGCCATGATGCCGGCTGAGTCCGAAAGCCGCAATTTCGATAGAACTGCCTTCGTGGATTCATTGACCGGACTTGGCAACGCGCAGCAGCTCCGGCGCAGCGTTTGCGAGCTAGCTGCCGAGCGTGCGGCCGACCCGGCTCCGTTCACCATCGCCTTCGTCAATCTCGACGGGTTCAAGCCAATCAATGATCTGTTCGGCCCGGCGGCCGGCGACCAGATCCTTTGCCAGGTCGCGCACCGCTTGAGCGCTTGCGTGCCAGAAGGCGCAACGGTGACACGCACGGCTTCTGACGAATTCGGTATCGTCCTGCCGCTGGTCTTCGAGCGCAAGGGTGCGGAGAAGATCGGGCGGCTGCTGAGAGAGGCGCTGTCCGCCCCGTTCGACCTTGGAGAGCGCAGTGTCAGGCTCTCGGCCTCCTTCGGCTTCGCCGTCTATCCGTTCGCCGGCGACGCCTTCGAAGAGCTGTCAAAGAGCGCAGACACAGCTCTATATCGCTCTAAAAGGCGCGGCCGCGGCCAAATAACCGTCTATTCGCACGAGATCGCCCAGGAGATGAAGCGGGCAACGCAGCTCGAGCAGGCGCTGCGCAATGCGATCATCGCCGATGAGATCGATGTGCATTTTCAGCCGATCGTCGAACTGCGCAGCGATGGCGTCGTCGGATTTGAAGCGCTTGCAAGATGGTGCGACGCGAACCTCGGCTATGTCTCTCCCGCGATCTTCGTACCGCTGGCGGAAGAGCGCGGTTTCATCGATGCGTTGGCGGAAATGCTTCTCCGCAAGGCCGCCCAGGCGGCCCTGTCCTGGCCCAAGGACCTGTTCCTCTCGTTCAATCTCTCTTCCTCGCAATTGACAGACATGTCGACGAGCAGCCGTCTCCTGACAATCGTCAATCAGGTCGGTCTCGACCCTCGCCGTCTTGAACTCGAGATCACCGAGACCGCGGTGATGGCGGATGCGGACGTGGCTAAGAAGATCGTTGCCGACTTCAGGGCTGCGGGCGTGCGCGTCTCGCTCGACGATTTCGGCACCGGACAGTCGAGCCTCGGACGCTTGCGGGATTTTACCTTTGACAAAGTCAAGATTGACCGCGCATTCGTCTCCGGAATTTCAGCTGATCGTGCCTCCGAGCATATCGTGAAGGCTATCGTATCCATGTGCGAGGGGCTGGAACTGGAAGTCGTCGCCGAAGGAATCGAACATCCTTCCGAGGCATTAAAGCTGAAGTCGCTCGGGTGCGGCATGGGCCAAGGCTTCTTCTACGGCAAGCCCGCAGACGCCGTCGCGACGATGCGTTATCTCGCTGACCGCTATAGCGGCGTCTCCGAGCTGCGCTGACGCGAGGTTCTGATCGCCATTGTCAAGATCGACCTTGATCTAAGAGCCAGTCCCGGATGCGCCGCGCCTGGCTGTTGAGTTCGCGCGATCGCGGCCAGACGATGTAGAAGGCCTGCCCAGTACGCAGCACGTGCCCGCCGACCGGCACGAGGGCACCGGAACGAACCTGAGGTAAAATCAGGTGCTCCCAGCCGAGCGCGATGCCCTCCCCAGCCAGCACCGCCTGGATCACCAACACGTAGTCGTTGATCGCCAGCCTTTTGCCCTGGACGGGATAGGCCAGGCCGGCGCTTGCGAACCACTCGGTCCAGTCACAGGCGCGTCTGACCGGCTCTTCGAGATGGATGAGGTTGTGCCGCAGGAGATCCGTCGGCGTGCTCGGCACGCCATGCGCCTCGACATAGGCAGGGGTCGCCACGGCGTTCACCACTTCCTCAGCCAACAGTGCTGCGTGATAACGCGGCCAATGGCTGGGATCGCCGCCGCGAATCCCCAAGGGGATCGGCTCCTGGTCGAGATCGAGATCGCGTACACTCGTCTGGATGCGAAGGTCGATCTCCGGCAGGTCCTCGCGCAGCCGGTTGAGCCGCGGCAGCATCCACATCGAGGCGAATGCCGTCGAAGCGGCGAGCGTGACGTTTGTTTCGCGCCCCTTGGCGCGTAAGTCCTCCGCCGACTTCCGGATACGCGACAGGCCGACGGAGACGTCCGCATGGAATTTCTCGCCGGCCTCCGTCAGCTCGACCGCCCGGTGTACGCGATTGAAGAGCGCGACTCCGAGCTGCTCCTCCAGGCCGCGGATCGCATAGGATACCGCAGCCTGCGTCATGCCGAGCTCGACGGCGGCGCGGGTGAAGTTCTGGTGGCGGCCGGCCGACTCGAAAACGACGAGGCTTGCGGCAGAGGGGAGAAGGCGGCGCAGATTTTCCATAATCCAGGCTTATCGCATTTCCTGAATTTTTCCAGCGTTACAAGCGCCTTCCATCTCAATACGATCATTTCAAATAATGGGAGATAGCGATGGTACGGGCGATCGAGGCGACCGGAAGCATCACGAGGCGGCTGCGAAGCGGGCGGCCGCAACGGCGGGATGGCGCTGCAAGGAGCCTTGGTGTCCCCTACATCGTCCGCAACATTCCGGCCTATGACATTCTCGGCGAGGATAGCCTCGTGCGAATCGAGCGGACGGCCGAGCGCATCCTTGCAGAAGTCGGTATCGAATTCCGCGACGATCCGGTGGCGCTCGACCATTGGCGGCGGGCGGGCGCGAAAATCGACGGTGCTCGTGTTACTTTCGAGCCCGGCATGCTGCAAGCGATCGTCCGGTCCGCGCCGGCACAATTCACCCAGCATGCCCGCAATCCCGCCCGAAGCGTCGAGATCGGCGGCCGCAATGTCGTTTTTTCGCCAGCCTACGGCTCGCCTTTCGTCATGGACCTCGATCAAGGCCGCCGTTACGGCACGATCGAGGACTTTCGCAACCTGATAAAGCTCGCCCAGTCGAGCCCGTGGCTGCATCACTCCGGAGGAACGATCTGCGAGCCGGTCGATCTGCCCGTCAACAAGCGCCACCTCGATATGGTCTACAGCCATATCAAGTATTCCGACCGCGCCTTCATGGGGTCGATCACCGCGGAGGAGCGGGCCGAGGACTCGATCGAGATGGCCCGGATTCTCTTTGGCGCCGATTTCGTCGACCGCAACTGCGTCATTCTCGGCAATGTCAACGTCAATTCGCCGCTTGTCTGGGACGGGACGATGACCAAATCGCTGCGGGCCTATGCGCGCGCCAACCAGGCCGCGGTTGTCGTGCCCTTTATTCTTGGCGGCGCTATGGGACCGGTCACCAATGCGGGCGCGATCGCCCAATCCTATGCCGAGACACTCGCCGGCTGCGCGCTAACGCAGCTCGAGCGCAAGGGAGCGCCGGTGATCTTCGGCAATTTCCTCTCCTCGATGTCGCTTCGGTCCGGTTCGCCCACGTTCGGGACACCGGAGCCAGCGATCGGCAGCATGGTCGTCGGCCAGCTCGCGCGCCGGCTCGGATTACCCCTGCGTTGCGCCGGCAATTTCTCCAATTCGAAACGGCCGGATGCCCAGGCGATGCAGGAGGGCGTCATGTCGATGCTTTCCGCCGTGCATTGCGGCGCCAATTTCATCCTGCACTCGGCCGGCTTCGTCGACGGTCTGCTCGCCATGTCCTACGAGAAATTCGTGATGGATGCGGATTTCTGCGGTGCGCTCCACTCCTATCTCGCCGGCGTCGTCGTCGATGACAACACGCTTGCCATGGACGCCTTCCTCGAAGTCGGCCCCGGCAATCATTTCCTCGGCTGCGACCACACGATGCGCAATTACCAGACTGCGTTCTGGGACAGTGCCGTCTCCGACAACGAACCTTTCGAGAAATGGGCCGAGCAGGGTGAAACCGACATGGCGCTGCGCGCCAATCGCCAGTGGAAGAAGACGCTTGCGGAATATGAGGCGCCGCCGCTTGACGTGGCGATCGACGAAGCCCTGGCGGATTATGTCAGGCGGCGTAAGAGCGAGATGCCGGATGCCTGGTATTGATGCCGCTACAGGCCCGCGCAAGGTCTAAGGAGACACGGGTAGGGCGGGATGCGCTCACTGGCTTTCGCACCGCCGAATGGTACAGGACGAAAAATTCCCGCACACCCGAGGGTGCGCGGGAATGACAACAGGATTATCCGTTCAGCTTACTGCTGAGGCTGCGCGGGTTCCGGCTGTGCCGGTGTTGTCGGCGTTACCCCACCCGTCGTTGCCGGGTCGGTCTGCTGTGCGTCGCGCTCGGCCATCAGCTGCGACCTGGTCTTGAATTCCGGTGCGGCCTTCAGCGAATCGGCCGTCTCCGTGGTCATCAGCTTGAGCGTCATACCGTCTTCCTGCTCGCTCACTTCGATCTTCTCGAAGGGAACCGCGACGTTCTTCTCGCCAATGCCCAGGAAACCGCCGACGCCGACCACGGCGGCCTCGACGCCACCGTCCTTCCTGATGATCAGGTCGTTGATCTCGCCGATATTCTCGTCATTGGCGTTGTAGACGGTCTGCCCGATGTAGGTGCTTGCGGAAATCGCATCCTCACCCTGTTCGGTCAGATAACCGGCGTCCGCCTCGGCCGTGGCCGTTGCATCAGTATCGGCAGGTGCCGGAGTCTGGGCTTGCTCGCCCGTAGCCGGCGGTTGTGCCGGATCAGCCGGCGTAGCCGGTTCCATCTGCTGCGTTTCGGGCGCTGGCGGCGTCGTGGTCTCCTGTGCGAAGCTCATCGGGGCAATGGCAACGCCCACGAGAAGTGCGCCAGCGGCAACGGAAGATGTAAGAATCTTGGTCATCTCAGACTGCCTTTCGTTGACGTTGTCGAACACGGCGCAGCCCTGGCAATGCTACGCCGATGACACTCACAGCAACGCGCGGCAGCGAAAACGGTTCCGGAGAAAGTCGATTTTATAAGCCGAGAATTGTCTCCCGTTTGGGCCATTTCAACCACAAGGAGAGGGTGGACGAGATGGAGGCGATTAGCGCAGGACACCGCTCTCGTGCCGGTACGCCGCTTTCGAGGGCGGCAATTGCGGCACGCGCAATAAGAACCCCAAGACAAATGCAGAAACGGGCTGTAATCCTTTGTTTCTGCGCATCGAGCTTTTTGAAAACCGGTCTCCGATTCTCGGGCTGAAGCGCTAGCTCTCAGGATCACATGCAGGATTCTGGCTCGATCCGATCCGATATCTAATGGCTTTCGCGCTGCACCTCGCTGCCGCTCTTGCCGACGAGGAAATCGAGATCGGCACCCTTATCGGCCTGCAGAACCGTATCGTAATAGAGCTTGTAATAGCCGCGCTGCCATTTCTGCGCCGGCGGCTGCCAGGCCGCCATGCGGCTGGCGAATTCCTCTTCGCTGATCAGCAGTTCCAATTCCCCTTTCAGCGCGTCGAGCCGGATGCGGTCGCCGGTTCTGACGATCGCGAGCGGGCCGCCGGCATTGGCTTCCGGGCTGACATGCAGGACCACGGTGCCGAAGGCGGTGCCGGACATGCGCGCGTCGGAGATGCGCACCATGTCACGAACCCCTTTCTCGACCAGGCGTCGGGGGATCGGCATGTTGCCGACTTCCGCCATGCCTGGATAGCCCTTCGGTCCGCAGCCCTTGAGCACGAGGATCGTATCTTCGCTCACCGGAAGGTCCGGGTCGTCGATATTCGCCTTGAGTTCCTCGATAGTTTCGAAGACATAGGCGGGGCCTTCATGCGAGAGCAGGTGTTCGCTCGCTGCAGAGGGCTTGATCACCGCACCATTGGGCGCGAGATTGCCCTTCAGCACGCGTATGCCGGCAGCGGCGCGGAGCGGATTGTCAAGCGGTCGGATGACGTCGTCGTTATAGACCTCTGCGCCCTCCCAGTATTTGCTGATCGGCACGCCGAACACTGTCGGTGCATCCGCATGCATGAGGTGCCGGATACGATTCATCACCGCCGGCAGGCCGCCCGCATAGGCGAGATCCTCGATCAGATACTTGCCCGAAGGCATGCAGTTGACGATGCAAGGTACCTGGCCGCCGACGCGGTCGAAATCGTCGAGACAGAGATCGACACCGGCGCGTCCGGCAATCGCCAGCAGATGCACCACGGCATTGGTCGAGCCACCGACCGCGGCATTGGCGACGATGCCGTTCTCGAAGTTCTTCTTCGTCAGGATCTTGGACAATCTCAGATCCTCGTGCACCATCTCGACGATCCGCTTGCCGGTCATATGCGCAAGCGCCATGCGGCGGGCATCGACCGCCGGCAGCGCCGCGTTGGTCGGAAGCGACAGGCCCATGGCCTCGACGACCGAAGCCATCGTCGTTGCCGTGCCCATGGTCATGCAGACGCCGGGCGAGCGCGACATGCCGCTCTCGGCCGCCATGAATTCCTGCATGCTCATTTCACCGGCGCGAACGGCTTCCGAGAACTTCCACACGTCGGTGCCCGAGCCGATGTCCTTGCCCTTCCATTTGCCGTTGAGCATCGGGCCGGACGAGACGACGATCGTCGGCAGGTCGACGGAGGCCGCGCCCATCAATTGCCCGGGCGTGGTCTTGTCGCAGCCACCGAGCAGCACGACGCCATCGATGCCATGGGCGCGGATCGCCTCTTCCACATCCATCGCTAGAAGATTGCGGAAGAGCATGGCCGTCGGGCGCATCTGTGTTTCGCCGAGCGACGAGACCGGGAATTCGACGGGAAAGCCGCCGGCCTCCCAGACACCGCGCTTCACGCCCTCTGCGAGGATGCGCAGATGGCTGTTGCAGGGGGTAAGCTCGGACCAGGTGTTGCAGATGCCGATGATCGGCCGTCCGTCGAACACATGGTCCGGAAACCCCTGGTTCTTCATCCAGGACCGATGAATGAAACCATCCTTGTGTGTCCCGCCGTACCAATGGCGGCTTCTCAATTCTTTCTTCTTCTCGCTCATCCGCGCACTCCCTTTTCCATGAGCTACTCCTCGCCTTGCCCAATTGTATGACTTTTTCTCGGCGTCGCGCCAGCATTTGTTGAATGCGGATGGAGGATTACGAAGATCAATGCCTGGAGCGGCATGAGGAGAAGGCGTTCCGCCCCGCATTGCGCCAACATTCCGCCCGCCGCGTATCGCTCTGCGCTAGAGCAGGAACCCCGGCTCATAGTGGCCCTTGACCTCGATTCCGAGGTCGAAGGTCTTGCCTGCGTTTGGATCGGCCGCTCGCGCGGCGTCATCAAGGTCCTGCCAGGCAGAGGTCACGAGCAGTCGGCTGGCCTTCGGACCGACGAAAGCTGGGCAACTCGGCTGCGTCGCCGGTACAGCGTACCGAGCGATTTTCTGGCCGTCGGGCTTGTAAACCTCGACCGCGCCGGCGCCCCAGCGGGCGTTCCAGATCAGCCCGTCCGCATCGCACACCGCACCGTCGACACCGCCTGGTGACGTGCTCTCGTCTGAAAGAATGACGGGCTCGCCCGTCGGGAGCGCGTTCGCCGGATCGATGTCGACGCGCATCAGGTGGTTGACGTCGGTATCGGCGAAATAGGCGGTGGCGCCATCCGGCGAGAAGCAGATCGCATTGGGGATTGTGACGTTGCCGAAAAGTTTCGTGATGCGGTTGCCGGCGACGTGGTAGATCGCGCCGGCATGTTTCTCGGCCTTCCGCCCCATGGTGCCGATCCAGAGCGCGCCGCAAGGGTGGACGCGGCCGTCGTTCGATCGGTTGCCCGGCTTGTCCTCGATGGTCGCGAACGGGCTGAGCTGGTAACTCGCAGTGTTGCGGATGAAGAGCCCCTGGTCTGATGCGATCAGCTGCCGGCCCGGATCGATGGTTGCCAGCACGCTTCCGAGGAAGGGCAGGGGATGGACGGTCTTTCGCCCGCTTTCAAGGTGCAGCTCGTGCAGTTCCTGCCCCTTGATGTTGAACCACCAGGCTGTACCGGTCAGTGGATCGTAAGTTGGGCCCTCACCGAGTTCGGACGCGAAATCGCAGAGTATGCGGCCGGAAAAGGGAATGAGCTCGGACATCAGGCGGCTCCATAGACGGCGTCGTAGGCTGCAAGCGTGGCGATTGCCCGTTGCCTGACCTCAGCAGCGCTCATACCCGGCTTATAGAGGCTTGAGCCGAGGCCGAAGCTGCGGACGCCGATCTGCGCATAGTCGGCGAAATTCGCTTCCGAAACGCCGCCGACGGCGGCGATCTCGACATCCTTCGGAAGCACGGCGCGGATTGCCTGAATCCCGGAGGGACCGAGGACGCTGGCCGGGAAAAATTTGAGCCCGCTCGCGCCCGCATCCGCCGCCGCCAGCGCTTCCGTCGGGGTGAAGACGCCCGGCATCGTCACCATCCCCTTGGCCGCCGCGAGCCGGATGACCGCCGGTTCGACATTGGGACTGACCATCAGCCGTCCGCCGACATTGGCAAGCTCGTCCACTTGTGCCGTCGTCAAGACAGTGCCCGCGCCGATGAGGCAGCCAGTCGGCGCCATCTTCACTGCGGTTTCGATCGAGCGGAACGGATCTGGCGAGTTGAGCGGAATCTCGATTGCCGTAAAACCCGTTTCGATGAGGGCGCCGACCACGCCCTCCGTTTCCTCCGGGTTCAAGCCTCGAAGAATAGCGATCAGCGGATGTTTCATTGGGGGCAAGGAAATGCGGTCCATTCTTTTTCTTTCCATCGAAGCGGCCCGATCATCATACGGGCCAAATTGTCTGGGCCGCGGCCGAGAGTCCGGCTCGAACCGCCTCGTCGGCGTCGACGAGCTGCAGAGCGAAACCCTGGCTTTCCAAGGCTGCGCGATAGAGCGCGCCCAGCCGCCCGGAGCCCACAAGGCAGATGCCGTCGCCGGATTCCACCGAGGCGAGCGCTCCCGCGATTTCGAGGCCGATCAGTGTACCTGACAGACGTGCCTTGGCTTCGGCGGCACTCACGCCGTGGAGCAGTTGCCTCGCCCGGACGGCGAAGATCATGTTCGTCGCTAGAGCAGGGGATTCCTTCGCCCGTGCCACCGCATCGAGGAAAGCGGGATCATCGGCTTCGATGGCTTCGGCATCGGCCACCGCATGGCTCAAGATCGTGTGGCGCGAAATGACCTCGAATAATTCGCCGGTCATGAAAGTGGAAAAGCCTTCAACCGTTTCATCGCAAAGCCGGACCCACTTGCTGTGGGTCCCGGGCATGCAGACGAGATAATGTCCTCGACCAAGCATTCCGGTGGCGCCGAGGAGTTGCGTTTCCTCTCCACGCATGACGTCGGGGCAACGTCCGTCGCGCTGGGCTAGGCCTGGGAGAATACGTATGTCGCGGTCGACGTCCGGGACCGCAATTGCTTTACCGGCGATCGCCGCAAGCGCGGCCGGCGCGTCGACGTAGCCGGCTTCCTTCCAGCCCTGTCGGGCGCCAGCCATGCCGCAGATGACAACCGGCAAGTGAGGGGGGGCATCAACGGCGCTGAGATGGCTGTCAAGGACCGCATGGAAGCCGGTTTTCGCGGCTGTGGTCATGCCTTCCCCGCTGCGGCGCTCGGCAAGCACACTTCCGTCCTCGCCGATTATCCATAACCGGAAACTCGAGGTTCCCCAGTCCGCCGCAGCGTAATAGCCTCGTCTGGTCAAAATACGCCTCCGTCGATAATCATGGTCTGGGCCGTCATTGCCGCCGAGCTATCAGAGGCAAGAAAGAGGCACGGCCCCACGAGGTCTTCGGCGGTCAACATGCGCTTCAGACACTGCCGCTCCTGCATCTCAGCGATCGCCTCGTCGCTAAGCCATAGCCGCCTCTGCCGCTCAGTCACGATCATGCCCGGCAGAACGGCGTTGACGCGGATATTGTCTGGACCGAGTTTTCCCGCGAGCGATTTCGTAAGGCCGATAATTCCCGCCTTCGCCGTGGCATAGGCCGGTATCTCGGACATGTTCAGCATAAAGGCGATGGATGAGAAGTTGATGATCGATCCGCCGCCCTCCCGGCGCATGTGCGGCGCCGCCGTCTGGCTCATGAAAAGGAAATGTCTGAGATTGACGGAAAGGCTTTCCTCCCAGCTTGCCTCGGTCACGTCCTCGAGTTCTTGGCGATCGTCGCGCGCGGCATTGTTGACGAGGACGTGGATTGAACCGAGCGAGGCGATAGCCGCCTCCGCGGCTGCCTTACCGGCTGCGACGTCTCGGAGATCGGCGGTAAAATACTCGGGTTTCCGACCCGTTTCGGAGGCAAGTCTTTCGGAAAGCGAGCGGCTCGCCTCTTCGGCGATATCGATGAAAGCGACACGCGCGCCTTGCCGCAGGAAGCCTTCGACGAGCGCGGCCCCGATACCGGATGCACCGCCGGTGACCAGCACGTCGCGATTGCCGAGGTAGGGGAACTGGCTAGTAGGTAGGCTCATGAGTGGGCTTCTCCCGAAGGCCTCGGATGCAAACTAGTTCCAACATGTGGAACAGCATTTTATTTTCTGGAATTATCGCGTTAGTAGCTTTAATCTGTCAAGGTGGCGCGACGCCGGAGAGCAGGTGGAATAACCCCAATGGAAATGACCCCCGAGGAAAACGGCTATCTCGAGAGGGAAGGGGCGGGGACCGGTACGCTCGGGAAGGCCATGGCCGTGCTGGAGGCCGTGGCGACGGCCGATCGGCCCCAGCGCTTCACCGATATTCTCCGCTCGGTCCGGCAGCCGCGCGGCACGCTGCACCGACTGCTCGGCCATCTCGTGGAGGAGGGGCTGTTGGTGCAGCGGGGGGATCTTTCCTACGAGCCGGGGCTGCGCCTGCTGAAGCTTGCCTATCGCTCGTGGTCCGGCAACCGGTTCCGCGACATTGCCGCGCCATACCTCCTGCGCCTTCACGAAGTGACCGGCGAGACGGTCCATCTCGGGGTCCTGCGGGATACGGAGATCATCTATGTCGACAAAGTCGAAAGTCGGCAGACGGTGCGTATGAGTTCGCAAATCGGCAAGGCATCACCGGCCTATTGCACGGGGATCGGCAAGGCGGCGCTTTCTTCGCTTCCAGAGCGCGAAGTGGAGCGGATCGCCGCCAAATTACAGTTCCACCCCTTCACCGAGCGCACCCACCGATCAGCCGCGGCGTTGCTTGCAGAAATCGAAGAAATTCGTCGTCAAGGCCATGCCTTCGACCGCGAGGAGCATGAAGCCGAGATCTGCTGCGTTGCTGCGCCGATCGCCGTTCCCGAACACGAACTTGTTGGGGGCATCTCCGTAACCGGCCCTTCCTATCGCGTCAGCACGACGCAACTGGCGGGCTGGTCGGCAGATGTGCGCAAGGCGGCTAACGACATCGAGGAGGAACTCAGGATCCGGCTCGGGCCCGGACGGGGAGGAGCCTAGCGCTTCGCTAACGCCGGGTCCTTCCTGGACAGCCTACGGTAAATTAGACGTTCCGACTGGACGAAGCGGCTGCAGATCGATAGTTTCCGGTCGACAGACTCGACACCGACTGGTTGCACGATCGCGCGGAATGGGGTCCTGCAGCGGCCCTGGCGCGGATCGCTGCTGCTGGTGAAACGGATGCATGATTTTCTGACGGCGGACCGATTCGGGGCCGGCGAAAGGCGGAAGCAATGACAGCTTCTGACGGCGAAGGCGGTCTGCGCTCCCGAACAGGAGGCAGGGAGCAGAGGCGGGTGCAAGATGATGGATTTCAACTCGGACATTTCTTCGCTGATCCTCCCCAACGGCCGTTCCGTGCCTGGGACTCTCGACAGCGAGGACCAGGTCAAGCATGTCCTTGAGCAAGTCTCGAACGCCTATGGCTTCCGCGGCTTCATGGTGCTGTCCGTGCCGGATTCCGGATGCCGCAACCTTGCCGGGCAGACGCAACTGACGAACTGGCCGGCGGAATTTTACAGTCGTTACGATGGCGCCTCTTTGATACAGGGCAGTCCGGTCATTGAGCGGTTGCGACGCAGCACGATCCCCTTCACCTACGATGCGCACCAACTGGCGCGCCGCCGCCTGGACGGCAAGGGCGATGCCTGCGTCAGCGTCTTCGAGACGGCAAACATTCCGCGTGGCGTCTACCTGCCGGTGCACGATGCCGTGGGGAACCGCGGGGCGATCGCCTTCGGCGGCGACAGGCCCGTCGTTTCGAATGACGAACTGCAGGCACTCAATCTTTGGGCAGGTCTCCTTTACAGCCGCTGGGCCTTCGCCAAGAGCCGCGATCGGCGAGGACCGGGCAGCCTCTCTCGGCGCGAGATCGAGTGCCTGCGCTGGGCGGCCGCCGGCAAGACGACTGTGGAGATGGCCCGGATCATGGCGCTTTCCGAGTATACGGTGAACCACTATCTGAATCGCGCGACCCGCAAGTTGGATTCCGTCAATCGCGTTCAGACCGTCGCCAAGGCGATTCGTGCCGGGCTGATCAACTAGCGCGGGATGCCAAAAAAGCGGCAGCCTTGCCGCCGTACCGTCAATGTGAGTGCGAAGGGCCGATCGGATATTGATTATTCTTCGGCCCGGTCGGCCGTGTTGGCCTCCCTGCGATTTCATGGGCTGGGCAAAGATGATTCGAGTGAATTGCGACCGCGTTTTTCAACGCGGCCCCCTAGAAAAGGGGGATGTGTTCGGCGCCCTGGGGAAATACACAGTCTTTTGGGAATGAAGGGGGATGATTGCCGATACTGCTGTTGGCATTGGCCGGATGCTCGGGCTATTTGAGAATTGATAAATGTCATGGAACGGGCGAATGCAAGATACGATGACGGCCGGGATCACTGACGTCGATCTGCCCCGAGGCGGTGATTTCGCGTCCGAAATCGCGGCGCTCGAGACTCAGTTCGATATCATCCGCTATATGCGGCGAATCACGCAGATTTTCGACTTCAAGACATTTCTCATTTGCTCGATACCGGCCATCGATATGGACCGGCTCTCTGCCGCCACCGTGATCTCGAATATGCCGGCCGAGCTTCTCAACAAGTACGACAGCCTTTCGATGTTGCGCTTCAGCACGGGCGTGCGGCGCTTGCGGGAGACGACGATGCCGTTCCGGGTCACGCTCGACGACTGGGAGCAGGAGAGCGGAAAACCGGCTTCGGCGGCGGAGTACATTGCCATGTTGCGTGAGAACGGCATCGTTCAGGCAAACTATTTTCCCGTTCACGATGCCGAGGGTGGTCGCGGCGCAGTCATTCTCATGGGGCCTGAGGCGGATTTGCCGATGACGGCGGCCATGGAGCTGCAGATGATTGCCATTCACGTCTACAATCGCTTGGCCGAGATCGGCTCGGTCTGGAAGAACGCCGGCACAACGCTCTCAGAACGTGAAATCCAGTGCCTGAGCTGGACTGCGGCTGGCAAGACAAGCGCAGAAATCGCCGGAATCCTGGGCCTCTCGGAGCACACCGTCAATCACTACCTCAACCACGTCGCCAAGAAACTCGACGCCGTCAACCGGACGCAGGCGGTCGTGAAGGCGATGAAGAAGGGCTATATCAGCTAGCACCGCGCGACCAAGCGCCTACCGGCCCTTCTGCTCAACAAAGCGACTGCTCAAACGGTGGTCACGCTCTATTTTTGAGCAATCACAATTCCCGTGCAGCTGCGGGTATGAGTCCAAAGCCACGAAAGATTAGGTTTTTGTGCCGAGCCGATATTGGCACGCATCCTGCATGCTCGCTCTCGTGTCCAGAGGGGACCAAAAAAGACAGCGCCCACGAAGGTTGCGAACAAGAAGGGCCGCCGCCGATTACCTGTGATCCGGGGTGTACGGATCGGGGTAATTGGCTGGCGGCCCTCAATTTCCCGTTTGTTTCTCATCTGTCGCATTGGCGAGCCGCCCCGCCTCTATTATCTGTTGCTTGGATCCTTAGGTCGCCGTTGGATTTGAGGATGCAGGAGTCACAGAGTTACAGCTGCCGCGGCGAGGCCAAGGCGCTGTTCACAACAAGCGACGAGAGAGGGCGGCATGCCGGACGTAACCAGGGAAATGGTTCTTGAGAAGCTGCGGAGCGTCCGCGGGCCGGACATGGAAGGCAACATCGTCGACCTGGGTCTGGTCTCGGACGTCTTCATCTCGGATGGCAAGGCGTATTTCTCCATCACGGTGCCGGCCGAGCGGGCGAAGGAATTAGAGCCGATGCGGGCCGCCGCGGAGCGGGTGGTACGCGAAATGCCAGGCGTGAAGGCCGCCATGGTCGCGCTGACGGCCGACCGCAAGGCAGCCCCGCAGGCAAAGCCCGTCGAGCGGCCACGCCCAGCGCCCCCCTCCGTGCAGCCGCAAGGCCACCGGCCGGCGGGCGGCGCGCCGGGAAAGGCGGGCATCCCGGGAGTGGACGCGATCATTGCGGTTGCGTCCGGCAAGGGCGGCGTCGGCAAGTCGACGACATCCGTGAACCTCGCGCTGGCGCTCAAGGCAAACGGTCTCAAAGTAGGTTTGCTCGATGCCGACATTTACGGCCCTTCCATGCCGCGGCTATTGAAGATTTCGGGCAGACCTCAGCAAATCGAAGGGCGGCTCATCCGGCCGATGGAAAATTATGGGTTGAAGGTGATGTCGATGGGCTTCCTCGTCGACGAGGAGGTCGCGATGATCTGGCGCGGCCCGATGATCCAGTCGGCGCTCCTGCAGATGCTTCGTGAAGTCGCCTGGGGCGAACTCGACGTCCTCGTCGTCGACATGCCCCCGGGCACTGGCGACGCGCAACTGACAATGGCCCAACAGGTGCCGCTCGCCGGAGCCGTTATCGTGTCCACTCCTCAGGATCTGGCGCTCGTGGACGCCCGCAAGGGCCTGGCGATGTTCCGCAAAGTCGAGGTACCTGTGCTCGGCATTGTCGAGAACATGAGCTATTTCATCGCCCCCGACACGGGCAAGCGCTATGACATTTTCGGTCACGGCGGGGCGCGCAATGAGGCCGAACGCATCGGCGTGCCCTTCCTTGGAGAAGTGCCGCTGACCATCAGCATCCGCGAAACCTCGGACGCCGGAACTCCCCTGGTGGTCTCCGAGCCGCAAGGCGAGGTGGCGCAAATCTACCGCGATGTTGCCGCGCGGGTTTGGGAACAGCTCTCGGCGGCCCATCAGGGCAAGAGTCGAGTCATGCCCAACATAATTTTCGAATAGACCTTTGCCGGTCCGCCGTCCCTGTGTAAGTCTTTGATTTCTGACCAGCTACAAAGGTCCGGCGAGCCGTCTGGCCCGGGCACTCCGGCGCGAGAGAATGCTGCAGGGCAGCAAAAGGGCATTGATTTTCCGCGAAGGCTGCGCCATATGGCTTGCCGCTCGCGCGAGCGCGACCCGAGTGCCTATCTCGTCGGTCGCATGTCAAAGGCGGCTAAATGGTCACAGGATATTGCCCCGAGGGCGAGGCTGTCGCTCTCTTGAGGCCACAGCCGCCGGCATTTCCAAACGCCGCAACGGCCGGTAACGTGCCGGAAAGCGCGCGGCACTTCAGCAATCCGCGGGCGTATGCGGCAAATTCTCTCCTCCCTTTTTGTTGGAAAGGCTGGCTTTAAGAGCCTGTTGGACACCCATGTCTGAACTCACCGTCCCTGCGGTAAACGGGCCCGAAAATGCGCGCCGTCTGCTTGCGCTGGCGCTCGGATCCGTCGGCGTTGTCTACGGCGACATCGGCACGAGCCCGCTTTATGCCTTTCGTGAAGCGCTGCGTCCGGTAGCGCATGATGGCGTTACCGACGCGGAGATCATCGGGCTGATCTCGTTGATGATCTGGTCGCTGACGATCATCGTGACGATCAAATATGTGCTCTTCCTGCTCCGGGCGGACAATGAGGGGGAAGGCGGTACTCTCTCGCTGCTGGCACTGCTGATGAAGTCCGCCAGCGGCCACACGGCGCTATTGTTCTTCATGGGGATCGCGGGCGCCGCACTCTTCATCGGCGACGCCATGATCACGCCGGCGCTTTCGGTCCTCTCCGCCGTCGAAGGACTGAAGCTCGTGACGCCGGCGCTGACCGACTATGTGGTGCCGATCGCCGTCGTGATCCTGCTGGCGCTCTTTGCGGTACAGTCGAAGGGGACCGGAGCTGTCTCGAATTTCTTTGGGCCGGTCACGCTCGTCTGGTTCCTGGTCATGGGCGCGATCGGTCTCGCGCATATCGCCGACGACCTGTCGATACTCGCTGCCTTCAATCCGCTCTACGCCGCCATCTTCATGATCAATGAAGGATTTGTCGGCATCGTCGTCCTGGGCGCAGTCTTCCTGACGGTAACCGGCGCAGAGGCGCTTTACGCCGACCTTGGCCATTTCGGTCGCCGCCCGATCCAATGGGCCTGGTTCAGCATCGTCTTTCCGGCACTCACTTTGAACTATCTCGGCCAAGGGGCCTTCATCCTCGACAATCCTGAGGCAATGTCCGACCCGTTCTTCCTGATGTTCCCCAAATGGGCGCTGCTTCCGGTCGTCCTTCTCGCGACGGCGGCAACCATCATCGCCAGCCAGGCGGTGATCACCGGCGCCTTTTCATTGACGCGTCAGGCTATCCACCTCGGCTTCCTGCCGCGCATGGCGATCTTCCACACGTCCGAGACGCATACTGGGCAGATCTACCTGCCGAACGTCAATGCGCTTCTGATGTTCGGCGTAATGGCCCTCGTTTTCGTCTTCGGCTCGTCCGAGGCTCTTGCGACCGCCTATGGCATATCCGTGACCGGCGCCATGGTGGTCACGTCGTTCCTAGCCTTCGAGTTCCTGCGTGTCCGTTGGAATTGGTCTGCCTTGGGGGCGGCGACGGTCCTCTTGCCGCTGTTTGCACTCGAGTTCACCTTCCTCGGCGCCAATCTGCTTAAGGTCCACGACGGCGGCTACGTTCCGATCCTGATCGCTGCGGCTTTCATCGTGATCATGTGGACCTGGAAGCGCGGCACGGAAATCCTCCACGCCAAGACGCGCCATATCGACATTCCCTTGGCGAGTTTCATCAAATCGATCGAGCGCGAGAGCGAGCACGCGCCGGTCAGCGTGCCTGGCACCGCGATCTTCCTGACGAGTGACCCGGATTCGACGCCCGCCGCGCTTCTGCACAACATCAAACACAATCACGTGCTGCATCAGCAGAACTTGATCCTGACGATCCGCACAGCCAATACGCCGACGGTGTTGAAGGAGGAGCGGGTCAGCGTCCGGCAACTGTCTGAGCGGTTTGCCCAGCTCGAAATGAGGTTCGGCTTCATGGAGACGCAGAACGTGTCCCAGGCGCTTGGCCTGTTCCGAAAGTCCGGTCTCAAGTTCGACATCATGTCCACATCCTTCTATCTCGGGCGCCGCAAGCTCGTGCCCGATGCACAGTCCGGCATGCCGCATTGGCAGGACCGCCTGTTCATCGCCCTTGCCAATGCGGCAATCGATCCCTCGGACTATTTCCGCCTGCCGACGAACCGCGTCGTCGAACTCGGCTCGCATGTGATCATCTGATCGCATGCGGAATACCTGCCGTTCCGCATTAACCAAACATCAAGGTTAATGCTTCATCTTCATGGCTCGAAGGAAGCGGGCACGGTGAGCCGCCTGATCGCTTCGTAACCCTAGCGTCTTGCATGGAAAACCCGGCGTCGGTCCATTGGGCCGGCTTGCGAGAACGCGTGTGCGAGTAAGAGTTGCGTGGAGCCGTGTCGTGCGTGAGAGTAAGAAGCCGCGTCGCAAGTTTCGTATGTCGCTCTCGGTCTGGCGTGCCCCCGCGATCATCGGGTTCGCCATTTTCCTAGCCTTCCCTTCGGCCGCCGCCTATGCCGACATTGCCACCTTTCTGTCCGGCATCAATCGGGGCGGAGAGCGCTGGCGTACGTATTTGACGCCTTCGCCGGCAGGTTCGGTGCATGATATCGAGATGGTTTTCACCGATCCGATCACGACCGGTGCACTTGATGGCGGCGCCGGCATGACGTTGGCCGATGGCAGTCGTGTGGCACTTACGGCCGAAACCAAACATCAAAACGGAACGCCCGACGAGGATCGCGTCACCCGCAAATTGAAGAAAGGCCGCATCGTCGCTGTCAGTCCGGTGACGCCACCCAAGGATTTCAGCGCCGGCTCGATCCTTCAGCGCACAAGCTCGCTGATGGAGCCTGATGTCGGCGGCGCCGAAAAGATGGTCTTCGCCAAGCCGAAGATCAAAGGCAAGGAAATCGAGATCGCCACGGCGTTCTACCGCACACGGCCGCCAAAGCCGGACCCCGGCGTCTCGCCGATGCTCGCCAAGCTCGTGACCAATGACAAGCCCGACATTCTCGCGACTGCCTATGTCCGGCCCAGGCCGGACTATGCGCGTGAATCGCCTTTCGACTCGATTCTGCGAGAAGACCAGCACGGCGGACGTTTCATTCCCGATATTGCGCCTGACGACCACACCTGGGCGGCGACAGCCTTGCCGCCAACGGTCTTCAGCAAGGAGGAGCAGACCTGCCTCGCGGAGGGCATCTACTTCGAAGCCCGTAGCGAGCCTCTGAAGGGGCAGGCAGCAGTCGCGCAGGTGATTCTCAATCGTGTCCGCAATCCGACCTATCCGAAGACGATTTGCGGCGTCGTCTACCAAAACAAGCAGTGGCGCAATCGCTGCCAGTTCTCCTTCGCCTGCGACATGATCCGCGATCTTATCTATTCGCGTGCGCATTGGAGGACCGCCAAGGAAGTGGCGATGGCAGTGACCGCCGGCAAGATCTGGCTGCCTGAAGTAGGCTCGGCGACGCACTATCACGCAACCTATGTGAGTCCGGCCTGGGCAAAGACGATGAAGCGAGTCGGCCGGATCGGGCTGCACATCTTCTACCGGACCTATGGCGGCGGCTGGAGTTGACCTGCGCCATCGATTCCGGCTTGCAGATCGGCACCAGCGAGCGGTGCGAGGCCCCAAGCTCGGGCGATTCCCGTTGCAGCTTTGTCGCAGGTGTCGCAGATTATCAGGTAACTTGCTGAAAACGTTGGTTTATATTGTCCACGCTCAATGCCGCTGCACGCCTTGACTATGCGGATGCCTAAAACTATGTTGCGCGCGACTTCAAAAGGGCCGAACGTGGCTTGAATGCCGCCGTTTGTATGACCGTGATCGCGTTTAGACCGCGTGGGCTGCAAAGGGGTGCCATGTGACGGAGAAGCCGGAAGAGAGTCTGGAGGCGCGGCTGAAGCGTCTTGGCGAAAACATTGCGTCCAAACGGGCGGATGTTTCCGACAAGGAGGAGGTGCGCGGAGCGGGAAGCCGCAAAGGCTACGCCGAGGCGATGAAGCTTTCGAGCGAGTTCATTGCTGGCATCGTGGTCGGGGCGTTTCTGGGCTATCTTTTGGACCATTTTGCGGGTACAGGGCCGTGGGGCATGATCGTCCTTCTGCTGCTAGGTTTCTGTGCCGGTGTATTGAACGTGCTGCGTTCTGCCGGTCTGGTGGCGACACCCGACCAGCGCGGAGGCGGCCCTGGAAATGAAAAGAAGGACGGGGACGAGGCCTGAGGCGTCGTCCGGAACACGGTTTCCGCTTGCGGGCGGGCAGAACGAAAGAGAAGCGCGGTGTCAAACGATCCGACCCATCAGTTCCTGGTCAACAAGATTGTCCCGATCGAAATTGGCGGAATTGACTTTTCCTTCACCAATGCATCACTGTTCATGGTGGCGACCGTCGGTGCCGCTGCAGGCTTTCTCTATCTGACCACCTCTCAGCGCGGCCTCATCCCGACGCGTGCGCAGTCGGTGTCGGAGATGTCCTACGAGTTCATCGCCTCGATGCTTCGCGAGGGTGCCGGCAGCCAGGGGATGAAATTCTTCCCGATGGTTTTCTCGCTGTTCATGTTCATCCTGACGGCGAACCTGCTCGGCATGTTTCCCTACTTCTTCACGGTCACCAGCCAGATCATCGTGACCTTCGCGCTCGCCGTCTTCGTTGTCGGCACGGTCATCCTCTACGGCTTTTATAAGCACGGCCTGGGCTTCCTTAAGCTTTTCGTGCCGCATGGCGTGCCGGGCGCGCTTCTGCCGCTGGTGGTGGCGATCGAAGTCATTTCGTTCCTTTCTCGCCCCATCAGCCTCTCGGTCCGTCTCTTCGCCAACATGCTGGCCGGCCATATTACGCTGAAGGTTTTCGCAGGCTTCGTCGCCTCGCTCAGCGCTTTTGGTGCGCTCGGCATTGGTGGCGCGATCCTGCCGCTCATCATGACCGTCGCTCTCACCGGTCTTGAATTCCTGGTCGCCTTCCTCCAGGCCTATGTCTTTGCGGTGCTGACATGCATGTACCTCAATGACGCCGTTCACCCTGGAAGCCACTGAGGAATAACAGTCGCTCGCTTCGGTCGGCTTGTGCCGCCGGAGCGCAAATCCTAAGCCGCAACACCATTCGAAGGAGTCAATCATGGACGCGGAAGCAGCAAAGTTCTTGGGTGCAGGTCTTGCATGCCTTGGTATGGCCGGCACGGCTCTCGGCCTCGGCAACATCTTCGGCAACTATCTGGCTGGCGCTCTGCGCAATCCGTCGGCTGCTGACGGCCAGTTCGGCCGCCTTGTATTCGGTTTCGCCGTTACGGAAGCTCTGGGCATCTTCTCGCTGCTCGTAGCGCTCCTCCTCCTCTTCGCCGTCTAATATTCGGCAGACGTTTGCGGCCGCGGCTCCGAGAGCCGCGGCCGCGCACATTCTTGCACCTGGAGGTGAGCATGTTTGTGACCGCGGCCTATGCCCAGTCAACCACCACCGAAGGCGCCGAAGCGCACGATGCCGCTGCTGCCGGTGAGGTGCACACCGAAACGGGTGTGGCCCACGAAGGCGAGCATGGGTCCGGCGTGTTCCCGCCCTTCGATTCGAGCCATTTCGCATCGCAATTGCTCTGGCTTGCGATCACGTTCGGCCTCTTCTATCTCCTGATGTCGAAAGTCATCATTCCGCGCATTGGCGGAATCCTCGAGACGCGGCATGACCGCATTGCGCAGGATCTCGACGAGGCGTCGCGGCTGAAAGGCGAAGCCGATGCTGCCATTTCCGCTTACGAGCAGGAATTGACCAACGCGAAAGCGAAGGGTCACTCGATCGCGGACACCGCCCGCGAGGCCGCCAAGAACAAGGCCAATGCCGACCGTGCTGCCGTCGAAGCGGATCTCGCAACGAAGATCGCCGCGGCAGAGGCGCGCATTGCCGACATCAAGACGAAGGCGCTTTCCGACGTCGGAGCGATCGCCGAGGAGACGGCGGCTGAAGTCGTAAAGCAACTGATCGGCGGAACCGCCACCAAGGCCGAGATCGCTGCTGCGGTCAAGGCATCGGCAGGCAACTGAGGGGCAGAAAACGATGGCTCTTGATGCGACTTTCTATGCCCTCGTCGGCCTGGTTCTCTTCTTCGCCTTGATCGTCTACCTCAAGGTGCCGGCCATGGTCGGCAGCGCTCTCGACGCTCGCGCCGACAAGATCAGCAACGAGCTTGCGGAAGCCAAGCGCCTGCGCGAAGAGGCGCAGAGCCTGGTTGCCGAGTATCAGCGCAAGCGCAAGGATGCGGAGGCCGAGGCTGCCGGCATCGTCGCCGCCGCACAGCGCGAAGCGGAAATGCTGACTGCTGAAGCGAAGCAGAAGACCGAGGAATATGTCGCCCGCCGCGCGGCACTTTCCGAGCAGAAGATCAAGCAGGCCGAAAGCGATGCGATCAACGCCGTTCGCGCGGCTGCAGTCGACCTGGCGATCAGTGCGGCCGAAAAGGTGTTGGCGGCCAAGGCCGACGCTACCGCTCAGGAGGCGCTCTTCAGGAAGGCGCTTGGCGAGGTTAAGGGGCGCCTGAACTGAGGTCTGCAATCCCTGCAAACGAGTTCGAGAGCTCCGCTTCGGCGGGGCTTTTTTGTTGGGATGCCAAGCGCGGCGCGTCTTGCCACGACACACGATTGCTCCGGTCAGATCGATTGGAGCTCACGCCGTCCTTGCCAGACCTACCTTGCCGCTGTCAGACGTCCCGAAATGGGCGGAAGCTCATGCGATGCAGCGGGCACGGACCGTGGTTGCCGATCGCGTCGCGATGCTTCGCCGTCGCATAACCAGCATGCATCGCGAAGCCATAGGCGGGGAAACTTGCGTCGGCGCGCGCCATCATGCGGTCGCGTGTGACTTTCGCGACAATGGAGGCGGCAGCAATCGACACCGAGCGGCAATCGCCTTTGACGACCGCTCTTGCGTGGCAGGAAAGGCCTTGAGGTATGTCACGACCGTCGACCAGGACAAAACCAGCTGTCGTTGCCAGCCCATGAATGGCGCGGCGCATGGCATCGAGGCTGGCCTTCAGGATGTCCGTCGTGTCGATGTGCCGCGCTGAGGAGGAGGCGATCGAGACCGTCGCAGTCGCCATGATGGCGCTGAACAGCGCTTCACGTTGTTCGGCGCTTAACAGCTTGCTGTCGTTGAGACCATCCGGCACCGCGTCGGGGTCGAGGATGACCGCCGCGGCGACGACCGGGCCGGCAAGGGGGCCGCGGCCGGCTTCATCCGCTCCAGCGACCGGCCAGAAGCCATCCCGGCGGGCGGCTATTTCGAGAGCGTAGTCCGGGGCGATCGGATCGAGCGAAAAAAGCGGGGAATCGGGCGGGTTGCGACGTGACATGCGGGGGACCCTCGCATATTCGCCCGATTCCCTTCAAGCCCCCCGGTTCGAGTGCGGCGGTGACCGGGGGAAAACCAGCGCCATCGTTAGGTGGGGAGGGCGCTGGAGCCGAGTTCCTGTCGACAAGCTAACAGCTCTAAAGCAACGACAGCTGCACGCCCGTGCCGAGCGGAGGAACGAATATGTCGTTGCGCAACTGGCGGCGAGAGAGATTGAGACCGAGCCGCTTTGCGGCGAGTTCGAAGCGCCGGCCTATCTGCCAGGCGTAAGGGCCGGCACCCTTCATCCGCTTGCCGAACTCGGCGTCGTAGTCCTTGCCGCCACGCATTGAGCGAATGAGCGACATCACATGCCGGTAGCGGTCCGGATAGTTCCTCAACAGCCAATCGCGAAAGAGCGGGCTGACCTCGAGCGGCAGGCGCAAGAGAACGTAGCTTGCTTCTGAGGCGCCGGCGGTCTTGGCTGCGTCGAGCACGCGTTCGATCTCGTGGTCGTTCAAGGCCGGAATGATCGGCGCGACGAGGACGGAGGTCGGGACACCGGCCTCGGAAACCGCACGTATCGCCTCCAGTCGTTTTGAGGGTGTGGAGGCCCTCGGCTCCATGGCACGCGCGAGCTTGCGGTCGAGCGTTGTCACCGACAGTCCTACGCGTGCGAGACCCTTTTCCGCCATTGGCGCCAACAGATCGATGTCGCGCGCCACCATGGCCGACTTGGTCACGATCATCACCGGGTGATTGGCGGCTTTCAGCACTTCGAGTATCTGACGCATGATGCGCCACTCCTTCTCGATCGGCTGATAGGGATCCGTATTGGTGCCGATCGCGATCGGCCGCACCTTGTAGTCCGGCCGCGCCAGTTCTCGTTCCAAAAGACGGGCAGCATCTGGCTTGGCGAAAAGCTTGGATTCGAAGTCGAGCCCTGCCGAAAGCCCCATATAGGAGTGGGTGGGTCTGGCGAAACAATAAATGCAGCCGTGCTCGCAACCGCGATAAGGATTAATGGAGCGGTCGAATGGGATGTCCGGCGATTCGTTGCGCGTGATCACCGATCGGGGCTTCTCGAGCTGGACCTCCGTCTTGAACGGCGGCAGCTCCTCCATGGTCTGCCAGCCATCATCGAAGACCTCCCGTGTGAGCGGCTCGAAACGGCCCGCCATATTGAGGCCGGCACCGCGCCCGCGCCGACGATCGGCGTCAATTCTGATGCCCGTTCCGGTGACGATCGCATCGGCGATCTCTGCGCTATTGCCTGGCGCAAAGGCGCCCTGCCTGAGTTGAGACAGCTCGTTCATGGAAATCTCCTCGGAACTGATTGGCGACTCTGTTCCGCTTTGATTATTTTCCTAGCTCAGGAATGCGAACAAAGCAAGAACAAATCTCCTGACGCTTTGGAATCCGGGCGAGGCGAGGGCTCTTACCCGTGCAATCTTATGGCATTTGCTGTTGCAATGCGGTAGGAACGGCCATGCTGACGGTCATAATGGAGACAAGGGACAACGAGGCGGAACTGGCGCAAACGCTCTCCGCGCTTGTCGCGGGCGCCGTAGAGGGGCTCGTCAGCGACGTGATCATCCTCGATCAAGGTTCAAAGGACGGCTCGATGGAGGTGGCCGACGCGGCCGGTTGCCGCTTCTGCGCCAACTGGAACCTCGGCGAGATCCTACGTTCCGCGAGAGGCGAATGGCTGATGCTGCTCGAACCCGGAGCCCGTCCGCTCGGCCGCTGGGTGGACGAGCTCCTGGAATATATCGCCCTCAACAAAGGGCCCGCGCGGTTTTCGCCATCGAGAATACATAAGCGGCCACTCCTCAAGCGCCTTTCGCAGAGGGCAGCGCCGCTTGAGACCGGGTTCTTGATGCGCAAGCGCGATGCCATTGCCTTGGCAAGTGCCGACATGCGGTTAAGCGACATTGTCAAGGCTCGAACGGCGCGCAAGCTTGCGACCGAGCTAATTCCGGCTTGGGTGGCGACCAGTCACCGGACGGCAGAGCGCGCCTGAATCGCCGTTGCGCGTCAAGGACGCGGCGCCGTGTGCGAAAACATGGTTAATTGGGGGTGTGCCTTTCGGCACCCCCCAAGAACACTCAAATTTCCTTTTTTGCAAAATCTCCTTCCATGCCGGCCGCCCTTTCCCATGGGCCGCATGTCGTAAATTCCCCCTTCCCCAATATTTCCGGGGAGAGAGGCGTCATGCCTCACCTCTACAGCGCCGCGCGGATTTTGAGATGCGCAAAGGTCGCTGTAGCGCTGCAATGTTCTCATCTTGGATCGGCTGCGATCGAAGGAAACATCCAGTAAGCGGCCCAAACGCTGCCTGCTGCCGTGACCGCTTCGCGCAAAGCTGACCGATACAGTGTAGCCGCTTTGGCTGTGGCGGACTGTTCCAAAAGGAACAGGGGGTGTTCAGCCGCGCTTCAAGTGCTCATCCAGCCGCGGCATGATCTCGACGAAGTTGCAGGGCATATGCCTGTAGTCGAGCTGTTGTTTCAGGATGCCGTCCCAGGCATCCTTGCAGGCTCCGGGTGAGCCGGGCAGGACGAAGATGAAGGTGGCATTGGCGACGCCGCCGGTTGCCCGCGACTGGATCGTCGAGGTACCGATCTTGTCGTAGGAAATGCGGTGGAACACCTCGGAGAAGCCCTCCATGCGCTTTTCGAACAGCGGCTCGAGCGCCTCGGGCGTCACGTCGCGGCCGGTAAAACCCGTGCCACCGGTGGTGATGACGACGTCGATGTCGGGAGCCAGTGTCCAGGCCTTCACTTGCTCGTGGATCTTCTGTTTGTCATCGGGAACGATCGCGCGTGCCTCGAGCCGATGGCCGGCTTCGCGTATCCTAGCCTCAAGCGTATCCCCGGATTTATCGTCCGCACGCGTGCGCGTGTCGGAGACGGTCAGCACGGCAATGCCGACGGGAATGAACGGACGCGTCTCGTCTATGCCGGGCATGTCGCGTTATCCTCTTTTCCCGGTGGTGCGGGTGGCTAGAACGTACCACCCCGCATGCGTGGCGGAAATGCGCTGTGCAGCCGCAGCTGCGCTTTCGTCGTCGTCGAACAGGCCGAAGCAGGTGGCACCCGAGCCGGACATGCGCACAAGGCCGGCCCCAGCGGCCCTGAGGGCGTCGGATACCTTTTCAATGACAGGTTCGAGCACGCGTGCCGGCGGCTCCAGATCGTTGCGCATGCCGGCCATCGCCGCCAGCCACTCCTCTGCGGTTTCGATGCCCGAGGGCAGGGCAAGCGGAGGATTGGTCTTGTTGGTCAGCGCGCGGAAGACCGCCGGCGTCGAGACCGCGACGAGTGGGTTGACAAGGACGATCGAGAAAGACGGCAGCTTGAATATTGGGCTGATCTCTTCACCGACCCCCTTTGCGAGGAGCGGCCTCCGATCGAGGCACATCGGCACGTCGGCGCCGAGTTCAAGTGCGAGCTCTTTCAGCCTTGCGGGCGCTACCCTTGCTCCCCAGAGCGCAAGCAATCCTCGAAGCGTGGCTGCAGCGTCGGCCGAGCCGCCACCGATGCCGGAGGCAATCGGCAGGTTCTTTTCGAGATGCAGGTGGACCGGCCCTGCCTCATCGCCCCGTGCGGTCACCTCGCGCCGCAAGAGATCGCGGGCGCGCAGCACCAGATTGCCGTTCTTGTCTTTCGCCGAAACCGGCAAGTCCTGCGCAAAGCGGCCCGTCACAGTAAACCGGTCCACTTCGGCCGGCGCCAGCGCAATCCTGTCGCCGTGATCGGCAAAGGTGACGAGGCTTTCAAGAAGGTGATGGCCGTCGGCGCGCAGGCCGACGACATGGAGCGCCAGGTTGATCTTGGCCGGCGCTTGACAGGTCAGCACGAAGCCGGTGATGTCATCTGCCTGCATGCGGCATCAGGACTTCTTGCCCGGCGCCGCAGTTTCAGGATTGGCCTTCTTCGGCAGCGTTTCCTTGGCGTCCGCTGCCGCCGGGACCTGTTCCTTGAGCGGCGGCAGGCCGTTTTCGATCTTCGCCTTGATCTTCGGGATTTCCGGCTCTTCGGGCTTCAGTTCCAATGCCTGCGTCCACTGGAACACTGCTTCGAGCTTGCGCCCAACCCGCCAATAGGCGTCGCCAAGATGGTCGTTGATCGTCGGATCGCCGGCCATCAACTCCGCCGCGCGTTCGAGCTCGACCACCGCCTCATCGAACCGATTCATGCGGAAATAGGCCCAGCCGAGTGAATCGACGATGTAGCCGTCGTCGGGCTTGAGCTCGACGGCCTTGCGGATCATCTCCAGGCCCTCTTCGAGGTTTATGTTCATGTCCACCCAGGAGTAGCCGAGATAGTTCAACACCTGCGGCTGATCAGGATTGAGCTCCAGTGCCTTGCGGAAATTCGGCTCGGCTTTGTCCCAGAGCTTCTGCCGCTCATAGGCGATCCCGCGCTGGAAGAACACGGTCCAGTCGCTGCGCTTCGGTACCGGACCGATGGCCTCGACGGCCCGGTCGTAGAGTTCCCCCATCTCCTTATAGGCTTTGGCGTCGGAAAGCACGCTGCCGTAGGCCAGATAGTTGCGGATGTTCTTGGGATCGACGTCGATCAGCGCCCGCAAGTGCTTCTTCGCTTCTTCGACTTTACCGATGCCGGCAAGCGCGAGGCCCAGCTGAAGCTCGGAGATGCGACGCATCGGAGAATTTTCCGGCACGCTTTTATAAAGTGCGATCGCTTCTTCCTGCTTCTTTAGGTTTTCCGCGATGCCGCCCAGCATAACGAGGATGTCGGCACTTTCCGGATCGAGCCGGCGCGCCGTCTGCAGATAGAGCGATACGATGTCTTCCGCGCCCTCGCGGTTGAGCGCACCGCCAATCGAGAAAAGCACGGCCGCTGCTCCCTGTACGGCGGTGCGCACCTGCTGCTCCTGGGGTTTCCCCCCTTCGATGCTCTTCCTGAGCGCTTCGAGCGGGGTATAGTTGTTGACGAGGCTCTCGCCCACGGCGACCGTATCCAGCGCCTTTTGCTTATTGCCCTCGCGGGCTTCGAAGCGCGCCAGCGCCTCGACCGCACGCATGAACGTGTCAGGCGCGGCACTGCCGCCCTCCCGGTCGAGAATAGCGTCGTTCAGCCGAGAGCGGGCCGTGGCCTTATCGCCGGCGGCAAGCGCGATGGCGCCGGCATGATAGTTCTTGAACACCCGGAACCATTCCGGTCCTTCGAGCGCCCTGATCTGCGCCAACGCCTCCTTGGGCCGACCTTGGCCGAATTTCGCCCAAGCCGAGAGCAGCGTGCTCATCAGCCGGTCGAGATCGTTCGGCCCTTCGTAGTTCAGGAGCTTCTGGGCGCTGCGGTACTCGCGTTTGCGAATTGCCTCGACGGCGCGCACGATCGTCGTGATCCGCTCGACGGCCCGGTCGGATTTCAGTTCCTCCGCAACCTTGACGCCGTCGTCGAACTTGCCGCTGATCAGCAGCGTAATCATCAGCCGCTGCTTTACCTCTCTGTTCTCCGGTTCGAATTGCAGTGCGATCCGGTAGAGGTCAGCCGCCGTTTCGTAATCCCGATCGACATCGGCCGTTCGCGCCGCCAGGAAGGCGCCGGCGAAGGTGTTGACGCTGCTGACGTCGAAAGGCTGGGCATCCTCGACAGCCGCAACATCTTCAGCGTAGGCATGGTGGCTGCCGGTCAACGCCAGAAGGGCGAGCATCGCCGCGCCGCTTAGAAGGCGTAAAAGTTCTTTCTGCCGCATATCTAACCTTTCGTTGCCGATTGTCCGGCGCGTCGCGCTACCGCTGTCAGCTTCGCAGTCGATCGGAGGGGGCCAGACGCAAGTATTGATGAATAGAATGGCTTTTTTGGCGCAGCGCGGCAAGAAATTCCCCCCGGAATCTCCCGTCGCAACGATCTCAGCTTACCCGGTCGATGCAGAAATCGATCACCTCGATCAGCGCCGCCTTCCAGGGGGAAGCCGGCAGAGGTGCGAGCGCATCGCGCGCGATAGTGCCATAGTGCTGCGCTCGCGCGATGGTGTCGGTCAGACCGCCATAGCGGCGGATGAGCCCGAGTGCCTTCTCGAGATTGGCCGCGTCGCTCGCGCCGCCCTCGATCGCTGCGCGCCAGAAGTTCCGGTCCCCCGGCGTGCCGCGTCGATAGGAGAGAATGACCGGCAGCGTGATCTTGCCCTCGCGGAAATCGTCTCCAACGTTCTTGCCGAGATCGCTCGACGAGCCGCCATAATCGAGTACGTCGTCGACGAGCTGGAAGGCGAGGCCGAGGTTCATGCCGTAGGACTTGAGCGCGTTGCGGTCGGCCCTGCTCGCGCCAGCGACGATCGGGCCAACCTCGGCGGCGGCCGCAAAGAGGGCAGCGGTCTTGGCGCGGATGACCTGCAGATAGTCGTCCTCGGTGGTTTCCATGTTCTTGGCCACCGAAAGCTGCAGGACCTCGCCTTCCGCGATCACCGACGCCGCCGTCGACAGCACGTCGAGCGCATCGAGCGAGCCGACATCGACCATCATGCGAAAAGCCTGGCCAAGCAGGAAATCTCCGACGAGAACGCTTGCTTGATTGCCCCAGATCGTTCGAGCCGTGGATTTGCCGCGTCTGAGATCGCTCTCGTCGACCACGTCGTCATGGAGCAGCGTAGCCGTGTGCATGAATTCGACACTGGTTGCGAGCTTGACATGGGCGTCGCCCTCGTAGCCGAACATCGAGGCGGCGGCGAGTGTCAGCATTGGCCGCAGGCGCTTGCCGCCCGAGGAAATCAGATGATTGGCAACCTCCGGGATCATCTGGACGTCGGAGCCCGCCTTGGAGAGAATAAGCTGGTTGACCCGCTCCATGTCGGAAGAAGTAAGCCCGACAAGCGGCTGCACGGACGCCTGTTTGTTTTTATTGTCTTCCAGCGGTATCACTACGCCCAACGCCCCGGACTCCTGTTTCGTCGTCGATTGGACAATAGAAAGTGGGGCCACGGGCGGCAAGAGGCGAATTGCCTCCCCTTTGTAAATTGAGGCCGTCATGAAGGAACTGATCCGCACCAACGACGCCGTTCTTCTCTCCTTTGCGGAAAGTCTGATGAAGGATGCCGGCATTACCTGCCTTGTAGCCGATCGCGACATGAGCATCCTCGAAGGCTCGCTCGGCCTGCTGCCGCGTCGCTTTCTTGTGGCCGACGAGGATGCCGACAGGGCCCGGCGCATCCTGATCGACGCCGGTCTCGAAAAGGAATTACGGCAGTGATCGGTTGGCCAACGCAATACGCGCCCGGATTGAGCGCGGGATGGATGGCGTAATGAGAGTGCCATCGGAAACGGTGGACGCGTTCCACCGCGGCAGGTTTCACCTGATCCAGCCGCTCGGCCAAGGTCATCGCTCCGGCATGGATGCAATGCTGCTCGCCTCGCTCGTTTCCCCGGAGCGACCCTGCCACGTCGCCGACCTCGGCGCAGGCGCGGGCGCGGCCGGCATTGCCGTCGCCTCACGGATCGACACGGCCGAGGTGCTGCTCGTCGAGCGTTCGTCGGTCATGGCGGATTTCGCCCGCCGAAGCCTGGCCTTGCCCGAGAACGCCCGCTTCGCCGCGCGTGTCGCAGTACTCGAGGCGGACGTCGCACTGCACGGAAAGGCGCGCGTCGCGGCGGGCCTTGTTGACGATTGCTTCGATCACGTGATCATGAACCCGCCGTTCAACGATGCCGCCGACCGTCGGACGCCGGATGGCCTAAGGGCCGAAGCCCACTCTATGAGCGACAATCTCTTCGAGGCGTGGATCAAGACGGCAGGCGCTATCATGAAGCCCGGAGGCCAGCTTTCGCTGATCGCCAGACCGGAATCGATCGCCGAGATCATCGCCGCCTGCGGTCGCCGTTTCGGCGGTATCGAGATCACGCCACTTCTGCCTCGCACGGGGGAAAACGCGGTGCGCATCCTGGTGACCGCGATAAAGCAGAGCCGTAAGCGGCTGGTGCTGCGTGCGCCGCTTGTGATGCACGGCGAGGGATCCCACCGGTTCTCCCCGGAGGTCGACGACCTGAACAACGGTCGCGCGGCGTACGGGCGGCGCTGACAAACGCCAGGAATAGCATTGCGTTTGCAGCGGGAGTGCATACATGCAGGGGCAGTTTCTCACAGGGCAGGAGTTGAAATGGCCGGGTTCTTGAAGAAAATATTGCCGAGACGTTTTCGTATGGACGGCGTGACCATCCCGGCAATCCGGCTCCACGGTGCTATCATGGCCGGCGGCAGCCAGTTCCGTCCAGCTCTCAATCTTGCGACCGTGGCGCCGCTGCTTGAGAAGGCTTTCTCTGCAAAGGAAGCGCCCGCCATTGCCATCTCGATCAATTCGCCTGGCGGCTCGCCGGTCCAGTCGCGCCTGATCTACCAGCGCATCCGCGACCTCGCCGAGGAGAAGAAAAAGCGCGTGCTGATCTTCATCGAGGATGTGGCCGCGTCGGGTGGCTACATGATCGCGCTTGCGGGGGACGAGATCATAGCTGATCCGAGTTCAATCGTCGGCTCTATCGGCGTCGTTTCCGGCGGCTTCGGCTTTCCGGAGCTCTTGAAGAAGATCGGCGTCGAGCGGCGCGTCTATACCGCCGGCGAGAACAAGGTTGTGCTCGATCCGTTCCAGCCGGAAAAGGAGCGCGACGTCGAGTTCCTGAAGAGCCTTCAGCTCGACATCCATGCTACCTTTATCCAGATGGTCAAGGCGCGGCGCGGTTCGCTGCTTGCCGATCACCCCGATATTTTTTCCGGCCTCTTCTGGACGGGGCGGCGCGGACAGGAGCTCGGCCTCGTGGACACGCTCGGCGACATGCGCGGCGAGGTGAAGAAGCGCTACGGTGAAAAGGCCAGCCTCGAGCTCATCCAGCCCAGCCGCAGCCTCTTCGGGCGCCGCCAGCCCGGCGCGGCGGTGGCGGGCGCGATCGCCGGCCCATTGGCGGCTTCGGCGGCGGCGGGGCTCGTGGAAGCGATGGAGGAGAGGGCGCTCTGGGCACGCTTCGGTCTATGAGTCAAAAACGATAGTCTGGCATACGGCGCCGCGCGTCTTGTCAGACGCGCAAAGCTCGCTGTAGCACTATGAATGGCTGCCTGTCTTTTGTCGTTCAATCGAGATCGGTTCAGGGAGACATGCAGTTGGGCGCAAAGCCCCTGTAACACCGAGGTGCTGCACCTCCTTGTCCCTGGAGGAGCAGAGGAGGAACCATGCCGCAGATCATCCTGCTCTTGATCATCGCCCTTATTGCCTGGCTCGGCTACCGCAAGTTCGTCAAAGACGCCGAACGGCTTACGCGTCAGCGCGAGCGCCTGCGCCGGGAGCACGCGACCGGTGCCGACGGAACCCTTGTCAAGGACCCGAAGACCGGTGAATACCGTCTGAAGCGCGATGATGATTGAGGATTGCCACTTCCGCCAGGGCATGTGGAACCGTCCAAGCCGCTTGACCCCCGTTCTCCGGCATGGCACCTGTCCCCGCAAATTCTCGAGAATTCGGACGATACCATGACCACCGCATCTCTCCCGGACCACATGAACCCGAAGCGCTCGTTCCAGGCCCTGATCCTGACGCTGCACAACTACTGGGCGGCCAAAGGTTGCGCGGTGCTGCAGCCCTACGACATGGAAGTCGGCGCCGGCACCTTCCACCCGGCGACAACGCTAAGGGCGCTCGGGCCGAAGCCATGGCGTGCGGCCTATGTCCAGCCGTCGCGTCGCCCGACCGACGGCCGTTACGGCGAGAACCCGAACCGGCTCCAGCACTATTATCAATACCAGGTGCTGTTGAAGCCGAACCCGTCCAACCTGCAGGAGCTCTATCTGGGATCGCTGGAGGCGATCGGCCTCGACCCGCTGCTGCACGACATCCGTTTCGTCGAGGATGATTGGGAAAGTCCGACTCTCGGCGCCTGGGGGCTCGGCTGGGAGTGCTGGTGCGACGGCATGGAAGTCTCGCAGTTCACCTATTTCCAGCAGGTCTGCGGCATCGAGTGCTCGCCGGTTTCCGGCGAACTGACCTATGGGCTGGAGCGCCTGGCAATGTATGTTCAGGGCGTCGACAATGTCTACGATCTCAATTTCAACGGCCGTGACGGTGACGACAAGATCACCTATGGCGACGTGTTCCTGCAGGCGGAGCAGGAATATTCAAGGCACAATTTCGAATACGCGAATACCGCCATGCTCCACCAGCATTTCATCGATGCGGAGAAGGAGTGCCTGGCGCTGCTTGCCGCCGGAGCCCCCGGTGATCAAAGTAACGACGGCCTGCACAAATGCGTTCTCCCCGCTTACGATCAATGCATCAAGGCGAGCCACGTCTTCAATCTTCTCGATGCTCGCGGTGTGATTTCCGTGACGGAGCGCCAGAGCTATATCCTGCGCGTGCGCACCCTTGCCAAGGCCTGCGGGGAGGCTTTCCTGCTGACCGATGCGGGCGGCGCGAACTGGAACAAGGAAGCGGCCTGAACCGATCAGACTGTTCGATCTCTCCCGATGTTCGAGGCTGGCTTCAGCAGGGACGATGCGCTGGTCTTTAGCGCCCTATCATAGGTCTCCATCGCGCGCCGAACACCATCCGGCTTCTCGACCTCTCCGACGCTCGCATAGGCAACGAAGAGCGCCGAAAAGGCGATCACGTTGAGGAAGGATGCGAGCGGTCTCATGGTTTGCCTTGCGTCGTGTGGTTGTCGATGGATCGACTATCTTTCATCGGCGAATTTGGCGCGGTTACCGGGGAAACAGGGAAAGCGATCGGTGATCTCGTGAAGGCCAGCACCGAACGCGTAGGAGCGCCTCCGGTGCCGGTAACGACCGCCTAGTGCATTGAATTGCCGCTTGCTTTTTGCTCAAAACGATTCCGATTTGAGGAATCATGCAGTAAGCTCCGCCAGGTCAAAAAGGAGGGGCATTCATGATCGGGCTGGCAATCGGCGTCGCCGTGGTTCTTTATCTGATCTTCGTTTACAACAGCCTGGTCAGGGCACGGCAGATGACCCAGGAAGCCTGGTCGGGTATCGACGTGCAGTTGAAACGACGCGCCGATCTCATCCCCAACCTCATCGAGACGGTGAAGGGCTATGCGGCGCATGAGAAGTCCACGCTCGAGGAAGTGGTCACGCTTCGCAATCGGGCGCAGGCCGTGCCGGAAGGCGACGTTGCCGGGCGGGCCGCCGTGGAGGGCGCGCTCAGCCAGGCCCTCGGGCGCCTGTTCGCGCTTGCGGAGGCCTATCCGGACTTGAAAGCCAACCAGAATTTCGCGGAACTGCAGCGGTCGCTCGAGACGATCGAGGGCGAGATCCAGATGTCGCGCCGTTATTACAACGGCGCCGCCCGCGATCTCAACGTGAAGGTCGAGAGCTTTCCCTCCAATCTCGTGGCCAGCGTTTTCCGTTTTGCCAGGGCCAGCTATTTCGAAATCACCAACGAAGCGGATCGTGCGGTGCCGTCGGTCAGGTTCTAATGTTTCGATTTCGAAGCCGTTTCGGGGAGGGGGTGCGATGAGTCGGTTTGTCGCGACGGTGGCGATCGCTCTCTTTATCATGGCTTCACCGCTCGTCGCCGCTGCGGCTGAGATCATTGCCGCCTATCATTCCGTGGTCGACGTTGCCAAGGACGGCACGCTATCGGTCACCGAAACGATCACAGCGATAGTCGAAGGCAAGCAAATCCGGCGCGGCATCTATCGCGATTTCCCATTGACCTTCCTTGACGAGAGCGGCCGCAGGGCGAAGGTGGACTTCAACGTCGTTTCCGTCGAGCGCGACGGCGAGCCTGAGGAATACCGCACGGAACCGATCGACGGTGGCGTTCGGATATATACCGGCAAAGCAGACGTCTTCCTGCCGCATGGCGAACACACGTTTCAGATCACCTACGAGACGGGGCGGCAGGTCCGCTTTTTCGACGACCATGATGAGCTTTACTGGAACGTCACCGGCACCGAGTGGTCCTTCCCGATCGAGGAGGCGACTGCAACGGTCACCCTGCCGGACGGCGTCAGGGCACTGGGCCTTGACGTCTTCACCGGCGGCTACGGCGCTACCGGCAAGGACGCGCGCGCGATCGAGGAAGGAGGCGAGATTTTCTTCGCCACAACGCGCAGGCTTCGTCCGCAGGAGGGTTTAACCGTCGCGATCAAGCTGCCGAAGGGCAGCATCGACCGGCCGACTGCCGCGCAGGAAAACATCTGGTGGCTTCGCGACCATCTCGCATTGGTAATTGCCGGCGTAGGCCTGATCATCGTGACACTCTATTACGGCCGCGCCTGGATTGAGGTCGGTCGCGACCCGGACCGCGGTATCATGGTGCCGCGATGGGACCCTCCGGATGGTATTTCGCCCGCCCTCGTCAACTATATCGACAACAAGGGCTTCGCCGGCGAGGGATGGACCGCACTCTCTGCGGCCGTGCTCAACCTCGCGGTCAAGGGTCACGTGGTTCTCGCTGATTTGAAGAGCGCCATCGTCGTCTCAGCCACCGGCAAGGATGGAGGAGACAAATTGCCGACGGGTGAGGCGACGCTGATGAAGGCGCTTGAATCTTCCGGCGGCAAGCTCACGATCGATCGGGCGAACGGCAAGACGGTCGAGGCGGCAGGCTCCGGCTTCCGTCGGGCGATGGAGCGCGAACATCGCGACAAATACTACCGCGCCAATGCCGGCTACATCATTGGCGGCGTCGTTCTCTCGGTGGCGACACTGGCGGCATTGTTCGTCTTCGGTGATCTAAGCGAAGATATGATCCCGCTTGTCATCGTGCCCGTCATGTTCGCTGTCTTTATCTCGATTTTGGCTGTTTCGTTCGGCAAATCGTTCCGGCGCGGTGCGAGCCTCGCGCGCCGCATCCTGTCGATCGTCGTAATCGCGATTGTCGGCTTCGTAGTTTTCACGGTCTTCTCCGGCATCCTTGCCGTCCTCGTCTTTTCGGCGACAGAGCCGGACCACTTACCGCTGCTCTTTGCTGTTGGCGGGATCGTGCTCGTCAATCTGCTCTTTTTCTTCCTGATGGGTGCGCCCACGCCGCTCGGCAGGCGCATGATGGATGGCATCGACGGTCTGAGGCAGTACTTGACGCTTGCCGAGAAGGATCGAATGAACATGCAGGGTGCGCCGGAAATGTCGCCCCGCCACTTCGAGACGCTGCTGCCCTATGCAGTGGCGCTCGGCGTCGAGAAACCGTGGACCGAGACCTTCGACCGATGGCTGCTTGTGGCGGCGGGCGGTGCCGCTGCGGCTACCTATCAGCCGAGCTGGTACCATGGCGATAGTTTTGCTCCCGGCTCCTTCGCCGACACCATCGGCGGTTTCGTCGGATCGATGGCTGATACCATCGCCTCCTCATTGCCGCCTCCGCCCAAGAGTTCGTCCTCAGGCTTTTCCTCCGGCGGTGGCTTCTCCGGCGGCGGCGGTGGCGGCGGTGGCGGCGGCGGTTGGTAGGGACCGCCAATTTCCTTGACCGGCGTGATGACATTTTCGCCAGAGCTTGCTAAGTCCCGCGCCAGCCCTCCGGAACAGAAACGAAGTCTCGAATTCATGCCCGATCTTCTCATTGAACTGCGCTCCGAAGAAATTCCCGCCCGCATGCAGCGCAAGGCAGCCGGCGACTTGAAAAAGCTCGTGACGGACGCACTCGTCGAGGCCGGTCTCAGCTATGAGGGCGCGCGAGAATATTGGACGCCGCGCCGGATGACGCTCGACATTCGCGGCCTGAATGCCCGCTCCGCCGACATTCGCGAGGAGCGCAAGGGCCCGCGTACAGATGCGAATGAAAACGCGATAGAGGGCTTCCTGCGCGCTGCTGGCCTTTCGTCGATCAGCGATGCGCATGTCCACAGCGATCCGAAGAAGGGCGAATTCTACGTCGCGCATATCGTCAAGCCCGGTCGAGCGGCCGAAGACATCATCGCGGAGGTGATGCCGGCGATCATTCGCAATTTTCCCTGGCCGAAATCCATGCGCTCCGGTGCCGCGTCCGCAAGACCCGGCAGTCTGCGCTGGGTGCGACCGCTGCAGTCGATCGTCTGCACCTTTGGCGCGGAAACCGAGGAGACGAGGACGATACCGTTCGAGGTCGACGGGGTCGTCGCCGGCAACGTCACCTACGGCCACCGTTTTCATGCGCCGGAGGCAATCACGGTGCGCCGCTTCGCGGACTATGCGGAGAAGCTCGAAAGGGCAAAGGTGGTCCTCGACGCAGAGCGCCGCAAGCAGATGATCAATGCCGATGCCCACAACATCGCCTTCGCCAACGGGCTCGAGCTCGTCGAAGACGAGGGTTTGCTCGAGGAGGTCTCTGGCCTTGTCGAATGGCCGCGCGTGCTGATGGGGAGTTTCGACGAGACGTTTCTCGAAATCCCCTCAGAGATCATCCGGCTGACGATCAAGACCAACCAGAAATGTTTCGTCACGCGTGAGGCCGGTGCAAACACGCTTTCGAACAAGTTCATTCTCGTTGCCAACATCGAGGCGAGCGACGGCGGCAAGGAGATCGCCCACGGCAACGGCAAAGTTGTGCGGGCCCGGTTGTCGGACGCGGCGCACTTCTGGAGACGCGACCAAGGCAATCTGCCGGATCTGGAGACGCTCACGGCATCGGCTGAGAAGTTCGGTCTTGACCTTGAGAAACCGCTCGACCAGCGCATGGCGAAGCTCGACGCCTTGAACGTCACCTTTCATGCCAAGCTCGGCACTCAAGGCGAGCGTGTGGCCCGTTTGCGCGCCTTGGCCGCCGCGCTCGCCAAGGTCACCGGCGCCGACCCGGTCCTCGTCGATCGCGCGGCCGTACTCGCCAAGGCGGACCTGCGCACCGAGGCTGTCGGTGAGTTTCCCGAACTGCAAGGCATCATGGGCCACAAATATGCCGCGCTGCAGGGCGAGGACGCCGCCGTCGCCAACGCCATCGAGGATCACTACAAGCCGCAAGGCCCGTCTGACCGGGTGCCGACCGATCCGGTATCCGTGACGGTTGCGCTCGCCGACAAGCTCGACACTCTTGTCGGCTTCTGGGCGATCGACGAAAAGCCGACCGGTTCGAAGGACCCTTATGCGCTACGCCGCGCCGCCCTTGGCGTGATCCGACTGGTGCTCGAGGGCAAAGCGCGCCTGTCGATGCTGCCATTTTTCAACATCGCGCTTGCCGGCCTCAAGGCCCAGCGGCCCGGTCTCGGCGGCGACATCGGCGCCGATCTCCTTGCCTTCTTCCATGATCGCCTGAAAGTCTATCTCCGCGATCTCGGCGCACGTTACGACCTGATCGATGCGGTGCTCACGCCGGACGCCGACGACCTGCTGATGATCGCCCGCCGCGTCGAGGCGCTGACTGCCTTCATTACGGCGGAAGAGGGGAAGGACCTGCTTGCCGGCACCAAGCGCGCGACGCAGATTCTCGCCGCCGAGGAGAAGAAGGGCACGGAGGTCGCCGCTGCGGTGGACGAGAAGCTCTTCAATCTCGACGCCGAGCGGACGCTGCACGCTTCCATCAAGCTCGCCTCGGACGACGCACGCGAGGCGATCGTCAAGGAAGACTTCCGCTCGGCCATGGAGGCGCTTGCCAGGCTGCGCGAGCCGGTCGACGTGTTCTTCAACGACGTGCTGGTCAATGACGAGGATGCAGCGATCCGCGCGAACCGCCTGGCATTGCTCGGCCTGATCCGCACGGCGACGGGCGAAGTTGCCGATTTTTCGAAAATTGCGGGGTAGCCGGCGGGCGCACCTACAGCACTGCGCGTCTCATCAGCCGCGCAAAGCTCACTGTAACACCTTGAGGTCGATTTGCGGAGACATGCAGTAGTGTCTCCAGTACGGAACGCCGTGCAGTGGCGACGAACTGCCGAGGAGAGCATGACTGCAAGAATCCTCATCAGTGCCTGCCTCATGGGCCACAGTGTGCGCTATGACGGCGGATCGAAGCTCCTGGTTCATCCGGCGATCGAGCGCTGGCGGGATGAGGGGCGGCTAGTCGCTATCTGTCCCGAGGTTTCGGCCGGGATGCCGGTTCCGCGTCCCCCGGCTGAGATCGAGGAGGCAAGGACTGGTGCTGAAGTCCTCGAGGGGAAAGCCCGTGTTTTGGAAATGAACGGTGAGGACGTGACGGGGGCGTTCCGCCGCGCGGCCGAAAATGCCCTTGCGCTTGCACTCGAGACGAATTGCAGCTTCGCGTTGCTGATCGATGGCAGCCCGTCCTGCGGTTCCGGCTTTATCTATGATGGCACCTTCAGTGGTGAGCGTGTCCGTGGCGAGGGCGTCACCGCAGCGCTTCTCCGCCGGAACGGCATCGAGATCTATTCCGATGGCGAGATCGACACGCTGGCGAAAAGGCTCGGCGAGGCTTGATACATGGCGCCCAGAAGCGGGCGGCGATTTCGGCGCAACGACATGCGCACAACAGCGCATCGAACGCACCTTCTCTGCCATTCGGGCCAAAAAGATTACGCCCCTGCTTCTCTCAGGGGCGCAACCTTTCGCCATTGCAGCGAATGCCCGTCGGCCCTTGAACCTGGCCGGTGGGGCAGGGAACCTTCATAATATGGTGTCAATCTATCCGAAGTGCGAAGCCAGACGGATCAAATTTCCGTGAGGTGGTGCCGGCCATGGAGGCGCCGACCGGCTCGACCCCGGAGACGCCAAGGGCGGATGTCTTCGTCGTCTCGTCGACCGCCGGGGAAAGCGGTGCCGCGGGAGTATGTGCCAGTGCAACCGGATCCGATTTCATCGCCGCGGCCTTGATCGCCTCGTCCGATGCTTTGGTGACGAATACAACGGGCGATCCCCCGAGCCAGGCCTCCGTTCGGACCGACTTGATCTCCCCGTCGATTTCCTTGAGCTCGACCCGATCCGTTCCGAGCTCGAGTGCAGGCACCACATAGGAGGAGCTCCTCTTCGGCTGCAACGGCGGACATTGCGTACAGGGGATTGTGGCTACGCTGGAATTGACGGCCGCTCCGGAAGCCACGTTCTCGATGGAAGAGGCTGCCGCCGTTCCGGCAGCAAGGAAAAGAGCGGCGATGATCAGCAGGCAGCGCATCCGTATCTCCTCGAACTTTCGAGGCGAGAATATGAGCTTTCCCTTACCTTCCGGTCAGGAGAATTGGTAAAAATTGAATGATACGACAAAATTGCGTGGGTTACGGCTTCTCGCGCGCGACCGCCCGCCAGCCTATGTCGCTTCGATAGAACCCGTTCTCCCACGAAACGGCTTCCACGGCGGCATAGGCGGCGGCTTTCGCTTCGCCGATTGTTTCGCCGATGGCGGTGACGTTCAGCACGCGGCCGCCGGAGGCCACCAGGCGGCCGTCCTTGATTGCCGTACCGGCATGGAACACCTTGGTTGCTGCGGAAGGCTCGGGCAGGGCCGCGATAGGCGTGTTTTTCTCGTAGGCGCCGGGATAGCCCCGGGACGCCATCACGACCGTCAGTGCCGACTCATCGCGCCAATCGACCTTCATGCCATCGAGTGTGCCTGTTGCCGCCGCGTAGAGGAGCTCCAGGAGGTCGCTCTTCATGCGCATCATCAGCACTTGGCATTCCGGATCGCCGAAGCGGACATTATATTCGATGAGTTCCGGGCCTTTCTCCGTGATCATCAAGCCAGCAAAGAGAACGCCCGTAAACGGGTGGCCGCTATCGGCCATGCCGCGAACCGTCGGCTCGATGATCTCCCTCATTGTCCGCTCTGTCATTTCCGGGGTCATCACCGGCGCCGGCGAATAGGCGCCCATGCCTCCTGTGTTCGGTCCGGTATCGCCGTCACCGACGCGCTTGTGATCCTGAGCGGAGGCGAGCGGCAGCACGGTGTTCCCGTCGCAGAGGCAGAAGAAGCTCGCCTCCTCTCCGTCGAGATAAGCCTCGACGATCACCTCCGCGCCGGCGTCGCCAAACGCGCCTGAGAAACAGTCGTCAATGGCGGCAAGCGCTTCCTCGAGGGTCATGGCGACCGTCACGCCCTTGCCGGCGGCAAGCCCATCCGCCTTGATGACGATGGGAGCGCCTTCTTGGCGGACATAGGCCCTGGCCGGTTCGGCCGCGGTGAAGCGTTTGTAGGCGCCGGTCGGGATGCCGTATCTGGCACAGAGGTCCTTGGTGAAGCCCTTGGAGCCTTCGAGTTGGGCGGCTGCCGCTGAGGGACCGAAGACGGGGATGCCGGCGGCGCGAAGCACGTCCGCGAGGCCCGCGACCAGCGGTGCCTCGGGGCCGACAACGACGAAATCGATCCCTTGCCTGCGGCAGAAATCGGCAATGGCATCAGGATCGTCGGTATCGAGTGCAACGATCTTTGCTTCCTCGGCAATGCCGGGATTGCCGGGCGCGGCGTAGAGCGCGGTGAGCTTGGGCGATTGCACGATCTTCCACGCAAGCGCGTGTTCGCGTCCGCCCGATCCAATCAGAAGAACTTTCATCACCGGTCCCCGCCACTCTTACAGCGCCGTGCGGTCCTTCAGGACGCACAAAGGACGCTGCCAGTTTTTGAATCTAAGCACCGTGCTGTCCGGAAAATCGGTTCCGATTTTCGGGCCGATGCGCTAGATGCGCTAGATGCGCTGCGGTTAGGACGTGAGGCGGGGCAAGGTCAAGGAAAAAGCGGTCACGCCCGCAAGTTCTCGGCGCTTGCCATGCCCGCGGTCCGGGGTAGAGAGCCTTGACTGCGTCTTTCTTCTTGATGCCGCACCGTTCGGCTCAAAGCCCAGATCGCCAGATCCTCGAGGGCAAGCGGCTTGCTGATGAGGTAGCCCTGGAAGCGGTCGCAGCCGGCGGCCGTCAACATCGCAAGCTTCTCCGGCGTGTCGACGCCTTCGCCGACGACGGCCATGTCCTTTGCATGGCAGAGCGCCACGACTGCCTTCAGAACAGGTAGCGCATGCGAGGCCGTCAGGTTCGAAACAAGCACCCTGTCGAGCTTGATGGTGTCTGCGGCATAGTCGATGATTTGCTGCACGGAAGTATAGCCGGCACCGAAGTCGTCGATCGAAAGACGGAACCCCTTGCGCCGCAGTTGTTCGATATTTTCCCTGAGATGATCGCTGACCTTGACGGCGAATGTTTCCGTAAGTTCGATGTCGATGGATTGCGGCTCGAGCCCGTGGCGCGCGGCGCATTTGGAAAAATAGTCGTTGATCGCGTGCGAATGCAGCTCGGCGGACGATATGTTGATCGCAAGCACCGTCTCGGGTCCGAAGAGCGCCTTCAACTGGTGACAATCGGACATTGCCTTGTCGATGACCCACCAGTCGATCTTGGCGAAGAGTCCGGATCTTTCGGCGATTGGTACGAATTCGTCCGGCGTCACGTTGCCGAGAACGGGCGACTGCCAGCGCAACAGCGCCTCGCAGCCGACGACCTGTCCGTATGCATTTACGATCGGCATGTAGACCAGGTGGAACTGCTCATTCGGATCCAAGGCGCGCAGTTCCTCCTGAATCTGGCTCTGCCTCGTCCGCCTGTCTTTGAGGGCGCGTGAGAATCGGGCGGAGCGGTTTCTGCCGCCGGTCTTGGCCTGGTACATGGCGGCGTCGGCGTTGGAGATCAGTTCGGCAACCGTCATCGCATCGTCAGGGCAGATGGCCACGCCGATACTGGCGGTAACCGGGTAACGCGTGCCCGACACCTCAAAGCCGCCATCGAAGAGAGCGAGGATCGCCGAAGACATTTCCCGTAGGGTCCCGTCCCCCGTTTGCGATCGCACGAGGACCGCAAATTCGTCGCCTGAGAGGCGGGCGATGGCGGCCGGCTGCTGTCCCCGTCTTTTACTGATCAATTCCACGCATTCGTTGATGCGGGCAGCGAGCCTCTTCAGGAGATCGTCGCCGACGTCGTGGCCGTATTTGTCATTTACGAATTTGAAGTTGTCGATGTCGATGAACAGCAGGCTGCATCTGTCGCCGGAAGATAGCACGTCGTCGACAATCCCTGCGGCAACTGCATTGAAACGGCCGCGATTGGTGATTCCCGTCAATGTGTCTGTCCATGAGTTCTGCTCAACGAGCCGCAGTGACTCGAGGGATTGGCGGTGAAGCTCGCGGATGTTCTGCGTCAGGCGCCCGATTTCGCCGACGGCACCCGTGCCCGTGATCTCATCACGCTCACCGGTCATGACCGCCGTCACATTCGCGTCCAGCCCTGCGATCGGCCCGGTGATGAAGCGCCGGATCAGGAGCACAATCAGCCAGATCGACAGCAGGCTCATGGCAAGTGCACCCAGACCGAGCAGCATCTTCTGCTGCAGCATCTGTGCGTCGAAATGCGCTTCCGGCACGACGATCGTCGCGTAAAGCTGCGTACCGAGGGGTACGCTCGCCGAAAGCGTGTCGGTGACGGCGAGCGGCCATGGCTGGAGAACAATGTCGGCTCCATACTCCTTCTTCAGCGCCGCCTGCATGGCCAGGAAGCGGTCCGGCAGTACGGCTATCTGCATCAAGAGCGCGCCGGATTTATTGCTCGGCATCGGACGGCCGAAAGTAACCGGATCGACGAACACGGAATAGACGATCCGGGGACGCTCCCCAGTGGGTTCAAGATAGGTCAAGTCGCTCAGCCGCTTGCCGGCGATCAATCGTCTTGCAAGCTCGCGTTGGGGCCTGTCGATCTCGGCAAACGGATCCCAACTGTTCTCGAAATAGTATTCGACTTCCATTCGCGAGTTGAGAACGCTGAAGGAGATGAACGCTATCGGATCGTCCGACAGCGACTTTATGCTCTCCTGCAGGCGCACGCCGTGTGCGGCGAACCGATAGCGCTCGTCGGTCTCGGATACGAATTGGCGCAGCACATTGCTGTTCAGCAAGGCAGTGAGAAAACCCTTGCTGCGCTGAATCTCGTTCTGGAAGACGGCGGCGACGTGCTCAAGGCGCTGCGAAAGCTTGGCCTGTTCGAGCGCGCGAATGGATCGTTTCTCGGCGAAGTGCACCGAAAGTGCTGCAAGAAGATAGCCTGCCAGCACTACGGGAAAGATCAGGAGGAGTGCGCGCTTGCCAAGTGTCACTGGAAATTCGCCAATGTGCTGATGATGCGCCTGCGCGCCTGGACCGATTCGATCGACAGCTGCTCCAGGTACTGACTTCTGGCCAGCACTTCCGCCGACGGGTAGATCTCAGGGTTGAAGCGTACCTCGTGCGGCAGTAGCTTCAGCGCTTGGGTGCTTGTGGTCGGCATTGTCATGGACAAAGCATTGGCGGCGGCGCCTTCCGGCGCGCCGATGAAACTCAGGAAGTCCAGCGCTCGCTTCTTTTGCGGCGAAGCGGCAATGATCGACATGCAGTCAAGCCAGGAGAGCGTGCCCTCCTCCGGAACCGAATAGCGCCATAGGCCCGGCTTACCCACCTTTTCGTTGAGGACGTGCTGATCGCCACTGTAGCCGAGTGCCATGTGGATCTCCTTGCTGATGGCAGAGTCCTGTATGGCGGTAATGACATAGTTGTAAGTCAGCACGAATGGCGCCTGTGCCTTCAAGATCCCGAAGGCAGCCCTCAAAGTCTCGGTATCGTTGACGTTGATGGACGCGCCAAGCAGCATCAATGGCGGAACGAACAGTTCGCCGTGGTCGCTGAACATGGAAATGTGCTTTCTGAGGCCCGGCGCCGGGCTCATCAGATCCCGCCAGGATGTCGGCGGCTCTTTCACGACATCGGAGCGATAGAGGATGCCGACAGTGCCCGAGAAATACGGGAGGCCATATCCGGCGCAGCGATCGACCCACGCCGGCGCGTAGTCGTTTAGCACAGGAAGATTGCCCGGTGAGAGCGGCTCGAGAACGCCCTTATCGCCGAAAAGCTCTGCGCCGTTCTCGTCCACGATCACAACGTCGACATTGCTGCCAGCGGCAAGTATGTCGTCGCGGGCGTCGTCACTGTCAAAATTGATCTGATGGACCGTAACGCCGGTCTTTTGCGTCCAGCGATCGACGAGAGCCTGGTCGATATAGGCTTCCCAGATCAGCAGGTTAAGCGTTTCCGCGTGGCTCGCCGTCGCTCCGATGAGCGTGGCCAGGAAAACGGTAATCGCCGCGCGCCCTCTCATGCTCAACCCCTCACTCAGCCCCATGCTGACGGTAGACGGCAATAATTGAAGAATGCTTACGGGGGGGCGGCATCTGACAATTAGCTTCCACTCCAAGTCCCAGCCGGACATGCAGTGAATCAAAGCGGCCACAGCGACCTTTGCACGTCTGAACGACGCGCAGCGCTGTAAGCGTCACAGGATGTGATCGGTTGGCCTAGCGGAAGCTTGACCGCTCGACCTTGCGGGGCCAAACAGGGTGTATGAATAGCTCGCCCGTCGATTCCGGCCGCGTCGATGACGCGCCGTTCAACAACTGGGTTTACAGGGCGCTGCCGCGCGCGCTTTGGCCCTACGCGCAACTCGCCCGCTGGGACAGGCCGGTTGGCTGGCAATTGCTGATGTGGCCCTGTCTCTGGTCCGCCGCGCTGGCCGGGGGGACGGCCGTGAGCCTCGGCAGTTTTTCTCCCGGCCGTTTCCTTTCCCACGTCTTTCTCTTTGCCGCGGGAGCGATCGCCATGCGCGGCGCCGGCTGCACCTACAATGACCTCGTCGACCACGAGATCGATATGGAAGTGGCGCGCACGCGCTCGCGGCCGCTGCCTTCCGGCCGTGTGACCCGCGCCCAGGCCAAGGCATTCATGATCCTGCAGGCCCTGGCGGGCCTCCTCATACTGCTGCAGTTCAACGGGTTCACCATTTTTCTCGGTCTCGTCTCCCTGACGCTGGTGGCGATCTATCCCTTTGCCAAGCGGTTCACCGACTGGCCGCAATTCTTTCTCGGTCTCGCCTTTTCCTGGGGGGCGATCATGGGCTGGGCGGCGGAGTTTGCAGCCTTGTCGCTCGCCGCAGTCATCCTCTATGCCGCTGCCATCGTCTGGACCATCGGCTACGACACGATCTATGCCTATCAGGACAGGGAGGACGACGCGCTGATCGGCGTCCGTTCCACCGCGCGTCGCTTTGGCGACAGTCCGAGGCCATGGCTGATCGGCCTCTATGCACTGACGGTCGTCTTAATGCTCATTGCGTTTCTCGCCGCCGGCGCCGGCTTCACCGCCTATCTCGGACTGGCCGTTGCGGCCGTGATGCTCGCCTACCAAATTCTGGTGCTCGACATACATGATCCGCTGCAATGTCTCGCGCTCTTCAAATTCAATAGCGTCATTGGCTTGGTCGTGTTTGCCGGTCTCGCGCTGGAGCTTCTCGTGCGCCTTGCCTGAAAGATCCTCACGTGCGGAGGAGGCCCGCCCAAGGCATTTTGCATCCTGGTGCAATCGCCTGATGTCGCCAACCGTTAACAACAAGGGGGCAGGGCGGCAGTGCGAACGCATGTGAGCGTATCCGCTCCAACGCATTTCGGGAGATCGCCCGCGACTGCCTCTTCCTCCTTCAAGCCCAGCTCAAGTCGGAGTCCGCTCTCAGCAGTCTTGCGGCGATGCGATTGCGAAAAAGCCGGATGGCGGCATGTGGGGCCAGCAGCAGTCTGAACATGGTGCCTCCTTCAAGCGATGTCCTTGGCAATGGATCGCTTTGTGACAGGAAGGAGGGGCTTGGGACAGTTCCCGCAGGAACAGTCGCGGCTCGCAGTAGTCGGTGTTTTGAACGAGAGCGGCCGGCCGTGGAGGGCGGCCGGCCATGTCGAGTGCGACGGGACCTGCAGTCAGCGCCGAGCGATGATTTCCCGCCCGTTGATTTTCAAGTGCACGCCGAGCTTGCCGGTGGAGCGGCGGACGAGAAAGCGCGGGCGGCGGCCGGCGAAGTAGGAATGGCGGCGGCGCGGCTTTGCCGGCGCGGTGCGGACATCGCCAAGATGTTCTTCCAGCGGTCGCGCCATTCCGTCCGCCTCGACCATCAGCATCGGGATCCGGTACGCCTCTGCCCAAGCCCGCCAGTCGGCCGCGATGTCGGACAGGTCATGTGCGACTAGCAGCGGAATGCAAAGATCCGGATCGTCGTGGTGGAGCTCAAGCGTCACTGTAACCTCCCCGTCCCCATGGTCGATGGCCCGCGCCGCCACGCCCCTGAAGGCGCGGGCAGGCAGGGCAATTGAAAGCGGCAGCCCGCTGGATGGTAGCACCTTGCGCAGGACAGCGCCACGCCGGTCGAGGCTGATGCTGACATTGCCCACATCGCCGCGCAAGACGTAGCTTGCCTGCTGCGGGAAGCATTTCGGGTCGAGACGCAGCGTGTTGTCGACCCAGGCCGGTTGAGAGAGTGTATTGCCCATTTCCATCGCCCTTGTTTTCCTTGAGAGCCGGGTGCCGGTCTTCTCTTCGGGACTTGTCGTCCTCTATGGGCGGGAGATTAGTCGGCGCCTCTTCCGGGCGGCTTAAAATTCGCGGTTAAAAAAACTTTGCCAAGTCCGATGGTTAGCAAAAACCAAGCCGCCAGGGTTTCTCGTTCATGAACGAATTCCGGCTCATTTTGCACATCAGTGAGACATGCCATAGAAAAGCCCCGCACAAGCGTTCTCAGGCATCTTGATCCCGTTTGAAGATGGGGATGCCGGTACTCGCCGGCTGTCCCCGATCCCTTATGGCGGGCGCCGCATGGTCTCGACTTATCTCGACTACAATCTCATCGCGCGGGACATGAAAGTCAGTCTCAAGCGCGTTTCGGACCAGACGATCGTCGCCCGCGACACCCAGTATTACAAAGAGAACATCGGCAAAGTGGCTTCTGTCGATGAATTCTTGGACGATTTCCGCCTGTACTCTTACGCGATGACGGCCTTTGGGCTGGGTGAGATGACCGATTCGGTCGCCTTCATGCGCAAGGTGCTTGAAAGCGATCTCTCAGACGAGAACAGTTTCGCCAACAAGCTGACTGACGAGCGCTATCGTGAATTTGCGATGGCCTACAGTTTCGGTGGCGGGACCGCCGTTTCGCAGACAGAGGCGCAGCTTGACCAACTCATCGGCCTTTACAATACCGGCATTGCCAATCTCGGGGAGACCCAGAAGGAGGAAACCCGCTATTACAACGTCATGATCGACAAGGTTACCAGCGTTGATCAGCTCCTGAACAACGACCGCCTGCGGACCTATGTCTTCACGGCATTCGGCATTGACGAAAGCACCTATTCCCGTCAGACGATCCGCAACATTCTCTCCAGCAATTCCGACGATCCGGACAGCTATGAGAATACCGAGCTTTCCCCCAGGCTCTCGGAGCTTCAGGCAGCCAAGGCTGACGCACAGGCGAGGCTCCAGGAGAGCGACGTGACTGCCGCCGAGAGGCAGGAACTGCAAGCAAAAATAATCACTTATAACAATTCGATCGCGACGGTCAGCAGATATCTGACGATGGCAGCGGCGTTCGATTTCAATGCGAACGGGACAGTTGCGGCAGGGACGGCGCAGACGGCTGAAAGCAAGCAAACCACGAACGAGCTCTACATATCCAGCAGTTCCCGCGTCACGCCGCAGGCGGCCCTTCTCAACAAAGCCTATTTCGAAGCGACGATCGCAAACATCACCACCGTCGATGAGCTCGTTGCCGATGCGCGCCTCTATGATTACATCAGGACCGCTTTCGATCTTACCGGGCTCACGATCGTTCCCGCGACGATCAAGAACATTCTGACGAGCGACCCGGATGATCCGGACAGCTACATAAACACGATCGGCGGTGGCGACGAGAACTACATAGCGCTTGCAAATGCTTTCAAGTTCCAGGAGGACGGGACTCTTGCCGTCGGCGACACGGCCCAGACCCCGGCGCAGACGACACTTACCTCCAATCGCTACATGACGCGCTACAACGACAAGGACGATCTAGCGGATGAGAAGGCCATCAGTGCCTACAAGACCGCCGTCGCCGACCTGACCTCCGTAGACGACTTCGTCGACACCGCTTCGATCTACGATCTCGCATTGAAGGCCGTTGGGCTGGATCCCGACAAGGAAAGTGCGCGTACCATCAAGCGGGTGTTGACCAGCAATCTCGCCGATCCGAGAAGCTTCGTCCACTCTCTCGAGGACGAGCGATACTTGACCCTCGCCCAACTGTTCAACTTTACGACACAGGGTGAGATCGGCGTTCCGGCGCTTGCCCAATCCGAGATGCAAATTCAGGAAACGGCAAAGAGCTACATCGTCAACAAGTCTCGTTTTGGGTCAGAGGACGACAAGGCCGCGGCCGAGGAGGAAAGCGATTATTACACAGCCGAGGTGGCGAAGCTTTCCTCCCTCGATGATTTCCTGGCGGATACCCGTCTGGTGAGCTTCGCACTGGAGGCGAACGGCATCGATCCGGATAGCGTGACCGTCGACGTTCTTCGCCAGATATTCACCTCCGATCTTGACGATCCGGAAAGCGTCATCAACCAGCAGGCGAATTCCGCTGCCTATATCTCGCTGGTGACCTCCTTCAATTTCGACAGCGACGGAAATCTGCAGCGCCAGGAGAAGGACGCCATTGTCACCCGACAGGGATTCTATGAGACGCTCGACCAATATCTGCATCAGACGCTGGAGGAGCAATCGGGCGTGGACAATCCGGGTGTTCGGCTGGCGCTTTATTTCGAGCGAAAGGCGGGCTCGCTGGTCGACGCCTACGACCTGCTGGCCGACGATGCGCTCGCCGAGGTGTTCCGAACCGTCTTCGGCCTGCCCGACGAGTTCAGCTCGATGGACATCGACCAGCAGGCGAAGTTCGTCGACAAGAATCTCGACCTCGAGAAGCTGAGCGACCCGGCTGAATTGAAGAAGCTTCTGGCGCGCTTTGCTGTGCTCTACGATCTGGAGCACAACACGGCGGTCGATCCGATCGTCTCGGTGCTCGCGGGCAGCGGCGGCAGCGTCGGCATCAGCGCCGATACGCTCTTTACCCTGTCACAGCTTCGAACAGGCGGGTAAGCACGGGTGCTCCGGGTTCAATCCGGCCGCAATACCTTTTCCGGATTCATGATCCCGGCCGGGTCGAAGGCATGCTTGATCCGGCGCATCAGGTCGATCTCGATCGGATCGCGGATCGCCGCGAGTTCATCGCGCTTCAACTGGCCGATGCCGTGCTCGGCCGAGATCGAACCCTCATGCTTCAATACGATGGCGTGAACGATCGCGTTCATCTCGCGCCAGCGATCGAGAAAAGCGCGGGTGTCGGCGCCGGCCGGCTGTGAGATGTTGTAGTGGATATTGCCGTCGCCCATGTGGCCGAAGGCGCATATCCGCGCATTCGGCATTGCCTGCAGGACGGCTGCGTCGGCCTCGGCGAGGAAGGCGGGGATGCTCGACACGGGCACGGAGACATCGTGCTTGATCGAGCCGCCTTCCGGCTTCTGCGCCGGAGAGATGCTCTCGCGCATGTGCCACAGCGCTTTGCTTTGCGCTTCGCTCTGGGCGAGGACGGCGTTCTCGATGAGCCCGTCAGTGATGCCCGCTTCCAGCAGGCTTTGCATCATCCGCTCCGCGCTTTCCGCCGAATCCGACGTGGAAATGTCGATCAGCGCATACCACGTATGAACCGTATCCATCGGGTCCCGCACCCCCGGGATATGCCGAATGGTGAATTCTATGCCGAGCCTCGGCATCAGCTCGAAACCGGTGAGCGCCGGGCCGCAGAGGTCCGATGCCCGATCGAAGAGCGCGAGCGCATCCTCGACGCCCGCGAGCCCCGCAAAGGCCAATTGATGGCCGCGCGGCTTCGGGAAGAGCTTGAGGACGGCACCGGTGATAACGCCGAGCGTCCCTTCCGCGCCGATGAAGAGGTCGCGCAGATCGTAACCTGTATTGTCTTTCTTAAGCCGTCGCAGACCGTTCCAGATCTCGCCGGTCGGAAGCACGACTTCGAGTCCAAGGCAGAGTTGGCGTATATTGCCGTAGGCGAGCACCGCCGTTCCACCGGCATTGGTCGACAGATTGCCGCCGATCTGCGCCGAACCCTCCGATCCGAGCGAAAGCGGAAACAGCCGGTCGATGGCTTCGGCCGCCCTCTGGATATCTGCGAGGATGCAGCCGGCATCGGCGACGACCACATTGCCGACTGGGTCGATGTCGCGGATCCGGTTCAACCTTTCGAGCGAAAGAACGATGTCAGCCTTGCCTTCGCGCGGTACCCCGCCCGCCACATGCCCGGTATTGCCGCCCTGCGGCACGATCGCAGTGCGGGTTTCCGTCGCGAGCCGCATGATCCGGGAGACCTCGTCCACGGAGCCGGGCTTGAGCACGAGTGGCGTGGTGCCGCGATAGAGCCCGCGCGATTCGAGGATGTAAGGCGCTGTGTTTTCTGCGCCGGTCAGTGCGTTGCCGGCGCCGACGATGTCAACAAAGGAGGCGATCAGTTCGGGAGAAGGAATTGCGCTTGCCATGGCCCTGCCTTGCTGGTCATCCCCTCGGCGCGGCCGCCCGCTGCAGGCGGTCGATGATCGCTTCGCCGAGCCCCTCGCTCGGGACCGGCCCGACAGCGATGGTGGCGGCACCGCTCGCGTCCGCCTTCTTCATATAGTCGAAAAGATTGGCCGCCGCCTCGCGGAGATTGCCTTCCGGGCTCAAGTCGAGCACGACCGCGGCCTCGCTCTCGCCGGGAAGCGGTATGCTGCCGAAACGGATGAGGGCTTCCCCCTTTTGCACGTCCACGGCGTTGAGCCTGACGGCGGCCCCCGGTGCATAGTGCGAGACGAGCATGCCGGGCGCTTCGATCGCCGCGCCGGCAGCGTCCGGGCGTTCCACCGGGAACCCCGTCAGCGCCTCGATCTCTGCTGCGTCGAGACCGCCCGGCCTGAGCAGACGCAGCCTGCCGCTCTCGACCTTGACGATCGTGGATTCAAGGCCGATCTCGGCAGGGCCAGCATCAAGGATGAGTTTCAATTTCGGCCCGAGATCGTCTTGCACGTGAACTGCGCAGGTCGGGCTGATCTTGCCCGAGGTATTGGCGCTCGGGGCCGCGAGAGGCCGCCCGAAGCGAGCAATCACGCGGCGGGAAAAGCCCTCGGGCATGCGGATGCCGAGCGTGTCGAGGCCTGCGGATGCCAGCGGATGTACGCGGCTTTCCCGGCGTTGCGGCAGAATCAGCGTCAGCGGACCGGGCCAGAAGGCCGCCGCCAACCGCCGAGAGATGGGGTCGAAGATCACATGGGCGTCTGCCATCTCCATGTCGGAGACATGGCAGATCAGCGGATTGAAACGGGGCCGGCCCTTCATCTCGTAGATGCGGGTGATCGCCGCGGCATTCGTCGCATCGGCCGCAAGCCCGTAGACCGTTTCCGTCGGGATCGCGACCGGCTCGCCCTTGCCAAGGACGGCGCAAGCGCTCTCAATCGCCCGGTCCGGTTCGATGCGCGTGTCGATGATTTCGGCCATCCGTCTTCCTTTCCGTCAGTTTCCTTAACGGACAGGCGGGGAAAACAGAACGATTTTCTTTCCGGGCCGTCTATGGCCTTCAGAGAGCGCGAATGATCCTGCGCAGCGCTTCGTCGCGCGCGCCAAGCGTCAGCACGTTCTTGAGCGCCACTTTCGGGTCCTGTGTGCGGAAGATCAGGCCGTTGCCCCGGACGTTGCGGTTGATGACCATTCGCCCTTCTCCGGCGCCGGGCTCGATGGCGACGGCGAAATACATACGTGAATAGCCGGTCTGGATCCGATCGAAGAAGTGCGCTTCGTCGCCGAATTCGGAATAGAAGTTGGCGAAGTAGAAGGACCAGGTGACGTCGGACGATCGAGCGAGCCGTGTCGTCGCGGCCGTAACGTGGCAATAGCCGAGATGCGGGCTCGCGGCGAGCGTCCGATGGAAGATCATCTTCGGGAACTTGATCGAAGTATGAAAGCTGTTGATCCGCTTGTGGGTCGCTTCGCCCGCGGCCACGAGCCGGCGGCCGGTTTTCTCCGTCACCTCTTCATAGCTCAGATACCGCCGCTGCTCGGGCGCGTTGCGGCGCCGGTCGATGCGGCCGGTACGAAGAAATTCCGTGTGCGCCACGACCTTCGGCAACGGCTCCGGAGCCTTCTCGGAGGCGTCGTAATATCTGAGCTTTGCCATCGACCCCTGCGCGCCTTCGCAAAACGGGTTGAACCTTGGTGGACGCTAAACCATTAGGGTTAACAGACCGTTCTTCATGCCTCCGGCGATCGACCCGCCTGCCGAATGCGTCGCAATCTGGATGCTCGGTTTCGCAGTGGAGACGGCGCTATGCAGAAAATCACCAATGGCTGAAAAGATCATCTAACGCTTTGTTTATTATGAAAAATAAGACATAGCCTCCGTTCCGGAGGGCGGCGCAGTCGCTGTCGTCTTTCCGGAATGGAATGTCGTATATCGGCACTTGCGCGGCCCTCCTGACCGATTAGATGGAGATACTCGAGGTGCCGCCTTCGGAACGGCGGAGAATTGGAAAGCCGGTCAGATCCCGGCGCTGCCCCCGCAACGGTGGTGGAGTGAAGCCGCGGCAAAAGGCCACTGGACGTGAAATGTCCGGGAAGGCGCCGGGGCGGGTCCTATACGGGACGGCTCCAGAGCCCGGAAACCAGCCTCGAGCACATCGACCGTAATGGTTGCGGCGGGCAGCCGGACGGAGCCACAGGCCGTGGGCATATTGCCGCGGGCGGCTTCTGTCCTGCCTATCCGAAGCATGGCGAACGAGGACATGGGCATGGACATTCAGAGCGAAATGCTACGCAAGCTGGAGACCCGTCGCGAGGGTTACAGCCTCGACAGGGACTTCTATATCGATACCGACTACTATCGCCAGGACCTGGAACACATCTGGTACAAGGACTGGCTCTTCATCGGCCACGATTGCGAAATCCCGCGGGCCGGCAATTATTTCACGGCTCAGGTCGGTGATTATCCGATCGTCATCGTTCGCGACCGCCAGGGTACGATCCGGGCGCTGCACAATTCTTGCCGCCATCGCGGTTCGCGCGTCTGCTCGCAGCACAAGGGGTCGTCGGCCAAGCTCGTCTGTCCCTACCACCAATGGACCTATGAGCTCGATGGCAGTCTGCTTTTCGCGCGGCAGATGCCCGAGGGCTTTGATCGTGCGCAGCACGGCCTGAAGCCAGTGCATTGCGAGACCGTCGGTGGTTACATCTTCATCAGTCTTGCCGAGGTGCCGGTCGCTTTCCAGCCGTTTCGCGACATGGTTTCCGGTTATCTCGCGCCGCATCGTCTCGGCGAGACCAAGGTGGCCTTCGAGAGCACAATCGTCGAGAAGGGCAACTGGAAGCTCGTCTGGGAGAACAATCGCGAGTGCTACCACTGCGCGGCGAACCATCCCGAACTCTGCCGCACTTATCCCGAAGCGCCGACGGTGACCGGGGTGCATGGGGCGATGAACGACCCCGAGATCAGCGCGCACTGGGCAAAATGCGAGGCGGCGGGCCTGCCGAGTGCCTTCAGGATCGCATCCACCGGACAGTTCCGTATGACCCGCATGCCGCTGATCGATGGTGCGGAGAGCTATACCATGTCCGGTCAGAAGGCCGTGCGCAAACCGCTCTCGGCCGACGCGACGACAAGCGGCATCGGCACATTGCTTCTCTTCCACTATCCGACGACGTGGAACCACATTCTAGGCGACCACGCGATCACCTTCCGCGTGCTCCCGCTCGGCCCCGAAACGACGCAGGTTACGACAAAGTGGCTCGTCAACAAGGACGCGGTGGAAGGCGTCGACTACACGCTCGACGAACTCACCCATGTCTGGACCGAGACCAACGATCAGGACCGGCAGATCGTAGAGGAGAACGCCTTCGGCATTCGCTCGCCGGCTTACCAGCCGGGGCCCTATTCGGTCGAGCACGAGGGCGGCGTAATGCAATTCGTCGACTGGTATTCGCGGTATATGCTGGAGCGCCTGAAGCGCGAGGCAGCGCCTCTTTCGCGGGTGGCATGATCATGGAAATGCCCCGTTGCTTCCATCATTTCGACGAGCTCAATCCCTGGATCGACCGCCAGCACATGCTTGAATGCATATCGGTGGTCGCCGAGACCGCGGATGTGATGACCTTCACCTTCCGCTCCGACAAGCCGGCATGGTTCCGTTACCTGCCCGGGCAGTTCGTGACGCTCGAATTGCCAGTCGGGGAGGAGGCGGTGATGCGCACCTATACGCTGTCGTCCTCTCCGTCGCGGCCGCTCTCCGTCTCGATCACTGCCAAGGCGCAACAGGACAGCATCGGCACGCGCTGGATGTTTGCCAATCTGAGGCCCGGCATGGTGCTGAAGGCCCTTGGCCCGCTCGGCGATTTCAGCTTCGTCCGCCATCCCGGTGAGAAATATCTTTTCATTTCCGCCGGGTCGGGCATCACGCCGATGATGTCGATGACGCGCTGGATGACGGATTGCGCGCCGGAAACGGATGTCACCTTCATTTCCTGCGCGCGGCGACCGGAGGACCTGCTGTTCAAGCCGGAGCTGGAAGCACTCGCAAGGCAGATGCCGCGTCTCAATCTCGGCTTCCTGGTGGAGGGGCACGAGGCGCGCCATGGCTGGCACGGGCTGCGCGGCCGCATCGACGCCACGAAGCTGCCGCTGCTCGCACCGGATTTCCTGGAACGAACGGTCTTTTGCTGCGGTCCCGAGCCCTTCATGCGCGGGGTTCGGGAGATGCTCCAGGCCGTCGGATTCGACATGGCCCGTTACCATCAGGAGAGCTTCCAGCCTGCCGCGGCTCCCGCTGCCGAAGAGCTTGCCATACGCGCCGGCGCCGCGAGTTCGGAAGCGGGAACGGCGAAGGTGACCTTCACCATGAGCGGCAAGGAGGCGGCAGCGGTGCCGGGCAAGACGATCCTGCAGACGGCGCGCGCCAATGGGGTCAGGATCGGTGCAGCCTGCGAAGGCGGCATCTGCGGCACCTGCCGGGTGCTGAAGATCGCCGGCGATGTGGAGATGATCCACAACGGCGGCATTCTCGACGACGAGATCGACGAGGGCTACATCCTCGCCTGCTGCTCACGGCCGCTCGGCGACGTCCAGATCGAGGCGTAGCCGAGCCAGCCGACCTGTTTAATTCCTACAGCGCCGCGCGGCGCTGTAGGTCTTTGAACCTACGAAACGTGCTTACCGAGAATCGGGGCCGATTTCTCGCTGATGCGCTAGCGCCGCTCGGTCCGATAGGGCAGCCGCGCCTCAGCCGCCTTTATGTCAATCGTGCTGGTGACCGTCGTATCCACGTCCCCGTCGACGCCAGTTCCCGAGCCGCTCTCAGCCTCAGCTTCGCTGATCAGCAAGGGTTGCGACAGCGTGGTGGCGGTCTCGGCACTGGCTGCCGGCGCCATGCCCACCCCCGCCGAGGCGATAACCGTTAGGACCGGAGGCTTTTCAGGCAGGAGGGCCCCATGGGGCCAGATCTGCTTCAATGTGGCGGCGCTCATCGCCGCGACATTGACGTCGATGTCTTCGAGCGTGCCGGGTACGCGGTAAGGGCAGCGCTTCTTGCCGCAATTGTGATCCGAGGAGAATTGCCAGAGAGCGTAGCTCTCCCAATTTCCCATCGGAAAGACCTTTCGGATGTCTGGCTTGTATCGCGCATACCAGAGCGGCAGACGGGAAAGCAACCGATGCTTGAAGCGGTTCTCGGCAATGTGTTTCGCCGTTACGTGATTGGTGTAGAGGATGGGATAGCGCCCCGTGCGGGCCTTGATGTGCCCCGCGAAGATCGCCGCGTCCTCGAGCGACATGTAGTTTTCCGAATCGATTCCCTCAATGTCGAGGACCATCAATTCGTCGTCCCGAGGGCTGGCGTAATCGAGGAAGTGATTGGCCTGATCGACAGGATTGCCCGGCCGCGCCAAGTGATAGGCACCCCAGAGCAGCCCATGGGAGCGGGCGATCATGCGGCGCGTCTGATAAAGTTCCCGGCTCACCGCATATTTGCGCCACATCGTCTTGCAATGCGCGACCGTGTCGCCGCCGTGATCGCCGGTGCAGGTGAAGCTTTCCGGCAGCCCATCCGAGGCTTTGGCGATGAAGCCGGCGATGCGCTTGTCCTTCAGCATCGCTTCCCATTCGATGCTGTTCAATTCGTATGCATCAACGATTATGGCGTTCCGCTGATTTTTCCATGGTTCGAGATCGCCGGCGCGTGCGCTCGCCGCCGCGAAGGTCAGGCCCATCAAGGCCGCCAGGCGCAAGATCATCCCCGAAATCGAGAGTCCCCGCTTTTCCATTTTCTGAGATTGCCGCCTCAGGGTTAAAAGGTCGTAAATCCCAGCCCCGGCGGCATCCTGCGCGAGACCGCCGCGTCTGTACACTGACCTGTGGAGGTAATCATATGCCTTGCTCGGCTCATGATTGTGTGAAGTGGCTTCAGTCCCGTTTCGAGCTAAAGGGCTACAGGTGCCATCATAAAAGCCAGCCCGATCATGGTCCGCGCATGCAAGTGACTCGGCATTGCGCCTGGCACGGAGAGTATTGACGTTGACGTTTACGTAAAAATCAATAGTCTCGGTTGAGAAACGAGCGAAGCAGGCTTGGCCTGCGGCCGCGCGAGGAGGAGCATCATGTACAGGGCACCGGTTGAAGAGATCGCGTTCACACTGAAGCACGTGGCCGGTATGGCCGACGCCTTGAATGCGGGGACGTTCGGCGAACTCGGCGAGGATCTCGTCGATGCGATCCTATTGGAAGCCGGCCGCTTTGCGACCGAGGAGGTGGCGCCGCTCGGCGAGATCGGCGACAGGCAGGGATCGCGCCTCGTCGACGGATCGGTCAAGACTCCGGACGGATGGCGCAATCTCTATCATGGCTGGATCGCCGGCGGTTGGAACGGCCTGACGGCGCCGGAGGCCTTCGGTGGCCAGAACCTGCCACACATGCTGCACGTCGCCGCCATGGAGATGTGGAACAGCGGCTCGATGGCCTTTGCGCTTGGCCCCACGCTGACGATGGGCGCCGTCGAGGCGCTGGAGAAGCACGGCACGGACGAATTGAAGGCGATCTTCCTGCCGAGGATGGTGTCAGGCGAGTGGATGGGCACGATGAATCTCACCGAGCCGCATGCAGGCTCGGACCTGGGCGCGCTCAAGACCCGCGCTGAGCGCCGCGCGGACGGCACCTATCGCATCTACGGCCAAAAGATTTTCATCACCTGGGGCGAGCACGATTTCACCGACAACATCATCCATCTCGTGCTGGCGCGCTTGCCGGACGCGCCGCCCGGCACCAAAGGCATTTCGCTCTTCCTCGTGCCGAAATTCCTCGTCAATGAAGATGGCTCGCTCGGCGCCCGCAACGACCTTTTCTGCCACGCACTCGAGCACAAGCTCGGCATTCACGGTTCGCCCACCTGCACGATGATCTATGGCGACGGGAAGTTCGGCGAGGAAAGGGGCGCGATCGGCTACCTCATCGGCGAGGAGAACCGCGGGCTCGCCTGCATGTTCACGATGATGAACAATGCCCGGCTTGCGGTCGGGATGCAGGGCGTCGCGATCGCCGAGGCCGCGACGCAGAAGGCGATCGCCTACGCCAAGGAACGCACCCAAGGGCGGGCGCCGGGCTGGAGCGGCGATGGCATGAGCCCGATCATCGAGCACCAGGATGTCGCCCGTATGCTGTTGACAATGAAGGCATTGACGCAAGGGGCGCGCGCCATCGCCTATGCCTGCGCCCATGCGGTGGACATGACGCATGCCGCCAGCGGGGACGAGGCGCGGCACTGGCAAGAGCGATCGAGCCTGTTGACGCCGATCGCCAAGTCCTTTGCGACCGATGCCGGCGTCGACGTCGCCTCTATGGGTATCCAGGTGCATGGCGGCATGGGCTTCATCGAGGAGACCGGGGCAGCCCGTTATCTGCGCGACGCGCGCATCGCGCCGATCTACGAGGGCACCAACGGCATCCAGGCGATCGACCTCGTCACCCGCAAGCTGTCACTTTCCGGCGGTGCCCAAGTACGCGGCTTAATCGACGAGCTCCGGCAGGTCGCGAATGCTGTCCGGGCCTCGAACAATGACGGATTTGGCCAGACTGCCGCGTGTCTCGACGCGGCCATCTCCGCCCTCGCGGAGGCGACCGACTGGCTGAGGGCGGCTCTTGGCGACGGCAGGCAAGGCGATGCGCTCGCTGGCGCCACGGCCTACCAGCGCCTCTTCGGTCTCACGCTGACCGGCGTCTACCTCGCCAGGGGTGGCCTCGTGGATGCGGGCGACGGAAAGCAGGTTTCGCGCATCGCGTTTTGTCGCTTTGCCGCGGAGAACCTGCTCGCGGAAACGGCGGCGCTCAGGGACAGCGTTGTTAACGGAGCGGCTAGCCTCTCGGCGGCGCGCGCCATTCTTGACTGAAAGGGGTGCCAATGACCAGCCACATCCTCGTCGAACGCCCGGAAGCCTATCCGGGCGTTCAGGTCATCCGCTTCAACCGGCCGGAAAAGAAGAACGCCATCACGCGCGATATGTACGCGAAGATGACGACTGCGCTGACAGTCGCGCAATCGGATCCGGCGATCCGGGTCACGGCGTTCCTTGGAACGGAAGGCTGTTTCTCGGCCGGCAATGACATGTCCGATTTCCTCGCCGTAGCCATGGGCGGGAGCATGGGGCGGGAGGTGCTGGATTTTCTTCGGGCACTGGCAAGTGCGAGTAAGCCGATCGTCTCCGGCGTCGATGGCCTGGCGATTGGGATCGGCACGACAATTCATCTCCACTGCGATCTGACCGTCGCTTCCGCCCGATCGGTCTTCAAAACGCCCTTCGTCGACCTCGCGCTTGTTCCGGAAGCGGCCTCGAGCCTGATCGCGCCGCGCCTCATGGGGCACCAGCATGCCTTTGCTCTCCTTGCCGCCGGCGAGCCGCTGGAAGCGCCGGACGCGCTGTCGGCCGGAGTAATCTGGAAGATCGTCGATGAGCGTATAGTCGAGGAGGAGACGCTGTCGCTCGCAAAGCGCCTGGCCGGCAAGCCGCCGGAGGCGTTACGCATCGCCCGAGACCTCATCCGGGGCGACCGCAGGGACATCCTGGCGCGCATCGAAGAGGAAGCTGAGCACTTTGCCGCTCGGCTGAAGAGCGCCGAAGCACGCGCCGCCTTCGAGGCCTTCATGCGTCGCTGATTCGACGGATAGTGCCAGCATGGCGAGCGGCCCCGTCGTGCGCGCGAGAGAGACGGCGTTTTGACGCCCCAGGCTGGATCCGAATGTCATTCGCACCAGAACTTTGTTGGGCCGCGGCTGGGTCGGGTCTTTTGCAACGATCTTTGGGTCTTTGCGCGTCTGATAACGCGTGCGGCGCTGAAGGCGGGTAGAGCTCAATAGAGCCCGGCCAGTTTAGAGGCATGGCGAATGGCGAATACGGCATCCGGTTTCGTCACTGGACGCCCAGAGATGAAACGTTCCACGGAGAAGTCGGGAAACTCAGCCTTCAACCGAGCCTTGGCCTTGGTCATCGCGGCGGTATCACCCATGCGCGCATGGGCAAGCGCCAGGAACATAAGCACGTCCGGCGACTGGAGCGTGCTTCTCTGAAGCGCCGCAATCGCGTCCGCATGCCTGCCGGCAACGAAGAGGACGCGGCCCTGCATAGCGAAATACCAGGGCGGTGCCATTGGATTGAGTTGCATTGCGCGTTCGATGAGCGGAAGTGCCTCGGAAGGATCGCCGATAACAAGAGCCTTGCTGCCAGCTAGCAGCGTCAGTATGCCGGCGTGGTTGGAACCGTACTCGAACGCGCGCCGATGCGCCCGCTCCGCTCCCTCCAGGTCGCCGAGGCATGCCCTGAGATCGCCGAGGGAAGCGCAGGCGCAGCTGTTCGTCGGGTCGAGCTCCAGCGCCTTTTCGACCGCCGTTCGCCAGTTTTCGATCGACGTTAGCAGATCGCCGCCAAAGCCGTTGCAGGCCTCCATCGAATAGGCATAGCCAAGCTCGGCCCAGGCACTGGAAAAGGTAGGGTCAAGCTCCACTGCCCTCGAAAACAGGCGGATTGCCTCCGCATTGCCGGCGCGGCTGAACGCGGTGTGCTGTTCGAGGGCAAGCAGATAACAGTCGTAGGCGCCCAAGCTGGCTGGCGGCTTGCGGCGAACAGCCTTACGGCCGATCGTGGCAAGCGTGCCGAAACTGCCGGCGAGAACGTTGATGATGCTTTCGGCCAGCCCGTCCTGCAGTGCGAAGATATCTTCAACCGGGCGGTCGTAACGCTCGCGCCACAGGCTGATGCCGGTGCGCGTATCGGCGAGTTCGATCGTCAACCGAATCCTCTCGTCGTCAGCGCGCAGCCGGCCAGATACGATATAGGTGACGCCGAGCGCCCTCCCGTCTGCGGTGAATTCGGCAGGTTTGCTGCCGAGCGATTTCATCGTGTGGAAGGCCATGACGGGCACACCGGCGTACCGCGCCATCTCTATTGTGAGATCTGACGACAAGCCATCGGCAAGTCGGAGCCATCGCTCTTCGGAATTCAAGCATTCGATGGGAAATATGGCGAGCACCGGCAAGGCATCAGACATAGATAAGGCGCTGTCGGGTTCCGCGCCGGAGATACCGGTAAAGTACGCCGCGAGACCGATCTTGTTATGCACGCCAAGTTTTTCGTAGATGGTAGCCAGATGCGTGCGAACAGTGGTCGGGGCGATGAAAAGTGCATTGCCGATTTCGCGGTAGGTCATGCCGGACGCAAATTTTTCCGCGATCATGCGCTCGCGGTTCGACAATGCATCGAGTGCCTGAGCCTTCGAAGCGCCATTGAGCACCATGGTGACCCCCGTCCCAGGAAGCTTCTTCGCTGCCTCGGGAGAATACTACAGATGCACGAGGCCGAATACTGCAATTGCCCGGTCGCGCCGCAAACGCATACGTTGCAAAATTCCGCCTGCAGAAAGCTGCAAACAGCCAGTCGGGCCGTACGGTCTGTTTTTTCAGAGTGCTGGCATGAACGATCTTGGGACTTACAGCGCCCAGTGCCTGTGGTGCGCACACGGATGCAAGGTGCTGCAATCAGACATGAGAAAACGCCAGCACGTGCGTACATGCCGGCATCCCCGCCAATGCCGCCGCACGTGACGTCGAAGTACGCCAGGTAGTCGATCGTCGACGGCTTAAAGCCAGTGCCAGACTGCTACAGGGCGCGCCCCTTATCAGACGCGCGAAGGTCCCAGCTGCGCGTCTTTGGTCTTCAATTGAGGTCGCTTGAAGGAGACATGCAGTAGCAGACAGAGATCCGCCCCTCCCGGGGTTTGGAAAGATCTGCTCGTTCCGCCTGGTGATATTGACGCAACGAGAAAGCTGGAGGGGTAATGAGCGTGAACTCATTTTTGATACTGGCAGGGACCATTGTCTCAATGTTTGGGGCACTGCAGGCACACGCCGCGGATGTTGATGCCGCCATTGTCTTCGCGGTCGATTTCTCATCCTCTATCGACCCGGACACTGCCGATCTGCAGCGCAAGGGACATGCCGCTGCCCTTATATCGCCACAGGTCGTCGCGGCCATTGCCGGCAATCATCTTGGCTGCATCGCCATCGCTTACCTTGAATGGGCGAGTCCGGGGCACATACGCACCGTGCTTCCCTGGACTAACATCTGCGGACTCGAAGATGCCGAAGCGGCCGCGCTGGTGATCGAGGAGAGGGGGGACACGGGCTTTAGCCGCAGGGGGCGAGGCGGCACGTCCATTTCCTCGGCAATCGACGTTGCAAGTTTGTTGCTCGATCAACTTCCGGGAAGGGCGACCAAAAAAATAATCGACATTTCAGCCAATGGCGAGAATAACGATGGGCTTCCTGTTGGGCCGAGCAGGGCGAAAGCGATTACCAAAGGATACACGATCAACGCCATTGCCATTGCAACCCAGGACGAAAATCCTGGTCATCCGCTGGCATCCTATTTTGCCGATTATGTCATTGGTGGTCCCGAGGCCTTCGTCATGAAGTCCAAGGGCCCAAGCGACTACGCCACGGCTCTGCGCCGCAAACTGGTAACCGAAGTAAGTATGAATATCGAACCACAATTCGCGCCAGAAAACTGACGGTCGCCTGTCGCGTGGGCAGTCGATCGAAGGCTGCGCTGAACAGTAGCCCTTGCGGGCACATGGCTTGCCCGGGAGGTCACATTCCGGGGGCCTGCGTCTTATAACTTTCGCGACCGAACAGGCGATAAAGAGACCGCTGGGAGAGGGTAGCCGCCGCCCAGTCGTCTCATCGCACGTCACGCATGCTGAGTAAAACTAGTTGCATATCGCAATCCGACCAATCTGGGCCAACAGATTCCGACCTCAGTCTCGAAGTCTTCGGGGCTGATCCCGCGACACGATATTCGGCAATCGCCGGCGATTCCTGGCCGGATGGGCCTTCATTTTTCCAACGTCGCCACCGCCTCGACATGCGCCGACCACAGGAATTGATCGATCGGTGTCACCGACGTGATGCGGTATCCGGACGCGACAAGGATCGAGACGTCCCTGGCTAGCGTCGTCGGATTGCATGAAACCGCCGCGATCTTTTTCACGCCGGAGCGGGCAAGTTCATGGCACTGTGCCTCCGCACCCGCGCGCGGCGGGTCGAAGACGACGGCGTCGAAGAGCTTGAGCTCCTGTGCCATCATGGGCCGGCGGAAGAGGTCGCGCTTTTCGACGGTCACGGGCTTCAGCCCTTGCGTGTTGCGCGCTGCGAAATCGAGCGCCTTCAATGCCTTGTCCTCGCCTTCGACGGCATGGACCCGTGCGGTGCGCGCGATCCGGAGCGCAAAGGTGCCGATACCGGCGAAGAGGTCGGTGACGCGCTTCGACTTGCCGACATGGTCGAGAACGAGCTTGGCCATCGCCTCCTCGGCCGGGCGCGCCGCCTGCATGAAGGCGCCGGGCGGCGGCGAGACGGCGACGCCGCTGAAATCGGTGACGGGCTTGACGGGCTCGACGACGATTTCGCTGTTGAGGGTGACGCGGGCGATGCCCCGCTCGCCGAGAACCGCCTCGACGGTCGAGCGACGCTGCCGGTCGCTCAGCTTAAGCCCCTCGAAGGCGAGATCGAGGCCGGTCTCGGTTTCGAGCACGGTGATGCGGAATGGATCGGAAGTCGAAGCCATCGCCGCGGCGATCTTGCGGATAATGGCGAGCCGCGAGACGATGCCGGGGCTGGCGATCGGACACTCTTCGATCGTCACGATATGGTGGCTGGCAGCCTGGTTATAGCCAAGCAGCAGTCCCTTTTCCGTGAGCCGGGCGGTGAACACGACGCGGCGGCGCTCGCCCGGATGGGCGATCACCAGCGGTGCGACCTCGGGCATCAGCCCCTTTGATTTCAAGGCGTCGATGACGAGATTGCGCTTGAAGGCGTGATAGAGCGCGTCGGATGCGTGCTGAAGGCTGCAGCCGCCGCAGGTGCCGTTCAATCCGTCCGGTCCGAAGTGACGACACTTCGGCTCGACGCGCTCCAAAGAAGCCTCTCTCAGCGAGATCAGCGTGCCGTGGTTCTTGTTGACGGCAAGCGCCACAGTTTCTCCTGGCAGGGCGAAGGGGGCGTAGAGAGGGCCGGTATCGGTCTGCGCGATACCGTCGCCCTGCGCGCCAAGGCGACTGATCTTCACGATCTTGGTGCTCATGACTTCCGCCCCGCGAGAAGAAACTCCTTGTTGCCGTCGCCACCGGAAATGGGCGAGGGGACGATGCCAAGGCTCTGCCAGCCCATGTCCTCGACAAGCCAACGCTCCAGCTCGGCCGCGACTGCCGGGGCGCTCTCCGGATCCTTGAGCAACCCTGCCTTGCTGATGGCGTCGCGCCCCGCTTCGAATTGCGGCTTGACGAGCAGGATGCAGTGCGCGCCGGGTTCGGTGATCGAGAGCGCCGGCGGCAGCGCCAGCTTCAGGGAAATGAAAGAGACGTCGGAAACGACGAAAGTAACCATTCGGTTACCAGTGTCGTCCGCCGTCATTGCCCGGGCGTTCAAGCCCTCGATATTGGTGACGCGCGGATCGCCGGCGATGCGCGGATGCATCTGTCCGTGGCCGACATCGACGGCAACCACATGGGTGGCCCCGCGCTCGAGCAAGACCTCGGTAAAGCCGCCGGTCGAAGCGCCGATGTCGAGGCAGATCTGCCCTGCCGGATCGAAGCCGAAATGGTCGAGGGCGGCGACGAGCTTCAGCGCCGCGCGTGAGACATAGGCTTGTGCCGGATCGTCGATGGTGATCACCACATCTTCGGCAAAGGCGGCGGCGGGCTTGGTCACGGGACGGCCGTCGACTTTCACGGTGCCTCGCTGGATGGCATCGCGGGCGCGGGCGCGGCTCGCCACAAGCCCCTTGCTCAGGAGCAATTGATCGAGGCGCATCATTTGTGTTTCGTTGGACATGGGTCGTCATCGCGCGTCGGGTGACGCAATGCAAGGGGTGCTGCAAGGGTATGACGGCGGCAGCCGAATACCCCCTCTGCCCTGCCAGCCATCTTTTAGAAGGGCACTTCTCAGCCGGCCGCCCCGAAACCGACCGAGTGCTTCTGGCCGAGCGCCTTGAAAACCGTCGAGACGATGCCGGCGCGATCAAGGCCGGCGCGGGCATACATCGCCTCGGGTTTCGCCTGTTCCATCCAGATGTCCGGCATCACCATCGGACGCACCCGAAGACCGCCGTCGAGCAGGCCCTCTTCCGCGAGGAAATGCAAGACATGGCTGGCGAAGCCGCCGATTGCGCCCTCCTCGATGGTGATCAGGACCTCGTGGTGGCGCGCGAGCTGGCGGATCAAGTCGTGATCGAGCGGCTTGGCGAAACGCGCGTCGGCGACCGTTGTCGAGAGACCCGCGGCGTCGAGATCCTCGGCAGCCACTAGACAGTCGGCAAGGCGCGTGCCGAAGGAGAGCAGCGCAACCTTCGTGCCCTCCTTGATGATGCGGCCCTTGCCGATCGGCAAGATCTCGCCCCGTTCAGGCAATTCGACGCCGACGCCTTCGCCGCGCGGATAGCGGAAGGAAATCGGGCCTTCGTCATAGGCCGCGGCGGTGCGCACCATATGCTTCAACTCCGCCTCGTCGGCCGCCGCCATAACCACGAAGCCCGGCAGCGAGGCGAGATAGGTGGTATCGAAGGAACCGGCATGGGTGGGTCCGTCGGCGCCGACGAAGCCGGCGCGATCGATCGGGAAACGCACCGGCAAGCCCTGGATTGCCACGTCGTGCACAACCTGGTCGTAGGCGCGCTGCAGGAAGGTGGAATAGAGCGCCGCAAAAGGCCTGTAGCCCTCAGCCGCCAGTCCGGCGGCGAAGGTCACCGCGTGCTGCTCGGCGATGCCGACATCGAAGCAGCGCGAGGGGTGCACGGCCGCGAACCGGTCGAGCCCGGTACCGGACGGCATGGCGGCGGTGATCGCCACGATCTTGTCGTCGAGGCTCGCCTCCTCAACGAGCGCGTCGGCGAAGACCGAGGTGTAGGCGGGCGCATTCGGTTTCGCCTTCGCCTGCGCACCGGTGATGACGTCGAACTTGTTGACGCCGTGATACTTGTCGACGGCCGCCTCCGCCGGCGGGTACCCCTTGCCCTTCTGCGTCACGACATGGATCAGCACCGGCCCGCGGCCATTGTCGCGAACGTTGCGAAGCACCGGCAGCAGGTGGTCGAAGGAGTGACCGTCGATCGGTCCGATATGGTAGAAGCCCATCTCCTCGAAGAGCGTGCCGCCGGTGACGTAGCCGCGCGCATGCTCCACGGCACGGGTGATCGCCCGGTCGACCGTCTTGCCGAGATAGGCCGTCAGCTTCTTGCCGACCTCGCGGATGCCCATATAGGTGCGCCCCGAGGCAAGTCGCGCGAGATAGGCGCTCATGGCGCCGGTCGGCGGCGCGATCGACATGTCGTTGTCGTTGAGGATGACGATCAGGCGGGCGTCGAGGGCTCCGGCATTGTTGAGCGCCTCATAGGCCATGCCGGCCGACATCGCGCCATCGCCAATGACGGCGATGACGTTGCGGCTCTTGCCGTCGAGGTCGGCTGCAACCGCCATGCCGAGCCCGGCGGAAATCGAGGTCGAGGAATGCGCGGCGCCGAAGGGATCGTATTCGCTTTCAGCGCGCCGGGTGAAGCCGGAAAGCCCGCCTTCCTGGCGTAGCGTGCGGATCCGATCGCGCCGCCCAGTCAGGATCTTGTGCGGATAACACTGATGGCCGACGTCGAAGATCAGCCGATCGTTCGGCGTGTCGAAGACCTTGTGGATGGCGATCGTCAGTTCGACGACGCCGAGGCCCGCGCCGAGATGGCCGCCGGTGCGCGACACCGCGTCGATCATTTCCGCGCGCACTTCGCTTGCCAGTTGCGGCAGATCCCGGTCGTCGATCTTTTTTAGATCGTCGGGGACATTGACCTTGTCGAGCAAGGGTGTCGCCGGCATCGGATTGGTTGGCAATTGTGTCACGCTGCGTGCCTCATGCGCGCCGGAAGGTGCGCCAATGTTGATGTTTTCCGTAAGACGGTTCTTTAGACGCAATCGCCGTTGAATGCAAAATTAGGCATTCCTGCGGCTTCCATCCAGGGTTTTGGCACTCGGAGCTTATCGAAAATCAGCTGTCCGGCAAAGGGATGAACTCCTCTTCATCCCCTGGAACGATGTCGAAACGGCCGCTACGCCACTCTTCCTTGGCCTTGTCGATCCGCTCCTTGGAAGAGGAGACGAAATTCCACCAGATGTGGCGCGGTGAGCTTAGCGCCGCTCCGCCGAAGAGCATGACGTGGCAACCGGAGGGACCGCCCGTGATGGTGATCTCGTCGCCTGGGCGGAAGACGAGAAGCTGGTTGTTGGCAAAACGGTCGCCGGCGATGACCGCTTCGCCCGAGAGGATGTATAGTGCACGCTCCTCCCATTGCGCGGCAAATGGCGCGCTCCTGCCGGCATCGATCTTGAGGTCGACATAGATAGTATCGGTGAAGACGGAGACGGGCGAAGCTTCGCCCTCGAATTGGCCAATGACGACGCGTGCACGTAGGCCGCCGTCGGCGAGGTGCGGCAGCATCCGCTCCTCAGTGTGGGTGAAGATCGGATCGATCTCCTCCTTTTCGTCGGGCAGCGCCAGCCAGGTCTGTAATCCGGAGAGCGAGCGCTCGTGTCCGCGCTGGTTTTCGGGGGAACGCTCCGAATGGACGATGCCGCGCCCGGCCGTCATCAGGTTCACGTCGCCCGGCCGGATCACCATCTCGGTACCGAGACTGTCACGATGCTTGATTTCGCCGTCGAAGAGATAGGTGACGGTCGAGAGCCCGATATGCGGATGCGGGCGCACGTCGATCGCTTGGCCCGCACGCAAGAGGGCCGGGCCCATGCGGTCGAAAAAGATGAAGGGTCCGACGAGTCGCCGCCGCGCTGTTGGCAAGGCGCGCCGCACCGCGAGCCCGCCGATATCGCTGGTGCGCGGAATGATCAGATGTTCGATAGCATCACAGGCCGGCTTGTCGCCGGCGAGCGGGTCGGGACCGGGAAAGAAAGACATGGAACGCGCTCCGTTTGGTGGGCAATTCGACTTGAAAACTATAGCCGGGCCCGTTGTCCCGATAGCAGCCGTTTTGAGACGCAGCGTTTCTCGTCGGGGTAAACGAACGTGATCGCTTGTCACAGGTCGAGAACGCTGAGCGTGCGATGGAAAACCCCTCTACCCGAGGACGAGCCCTCTCCCTTGTGGACCGCAGGCGGGGAGAGGGGGGTTGGAGTGTGCCGCTTGTCCCTTCGCCCCGCTTGCGGGGAGACGGTGTGGGCAGGCGGATGAGGGGCAAGTTTCGGCAAACCGGCCCTATCGTCGTTCATTGCTCCGCATCCAGCGGCTCGACACCCTGGGGCCTTCCTGTACGGTCGAGGCGGATCTTCTCGATACGGTCTTCGGCGGCCTTCAAGAGCGCCTCGCAGTGCTTCTTCAGGGCCTCGCCGCGTTCGTAGATTTCGATCGACTTGTCGAGCGCCACGTCACCGCGCTCGAGCGCCGAGACGATGCGCTCCAGTTCCTCGACGGCCTGCTCGAAGGAGAGGGCGGAAACGTCCGGTTGCGTGCTGGTGTTCATCAATTACCCCCTCATCAGTCTCAGGATGTGCATGGCCGCCGATTCGGCAAGGCCCTCGAGATCATAGCCTCCCTCGAGCATGCTGACGACGCGGTTGCCTGAGCTCTTCCCGGCGACTTCCATAAGGCGTCCCGTCGCCCAGTCGAAGTCCTCCGCCATCAGATTGAGCTGGGCCAAGGGATCGCGGTAATGCGCGTCGAAGCCGGCGGAGATCAGCACGAGGTCCGGCCGGAAATTGCCGAGTGCAGCGAGAATGCGCGTGCGGAACGCGTCGCGGAAATGCTCGCTGCCGCTGTTGGGCGATAGCGGTGCGTTGACGATATTGTTCCTGACGCCCGTCTCTTCCCTGGCGCCAGTACCCGGATAGAGCGGCATCTGGTGCGTGGAGCAGAAAAGTACGGACGGGTCATGCCAGAAAATGTCCTGCGTGCCATTGCCATGGTGCACGTCCCAATCGACGATCGCCACCCGCTCGACCCCGTGCGTCCGTTGCGCATGGCGAGCGGCGATCGCGATCGTATTGAAGAAGCAGAAACCCATGGGCCTGTCCTTCTCCGCGTGGTGGCCGGGTGGGCGCGCGGCGACGAAGGCATTGTCCGCCTCGCCGGCGAGGACGGCGTCCACGGCAGCGACAGCGGCGCCGACGGCCGTCAATGCGGCGTCGAAGCTCAACGGGCTCGCGAAGGTATCTGCTTCGATCTGGTTGATGTCCTCTTCCGGGATCCACTTTTTGATCGAGTGCAGATGCTCTTCGGTATGGGCGAGAAGGACCAGATCCTCATCGGCCCTTGATGCCTTGACCCGCGTGAGCTCGGCGAAAGTCGGGTGCTCCAGTGCAAGGTTCAGCGCCTTCAGCCGATCCGGCCTTTCGGGATGTCCCTCCGGAACGATGTGTTCCAGGAAAATCGGGTTTTCATAGAGCTGCGTGGTCATCTGCGCAAAGCTAGTGCGCGAACCTGTCAAAATCCATGGCAGCGGCGGCAATTCTGCTGATTTTCAACAGCGCGGATCGATGAGGATCTTGCCGTCCCGACGCGGATCGGCCTGATGCGCGAGCGCGTCGGCGAGTCGGCTCAAGGGATAAGTTGCCGCGACGGGGCTTGCGAAGAGGCCGTCACGCAGGCCCGCGAAGCTTCGGGCGAAGGCTGCGTCCATCGCCTCGCGGCCGGCCGAATGCACCCAAGTCCTGAGCCAAAGGCAGGCGAAGCGGACATCGGGCCGGGCGGCGATTGCCTCTTGCGGCACCGGAAACCCACTCAAGGCGCCGTACTGGACCAGGATGCCGCCCGGATGAATGGACCGGCGGATCAGTGCGCCGGCAAGCGTGCCGCCGACTGCATCGAGCACGGCATCGAACGTCGTTGCCAAGGGAAGGCTGCTGCCGTCGGTGATGATGATCCTTTGTTCCGCACCGAAGCGGGTGAGACTTTTCTCGCTGCGGAGGATCGCCGTCGGCACCATGCCTTCGCGCTCAATGAGCTTTATCAACATGCCGCCGATTGCCGAGCCCGCCGCGGTGACAGCGACCGCGCGGCCCTCCAGAGAGCCGAAATGCGTGCGCAGATCCTCGACGAGCCGAAGCGCCGTCAGCGGGTTGACGTAGCTCATCGCTGCCTGGGTGTCGCTGATATCGTCCGGCACGCGAAAGCACCAGTTCGCCGGACGCACCAGGAATTGCTGCCACAGGCCGCTCGCGCCGATCGGCATCACGCGGTCGCCCGGTTTGAGATCGCCGACGTCATTGCCGACGCGGCTGATCACGCCGATGCCCTCGAAACCGGGCACGAAGGGAAGTTCGGTGCGGGCCCGATAGGCGCCGGTGACGGGGATGAGGTCCGAGGGATTGATCGCTGCGAGGGAGACTTCAATCTCAACCTCGCCGGCGGCCGGGGCGACGCGTTCGGCATTCCGGAGTTCGATCACTTGTTCGGGGTCGCCAAACTGTCTAACGAGGGTCGAGCGCATCGGAGGATCTCGGCATGGACGGCATCAAGCGGGAGAATGTCACGGAAATCCGCATCCCGTTTCGGGATATAGACATGCATTGCCACATGCACAATGCAGCCTATTACGCGCATGCGGAGGCGGCGCTCGCCAGTCTCTGGCGACACCGACCGGTGGTTGAAAACGAGCCGGCCTATCTGGTGCGGCGCTCGGCCTGCACCTTTCACCGCGGATTGCGCTTCGACGATGCTGCCCGGTTTACCGTCACTGTCGCCAAACTCGGCGGCAGCTCCGTGACCTTTACCGTTCGCGTCGAGACTGGTGATGCGCTCGCCGCCGAACTCGAGGTCGTCTGGGTCGCCGTCAACCCTGCCGGCAAGCAGCCGGTGCCGCTGCCGGCGACGACGCGCGACTGGCTTGCCGGCTACGCCAGCTGATCTGCCCCGATACTGCGGAAATGCGCAACCATGCCCATGCCGCCCCCCACCCCCATCAAGGCAAGGCCCTGGCTAGCTGATGCGGCCTCGAGCATCTGCGAGAACAGCCGGACGACGAGGATCGCCCCGGAAGCGCCGTAGGGGTGGCCGAGTGCGATCGCGCCGCCATCACGATTGACGCGCGACGGCGCGATTTCGAGCTGGTCCAGACTGCCGAGAACCTGCGAGGCAAAGGCTTCGTTGAACTCGATGACATCGACGTCGCCGAGGTGGAGCCCCGGATGGCGGCCGCGCAGTTTCGCCATTGCCGGAACGGGCCCGAGGCCGAGCAGGTTGGGATCAACCCCGGCCGTCGCCGCGTCGACGAATTCGAGCGCGAACGAAACTCCGAGCCGGCGCGCCTCGGCGAGGTTCGTCACCAGCACCATGGCAGCGCCATCATTGATGGGACAGGCATTGCCGGCTGTGACTGTACCGCCCTTGACGAAAACCGGCTTCAGCCGGGCGAGCGTCTCGGCTGAGGCATTGGCGCGGGGGCACTCATCCTTTGCGACCGCACCGGACGGCATCGGCACCGGCACGGTCTCGCGAGCAAACCGGCCCGCAGCCTCCGAGGCGATGGCGCGGCGATGGCTTTCGAGCGCGAACCGATCCTGCCGCTCGCGCGACACGCCACAGGCGGCGGCGACATTTTCGGCCGCGACACCCATATCCGGATCGCCGATGAAATCCGGGGCCATGCGTGCGCGCTTCACTGGCTGCAGTTCCTCGCCGCGCGCAACCGGCGGCCGGAGCCGGATATGGGCGCGGCTCGCGCTTTCGGCGCCGCCGGCGAGATAGAAGCGCCCCGCCCCGGCCTGGATCTGCCGCGCTGCCAGCACGATCGCCTCAAGCCCCGAACCGCATTGGCGATCGACGGTCACGCCGGGAACGGCGACTGGCAGGCGGGCCTCGAGCGCAGCAAGACGGGCGAGGTTGCCGGCGCTGTTGGCGGCATTGCCGAGAATCACGTCGTCGATTTCGGCCCGGTCGAGACCGGTGTCGTCGATGATCCTTTCGATCAGCAGGGCGGCGAGACTCGCGGGCTCCACCGCCGCAAGGCTGCCATTGACGCGCCCGATCGGCGTGCGAAGGGCGGCAATGACGACCGGTGTGCGGGACGGATCAGACGAGGCGTTCAAGGCCAGGGTCCTCCTTCGCGATCCATTGCCGGAGTTCCCTGGCCGCGATCTTGCCGGAGGCGGTCAGCGGCATCCGCCGGCAGAGCCAGATCTTCCGCGGATGCTTGTAGCGCGGCAGCGCGTCAGCAAGATGGCGCGCAAGCGCAGCCTGCTCGAAGGTGCCATTCGGCTGGATGATCGCCGCCAGCTCGCTGCCGAGATCGGGATGATCGAGGCCTAGGACGAGAGCCGCGTCGACGCCGGCTGCGGCCATGATCACCAGTTCCACTTCGGACGGGTAGATATTGTTGCCGCCGGAAACCACCATGCCGCCGGCACGGCCGAGGAGATGCAGAGTGCCATCGGGATCGAGATGACCGAGATCGCCGACGGTCGCGAGCGCGCCTCGCCGACAAAATCCCGTGCCGTCGTCGCCGGAGATGTATCCATCCGCTATCAACTCGCTCTCAACAAAGATCGTCCCGGTTTCTCCGGCCGGCAAGGCATTTCCCTTGTCGTCGAGAACCGACAGCCGAACGCCCGGGAACGCCTTGCCCACCGCGGTCGGGCTTTGCTTGTCGACAGCCTGGGAGACGGTGATGAAGCCAAGTTCCGATGCGCCGTAATATTCCGTCACTTCCGCGCCAGGGAAAGCGCGGGCTGCCATCTCCCGGTCCGCCGTCGTCAACTTGGCGCCGGCGACTGTGATCTTTTCAACTGCGCTATATGCCGGATCGCCCGCCTGCTCGCAAAGTCGCCTGAGCATGGTCGGTACCAGCACGAGCCGCCGGGCACCGAACGTTGCGATCTCGTTCAGCGCTTCCGCCGGATCGAAATGCCGGGCGCCGATGAATTCGGCTCCGGCATGAAGGCACTCCGCAAGCGCGTAGAGCGTCAATCCGTGCGCCAGCGGCCCGGGCGCATAGGTCGTCGTTTCCCGCCCGATGCCGAAAAAGCCCTGGCCGGTGGCGAGACTCACGCGCCAGGAGCGCCGGTCGCGGATGATCGCCTTCGGCTCACCAGTCGTTCCGGAGGTGAAGACGATGAGGAATGGCTCGTTGCCATCCCCGACGCTGATCGGTGAGGAGCCGTCGAAAGCATCCAGTGCGAGGCTTTGCCCAGTCGACGGCACTTCCAGGTGCAGCAAATCGCCATTGGCGCGGATCACGATATCGGGGCGCAACTGCGCCTTCATACGCTCGCGGCTCGCTTGCGGCAGGTGCGGGTCGATCAGCGCGGCACAATTGCCGCCGGCGGTCGCGGCAATGAAGGCAGCCGCAAACAGCGGATGGTTCCCGGTTTCGAGCGCGACCAGCCGCGCGCGGCCGGAAAGGAGGCTCCGCTCGATCGCCCGCGCGGCCGAACTTTCGATTGCATGCAGAACGCGGCCGGATCGCGCGGCCAATTCCGCATAGCTGAAAACCCGGCCTTCCATGCGGAAAGCCGGGGCATGCGGGCGCTCACACGAGTGGAGCGCAATCGCGCTGGCAAGCGGCATCGCCTCAGGCGCGCGCCGGCAACAACGGATAGCCGGCGTAGACGGCGCGCGCCGCGAGCGTCGCGATCGCCGCCTTCAAAAAGTCGCCGGGGATGAAGGCGAGCGAACCGGTTGCCGCCGCGAGGAGCGGTGTTCCGGTGACCGCGGAAAGCCACGGAACGCCGATTGCATAGAGCACGAGGATGCCGCCGATGACCGAAGCGAGAAAGAAGCCGATGAACTGCCGCCCTTCCGAAATCCCGGGACGGATGATGCGCTCGGCGAGCAAGCCGGTGACGTAAGCGGCGACGACCCAGCCGAGGATGAAACCGCCGGAGGGGCCGGCGAAGATGGCAAGTCCGCCGCGACCGCCGGACAAGACCGGCAGGCCGATCGCGACCAGCAGTGCGAAAAGCAGGAAGGAGAGCGCGCCGCGCCTTGCGCCGATGATGCAGCCGGCGAGCATCACGCCCATCGACTGAGCCGTGATCGGAACGGGGATGAAGCCAAGCGTGATCGGCGGGATAAAGCCGAGCACCACGACGATTGCGGCGAAGAGCGCGATGAGGACGAGGTCTCTGGTGTTCACGGGGTCCTATCCTTTTATTAGGAATCGCGAATTCATTGCCGGCGAAATCCGCGGGCGTCAATGGCCGCCGCGATCGTATCCGCATCTTTCAGCGTGAGGATGATCAGCGGTCCAATGATCGTCAGCGGCCGGATCGGCAAGCCGCGGGCGCGGTGGGCCTCGCTGATCGCCTGGTAATGCGCGAAGATATCGGGAACGAAGCGCAGGACAAGGCCGAGTGCGAGGCTGACATCGGCCGCCCTTAGCAATCCGAGGCGCTCGCAAGGTCTCAAAAGAAACGTCACCTCGTCCATGAAGGCGCCGATGGTGGTCGTCGCCGTGACGGCGGCGGCGAAGAAAACGAGGGCCATAAGCCTGAGCACGAGAGCGACGACCTGCGGCAACGGGACGAGGAAGAGATTGACGGCCGCGAGCGCCAGGATGGTGAGGAAGATGAAGCCGACGCGCGCCAAGGCCTGGCGAAGCGTCAGGCCGAGCGAGAAATAGAGCCCGCCGCAGACGAGAAAGGCCGGCAGCAGCAGGAGGACCGAATTGGTCGCGAAGAGCGCAATACTGAGGGCAAGGAGGGCGATGAGCTTCGCCCGCACCGGTACCCGGTGAAACCAACTGCGACCCTCGACATAGAGGCTCGTCAGCATCCGGCGACCTCATGATAGCGCCGGATCGTCTCGCTCGGGGCGCCGTCGGCGATAAGCTTGCCCTCGTGAAAGAGCAGGAGGCGCTCGACCCCTTCGACCAGTCCTAGATCGTGGGTAATGACGATCGTGTCCTCGTCGAGCACATCGATCGTTTCCGCGACCATGCGGCGGTTGCGCAGGTCGAGCTGGTTGGTCGGCTCGTCGAGGATCAGGATTTTCGGTCCGGTGACGAGGACGCTCGCCATTGCCACGAGTTGTGTTTCGCCGCCCGAAAGCTCGTGCACCCGCCGCTTGGCGAGATGGCTGATGCCGAAACGGGCCAGCAGCGCCTCCGTTCGGAGCGAAATCTCCTTGGCCGGCAGATCGCGATTCTTGAGGCCGAAGGCGATATCCTCGGAGACGATCGGCATGATCAGTTGATGCTGCGGATTTTGGAAGATGAAGCCCGCCTCGGCGAGCACGGCGCGGTCGTCCTTGACCGTGTCGAGACCGTTGACCTCGACACGTCCCTTGGTGGGCTTCACGAGACCGTTGATCAGCCGCGCGAAGGTCGTCTTGCCCGAGCCGTTGAGGCCGATGACGCCGATGCGCCTCTCGCTGAGCACAAGAGTCAGGGGATGAAGCGCGAGCCGTTCGCCGAAGCTGACCGAGCAATCGGTAAAGCGGATATCCAAGCCTAGTGCCCTCGCACGTTTCGTGATCGCTCTATAGGCCATGTCGGTCGACAAGGGCAATGCGGCTTTGCCGATAGCTCTGCGCTCGAGCGGCATTGGAAATTTGGGAATAAAAGCCTATCCTGCCCGCCATGACGATTCGCCTCTCCAACCGCGACGCCCGCCGCATCTTCATTGGCAAGCAGGGGCTCTCGGCCGCGCCGCATCGCGCGCTCGGCAAGGAGGGCCTGCTCCGCCTCATCCACGATCTCGGCTTCGTGCAGGTCGACAGCATCGCCACCGTCGAGCGCGCCCATCACCAGATCCTTTTCTCCCGAAACCAGACCTATCGGCGCGAGCACCTTACCGAACTCCTGGAAGAGGACGGCGAACTCTTCGAACATTGGACTCACGACGCCTCGATCATTCCGAGCCGCTTCTTCATCTATTGGAAACACCGCTTCAAATGGGAAGAGGAAACGATCAGGGAGCGCTGGCGCAAGTGGCGCGGGGACGGCTTCGACTCGGGTTGCGACGAGACCTATCAGCGGATCGCGAGCAACGGCGCGGTGATGGCGCGCGACCTGAAAGAGGAGGATCACGAGTCCGGCGGGTGGTGGAACTGGCATCCGTCGAAGACGGCGCTCGAGGTGCTGTGGCGCCGGGGCCGTCTTGCGATCGCCCGCCGCGTGAACTTCCAGAAGGTCTATGACCTCACTGAGCGGGTCATTCCCGCCCATCATTACGAGGGCGAGGTGACGCATGAGCAGTTCGTCGACTGGGCCTGCCGCAGCGCGCTCGAGCGGCTGGGTTTTGCGACCCATGGTGAGATAGCCGCCTTCTGGGATCTCGTTTCGCCGGACGAGGCCAAGGCCTGGGTGGCAGCCCATCGGGACGAACTCTGCAATGTTTCGATCGAGACGGCCAACGGCGGCAAGCCGCGCCCGTGCTATGCATTTGCGGGCTTTCCGGACGCTCTCGGCGACATTCCCGATGCTCCGGCACGCGTTCGCGTTCTGAGCCCCTTCGATCCCTTGCTGCGCGACCGCAACCGCACGGAACGCCTCTTCGGCTTTTTCTACCGCATCGAGGTCTTCGTTCCTGAGCCGAAGCGCGAATACGGCTATTACGTCTTTCCGCTTCTCGAAGGCGACCGGCTGATCGGCCGCATCGACATGAAGGCCGATCGCAAGCGCGGCAGCCTTGACGTGCGGCGCCTGTGGCTGGAACCCGGCATCAAGGCCTCCTCCGGACGAATCGAGAAGCTCGAAGCCGAACTCGACCGGATCGCTCGTTTCGCCGGGGTGGAGGGGGTCAAGCTGCTCGATGGCTGGAACAACGTCGGTTCCTGACGGATTTTTTCTTGGCTTGCAGCACCGTGCTCCCTAAATGGAGCAGAAAACCTTCATGACGCGGAGCAGAACCATGGACACCAATCTGGCAAGCCTCTTCGATGCGGACGAGGCGACGGTCCGCAAGGTTCTCTCCAAGACGCTTTCCGGCGCCGACGATGGCGAGCTCTTCCTGGAACATGCGCAGGCCGAGGTTCTTACCTTCGATAATGGACGATTGAAGGGCGGCAGCTTCAACACCGATCAGGGCTTCGGCCTGCGTGCGGTCGCCGGCGAGGCGGTCGGCTATGCTCATGCCGGGGAACTGTCGCTCGCTGCGCTGCAGAGGGCCGCCGACGCGGTCGGGCAGGTGACCCGCGGCTATTCGGGCTCCTACGCCGCCGCCCCGCAGCGCACCAACAAGAAGCTGTATGGCGACGGGAACCCGATCGGCGAACCGAGTTTCGATGCAAAGGTGAAGTTGCTGCAGGAAATCGATGCCTATCTTCGCGCCAAGGAGCCCAAGGTCCGCCAGGTGACGGCGACGATCTCGGCAAGCTGGCAGGTGGTGGATATCCTAAGGGCCGACGGGCACCGCGTTCACGACGTGCGCCCCATGACCCGCATCAACATCTCGGTCGTCGTAGGCGAGGGCGATCGGCAGGAAACGGGAACTTTCGGCACGGGCGGCCGGCGCGGCTTCGGCGATCTCGTCACGGAAGAAAACTGGCAGCACGGCGCTGACGAGGCATTGCGGCAGGCGCTCGTCAATCTCACCGCGATCGACGCGCCGGCCGGCACCATGGATGTCGTGCTCGCCTCCGGCTGGCCGGGCGTGATGTTGCACGAAGCGGTTGGCCATGGCCTGGAGGGCGACTTCAATCGCAAGAAGACGTCCGCCTTCGCGGGTCTGCTCGGCGAGCAGGTGGCCGCCAAGGGCGTGACCATCGTCGACGACGGCACGATCGAGGCGCGGCGCGGTTCAATCTCGGTCGACGACGAGGGCACACCCTCGGGCTATAATGTGCTGATCGAAGACGGCAAGCTCGTCGGCTACATGCAGGACCGGCAGAACGCACGCCTGATGGGCATGACACCGACGGGGAACGGGCGCCGTCAGGGTTATGCCTATGTTCCGATGCCGCGCATGACCAACACCTACATGCTTGCCGGCGACCGCACGCCCGAGGAAATCATCGCATCGGTGAAGAAGGGCCTCTATGCCGTTTCCTTTGGTGGCGGTCAGGTCGACATCACCTCCGGCAAGTTCGTGTTCGGCTGCACCGAGGCCTACCTTATCGAGGATGGCAAAATCGGCGCGCCGGTAAAGGGCGCGATGCTGATCGGCAACGGCCCGGAGGCGATGAAACGGGTCACGATGGTCGGCGACGACATGAAGCTCGACACCGGCATCGGCAATTGCGGCAAGGGCGGGCAATGGGTGCCGGTTGGCGTCGGGCAGCCGCATCTCCGGATGGATCAGATCACCGTCGGCGGAACACAGGCGTAGGACGGCGTCAGCAGGTCCGCTGCGCGGAAGAGACGCTCGCGCAAGCTCACATCTAGCTGCGGCCGGGAAGCAGCAGGCAGTCGTAGGAACGCTTCTTCAGGACGTCGCAAGCAGACGCGGCGGCCTCGCGAGTGGGGAAGCCGGCGAATCGCGCCCTGTACCGCGCGGCCGAACCGGTTCCCTTCACGTCCGTGTAGGGTGAAGCACCTAAGAGTGCCGCGCCGCCGGCGGATTGGGCTTCGATGAGAATCCGGCGCGCGCCTTCTGCCGATGGCGTCGTCGAAATCTGGATCTGCCACTTGCCGGTTGGCCGATCCGCGCTCGCGACTTCGGTTACAGGGGTCGGCCTTCCCTGCGGGACCGCAGTGGCGGTTGCCGCCATAATCGCCGACTCGGCCCTGTCCACCCGTTTGATTTCACCCGCATAGGATAGCGAAACACCGGGCAATGTCGGCACCTCGGCCGTATTGCTCGACTTCGCGGCGGCGACCATCGTTGCTACCTTCGGCGACGACGTTCTTCCAAGATGTTGGTCGAGAAGGGCGGCCATCTTGTTGTCCCGGCTTTTTGCCGTACGCCCGCCGAGGACCACACCGATAATGCGGCGATTGCCGTCCCTGACGGCGCTGACGAGATTGAAGCCGGAAGCATTGGTGTAGCCGGTCTTGATACCGTCCATGCCGTCGTAGCGATACATGAGGTTGTTGTGGCCGCGGATGGTGCGGCCGCGGAAGGTGAAGCTCTGGGTCGAGAAGAGGCGGTATTCTGATGGAAAATCCCTAATCAGCGCAACGGCGAGCCTGGACATGTCGCGCGCTGTCGTCACCTGTGCGCTTGCCGGCAGCCCCGACGCATTGATGAAGACCGTGCGATTCATGCCGAGCCTGCGGGCTTTCGCGGTCATCATTCTGGCGAAGTTCGCTTCGGAACCGCCGAGCTTTTCGGCAATGGCCGCGGCGGCGTCATTCGCCGAGGACACGATCATCGCGTTCACCGCCTCCCGCACGGTGATCGCGTCACCCGCCTTGACGCGTAACTTGGTCGGTGGTTTGCGCGCGGCCTCCTTCGACATCGGCACGGGTGTCTCCCAGCCGATCTGCCCGCGTCGTAAGGCTTCGAAGGTGAGATAGACGGTCATCATCTTGGTGAGCGAGGCCGGATGATTGAGATCGTCGGCGTTTTCGGCTGCAAGCACCCGGCCGCTTTGGACGTCGAGAACGAGAGAGGCGCTGCCGGCAAGTGCCGATGCGGTGGCAGCGAGGAATGCCATCGCAGTGGCCACGGCGAGTCGCAAATTTTTCATCCAGTCCCCCATTTGACCCGCAAACAAGCAACGGCGGCCTGCGGCGCGCATGTTTCATAATGTGACAGTCCGCCCCATTGTAGCAACATTGCGGCCGAAAACCGGTCCAAGCGGGCATTTTTATTGGAGAGGCCGAGTTTCCTCGCTTCAGTGCCCTTGCAACTGAAAGGCAGGGGATTCAACAAGGCTTAACCCGCCGCCAATACGCTGTCGCCGGCGGCGTTGGTTTGGACCGCCGGCCCGTCTGCTGCGTCTTTATCGGGAGCGATCGCGCGCGGCCGTGCTTCGGAGCAAGCTGATCGGATCCAGTGTGGGGTTATTACAAGAGATGAGACAGGGCTTGGGGCGGCTCGTGCGCAATCACGTCAGGCGGGCCGCCATCGCAGGCGGGCTCGAAGCCGCACACCTTGTCGCGCGTTCAGGATTGCTACCAGAAGCGCGCGGGCGCGGCGCGATCTTCACCCTGCACCATGTCCGCCCCAGGCGCGAACGCGCCTTCGACCCCAACGCGCATCTGCAGATCACACCCGACTTCCTTGAAAACGCGATCCGGGCGTTGCGGCGCGACGGCCATCGCTTCGTCGCGCTCGAGGATCTGCCTGCGCATTTGAACTCTGCCGATCCCCGTCCGCTCGCCTGTTTCACGCTCGACGACGGCTATCGCAACAATCTCGAATTCGCGCTTCCGATCTTCGAACGCCATCACGTTCCCTTCACCGTCTTCGTCACGGCCGGATACGTCGATCGCACCCACACGCTCTGGTGGGAAACGTTAGCCGATTGGCTTTCTTCAAGCCGGGAAATCCGCTTTGACTTCGGAGCGGGGGAGGAAGCCATCGCGACCGCGGGCCTCGTGCAGAAACAGGCGGCGTTCGATCGCATCGCCGCTCATATCCACGGTGGCGAGGAGGCACGCGCGGTTGCAGTGCTAAACCATGCCGCAGCCTTGCACGGCATCGACCCGCTCGCCATCACCGACAGACTTACGCTCGCCGAGGCGGGTCTCCGGGCTTTGCTCGAAAGCCCCCTTGCAAGCCTCGGCGCCCATACGATCAGCCACCGAGGCCTGGCGCGGCTTAGCGAGGAGGAGGCGCGGCGCGAGATCATGGCGTCGATCGTGCGCGTCGAGCAGATCGCTGGCCGTCGTCCTGCGAGCTTCGCATATCCCTATGGCTTCCGGCCGACTGTTTCGCGGCGGGACCACCGCCTCGCCGCCGAACTCGGTCTCCGGGTCGCGGTCACGACGGAGCCGGGCACGCTGTCATCCTCGCCAAACTTGCACGCCTTGCCGCGGATTTCGCTCAACGGGCACTTCCAGAGCCCGCGCTACGTCTCGGCACTTGCATCCGGAATCCCGTTTCGCATTGCGGCCATATAGGCCGTACGCTTCCTCAAGGATACATCCGCACCTTCATCCAGCCGCCTTCCGGCGCCGGGCGATGGAACTCGATGCGGTCATGCAGGCGGAAAGGGCGGTCGTGCCAGAATTCGATCGAGGTCGGGACAATGCGGAAGCCGGACCAGTATTCCGGGCGCGGAATCTCGCCGATCGCATAGCGCGTCGTATATTCGGCGACGGCCTTTTCCAAGGCGAAGCGGCTCTCGAGCGGGCGAGATTGCTTGGAAGCCCAGGCGCCGATGCGGCTGCCGCGCGGTCGGCTCCTGAAATACACGTCCGCCTCTTCCCTCGACACGATTTCGACCGGGCCGCGCAGGCGCACTTGTCGGCGCAGCGACTTCCAGTGGAAACACATTGCGGCCTTGCGGGTCGCCAGTAGCTCGCACCCTTTGCGACTTTCGAAATTCGTGTAAAAGACGAAGCCGCGTTCGTCGAACCCCTTGAGCAGCACCATGCGCACATTGGGCATACCGTCGGGATCGACGGTCGCGAGAGCGACGGCGTTGGGATCGTTCAACTCGCTCTTCTCAGCCTCTTTCAGCCATGTGCCGAACAGGGAAAAGGGCTCATTTGTTTCCGTGAAGTCACGGCTTGTTAACTCATTCGACGTCATTATTATCTTCCAATGCCCGTGTATCTGGCCCGGAAACAGTTCGGAATGAGTCCGACTGGTGTTTCCGTATCGAATGATGTCAGAGCCTGCCTTCGAATTTATCGGGATCGCTTGGGCTCTGGCGACTCTGACAGGATTGCCGTGCAAGACATAGCAAAGTGGATCGATTGCAAGAAGGGTTTTTCCTCCGTATGGCTGCGCCCTGCGGCGGTTTGCCTGACAATGCTCGTACTCCCGGGGTGCATGGGGGCGGGTCTTGGTGTGTTCGGGACTTCAAGCGTCGACCGCTCGGTCGCGACCGGAACCGTACCGGTCGCCAAGACATCGGACGGCCTTTCAGATGCCGTCGCGGTGCGCAACGCCGTTTCCACCGCCGACATCAGCCAGGGAGGCACGAGTGTCATTCCGTGGGCGAATACCGCCTCGGGCAGCGCCGGCGTCATCAGCAGCATAGAGGAAGACCATGCATCCGGCGTTCTTTGCCGGCGCTTCACCACGACCCGGCACTCTTTCGAGGGCATTGCAAAGTTCGACGGCCGGACCTGCCGATTGGACAACGGCGAATGGTATCTCACGAGCTTCGGCCCGCGCAGCTGAAATGGCCGGTTAACCACGTTCTCTCAAAACCACGGGAATGGCATGGCGAACGGGCCTCGCGAACGGCGACGGCTGCCGCCGGCTAACCGATATTTAGCAACTTCCCCCGAATGATCGCCCTCAAAGAACAAGGACTTTCTCGGGCTCCCTTGCTGGCAATCACGCACCTTGGGAGGGCCGCCGCCGCTCAAAGAAGATGGTGACAAGCCATGCGCGATCCCTATGCAATTCTCGGTGTGAGACGAAATGCCGGGCAGGAGGAAATCAAGGCCGCCTGGCGCTCCGTCGCAAAGGCGATCCATCCCGATCACAATCCGGACGATCCCTTGGCGACCGAACGTTTTGCAGAAGCTGGCAAGGCCTACGAGCTCCTGCGCGATCCCGTCCGCAGGAGCCGCTACGACTGGGCGCGCCGCGAGGCGGAACTGCGCCGCATGGAGGCGATGAAGGAGAAAATGCGCGGACCGGCGCCGAGCGAGGAGCCGGTTGGCTCCGAAACCGCGGAGGAGGCAGTCTCCCGAATTTTTGGCGTTTCCCCACAGCCGGGCGCGGCAGCGTCCAGGGCACGAGCGTCGGCGACACGACAGGCCGACAAAGCTGCTCCGGCGACAGAGCCGCAGCCGGAGCCGGTCACCGAGGCGAAACTGGAGAGCACGACATCGGAGCCAGCGTCGCCTCGGCGTTCCGCAGCACCTGGGGCGGAATTGGTCGCAGCCCTTGTTCGCCGCATTCGTGATCGCATTACGAAAACGGCGGAGAAAGTTCCGGACCTCGTTGTGGATGTGCCTGTCAGTGTCGAGGAGGTGATGTCGCGCGCGCGGGTTTCGGTCGTGCTTCCCGATGGTGAGACGGTCAAGGTCGCAATTCCGCCAGGCGCAACCGACGATTCGACTGAAGGAGCAGGGCTATCGAGTGGCCGGCATGACGCGCGGCGATGTGGTCGCGACCTTGCGCATTGCTGAGGACGGGCCATTCAGGCCCCGGGGTCTGGACCTCGTGACTACCTTCCCGCTCGAGCTTCAGGATGCCGTCCTCGGTTGCGAGATCGAGATGGAGACGCCGAACGGACCGGTTGCCGTCGCGGTGCCGGCCTGGTCGGGTTCCGACAAGGTGATCCGCGTTCGGGGCAAGGGCATGCGGGGCGCCGACGGGGAACACGGCGATCTCGTCGTGGAATTGCGGCTCGTTCTGCGTGAAAAGCCTGACGGCAGGATCACGGATCTCATGCGATCCCAGCGCGACGGGCTCTATTTGTGAAGCTTTTCTGACGAGCTGAACCAATATTACGGGGACTAACAGTTCCTGATCCGCGCCGCGCTTGAACGGCTGTGGCTGCTATGCCATAGGCAAAGCTCGACAATTTGCTGCATCTAACACTGCTGGTGCGGTGTCATTGATGTTCGGGAACAAGGCGCCGGCTCGGCCGGTGCCGGCAGACAGTATTGGGGACATTCCATGGCTCAGGCATCGGGTCTGATGAATGGCAAGCGCGGCGTCATCATGGGCGTCGCAAACAATCGCTCGATCGCATGGGGCATTGCCAAGGCTTTGTCGGAGGCCGGCGCTGAGATCGGGCTGACGTGGCAGGGCGATGCCCTGAAGAAGCGAGTCGAGCCCTTGGCCCAGGAGCTCGGCGCCTTCATGGCTGGCCATTGCGACGTAACCGACCTGTCCACCGTCGATGCCGTGTTCTCGGCCCTCGAGGAGAAGTGGGGCAAAATCGATTTCGTCGTGCATGCCATCGCCTTCTCTGACAAGGACGAACTGACCGGCCGTTACCTGGATACGAGCCGTGACAATTTCGCCCGAACGATGGACATTTCCGTCTACTCGTTCACCGCGGTCGCTGCACGCGCGGAGCGTATTATGAATGACGGCGGCTCGATGCTGACGCTCACCTACTACGGTGCAGAGAAGGTGATGCCGCATTATAACGTCATGGGCGTCGCCAAGGCCGCGCTTGAGGCGAGCGTGCGCTATCTTGCGGTCGACCTCGGCAATCGTGGCATTCGGGTCAATGCCATTTCGGCCGGGCCGATCAAGACGCTGGCCGCATCCGGCATCGGCGATTTCCGCTACATCTTGAAGTGGAACGAGTACAACGCACCGTTGAAGCGCACCGTCTCCATCGAGGAGGTCGGCAATTCGGCGCTCTATCTCCTCTCCGACCTTTCGAGCGGCGTCACCGGCGAGGTTCACCACGTCGATTCCGGCTATCATACGATTGGCATGAAGGCCGTCGATGCGCCGGACATCTCCGTTCTGAAGGACTGATCCGTCCCCCGACAGGCGCCCGACGCCGAGCGACGGCCATATTGTGTCCGGAGTGAACGCTGTGCTCATCTACATGGTTCGCCACGGCCAAACCGACTGGAATGCCGAGAGCCGGCTGCAGGGGCAAAAGGACATTCCCCTCAATGAGACCGGTCGCCGACAGGCGACCGAGAACGGCGCCACTCTCGCCAGGATGCTCAGGCGGGATGCCTCCGCCTTCGATTTCGTCAGCAGCCCTCTCGGTCGAACGCGCGAGACGATGGAGCGCCTGCGGCAAGCGATGGACCTTGATCCGCTCGAATATCGCGTCGACGAACGGCTGAAGGAGGTCTCTTTCGGTTCCTGGGAGGGGTTCACGCTGCCCGAACTGAAGCTCCAGACCCCGGAGCGGATCGCCGCGCGGCGACTGGCCAAATGGGACTTCATTCCGCCGGGTGCGGACGCGGAGAGTTATGAGATCCTTTCCTGGCGCGTCGGGGCCTGGCTGAAGGACGTTAGCAAACCCACCATTTGCGTGAGCCACGGCGGCGTCATCCGGGCCTTGTTCAAGCTTCTCGGAAAGATGGAGCCCGACGAGGCGGCTGCGGCGGCAATCCCACAGGACCGCATTCTAAGGGTCGTCGACGGCTCCGTCGGCTGGCTTTGAGCGAGTATGCCTTCAACTCGACGTGTGAATGCAGCAAGTCCAGGGGCCTACAGCCACCTTTGAGCGCCTGATAGGACTCGCGGCACTGTGCAGGTCCCTTCACTGGAAGCCTATTGCACGACCTCGAGGTCATTGATGACGCGCTTGCCGTCGACCTCGGTGTAGAAGACGACGACCTTGACCCCGGCTTTCAGGCCCTCGAAATTGAACTCCTCAGGCGCCTGATAGCTCTGGCCATCGTCGAGCGAAAGACTCAGATGCTCCGTATCGATCTTCGTGATCACGGCCTCGACGTCGCCACTTTCGGCCTCGGCGGAGAGCGGCGAGAGCAAGCCTGCTGTGGCCATGAGCGCGGCGATGACGAAACGCATCCTAGCTACCTTCTTCGATGATTCTGCAATCGTTCCTGTAATCACCTTTGGTCCTCGATTGTGGCAAAAGTTGCCTCTGTCATGGCTGGTGGCGGAGAGTGAATGCGGCTGCGGTGAAATTCAAGCGAACCAAATGGTGAACGCATCTGCCACCAAGCAAACTGCCGGGGAAATGCGGCTGCCGCTTGAAGCGGGGGTCGATTTCGATCTCAAAATCGGTTCCGATTCTGAAAATCATGCAGTAAGAGAGGGCGCGCGTTTCGCGCGGTCTCCGGCGGGGATGAGAGTGCAAGCTCTCCCAGATCCCGCGCCGGCTCAACATCGGTAACCGTCATGTCGCACAACAGCTTCGGTCATCTCTTCCGAGTCACCACCTGGGGCGAAAGCCATGGTCCGGCGCTTGGCTGCGTCGTGGACGGCTGCCCGCCCGGCCTTCGTTTCGCGCTCGCCGAAATCCAGGCCTGGCTCGACAAGCGCAAGCCAGGACAGTCGCGCTTCGTGACTCAGCGCCGCGAGGACGATCTCGTCAAGGTGCTGTCCGGTGTCATGCTCGAGGCTGACGGCGAGACGATGGTCTCCACCGGCACCCCTATTTCGATGTTGATCGCGAACACCGACCAGCGCTCCAAGGATTATTCCGAAATCGCCAAACGGTACCGCCCCGGCCATGCCGATTATACCTATGACGTGAAATACGGCATTCGCGACTATCGCGGCGGCGGTCGCTCATCGGCGCGCGAGACCGCCGCGCGCGTCGCGGCCGGCGGCATTGCCCGCAAGGTCGTGCCGGGCCTTCTCGTGCGTGGCGCGCTCGTCCAGATCGGCAAGCACAAGATCAACCGCGCCAATTGGGATTGGGCGGAAGTGAACAACAACCCGTTCTTCTCCCCTGACCCGGCGATCGTTCCGGTCTGGGAGGATTATCTCGATGGCATCCGCAAGGCTGGCTCGTCGATCGGCGCCGTCGTCGAGGTGGTCGCCGAGGGTGTGCCCGCCGGCATCGGCGCGCCGATCTACGGCAAGCTTGACCAGGACATCGCCTCGAACCTGATGTCGATCAATGCGGTCAAAGGCGTGGAGATCGGCAACGGGTTCGCCGCGGCCGAGATCAGCGGCGAGGAGAACGCGGACGAGATGCGCATCGGCCCCGCGGGCGAACCGGTCTTCCTCTCCAACAATGCCGGCGGCATTCTCGGTGGCATTTCGACCGGCCAGCCGATCGTCGCCCGCTTCGCGATCAAGCCGACCTCTTCCATCCTGACCGAGCGCCGCTCGATCGACAGTGACGGCAACGAGGTCGATGTGCGCACCAAAGGCCGCCACGACCCCTGCGTCGGGATCCGGGCCGTGCCGATCGGCGAGGCCATGCTTGCTTGCACGATCGCCGATCACTACTTGCGCGACCGGGGCCAGACGGGCCGACTGAAGTAATCTGGGGAGAGAAGAAAAAGATGTCCTATGACCAGAAGCGTGTCGTCGACGCCATCCGCGCCTTCGAGGCCGGCGAGATCGTCGTCGTCACCGATGACGGCGGCCGCGAGAACGAAGGCGATTTGATCGTCGCGGCCGTGCATTGCACGCCGGAAAAGATGGCCTTCATCGTCCGCCATACTTCGGGCATCGTCTGCACCCCCATGCCGCGGGAGGAGGCAAAACGCCTCAATCTGAATGCGATGGTGGCGGAGAACGACTCAGCCCATACGACCGCCTTTACGGTTTCCGTCGATTTCAAGCATGGAACCACGACCGGCATTTCCGCCGACGATCGGACGCTCACTGTCAGGAACCTCGCCAATCCGAATGTCGGGCCGAGCGACTTCGTGCGACCCGGCCACATCTTCCCTTTGGTGGCGCGCGAAGGCGGCGTGCTCATGCGTTCCGGCCATACGGAGGCGGCCGTCGATCTCTGCCGGCTCGCCAGCCTGCCGCCGGTCGGCGTCATCTGCGAACTCGTCAATGACGACGGCACGGTGATGCGTGGTCCGCAGGTGGAGGCGTTTGCCGAGACGCACGGGCTCAAGCAGGTCTCGGTCGCCGATCTCATCGCCTATCGGCAGCGCAAGGAAACGCTGATCGAAAAAGGCAATTGCTTCGACATCGAGACGCCCTATGGCAAGGCGACGGGCCACGCCTATTCGCTACCCTGGGATCCGATGCAGCATCTTGCCGTGGTCTTCGGCGACATCCGCGATGGCGTCGACATTCCCGTTCGCCTCCATCTGGAAAATGTCGGGTCCGACGTCTTCGGCAGCGACCGCCAGATTGACGAGATCATGAGGCGCATCGCCGCGGAGGGCAGGGGCGTGATCGTCTATTTGCGCGAAGGTTCCGTCGGCGTCGGTGTTTCGCAGACGGCGCGCAAGGGCAAGCACGAGCGCGAAGCCCACCTCGAGGCGCAGGCGCGCGAAAGCGAATGGCTGGAAATCGGCCTCGGCGCCCAGATCCTTAAGGATCTCGGCATCACCTCCATCCGGCTCATCTCATCGCGCGAGCGCCACTATGTCGGCCTCGAAGGCTTCGGCATCAACATTGCCGCGACCGAGATACTCTGAAGAAAAGAGCAACACAGCCCTCTGCTTGAGCCTCGTATGAAAGAAGCCGCGCATCCGAGCGCGGCTTTTTTGAACCCCGACAGTCACCGATCAAGGCAGCGCGTCATAGCCCTCGCCGAAGCCCTTGAGGTCGACCGGAATACCGATGCCTTCCTCCGGCGACTGGAAGACGATGAAGGTTGCCGTCGCGCCGGCACGGAAGGTCTTCAAGAGTTCGTCCTCGAGCACGACTTCGGCGTAGCAGCCGTCGGTGAAACAGCGCACGAAATAGGCGCGGCCGATGTCCTTGCCGTCGACATTGAGCCCGAGGCCGTTCGGAAGAAGCACGCCGAGTGGCGCAAGCACCCGCAGGATCTTCGCCTTTCGGTCCGCCGTCTTGAGCACGACTACCGAAAGCCCGACCTCTGGGCGATCCTCGGCGATCACGTTCTGCATCAGCGCGCATTGCTCGGTCGATGCGCCGGCCGGTTTGTCGCAGACGATCGACCAGGCGCCGTGGTTCGACTTCACCGTTCCCGGCGCTCCGCCGGACTGCTGGGCCATGCTTGCTGTGGGGAACGCGAAGGCGCCAATTCCGAGAACGGCCAGGACGGGCAGCCGTGAGAAAAGGGACAGGCCCATGTAAACCTCAAAACGTCGAATCAATCGGGCTATTCTTGAGCGCAGAGGCGCAAATGAAAAGCCCTGGGCACTTACATTCCAGTGCCATATGGCCGAAATTGGGCTCCACCTCCCGCGAAGAGGGAGGTCGGCGCTTTATTTTCAGGCGACTTTCGGCTCCCGTCTCCGGCATAGCGGGATCGGGCACACCGGCAGTGAGGCGCAGGGCTCGAAAGCTTCCGCGTGCAGCATGAGCCCGCCTGTGAGAAAAAACCCCGCTTTGCGCAAAAATGCCGCACGGGGTCCACCGGTCAGATGTTGCGGCGCTCAGCAAACTGTGGTTTGAAGCGCTGCAGTATCGCAGGGATTCTGCGTTCCGGGTTTGATCCTGATCAAGCGCATTGGGGAGACGTAATTGTGAAGAACAAGGCCTACGCAGTTCTGGCAGCGCTTGCCTGTCTGCTTTTTGCTTCGAGCGCCTTTGCCGACAAGCCTGTCGACTGGCAGACGAGTCTGCAGCCGGCCGCAACCGGCATCATGGAGAACATTGCGTGGTTTGAGCAGTATACCCTTTGGTTCATCGTTCCGATCACGCTCCTGGTCCTCCTGCTTTTGATCGTCGTCGTGGTGAAGTTCCGCGAGGGCGCCAATCCGGTTCCTTCAAGGACAAGCCACAATACCCTCATCGAGGTCATTTGGACCGTCGGCCCGGTAATTATCCTTCTGTTTCTCGCCGTGCCCTCCTTCCAGCTTCTGACGGCACAGCTGACGCCGCCGGAAAATCCGGATCTGACGGTCAAGGCCACGGGCAACCAGTGGTACTGGTCCTACGAATATGAGATCGGCGAAAACCCGCTGTCCTTCGACAGCCTCCTCCTGAAGGAAGAGGATCGTGCGAGCCTCGGCAAGGAAGACAAGGGGGCTTATCCGCGTCTCCTCGCCGTCGATAACGAAGTCGTCGTTCCGGTTGGCAAGACCGTCCGCCTTCTGGTCACGGCCGCAGACGTGATCCACGCCTTTGCCATGCCGGCCTTCGGCGTGAAGATCGACGCCGTTCCTGGCCGTCTTAACGAAACCTGGTTCAAGGCTGATCGCGAAGGCCTCTATTACGGCCAGTGTTCCGAGCTCTGCGGCAAGGATCACGCCTATATGCCGATCGCCGTTCGCGCAGTCTCGCAGGAGAAATACGATGCCTGGCTCGCCGCTGCGGCAACCAATCTCGGCGAAGCGAACAGGGCGCTCATGGCGTCAATCGACGGCGCGGCAAAGACCGTTGACGTCGCCGCAAACGCCGCACAGTAATCGGAAGGGGAGCTTGACCCATGGCTGGAACAGCCGTTCAACACGATCAACGCCATGATCACTCCGATCATGCCCACGCCGACCACGGACACAAGCCGCTGACCTTCTTCCAGCGCTGGTTCCTGTCGACCAACCACAAGGACATCGGCACGCTCTATCTGATCTTCGCGATCATCGCCGGCATCATCGGCGGTACGCTGTCGGTCTTCATGCGTGCGGAGCTGCAGGAGCCGGGTATCCAGATCTTCCATGGTCTGGCGCAGATGGTCTACGGTTTCGAGGGCGATGCTGCCATCGATGGCGGCAAGCACATGTTCAACGTCTTCACGACCGCGCATGCGCTCATCATGATCTTCTTTATGGTCATGCCGGCGCTCATCGGCGGCTTTGCAAACTGGATGGTGCCGATCATGATCGGCGCTCCGGACATGGCCTTCCCGCGCATGAACAACATCTCGTTCTGGCTGATCGTCCCGGCCTTCCTGCTGGTGCTGCTTTCGATGTTCGTCGAAGGTCCGGCGGGCGCCTATGGTGCCGGCGGCGGCTGGACGATCTATCCGCCATTCTCGACATCCGGAATGCCGGGTCCGGCCATGGACCTCGCGATCCTTGGTCTGCACGTTGCCGGCGCATCGTCGATTCTCGGCGCGATCAACTTCATCACCACGATCCTCAACATGCGCGCGCCCGGCATGACGCTGCACAAGATGCCGCTCTTTGCCTGGTCCGTGTTGATCACCGCCTTTCTGCTCTTGCTCTCGCTGCCGGTTCTGGCGGGCGGCATCACCATGCTGCTGACCGACCGCAACTTCGGCACGACGTTCTTTGCCCCCGAGGGCGGCGGCGACCCGATCCTGTTCCAGCACCTGTTCTGGTTCTTCGGTCACCCCGAAGTGTACATCCTGATCCTGCCGGGCTTCGGCATCATCAGCCACATCATTTCCACCTTCTCGCGCAAGCCGATCTTCGGCTATCTCGGCATGGCCTACGCCATGGTCGCGATCGGCGCCGTCGGCTTCATCGTGTGGGCGCATCACATGTATACGGTCGGCATGTCGCTCGAAACGCAGCGCTACTTCGTCTTCGCGACGATGGTCATCGCGGTTCCGACCGGCGTGAAGATCTTTTCGTGGATCGCAACGATGTGGGGTGGATCGATCCGCTTCACCACCCCGATGGTCTGGGCGATCGGCTTCATCTTCCTCTTCACCGTCGGTGGCGTGACGGGCGTCCAGCTCGCCAATGCCGGCCTCGACCGGGCCCTGCATGACACCTACTACGTGGTTGCCCACTTCCACTACGTGCTGTCGCTCGGCGCCGTCTTCGCCATCTTTGCGGCCTGGTACTACTGGTTCCCGAAGATGAGCGGCTATATGTATTCCGAGTTCCTCGGCAAGCTGCACTTCTGGGTGATGTTCGTCGGCGTGAACCTCATCTTTTTCCCGCAGCACTTCCTCGGGCTCGCCGGCATGCCGCGTCGCTACATCGACTATCCGGATGCCTACGCCGGCTGGAACATGGTATCGTCCTACGGCTCCTACGTTGCTGCCGTCGGCGTGCTGATCTTCCTCTTCGGGGTTGCCGAAGCCTTCGCGAGGAAGCGCGTCGCTGGGGACAATCCGTGGGGCGAGGGCGCCAATACGCTCGAATGGCAGCTCTCCTCGCCTCCGCCGTTCCACCAGTGGGAACAGCTCCCGCGGATCAGGTGACGACGAACGAACAGAAGCCGCCGGTCTTTTCGGCGGCTTCTCACCGCCGGCGAGCCGGCAGGGCGCGGTCTTTCCGACCGCAACGAAACCAGGAACGAGACATGGCGCTCACAAACAATCGCGAAGCACTCGGCATGGAAGGCGCGCCGCGCCTGTCCGAAGCCTATGCGCGTGATTATTTCGAGCTGTTGAAGCCGCGCGTCATGTCGCTGGTTATCTTTACGGCCTTTGTCGGCCTCGTCCTTGCGCCAGGACAAATCAATCCCGTCATCGGGTTCATCGCGATCCTCTGCATCGCTGTCGGCGCCGGTGCCTCCGGCGCGCTGAACATGTGGTATGACGCGGACATCGACGCGGTCATGAGCCGGACTTCCAAGCGGCCTATCCCCGCCGGGAAGATCCTGCCGCAGGAAGCCCTTGCCTTCGGCCTGACGCTCTCGGCATTTTCCGTGACGATCCTCGGTCTCGCCGTGAGCTGGCTCGCAGCCGGATTGCTCGCTTTCACGATCTTCTTCTACGTGGTCATCTATACCATGTGGCTGAAGCGCTCGACGCCCCAGAACATCGTCATCGGCGGCGCTGCCGGCGCCTTTCCGCCGATGATCGGCTGGGCCTGCGTGACCGGTGGTGTCTCGATCGAAAGCATCGTCCTGTTTCTCATCATCTTTCTCTGGACGCCGGCGCATTTCTGGGCCCTGGCGCTCTTCAAGATGCGTGACTACGGCGCTGTCGGCGTGCCGATGATGCCGAACGTCTGCGGCGAGGCGACGACGAAGACACAGATCGTCATCTACGCCTTGCTGACGGCGCTGAGCGGTATCTGTCCCACCTTGCTCGGATTTGCCAGTCTCGGTTATGGGGCCTTTGCTACGGCGATGGGTCTCGGGTTCCTCTGGTATTCCCTTGGGGTGCTGCGCATGCCGGAGAACGACGAGCGGATGATCCCGGCCAAGAAGCTCTTCGCCTTCTCGATTGCCTATCTCTTCGCGATTTTCTCGGCCCTGTTGGTCGATCACATGATCGTCCGCATGTGGTTCGGTGCCGGAGGTATCGTCTGATGGAAACCGTTGAACTCAGTGAAGCCCAGAAGAAGTCCCGCCGTGGGCGCAACATCGCGCTTGGCGTGGTGCTGGCAGGGCTTGTGGCTCTTTTCTACGTCGTCACGCTGATCAAGTTCGGCGGCGGCACGGTGCATTGAAGGGACGGTCGATGACTGTGGCCCCGCAAAGCTCCCGGAAGAAGCGCGGCAACGGCGTCGTCGTCGGTGCCTGCCTCGCTTTCGCGGCAGGCATGCTCGGAATGGCCTATGCGGCCGTGCCGCTTTACGACATGTTCTGCCGGGTGACGGGCTATAACGGCACGACGCAGCGGGTCGAGCAGGCTTCCGACGTGATCCTCGACCAGAAGATCAGGGTGACCTTCGACGCGAATACCGCAGCCGGGCTGCCATGGGAGTTCAAGCCGGTCCAGCGCGAAGTCGAGGTCAGGATCGGCGAGACGGTCCAGATCATGTACCGGGCGAAGAACATTTCGTCGAAGCCGTCAACCGGACAGGCGACCTTTAATGTGACGCCGATGGAGGCGGGAGCCTACTTCAACAAGCTCGAATGCTTCTGCTTCACCGAGACGACTCTTCAACCGGGCGAGGAAATGGAGATGCCCGTCGTCTTCTTCGTCGATCCGGAGATCGTCAAGCCGGTGGAGACGAGAGATATCAAGACTTTGACACTGTCCTACACCTTCTATCCGCGAGAGCCTTCAAAGCCGGTCGCAGAGGTGAAGGCGAAGGGCGAAGTAGATCAGAATAAACTTTGACAGGAGCGCCGTTTCGGCTATGCCGGACGGCGACAAGAGAGGACTATCGGGGATTACTGACATGGCCGGAGCGCATCAGAAGAATCACGACTACCACATCATCGATCCCAGCCCGTGGCCGCTGCTCGCCTCCATCGGCGCCTTCGTCATGGCCTTCGGCGGTGTCGGCCTCATGCGCTATGTCGCCGGCGGTTCGTTCAAGATGTTCGGCCTGGAACTCGCCAATCCGTGGATCTTCCTGATCGGCCTCGTGATCGTTCTCTACACCATGTTCGGCTGGTGGTCGGACACGATCAAGGAAGGACGCGAGGGTCATCACACCCCGGTCGTGTCGCTGCATCTGCGCTACGGCATGATCATGTTCATCGCTTCGGAAGTGATGTTCTTTGCCGCCTGGTTCTGGGCCTTTTTCGACGCGAGCCTGTTTCCGGGCGAAGCAATCCAGGCTGCGCGCGCGGAGTATACGGGTGGCGTCTGGCCGCCGAAGGGGATCGAGGTCCTCGATCCCTGGCACCTGCCGCTCTACAACACCGTCATTCTGCTCCTGTCCGGCACCACGGTTACCTGGGCGCACCACGCGCTGCTGCATAACGACCGCAAGGGCCTCGTCTACGGTCTGACGCTCACCGTTCTGCTCGGCGTCCTCTTCTCCTTCGTCCAAGGCTACGAATACGCCCACGCACCCTTCGCCTTCAAGGACTCGATCTATGGCGCGACCTTCTTCATGGCGACCGGTTTCCACGGTTTCCACGTTCTGGTCGGCACGATTTTCCTGTTGGTCTGCCTGTTCCGCGCGCTCGCAGGCGGGTTCACTTCGCAACACCACTTCGGCTTCGAGGCGGCCGCCTGGTACTGGCACTTCGTTGACGTCGTCTGGCTGTTCCTCTTCTTCTCCATCTACATCTGGGGTGGCTGGGGTGCGCCGATCGCCCACTAGGGCGGGTTGCTCGTGAGTTTGGCGGGCGGCTGCGGCAACGCAGCCGCCTTTTTTGCTCGACTGCGATATCGGTTACGGCAAAGGGAGTCGATTCGGGCGCAGATCAAAATCCAATTGCCAGCCCGATTACTTGGCTGGCTGGCGTGATTGACGCAGGTGTTCGATTGGACGCACGGCTGCATAGCCGTTACCAATGCCGAGATGGACGAAATCTGGGATATTGTTCCCAATAACACCACGATCGAGACCAATCCATGAAAGACGACAAGGCTCTTTACCCGCCGGTCGACCCGATCCTGACAGGCATCAAGGGGCTTTGCCCGCGCTGCGGCCAGGGCCGGCTCTTCGACGGCTTTCTGACGGTGCGGCCGGCCTGCAGCAATTGCGAGCTCGACTACCGCTTCGCCGACTCCGGCGATGGCCCCGTCGTCTTCGTCATTTTGATCGTCGGCTTCATCGTCCTCGGAGCTGCGCTCTGGATGGAGGTGAACATCAACCCGCCGCTCTGGCTGCACTTTCTCTTGTGGATACCCTTGGCCACGGTTTTCAGCCTTGGACTGACGCGGGTGCTGAAGGGCGTGCTGATCAATCTGCAGTACCGAAACGATGCGCGCTCGGGTGAAGTCGACCGTGGATGAGAAAAGGAAGCCGGCGCGTCGCGGCAGGCTCCGCATGGTGACGGGCATCGCCCTGGTTGTGCTCGCCTTCGCCATTCTGGTCTCGCTCGGCACCTGGCAAATGCAGCGGCTGCATTGGAAAGAAGCGTTGATCGCCGCGATCGCTGAAAGGCGGTCGGCCCCGCCGGTCCCGCTCGAAGAGATCGAGGCCATGGCCGCTGGCGGCGACATCGATTATCGTACGGTGCAACTCACCGGTGTCTACGACCATGGCAAGGAGCGCCACTTCTTCGCCACCCATGAGGGCCGCACCGGCTATTTCGTCTACACGCCGCTGATGTTGGTGGACGGCCGCGCCGTCTTCGTCAATCGCGGGTTCGTGCCTTTCGAGAAGAAGGACCCCTCGACGCGGCCAGAGGGTCAGGTTGCCGGAACCCTAACGATCACCGGTCTCGCGCGTCCGCGCCTTGACGGGAAACCGTCGTCGCTCGTGCCCGACAACGATGTCGGAAAGAACACTTTCTACTGGAAGGATCTCGATGTGATGGCACGATCGGCAGGCATCGCCGCCGATTCGCTCGTTCCTTTCTTCGTCGACGCCGACGCTTCGCAAAACCCGGGTGGACTGCCGATCGGCGGCGTCACGCAATTCGACCTGCCGAACAACCATCTGCAGTATGCACTCACCTGGTACGGGCTCGCCGCCGCCCTTGCAGGCGTTACCGGAGCCTTTCTCTACCGTCGTAAATGAACCGACGGGTCAGGTGCGTGAAGGTGTTCTTTCTTGTGTGCCTGATCGTTGCCGCTATATATGGCGCATGGCCGCTCGAGCCCCGTATCCTCTTCGTGCGGGGAAGCCCGGCGATACTCGCGCTCCTCATCGTTCCACTGGTTTCCTGACCTATGGCCTTATTCACGGCAGCAAAATCCCCCCTCACCATTCGTCTCTGCGGACCGCGCGGCTTCTGTGCCGGCGTTGACCGGGCGATCCAGATCGTCGTGTTGGCGCTCAAGGAGTTCGGCGCTCCGGTCTATGTCCGCCACGAGATCGTGCACAATCGCTATGTCGTGGAGGGGCTCGAAGCCAAGGGGGCGATCTTCGTCGAGGAACTAGACGAGATCCCGCCGGAGCACCGCAAGCAGCCCGTCGTCTTTTCCGCCCATGGCGTGCCAAAATCTGTGCCGGCCGACGCGGACGCGCGCAATCTCTTCTATCTCGATGCCACCTGTCCGCTCGTATCCAAAGTCCACAAGCAGGCGATGCGGCACCACCGGCAAGGCCGGCACGTCGTGCTGATCGGCCATGCGGGGCACCCGGAAGTCATCGGCACTATGGGGCAGTTGCCGGAAGGCGCCGTCTCCCTCATCGAAACGGTGGAGGATGCGGATGCCTACACGCCGCCGGATCCCGACAGTCTCGGCTTCGTCACGCAGACGACGCTTTCGGTCGACGACACCGCCGGCGTGATCAAGCGGCTGCACGAGCGTTTCCCGAACCTCACGGCACCCGCTGCCGACTCGATCTGCTATGCGACGACGAATCGGCAGGAGGCCGTGAAGCAGGCCGCACCCGGCTGCGACCTGTTCCTGATCGTCGGCGCGCCGAATTCTTCGAACTCCAAGCGGCTCGTCGAGGTGGCGCTGAGAGCCGGTGCCCGCCAGGCCGTCCTCGTCCAGCGTGCTTCGGAGATCGACTGGGGCACGCTTCGAGATATCTCGACGGTCGGACTGTCGGCCGGAGCTTCCGCGCCGGAAGTGATCGTCAACGAGATCATCGAGGCATTCCGGGAGCGTTATGCAGCGAAGGTGGAGCTTGCCGACACCGTGGAGGAGCATGAGAACTTCCTCGTTAACCGGGAACTGCGCCATGTCGAACTCACCGACGCCGACATGGCCTTCGTCAACGGTTAAATGACGAACGATCGCCGGTGGCGGGCCAACCTTTGAATATGCATTTTTCAGGAAAGTAGCGAGCCTTGGCAGTTTACACCGATATCACGGAAGACGAATTGATCCGCTTCCTAGCGGCTTACGACGTGGGCTCGCTGACCTCCTATAAGGGCATTGCGGAAGGGGTCGAGAATTCCAACTTCCTCCTTCACACCACCAAGGGCTCCTACATTCTTACGCTCTATGAAAAGCGGGTGAACGCCGACGACCTGCCCTTCTTTCTAGGGCTCATGCACCATCTTGCCGAGTCGGGGATCTCCTGCCCGCTGCCCTTGCCGCGCGCTGATGGCGACCTGTTGGGCACACTCTCCGGCCGTCCGGCCGCGGTGATTTCCTTTCTCGAGGGAGTGTGGCTGAGAAGGCCGGAGGCACAGCATTGCCGCGCAGTGGGTCGGGCGCTCGCATCGATGCACGAGGCGGGCAGGGGCTTCCCCTTGACGCGTGCAAACGCCCTTTCCGTCAACGGCTGGCGCCCGCTCTGGCAAAATTCCGAGGCACGCGCCGATGAGGTACAGGCCGGACTGAGGGAAGAGATCGCGGCGGAACTGGCCGATCTCGAGGCGCGCTGGCCGACGGACCTGCCTGCAGGGGTGATCCATGCGGACCTCTTCCCGGACAATGTCTTCTTCCTCGGCGATCGCCTTTCGGGTCTCATCGACTTCTACTTCGCCTGCAACGATTTCCTGGCCTACGATATTGCCGTCTGCCTCAACTCTTGGTGTTTCGAGAAGAACGGCGCCTACAACATCACCAAGGGGATGGCGCTGCTTGCCGGCTACGAGAGCGTGCGCAGGCTGACCCCGGAAGAGGTTGAGGCGCTTCCGCTGCTTTCGCGTGGCGCCGCACTCCGATTTTTCCTGACGCGCCTTTACGACTGGCTGACGACCCCCGCCGGCGCGCTGGTCGTCAAGAAGGACCCGCTCGAGTACCTGGCGAAGCTTCGCTTCCATCGCGCCGTCGCATCGAGCGGCGAATACGGCCTGAGGCGTGAAGAGGCCTCCGCATGAAGCATGTCGAGATCTTCACGGACGGCGCCTGCTCGGGCAATCCCGGGCCGGGGGGCTGGGGCGCGGTTCTGCGCTATGGCCAGGTGGAGAAGGAGATGTTCGGGGGCGAGGCCGACACCACGAACAACCGCATGGAACTGCTCGCCGCCATCTCCGCGCTGAATGCGCTGAAGCAGCCCTGCGAGGTCGACCTTCACACCGACAGCAAATATGTGATGGACGGCATCTCCAAATGGATTCACGGCTGGAAGCGCAACGGCTGGAAAACCGGCGACCGGAAGCCGGTGAAAAACGGCGAACTCTGGCAGGCGCTGGACGAGGCAAGGGGCCGGCACCAGGTGACCTGGCACTGGGTGAAGGGACATGCCGGGCATCCGGAAAACGAACGCGCCGACGAGCTCGCGCGCAAGGGCATGGAGCCGTTCAAGAAGGCGCGCCGCTCGGACGTGGTGAAGTAAACTTCGAAAACCAGATTGCGCTTGCCCGTTCTTGCCCCTCATTCCGCTGCCGCGACCTTCTGCCCGCAAGCGGGGAGAAGGGGCAGACCTTCAGTCCCTCTCCCCGCTGCGGGGAGAGGTCTGGGTTAGGGGCAAATCCCCCAGCTACCCGCGCGCTTTTATGCGAGCTTTAGATCAAAGCTGTTCCAGCATGGCGGCCGCGCCGGAAACGGTCGCCTGACTGGGGACGTCTTCTACGTTCAGCATCCGGACCACACCGTCCTCGACCAGCATCGAGTAGCGCTTGGAGCGGACGCCAAGCGTACCGGCTGAGAGATCAATGTCCATGCCAATCGCTTTGGTGAAGGCGGCGTTCCAGTCGGACAGGAAGTGGATCTTGCCCATGCCGCCGGTCGCGCTCGCCCAGGCACCCATCACGTGCAGGTCGTTGACGGCCACGACGGCGATAGCGTCAACGCCGCGGGCGAGGATCGCATCGCGGTTCTCGAGATAGCCGGGAAGATGGTTGAGCGAACAGGTGGGCGTGAAGGCGCCCGGAACGGCGAAAAGGACGACCCGCTTGCCTTTGAAGAGATCATCGGTGGTCACCTCGACCGGGCCCTCCGCGGTCTTTTCCTTGAAGGTTGCCTTGGGCAGCTTATCTCCGACAGCGATGGTCACGGTTCTCTCCTGGATCAGATATGGTGGGATCAATTATGGTGGCGGGGACTATAAGAGCGCCTCAGTCGAAGGCAAGCGTGGTTTCCATGGTGCGATCGCCGACGCGCACCGTCAGTGCGATCGGTTCTGCACCAGTCTGAGGGTCCTTTCCGGCGCGCTTCACCGGAACATCGACCCGAAGGGTCGTGCCGGACGCGCCGCCGACGATCGGTTTGCCGAAAAATACCCCGCGGGGACCTGCGAGAAAGACCTCCGGCTCGGCACCAGCCGCCGATTCCGGCAGCTGGAGATTGATGCGGATTAGCCCGGCGGCCGCGTCAAACGCCGCTTGTGAGACCCTGAAATCATTTGACGGCGTTTCCGGAAGCGCCTCGATCGCCCGCTCGATGCGCGCCGCATCCAGTGGATTGTCGAATTCGCCACCTTTGAGAGTAAGCTCCAACTCGCCCTGCACCGGAATGCAGATATCTTCGCAGACACCGAGGAAAACGGAAGCCCGGATCGTCACGTCGGCTTCGTCGTTCATGCGCTTCAGCAGCAGCGGAAAGGTGACCGGCGCGTCGTAGCCGGCATAGCCCGCCGGTCCCTCGCCGAAGGACCTCGGCGCGGGAAAGCGGATCGCTTCCAGCTTGACCCCGGCGGCCGGATCGAGCGTGACCTGCGGCGGTATTCCACTTGCGCCCGGATCGCGCCAGTAGGTCTTCCAGCCGGGCGCAAGCCGGACTTCGAGTATGGCGGGGATGGAGCCATCCGGCCTGGGCTGCGAGGCAACGAGGCGCACCGCCCCGCCGGGGGTGTCGAGCCATTCGCTGGTGGCAGCTTTGGCCGGGCCGGCGAGGATGAGGGTGACGAGGAGACCTGCCTTTGCGAGGCGCCGGACCTCAGCTGCCGGTGTCGAAACTTCAATCATGGACTATGAGTACCGCGTTTCGCTTTGGCTCTCCAGCCGCCGGGGCTGATTCAAACGATCATAAATTCTTGATCGCGGTCGGCGGCGCATGGCGGGAACATGTGCCGTCTCCCCGCGTTTGTTCTCGGTCCGTGCGAAGCGGCCGGGTTCTCTTGCGTCGAAAAAATCGCTGGAATCGGTGCAAGTAACCGTCGTGCGTGCAAATTTGGGCGGCCGCCACGTAGAGACGCTTTTCATTTCATGGCGAATTGATAGGCTATCCCCACTATGGCAACCAAGGTGCTCCACAGGGCGCGTGAGCGCGGCTTTCTTGACGGTCAGTTCCTGATCGCCATGCCGGGGATGTTCGACGTCAATTTTGCCCGCACCGTCATTTTCGTCTGTGCCCATTCCGAAGACGGGGCGATGGGCTTCATTCTCAACCGGCCGCAGCGGCTCACCTTCCCGGACGTGCTCCTGCATCTTCAGCTTCTCGACCCCGACGATGCGATCCGGCTGCCGGCGGCTGCGCGCGACTTTCAGATCCAGGCCGGAGGCCCCGTCGAGACCGGACGCGGCTTCGTGCTGCACTCCGACGATTACCTGAGCGATTCCAGCATTCCCGTCAGCGACGACATCTGCTTGACGGCAACGCTCGACATCGTCAAAGCCATTTCCCGTGGCGAAGGGCCGCTCAAGGCCACCATGCTGCTCGGCTATGCCGGCTGGGGGCCGGGTCAGCTGGAAAACGAGATCACCCAAAATGGCTGGCTGACCTGCCCGGCGCGCGAGGAGTTGATCTTCAGCCGTGACCTTGACGAGAAATACGACCGGGCACTTGCCCTGATGGGCATCAGCCCAGCCATGCTCTCGCCGGATTCCGGCCACGCCTGAAAATTCTCCTTCCTCACTCCTGTGCTTGTCGCGGAATTCAGCAGCAACGCGCCCAGGTTAAGTTATGCCCGCTTCATCAAGGGAAATCGCTCCTTCAGGAGCCGCAATATCGATTCCGATCCGATCGGCGGACCAAACAGGAAGCTTTGGCCATAGTCGCAGCCCATCTGGGCGAGTTGGATCGCGTCGTCCTCCGACTCGATTCCTTCTGCTACCACCTTCATGTCCAGTTCTCGCGCCATGGTGATGACCGACCGCAGCACGACGGCACGCTTGTCGCTCGGATCGCGCACCAGCGCCTTGTCGATCTTGATCGTGTCGAAGGGAAAGCGGGTGAGGTAGGAGAGGGAGGAATGGCCGGTGCCGAAATCGTCGAGTGCCAGCCTCAAGCCCGCCTCCTTCAGCTTTTCGAGCACCAGCCGCGCCTGTTCCGGATTCTCCATCACCAGCGACTCGGTGAGCTCCATCTTCACCTGCGCCGGGTCGCAGCGGTTCTTGGTGAGGGCGGCGCGCACGTCATCGTAGAGCTCGTTGTTCAAGAGTTGCGCGCTCGAGAGATTGATTGAGACGAAGATCGGCAGGTCGCCGGTCTGCGACTGCCATTCGGAAAGATCGCTCGTCGCCTTGTCAAACGCGAACATGCCGAGCTGGTTTATGATCTCGGAATTCTCCGCGATTGGAATGAATTCCGTCGGCGAGACGTTGCCGCGCTTGGGGTGGTCCCAGCGCATGAGCGCCTCGAAGCCGACAATCTCGGCGTCGCTCAGGCGCACGATCGGCTGATAAACGAGCGAAAGCTCCTTGCGCTCGATCGCCCGCTTCAAGTCCGCCTCGAGTTGCAAGCGATCGGAGCCGGATGTGCGGAAGGCGGGCCGGAACGGCTCGACTCGGTTGCCGCCCTCCTTCTTGGCGCGGAACATCGCAAGCTCCGCGTCATCGAGCAGGCCGGCCGCGCTCTGTTCGTGGTCGAGCCAGGAAACGAGGCCGATAGAAGCAGTGAGGTTGATTTCGCGATTGCCGTAATTGAGCGGAATCATGATCGCCTTGCTTACCGCATCGGCAAAGTCGGCGATCTTTGCGGGATCACGTTCAGACATCAGGATCAGCCCGAACTGGTCGCCTCCGAGGCGCGCCAGCGTGTCCTGCGGGCGCAACAGTCGGCGAAGCCGGCGCGTCAGTGCAATGAGGACATTGTCGCCGGCTGCAATGCCCAGCAACTCGTTAACCTGCTTGTAACGGTCGATGTCGATCGCAAGCACTGTCGGCCTGATGTTGGTGCCATCGGACATCAAGAGGATCGCCTGAAGACGATCCAGGAAAACCTGCCGGTTCGGCAGGCCGGTCAGATTATCGAGAAGCGCATTGTGCAGGAGCCGCTCCACCGAATTGCGCTGTTCGGTGATGTCGACGATTGTGCCCACGCAGCGGATGATTTCTCCATTGGCGCCGAGCACCGGCCGCGCGCGAATCGACAGCCAGTGATAATGGCCGTCCTCGGCACGGACGCGGAACTCGTGGTTCAGCCGGCCGCGCCGATGCTCCAGAAGCACATCGAGCGTCGCGCGGAACCGGTCGCGGTCATCCGGATGCAGCCGCGGCACCCAGTTGCGCACGGGCCCGTTCATCGTGCCGAGGGAAAGCCCGAGCTGGTGCGAAATATCGGGCAGCGTAACGACCCGGTCGCGCGCCACGTCCCAGTCCCAGACCGAGTCTCCCGAGCCGGTCAGCGCCAGTGCCTGGCGCTCGAGATCGGAGAAGAGGCCTTGCTGGTAGGCACCGCCGGCGAAGGCGTGCTGCATGACCGTGAAGCCGATCAGCAGCACGATCAGCACGAGGCCGCCCCCAAGCGCGGGCTGGACGATGTCGTTGGCAAGTTGACCGGTAACGGCAAGCCAGGCGCCGAAGAGCCAGACGAGGATCAGAAGCCAGGCGGGGACGAGAAGGATGGCGCGGTCGTAGCGGTTGAAACCGAGATAGGCAATCAGCACGATTCCGACGGTCGCCGTCAAGGCGAAGGAGAGGCGGGCGATGCCGGCCGCGATCGCCGGATCGTAAATCGCGACGCCGAAGAGCAGCGCCAGGCCGAGAATCCAGGCAAGCGTCGCATAACCGAGATGCTGATGCCAGCGATTGAGGTTCAAGTAGGTGAAGAGAAAGATTACCAGGCCGGCCGCGAGGAAGACCTCGGTCCCGGCCCGCCAGATGCGCTCGTCGTCCGCCGTCATGCTGATCAGCTTCGACAGGAAACCGAAATCGACGCAGATATAGGCAAGTACGGCCCAGGCAAGCGCCGCCGTCGCCGGCAGCATCGACGTACCCTTGACGACGAAGAGAATGGTCAGGAACACCGCGAGCAGGCCGGCGATGCCGAGCACGATGCCGCGATAGAGCGTAAACGCGTTTACGGTGTCCTTGTAGGCTTCGGGTTGCCAGAGGTAAATTTGTGGCAGATCGGGCGTCGCAAGCTCGGCGACGAAGGTAACGACTGCGCCCGGGTTGAGAGTGATACGGAAGACGTCGGCCTCATCGCTCGGCTGCCGGTCGAGCGAAAAGCCCTCGCTTGGGGTGATCGAGAGAATGCGCCGCGAGCCGAGGTCGGGCCAGAACAGCTTGGAATTCACCAGCCGGAAATGCGGCGCGACGATCACCCGTTCGAGCTGTTCCTCCGAGACGTTGGCAAGTGCGAAGACCGCCCAGTCTCCCTGGTGGTTCTCCGTGCTCGAGCGCACTTCGATGCGGCGCACGATCCCGTCGGTGCCTGGGGCGGTGGAGACCTGGAAGGCCTCGCCGTGCCCGCTATAGATTTCCGTTGTGGCGGTGAGGTCGAGAGCCGTGTCCTCGCGCGAGATCTTCACTGGTTCGAGGGCATGCGCGACGCCGCCGGCAAGGCCGAAAGCGAAGATGGCTAGTGCCACCAGAAACGCCGCCAGGCTTTTGGCTGGCCTTGCGAACGGCTTGCGGATCAGAGGCATCAAAGGGGCATATTCCTGTTCGGTACGGCATCGGTGACGAGCAGCGAAAACATCAGGTGATCCCGCCACTGCCCGTTTATCTTCAAGTACTGTCTCAAGTAGCCTTCACGCTCAAAGCCGGCCTTTTCAAGGAGCCGGATGCTCCGCGCGTTTTCCGGAATACAGGCTGCTTCGATACGGTGCAACTCGAGGGTCGAAAAGATGTAGGGGATGGTCAGCTTCAGCGCCTGGTACATATGGCCCTGGCCCGCATAGCGCTGTCCCATCCAATAGCCGATCATGCAGTTCTGCGCGGCGCCCCGACGGATATGGCCGATTGTGAGCCCGCCAAGCAGGATTTCGTCGGGTTTTCGGAACAGGAACAGCGGCACCGCCTGCCCTGATGCATGTTCCTGTTCGTTGCGGATGACGCGGCTTCGGAATGCGCTCTCGGTCATCTCATCGGGACGCCAGGTCGGTTCCCAGGGCTCCAGAAAGGCGCGGCTTTCGCTGCGTAGCCGGTACCACTGGCGATAGTCAGCGTAACGGGGAAGTCTGAGGAGATAATGCTCGTTGGCTATCTCGACCGTCTCGGGCTGCCGCGACAGGAACCGAAAAACCGATCGTGCCATATATGCCTCCGGCCAACTCAGCAGCCGAGCGGATGAGGATGCGCTCCGCGCCGCTCGTTCCGCTCCGACCATCCAAGCACAGGAAAGCGAATTCTTCCCTGCGACGCTGCAGCCGTTTCGTGAGCGAACGCGCCGCATTGCGAAACGTCGCACATGTTTAAGCCCAAATCGATTCCGATTTTAGGAACTCTGCAACAAAATCGCGGCCTGCACCCTGCGGCTGAATGGCCTCAGCAGGTGAGGATATCCATCAGCCTGCCATGGCACGCACGGCAGCGGGCTTCGCAGTCAATGCGGAGACAATGTCGTTCATCGGCGCGAGCTTCTCGAGGGGGCCGATCGCCGAAAGTGTGGGAACAGTGTCGAAGAAAAGCCGGCCAGCGAGGTCCGTCAGGCGTTCGATGGTGATGCCGGAAAGGCGTTCCATCAACTCATCGTTGGGAATGGGGCGGCCATAGAGCATCATCTGGCGGGCGATCTGGCCGGCGCGCGCGGCGGGGCTTTCCTGGCCCATCAGCAATTGCGCCCGGATCTGCGCGCGGGCGCGCTCGATCTCCTGCTGTTCCACGTTCGTTGAGGACTTGCGCAACTCCTCGATAATCACCGGCATCAATTCCGGCAGGTTCTCGCCGCCCGTCGCGGCATGGATGCCGAAGATGCCCGTATCGGAAAAACCCCAGTGGAAGGCATAGACGGAATAACAGAGACCGCGATGTTCGCGCACTTCCTGGAAGAGCCGGGACGACATGCCGCCGCCGAGGATGTTGGCTAGGATCTGCGAGCAATAGAAGTCGCGGGCGTGATAGGCCTTGCCTTCGAACCCGAGCAGGATCTGCGCATCCATCAGATCGCGCGTTTCGCGGCTGTCGCCACCGGTATAGCGCGCCGTCTCGAGGACCGGGAGGGAAAGCGGTGAGGCGGGCAGGGCGGAAAAGCGCTCCTCGACCTGACGCACGATCGCGTCATGGTCGATGGCGCCGACAGCCACGATGAATGTCCGATCTGTCGTATAATTGCGGCCGAGATAATTGCGGATCTGGTCGGCGGTGAACGACATCACCGTTTCCGGCGTCCCGAGGATCGGCCGACCGACCGTTTGATCGCGGTAGGCCGTCTCGGCAAAATGGTCGAAGACCACGTCGTCTGGCGTGTCGTCGGCAGCGCCGATCTCCTGCAGGATGACGTGTTTCTCCCGGCGGAGCTCGTCCTCTTCGAACGTCGATTCCGTCAGGATGTCTGCGAGGATGTCGATCGCCAGTGGCACATGATCCTTGAGCACGCGGGCATAGTAGGAGGTCGTCTCGGTCGAGGTGGCGGCGTTGACCTCGCCGCCGACATTTTCGATCTCCTCGGCGATCTGGCGGGCGGTACGGCGCCTCGTGCCCTTGAAAGCCATGTGCTCCAGCAAGTGCGCAATTCCGTGCTCATCCACGGTCTCGTTACGCGAACCGGACTTGATCCAGACGCCGAGCGCCACGCTTTCCAGATGCGGCATTTGCTCGGTAACCACCGTCAGCCCGGAAGCGAGCCGCGTGCACTCAACTTTCATCATCCGTTTCTTTCGTCCTAATCCCGAACGCGGGTACGCTCGCCGATAAAGGTTTCGACGATTTTCAACTCGGCATCCAGGATATCGAAACGCTCCGCCCTGGTCATGAGATCAGCAAGCCACGTCGGAAGCGCGGGGTCAATACCACTGGCCGATTTTACTGCCGCGGGGAATTTGGCAGGATGGGCGGTGGCGAGCGTGACCATCGGCGCGGAAGGCTTTTCGTGTTTGGCCGCCACGAAGACGCCGATTGCCGTATGCGGGTCAAGCAGATAGCCGGTTTCCTCGAAGGTCTTCCGGATGGTGTTTGCCACCTGCTTTTCCGAAGCACGACCGGCGCGGAACTCCTTCCGGATTTTTTTCAGCGCGCTTTCGCCGACAGCGAAGGAACCGGATTGATTGAGGCTTGCCATCGCCGCGCGCACCGCCGCCGGATCGTGCTCATTGGCCTCGAAAAGGAGTCGCTCGAAGTTGGAGGAGATCTGGATGTCCATCGATGGGGAGGTTGTCGCCTTCACCTGCCGCATCTCGTACCGGCCGGACTTGAGTGTGCGGGCCAGAATGTCGTTGTCATTGGTCGCGATGATCAGCTTGTCGATCGGCAGGCCCATGCGCTTGGCGACGTAGCCGGCGAAGATATCGCCGAAATTGCCGGTCGGTACGGTAAAGGAGATCTTGCGATCCGGCCCCCCGAGCGCGATCGCCGTCGTGAAATAGTAGACGATCTGGGCCATGATGCGCGCCCAGTTGATCGAGTTGACGCCCGAGAGCTTCACGCGGTCACGGAAGGCCTCGTCGTTGAACATGGCTTTGACGAGGTTTTGGCAATCATCGAAATTGCCGTTGATCGCTATCGCATGCACGTTGGTGGCCGTTGCGGTCGTCATCTGCCTTTGCTGCACCGGCGATACCTTGCCGCGCGGGAAGAGGATGAAGATATCTGTACGCTCGCGACCGGCAAAGGCATCGATTGCGGCCCCGCCCGTGTCGCCCGATGTCGCGCCGACGATCGTCGCCCGTTCGCCGCGCTCGGCAAGCACGTGGTCCATCAGCCGTGCGAGCAATTGCATGGCGACGTCCTTGAAGGCGAGCGTCGAACCGTGAAAGAGTTCCAGGACATACGAGTTGGGGCCGGTCTGGACCAGCGGCGCGACGGCCGGATGGCGGAAGGTGGCATAGGCGTCGTTAATCATTTCGCGAAATTTCGCCGCAGGGATTTCGCCGTTGGTGAAGGGTTCGAGCACGGTGTAGGCGACGTCCTGATAGGATTTGCCGCGCAGCGCTCGGATTTCCTTTTTCGAGAGGTTCGGCCACTCCTTCGGAAGATAGAGGCCGCCGTCACGGGCGAGGCCTGCCAGAAGTGCGTCGCAGAAACCGAGGGGTGCCGCTTCTCCCCGCGTCGAAATATATTTCACCGTCTTCATCCTTCGTCACCCGAGTTCCTGTTTGGAGCAGAATGGTTGGAGTTGCTGCGGGCGGACGCCCTCCGGCTTCCCCTGGTCCGGCCCCATGACATCACGCGTCCTATGAGACGCGCATATCACGTTGATTGGCTGTGGCAAGCGAGCGTTGCGGTCGTCTTAAAAGCGAGCCGCTGCCCGGCTGCCTTTTTGCCTCAGTCCCCCGAAAATCGCGCGGCCGTTCTTGTCACAGTGGCAATTTCCGGGCTCCGCGGAATTTTCCGGCGCAGTCGGTCGCCCCGTCGATTTTTCAGTTTCGCGCTGCTATAGACGATGCCCGAAGACCAAGGAAGGTCTCCGCCGATCGTATTCGGAGTGGAAGTGGGCGATCCCGCGCCGCATCCGGTACATCGGAATGAATCGCGACCGCCGCGATGCCTAAAAAGTTTCGACCGTTCAATAGAGGTTGTACAACGTGTCTGGCAATCTATCTCTCCGTCTTCTCGCAATGTCCGCCCTTTTGGCCGTCTCCGGCTGCAACACGCCGCAATCGGGGGGCGCCATCGAAGCCGGAGGGAGTGCCGCTGCACCGACGCCCGCCGTCGTCCAGGGGGCCTGCCCGCCGGTGACGCTCAGAGAGGGAACCGCCTCATACCGCACCTTCGCAAAGGGCGGCAAGGACGATCCGGCCAAGGTCGTCTACCAGGCGTCGCTTGCCGACACCACGCGCCAATGCGTGCAGAGCGAAGACAGCCTCAAGGTGACCGTGGTTGCGCAGGGCCGCGTTGTTGCGGGACCCGCCGGGGGGCCTGGCAAGGTGACGATGCCGATCCGTGTCGCCGCGACCGACGGAGAAAAGACGCTCTATTCCGAGCTGACCCAATATCCCGTGGAGGTACCGCCGGGCAGCACCAACACCCAGTTCGTCTTCACCAAGACCGACGTCACCGTGCCGGCGGGCGCCGGGGCGGACGCCAAGATTTACATCGGTTTCGACGAGGGACCGCAAAGCGCGCGTTAAGTGGCGGCTTTACCGCGTAGTTAGACGGGGTGGGCCGGATAGGGGGTCGGCGACTTTGCATGCCCCATTCCTGTGACGAGCACAGAAATGGGTTAGCCAACGGCGATACGCCTTGTCGTCGCCCGTCAGCTCCCGCTTACTCTACCGCGACGCTCTTGCCGGCTTCCCACTTGTAGAGCGAGAAACTTGGCGAGGTGAGGTCGCCGGTTTCGCCATAGGTGAGCTTGCCAATGACGGTGTCGATCTCCTCGCCTGACTTGATCGCGGTGGCGACGGCAGTCGGATCCTCGGCGGAACCGGCTTTCTCGATGCCGGCTTTCAGCACCTGGACGGCGGCGTAGGCGTTGAGCGTGAACGCTTCGGCCGGAATGTTCTTGGCCTTGAGGGCCTCGATCACCGGAGCTGCAGCAGGGTTGCGGGTCGCGTCGCTTGCATTGGTGAAGATCGTGCCCTCGGCAGCTTCTCCGGCGATCGCCCAGAACTCGGTATTGGAGAGACCGTCGCCGCCGATCAACTGGGCATTGACGCCCTGGTCGCGCATCTGGCGGATCATCAAGCCTGCCTCTGCGTGATACCCGCCGAAATAGACGACGTCGACATTCTCGGCCTTGAGCCGCGTTACGATGGCGCTGAAGTCCTTTTCACCGGGGTTCAGTCCTTCGTAGACGACTTCCTGAATGCCGCCCTCGTTGATCTTGGCCTTGAGGCCGTCGGCCAGGCCCTTGCCATAGGCGCCTTTGTCGTGAAGGACGGCGATCCGCTTGTCCTTGAGGTTCTTCAGGACATAGTCGGCGGCAACGACGGCCTGCTGATCGTCGCGGCCGCAGGTGCGCAGGACGTTCCAAAGACCGCGGGTGGTCAGATCAGGCGTGGTCGCAGTCGGCGTTACCATCAGGATGCCGTTTTCGGCGAGCACGTCCGAGGCGGGCATCGCGGTGCCGGAAAGGACCGGGCCGACCACGAAGCGCACGCCTTCGCCGGCAAGCTGGTTGGATACCGATACAGCTTGCTTCGGCTCGCCGGCGGTGTCGACGATCCTGATGACGATCTTCTCGCCTTTGATGCCGCCGGCATCATTGATGGCTTCGACCGCCGCCTCCGCGCCATTCTTGACCTGCTCGCCGAAGGCGGCGACCGAACCGGTGAGCGGCGTGATCACGCCGAGGGTCAAGTCGGCATGGGCGAGCGGGGCGAATGCGACGCCGGCCGCGAAAGACAATCCGGAGAGTAACGAAAGACGCATAGCGTTTCCTCCTTGAAAATCCCCCCTTGGACATTTGATATAGTCCTCGCGCGCGGTTCGAAAACGGGCGGTTTTCACGAGGGTCGGCCGCGGCCTTCGGCGCGGTCAGGCCGTCATTGTCTCGGACCATTCGGCCAGTGCAGCGATTACGCCCGGCAGTGCCGCCATGCGTGAGATCACCGTTTCCGCACCGGCATCCGTCAGCTTGTCGGCATGCGACGGATAGCTGTGGCTGCCGCCGGTGAAACCGACGACGCGCATGCCCGCGGCGCGGGCGCCATGAATACCGTGCACTGAATCTTCGATGACGATGACGCGCGCCGGATCAACGTCGAATTGGGCGGCGCCGTGCAGAAAGACGTCCGGCTTCGGCTTCACCCGGTCGGGACCGAGGTCGCGCGCCGAATAGATATGCTTGCCAAAATGGTCGCGTATGCCGACCTTGCCGAGCATCGTCGCCAGCCGCGCCGAGGTGGAGTTAGAGCAGATGCAATGCGGTTGCGCGAGCTGCATCAGCACCGCCTTGACGCCCTCGATGATCCGGACGTCGCTGGCGAGCTTCTTGTCGAGAATGGCATCGACGCGATCGATCAGCGAAGCGGAGAGCGGAATGCTCGCTTCCTTCTCGATCGTGAGCAAGGTGTCGCGCCAGGTCATGCCAGCAAAGCGTTCGTTCATCTCCTCGACGCTGATCGGGTAGCCCGCTTTGCTTACCAGCTCGGCCTGGACCTGCGAGGCGATAATTTCCGAATCGACGAGAACGCCGTCGCAATCGAATATGATGAGATCGATACCGGTCATTGTGCGTCCTTGGGGGAGGGCGCCGCTGGCAGCGAGGACTCTGAAGTGCGGCGCGGAAAGAGTTCCGCCAGCCTTATACGATGGCGGAGCAAAGCTCAACCTGGAGGGGACGGGGAAGTGCGTTCGCTTTTTTGCCCCGTCGTTTGCCGGCGCCGGTTCGATTCGGACTGCCTCCCGGGATTGCGAAGGCTCGGCATTCTGTATGGGCGTCGCCCGTGACGGCTTCGGCGGCGCGCTGGTTGAAGCCAGGCTTCATCTCTGAAGCGCTATAGCGGGAAGAGGTCGAGAAAGGCCTTGTCGCCCCTGTCGGTAAAGCGAATGGCGCGGCTTTCCTTCTCACGCTTCGCCCAACCCTCGTTGAGAAGAAGCTTGAGCAGCGCCTCGCCCAGGGAGCCTGCGAGATGCGAGCGGCGTTCGCTCCAGTCGAGACAGCTTCGGCAGATCGGTCGCCGCGATTTCTTGAGCGCGGCATAGTCGATCCCAAGCGCCTCTATACGCTCCCGGCCCGCTTCGGTCAGGGCAAGGTCGTCTCCGGCAATTTCGATCTGCCGTGCATTAATGAGGCTGTCGAGCATGCGCACGCCATAATCGCCGGCGAGGTGATTGTAGCAGACGCGCGCCTTGCGGAGCGCCGGGTCCTTCGGTCCCGGGCGGTGGCGCGTAAGGCCGCGGCTCGCGGCAAAGCCCATTAGACTTTCGAGCATCAGCCCGACCTCGTCCTCGCTTAAGGCGTAGTAGCGGTGGCGGCCCTGCTTGCGCTGCGTCACCAGCCCGCCCGCCTCGAGCTTGGCGAGGTGAGAGCTTGCTGTTTGCAGCGTGACGCCGGCATGCGCCGCTAGCTCCGTCGGCGTCATTGCCTGTCCGCCCATGAGCGCACTCAGCATGTTGGCGCGCGCCGGGTCGCCGATTAGGGATCCAATGAGTGCAATGTCAGGACCTTCTTTCATACTTCGATCGTAGTCGAAGCATTCCGGCGAAACAAGCGGGCATGGTGTGGCCATCAAGAAGGAGACAACCATGATAACCTGCTTCATCCGTTACGAGATCGATCCTTTCCGCAAGGACGATTTCGCCACCTATGCCCGCAACTGGGGCGAGGCGATCCCGCGCTGTGGCGCCGACCTCATCGGCTATTTCGGACCGCATGAAGGCTCGGCGACAACGGCCTATGGCGTCTACAATATCGAGAGTCTTGCCGCCTATGAGGCATACCGTGCTAGGCTCGCCGCAGATCCTCTCGGTCGCGAAAATTACGAGTTTGCCCGTCGCGGGCGCTTCGTCCTCAAGGAGGACCGCATGTTCCTGAAGAACGTCTCCCTGCCGCATGGAGTGAGCCGATGATTGCCATCATCTTCGAGGTCGTTCCCGCAGAGGGCAACCGTGACGCTTATCTCGGTCTTGCCGCCGAGCTGCGTCCGCTGCTCGACGGCATCGACGGTTTCATCTCGATCGAGCGTTTTCAGAGCCTCTCCGATCCCGACAAACTGCTGTCGCTTTCCTTCTGGCGCGACGAGGCGGCGGTGAAGGAATGGCGCGAAGGCGCCGAGCACCGTTCGGCGCAGGCTGCGGGACGGAGCGGCGTCTTTGCCGACTATCGCTTGAGGGTCGCCTCGGTCATCCGAGACTATGGTCTCAACGACCGCGAGGAGGCACCGCCGGACAGCCGACAATGGCACGACCGGGCAGGAGCCGGCCGATCCTGAAGAAACGCGTGCCCAGCCGCACAACCAGCCGCACAAGGAGATCGTGGCAAGGGAAGGGCAACCCGACGCCGCAATTTTGCGAACGGCCTTCAGGCTTTGGTAACCATCTTCGGTAACCATAAGTGCTATAGTCAGTCCCGAGTAAGCGTATTTGCGAGTTGCCCATGTCCTCTGTTGTTTCGCTTGCAGAAATCTCCCGCGCCGCCCGTCCGTTAAGTTGGCTCGACAGCATCATCAAGGGAGATTGCGTGGCCGCGCTGAACGCGCTTCCCGATAATTCGGTCGACGTCGTCTTCGCCGATCCGCCCTACAATCTCCAGCTCGGCGGCATGCTGCACCGGCCCGATCAGTCGCTGGTCGATGCCGTCGACGACGAATGGGATCAGTTCGCATCGTTCGAGGCCTATGATGCCTTCACCCGCGCCTGGCTGCTCGCCTGCCGCCGCGTTCTCAAGCCGACGGGCACGCTCTGGGTCATCGGTTCCTACCACAACATCTTCCGCGTGGGCGCGATCCTGCAGGACCTGCATTTCTGGATCCTGAACGACATCATCTGGCGCAAGACCAATCCGATGCCGAACTTCAAGGGGCGCCGATTTCAGAATGCCCATGAGACGCTGATTTGGGCTACGCCGAACGCCAAGGCCAAGGGCTACACCTTCAATTACGAGGCCATGAAGGCGGCGAACGACGATGTTCAGATGCGCTCCGACTGGCTGTTCCCGATCTGCTCGGGCTCCGAGCGGCTGAAGGGCGACGACGGCAAGAAGGTGCACCCGACGCAGAAGCCGGAGGCTTTGCTCGCCCGTATCCTTATGGCCTCGACCAAACCGGGCGACGTCGTGCTCGATCCGTTCTTCGGTTCCGGCACCACCGGCGCCGTCGCCAAGCGCCTTGGTCGTCATTTTGTCGGCATCGAACGCGAACAAGATTACATTGATGCCGCCGCCGAGCGCATCGCCGCCGTCGAGCCGCTGGGCAAGGCAATGCTCTCGGTCATGACCGGAAGGAAGGCGGAGCCGCGGGTTGCCTTCAACACGCTCATCGAAAGCGGGCTGATCAAGCCCGGCACGGTGCTCACCGACGCAAAACGCCGCTACACCGCGGTCGTGCGCGCCGACGGCACGCTGGCATCCGGCGGAGAGGCTGGCTCGATCCACCGCCTCGGCGCCAAGGTCCAGGGCCTTGACGCCTGCAACGGATGGACGTTCTGGCATTTCGAAGAGGGGAACACTCTGAAGCCCATCGACGAACTCAGATCCGTCATTCGAAACGACCTGGCAAAACTGAACTGATCAACCGGTTCCGCCCAGGTCTTCGAAAAGCGCTCCGCCCGGTTTTTGTGCCTTCAGTCCCGGAAGGAGTGCTTTAAACGCCCGGAATCCGAAGAGGGTTCCGGGCGTTTGTATTCCGGGACGAGGAACCGATATCGACAGCAAAAGCCCCGCCGCAAAATCGCGGCGGGGCAAATCGATCGACGGCTGAGCGCCTCAGAGGAAGAAGTCGTCCGACCGCAGGCTCGTGACGCCGTTCACCTTGATCTGGAAGTCGGCATAGCCGTCGCCATTGACGTCGCCGGAGATCACGCCGCCGGCGAAGCGGAGCTCACCCGCTTCTCCGGAGAAGGCGGAGCCGCCGATGTATTGGAAGCTCTGGTTGCCGCTCCAGGTCGTGTCCGCATCGATCGTCGAAAGATCGATGACGTCATATTCCGAGCGGCGGAAATCGGTGATCACATCGCGCCTGCTGCCGACTGCGGATTCGGAGATCGAATTGAAGTCGAAACTGTCGGCGCCGGTGCCGCCGACCAGATAGTCGAAGCCGGTGCCGCCACGCAGGATATCGGCGCCAGAACCGCCGTAGAGATCATCGTCGCCGCTGCCACCGTCGAGAAAATCGTCGCCGCCGAGGCCCTCGAGAATGTCATGACCGCCGAGCCCGCGCAGGGTGTTGGCAACCGAACTGCCGGCAATGTCGTCATTGCCGTAATGGGTGCCGGTAGCGTTCTCGATGCTGATCAGGTCCTCGCGCCGGCCGGTCCCGGTGGTCGCATATTTGTAGCCGAGGTCGATCGTCACGCCCTTGCCGCGCTCCGCGCTCCAATCGTCCTGGAACTGGTAGCTCACCGTGTCGATGCCGGTGCCACCGTTGAAGTAGTTCTTGAAGCCGACGGAGAAGAACGTGTCGTTGCCGCTCTCGCCATAGTAATCGCTGGCATAGCCTTCGATTTCGAAACGGTCGTTGCCGCTGCCGCCGTAGACGACGTCATAGTCGCTCGTGTCGCGGGCACGAATGTCGGCCACATAGATGTCGTTGCCGGCGCCGAGATAGATGTCATTGCCGCCCTCGAAGTAGTTGACGACCAGGTCGTGGCCGTAGCCTGCGTCGACATAGTTGCCCCCGCCGTAACTGCCGGTTACATTCAGATAAATGTCGTCGTCGCCGTCGTAGGCATAAATCTCGACAGGCATATAGCTGTAGTCGCTCTGCCTGATGATGTTGGCGTAGTTCGTACCGTAAATCCGCGTGGCCATTGCTCTACCTTTCGGCGAAGGCGTTGAAATCTAACGCGGATCATGGGGCAATGAAGCTGAATGGCCGGTGAACCGATTGCGGCGCTTTCATGAATTCAGTGGGGTGGTTTCATGGCTGGCGACGACAGCTCGGCGGCGGAGGCAATTGCCGGATCGATGTCGCGAATGTCTCCCATTGGTTGCACGCCGTAACTCGCCAGATCGTTCCTCAGCTTCTGCGGATCAGTGAAAAGCACCGCGTGCCAGCCGGCGGCGCGTGCCCCCTCGACATTGGCTGGGCTGTCGTCGATGAAGATCGTTGCCGCGGGCTCGAGGCCGAAGGTGTCGGCGTGAGTCCGGTAGATCGCTTCATCCGGCTTGATCAGTCCGACATCACCGGAAACGGTGACGCCGCGCGGCAGCGTCAGGAACGGAAAGCGCTTCTGGGCCTCGCGGAAAGTATCCGAAGCGAAATTGGTGAGCATCGTCACATCGCGCCCTTCGGCAACCAGGGTTTCGAGAAGCGAGACGGATTCGGCATAGACGTGCGGCACCATTTCGTGCCAGTGCCGGCGAAAGGCGCGGATGTGTTCCACCCGCGCCGGATGGTCACGGATCAGCAGCGCTTCGGCCTCCTCCCAGGAGCGGCCCCGGTCCTGCTCGACGTTCCAGTCGTGTGTGCAGACATTGGCGAAGAACCAATTGCGCTCGGCCTCGTCCGGGATGATACGGCGATAGGGAATTTGCGGGTCGTAATGGATCAGAACCTTGCCGATGTCGAAGACGATGTGGCGGATTTCGACGCTCATGGAGAGTTTCCTGATTAATGACGATTCGAGCGGGTGGTTTTTTGTGGCCCGTGCTCAGCCTTGGTTGAACGCATGCGGTATAGCCAGGGCGATTGCTTTTTTCATGACGGTCGGCAGCGCCTGCGACTTCAGAGAATCGATCGGCTCCCACCAGCCGTCGACGCCGGGCAGTGCCGCGATGACATTCGCGCGGTAGACGGAAAGACGCAACTCGAAATGGGTGAAGACGTGGCTGACCGCGCCGCAGGACTGCCAGTCCGCGGCGAAGGGTTGCGCCTCGAGAGTGGTCGCACCATCGCGGCGCGCCGTCCAGTCCGTGCCGGGGACCTCGGTCATGCCGCCGAGCAGGCCCGCCTCCGGACGTTTGCGCAGATAGACGGCCTCGGCTTGGTCGATCGCCACGAATGCGGCGCCGAGGCGCAGCGGCTTTTCCTTCTTCGCGGCCTTCCGCGGAAACGTCTCCGGGTCTGCGTTTTGGAGGGCCAGGCATTTCGCGCGGAAGGGACAAAGCGAACAGGCCGGCCGCTTCGGCGTGCAGATCGTGGCGCCGAGATCCATCATCGCCTGGGCGAAATCTCCGGGCCGGTCGGCGGGCGTCAGCTCCGCGGTCAGCTGGCGCATCCGCGGCTTGGCGGCGGGCAGCGGCGCCTCGATCGCGTAAAGACGCGAAATCACGCGTTCGACATTGCCGTCGAGCACGGCGCTTCTGCGGTTGAAGGCGATCGCCGCGACTGCGGCTGCGGTGTAGTCGCCGATGCCGGGAAGCGCCTTCAGCCGTTCCTCCGTGTCCGGAAAACGGCCGCCATGCTCGCGCGACACCGCTTCGGCGCATTTCTTCAGGTTGCGCGCTCTGGCGTAGTAGCCAAGCCCGGCCCAGGCTTTCATGACGTCCTCCGTCTCAGCGGACGCCAGATCCTCGACCGTCGGCCAGAGCCTAAGAAACTTGTCGAAATAGGCCCTGACGGCCTGGACCGTCGTCTGTTGCAGCATGACCTCCGACAGCCAGACGTGATAGGGATCAGCGACGATCCCCTGCCGCGCCATGGGCGGCGAGACCCGCCACGGCAGGTCGCGGTGGTGGCGGTCGTACCAGGGAAGAAGAAGGGCGGCGGCTTCGCTCGCCGTTATAGTGTCACGCGTCATTTGCCGGGGAGTCCTTTTCCGGCCTATAGTTGGCGAGGCTCGCCCGGGCTTCAAGGCTCGATTGGAATTGCAAACAGAAAGTCGTGTGCGTGCGTGAAGAGAAGCTCCGCCGGGGTGTGGTCCAGATCAGCGAGGTCGCCAATGGCCTGATCGATCCGGTGCTCGCCAAGCGCGCGGGCATCAACACGATGCTGCTTGGCTCGTGGGACGAGATCGCCGGCCCGGACTTCGCCGATTGCACGCGGCCGGAAAGGATCGCCTGGCCGCGCCGCGCCTCCGAAATCGGGGCGGACGGCGGCTACCAGCCGGGCGTGCTCACCATTGCCTGCGAAGGTGCGCGCGCGCTCTTCCTCACCCACGCCCAAGCCGAGCTGATCCAGCGCATCAACGGCTTCTTTGGCTTTCACGCGATCGGGCAGGTGCGGATCGTGCAGAAGCCGGTTGCCGCTTCTCCGAGAGCAAATCGACCCCCGCGCCCGCTTTGCGGCGAAGCTGCCCGCCGGCTCGAGACCATGGTCGAGGGCATCGAGAGCGAGGCGCTGAAGAAGGCGCTGACGCGGCTCGGCACGGCCGTGCTTTCGCCCCAAAAGAAATGACAACCGCTACGACGACATTTGGCGCTGTCCGGTAATGTCGCAAATGTCGCCGCGGGATCTCGAAATTGCTGCATTTTTTGTCCGGGTCTCACAAGGAGACTTGCGATAGTCGGTCACAATTCTTTGAAGTCAGTTGTCCCGCCACCCCTTGCCGCCTTGCACGGGGGAAGTTATCGAAACCACACTTCAACTTTTCCCTCCAAGATCACGGGGCCTCTCCATGTCCGCTTCCGATAAGAGACTTCCAAAACTCCTGCTGAGCGGTGTCGCCGTCGCCGCGATCGCCCTGGTGCTTGCCGCCTGCAGCGACGAGAAGAAGGAAACGGCCGCCACCGCACCGACGGAAGCCGCTTCGAGCACACAAGCGACAACCACCGCCTCGACGGCGGCAACGCCCGAACCTTCGAGCACGGCCGAGCCCGCCGGCACAGAAGTGGCGCAGGCTTCCGCGCCGGCCGCCAAGGTCGAGCTGCCGAAGTCGGAAGGCAGCGTCGACGTCAAGAAGCTCATGGAACCCGGCCCGCTGCCGGAGATGGCGCTCGGCGAAGCCAACGCGCCGGTGACGATCGTCGAATATATGTCGATGACCTGCCCGCATTGCGCCAACTTCCACAACAAGACTTTCGACGCGATCAAGGAAAAATATGTCGACACCGGCAAGGTGCGTTTCGTCATCCGCGAATTTCCATTCGATCCGCGCGCCGCGGCCGCCTTCATGCTGGCGCGCTGCGCGCCGGAGGGACAGTATTTCCCGATGATCTCCATGCTGTTCAAGCAGCAGGAACAATGGGCCGCTGCGGAGAACGGTCGCGAAGCGCTTCTGCAGATGTCGAAACTCGCCGGTTTTACACAGGAGAGCTTCGAGGCCTGCTTGACGAACCAGAAACTTCTGGATGATGTGAACGCTGTGATGCAGCGCGGCGCCAAGGAGTTCGGAGTGCAATCGACGCCGACCTTCTTCGTCAATGGCGAGCACTATTCGGGGGACATGTCGGTTGACGTTATGTCGGCCCTCATCGACAGCAAGCTTTGATCCTTCGCTTTTCCTGGCAACGGGCGACGGCCGCGGCCGCGCGCCCGTTTTTCGTGTTCCGCTGCCGGTGAGGCTTCGCCATGCCTCACGCTGAAGTCTCGCCGAACGCCCGCACCAATGCCCGCCGCATGCGGAGTGCGATGACGGACGCGGAACTCAAGCTCTGGAACGAGTTGCGCACGCATCGGTTGATGGGCCTCGGCTTTCGCCGGCAGGTTCCGATTGCGGGATACATCATCGATTTTGCTTGCGCCGAGCATCGCCTGATCGTCGAGGTCGACGGTTCGCAGCACGCCAGATCGGGTAATGCAGATTACGATCGGCAGCGCACGCAGTGCTTGAAGGGGGCATTCGAGTGATGTGCTCGTGGTTCACCCCCCTCTGCCCTGCCGGGCGTCTCCCCCACAAGGGGGGAGATCGGCAAGTGGCGACGTCCCGCTCAATTAGCCACCTTGTAGCCAGGCATGTGGCGGCACTTGCCACCTTGATGTTGCGCAGTGCGGTGCCTCCTGCCAATCTCCCCCCCTGTGGGGGAGATGCCCGGCAGGGCAGAGGGGGGTACTCAGCCCTCGCATCTTGCCCATGAAGTTCACCAAGCTTCGCCTGCTCGGCTTCAAATCCTTCGTCGAACCGACGGAATTCGTCATCGAGCGGGGCTTGACCGGCGTGGTCGGCCCGAACGGCTGCGGCAAGTCGAATCTCGTCGAGGCGCTTCGCTGGGTCATGGGCGAGAATTCCTACAAGAACATGCGCGCATCCGGCATGGACGACGTGATCTTCTCCGGGTCGGGCAGCCGGCCGGCGCGCAACACGGCTGAGGTGGGGCTATATCTCGACAACGGCGACCGCACCGCGCCCGCCGCTTTCAACGACAGCGACGAAATCCAGGTGACGCGCCGCATTGAGCGCGAACAAGGCTCGGTCTACCGCATCAACGGCAAGGAAGCGCGCGCCAAGGACGTGCAATTGCTGTTCGCCGACGCGTCGACCGGCGCGCGGTCCCCGTCGATGGTCGGGCAGGGCAGGATCGGCGAGCTGATCGCCGCCAAGCCCCAGGCGCGCCGGCAATTGCTCGAAGAGGCCGCCGGCATCTCCGGGCTGCATTCGCGCCGGCACGAGGCGGAGCTGCGTCTGAGGGCGGCCGAGACCAATCTCGAGCGGCTGGACGACGTCACCTCACAACTCGAAAGCCAGATCGAAAGCCTGAAGCGTCAGTCGCGCCAGGCCAACCGCTTCAAGATGCTCTCCGCCGAGATCCGCCGGCACGAGGCGATCCTCTTTCACATCCGCTGGGTCCACGGGAAGGAAGCGGAAGCCGAGGCGACCAGCCAGTTGAACCAGGTCACCGCGCTGGTGGCAGAGAAGGCGCAGGCCCAAATGCAGGCGGCAAAGGGTCAAGCGATTGCCAGCCTGAGGCTGCCGGAATTGCGCGAGGACGAGGCGAAGGCCGCAGCAGCGCTTCAGCGCCTGCAGATCGCCCGTGCCCAGCTCGAGGAGGATGCAGGCCGTATCTTGCGCCGCCGCGACGAATTGCAGCGGCGGCTGGCGCAGCTTGCCGAGGATATCGCCCGTGAGGAGCGACTAATCGTCGACAATGCGGGCATTCTCGCCCGTCTCGATGACGAGGAAGAAGAGCTCAAGGCTGTGCTGGCGGAGGCGGACGACCGCGCTGAGGATGCGCGAGACAGGCTGGAGAACGCTAACGAGACGCTCGTTGTCAGCGAAGCCGACCTTGCACGACTGACAGCCGAGCGCGCCGAGGCACAGGCCGCCCGCAATCAGATCGAACGGACGCTGCGCGACCTTTCCGAGCGGCAGGCGCGACTTGCCCGCCAGCTCGCCGACCAGACGCGCGATCTCGAAGAGATCGACCGGCAGATGGCAGCGCTGCCCGACCCGCAGGAAAGGCGCGGCCAGGTCGAGGCGGCGGAAGCGGCAATCGAAGAGGCCGAGGCCAGCCTCATCGCAATCGAGGAAAGCTTGGCCGAGGCTCGTGCGGACGAAGTCGCCGCCCGCCTGCCCGTCGACGAGGCGCGAGCGCGGCTGAACGGAATTGAGACCGAGGCGCGTACCATCCGCCGAATCATGGAGGCAGCCGGCGCCAGCACCTACCCGGCGGTCGTCGAGGAGATGAGGGTCGACCGCGGCTTTGAGACGGCGCTCGGCGCCGCACTTGGCGACGACCTCGACTCGTCATTGGATCAGGCCGCTCCCTCGCACTGGCGCATGCCGGGCGACGATGACGGGGATCCCGCCCTGCCGCCCGGCATTCCGGCGCTGAGCGACCACGTACGCGCACCGGAGGCGCTCGGCCGGACGCTTCGCCAGATCGGCATCGTCGACAGCGAGGCGCAAGCGGAGCGGCTGCTGCCGCTTCTGAAGACCGGTCAACGGCTGGTGACGAAGGAAGGCGCAGTCTGGCGCTGGGACGGCCATGTGACCGGATCGGAGGCGCCGAGCGCCGCGGCATTGCGGCTTGCGCAGAAGAACCGGCTGGCGGAACTCGAGGGTGAGGCGGAGGCCGCGGCGGAGGAATTGCGGTCCGTCGAGGCAGACCTTGCAGCCGCGGCCCAGCGAATCCGCGCCGAGGACGAGCGGCTGCGGCTTTCGCGCGACGCGCAGCGCATGATCGCCCGGCAATTGGCCGATGCGCGCGATGGATTGGCTGCGGCCGAGCGCGCCTCCGGCGATCTCGCCCGCCGCCACGCCGTTCTTGCCGAGACGCGGCTGCAGGTCGAGGGGCAGGTGGAAGAAGTCGCCGAGCAGATCGAGGCGGCGACAGACGCACTTGCTGGCGCACCCGAGCTTTCCGACCTCGATCTCAGGCTTCGCACCCGAGCCGCCGAGGTTGCAGCCGATCGCGCCGCCGTTGCCGAGGCGCGCGCCGCCCATGACGGCCTCGCGCGCGAAAACGAGGCACGGATGCGCCGGCTTTCCACGATCGCCGCCGAGCGCCAGACCTGGCGGGAGCGGGCAGCGGGCGCCGAAGAGCACGTCGCAACGCTCCGCGAGCGCGAGGCGGAGGCCCGGGAGGAGGTCGAGGAGTTGATCGACGCGCCCGACGCCTTCGAGGAAAAGCGCCGCTCCCTGGTGCGCGAACTGGAGAAAGCCGAGGCGGCGCGCCGGGAGGCGGCAGACATTCTTGCCGAGGCGGAGAACCGCCAGCGCGAGGCCGATCGCGTGGCTGCGACCGCCCTTTCGGAGCTGGCGGAAGCGCGCGAGAAGCGCGGCAGAGCCGAGGAACGGCTGGTTTCGGCACGCGAGCGGCGCGTCGAAATCGAAGCGCGCATACTGGAGGCGCTCTCCTGCGCCCCGCACGAAGTGATGCGCCTGACGGGATTGACCGTCGACGAGCCGCTGCCGGACATGCGGGCGGTCGAGCGGGAAGTCGAGCGGCTGAAGATCGAGCGGGAGCGGCTCGGTGCCGTCAACCTCAGGGCCGACGAGGAACAGAAGGAGCTTTCGGAGCGCTTGGCGGCGCTGCTCAAGGAGCGCGACGACGTCATCGAGGCGATTCGCAAGCTCAGAAGCGCCATCCAGAACCTCAATCGAGAGGGCCGGGAGCGGTTGATTGCCGCTTTCGACGTGGTCAATGCGCAGTTTAAGCGGCTCTTCACCCATCTCTTCGGTGGCGGCACCGCCGAACTGCAGCTGATCGAGAGCGAGGATCCGCTGGAAGCCGGACTCGAGATTCTTGCCCGTCCGCCGGGCAAGAAGCCGCAGACCATGACGCTGCTTTCCGGCGGCGAGCAGGCGCTGACGGCGATGGCGCTTATCTTCGCCGTCTTCCTCACCAACCCAGCGCCGATCTGCGTGCTCGATGAGGTCGATGCGCCGCTCGACGACCATAATGTCGAGCGCTATTGCAACCTGATGGACGAGATGGCTGCCTTGACCGAGACGCGCTTCATCATCATTACGCACAACCCGATCACCATGGCACGCATGAACCGGTTGTTCGGCGTGACCATGGCCGAGCAGGGCGTCTCCCAGCTCGTCTCCGTCGACCTGCAGACGGCCGAGCGTATGCGCGAAGCGGTCTGAAAACGACGCCCCCCGTCCAGCGCACCGGACTTCTTTTGCAAGATTGATGCACTGCAGCAAAAATCTTCGCCAAGTGCATTTTCCACCCGAAACATATACTGTAGACCGTTACAAGATCACGATGGTTTCGGGTCGGATCGACCTAAAACCATAAACGTGATCGATTCTAATAAGCTAGCGCGGGATGCGGGCGGAAAACCGCAAACACTTTTCCTCATCCCGCGCTAGAGCTGTTTGTGTGGTGGAGAACAGGCATGGCGAAGTGGGTTTACACCTTCGGCGGCGGCAAGGCCGAAGGCAGAGCCGGAGACCGCGACCGGCTCGGCGGCAAGGGTGCCAATCTCGCGGAGATGTGCAATCTCGGGCTGCCGGTACCGCCTGGACTCACGATCACCACCGATGCCTGCAACAGCTACTTCGAAAACGGCCGCACGATGCCCGAAGGCCTGCGCGAGCAGGTGCGCGAGGGGATTTCCCGGATGGAGGAGATCACCGGACGCAGCTTCGGCGACACCACCCACCCGCTGCTTCTTTCGGTCCGCTCCGGCGCCCGCGCCTCCATGCCGGGCATGATGGACACGGTGTTGAACCTCGGGCTCAACGACAATTCGGTGCATGCGCTCGGCCACGATGCCGGCGACGCGCGCTTCGCCTGGGACAGCTACCGCCGGTTCATCCAGATGTATGGCGATGTTGTCCTGGGCGTCGATCACGACGTCTTCGAGGAAATACTGGAGGAGGAGAAGGCGCGACTCGGCCACGAGCAGGACACGGAACTGTCCGCTGTCGAATGGCAGCACGTCATCTCGCGCTACAAGGAGGCGATTGAGGAAGTTCTGGGCGAACCCTTTCCGCAGGATCCGGAGGTCCAGCTCTGGGGCGCGATCGGCGCGGTCTTCTCGAGCTGGATGAACCCGCGCGCGATCACCTATCGCCATCTCCACGCAATACCATCCGCCTGGGGAACGGCCGTGAACGTCCAGGCGATGGTGTTCGGCAATCTCGGGAACTCCTCGGCAACGGGCGTCGCCTTCACGCGAAATCCCTCGACCGGCGAAAAGGAGCTCTACGGTGAGTTCCTCGTCAATGCCCAGGGGGAGGACGTGGTCGCGGGAATTCGCACCCCGCAGAACATCACCGAGGCCGCACGCATCGCCTCCGGATCGGACAAGCCGTCGCTGGAAAAGCTGATGCCGGAGGCCTTTGCGGAGTTCGAGCAGATCTGCAACACGCTCGAGCGGCACTACCGAGACATGCAGGATCTCGAATTCACCATCGAGCGCGGCAAGCTCTGGATGCTGCAGACCCGCTCCGGCAAGCGCACCGCCAAGGCGGCGCTGAAGATCGCCGCCGACATGGCGGAGGAGGAACTGATTTCGCAACAAGAGGCGGTGGCGCGCATCGATCCCGCCTCTCTCGACCAGCTCCTGCATCCGACCATCGATCCGCATGCACGCCGCGATATCATCGGCTCCGGCCTGCCTGCCTCGCCGGGTGCGGCGACGGGCGAGATCGTCTTTTCGTCCGAGGAGGCGGTCCAGGCGGTCAAGGAAGGGCGCAAAGTCATCCTCGTGCGTGTCGAAACGAGCCCTGAGGACATCCACGGCATGCACGCCGCCGAAGGCATCCTGACGACGCGCGGCGGCATGACGAGCCACGCGGCCGTCGTCGCGCGCGGCATGGGCACCCCTTGCGTCTCCGGCGCCGGCAATATCCGTGTCGATTATCGCAGCGAACTTCTGATCGCCACGGGCGTGACGCTGAAGAAGGGCGACATCGTCACCATCGACGGCTCGTCCGGCCAGGTCCTGAAGGGCGAGGTTCCGATGCTGCAGCCGGAGCTTTCGGGCGATTTCGGCAAGATCATGCAATGGGCGGACCAGAGCCGGCGGATGACCGTGCGCACCAATGCCGAAACGCCGGCCGATGCCCGCGCCGCCCGCTCCTTCGGCGCTGAAGGCATCGGGCTCTGCCGCACCGAGCACATGTTTTTCGAGGATGACCGCATCAATGTGATGCGGGAGATGATCCTCGCCGAGACCGAAGACGGTCGGCGCGAAGCGCTCTCGAAGCTGTTGCCGATGCAGCGCTCGGATTTCGTCGAGCTTTTCTCGATCATGCACGGCTTGCCGGTGACGATCCGGCTCCTCGATCCGCCGCTGCACGAATTCCTGCCGAAGAGCGACGAAGAGATCGCCGAGGTCGCCGGCGTGTTGGCCCTCGACCCGGCGCATCTGCGCCAGCGGGTTGAGGCGCTGCATGAATTCAACCCAATGCTCGGCCATCGCGGCTGCCGCCTGGCGATCTCGCATCCGGAGATCGTCGAAATGCAGGCGCGTGCCATCTTCGAGGCTGCGGTCGAGGCTGCGCGCCTGACCGGTGCCCCGGTGGTGCCGGAGATCATGGTACCGCTCGTCGGCCTGCGCGCCGAGCTCGACTATGTCAAGGAGCGGATCGATGCCGTCGCCAAAGAGGTAATCGGCGAGGCGGGGATGGCTATCGACTATCTGGTCGGCACGATGATCGAGCTGCCGCGCGCCGCGCTCAGGGCGGACACGATCGCCGAATCCGCCGATTTCTTCTCCTTCGGCACCAACGACTTGACTCAGACCACCTTCGGGATTTCGCGCGACGACGCGGCCCTGTTCCTCGCCACCTACCAGCAGAAGGGCATCATCGAGCAGGATCCCTTCGTCTCGCTTGATTTCGACGGCGTCGGTGAACTGATACAGATCGCCGCCGAGCGCGGCCGCCGCACCAAGAACGGCCTCAAGCTCGGCATCTGCGGCGAGCATGGCGGCGATCCGGCTTCGATCCGCTTCTGCGAGGAGGCAGGCCTGGATTACGTCTCCTGCTCACCCTTTCGCGTGCCGATCGCACGGCTGGCGGCGGCACAGGCGGCGATCAACGGCAACGATCAGGTCGAGGCGATGGCGGCGAGTTGACCGCTGTCCCCGGCGCCCAGCTCGCTCGTCCCCATCCGCCTGCATCATCGCCTGACGATTACCCGCCTCTCGATGATGACTGGGCGGTCCCAGCCCCATAGCATTGCGTCGCTTCTGTAGCGGAAGGCCCGCGCTTCGGCGCGGCGGTCGAGATCTATTCGCTGCAAGCAGGCGGCGAATGCATCGGTGCCGCGGCGGAAGCCGTAGGAGGCGCAGGTGTTCTCGTCACGTGCCCGCCGCTCCTCTGGCGTCATCGTCTGGCATGCCGCAACCAGGAGACCGGCGGTCGCGAGCGCCAGCACTCTTGTGACCATCTCGTCACGTCCTCCTGATGGACAAAGCACCGCTAGCGCCGGGCGGCACGTGGTGATGCCCGGGCGCCTGTCGGCACGCGGTATCATGCGCCGGTGACGCGGGGAGTGGCACCGCCGCTTCAGATGCGCTCGAGCACGCCGACGAAGGCTTCGGCGAAGCTCTGGAGATCGGCGGTCCGCTCGCTCGGCTGCTCGGCACGCACGGTGCTCCCATCCGCGTCGAGGCAGACGAACAGAATGGTCGGGGGCTTGTCTCCGCTGGCGCCGAGGCGCAGGACGGCAATCATCAGGCAATCGTCGACAAGGCCGGAGGCGGGCAGCGCGAAGAGGAATTCGCCGCCGACGTCGTCCGACACGCTGCGCACGAAATCGGCGAAATCGCTGTCGCCGCCAGAGAAACGGTCGAGCGAGAGTTCGAGCTCCAGCAAGGCCATCGGAATGGCTGCATCCTCCGCCTGCGGTGGCGGGGCAGGACGGACGATCTCAAGGCTAGTTTCCGATGCGGCCATGATGTCTCTCCGTAACTTGCCGCGCCTTGTGTTCCGATCGCGCGGGTCGTTGCCTCCAGTCGCATTCTACAGCGCCGCGCGTCTTATCCAAACGCAGAGGCCGCCGTAACACTTCGATTTGCGCATCTCTTGGCCTTAATTCGAGGTCGACCAAGGAGACATGCAGTAGGCGGACAGCCGCCGAATACGTTAAGTTAAATAACTGGTTAACGAGAATGGCGAATTTGCGGCACCTGCTCGACTTGAGCGCGCGCCTCCTTGAAGGCTCTACATCTAGCTCACTGTAGCAGGTCGAGGCGCTGAATATTCTTCCTAAATCAGTTTCGATCCGAGAATCGTGCCGCGACGCGAGCGCCGGCTGCGCAACTGGAGCATAATGGTTTCCAGCGCGCCGGCCATCGCCCAGAGCGCAGAGCGCTCACATGCGTTCGCACTGCCGCTCTATCCGCTTGTTTTTGCCGCATTTGTGCGGCTTCAGGTGATTCCACCTGGCGGCAAAATGCTCTAAGAAGTCCGGGTTTGTTCCGTCGCGGGGATTGATTCCGTTCATGGCTGTTCTCTACGAGCGTCCCCATTCCTATGCTGCCCACTGGGCGCGCCGGCTCGCCCGAATAGGATTTGTGCTTTTCGCACTGGCGTTCGCAGCGCATCGGTTAGGTCCGCTGACGACGCCGCATTTCCTGGCACTGGCTTTCGCTGCCGTCGGCTTTTGCCTCCTCGGCGTCCTGCTTGCGGCTGTCGGGCTCGCGCGTCTGTGGCAAGTGGCTGCTATGGGTGGCAAGGCATCGGTATCGGCGCTGTTTTATGCGGCGCTTCCTGTCGGGGTCTTTGGCTTTGGAGCGGCGCAATACATGATGCGTCCGGCGATCTACGACGTCAGCACGGATACGGTGACGCCGCCGCCCTGGATCGAGGTGCCCAAAGCCGAGGAGAGCTGGATCAGACGCAATGCGACGGTGGCGCCCGAGGACCGGGAGGCGCAGATCGCCGCCTATCCGGGGCTGACCGGCCGCCGCTACGAGGGGGCGCTCGACCGGGTGTTCCAAGGCGTGCGTAAGGTCGAGGAGAAGGCGCGTATAACCACGGTCGCGGAGCTTGGGGTGGAGAACGCGCGCGCCGACCTCGAAGACCTGGCGGTGCGGCCCGGCACGGGGGTGGAGAGCGGCACCGAGCCTCAGGTCGTTCCGGTTCCGGCCGTGCGGCCGGCCCCGCGAGCGATCGATGGCGGCGTACCGGGACGGCGCTCCGGTGACGTCGTTCTGCAGGGCGAATGGCGCACGCTCGTCATCGGCTTCCGCTTCGACGTGCTCATCCGCCTGCGCGAGGAGGCGGAGACCACCTTTGTCGACCTGCGCGTCGCGTCGCGCTACGGCCAACACGATCTCGGCATGGGTGCCGCCTTCGCCGAGGAATTCCTGCGGGCGCTTGACGCTGAACTCCTGGGGATCGCCGGAGACTGATTGGCAGGCGGCGCCGCCCTTACCCCCTCCGATCTGCGGTATCTCGCCTCACGCCAGCCGATATTCGCCGAGAAGCGAGGGTGGGCCGTCGGTCGCCACACGGCCTTGCTCGACCAGATCCTCGATATGGGCGAGTACCGAAAGTGCCGCGGCGCCGTGCAGGCGCGGATCGGTTGAGGCATAGATCACCTTCACCATGTCGGGAATCCTCCGTTCGCCGGCGCGCAGCCGTTCGATGACGGCACGCTCACGCATCTTGCGGTGCGCCTTCAGTGCGCGGACGAAGGAGCCGGGCTCGGTGACGGGGCCGCCATGGCCGGGCAAATAGAGCCGCTCGTCGCGGGCAAGCAGCTTGTCGAGCGAGGTCAGGTAATCGGCCATGGCGCCGTCCGGCGGCGCGACGATGCTCGTTGCCCAGGCCATCACATGGTCGGCGGAAAACAGGATACCAGGGCCGTCGAGCGCGAACGCCATGTGGTTGGCCGTGTGTCCCGGTGTTGCGACCGCGATCAGGCTCCAGCCGTCGCCCTCGATCCGCTCGCCATCCGCGAGCGCGATGTCGGGAGCAAAGGTCATGTCCGAGCTTTCGGCGAAGGGATTGGTTTCCCCCTCGTGCAGTGGGCGCGCCGCGCAATGCGGACCTTCGCCGACGATGATGGCGCCGGTCGCTTCCTTCAGCCGGCGGGCAAGCGGGGAATGGTCGCGATGCGTATGGCTGACGGCAATATGGGTCACCTCGCGACCCTTGAGCGCTGCCATCAGCGCCCGGAAATGCGCCTCGTCCTCCGGCCCTGGATCTATCACCGCGACCGAGCCGCAGCCGACGATGTAGGTGTTGGTGCCGTGGAAGGTGAAGGGGCCGGGATTGTTGACGGTGATCCGCTGCACGTTCTCGGCCACCGGCACCGCCTCGCCGTGGGCAGGTCTGAAGTCCAGATCGAAGTCCGGGCCCTCCATGCGTTTCGCCTCCTACTCATTCGCTCTCGTGGAGTGTATTGGCTCGTTGCTCGGCGTTGACAAGATTGTGCGCCACACCCGCGCCAATCCGGTGGGCGGCGCCCTCGGCGTCTCTACCCGCCGGCAGCCACCTTCCTGCGCGCGACAATAGGCCAAAGGACGAAAGGAGGAAACGGCACTGTTCACACCTTCGATCTGGTCGTCGACCTTGGACAGTGCGGCTGCATGTGTAAAGGGAATGGTGAACAAAATCTGCGGGCAATGCGAAGTTAAGCATTGTGACGACGCACGAGCTTTGCTAATCAGGCGCTCGATTTGGCGCGGCAAACATCCGGCCAGCTTAAGTTGGGGCGTAGCCAAGCGGTAAGGCAGCGGTTTTTGGTACCGCCATTCCCTGGTTCGAATCCAGGCGCCCCAGCCACACCTGCGCTGAAAGCGTTTCGCCTCACGCCATCAACAAAAACCCGCCGACTGTCGTCAGCGGGTTCGATCAGAACATTTTGGCCCCATCACTCCGCCTTCGCGCCGCCAAGAAACTCCTCGCACCAGCTCGGGCCGCTTTCGCGCTTGCGATCGCCCACGATGCGGATCGAGCGGATGACGTAGTCGGAGGAGACGGTGAGCTGGACGGCGCAGCTCAAGTATTCCGTGCGCGCGGCGGAGATGCGCTTGCCGCGTTTGCCGCTGGCGGACATTTCATACTGGGCCGGGATCTTGCGGGTCTTGTAGCCGCCCTTCCAGCTATAGACGGTCTCGCTGCCGGATTCGACGTCGGACAGCGGGGGGCCGAACTGGGCGAAGAAGGGGCCTGCGGACTGGCCGAGCCAGCGTTTCTCGACCGCGTTTCGTGCCACGCCTGTCGTCGTCGTGCAGCCGGCAATGACCAGCGCGAGGCCGGCCGCCGTCATCAAGCGGAAAATCATGTCTCTGTCCCTTTGACCTGTGCTGAGTCTCGCGACGCGGAAGGCCCGAATCCCCGGCCTTTCCTCGCCTTCGCCGAGGCTCTAGCGCCAAAGCCGGCGAAAGAAAATCGGCCTGCGGTCGCCCGCTCGAGGAAAATCCCAAGCGTTGCAGAAACGCCCTATTTCTGCCGCAAAGGATAGGCGCCCAAGCTTTCCAGGGACCCGATTTTTGCCGGGCTGACTTCTTTTTTTGAGATGGCCGCTTGTGAAATCGAAATGCCTGTTCTATAGAGGCGCCGCTGGTCACGGAGTGTAGCGCAGTCTGGTAGCGCACCACGTTCGGGACGTGGGGGTCGCGTGTTCGAATCACGCCACTCCGACCAGCCTAACTCCATGAATTTCCGAATTTCTCTGGCGCCTACGTGCAAGAATCCGCTCGTCCGTCTGACGTGCCGTTAGGCCGTCAGGTGGAATTACCTGACTGCAAATACTGCGACAAAAGCAAAGGGACGGAGCGGCGGTGCGAACGCATGTGAGCGCATCCCGCGCAATCTACGCTCTACTGCCGTGGAACCGGCGCGCAGCGTCCAGCAGCGAGTCCTCGTCGCTGACGCCGCTACGCAGTTCATTTACGAGGAAGCGGGCAAGATGTTCGGTCTGCTCGCCCTGAGCTGCGATCTTGTATTCGGTGCACAGCTTACCGAAAACGGACCGAAGCAGATCGATTTCGTTTTCCTGGAGTTCTGCCGCCAGTCGGTCAGGGAAGGCGTCCATGATGGTTCTTTCCGAAGTGCCCCTGACGCCTCGTGAATGCGCGACGCACGACCGTGTGGGGTGCGGGCGGAATCGATGCAAATCGGGCCGGCGCCCCGCACTCTATTGCCGGCGATCATCAGTGCGGTCCGTATCATGTGAAATAAACGAACGCGAGTAAAGGCGCCCCCCTGGGAAAAACGGGCGCGCCGGGCAGGTGCTACCGAGGGCGCGAGGCCTTCTTGGGGCCCGGCAAGAGCCCCTCGCGCTGGAGCCTCTTGCGGGCAAGCTTGCGCTGCCGGCGCACGGCGTCGGCCCTTTCTCGCGCCCGCTTCTCCGAAGGCTTCTCATAGGCGCTGCGGGCACGCATTTCGCGAAAGAGTCCCTCGCGCTGCATCTTCTTCTTCAGGACCCGAAGGGCCTGCTCGATATTGTTGTCTCGAACCGTGACTTGCAAAAAATACCTCCATGGTCTTGCAGTGGGGCGTGCCTGGGTTCAGGTCGCTGGAATCTACCGTTTGATCGTAGTGGAAAGCGGCGTCACCCAACCGCTCCTGCCGAGCCTATCGCTGTCGCCTTCCGCGAGTGAAGCGCGCGCAGATCTCTCGGAATCGATATCGGACTCGGCAACGCATCGCTCGAAGTTCTCGCTCTCGAACCGAACACGGTATTGCGGCTCGAGGAAGGATGCCGGCAGCGCGGCGACAATGCGGCACGGCCCGCTATTGCTTATAAACCGGATTGGTGCCCCGTTGAGGACGATCCAGTCGCCGACTTTATATCGATGTGTACTCATAAGTCCCTCCAACGCGCCCTGACAGCGCCGTGCATCCTCCGGGACGCACCACGACGCTGCAAGTGTTTGAAATCTACGCATCCTGGTTTTCGAAAATCGATCCGATTTTCGGGCCGCCACGTCTAAATAGTCGTCGTGTCTCGCGAAATAAAAAAGGCCGGGAGAACCCGACCTTCCTCATCGTCTTACCTTACCGGTGCCAGTACATCCGTGGTCAAAGGCCGGGAGACGAGAAGCGCGTCGCGTTTAAACGCATTCGTGCGACGCGCTTTAGGTTCGTGTTGTGCATGTCGTTGTCCCAAAACCGCTGCGCACTTTGGACGACATGCATTACTGCGGCACTCGATCAGAGGGGCCGGAGATTTTCTGCAGACGTCTTGCCTGTACGGCGGTCCTGCGCAATCTCGAAGCTGACCTTTTGGCCCTCCTTGAGAGAAGGCACGCCGGAACGCTCGACTGCGGAGATGTGCACGAACACGTCGGCCGCTCCGTCGTCCGGCTGAATGAAGCCAAACCCCTTGGTGGCGTTGAACCACTTTACTGTTCCAGAACTCACGATGATCCCTTTCAAATCGCGTGTGGAAAAAACATCGCTCCATGGCAATGTATCAGACCGATCTTGTGAGGATTTTCGTGACGATGCGCGGAGCGCGGTAACAAATATCGTCGATCGATATCGATCGCACCTATATAGGACGGCCCCCAATTATTTACAAGAATTATTTTCTAACCGCCGAAAACAACTATGTTGCGATAGACAAAGGACGCGTAAATCTTTTCAATCGAGGCTTCAAATTTCCCGTTCATGCCGGGAGTTCCTTCCCCCGCGCTCAGGCCACCAGGCGGGCTGTCCCACCACGTCCGAAAACTGCGGAACAGCCCTATCGACCATCATGATCGACGCGAAAGCCTACAGACAGCAACGGTCGAATGAACAGCCTCGGTCGGAGGGCTGGTTGACTTAGACTAAATGCCATTCTTGCTGCCTGTCCCGTTTCGGGACCGCGCCACGCCGCCTGTCGAGCTCCGAATAAAAAAGGGCCCCGGGGACCCCCTTCTTGCCGTCGCAATGGTCCGGTCACTCGTCGATGGCGTCAATCACCTCGATCGCCTTTGCTGCGTTGACACGGCGGATGTCGACGTCCTCGCGGCGGCCGGCGAAGATTTCCGTCGCCATCAGCTGATCAGCGAGATCGGCCGGCAGCGACAGGATGACGCGGTGTTCCTCGGCATGAATGCCGCCAATAGTCGCGCGCCTCGCGGTAATCATGCCGCCGGCTACCGTGTTGTTGGTATCCGGGTCGATCAGGATGAACGCACCGGTCGTGCGGTTCTGCTCATAGCTGTCGAAGATCGCCTGCTCGTCGAAGGTCAGGTGCACCTTGCCTATCGCGTTCATCGGCAGCTCGTCGGCGTGGTTCCACTTGCCGGACTTGAGGTCGAGCTGGGTCACCGGCTGTATCTGCACGCGCTGACGGCGGCTGCCGGACTTCAGCCAGTAGCGCTTGCCGGGCTGGATACCCTCCGGCTGCAGCGCCACGAGCTGGGCGTCAAACGCAAGCCCGGTCATCGGCTGACTGTCGATCGTCGCAATCATGTCGCCGCGCGAGACATCGACCTGCCGGTCGAGCACGAGCGTGATCGCGTCGCCGGCGACCGCCGCATTGCGGACGAGGTCGAAGGTGACGATCTTGGTGACGTTGGCGACCATGCCGGACGGCAGGATGACGACGGAATCGCCGGGCTTCACCGAGCCGCCGGCGACCGTGCCCTGGTAGCCGCGGAAGCTCTCGCCCGGGCGCGAGACGCGCTGGACCGGCAGGCGGAAACCGACGGTCTGGGCCGAGCGGGTCGTTGCCAGTTCCAGCACTTCGATCAGCGTCGGGCCGTCATACCAGGGCATCGAAGCGCGGCCGTCATAGACGACGTTCTCGCCTTTGAGCGCCGAAACCGGGATCGCCGTCACCTGGCGCACACCGAGCGACAGCGCCAGTTCCTTGAACTCGTGCGAGATCTGCTCAAAGCGGGCGCGGTCGTAATTCGTCAGGTCGATCTTGTTGACCGCGAGTACGAACTGGCGGATGCCCATCAGCGTCGCAATCGTCGCGTGGCGGCGGGTCTGTTCGAGCAGGCCGATCCGGGCGTCGACGAGGAGCACTGCGAGATCGGCGGTCGAGGCGCCGGTCGCCATGTTGCGCGTATATTGCTCATGACCGGGCGTATCGGCGACGATGAAGGAGCGCTTGTCTGTTGAGAAATAGCGGTAGGCGACGTCGATGGTGATGCCCTGTTCGCGCTCGGCCTGAAGGCCATCGAGCAGCAGCGCGAAATCCGGCAGGCCGAGATCGTTCTGCTTGCCATTCGAATCGCGCTGGAGGCTTGCCGCCTGGTCTTCCTTGACCGCCTTGGTGTCCCAGAGCAGTCGACCGATCAGCGTCGACTTCCCATCATCGACACTGCCGCAGGTGATGAGGCGCAGCGGCCGGGAATCGCGCGCGATCCGCGCCGGCTCCTGTGAGGGGAGGGCAACCGCGTTTTCGTCCAGGGCTGCGTTCGCTAGTGCCGGTGCGGTCATCAGAAATATCCTTCGCGTTTTTTCTTTTCCATCGAGCCGGCCTGGTCGCGGTCGATCGCGCGGCCCTGGCGTTCGGAGACGGTCGCGGTTTCAAGTTCGGAAATGATGTCGTCGAGCGTCGTCGCATTGGAGCGGATCGCACCCGTAAGCGGGAAGCAGCCGAGCGTGCGGAAGCGGATGACTTCCTCGCGCTTGGCCTCGCCCGGCAGCAACTCGAGGCGGGGATCCTCGGCGAGGATCATCATGCCGTCGCGCTCGACGATAGGGCGTTTCTTGGCGAAATAGAGCGGCACGATCGGAATTTCTTCCGCCTGGATGTAGCGCCAGATGTCGACCTCGGTCCAATTGGAGAGCGGGAAGGCGCGGACACTCTCGCCCCTGCGGATCATACCGTTATAGATGTTCCAGAGCTCCGGGCGCTGGTTGCGCGGGTCCCAGCGGTGGTCCGGGGTGCGGAAGGAATAGATGCGCTCCTTGGCGCGGCTTGCTTCCTCGTCGCGGCGTGCGCCGCCAAATGCGGCGTCATACTGGCCGGCGTCGAGCGCCTGGCGCAGCGCCTCGGTCTTCATGATGTCGGTATAGAGCGCCGATCCATGCGTGAAAGGCGTGATGTTCTCCACCGCTCCGCGTGGGTTGGTGTGGACGACGAGGTCGAGGTCGTACTTCTCCACCGTCTCGTCGCGAAACGCGATCATCTCGCGGAACTTCCACCCGGTATCGACATGCAGAAGCGGGAAGGGCACGCGGCCGGGATAGAAGGCCTTGCGCGCCAGGTGCAGCAGTACGGAGGAATCCTTGCCAATCGAATACAGCATCACCGGGCGCTCGAATTCGGCGGCGACCTCACGGAAGATGTGGATCGCCTCGTTCTCGAGCGCCTTCAGATGCGGATCGAGCGGCGGCTTGGTGCTTTGCGGGTTATGCAGTTCCGTTTCCGGATGGATATGGGGCATTTCGAACTCCGGGAGGATTGTCTTGAGCTGCGGCGCCTGCCCTCAGGCGGCACCGCTTGCATTCGGGATGATGGATGAAATCGCTTCCGCCACATGCAGGCCGCATTCGCGCTTCTCGTCGTTCTCCCACCACCAGCGGCCGGCGCGCTCGGGCTCGCCGGGCTTGATGGCGCGCGTGCAGGGCTCGCAGCCGATCGAAGGGTAGCCGCGGCTGTGCAGCGGATTAACGGGAATGGCCTCGGTCGCCACATGGGCGCGGATCGTCTCAATGTCCCAATCGGCGAGCGGGTTGATCTTGATGAGGCCGCGCTCAAGGTCTGCCTCGGCAAAGGGCGTTGTCGCGCGGTTGCCGGACTGGCCGCGGCGGAGTCCCGTGACCCAGTAGCTTGCCCCCTCGAGCGCGCGCGCAAGCGGCTTCAGCTTGCGCACGCCGCAACAGGCATGTCGGGCGTCGACGCTGTCGTAGAAGCCGTTCATGCCGTACTGTGCGACATAGGCGTCAACGTCGGCCTTTGCCGGGTGAAAGCGCTTGATGACGATGCCGTAGGTTTCCTCGGTCTCATCGATCAGCGCCACCGTTTCGTTGAAGAGACGGCCGGTCTCGAGAGTGACGACGTCGATATCGAGGCGATTGCTGCCGATGGCGGCGGTGATGACCTGATCCTCGATGCCGAGTGAGGTCGTGAACACGGCGCGGCCGCCGAGGCCGGCAACGCGCGCCAGGCGCCCGGCAAGATCCAGGGCTTCCAGCTCATCGTTCAACGCTTTCGCTTTGGCTTCGAGGGATTGCGTGGTCATGGCTCGATCCTGTTGCAATTGCACGGAATATCGCAGCCGCTCGTGATAAAGGACAGAAATAGCGGTTTCTAATGCCATGCTATCGGAGCAAATATCTCTCTCATCCCCGAGAGCTTTGAAAAAAGGCGCGAGCCCGCGGGCCATTGGCCAACAGCGGTTGCCGCATTGCACGGCACTCGGCGTTCAACAATCGGTGAACGTGCTGTTCTTCCCCGACCCACGCTCCAATTCAAGACATCTATCTGGAGGAATGGCAATGTTGTCCTCACGCATGTCCATAGCCGGCTTGCTCGGCCTGCTCCTCGTCTCAGGGGCCCACGCGCATCATGGCTGGTCCTGGGCCGAAGCGGATCAGATCGAGCTTTCCGGCACGATCCGCGAGATTTCCATGGCGCCGCCGCATCCGACCCTCCGAGTGGCGACGGAAAATGACGGTATCTGGCGGGTCGAGCTCGGCAATCCGCGACTGACGGAACGCTCCGGTTTCGTGGAGGGCGTTGCGAAGGTCGGCGATCCAATTGTGGCGCTCGGCAATCGCTCGCTCGACCGGAACGAAAAGCGGATGAAGGCCGTGCGGATCACGGTCGCCGGGAAGGTTTTTGACATCTATCCGGAACGCATTAAGACGAACTGATGGACGCGGTGGCGGCATTGGAGGGGATCGAGGCATTACCCTTCGCGGTTGCGATCCGGCGTTCGGCGACGCTCTACATTTTCGTTAATGCTGCCCATATCTTGTCGATCGGCATCATTATCGGTTCGATCCTGCCGCTCGACCTCAGGCTGATCGGTCTCTTTCGAAGAGTTCCGGTGGAGGTCATCGGCCCGTTTCTCTCGCACGCGGCGGCGATCGGTATTGGCATGGCGATCATCACCGGCTTCTGTCTCTTCAGCGCGCGTCCGGTCGAATATGCCGGCAATCCCGCCTTTCTGACCAAGATGGCGTTGCTCGCCCTCGGCGTCGCCAACGCGGCTCTATTGCACCTGACGCCGCAATGGCGCGCCGCCGTAAAAGGCGGATCGCTATCCTTGCGGGTCCGCCTCTCGGGTTTGCTTTCGCTGACGATTTGGACCGGAGCGGTTGTTGCCGGCCGCTGGATCGGTTTTCTTTTGGAGTAGTCCATCGCGGCCGCGCCTCCTACCCCTCCCCAGACCATCCCATGACAGGCCACGAAGGGGAGGGGTTCAGCCGTGGCACCGGCTTGGCCCCGTCGACGGATCCGCAAGCGATTGGAGCAAAGGCAGGTGCGGAGGGTGCGCCAATGTATCCCCTCCCCATTGAGGGGAGGGCTTGGGGAGGGGTCTCGACCCGGTCAATTACCGGTCGCTGATCGCCCAGCGCGGATTGATCCAGGGCTCCTGGTTGGAGCGGGCGAGCGGCTGCTTGCCGAGGATATGGTCAGCCGCCTTTTCGCCGGTCATGATCGAGGGGCCGTTGAGATTGCCATAGGTGATATGCGGGAAGATCGAGGAATCGGCGACGCGCAAACCATCGACGCCGATCACGCGGGTTTCCGGATCGACCACGGCCATCGGATCGTCCTTCGAGCCCATCTTGCAGGTGCCGCAGGGGTGATAGGCGCTTTCCAGGTGCTCGCGCAGGAAGGCGTCGATCTCCTCGTCAGTCTGAATTTTTTCGCCCGGCTGGATCTCCGGGCCGCGGTACTGGTCGAAAGCCTTCTGGCCGAAGATTTCGCGCGTGAGCCGAACGCAATGGCGGAACTTCTCCCAATCCTCCGGGTGGCTCATGTAGTTGAAACGGATCACCGGATCCGCCTTCGCCTCGGAGGAGCGCAGTGTCACGCTGCCGCGTGACTTCGAGAGATTGTAGCCGACATGCACCTGGAAGCCGTGTGTGTTGGCCGCCGCCTTTCCGTCATAGCTGATCGCCACCGGGAGGAAGTGGTACTGGATGTCGGGTTGCTTCACGCCGGCCGCCGACCGTAGGAAGGCGCAGGCCTCAAACTGGTTGGAAATGCCGAGACCGGACTTGAAGAATAGCCATTGCGCGCCGGCGACCCCCTGCCAGAACCAGGGTAGCCAGGAATAGAGCGAGACGGGCTTCGTGCTGACCTGCTGGAAGTAAAACTCCATGTGGTCCTGGAGGTTCTGGCCGACGCCCGGGCGGTCGACCTTCACCTCGATGCCCATCTCTTTCAGATGGGCAGCCGGGCCGATGCCGGAGAGCATCAAGAGTTTTGGCGAATTGAAGGAGGAGGCCGAAACGATCACCTCGCGATTGGCTTTCACCACCTCGATGCGGCCGTCGCAGTCGATCTCGACGCCGGTGGCGCGGCCGTTCTCGATGACGATCCTGCGGGCGAGGCAGCGGACGAGCTCGACGTTCGGGCGCTTCAGCGCCGGCTTCAGATAGGCCGAAGCCGCCGACCAGCGCCGACCCTTCCAGACCGTCTGCTCCATAAGACCGAAGCCTTCCTGTTTTGAACCGTTATAGTCTTCGGTGACCTCGAAACCGGCCTGTTTGCCCGCCTCGATGAAGGCATGGAAAAGCGGGTTCTTTACCGGGCCGCGCTGCACATGCAGCGGCCCGTCGGTCCCGCGCCAACCCTCCTCGCCGCCATGCGAGTTCTCCATCCGCTTGAAGTAGGGCAGCACGTCCGCATAGGCCCAGCCTTTAGCGCCGAGCTCCTCCCAACGGTTGAAGTCCTCGGCATGGCCGCGCACATAGACCATGCCGTTGATCGAGGAGGAGCCGCCGATCACCTTGCCGCGCGGCGCGGTGATGCGCCTGTTGTTGAGATGCGGCTCCGGCTCGGAAAGATAACCCCAATTGTAGCGGCTCATGCTCATCGGCCAGGCGAGTGCCGCCGGCATCTGGATGAATGGACCGATATCCGATCCGCCGAATTCCAGCACGATGACGGAATTCTTGCTGTCCTCGGACAGGCGGGAGGCGAGTGCCGAGCCGGCCGAGCCGGAACCGATGATGACGAAATCTGCCTGCATAAGCGTGTCTTTCTGTATCCCCGACGTGGCCCCTCATCCGGTTGCCCGTCCTCCGCAGTAGCTGCGCTACAGCTACGGAGGGTGGACCGCCACCTGCCCGTTTCCAGCCCTCTCTCCCCGCGAGCAGGGAGAGAGGACCGGGGTGAGGAGCAAATTGCATCAGTACGGCGCCTCGACCCTGCCCATACCGACATAGACGGTCTTGAGCTCGGTATAATGGTTCAGCGCCGCAACCGAATTCTCCCGCCCGAAGCCGGATTGCTTCGACCCGCCGAAGGGGATTTCGACCGGGCAGAGATTGTATGTGTTGATCCAGAGCGTGCCGGCTTCGAGCTGGTCGACGACGCGGTGAGCGCGGGTGAGGTCTGCGGTGAAGACGCCGGCCGACAGGCCGAACTCCGTGGCATTCGCCCGCGCGACGACTTCCACCTCGTCGTCGAAATCGAGCACGCACATCACCGGCCCGAAGATCTCCTCGCGCGCGATCGTCATTTCGTCTGTGACGTCGGCAAAGACGGTAGGCTGGATATAGGTGCCTTCGCCGCTCACATGGTTTGGAATGCCGCCGCCGGTCAAGAGCCGCGCGCCCTCCGCCTTGCCCTTCTCGATATAGGAAAAGACCTTGGCGCGCTGATCCTTCGAGACCATAGGTCCGAGTTGCGTCGCTTCGTCCATCGGATCGCCGATGACGATTGCCTCCGTGCGCTCCTTCAGGCGCTTGAGGAAAGATTCCTTGATCTTCCTCTGCACGAAGACGCGGGTGCCGTTCGAGCAGACCTGGCCCGTCGAATAGAAGTTGCCGAGCATGGCGCCGCCGATGGCGCTTTCGAGGTCGGCATCGTCGAAGACGATCAGCGGCGACTTGCCGCCGAGCTCCATCGTCACGTGGCGAAGTCCGGCCGCGGCCGCCTCGTAGACCTTGCGGCCGGTCGGCACCGATCCCGTCAGCGACACCTTGGCGACGTCGGGGTGGTTGACGAGCAACGGCCCGGTAGAGCGGTCGCCCTGGATGACGTTGTAGAGGCCCTGGGGGAGGCCCGCTTCGATGAGGATTTCAGCGATCTTCAGCGCGCCGAGGGGCGTGTTCTCCGAGGGCTTGAAGACCATCGCATTGCCTGCGACGAGCGCCGGCGCGCCTTTCCAGCAGGCGATCTGCTGCGGGTAGTTCCAGGCGCCGATGCCGACGCAGACGCCGAGCGGCACGCGTTTCGTATAGGCGAAGTCCTGTCCGAGCGGGATGTAATCGCCGTTGAGCGCCGCTGCCGCGATGCCGCCGAAGAATTCGAAGCTGTCGGCGCCGGAAGTGGGATCGGCGACAATCGTCTCCTGGATCGGCTTGCCGGTGTCGAGCGTCTCCAGTTCGGAAAGCTCGCGATTGCGCTCGCGCATGATCTCGGCGGCCCGCTTCAGGATACGGCCGCGCGCCGTCGGGCTCATCGCCGCCCATTCGGGTTGCGCCCGCTTGGCGGCGGCGATCGCCTTTTCCACAATCGCCGGCGTGGCGGCGTGCAGCCGCGCGATCACCTCCCCGGTCGCCGGATAGATGCTCTCAATCACCGCGCCGGCCGCGTCCTCGACATATTCGCCGTCGATGAAGTGCGAGGCTTTAGGTTGGGCTCTCATTTTATTCTCCCCGCGGATAGCGTTTGTATTCGAATTTGCATTCCAGCTTCTCTGTTTTTGCGCCTCGCAAGCCGAGGCGATGACGCCGCATCCGGCTGCCGCCACCTTCTCCCGCAGGCGGGGGAGAATGTGTGCGGCGCAATCCCACGTCGCCGCGGGAGAATGGGCTAGTCTTCGGGTTTGACCCGAGGAGAGGCTTAATCTTCACGGTCGCTGGCCCGAAGATGCGCGTTCACATAATCCTCCGTCAGCGCGATCGAAGCCTCGATGCTGATCGGCGCCGATTTGAGACTTTGCCGGATATAGAGGCCGTCGATCATGGCAGCCGCCCCCTCGGCAATGCGTTCCGCATCATCCGGAGGGCAAAGCGCCCTCAGGCTTGCCAGAAGATTGGAGCGCAGCCGCCGCGCGTAGATGACGAGCAGCCGGCGAACGTCTTCCGAGCGCTGCGCCTCCGAGTAGAAGGCCAGCCAGGCGGCGACCGTCTCCGTCGCGAACTGATCGGCCCGGAAACTCACGCCGATCAGTGCGCTCACCTTTTCCCGCGGCGTTCGCGCGGCCTTAAGTGCAGTCACGGCGTCCTGGCGCAACTGACGGAGCAGGCTGCGGATCGTCGCGATCAGCAGTTGCTCTTTGCTGCCGAAATAGTGGTGCGCGAGCGCCGGTGAGACACCCGCATCCCGGGCGATTTCGGACATGGTGACCGAGAGGGTGCCTTGGCCGCCGATCACGCGCAACGCCGCGTCGACCAGCGCCTTGCGGCGCACAGGCTCCATTCCGACTTTTGGCATGGCGCAACTCCTTTGACGCTTATCAGTTTATTTTTGATTGACTCATCAATCAATAAAAAACTTTGCGGGTATCACTCTTTCTTTTTGCCTGAAAATCCGGCTCAATCGCGGGCAGAGGGCGCGCAACGTCGGGACTGGAGGTTGAAAATGGCCAACGGGTTCGATCCGGTCGGCAGGAATCCGGTCGCCGCAAAGTGGGCATGGTTCGTTGCCCTCGGCGTTCTCCTCATCATGGCCGGCGGCGTCGCCTTCGGCAATCTGCTGGTGGCAACAGTCGCGTCTGTCTACTTTGTCGGCCTCATCATGCTGATCGGCGGGCTGCTGAGCCTTGGCCACGCCTTCCGAGTCAAGGATTGGGGAGGATTTCTCTTCTGGATGCTGAGCGGCGCTTTCTACGCGGCGGCCGGGCTTTTCGCCTTCTTCAATCCGCTCCTTGCTTCCTCGGTCTTGACCTTGCTGATGGCGATCGCGCTGATCGTCGCCGGCGCTTTCCGCATCTGGGTAGGATTCCGGCTGAGCCCGCTTGGCGGCTGGGGCTGGATTGCCATTGCCGGGCTGATCACGCTCGTCGCAGGCCTCGCCATCGCCGCCGGCTGGCCGACCGACAGCCTCTGGATCGTCGGGCTGCTACTGGCGGTCGACCTCGTCATGCAGGGGCTTGCGCTGATCGCTTTCGGCGTTCTGGTCAGGGGCTAGAGGATCTTGCAGTCAGGTGGAATCACCAACGTCGCGCGAACGCGGCAGGAACAAAGGCGTAGACCGGCGGCGCGATCGCACGTGAGCGCATCCGCTCTGGCTTGTTGTGTTTTCTGAGAAATGCAACTTTCGACATTTGGCGGTGGCGGCGCCTGCAAAGCTTCACGAAATGTTCACATTGGCGAAAGACTTCGTTGACGGTCTTTCTCGATGCTGCGGCCGGTCCGCGCCACACCCGTTCCGGAGTCCGGCATGTCCGCCGTCCCTGCAAAAACACTCATCCATCGCCGCTTCGGCGACGATCAGATCATCACGCTTGCCAAGCTCGTCATCGAGAACGCATTTCAGCCGATCGTCGAAGCGACCACCGGCGTAGTCTTCGGCTATGAATCGCTGATGCGCGGACATGACCGGCTGGGCTTTGCCTCGCCGTTAGAATTTCTCGACAAGGCGGAAGCGGCCGGGCAGCTTTTGGCACTGGAGCATCTGATCAACAGCCGTGCCGTTGCCGCCTTTGCGAGTCTTCCGGATTTTTCCGCCCGCACCTTGTTTCTCAATTTCGATACGCGCCTTGTCGGCGGCGAAGGGGACACGGTCCAGCGGCTCGTCAATCATCTCAAGCGGGCCAATGTTGCGCCTTCGGCGCTATGTTTCGAGCTGTCGGAGCGCTTCGATGGCGGCAAGATGCCGGAGTTCTCGGCGCTTGTCCGGCAGCTGCGGCTTGCCGGTTTCAAGTTGGCGATCGACGACTTCGGCGCCGGCTTCAACGGGCTGAAGATGCTCTGCGATCAGCCTGTCGATTATGTGAAGATCGACCGGCATTTCATCTCCGGCATCGAGCGGGATCCGCGCAAGCGCCATCTCGTGCGCCACGCCGTCAACATGGCGCATGTGCTCGGGACGCGAGTCATTGCCGAAGGCGTGGAGACGGAGGCGGAGTTTGTGGTTTGCCGCGATCTCGGCTGCGATCTGATTCAGGGCTATTTCATTGCCCGTCCGACGACGCACATGGCCGAGTTGCAGCCCGCCTACCCGCATCTCGTTGGCGGTTGCGTGAGGCGGCGTTCGTCGACACTGGACAGCATCCTGATCCGCAACGAGATCGAGCAGCTCCCGGCAGTCAGGGAAAGCGACGATCTTGACGCTGTCTTCGACCATTTCCGCTTGAACCCGCGACAGCCGTTCTTTCCGGTGTTGAATGCCAATGGCGAGCCGCGCGGGATCCTGCACGAATATCACGTCAAGGAGATGATCTATCATCCGTTCGGCCGCGATCTCCTGAAGAACCGCATCTATCAGCGCCGCATATCGCATTTCGTCACGCCTGCACCGATCGCCGATCTTGATACGCCTGCCGACGAAATGCTGAAGATATTCGCCGGAATGGACGGCAGCGATTGCGTCATCCTGACCGAGAACATGCGCTATGCCGGTATTCTTTCAGCTGCATCGCTCCTGAAGATCATCAATGAGAAACAGTTGAAGATGGCGCAGGAGCAGAACCCCCTGACCGGACTTCCGGGCAACCGCGCCATTCGCGACTACGTGCAGCACGCGATCCTCGACGGCGATGAGACGCGCTACTTCTGCTATTGCGATTTCGACGATTTCAAGCCCTTCAACGATACCTACGGATTTCAGAAGGGCGACCTTGCGATCACGCTGTTCGCCGCGCTCTTGCGGCGCCACTTCATCGGCGAAGAGAAGTTCCTTGGCCACGTCGGCGGCGACGATTTCTTCGTCGGTGTCAGCGGACTTGGCGAGGAAGAGATTCGCGCGGTGCTCCTGCGTCTCATCAATGACTTCCGCCTGGACGTTCGCCAGCTTTATTCGCCGGAGCATCAGTCGGCGGGCTGCATCAGCGGATATGGCCGTGACGGCGGCGCAAAGAACTTTCCGCTCATGCGTTGCTCGATCGCGGTTCTGACATTGCCGGAAGGCTTCATCCTCTCCGACAGCCAGACGGTGAGCAAGCGGATCGCCGAGATCAAGGCCCGCGCAAAGGCAAGCAAAGAGGGACTGGTCGTGGAATTGCTCGACGATCGATGATCGACGGATGAATCACGCCCTTTCCCGAGCGTCGAGCCGACGATAGGTATAGGCGGACTGTCTTTGCGAGGAAGCCGCCATGAGCCTGCCGAACGAAACACTCCCGACTGAAATGTCCTATGTGGACCTCCAGAGCCCGGGTGGTGCGGAGAACATGGTGCTGGCGCGCGGCCGGGTGCCTGATATCGCCCCCGGCGAAATCCTGATCCGCGTCGAGGCTTTCGGTGTTAACCGGCCGGACATTCTGCAGCGCAAGGGCGACTATCCGCCACCGGCCGGCGCAAGCCCGATCCTCGGTCTCGAGGTGGCGGGCGAAGTGGTTGCTCTTGGAGAAAGCGCTGCAAGTTTCTCGATTGGCGACAAGGTCTGCGCCCTTGCCAATGGCGGCGGCTATGCCGAATATTGCGCCGTGCCGGCGACGCAGGCGCTCCCCTGGCCGAAGGGCTATGACGCGGTTAAGGCGACGGCCCTGCCGGAAACCTTCTTCACCGTCTGGGCAAATGTGTTCGACATGGCCGGCCTTAAGCGGGGCGAGACGATCCTCGTTCACGGCGGCTCGAGCGGCATCGGCACGACGGCCATCCAGCTTGCCAAGGCTTTCGGCGCCGAGGTGCTGGCGACAGCCGGCAGTGCGGCGAAGTGCGCGGCGTGCGAGACGCTCGGCGCGAAGCGGGTGATCAATTATCGCGAGGAAGATTTCAAGGACGTCGTGCTCGAGACGACTGAGGGCCGGGGTGTCGACGTCATCCTCGATATGGTCGGGGGTCGCTATTTCGGCCGCAATCTCGCTTCGCTCACCAAGGACGGGCGCCTGTCGATCATAGGTTTTCTTGGCGGCGCGCGCGTGGAGGATGCCAACATCGCGCCGATCCTGACGAAGCGGCTGAAGGTGATGGGATCGGCGCTGAGGCCCCGTACCGCGGCGGAGAAACGGGCGATCCGTGACGGGCTTGCCGACAACGTCTGGCCGCTCCTCGATGCGGGGAAGGTGGCGCCGGTCATCCATGCGGTCCTGTCCTTGGAGGAGATCGTCGACGCACATCGCCTGATGGAGGAGGGCGATCATATCGGCAAGATTGTGATCCGGCTTGCCTGAAAGCGAGATGCGGAAGCGTTCTCCGCCGGGGTCAGGGTCTACAGCGCCGCGCGTCTTATCAGACGCGCAAAGGTCGCTGTAGCACCTTGTATTGCTGCATGTCTTTGTCCCTAACTCGAGCTTGATTTGAGGAGACATGCAGTGGCTATTATACGATGGTATCCCTTGCATCCCGGCAGAAACCGCTTACCTTTAAGTCCATCGGCAACAAACAGAAAGGAAGGTGATCCAATGTCTAGTGAGATTTCGGTCTTCTTGACGGACATGGGAGAGGTAAAGGGATCGAGGCAGCCCTCGGCCTGACCGCCGCCTTCCTTGGGCCTTTCGGCCCGGCCGTCATGAGGCCAAAACTCATGGAAGGGTCGCCAAGCGCGGCCCTTTTCCTTTTCGGCCCTTCGTTCGTCTCAAATCCCGAGGCGGCCAATCGCCGGTATCTTGATGCCCGGTCTTATAATGTCGATACCGGCCACCAATCCCATGAAATGCAGTTCCAGGCCGCTGCGCCAGCCGGCGGAAATGCCGGCGAGACCGTAGAGCGTGGCATGCAGGTCGCGGCCGTCGGCATCGATATGGAAGAGTTTGCCCTCCGGCAGGTAGTCGCGCCCGACGGCATCAGGCGGAAGCACGGCATTCAGTTCGGGTACCGAGCGCAGCACATGGGCGACGAAGGTATTGGAGTTCGGTCCCGGCCAGAGGCGATAGGCGCCTGGAGTGGCATAGGGGTAAGCGCCAATTGCCTCCTCGACTTTGGGGATCAGCCGCCTGGCCTCGGCGCCCTTGACGGCGACGACGATGCGCGGCTCGTTCGAGTACCAGCGGCCATCGGCCTCGTAGGCATTCTTGCGGATCGGCTTGCCCCAGCCGACCTTTTCGTAGCGATCATAGGCGGACCCACCCTCGCTCTTGGTGACGATCCAGGCGTGGCTCGCCACTGCACCCTTCATCCCGCCGGTCGTCGCCGAAAGGACGTATATCGCCGCATCCGGACTCGCTGTCGCTTGGGGCAATATGCCGGCGGAAGACCAGTCCGCATCCCGCCAACTCTGCGGCCGCTCTTTGAGGTACCAGAAACCCGCCGATGAAAGGGCCGGTACAAGGTAGATAAGGGCGAAAGCGAGTGCCAGCCGGCGGAGTATTTTCATGGGCAACGTTTCTTCTGCTGCTGCAATGTTGCTAAAAGCAGAACCAAACTTGGAAATTTGAGGGCAATATATGTCGAATCCCGTCCTGGTTGAAGTGAGGCGAGGAAATCTGGTCGAAAGCCGCCATCGCGGGATGGTCGTCGCCGTCGACGCCGGGGGCAGGCAGGTCTTTGCGCTCGGCGATGTGGGCTCGGCCGTTTTCCCACGTTCTGCCTGTAAGGCGATGCAGGCGCTTCCGCTGGTGGAGAGCGGCGCTGCCGACGCCTACGGTTTCGGTGCGAAGGCCCTGGCGCTCGCCTGCTCATCGCATTCCGGTGAGCCGGAGCACGTTGCCTTGGCGGCGGAAATGCTCGCGGCAGCAAGCCGCGACGTCCGCGCCCTCGAATGCGGCGCCCACTGGTCGAGCGACCAGGCGACGCTGATTCAGCAGGTCCGTGCGCTCGAAAAACCGAACGCGCTCTACAACAATTGCTCGGGAAAGCATGCGGGCTTCATCTGCGCCTGCTGCCACTCCGGTACGGAGCCCGCCGGCTATGTCGGTTACGATCATCCGATCCAGCGGGAGATCCGCGGCGTGATGGCTGACCTGACGGGCGCCGTTCTCGGCCGCGACAATTGCGGCATCGACGGCTGCTCGATCCCGACCTATGCGGTTCCGATCATGGGGCTGGCCCATGGTTTCGCCCGGATGGCGACGGGCCTAGGACTAGGTGCCACGCGGGCGCGGGCGTCGAAGCGCCTAATCGACGCCTGCATGGCGGAGCCTTTCTATGTCGCCGGCACAAGGCGGGCCTGCACGCGGCTGATGAATACGGCACCCGGCCGGATCTTCGCCAAGACCGGTGCCGAAGGCGTTTTCTGTGCCGCGATTCCAGAAAAGGGCATCGGAATTGCGCTGAAATGCGAGGACGGCTCTACCCGCGCCGCAGAAGCGATGGTCGCCGCGACGCTCGCGCGCTTCTTCGACGACGAACCGGAAATCCACTCGGCGCTGATGGCTCAGGCGAACCGCGCGCTTCGCAACTGGAACGGCATTCATGTCGGCGAGGTGCGGTTGTCGGCGGCCTTCGCCGCGTGAGGCCAAGCAAGCCCCCGCCGCTGCGCAAGGATGAGCGCCGTCGCGCCGGTCTCGGGGACGTGCCCCGCTGCGAGGAATTCCTGCCTGCATGATCGCGAGGCCCGGCGGGTTGCCGCCGGCCCTTTTTTCCGCTTGTCAGTCGCTGCGATTTCTTCTCTTCTGCCGACAATGCAGCGGGAGGCACTGTGATGATGAAACTCTATTACGCGCCCGGCACTTGTTCACTCGCCTCGCATATTGCGCTCGAGGAAGCGGGTGCTGCCTATGAAGCCCAGCGGATCGACTTTTCCAAGGCCGAGCAGACGAGGCCCGATTACCTCGCCGTCAATCCCAAGGGCCGCGTTCCCGCGCTGGTAACTGAGCGCGGCACTCTGACGGAAACGCCGGCGATCTTGACCTATATCGCACAGAACTTCCCCGAGGCCCGGCTGGCGCCGCTCGACGATCCGTTCGAGTTCGCGCGGCTGCAATCCTTCCTGAGTTATCTCTGCTCGACGGTGCATGTGGCGCACGCCCATGCCCGCAGGGGCGCGCGCTGGGCCGATGATCCGGCCGCGCATGAATCGATGAAGGCGAAGGTGCCTCAGAACATGGCGGATTGCCTCTCCTTGATCGAGAGCCTGATGTTCACCGGTCCCTTCGTCACGGGCGAAACCTACACGATCGCCGACCCCTATCTCTTCACCATAGCCGGATGGCTGGAGGGGGATGGTGTCGATCCGTCGCGATTTCCAAAGGTACTCGACCACCGTAAGCGAATGGCCGAGCGCCCCGCCGTTGCCAGGGTGCTGGCGGTCGTGCAGGCGTGAGAGCATCAGGCCCGCTTGTCCAGCATGAAAAGGGCAGCAAGGCGCTTCGGGGCCTTTTGGCGCCAGGCGGCAATCAGCCTTTGTGTCAGCGCCTCGTCGTCCATGGCGGCGAGCCGCACCAGCATGGCCGGCCAGCCCCTGTAATGGTCGGTCTCGAAGTAACGTGATGGATCGAATGCCATCAGCATCTCCTTTTCCTCGAGTTCGCACATCACCACCAGGGTCGCGGCATCCTTCATTCGCACGAAGGTCTTGCCTTTGACGAGCAGCGCCGGCGTCCCATAGCAGGTGCCGGCGGTCGTCTCCGGCAGCTCTAGGGCTTCGGCCAACCGCCGCACGCGCCCGAAGGCTTTCTCTACGTCTTGCTCCACCTTTTGCCGCCGATCGCTAGCGCGATACGGAAAAGTATTCGTTTTCCGCCCGCATCCCGCGCCAAATTTTCATATTGCCGAACCAGGCTTACTGTGGCGGCGATCGGCGGCAGTCGCAAGTTTCGTCTGCTGTCGTGCGCGGCCATGGCCATCCCGGAAAGGGCAAGTCCGCGAGCTCGCGTAGCTCCATCCGCTTGATGTCAGGGTGCTGCAATGGATCGCGCAGCCAGGCCGCCGGCAAGGGTGAATGATCATCAGATGCACTGCTTTTGATCTTCCGTCCGGAGAAAAACTTAAGCATGACGAACCATCCTCTCGATGCAGCAGTGTCATGGCGATTTTGCGCGGGTGCGCCGTCGGTCCCTTCCTCCCTGGACTTGAAGCGCTCCCCTGCGAAGACTAGCATTCCATCCAGCCGCATGAGTTTGCAATTGAGATTGCTTTGCTTTCGCTTTAGAAAATCTATATGAAGGAACTCAATACGATCCACTTGAACGGGTTGCGCGCCATCGAGGCAGCCGGCCGCCTTGGCTCGCTCGCGGCGGCCGCGGAAGAACTCGGGGTCACCCCCGGGGCCGTCAGCCAGCAGATCGCAAAGACCGAGGCACTGCTTGGACGCACGCTCTTCGAACGCTCGCCGCGCGGGCTCGTCGCCACCGAAGCGGGCCGGCCGCTTCTGGCGCGGCTCTCGCGGGCCTTTGCGGAGCTTGCGCAGGCGGTTGCCGAAGCACGCCGCCGCGACGAATCGGTGTTGACCGTATCAGTGGCGCCGATCTTCGCCGCTCGCTGGCTTGTCTACCGATTGAATGGCTTTGCCGAGCGACATCCGGAGGTCCGGCTGAGGATCGATGCGACCACGAAACTCGTCGACCTTGATGCCTCCGACGTCGATCTGGCGATTCGGGTGGGCGCTGGGCGCTGGCCGGGAGTGCGCTCCGAATTGCTCCTCCAGCAGGAGGTCTTCCCGGTTTGTTCGCCGGCGCTTGCAGCGGGACTGCGAGAGCCGGCGGATATCCTGAAGCTGCCTGCGGTCATCGACGAAAATGCGATGTTTTCCTGGGACGTGTGGCTGAAGGCGGCTGGCCTCGGTGGCGCCAAATTGAGCGTGCGCCACAGCTTCAACGACGCCTCGCTCGCACTCGATGCCGCCATTGCCGGGCAGGGCGTCATGATCGCCTGGCAGACGCTTGCCGGTTATGCGGTGATGAAGGGCAGCTTGGTAGCACCCTTCGGCATCCGCGCCAGGACCGGCTTCGGCCATTATTTCGTGACCTCCGCTTCCAGGCGCGAAAGCAAGGCCGCGCTCGCCTTCAAGCAATGGGTGCGCGAGGAAGTGGAAGAAGGAATGCGGCAGTTCTCAGCTATTCCGGCTCCCTCAGCCGTTCTTCCATCATCGCCTTGAAGGCAGGGCGCGACTGGCAGCGCGCGAGCCACGCCTTTACGCGCGGATGGGCATCGAAGAGCGCGGTCTGGCTCATCGTATAACGGAACACCTCCGCAAGGTTGAGATCGGCCACGGTGAAACGGCCGCCGACCACGTATTCACGGGTCTCGAGATGTGCTTCGAGGATGGCGAAGGCCTTCTTAAGCGACTCAACGCTACCGGCGATTCGCTCGCGGCCTTCGGGCGTGTTCTCGATGCCATCATCATAGGCAAGTACGATATTGACCGCATGGGGCTCGACTTGGGTCGCCGCCCACATCGTCCAATTGCCGATCAGGCCGTCCTCGGTCAGATCGGCCGGCGCCAGCGGACCGCCATGTTTGCGGGCGAGATAGAGGTTGTTCGCGAGCGACTCGGTCAGAATCAGTCCGTCATCGTCGACCGCCGGAATAAGTCCCATCGGGTTGACGGCGAGAAAACTCGGCGATCGCGTGTTGAGAGGCGCATCCTCAGCCAAAGGATCCGCGAGACGGCGCGCCTGGATCACCGGCACGGATCTGAAAGGAATGCCGAGTTCATTGGCCATCCAGTAATTGCGCGATGCGCGCGAGCGATAAACTCCATAGATCGTCAGCATCTCCGCCCCTCCAGGTCTTTGTGCTACTGACGTCTTAAGCAATCGCCCCTTGAGGGAAAAGCGGTCGCAACTGATGATGACATGAAATCTTTTGATGCCGGAACCAATAGCTGCGGACACGCCGCGTCGCTCCACAGCCGATTGGCTTTGCCAATCGCCTGACAGAACGAGCCCGGCGTGGAGGAGTGCCACGATCGTGATCCGATGTTTACTGACATAAGCGCTGCTCCAGCCCTAAATGCAAGTCTGGGGCGAGTTCGCAACCGCCGTACGCCTGCTCTCCGGTCCACCCGACCGTATCGATTGCGAAGATTGGAATTGCTTCGAAGCATGGCCGTCTGTGATCTGATAGCAAGAGACGGGATGACGCGAATCACCCTTTTGCGCCCGCTACCTCGTTGCACCCAAACCAGTAGAGCCCAAATGCCTTCGCTGCCCTTGTTTTCCCGCCGACATTTCCTCCGCGCCTCCGGGCTCGCAATCGCCTCCGCGGGCCTTGCGGGCTGCACCTCGTCGATGAACACCAACCGCTTTCGTCAGGAAACGATGCCAGTTTTCCGCAATCCGGCGCTTGAGGGTCGCTGGGTCGAACCGGCCGGCGATCTGCTTGAGGGCCCGATGCCCACCGGACTGCCGCCGCAGGACGCTTATTACGGCGAGATTTATGCGGCGAAGGAGGATGGCGGCATTCTCATTCCTGCCGTGCCCTATCGGCAGATCGATCCTCGTCTCTATCGCCAGGAGGTCAGCGACCCCTTCGGCGAGGCCCCGGGCACCATCGTCGTCGACACCGCCGACCGCTATCTCTACCACATCCAGCAAGGCGGCCGCGCGACTCGCTATGGCGTGGGCCTCGGGCGCGAGGGCTTCGCCTGGTCGGGACGTGGCGTCATTCAATGGAAGCAGAAGTGGCCGAAATGGACGCCGCCGGAATCGATGATCGCCCGCCAGCCGATACTCGCGAAATACTCGGCCGATAATGGCGGCATGCCTGGAGGGCTCGATAATCCGCTCGGCGCGCGCGCGCTTTACATTTTCCAGAACGGCCAAGACACGCTCTACCGCGTGCACGGCACGCCGGAATGGCAATCGATCGGCAAGGCCGTTTCCTCCGGTTGCGTGCGCATGCTCAATCAGGACGTCATCGACCTCTACGGCCGCGTGCGCGGCAAAGCGCCGATCCTCGTCGTTTGACGATTGGGCCTGAGCGTCCGCAGCGCTTAAACCTTCGGCAGCAGATTCTGACCGATCTGATGCTAGAGGGCCCATTGTCTAGGCGCCTGTAGCACCCGCGGGGCCGATGCACTTGCGCGCCGCGGCTGCGTTGCACCGCGCTGATGATTTTACGGCAACAAGTCGAACGGCGCGCCTTGCCACGACACACAGTGGCTCCGGTCAAATCGCTTAGCATCTACTGCCGTTGATGTTAGTCTTCCTGCAGGCTGTCGCCAAGCCGGCGCGCCAATCGGTGCAGCGCTTCGCGCAACTCGCCGATCTCCTCCAGGCTGCAGCCGCTCGCCTTGCCGATCTCCGCCAGGATCTTGAAGGCCTCCGCCTTCAAATTCCGTCCGCTTGCAGTCAGGCTCACGATAACCTGCCGCTCGTCGGCCGGGTCGCGCAGGCGGCGGACATAGCCTGCCGCTTCCAGCCGCTTGAGGAGCGGCGAAAGCGTGCCTGAATCCAGGCCCAATTCCTCGCCGATCCGCTTCACGGTCATCGCGTCCTTTTGCCACAGCGCAAGCAGCACGAGATATTGCGGGTAGGTGAGTCCAAATCGGTCGAGCAGCGGCTTATAGGCGCGATTGAAAGCATGCGCAGCCGAGTAAACGGCAAAGCAGAGCTGCTGGCCAAGGCCGAGCGCCTCGTCGGGCAAAGCTTCAGACTTCACGGCTTCCTTATTCATCGTTACATTGTCGCAAACTCAGCCGAAAAGCGCAATTTGCAAAATTAATTTGCGCGCAATTAAATAATGCGATACATAACGCATCATCGAAAACCGACCGGAAGGAGACTGCCATGCCCATTCTTTATCGCACCACCGCATCCGCTGCCGGCGGCCGTGCCGGCCAAGCCAAGAGTGCCGACGGCGTCCTCGATGTCACTCTCACCGTACCGAAGGAACTCGGCGGTGATGGTGCGCGCGGCACCAATCCCGAGCAGCTTTTTGCCGCAGGCTATTCTGCCTGCTTCCTCGGCGCGCTGAAATTCGTTGCCGGCAAGGAGAAGGTAAAGCTTTCCGAAGACACGAAGGTGACGGGGACGGTCGGCATCGGCCCGCGCGACGACGGCACGGGCTTCTTCATCGATGTGGCGCTTGAAGTCTCTTCGCCCGATGTCGATCGGGCCGTGCTGGAAGATCTGGTCCAGAAGGCGCATATCGTTTGCCCCTACAGCCATGCGACACGGGGCAACATCGACGTCAAGCTGTCGGTAGCCTAACGCGGGATGAAGAAAAGTGCGGGCGGTTTTTCCGCCCGCACCCCGCGCTACCTTTTGGAATCACCAGCCGTACACGCTCGAGCCCGCGCCTGACCGCGGGCTCGAGATTTCTACTTCAGGATCGGCCGCATTAGGCTTTCTTGAGAAACTCGGTGCGCAATACCAGCCCTTTGATCTTCTCCACGCGGCATTCGACCTCGTCTGGAACGTCCGTCAGCCGGATGCCCTTCACGAGCGTGCCGCGCTTCAGCGTGGTGGAGGTCCCCTTGACCTTCAGGTCCTTGATCAGAGTGACATTGTCGCCATCCTTCAGGATGGCGCCGTTTGAATCCTTGACGTCCATCGTCGACCCTTTCCGAGCTGCGAAGCTCCGTTGGCGACAGGCCAACGTTCTGCTCGCTGCTCCTTAGAGCCTTCCGGGTTAAATGGAAATATTCTGCCGGAGCAGGTTTTGGTGAGTGTCGTGGCGATCGCCTCTGATCCTGGCGGAAATATGTTAGCGCTTGAGACTTCCGAGGATGCCGCGCACGATCGCGCGCCCGACCTGGGTCGCGACCGTGCGGGCGACCGATTTCAACGCGGCTTCCATGATCGTTTCGCGCTGGTAGCCGGAGGAGCGTGGACGGGATTGACGACCCGCAGGCGTGTCGTCCGTATCGTCGCCGAACCCCGGAAGCGTCCAGCGGCTGCGGTCGGACTGTTCTTCGGCCGTTTCCGCCTCCTCTTGCCTTGCCGCTTCGACCGCCTTGGCGGCCCTTTTGGCGAGGATTTCGTAGGCCGACTCCCGGTCGAAGTCCTCATCGTAGAGGCCGCGCACGGGGCTGACATCGATCGTGTTCTGCCGCTCGGCTTCGGTGATCGGCCCCAGGCGCGACGCCGGCGGGCGGATCAAGGTGCGCTGGACGATGGACGGGGAGCCCTTTCCTTCGAGCGTGGAGACCAGTGCCTCGCCCGTGCCGAGAGCGGTGATCACCTCGGCGCAATTGAAATCCGGGTTCGGGCGGAATGTATCGGCGGCCGCCTTGACCGCCTTCTGCTCGCGCGGCGTATAGGCGCGCAATGCGTGCTGCACGCGGTTGCCGAGCTGAGCGAGCACGGTTTCCGGCACATCGAGCGGGTTCTGCGTGACGAAATAGACGCCGACACCCTTGGAGCGGATCAGGCGCACCACCTGCTCGACCCGTTCGACAAGCACCTTCGGCGCATCGCTGAAGAGCAGATGCGCTTCGTCAAAGAAGAAGACCAGCCGCGGCTTCTCCGGATCGCCGACCTCGGGCAGCTCTTCGAAGAGCTCGGACAGGAGCCAGAGCAGGAAGGTCGCGTAGAGCCTCGGATTCATCATCAGCTTGTCGGCCGCGAGCACCGAAATCGCGCCGCGGCCGTCATTGGTCGTGCGCATGATGTCGGAGATCTTCAAGGCCGGCTCGCCAAAGAAGTGATCGGCACCCTGTTGTTCGAGAATCAGCAGTTCGCGCTGGATCGAGCCGACCGAAGACTTGGAGATGAAACCGAACTGATTGGAAAGTTCACTCGAGTGCTCGCCCATATAGTTGAGCAGCGCCTGCAGGTCCTTCAGGTCGAGGAGAGGCAGTCCGCCCTCATCTGAGATCTTGAAGGCGATATTCAACACGCCTTCCTGAGCATCGGTGGCGTTCATCAGGCGCGAGAGGAGGAGCGGCCCCATCTCCGATACGGTCGTACGGACGCGATGGCCCTTCTCGCCATAGAGGTCCCAGAAAATCACCGGGAATTCCTGGAAATCGTAAGGCGCGAGACCGATCTGCTCGGCCCGCTTGAGGAGGAAATCCTTCGGTTCGCCGATCGCGCTTATTCCGGAAAGATCGCCCTTCACATCGGCGCAGAAGACGGGAACACCGGCATTCGAGTATCCTTCGGCAAGGATCTGCAGCGTCACGGTCTTTCCGGTGCCGGTCGCTCCGGTGATCAGGCCGTGGCGATTGCCGAATTTGAGTTCGAGATATTCGGCCTTGTTGATCGAATCATCCGGCTTGCGGCTGGTGCCGAGATAGAGCTTGCATTCCTGCAGCATGGAGTTCGGTCTCCGTTTTTTCGCTCTCGTCTGAGAAAGCGGGTTCTTGCCAATGTCGTGGCGCTATCGGTCGTCGAAACGTCGCTGATTTCTGTTATAGGCGGTGCACTCCAACGCAGCAACAAGCCTCAGCGGCGCGGCGGCGACCGATATCCCCTTTCCGGCGACGGGCCGGTCGTTAGGTGCTATTGTCATTTCGTAGGCGGTAATTTACCTTAACGTTCACGTAAAAAGATAGAGCGAGGAGACTTCCATGAGTGAACTGGTCACGCGCGTGGTGGAGAATGTCGGCATCGAACCCGCGACGGCCGAGAAGGCGGTGGGGATGATCCTCGGCTTCTTGCAGCGTGAGGCGGCGGACGGACCGGTCGCCAGGATGATCGAGTCAATCCCCGGCGCGCCGGAATTGGTTGCCCAATATAGCGGCGAAGGCGGTAATGGCGGCGGTCTCATCGGCGGGCTGATGTCGGCAATCGGCGGCGGCGGCGTGATGGCGCTCGGCCAGCAACTGATGAGCGAGGGCCTCGGCATGGGCGAGATCACCGCGCTCGCCAAGGAAACCATCGCCTATGCGAAGGAGCAGGCGGGCGAGGAAGTCGTCGACGAGGTCGTCGCATCGGTGCCCGGCCTCAGCCAGTTCGTCTGAGCGTTCGCAATAGGAACCCCTCTGGACTGCCAGAGGGGGTCGAAACCGCCAGTCTCACCTCAAGAATCCCACTTCGGAGCCAGCCCCGCCGGGTCGACGATGCGGCCGTCCGGACGCGCGAGGTCTCGGATCGCGGCCATTTCCTCCCGCGTCAGCGCGAAGTCGAAGATGGCGAAATTCTCCTTGAGCCTGGCCTCCCGCGCCGTTTTCGAAAGCGCGACTACATCCGGTTGTTGCACCAGCCAGCGCAGTGCCACCTGTGCAGCCGTCTTGCCATGGCGCGCAGCGATATCGTTCATCAGCGGGTCTGACGGCACTCGGCCATTGGCCATCGCATAATAGGCGGTGAGCGACATGCCATGGCGGCGAGCGGCTTGCAGGATCTTCGACTGATCGAGATAGGGATGGTATTCGACCTGGTTGGTCGCAATCGGCGCATCGCTCAAACGTACCGCCTCCTCCATCTGTGCCGTGTTGAAATTGCTGATGCCGATATGGCGGACCTTGCCGGCCGCGCGCACCTCGTTGAGTGCACCGAGGCGCTCGGCCATGGGCACGTCGCTGCCGCCAGGCCAGTGCAGGAGCAGGAGATCGACGTGATCCGTCTTCAGCTTGCTCAGGCTTTCATCGACCGAGGCGATGAGAGCGTCGTGGCGGTACCTGTCGACCCAGACCTTCGTCGTCAGGAAGATGTCCGCACGCGGAATGCCGGACTGGCGGATGGATTCGCCGACTTCCGCCTCGTTTCCATACGCCTGTGCGGTGTCGATATGGCGAAAGCCAATTCTCAACGCTTGCGGGAGGATGCGAAGCACCTCGTCTTTGGACATGCGGAAGGTGCCGAAGCCGAGGGCGGGAATATGGGCGCCGTTGGACGTGACTGCATGCATGGAGGCCTCCTCGAAATGGCGGCGGACAAATGGCCACCTCCTATTCTTGCCGCCCCCCGGCGAAGGTTCAAGCGTCAGCCAGCCTTGCTCGCGACGATGAAGAGGCGGGGGAAGCGCAGCAGCACGTTGCCGTTGGCCATTGCTGGGTAGGCCTTGCGGAGCTTTTCCGCATAAGCTGCAAGATACTCCGTTCGTCGCTCAGCGGGCAGCAAGTCGAGATAGGGGCGCAGCCCCGTCCCCTTCATCCACTCGACGATGGCGTTCGCATTGACGAGCTGATGATAATAGATGGTGTGCCAGACCTCGATCTGCCCCGCCTTGTCAGAGAGCCTTTCGAGGTAGGTCTTCGGTGCGGGCAGCGGCAGTCGCGGTATCGTCCGGCCGCTAAAGGCATGTATGAAAGCGGGTTCCTCGGCCGTCTCATGCATCAGAACATGGGAAGGCTCATCGAGATTGTCGGGCATCTGCACGGCAAGCGTCCCGCCGGGCGCGAGCGCGGCGATGAGCCGTTCGAGAATGTCGATGTGCTTCGGCACCCATTGGAAGACCGCATTGGCGAAGAACAGCGACGTGAGATCCGGCGGTACCCAGGAGGCAAGATCGGCCTTCTCGAAGGCGACGTCCGGAAGCCGTTTGTGCGCGGCCGCCAGCATGTTGTCGTCGTTGTCGACCCCGGTGAGACGGTTGCCGGGAAAACGGGAGCGGATCAGCTCCGTCGAATTTCCCGGTCCGCAGCCGAGATCGAAGGCATTGCCCGGCGGAAGCACATGCACCTGCGCCAGGAGGTCGCGTGCCGGCCGCGTTCTTTCTTCCTCGAACTTCACATACTGCGCTGCCGACCACGTCATCGGATCATTCCTTATACGCCGAATTGCAGGCTTTCGAGCGAGGGGAGAATGAGCGATGGCCCGTAGTCCCTGTATTCGTCGGGCATATCGTAACGGTTGATCCAGACGGTGCGGAAGCCAAATTTGGTCGCGCCGGCCACGTCCCAGCGATTTGACGACTGGAAAGATACCGACCGCGGGTAGAGCCGGTAATGCGTCGTCACCAGATCGTAGACGGCGGGTGCCGTCTTGAAGGCCTTGACCGCGTCGACCGAGAACACGTCGTCGATGACAATGTCGAGCGCGGCGTTCTTCACCGCGGAGGCGAGCATTGCCGGCGAGCCGTTCGAGAGGATTGCGATGCGGGCGCCACGCTCCTTCAATCCGCGAAGCACCGCCGGCACCTCGGGATAGCAGTCGAGCTCCCAATAGGCGTCGAGCAATTGCCTCTTGAGCTTGGGGTCGGCGGAGGGAAAGCGCTCAAAGGCGTAGTCCAGAGACTGCTCGGTCAGTTGCCAAAAATCGACATAGGCGCCCATCAGCGAGCGCACCCAGGAATATTCGAGCTGCTTGGCACGCCAGAGCTCCGAAAAGGCCTGGCCGTCCGGCCCCATAGCCTCGGCATGGCGGCGCACGGCGGCATGCACGTCAAAAAGTGTGCCGTAGGCGTCAAAGACATAGGCCGCATAAGACATTGATTTCTCCCGTCTCACCCGCATCCAGCCAGCCCGGAGGCACATCCTGGACGAGGGGCTTGCGACTACAACGCGTCGCTTCTCCATTTTGTTTTTGGGAAATCATGGCAAATTTTTGTGCGCTGCACAATGGCAACGCACTTGCCAGCGATCGTCAGCCTTTCCAGACCTTTGCCGGGAAGCGCAGTGTCTGCTTGGCAAGCTTGCCCTTGAGCCCGAGCTCCGCATCGCAGAGACCGACCACATGGCGGTTAGGCTTGGCCTCCGGGCGAAGCGCGTGAAGGGCAGCGGCCGCCGCCTCCGGCGCCATGTAGCGTGCGAGAATGCCAAGCGCCAGTGCCGTCGAGCGGCCGATGCCCCTCAAGCAGTGGATCAGAAGATGCGTGTCCTCGGGCAGCCCGTCGACGAAGGCAAAGGTCGCCCTGATTGCCTCGGCGCGTGCGGCATCCGGTGCATCCGGATCGGTGGCATCGCCGAAAAAGAGTTCGAGATGCCGCTGCGGCGGCAGTTCGATCATCGACAAGAGCCGGGTTGCGGGCGCCCGGATCGATATCAGATGCGTCGGCGCCCAGAGGCCCCGATTATGCCTGGCCTCGGTCTGCGAACTGACGATCACGCGCACCGGCCAGCCGCTGGGATGCGCCGGATTGCCGTCGAGAACGGGCCGGTAGAGTTCTCCTTCCGTGGCCTGAGCCGCAAGCGCCATGACGGGCCTCACTGATTCGTCTTGCTTGTCGCGAGGATAGCAGCGCAACGATGCGATCGGAATCCCTCGGCTTTGCCAAGGGGATTGTCCCTCTCCTCGGGTTTAAACCGACGACTAGCCCTCTCCCCGCACACGGGGCGAGGGGACTGCAGCGCGCCGCTTGCCCCTTCGCCCCGCTCGCGGGGAGAAGGGGCCGGCAGGCGGATGAAAGGCCATTTTGCAGCTCAAAACCGCGTGATCACGCTGATGCCGAGGTCCGTCGCCCGGTCCATCGTCACCAGCGCCGGCACCGCCTCTTCCAGGGAAATCTCGCGGCCGATCAGTTCCTTGGGGTCGAGCTTGCCGGCCACGATCATCGCGAGCATCGCGTCGTAGCGCCAGGCCTGCATGCCGTGGCTGCCGTAGATTTCGAGCTCGTGGCCGATCACCTGCGCCATCGGGATCTGCGGCGTGGCGTGCTCCGCGAGCATCAAGCCGACCTGCACGTGACGGCCGCGCCGGCGGAGATTCTTGATCGAGTTGAAGCAGGTGACCGGCGAGCCGAGCGCATCGATCGAAACATGCGCGCCGCCCGCCGTGATCTCCCTGACGGCGCCGGCAACATCATCCGTCTCGCGCGCATCGATCGCGGCGACGGCGCCGAGTTTCCGGGCGAAGGCGAGCTTTTCGGGGGAAATGTCGACGGCGATCGGGTTTGCGCCGAGCGCGGCGGCGATCATGATTGCAGAGAGACCGACGCCGCCGCAGCCGTGCACCGCCACCCATTCGCCCCCCTGAACGCGGGCCTGGTCTGCGATCGCCCGAAAGGAGGTGGCGAAGCGGCAGCCGAGGCTGGCGGCGGTCGCAAAATCCATGCTCTCCGGCAGGTGCACGAGATTCTGGTCGGCAAAGTCGATTGCCACATATTCCGCGAACGAGCCCCAATGCGTGAAGCCCGGCTGGAACTGCGCTTCGCAGACCTGTTGGTTGCCGGAGCGGCATTCGCCGCAACGGCCGCAGCCGGAAACGAAGGGCACGGTCACCCGGTCGCCGACCTTGTAGCGCATCACCCCGCGGCCGGTGGTGGCAATCGTTCCAGCCAGTTCGTGGCCCGGGACATGCGGCAGGCGGATGTCGGGGTCATGCCCCACCCAGCCGTGCCAGTCGCTGCGGCAGAGTCCGGTTGCTTCCACCTTGATGACGACGCCGTTCTCCGTTGGCGTCGGGTCGGGCAGCGTCCTCACCTCCGGCGTCTTTTCGAAGGCGTCGTAATACATCGCTCTCATCGGTCATCTCCCATGGAAGTCCGGCCAGATTGGCGTGGCTTATCACACGGCTCCTGAAGGAAGCCCATGACTATTTTTGATAAACCCATTCACCCCTATGCTGCATTTTCCGGATAAAGCGGAACGAACGAAAGAAGATGAGAGGAGAAGCCGATGGCCGTCGATACATCCCCGCGATCCACCACCTGGACCTATGTCGATGGCGAATGGCTTTCCGGCAATCCGCCGCTGATCGGCCCGACCTCCCATGCGATGTGGCTCGGCTCGACTGTGTTCGACGGCGCGCGTTGGTTCGACGGAATCGCGCCGGACCTCGACCTGCATTGCCAGCGCGTCAACCGTTCCGCCGAAGCGCTTGGGCTGAAGCCGACCATGCCGGCCGAAGAGATCGAGGCGCTGACCTGGGAGGGCGTGAAGAAATTCGACGGCAAGACGGCGATCTATGTGAAGCCGATGTATTGGGGGGAGCACGGCTCCTGGAGCGTGGTGGCAGTCGATCCGGAGTCGACCCGATTCGCCCTCTGCCTGTTCGAAGCGCCGATGGGCAATGCGCATGCGGGCTCGGCGGTGACCTTGTCGCCCTTCCGCCGCCCGACGCTCGAGTGCATGCCGACCGACGCCAAGGCCGGCTGTCTCTATCCCAACAATGCCCGTATCCTCCAGGAGGCGCGCTCACGCGGCTTCGACAATGCGCTGGTGCGCGACATGCTCGGCAATATCGCCGAGACCGGCTCGTCCAACGTCTTTATGGTCAAGGACGGCGTCGTCTTCACGCCGGCCGCCAACCGGACCTTCCTTGCCGGAATCACCCGCGCTCGCGTCATGGGTCTTCTGCGCGAAGCCGGCTTCGAGGTGGTCGAAACGACGCTGACGATCGCCGATTTCGCGGCGGCCGACGAGATCTTCACAACCGGCAACTATTCGAAGGTCGTGCCTGTGACCCGGCTCGAAGACCGCGATCTGCAGGCAGGCCCGATCACGGCCAAGGCGCGCGACCTCTACATGGACTGGGCGCATTCGAGCGGGGACGTGTAACGTTTGAAAATCGGCCGGAATGGCGCGGCCCCTCATTCGGCTGCCCGCTCTCCGCAGCAGCCGCGCTGCAACTGCGGGAGAGGGCTAGCCCCCCGGGTTAAACCCCGAGGAGAGGGGTAAGCATAACTTTCGCTCATTCCTCGATCGGCTTGACGAGCACGTCGGCGGAGGAGCGCGTCGTAGGCCCGTGATGGACCGCTTCGATATTGTTGCCGTCCGGATCGAGCAGAAAGGCGGCGTAGTAGCCCGGGTGGTAGGAACGCTCGCCGGGGCCGCCATTATCCGTTCCGCCGTTGGCGAGGCCGGCATGGTGGAATCGTCGCACGGCATCGCGGTCGACCGCCTGGAAGGCGAGATGGACGCGGCTCTGATAGTCGTCCGCCTTGTCGACGAATAATTCGTCGAAGGCGAAAAATGCATCGGTCTCATAGGTCGGCTGGTGGCCGAGCGCGCCGAGGACTGCGAGGTAGAAGCGCTTGCTGACGGCGAGATCCTGCACGCGTAGGTGCACGTGGTCGATGAGACGTCCCTGGTGAAACTCCATGCTAGTCTCCTGCAGCTCCTGTGCGGCGGAGGCGACGCGGTTATGTAAACGATGCTGCAGCGTGAAAGTTGCGCATCGAGTTCTCCATTGCGCGATTGCCTGGGTCCGCAAAGGAAGTATTTTGCGTGGCTTAGGGAAAATTTGGCACCGCCTCGGTTGCCTCCTGCCGAGGCGGTGCCTATGTTCCGCTCACAGATTTCCGTGACGAAATCCCATGCCAAGAGGAGATGCCACAATGGCTTTCGAATTGCCGAACCTTCCCTATGACTATGATGCGCTCGCGCCTTTCATGTCGCGCGAAACGCTCGAATATCATCACGACAAGCATCACCTCGCCTATGTGACGAACGGCAACAAGCTTGCCGAGGAAGCCGGTCTTTCCGACCTTTCCGTGGAAGAAATCGTCAAGAAGTCGTACGGCACCAACCAGCCGCTCTTCAACAATGCCGGCCAGCACTACAACCACATCCACTTCTGGAAATGGATGAAGAAGGGCGGCGGCGGCACCAGCCTGCCGGGCAAGCTCGACGCGGCGATCAAGTCCGATCTCGGCGGCTACGACAAGTTCCGCGCCGATTTCATTGCGGCCGGCACCGCCCAGTTCGGCTCCGGCTGGGCCTGGCTCTCGGTCAAGAACGGCAAGCTCGAGATATCGAAAACTCCGAACGGCGAAAACCCGCTGGTCCATGGCGCCTCGCCGATCCTCGGCGTCGATGTCTGGGAGCACTCCTACTATATCGACTACCGCAACGCCCGCCCGAAATACCTCGAGGCCTTCGTCGACAACCTGGTGAACTGGGATTACGTCCTCGAAATGTACGAGGCGGCGACGAAGTAAGCGGCTTCAATGGTCGCAATTCGGCCCGGCGCTTGCGCCGGGCCTTTCCAGACCACCATCTCCTATAAACCCCGCACTCAAACGCCCACGGTCGCCGGCGCTTTCCACCCATCCATCCACAATTGCCGCAGCTTTTCGCCTTCGCCGCGAAAATACGCGCCGACCGATTCGCAATGCTCCACCCGATCGGCGCGGAAATTGCGGATGGCCTGGCGCAGCTCGCACCAGGCAACCATGACAGCGTGTTCCGAGTAATAGATCAGTGCCAGCGGCCGCACCGTGCGCTCTGTTGCCCGGCCGAGTTCATCGCGATAGTCGAGTGCGAGCTTCTGTTCGTCTCGGATCGCGCGGCGAACCAGGGAGAGATCGATTCCCTCCGGCGCTGGAAAGCTGCTGCCCCAGGCATGCAGCGCTTGTGACTGGAAAGCCTGGCGCAGAGGCGCCGGCACCGCCCCGGTTATCTTCTCGTTCACCCGCCGCGCCGCCGCCCTCAGCTCGTGGTCGCCAGTGCGCGCGATGAGCGCGAGTGCGAGCACGATCGCCTCCGTCTCCTCGATGGAAAACATCAGCGGCGGCAGGTCGAAACCCGGTCTCAGAATATAACCGATGCCGCGCCCGCCCTCGATCGGCACCCGCATCGCCTGCAACGCCGCGACGTCGCGATAGATCGATCGCGGCGTAACCTCCAGCCGCTCGGCAATCTCTGCCGCCGTCGTCGGCTTCCGGGCAAGCCGAAGGATCTGGATGATCTCGAATAGCCGCGAGGCCTTGCGCATTGGATTTCCCCATTGTCGCGAATGCTCCTGACACGACCCTGTCAGTTGGAGAGCGGTATAGCACGGGCCAACGGATTGAAAGAACTGCAGTCCGCTTCATTACCCATCGAAATGATCAACGAGCAACTGACATGACTTACGCTGAAAATCTCTGGCTGTTCTTCACCCTTCTCTTCGGCATCATCATCGTTCCGGGCATGGACATGGTCTTCGTTCTGGCCAATGCGATCACCGGCGGACGCGCCTCCGGACTGGCAGCGACCGCAGGCATCATGGCGGGAGGCGTGCTGCATACGGTCTATGCCGCGCTAGGCGTCAGCGCCGTCCTGCATCTGATCCCGGAACTCTTCAACGTCCTGCTTGCTGCCGGAGCCGCCTATATCGCCTGGATCGGCTTCTCGCTGATACGCAGCTCCGTCACCATCGGCCGCGTCGAAGGTGGAATAGAGCGGTCGCGCTGGGCGAGTTTCAGGCAGGGGGCACTGACCAGCCTGATGAACCCCAAGGCCTACCTCTTCATGCTGGCGGTCTATCCGCAATTCCTGAAACCGCAATTCGGCCCCGTCTGGTCCCAGGCAGCCGTAATGATGGTGCTGATCGCGGCGACGCAGCTGGCCGTCTATGGCGGACTGGCGCTTACCGCCGGGCGCGGGCGCGATCTGCTCGTCGGCAGCCCCAGCGTCACGGTCGCGATCGGCAAGGCCGCAGGTTTTGTCCTTGTGCTGATCGCGGCCCTGACTGTTTGGCAGGGTTGGAGCGGCGCGATGTGAGTCCAGTCGATGTATAACATGATAATACTGTTCATGTTATTTGTTTCCGTGGTCAGCGTGAGAGGCATTGCCGCTGAATTGTGCTGAAATGACAAGCACTTCAAGAAAATGTTACTTCCGTAAAAGGGTTAAGATGCCATCATGCCGGCGCCTTTAACACGGAAGCCGCACAAGCGGATTCATGACCGGAGATAATGAATGAAGATGAGAGCTTTTGCGCTCGCGGCCGTCCTCGCGGGTTTGGGTGTGACCGCCGTCACCGCTGCGGACGAGCCTCAGGCGGTTCGCCAGCAGCTGATGAAGAAGGTTGGGCAGGCCGCCGGCGCACTCAGCGGGATAGCCAAGGGCGAAAAGCCGTATGATGCGGAAATCGTAAAGGCATCGCTGACCACGATCAGTGAAACAGTCAAAACCTTCCCGGATCATTTCCCCGCTGGTTCGGAAACCGGCATGGAGACCGAAGCCAGCCCGAAGATCTGGGAAAACATGGAGGACTTCAAGGCAAAGGCCGCCAAGCTCGGTAGCGATGCCGACAAATTCCTCGCCGAACTGCCGGCAGACCAGGCCGGCGTCGGCGCAGCGCTTGGCGTTCTCGGCAAGGATTGTGGCAGCTGTCACGAGAGCTATCGCCTGAAGAACGATTGAAGGCCGGTTCCTTCTACTTGGATGCGTCGGTTCGGCCGGCGCATTCGTGTCTGCGTTCTAGCACGGATGGAATGCGGGCGGTTTCCCGCTCTCATCACGCGCCAACTTCCGATAGCCCCGGGGAGAGATCATGAGGCGGCGCACAAGTAGGTTTCTGACCGGTCTGCTCCTGCTGGTTCTCGTCGGCGCCGGCGCCCTCTGGTGGCTGACGAAGCCGCGACCCTGGGATGAGGCGCATTGGCAGGGACTGGGTCAACCGGATCTCGCCAATGGCGAAGTGCTCTTCTGGGCCGGCGGCTGCACCAGTTGCCATGCCGCTCCCGGGGCCGAGGACGATCGGAGGCTCCTGCTGTCCGGCGGGCGCGTGCTGAAAAGCCCCTTCGGCACCTTCTATCCTCCGAACATCTCACCGGACGAAACGGCGGGTATCGGCGGGTGGACGTTGGCGGAGTTCGGCAACGCCATGACGCGGGGCGTTGGCAGGGACGGTGAGCACCTCTATCCATCCTTTCCCTACGGCTCCTATGGACGCATGACCGCCGGGGACATCAACGATCTCTGGGGCTTCCTGAAAACCTTGCCGAAGAGCGACAATGTCGCCCAGCCGCACGATCTGGGCTTCCCCTATAACAGCCGTACGTTACTCGGCGGCTGGAAGCTCCTTTACCTCAGCGATGAGCCCCGGGTTTCGCTCGATGGAGCTGATCCCAAACTTGCCCGCGGGCAATATCTCGTGGAAGGTCCCGGCCATTGCGGCGAGTGCCACACGCCGCGCAACCCACTTGGCGGCTTCGAGCCGGGCAGGTGGCTCGCCGGCGCGCCGAACCCGGAAGGTGAGGGCCGCATCCCCGACATCACGCCCGCCTCGAAGAGCATAGGCAGCTGGAGCGAGTCCGACATCGTCTCCTACCTGGAGACCGGATTCACGCCCGATTTCGATACGGTCGGCGGCTCGATGGTCGAAGTGCAGAAGAACATGGCGAAGCTTCCGGCCTCCGATCGCGAGGCGATTGCCGCCTATCTGAAGGCCCTGCCGAAGCGATAGCGCCGGATCAGGAAAGTGTGCAACTCTTTGAATCTGCGCATTGAGCTAAAAATCGATTCGATTCTCGACCCGGCTCCAGAGTCAGGCGAGCCGGTGCTCCTCCGCATAGAGCCCGAGATAGGCGTCGAGCGCCTCGGAGCCGAGACCGAGCGCGCGAAGGATTTCGGCCGCGAAGCTGACAGGCGCGGTGCCAGCGGCGGTCACCAACCGACCGCTGCGAACCGCTGGTGGCTGATGGCAGTAGTGGCTCTGGCCATGGTAGCCGGGAACTGCAGAAAGGCTTTCGCTTGAGTTTCCGGTGTGATCGGTCCTGTCCAGGACGCCGCTTGCCGCAAGCGCCCGTGTGGCGCCGCAGATCGCCGCGACGACACGGTCCTGCGTGTGGAACGCACGGATCGTATGCGACAGATCGGGTGCGGCATCGGTTTCCCAGATGGTGCCGCCGCAGAGCACGATCCCGTCGAATTCCGCCGGCGCAAGCGTCTTTGTCGGCAGATGCGGCGTGATGTGCAGGCCGCCCATCGAGGTGACCACCGTGCCTCCAGGTGAGGCGACCAGGAGTTCGAGGCCGAACTCGGCGCGCGCCGTCGCCATCAACAGCGCGCATTCCCAATCGGCAAAGCCTTCCGTCAGAACGATTGCAAGCCGCATACCGTCCTCCTTGTCAGCCGAGCTTCTGCATATAGCGCATTCCGGTCACCGGGCGAGGCACGAAGCGCTCCGATTCATAGAAACGATGAGCCTTAAGATTGCCGGTGGCGGCGCTGACCGTGAGGTAGTCACATCCGGCCATCTTCGCCTGCTCCCGCGCCCTGGCGACAAGGTGCCGGCCAATGCCGGTACCGCGGTGGCCCGGGCGCACGAAAAGGTGATGCAGTTCCATGCCGCGTGCTCCCTCGGCGCCCCGGTATTGCGGAACCAGGATCGCGTAGCCGATCAACTGACCGCCGGCTTCTGCGACGAGGGCTGTGATCCAGGGCGTGCGGCCGAAGAGGTCGCGCTCGAGCTGTTCGTTTGTAATCGGGGCGGCGTCGCCGTGGTGGGCGGAAAGATCGACGATCATCTCGCGCAGTTCGGCAAGATCTCGCGGCTTCGCGCAACGGATCGTCACCATGGGCGCCCTGGGCGAGGGCACGGGGTGAAGGTTGTGGATGGCGGTCTGCAGCATTCTCGGCTCCTTGTGGCTCTGCCGCCATCAGGTGCCGTGAAAAACAAAAGCCGCCTGATGGCGGCCTTGTTGAATATGATCAGCAGGCCGCTCCTATCGGAACAGCCAAAAATACGCGCGGCAAATGGGTGCGTTCTTGATCATGCGCGTAGATTCTCCATTTCCCGGTTTTTGTCAAACAGATTCGTTCCGGCGCTCAATGTTCGCCCTCGCACAAGGAATGGTCGGCGAGCGCACGGATGACGTAACAATCGCCGATCATATGATCGCCATGGAGGGCGACGATCCGCTCCAATTCGTGCTCCAGCTTCCTCAGCCGCGCAATCTTCTCCCTAACGCCGACGAGATGCTCGCTCGCGATCCGGTCCGCTTCGCCGCATGGGTGCTCCGGCTGTTCGCTCAACGCCAGAAGATCGCGGATCGCGTCGATCGAAAGGCCGAGGTCGCGCGCATGGCGAATGAAGGCGAGCCGCTCGAGTTCGCGCCTCTCGTAGCGCCTCTGGTTGCCTTCCGACCGCTCCGGCGCGGCAAGCAGCCCCATCTGCTCGTAGTACCGGATCGTCGGGATTTTAACGCCCGTCCGCCGGGAGAGGTCGCCAATCGAATACATATGAGGCTCCATGTCTACAGCTTCTGGAGCATTATATGTGGTGCCACTCGTACCCATCAAGGCTGGGCCATTTCTCCCCCTGCAATCTCTCGTAGCACACCGGTCGCCGCACTGATTGGGCACAAGACCGCCATATTCGGCTCGTAGCGAGTCGTAGTCAACGCGGAATAATATTCGAGATCAATAATTTAGTAGTCGTAAGCGGCTGCACCGCCCGATCGGAGGAAGAAACAATGCCTTTGCTTATCAGTCGCCGCAGCGTGTTGTTTGCAACCGCCACACTCTTTCCTGCGTTCACTTTGACGGCTCCTGCGCTGGGTTTCTCCCGAGCGGAGGATGACGTTACGAAGCAGCTCGAAGAGCTTGAAAAGCTCACCGGTGGACGCCTTGGCGTTTCCGTGCTCGACACCGAGACCAATATTTCCTTCGGTCATAGGCAGACCGAACGCTTCGCCATGTGCTCGACCTTCAAGGCGCTTGCGGCGGCCTATGCACTGGCACGCGTCGATCGGGGCGAGGAGGCGCTCGACCGGCGTCTTACTTTCGGCAGGGACGTGTTGCTGCCCCATTCGCCGGTCACCGAGAAGCGTGTCGGCGGCAATGGCATGACCGTTGCCGAGCTCTGCGAGGCGGCGATCACCATCAGCGACAATGCCGCCGCCAACCTACTGCTGGAAAGCTTCGGCGGTCCGCCCGGGCTGACATCGTGGCTGCGGTCGATCGGAGACGAGACGACGCGTCTCGACCGCATGGAACCCGAGCTTAACGAAGCCAAGTTCGGCGACCCGCGCGATACCACGACGCCTGCAGCGATGCTGGAAACGCTCGGCAAGCTGGCCTTCGGTTCGGTGCTGTCGGGAACTTCGCGCCAGCAGCTTGTCGGCTGGATGGTCGCGAACAAGACCGGCGATGCGCGGCTGCGGGCGGGTGTACCGAAGGACTGGCGGATCGGCGACAAGACCGGGACAAGCATGACCGGCGCCGTCTCAGATATCGGCTTCGCTTTGCCGGAAGGGCGTGGACCCATCCTCATTGCCGCTTATACCGGTGAAGCGAAAGCGCCGCTCGAGGTGTTGAACCCGGTCTTTTCCGAGATCGGCAGGATCGTCGCCGATAGGGTTTGAATGCTGTCGCGATGCTTCGTCGCACAAGAAGGGTGTAAAGGCGCGCCGAGGCTATGTCGCTGCGACCCAGTCACGTGCCGCAGAAGGTCTGCAGCACTTCTTCCCCCGGCTTCGGCGGTTCCGCATAGAAGGCATGTTGCGGCTGGTCCTCATAAGGCTTCGCCGTGACGGCGAGGAGAGCCTCGAAGAGCGAGAAGTCGGCACTCTGGCTCGCCGCCTCGATCGCCTGTTCCACCCGGTGATTGCGCGGAATGAAGGCCGGATTAACAGCACGCATGGCGGCGGCCCGATCGCCTGGCGATTGCGTTTCGCGTTCGAGCCGGCGGCGCCAGTCCTTAAGCCAGGGCGAAAGCTCGCCCGATCCTTCGAAGAGAGTGGCAAGGCGCGCGTCCGCCCGCTCGTCCTCTGCCGAATCCGCGAGGTGCCGGAAGGTGAGGGTGAAATCCGCATTGCCCTTGAGCATCAGCGTCAACAGGGACTGCACAAGGTCGAGGTCCCCGTCTTCCGCCGTCGCAAGCCCGATCTTCAGGCGCATGCCTTCGAGCCAATGGCTCTGGAAGATCGGTCCGTAATCTGTCAGCACCTCGTTTGCGAGATTGACCGCCGTATCGGCGGCCGCGTCAAAAAGCGTCACGAGCGTTTCGGCGAGCCGGGCAAGATTCCATTGGCCGATGGCGGGCTGGTTGGCATAGGCGTAGCGGCCGAACTGGTCGATCGAGCTGAACACCTTCTTGGGATCATAGGCATCCATGAAGGCGCATGGGCCGAAGTCGATCGTCTCGCCGGAGATCGTCATATTGTCCGTGTTCATCACGCCATGGATGAAGCCGACATGCAGCCAGCGCGCGATCAGTTCCGCCTGGCGCGCCGCTACCGCCTTGAAGAGGGCGAGATAGGGCCGTTCGTCATCCTTGAGCTCGGGGTAATGGCGGTCGATCACATAATCCGCGAGCATCCGGACCGACTCGATGTCGCCGCGGGCCGCGAAGAACTGGAAGGTGCCGACGCGAATGTGGCTTGCAGCGACGCGGGTGAACACGGCCCCGGGCAATATCTCCTCGCGATAGACCGGCTGGCCGGTAACCGACGCGGCGAGTGCCCGCGTGGTCGGAATGCCGAGCGCATGCATTGCCTCGCTGACGATGTATTCGCGCAGGACGGGCCCGAGCGCTGCGCGCCCGTCGCCACGGCGGGAATAGGGCGTCTGACCGGATCCCTTGAGCTGGATATCGCGGCGCTTCCCGTTTCGATCGATCACCTCGCCGAGGAGGATCGCGCGGCCGTCGCCGAGCTGGGGGACGAATGTACCGAACTGATGGCCGGCATAGGCCATGGCGATGGGCTCCGCGCCCGCGGGCACCTTGTTGCCGGAGAAGATCGCCGCGCCCTCGCGTTCGAGCGCTTCGACATCGAGTCCGAGTTCCTCGGCAAGCGACCGATTGAGCTTGATGAGCCATGGCTCCGCCACCGGCGTCGGCTCGACACGCGCATAGAAGTTGGCGGGCAGCCGCGCATAGCTGTTGTCGAAGGGGAAGGGGCCGGTCTCAGAGGCTTTGCTCGGCGGAACTCTATCCATCATTCTCCAGCGGCTGTGATGAGGATGCTCCGGCCGCCCTTTCCCGGCGAGTCTACACGAGCCGTCCGCTTTTCGCGAGGGGCGAGGCTTCATGGGCTCCCTCCCGCCGGCTTCGCGGGAGGGACTCGAATCTTCATGAATCAGGCGCTGAGGGCAGCCGGCGGCAGGCATGCCTCGCAGATGGCCGCGATATGGCGGTGATCCGTACCGCAGCAGCCGCCGAGGATGCGCAGATGCGGCATACGCGCTGTCAAGCCGCGATAGCGTTCGGCGAGATCATGCGTATCGCCCATGTCCAGCGTCTCGCTCTCATCGAGCTCGGCATGGCTCTTGGTAGAGGCATTGGCGCGGATGCCGCCGATGCGTTGCACCCAGGGCTGACGCTGGTCGAGGCTTCTTTCGAAATGACTCGGATGCGCGCAATTGACCATGTAGTAATGCGGGTAGCCGCCGGTTGCCGCGTCCACGGTCTCGATCGCTTCCTCGATCGAGCGGCCGGTCACGAGCCTGCCGTCCGTCTCGACCGTAAAGGAGATGGCGCAAGGCATTCCATTGTTCTTCGCCGCGCGGGCAATGCCGATCGCCTCATCGATATTGGTCAGCGTATAAGCGGCCACCATGTCTGCTTCGCTCGCGGCAAAGGCTGAAACTTGCGCCGCGTGATAGTCTTCCGCTTCGTCGGCCGTCATCCGGCCGGCCTTGTAGCCGTCTCCGCGCGGCCCGATCGCCCCACTGATGACGATCGGCGCCTGCGGCCGTTCGTATTCGGCACGTAGATCCGTCAGCAGGTAGACTGCGTCCTTGTTGATCTGAGCCAAGGCTGCGGCGTCATAGCCGAGCTTTTCGCCCCAATCGGCATTGGCCCGCCATGTCGCCGTGTCGAGCACGAAACCGGTGGAGTGGCGCCGGGCGATGTCCAGGTAGCGCGTGTAGTAGCCGAGCAACCGCCGCCGGCCCTCCGACGAGGACAAAAGGACGAAGGATGCGAAATGCGGGAGTTCCAATCCCTCATGGAAGATCAGCGTCGTTTCCATTCCCCCGTCGCTGAGGAACATTCCTCCCCGCAGGAGCGGTAAATCATGTCTATATTTGGCAACTTCATGTTCCATCTGTCTCCCTCCTCATGCAGCACTCACGCTCTGGTGCGGGGGCCGGAAGGCATTTCTGCCTTTTTACCGTCTGCTAAACTAGCCGGCTTGCGGTATACTATTGCCCGAATACCCGCATACCGCTGTAACATCAGGAACTTGCCGTATTACCGGGCGACGGGGGGATCCGCTCGTCCCAGATTTCTCAAGTGAAAACTGTACTGGCGGTACAGGAGCGCAATCATGCGAAAGGGCGAGGAAACGCGGACAAGGATCCTCGACGCGGCCGAAGTCGCGGTGCTCGCCAAGGGCTTCGGAGCCACCTCCATCGATGAGCTGATCGTCGAAATCGGCATCACGAAGAGTGGATTCTTCTATCATTTTCGCGACAAGAACGAGCTCGCCAAGGCGCTGCTCGAGCGCTACATCGAGAACGACGAAAAGATCTACGACGAGATCTTCGGGCGAGCACGCGAGCTCGCGGACGACCCTCTACAGGCTTTCCTTATAGGCCTCAAGTTGCTTTCGGAGTTGCTGGCCGATCTGCCGAACGGCCATCCCGGTTGCCTTGTCGCCACAATGTGCACCCAGGAGCGCGCCTTCGATCGGGAGATCCGGGAATTGAACCGCCAGGCGGCGCTGATGTGGCGCCGCCGTTTCGGAGCCATGTTCAGGGACATCATGCAGGCCTATCGGCCACGCGAGCCTCTGGATGCCGACCAGCTCGCAGATATGGTGTCGACCGTCCTCGAAGGCGGGATCGTTCTCTCGAAAGCGCTCAAGGAGCCGAAGAGCCTTCCCGATCAGCTGCTCGTCTTTCGCAGCTTCGTGAGGCTGCTGTTCCAACCGGCAGCGCCGGCGTGATGCTGTTCAGGAGTCGCGCTCCTCCATAGCCGCAGCCATGCCTGCGAGTTTTCGGACAGTGTTGAGGTTACGCGCCGTGCCGGGCTTCAGCGCCGGCAGCTTGAGCTTCGAACGGCCGGATCCGTTCGGATAGTGGATATAGATTTCTCGGCCGTGGATATGCACCTCTTCTCCGTCCGGCGCGACCAGCTCGTCGAGCGCGCCGGCGGCAGGCGGCTCCGGCAAGAAGGTGACGAGCAGGAAGTTGGGCTTGGCGTCTGCAAATGGCGCCTCCGCCAAAACCGTCTCGAGCTCGTGCCGGCTGCGCATGATGACGCCCGGCGCCTTGCCCATCCTTGCTGCGAGCGCCTCCTCAAGACGCCGCCGCACCTCGTCTTCCGCGAGATTGGAGCGGAAGAGGACGTTGCCGCTCTGGATGTAGGTCTGCACGTCGGCAAAGCCGAGGCCCTCGCAGATCGTCTTCAACTCTGCCATGGGCAGAGTACCGGTGCCGCCAACATTGACCGCCCTTAACAGTGCGACATAGACCGGCACGGCGCTTCCTCCTACATCCTGCCGGCGACCTTGATGGCGAAGGCATATTCGAAGGCGATCTCCTCCAGCCGCTGAAAGCGCCCCGAAGCGCCGCCATGGCCGGCCTCCATGTTGGTCTTCAACAGGATCGGTTCGCTGCCCGTGGTCTTCTCGCGAAGCTTCGCCACCCATTTGGCTGGCTCCCAATAGGTGACGCGCGGATCGGTGAGGCCGCCGAGTGCCAGGATGGCCGGGTAGGAGCTGGCGGCTACGTTGTCATAGGGCGAGTAACTGGCGATGATGTTGTAGAATTCCGCGCTTTCGATCGGATTACCCCATTCGGGCCATTCCGGCGGCGTGAGCGGCAGGGTGTCGTCGAGCATGGTGCTCAGCACATCGACGAAGGGCACGGCGGCAATGATGCCGCCGAACTTCTCCGGCGCCATGTTGGCTACCGCGCCCATGAGCATGCCGCCGGCCGAGCCGCCTTCGGCGATGATCTTCGCGTAGGAAGTGAACCTCTCCTGATTCAGATAGTCAGCAGCGGCGATGAAGTCCTTGAAGGTATTGGGCTTCCTCGCCATTTTCCCGTCTTCGTACCACTGGAAGCCCTTGTCCTTGCCGCCGCGGATATGGGCGATGGCGTAGACGAAGCCGCGGTCGACGAGCGACAGGCAATTGGTGTTGAAGCTCGCCGGAATGGTAATGCCATAGGCGCCGTAGCCGTAGAGCAGACAGGGCGCAGAGCCGTCGAGCGGGGTGTCCTTGCGATAAAGAAGAGTGACCGGAACCGCTGCGCCGTCTGGAGCCAGCGCGAAGACGCGACGGGTCACGTAATCTTCCGGCTTGTGGCCCGATGGTACTTCCTGGGTCTTCAGCAGCTTCCGCTCCCGTGTCGCCATGTTGTAGTCGAAGAGTTGCGACGGCGTCGTCATCGAGGAATAGGAGAAGCGAATGACGTCGGTATCGTATTCGGCGGCCCCCGAAAGCCCGAGCGAATAGGCTTCCTCGGCAAAGGCGATCGTGTGTTCCTCACCGGTCTTGCGGTCGCGGACGACGATTTCCGGCAGGCCATCGCGCCGCTGCAGCCATACGAGATGCCGGGCATAGGCCATGTGGCTGAGGATCAGGATGCCCGGCCGGTGGGGCACCACCTCGCGCCAGTTTTCCTTCTGCGGCGCTTCCACCGGCGCCTCCACGATCTTGAAATCCTTGGCGCCGTCGGCATTGGTCAGAATGTAGAACACGTCGCCACCCTCGGTCATCGAATATTCGAGACCGGTGACGCGCTCGGCGACGAGACTGGGCTCGGCGGTCAGATCCTCGGTCGAGAGGATCCGGTATTCGCTGGTCTGGTGATCGTGAATATCGATATAGATAAAGTCATCGATGAGCGACCCGCCGACCGACATGAAGAAGCCGGGATCCTTTTCTTCGTAGACAAGACGATCTTTCGACTGCGGCGTGCCGATGACGTGGTGATAGATCTTCGACGGTCGATGGTTTTCATCAAGAACGGTATAGAAGAAGCTCCTGCCATCCGGCGCCCAGGCGCCGCCGCCCCCGGTGTTCTCGACGACATCGACAAGATCCTCTCCTGTTTCGAGATCGCGCACCCTCAGTGTGAAATATTCGGACCCCTTGTCGTCGTAACCCCAGATAGCCCGGGCATGATCCCTCGTATGGTTGAGGCCGGCGATCCGGAAATAGGCTTTTCCCTCGGCCTCCTTGTCCCCGTCGAGCAGCACCTGGCGGATGGTTTCGTCATTGACCGCACCCTCGCGCGGTATCCGGAAATAGCGCGGATGCTCGCCGCCCTTCACGTAGAATGTGCCGTAAGCGAAGGCGCCGTCCTTCATCGGAACGGAGGAATCGTCCTCCTTGATGCGGCCGCGCATTTCGGCGAACAGCGTCTTCTGCAAATCCTTCGTGTCCGCCATCGCAGCGTTCATATAGGCGTTTTCCGCTTCGAGATGCTTGCGGATCTCCGCATCGAGGATCGACGGTTCCTTAAACATCGCTTGCCAATTGTCGGCTCTGAGCCACGCATACTCGTCGGTCCGGCTAATGCCGTGACGCGTATCCGTGACCGGTATTTTCGGAGCGACGGGCGCAGCGGGCAGATTCTTGAAAGCGGACAAAGGATTCTCCGGGGTCTGTAAGGCGGGAGATCTTGAGATAGAGAGCGCTTGCACCGCGATCAAGCTGAAAGGGTGAAGCCCCTCCGCCAACGAAAGCGTGCGGTGTTTTCCGCCTGATCGCGCCGCCAACGCGGCCGCATAGTCATCAGCATGGTTTCCAGCCCGGCGGACCTTGCCTGCCATCATCCTGCCACCCGATTACTAGCGACGGAACTGGATAAAATTGGAGGTCGCAACAGGCTAAAATGCGAGCGTAAGACCGATACCCCACGGGTCGGAAACCCTATGAAATGCGCCGTCGCGGCGTATCGGCATCTCGAGCTCCTCGAGCCTGGCGATGGCGGCCGTCAACCTCTCCGCTTCCCTGAAACGGAGCGTGTAGTCGACCAGGCCGGTCATGCCGTCCCGGCGCTTGCCGGCACCGCGTGAATTCCAGATATTGGCTGCGACATGATGGTGGTATTTGCCCGTGGCGAAGAAGCTCGCCCCTGGATAGCGTGCCATAAGATCGAGCCCGAGCGCGTCGCGAAAGAAATTGTCGGCCTGCGGGATATCGGAAACCTGGAGATGGATGTGGCCGATCGTGCTGCCGTCGGCGAGGCCGCTCCAGCCAGCTTGCGGGGCTTCGGCATAGAGCGCCTGGAGGTCGAGTGGCAGCGTGTTCATCTGCACCGTGCCATCCGCGTGGTAGTTCCATTCCGAGCGAGGTCGGTCGCGATAGATCTCGATACCGTTTCCCTCCGGGTCGGCGAGATAGATCGCTTCGCTGACGAGATGGTCGGATGCGCCCTGCAGGCGGACGCTGTTGTTTGCGGCGTGCGCCAGCCAGCGGCCGAGTTCTTGGCGGTCGGGAACCAGATAGGCGACATGGAAGAGGCCGGGCGCGTCAGCTGGCGCCCGTGCCGCGTTCCGGTTCGTTGTCAGGGTCAGCAGCGGTGTTCCATTGACGCCGAGCGTTTCCCCGCTTGCGCTCGTTTCGATTGGAGCAAGTCCGACGATGCGCTGATACCAGGCCGAAACCATCGGCAGGTCGTTGACCAACAGATGCGCTTTTTCGACATAGGCGGGCATCGACGTGGCGTGGTCGGCTGCGAGATCTGTCGTCGCATGCGAGGCTATCGGTTCTTTCATCTTCTTACCTTTCTCGCCCGCACGGGCATCAGGACCCGCTGCGTGTCACCTTGAACTCTAACCCAATATGAGCACGTGATCACGTTGGAGAAAGCCGTTATATTACTTGATGTTGTGTTCGACCAACGTTGACAGTCGCGACCGTTGCCCTACCTCCTAAGGCGGGCGATGCGACGGCGAGGGTGGTGGCTGATTGATTTCGATCAATGCCGGAAGTGCTGCCGCCGCTGAAGTTTCGACTCATGCGGGATGAGGGCAGCAGATCGGGACGCCCTGCCCACGTGAGGAATTCGCCTGTGTTTCCGAGCCGGCGACCGGGAGTGTAACGAAGGAGCGTATCTGGCATGTACAAGAAGATTATCGTCCCGATCGCCATGGATCAGCTCGAGCACGGCGAATCCGTGCTCAACATTGCCGAGAAACTCATCGACGAGGGAGGCGAAATCGTCCTTCTCAACGTGATCGAGGACCTCAACGCCTATGCCCAGGGCTACATGATCGTCGATTTTCCGCTGGAGATGATCGAGGAATCACGCAGGCATGCGACCAAGACGCTGGAGGCACTCAAGACCAAGCATGGGATCAACGGGCGCGTCGAAATCCGCACCGGGGGCGCGGCCGGCACGATCAACGCCCTCGCCAAGGAAGAGAACGCCGACCTTGTGATCATAGCGTCGCATCGTCCGGGGCTGATCGATTATTTCATCGGTTCGACCGCCAGCCGCGTGGTCAGCCATTGCCCCTGCGCAGTTCTCGTCGACCGATAGCATGACAACAACAAGAAACGTGGTGCGGTTCTGAAACCGCCGCGCCTAGGGAGCCTCTAATGGACAAGTACGCGCTTGAAGATTTTCGCGAACAGCTTCTACGCCGCAAACGCGAACTTTATGGTCGGCTGATGAAGATCGAGGAAGATCTCGAGCAGCCGATGAATGCCGACGTGCCGGACCGCGTCACGGAGCGGGAAAGCGACGAAGTGCTTGAGGGGCTCGGCCTTGCCGGGCAGAGCGAGATACGCGCGATCGACGCTGCGCTCGACCGTATTGCAGCAGGGACGTTCGGCATCTGCGTTCGCTGCGGCGATCCGATTTCCCAGGAAAGATTGCAAGCGGTTCCCCATGCGCCCCTCTGTCAGGTTTGTGCAGCGGAGGTGGCCTCGCGCACCCGCTAAAAATACCGTTCATTCAATCCGATCGCTTCGTGGCGCCCCATCAAGCCGGAGCCAGGTGAGGGCTGCGGACGAGAGCTGTGCGATCGCCCGCACTGAGCGAATATTGTAATTCGTCGCGAAAATTGATTCGCTTCGCCCCAGCGGAAGCTTTGCCGGGTAAAGGCTTTGTGGCAGGATAACCTGGAGGATGGGCGCCGTCTGTTCTGGTGAGCGGCCGCCCGAGACAGGTGCGCAGCGGCGTAGGTGCCGATAGCGGCTGCGGTGCGGGATGTGGAGGAGCCCCGTGGATATCAGCGGCGTCAAATGGGACTATGACCGGTCTGAACTCATTGCAGATGGCATTGTCCACGGTATCGGCCTTTCCGCCGCACTCATCGGCGTCACCGCATTGATCTTCTATGCAACGGTGTGGAGCACGTCGGGCCAACTCGCCGCTGCTTGCGTCTATGGTATGGGACTGGTTCTCGCCCTCTCCATCTCCTTCCTCTACAATCTCTATCCGATCTGCCGCACGAAGTTATACCTCCGCCGCATAGACCATTCTGCGATATTCATGCTGATCGCCGCGACATATACCCCTTTTCTGCAGCGCGGGTGGGACGACCCTTTCCTCTTTACGATGCTGATCGGTATCTGGGCGGTTGCGCTTGCCGGCATCACCGTGAAGTGTCTGCTCCCAGGGCGCTTCGACCGGCTGACGATTCTGCTTTATCTGGCCATGGGCTGGGGCGGGATTCTTGCCGCCCGCTCGCTGCTCACCGCCTTGAGCACGACGACGCTGGTCCTCATCGTCATCGGCGGCGTCATCTATTCTGTCGGCATCATTTTCCATGTTTGGGAGCGGCTGCGTTACCAGAATGCCATCTGGCACGGCTTTGTCGTTGCGGGCTCAGCGGTGCACTATTCGGCCGTCATCACCTGCATCAGCGGTGCGGCGTCGTCCTGATCCGCAGCGCCGAACCCACCTCTGCCCACCCCGAGGGCCTCAGTCCGGCGGCTGGCAACCTTCTGCCGGACTGAGTGCTGCTGCCATGCGCGAGATCACGCCATCGAAACTCGTCAGCTTCGACGTGCGATATTGCAGTCGGAAATAGGCGACACTGCCGTCGCAGAGCGCGATTGCGCGCGCATAGAAGACCTCTCGGTCGCGCGCCCCCGAGAAGCTCGCCCATTCGGGCGAGACGCGTGAGAAGATTATTCTCCACCCGTCCGCTTTCTCGTAAGCGATCCGCTCGGTAACGTCGGTTTCAAAATCACCGCCCTCAGGATGGGTGCCGAATACGATCAGGGTTGCGCCGTTATCGTTGGAATGAAAGCGCGCGCCTTCGCCGGCCTCGGCCTGCGCGCGCATCTCGAAACCTGGAGGAATGTCGACCGTATAGCCAAAACGGGAATCGGCATAGGGATGCCAGTCGTCTTCAGCGGTAGCGGGGAAGGCAAGCGCCGATAGAAGGGCAAGGACAAGGAGTGGGCGGCGCATGGGAATCGTCCTTTCGGCTCCGATCTGCCGATTTTTTCTATAGTCTCGCGCCTTTCGGCGGGCGCGCAAAATGGAGCTTGATCTGCAACATTCGCTTCATCTCGCCACCTATCCATTAGCCCGACATGCGATCTCCCCCCGTTCCCGTCGGAACACGGCGGAGGCTCTTCCTCAGTCCTCTTCGACCGTCATGGCAGTGCCGTTCAGGCAACAGCGCAGGCCGGTCGGCGGCGGTCCATCGGGAAAGACATGACCGAGATGGGCATCGCAATCGGCGCAGCGGATTTCCGTTCTCACCATGAAATACGAACGGTCGACATATTCGGCGATCGCGTGCTCGTCGATCGGAGCGAAATAACTCGGCCAGCCGCAGCCGGCATCGAACTTCGTATCGGACCGGAAGAGCGGCCAGCCGCAACAGACGCATTTGTAGGTCCCGATTTTCTTGTTATCCAGGAATGGACCGGCGAAGGGACGCTCCGTGCCGTGCTCGCGCGCGACGCGGTATTGCTCGGGCGTCAGGAGCGCCCGCCATTCCTCGTCGGTTTTCTTGACTTTCCCCGTGCCGAGCCGGGCCATCGTCAAACTCCTTGTCGACTTCGGCGATAGTATAGGATGAGGTTCGCGCGTCGACAAACGGAGCAATTCGACGGATGCGGCCGCTGCCAAATTGCGGCCCCGACGGGAGCGTCGTGTCACTTTTCCTGCTGCATGGAGGTCCAATGTGCGTCGGAGCGAGCACATTCCCATGATGTAATCCTGACATAACTCCGATCTTGGCCGATTTGCTCTTGAGGCGAACCGGGGCTTCTTCTATGTCCGGAATTCGACTTGTCCGGTCGATCAATCAGCGGAGGAGCGTCGCAAGCGATGGACATCGCGGCCCTGACATTTCTGGCCCTTGGTCTCCCCTTCCTCGCGGCGCTCGTCGCGCCGGCTTTGACGCGGTTGCTGGGCCAGAATGCCGCTTGGATCCTTGCGCTTGTGCCGGCGGCGGTCTTCGCCCATTTCCTCCGCTTCGTCCCGGAGGTGTCAAACGGCGAGATCGTGACCGGCGGCTATGCCTGGATACCCTCCTTCAATGTCAGCTTCTCCTGGCTTATCGACGGTCTGTCGCTGACGTTCGTATTGCTGATTTCCGGCATCGGCGCGCTGATCGTGCTCTATTCCGGCGGCTATCTAAAGGGACACCCGCATCAGGGGCGCTTTTTCTCTTTCATTCTGATGTTCATGGGATCGATGCAGGGCCTCGTCGCCTCCGACAGCTTCCTGATGCTTTTCGTGTTCTGGGAATTGACCTCTATCACCTCCTTCCTGCTGATAGGCTTCGATCACGGCCGCGAGGCGGCGCGGCGCGCCGCACTCCAGGCGCTGGTCGTTACGGGAGGCGGCGGCCTGCTGCTGCTCGCGGGGCTGCTCATCCTCTGGAATGTCAGCGGCATCACTCAGTTCTCGCTCCTCCTCTCCTTCGGTTCGGAGCTCAAGCAAAGCCCCTTCTATCTTGCGGTGCTTCTCCTTGTGCTCGGCGGTGCGTTTACCAAGTCGGCGCAGTTTCCGTTTCACTTCTGGCTGCCGAATGCGATGGAGGCACCAACGCCGGTGTCCGCCTATCTGCATTCGGCAACGATGGTGAAGGCCGGTGTCTATCTGTTGATGCGCCTAAATCCGGTTCTAGGCGGAACGCCGGAATGGCAGATCCTTCTGCCGCTCTTCGGTGTCGCAACGCTTGTCGCCGGCGCCGCTCTTGCCGTGCGCCAGACGGACTTGAAGTTGATGCTGGCCTACACGACCATGTCGTCGCTCGGCCTGCTGGTCATGCTGACGGGTCTCGGGGAACCCTATGCGATCGAGGCCGCGGCGCTCTACCTCGTGGCACATGCCCTGTTCAAGGGCGCATTGTTCATGGTGGCTGGCATCATCGACCACGAGACCGGATCGCGCAATCTGACCGAGCTCGGTGGTTTACGCTCCGCCATGCCGCTTACCTTCGCGATTGCGCTTGGCGCGGCACTATCCATGGGTGGTCTGCCGCCCTTCTTCGGCTTTCTTGCGAAGGAGGAGATTTACGCGGCGCTGTCCGCCGCCGACCTTCGCTCGATTGTCTTTGCGGCGCTTACCATTCTCGGCAATGCGCTGATGTTCGCCGTCGCCTTCGCGATCGCGCTGAAGCCGTTCCTGGGGCCGAAGGCGAGCACGCCGCTGCATCCGCATGAGGCGCCGGTGCAGCTTTGGCTAGGGCCCGCGGTCCTGGCCTTGAAGGGGCTTTCGCTCGCGCTGATGTCTGGTCTCGCGCATCGGCTGATCTCTTCGCCCATGGCGTCGGCGATAGCTGGCGAGCCGAGGTCCGTGGAGATTTCGCTCGTGCCGCATATCGGCGCGCCGCTCCTGCTTTCCGTCATCACCGTTGCCGCCGGGGTCGCCTTTTACCTTTCCCTCGCACGACTGCGCGGGGCGATGGCGACAATCCTGGCCGATTTCGGCTGGGGGCCGGACCGGGGCTTCGATCAATTCATGCGTGCCCTGGTGCGTTCCGCCGTCGCTGTCACCCGGCGGTTTCAAAGCGGCCGACTCGACGTCTACATGACCGTGACCTTCATACTGGTCGCAGTCGTTCTTCTGGCCGTTCCGTTTCGCTATGGCGAATTCCCGCGAGCGCCTTTCTTTGCGACGGACGTTCCCCTGCATGAACTTGCGATCATGATCATTGCCGTCGCCGGGCTCGTCGCTATCATGGTCGCACCGGATCGGCTGACCGCGATAGTTTCGCTCGGCGTTCAGGGCTTCGCCGTCGCGATGATATTCCTGCTCTACGGTGCGCCGGATCTCTCCTTCACCCAATTCATGATCGAGACCCTCTCGGTCGTCGTGCTCGCTTTGGTCATGACCCGGCTCCGGTTGTCGCCATCCGACCACCGACCGCTGCGCCAGAAGTTGCCGGATCTGGCGATCGCGCTCGCCTGCGGTCTCGGCTTCTGCCTGCTTTTGCTGCGCGCTACGGGCGTACCCTTCAACGCGAGCCTGACCGAATTCTTCAATCAGTATTCGAAGTCGATCGCGCATGGGGCAAACGTCGTCAATGTCATCATCGTCGATTTCCGCGGTACCGACACGCTCGGCGAAATCACCGTCGTGATGATTGCCGGGCTTGCGATTCTCGCGCTCGTGCGATTGAGAGCGGGGGCGCTCAAGCGCGCGGCAGCCGGCGCCGAGATAGTGGTCAATGAACAGGATGTGGAGGAGCGGGTATGAAGTCAGTTATCTTCCGCACGGTCGCTCCGTTCCTTTCCAGCCTGATGATGCTCTTTTCCATCTTCGTGCTGCTGCGCGGCCACAACGAGCCAGGCGGCGGATTCATCGGAGGGCTGATCGCCGTCTCCGCGCTCGCGATCTACGGCATCGCCCATGGTGTCGAGACGGTCCGGCGAGCCATCCTCTTCCATCCGATGGCAATCGCCGGTGCAGGCCTTCTCGCGGCCACGGTTGCTGGCCTGATCTCGCTTGCCGCCGGTGTGCCGTTCATGACCGGGCTTTGGATTTATCCGTCCGTTCTCGGCGTTGAGATCCCGCTTTCGACGGTGATGCTCTTCGACACGGGCGTTTATCTGGTCGTCGTCGGCGCCATCAGCTCGGTGGCGCTGTCGCTCGAAGAACGGGGAGGGGAGTGATGGAGGCCTGGTTCGCCTTGCTCGTCGGCATCTTCTTCACCGTTGCCGTCTATCTCATGCTTTCGAAGTTCATCATCCGGATGCTGCTGGGCGTTGCGGTCCTCGGAAACGCGGTCAATCTGCTGATATTCACCGGCGGCCGGTTGATGCGTGAGGTGCCGCCCGTCATCGTCGGCGACACCGAAGCCCTCGTCGGACCTGCCGCCAATCCTCTGCCGCAGGCGCTGATCCTGACGGCGATCGTCATTTCCTTTTCCTTCTTCGCCTTTCTTCTCGTTCTTTCTTGGCGTGCCTACGAAGATCTCGAGACCGATAACACCGACGAGATGCGAGTCGCGGAGCCGAAGGATGAGCCGGCACCGCCGCTAGGATATTGACCGCGATATGGCTGCTTCGACCTCTCCCCCCGTTGATTTTTCCGCCGCGCTGGTAATGACCCCAACGGCGCCGGCCGAGTGGCTGGTGATTCTGCCAGTAGCCTGGTGCCTGGCGATCGGAGCGCTTCTCGTGATGTTGCGCCGCCCGATCGGCCTCCATCCGACGATCGCGGTCGCCGGTCTTGTGGGACTTGTGGTGATTGACGGACTGCTGCTCCACCAGATCGTCAGGCACGGGCCGATGACCATGATGATGGGGCGTTGGCTGCCTCCCTTCGGCATCGCCTTCACGGCTGACCTGATGGGCGCCCTGTTTGCCCTGGTTGCCGCCATTGTCGCGCTTGCCGCCGGCATTTTTTCGATTGCCGATATAAACGACAGCGGCCGGCGATACGGGTTCTACCCCTTGCTGATGGTGCTGATGGCCGGCGTATCCGGGGCGTTCCTGACCGGCGACATCTTCAATCTCTATGTCTGGTTCGAGGTCTTGCTGATCTCGTCTTTCGGCCTTCTGGTCCTCGGCTCCGAACGCGAGCAGATCGACGCATCGGTGAAATACGGTTTCCTCAATCTCGTCGCCACCACGTTGTTCCTGATCGCAACGGGCTATCTCTACGCCGTCTTCGGCACGCTCAACATGGCCGACATCGCGCGCAAGGCGGAAGAGCTGCGCAGCATTGCTCCGCTGATGACGCTGGCGGGACTGTATATGCTGGCTTTCGCCATGAAGGCAGCGGCCTTCCCAGTGAATTTCTGGCTGCCCGCTTCCTACCACACGCCGCGCGTCGTCGTGTCGGCGCTCTTTGCCGGTCTGCTTACCAAGGTCGGCATCTACGCGCTGATCCGCGTCATGGTGATGCTCTTCCCTGTCGAGCGGGAGGAACTGAGCCTCGTTCTGGCGATTGCAGGGGCCTTGACGATGTTCGTCGGCGCCTTCGGCGCGCTGGCGCAGACGGACTTCCGCCGCCTGCTCGGCTTCCTCATCATCTCGGGTATCGGCTCGGTCCTCGCCGGCGTTGGGGTCGGCGGACCAGGCGGCATCGGCGGCGCTATTTTCTATTCGCTGCATTCGATGCTGGTCATGACGGGGCTCTATTTTGCTTCGGGGATCGCCATGCGTCTCGGCGGAAGCTCCTCGATCGTCACGCTTTCCGGCCTCTACCGCCGGAACGTCGGATTTGCCGCATTGACCTTGATGCTCTGCTTTGCTGTCTCGGGACTACCGCCGTTCTCGGGATTCTGGCCCAAGGTCATGCTCGTGAAGGCGGCGCTCGATATCGGCGCGTGGTGGCTCGCTGCAGCCCTGCTCATTGCCGGCTTTCTCACCACGATCGCCACGGGTCGTCTCTTCCTGCTCGCCTATTGGCGTGACGGAACCACGCTAGCTGTAAACGTGGCGGCGCTACCGGCAGCCACAGTGGCTCCGCTTGCCGCGCTCACCCTGGTAGCATTGCTCATCGGCCTTTATCCCGAGCCGCTTCTCTCCGCGGTGCAAAGTGCTGCGGCCGGCCTTGCCGACCCTTCTGCTTACGAGAAGTCGGTCTTTCCCGGAGGAGGGCCGTGATGAAGTTCCTGGCCATCAATATCATCCTGACCGTAATCTGGGGCGCCATCAGCGCCAGTTTCACGCCGGTGAACCTCATGCTCGGATTCGCTGTCGGGGCACTGTCGCTATGGCTGATCAGGCGCGAGCTGCAGCCCGTGACCTATCCGCTACGACCGCTGCGGCTCGCGCTCCTCATCGCTCTCTTCTTCAAGGAGCTCGCCGTTTCCGCCACCAAGGTCGCTATCCTCGTGATGCGCGAGAGGATGGCGCTAAAGCCGGGCATCTTCGCCTATCCGCTGACGGTGAGAAGCGACTTCGAGATCACGCTGCTAGCCAATCTCATCACGCTGACGCCCGGCACGCTTTCGGTGGATGTTTCCCCGGATCGCAAGACGCTCTATGTCCACGCGCTCGACTGCGCAGATCCGGGCGCGTTGCGGCAAGACATCGCGCGCGGCTTCGAGCGGCGCATCCGGGAGGCTTTCGAACGATGATCTCCGATACGGTCCTGACGGCTGCGATCAGCCTCTCCCTCGCCCTGCTTTCCTTTGCCCTGCTGGCGACGATCATACGCATTGTGCGAGGCCCGACGCTGCCGGATCGCGTGCTCGGGCTCGACATGCTGGTGGCGATCGCAATCGGCTTCATCGCGGTGATCGCCATCAAGACCGGGTTCGGCCTCTATATCGATATAGCGATCGCGCTGGGACTTGTCGGCTTCCTGGCAACCATTGCCTTTGCCCGCTTCGTCCTGACGCGCGGCCTCGCCCCCGAGCGCGCAGCCAAGGCAGTGACGGATACAGGCAACTTAGCCAAACGGAGCAAGACTGGGCGTCCGAGCCACCGCAAACGCAAGGGAGTGCGCTGATGGCGGCACAGATCGAGACCGTGGTCACGCTTGTCGTCGCGCTCGTAATGGTGGTGGGGGCATCCTTCTCCCTGCTGGCGGCGATTGGCCTCGTTCGCTTTCCCGACCTCTATACGCGCATGCATGCGGCCTCGAAGGCCGGAACCGTCGGATCCGGACTGCTGCTCTTCGCCGCCGGCTTGCATTCGCTCGATCCGGCGATCTTCGTTCGTGCGCTCGCAGCCTTCGTCTTCTTCGTACTCACGGCGCCGATTTCGGCCCATCTTCTGGCGAAAGCTGCGCATCAGGCAGGTTACAGGATGTCGAAGCTGTCGGTCATAGATCAGCTGCCACAAAAGGAAGAGGCTGGGCGACGTTGAGGGGCGCCTTTTCTGTTTCTTTATTTCCGAACAATTCGCGGGGTGCAGGCAGTTTTAGTGGTTTGGAATAGAATTGCTGCTGTCTGCTCCAAATTATGTTTTGACATTTTTTAGAACAGTGTTAATCCACTAAATGAAAAGTGTCGTCGTGATAATACTTTGAACTGAAAATTCCAGCTTGGGTTGTGATTCTTCTCTGTTGCTTTGAGGCGGCGGTCGGCTCCGTGCCTTGGTGGCAGATTTCCCATCGCGATCCGGGCCATGATGTTGCGGCGGAGCTTGGCTACCCTCGCTACGCGACAACCAGACGGTTTGAAGGGATACACGGTTTACGGCATTTTCGCGCATCCTCGCTCCTGAAGCGCTGTTTCAGGACATGTTGCTGGATTCCGATAGGAGAAGAAAATGACAGAAAACACGCTCGGTGCGAGCAACGAACTCCTGGTTGAACTGACGGCGGAAATCGTTGCCGCCTATGTGAGCAACCACGTGGTTCCGGTTGCGGAGCTTCCGACGCTCATCGCCGATGTTCACTCGGCGCTCAACAACACGACGGCGCCGGCGCCGGTGGTCGTCCCCGCCGAAAAGCCGAAGCCCGCGGTCTCGGTCCGGAAGTCGGTACAGGACGACCAGATCACCTGCCTGGAATGCGGCGGCACCTTCAAGTCGCTGAAGCGGCACCTGATGACGCACCACAATCTCTCGCCGGAAGAATACCGCGAAAAGTGGGATCTGCCCGCCGATTACCCGATGGTCGCACCTGCCTACGCCGAAGCCCGCTCGCGTCTTGCCAAGGAGATGGGCCTTGGCCAGCGTCGGAAGCGTCGCGGCAAGTAAGCACCGCTGTCGGGATTTGCGCCGCCAAGGGGCAGATGGGGGGAGATCGCCCCTGCAATTCAGGGCCGGACTGCGTCAGTCCGGCTTTTCTTTTTTGCTGGATCCATTTGGCAGTCAGGTGGGATCACCGGACCCCGCACAAACGCGGCAAGGACCGATCGGGCGGCGGCCCCACCGCCAGTGGGCGAAGAGGTGCTCGGATCATGCCGGCAGGCGAGTCTCCGCCTCGCTCTTGATACGTCGGATCATCGAGCGCAGACCGTTGGCGCGCTGGGATGACAGATGTTCGATGAGGCCAATCCTGCCGAAGATGTCGAGAGCGTCGGTGCTAGCGATTTCGGACGCACGCTTGCCGGAGAAAATGGCGAGCGCAATTGCCACGAGGCCGCGGACGATATGGGCATCCGACTCGCCATCGAAGGTGAGGACCGGGTCTTCTGGATCGCCGGCCGTATGGGTGACCAGCCAGACCTGGCTTGCGCAGCCCTGAACCTTGTTCTCGGCCGTTCGCCATGCCTCGGGCATGTCCGGCAAGCTCTTGCCGAGCTCGATCACATAGCGGTAGCGGTCCTCCCACTCGTCAAGGAAAGCAAAGTCATCAATGATCTGTTCAATCGAAGTCATGACCGTCCGAATTCTGCGCTACCGCGGTTGCCGCGCAGTCTTGATCCTCGCCCGAATTACCGGGCTTATAAAGTTCTATTGATATTCATATAGGGGATGCCGGCTGCAAAGAGAACAGGCCATGGCGCGCGGTGTGATCTTGGCGTTCATTAGCGGCGCGGCCGCGAAGGGAAGCGGCAGGGCCCGCCGCGGATCGGGGTTGGCGTAGCCCGCTACTTGGCATTCGCGGTCTTCGCGTCGAGGCGTTTTTCGGGGACCGGCAGTCGGCTGAAAACGGGCATGCTCCGATCCTTGGCCTCGGCGGAGGCCCCGTCCTCGACTGGGCCCACCGTCCCGGTCATGACCTTGGCATCCGGCAGTGCGGCGTCGGTTTCGGCGAATTGCGTGTTCAGGAATTCGTAGGCAATTCGCGCGCCTTCACGAGCGCGATGTCCGAGGGCGATGAAGGTCTCGGCGCCCCTTTCGCAGACATCCGGCTTCTCCACACAGATCGCGCTTATGTAGTGGATCGCTTCGTTGGCGGCGGAGAAGGTATCGCCGATCTCGACCCTTGGGCCATGGTCGAGTTTGGTGCTGCTCGACGGATCGAGAAATGGCAGCAGGACAAGCACCAGGGAAAACCAGAATGTCGCCTTCAGGAGAAACCACATGTTCTGCTCATCCTCACTTCGCTTGCTGGACTGGCCGTTCGCGGTTTCCGGTCAAGCCCTTCCTGACGCCACGGCTCATGTCACCAGCAAACCTAGAGCGGAAATCGCAAGGGCGCTTTTCAAAAACTGCTCGGATTTGTTTCGAATTTTAATGAACTGTGCGAATTCGGCCTCCTCCCCAGAGCGATTTCGCGCATTTTAACGATTGCCGTTAAGGTTCAAGGCAGCGCACGAAGCGAGAGCGGCCGCCTTGTCCGAGGCTTGCGCGCCCGTTGCCTGCCCAAGGTGTTAACGGAAAACGAAAAATGCCCCAAAATCCGCCGCTTACGCGCCATTAACCACGACCGACAATGCTCATCCAAATTGCCTCAAAACGGGAATTTTCGGGTGTTTTCGAAGCCCCCTCGGGTTTCTGCTTATTCTTTCATTAAGCCGGGAATGCGAGATTCGAAGAACGAGGCGGCTTGGGCAAATACCCGCGAGAAGCGGCGGGGCTCTCGCGAATAGCCTTACAAAAACAACAATGACGGCAGGGTATTGCGTGAACGTCTTGCGTGACATGGCTGGCAAATGGGCATCCCGAGTGGACGAGGCAGCCGCGCCATGGCTGCCGCGCCGGTCGGAGGTTTCTGCCGTTGCCCGCCATGATTTCAGGCGTCTGCGTGCCGTCGCCGCCGTCTCTCTGACGGCGCTTCCGATCATACCGCTTGCCCTCACGGCGGCTTTGCCGGTTTCCGTGGCGTTGCCTGCGGGAACCGCACTCTGGGCGTCGGCTTCGCTGTTGGCTGCCGCCGCAGCGATTGTCGGGGGTCGCAGAGGTCCGGCAGCCCGCCGCGACGAAGCAGCGCTCGCAGGTCGACTGCCTGACCTTTCTGCTGCCTTCGATCTCTTTGCCGGGCTCGTCACCATCCATGATCCGCGCGGGAATGTGCTCTCTGTCCATGGGCGCGACGCGGCCGAACACCTGAAGTTGATGCGCGACCCACGCGGCCGCGGTTTCCTCGAACAGATTCACGTCTCGGACCGCATCACATTCCTCAGCGCCATTGATGCGTTGCGGCTGGATGGCGAACGTTCGGCAGTCGACATCCGTCTCGAACGGCCCTCGATTGCGGCGCAAGGCGCTCAATTCGTGCACATGCGGTGCGAAATGGCGCCTTTGCGCGATGTCGAAGGACGATTGGTGGCGATCGTCGCGCAATCCCGAGACATCTCCGATGAAGCCCGCCTCAGGGAAGAGGCGGTGGAAAAGGCTGCGCATGCGGAGTCCGCAAACGATGCGAAGACGCGATTCCTCGCGGCGGTGAGTCACGAGTTGCGCACGCCGCTTAACGCCATTCTCGGTTTCTCCGACGTCCTTGCCGGAGAATATTTCGGCAGGCTCGAAAACGACCGCCAGCGAGAATACGTGGCGCTGATCCACCGCTCCGGCACGCATCTGCTCTCCGTCGTCAACACGATGCTCGATGTGAGCAAGATCGAGGCCGGGCGTTATGAACTGGTGCCGGAGCCTTTCCAGGTGGCGGACGCGATCGCTGCCTGCGAGGCCATGCTGTCGCACCAGGCGCAGGAGAAGGGCGTGAAACTGACAAGCCGCCTGACACGGGTACTGGGCGAGATCAATGCCGACCAGCGCGCCTTCCAGCAGATTTTGATAAACCTCATCGGCAACGCGATCAAATTCACCGATCAGGGCGGGCTCGTGACGGTCGATGCGGAATGCGACAATGCGCTGCTGAAGGTAACGGTGAGCGACACGGGCATCGGCATTGCCGAGGACAAGCTGCAGATGCTCGGCCAACCTTTCGTCCAGATTCAGAACGACTATACGCGCCGTTATGAAGGCACCGGATTGGGCCTGTCCCTCGTCAAGGGGCTCGTCGAATTGCACGGCGGCAGCCTGACGATCCGCAGCTCCGAGGGCAAGGGAACGGTCGTCGTTGCGTCGATTCCGCGCGACGGCTCCGGCATTCAGCAGCGGCAGCAGGTGAGTTCGCCTGTCACGGTGGAGTTCCCGCCACGACTGAGGGAGCGCGGCGAAACAACCGGTGACTGGGGACGGCATACACCCGCTGCGGCTTCTCAGAGCGGGCAAACGAGCAAGGAAAGGGGACATGGCTCCGCGCAAGCGAAAACAGCCTGAGCGGAAGAGGGCGTCGCGATCGCAGCAAGCCTTGGCGCTGGCAGGCCTGGCATTGGCCGCCCGGGGCGCCGGCCGCTGCTTCGCGCTTGGCGGCCGATTGGTTGCGCGCCATCCCCTTGGTGCCGGCGGCTCGGCGGCCTTCATCGTAGCCTTCAGCTTCGTGGCTGCGAACGCGATGTGGTACCAACACGGGTCTCATCCATCGCCGCTATTGCGCACTCGCGTTCCGCTCGTCAGTGCGGAGGTTGCCGAACGCTTGGCCGCGGCGAACGGCGAGACTGTCGAACCGCGGCGGGTAACGACATTCTTGATCGAGCGGGAAGGCGAGAAGGAGCCATCACGCGAGCAGCCGAATGCAGCAGGTCAGGGTGAGGGCACAGTCAGCGCGGACGAGCGAGCGGCCTTAACTTCGGAGCTCGTCGCAGACATTCAGAGGGAATTGGTGCGGCTCGGGCTTTACGATGGCATGCCGGATGGTCGCAGCGGTCCGAAGACCGTAGCCGCGATCCTTCGCTTCGAGAAACAGGCCGGCGGTCTGCAGACCGGCTTGGCGAGCGCGGACCTGCTCAAGAGCCTGCGCGCGGCGGGCAGTTCCGGCTCGCTCGCCGCAATCCCCGATGCTCGCCCCCATGCCGATCCAACGAGCATTCCGGCCGAGGCCGATCCGATCGCCGCCGCGATCCGCAGTGCGGAAAAAAGCGAGATACTTGTTCCGAGCGCCGATGTTCCCGTATCCAGCGAAATGGTGATGAACATCCAGAAAGGGCTGAGCAACCTCGCCTATGCGGAGATTGTGGTCGATGGCGTCGCCGGCGACCAGACACGCGCTGCGATCCGGCATTTCGAAAAACATTACCGCCTGCCGCAAACCGGCGAGCCCAATACCAAGGTTCTCCAAAAACTGAAGGAAATCGGCGCGCTGTAGCCCGAAATCCGGTCAATTCAACGAGGCATGTGCGTTCTGGCGCCATTACCGCCTTGAGGAGGCACGCAGCGGTTCAGCAACCTTTGCGCGCCCGACACGACTCGGGGCGCCGCGCAGCCATTTGCCTGTCGACTTCGCGGCGTGTATCAGCCTTCATATGCGCCTCAAGTCCCACATATTCGTCTCTTCTCTATTGCGCCGCGTCTTTGCCAGCGGCGGCTATGCGGCGGTGCTGCGAAAAGGGGCCGATGAGGCCGGGGCAATTTTCGTCCGCCAACGCGCACGCCTTGGGACAGAGACGCTCTACGCTCCGGCGCCGCAAAGTCTCTTCGAGGAGGAGGGCGATACGGCGCGCAAGTTCGAAATAAGGCTGCAGGACGCCGAGGCGGAGAAGATCGACAATGCCCTGCTGTCCGAGGTCCGCTTCGACCCGGATTGCTGGATCATCGAGATCGAAATCGACGATTGCGGCGATCTGCTCGATATCGCGACCGAATCCGACCGCTGAAGCAGGGAGACACGCCAGTCGAAACGGCCTCAATGCTTGCCGGCATGCCGCCGCGGTTGCATGGCCTTATCGGGAATTTTGGGTGAGGAGCGCGCTTCCTGGCGACGCGGGTCCGTACTGCGATTTTCGGCGAGATGACTTTCGTACCGCGCCGGCCGAGCGGCGCGATCGGCACGAAGCCAGGCTTCCACCCGCTCCAGGCTTTCTTTGCGGTCGACATTTCCGATCAGGGCATCTACGCGCGTGCTGCCGCCGAGCCTCTCGCCGAGATGAGGGTAAAGGAACGAGAGCAGGGGAGCCATGTCCGCGGCCGGAAAGTCGAGTGCCATAAGTGTGGCGGCGAGCTGTTGGCCGGAAACATCGAGCAGGATCCGCTCGGCTAACTCCTTACTTGCCTCCATGGCGTCGGCCAGAGCATTGGCGAAGAGAACCGCTTCGCCGCTGCGCGCAAAACGCATGAGCAGTGCCTGATGGAGTGCGCCGATCGGTCGGACGCCGGAAGCGGAATCCGGGACTAGCGATCCGACACGCGCCAGAGCCTTGATCTCGTCGCGCAGTTCGTTCTCTCGGGCGATGCGGTCCGCGGAAGGATCGTTGACCGGCTGCGCAGCGGCGGCATCAGCTTGATACACCGCGGTGCGGAACTGCCCCGCAGCGTGGTGATGCTCGACCAAGGCATCGATCACCGAAGGAGAAAGCTCATCCCTGCGCGCAATCGCGTTCGCGTGGGCGGGACCTTGCGTGCGGATAATCGAGATGAGCGTCCGATCGGAAATCGCTTTCGATCGCGTTAGGAAGATTGCAGCAATGGAGATAGGCATGCTGCCGATGAGATGCGCAACGGCGTCCGGAACATGCGCGCATTGCGAAAGAGCGGCCGCCGCCTGCCGGCGCGCCTCGTCGCTTGAGGCGAGGAAGAGCGGCTCGAACAACTCGGCGAATTGTCTCATCTCGGATTTACGTGGGGTGCGCAGGCTTTCGAAGCTGGTGACGGTCGCCATCAGCACGACGTCCTTCAGCCGGCCCGTCTGCGGCCGTTCCAACTCACGAAACCGGTTCGTCACGACAAATCCTTGCACGCAAAGCATGACGCCATAGCCGATGGCTCGGAACGGCACACGTCTCAAAAAATAAACTGAAAACGTTAGCGCAGAATTAACTATGGCCGTTGGAGCTTTATTCAGGCTTGCGGCATCTCCGTGGCGCGGCCGGTCCGGCGCCACCAGCCGCAGCCTTAAAAACTCCACAAGCGCTTTTATTTCATTCTCTGCTGCGTGATTCCTGAAAACAGCCGATCTCAGTGGCAAGCATGCAGCACCTCGGAGCCCCGCAGCAGCCTTCGTGCGGTCGAAAGCGGGACGGGCGCTCTGAATGGTGATGGGCCCGAAGGTCCGACGAACGAGAAGGCCCACGGCCTTCCAAATGGGAGAAATGTCAGTGAAACAGGCATTTTTGCGAACGGCGGCTCTATTTTCGCTCCTGTTTGCACCGGCGATCGCCGAAGCCGCGGAGGGTTTTGCCACGGCCAATGTCAATATGCGCTCCGGACCGAGTACCCGTTATCCGGCCGTCACAGTCATTCCGGTGGGAACGTCGGTGGAAATCCATGGCTGCCTCGCGGATCGGCCTTGGTGCGACGTGTCCTTCTATCAAGGCCGGGGTTGGGTCGCGGGTCGATACGTGCAGGCAATGTACCGCCGCAACCGCGTCTATCTGGAGCCGGAATACTACCGCCCGCTCGGAATCCCGACGGTTGTTTTCGAATTCGACCGGTATTGGGACCGCAACTACCGTGGACGTGACTTCTATCGCAACCGCGATCGCTGGCGCCGCGACTGGGCCGTAGGCGACGACCGCGGCGAATGGGAGCGTAGGCGGGAGCGCCGCGAGGGGGAGTGGGAACGCAGCGACCGGGACCGGGGACGCCGGGAGCGGGAGTGGGAACGCCGCGCCGATGAGGAATGGCAGGACGAAGAGAATTATCGGGAATCCCGCAGGCGCGACCGGGAGCGTCAGTTTCTCGAAATTCGCCGCGAACGCGAGATGAGAGAGATTCCGGAGTGCAAGTTCGGCGACTTTCGGTGTGAAAACGAATAGTTGTGAAGGGCTCCCAAGACGGGCGGCGCTGGCCGCCCGTCTTTCGCTTGGGGCCGCGGGACAGTGCTTCTTCTCGGGGAACCAATCTTGCTTCGAGGCGTTGACATCGCGCGAAAGGCAAGGAGCGGAGATGATGGCTGACAAGACGTTAGCGGCGGTTGATGCCGGAATGGACACGGAAGGGCGGACGGCCGATGCCCAGGTGGAACTGCAAGCCCAGCTCGCGGATCTAAGGGCCGAGATTACCCGGTTGACGGAAACCGTATCGGCCATCGGCAGCGGGGCGAAGGCGGTCGTGCAGGGTGAAGCTGAGCTGATGACGGAACGGTTGCGTGAACGGGTGCGCGAGGAGCCGGTGACGACGCTTGCGACCGTTGCCGGGGTTGCCTTCATATTCGGCCTGCTTGCAAGACGCTGAAGAACGCTGCCGCTCGGCGCTAGCAGCTCCCCGGACTGAGAATGGTTAAGAGACCGTGCCTCGCTTTAAGGGATACTTAAAAGAGGTTATGGCCCAATCGGCGCTGGCCGGCTATGATCGGCCCGCATCGGGTCAATGAAATCCGGAGAGCCGGAAGAAGGAGAGAATGAGAAAGGCGCGTCTGTCCGGGGCGAGACCTGGAATGCGTCAGCCCGCGAATGGGCAGGGTGAAATCTGTACGGTGGTTCATCCGTCTCGTGAGCGTATGGAGACGAGCATGGCAGACGTAATCAGAATGCAGGACCGCAAACGAAATAGGCCACAACGGCGACCCGTCACCTCGGGCACCGCGAAAGTGTTGTTCTTCACCGGCATCCGCTACGAGCGCCTTGACGGTCGTGGACCCCAGCCCAGCGCTCCGACGAGCAGGACGGCGAAGAAACAGTAGAAAAAACCAGTTGACTGTTCCCGGCGGGCGATCAGCACCGCCTGGCAACTTGACGTCGTCGAAACTCCGAATGGAGCTTCCCGGATTTCCTGCGTTACGACCGCCGAAAGAGTCCGCAGCTCGACTCCGTGAGAAAATCGCGGACCTCTTCATCGAAGCTGCCGAGCGGCGCGAGCGCCCTTAGAACGGCGTAGCCATCCTCGTCCCCCATCTCGATCATGATCGATTGCGCCAGTGCTTCGGGTGGCGACTTGCGTAGTTCCACCAATTGGATCGGCGTGGCCACGACCAGGTCGAGATTGCCATTGACGGCCGTCTGGTCGTTCATGCTGAAGACTTCGTTCGAGCCGCTGTCGAAGATCGATAGCGACCAGAACGGCACCGATCCGCGGGCAATGAACCGCGTTGGCGCATCCGCTACCGAGAAACTGCAGACGGCGGTGCGCAGAAAGGGATCGCTGTTGCGCAAGCCTGTCGGGCCCGGTTCGGCGGACAATGCAAAGAAGCTGTCCATCTCGAGAAGGTCGAGCACGCGCGTATAGGCGTCTCGACCGGTAAATTGCGGCAGTGCAAGCACGATCACGATGTGCAGGAGTGTGGCGCCGACCAGGCCGACGACTATGGCAAACAGCAGGCTACGCATTGCCGCACCCGGTCTTGATGATCTTCGGCATTGCAAGGTCGATCAGGCCGGAGGAGCCGGCCGTCGGCGTATCGAGCAGGGTCAGAACGAGCTTGAAGCTGCCCGAATGCCGAATCGCGAGCCAGTTGTTCGGCTTGGCAGCCGGCGAGGCATGAATGACGAAGCCGCTGTCTCGGGCGCGCAGCACCGTCCACGAATTGATTGCAGCGGGCAGGTCCGGCCCGGGCCGCAGGGTAACCCCATCTGCCGTGGTCGCATAGAACGTCCAGAACCGGGCAGGCGGCGTGATGCCGGAGATATCATAAGAACAGTCAGATGACAGCCGGGCACCGCTGTCGTCTGTCGCTGCGGAGAACACCAGCCCTTCCGCACCGCCGAAGAGTAGATCGCCCGCGCGAGCGCGATGCGCCTTGGCGTAGGGGTCGGCAGTGGCGGTCTGCGCCTGCGGAAATGCCACCCAGGGGCCGATCGCGATGGAGCCGAAGCCGGCCGTCGCCTTAAGCGCCCATACGGATGAGGCGATTCCACCTCCGAAGGCAAATGCGAGCGTGATGGCGACGAGAAAGGGAATACGCAACAAGGGGCGGCTCTATCGATTGGTGTCTCGTCTGTCCCGGCGTTAGGCGGTCTACGGCGCCGCGCACCCGCACGAAGGCTGTAGCGCTTTGACTTGCTGCATGTTTTTGTCCTTAAAACGAGTGCGATTGAAGGAAACATGCAGGAGGGCAAGTGTCGGTTCGCTCGCCCCCTGGAGCTTAGAATCGATTACTCTTAAGATCCACATCGCCCTTAGAGAACGGATTTGTTGTCGCCAAGTCAATTCTCCGTTGCAATGGATGACCGTTGCGTTGTTGGGACATCGGCCGGCGGCGACTCGAGCGCTGCGACCTTGCCGCCGTTCTTCTCCCGCGCCTTGAGGGCAGGCGCGTTTTCGAATGCCTCGCCGATCGTCTTCAGCATTTTGGTAACGTCGGCAGAAAGCGATCTCGGCCGCACAAGCGGGGGCAGTGCGTTTTCGTCCGGTTTGGCGTTTTCATCCGGGACCGGCTTCTCCGCCGCCTGCGCGACCGGCACTTCGATGCCCGGGATTGCGCGGTGCTCGATGCCTTGCTCGGCATAGTCCATCAACCGCTTGAAGGTCATTGCCGGAAGCGAGCCTCCGGTCATGTTGTCGGTGGACGTATAATCGTCATTACCGAACCAGACAGCGGTCGTGAAATCGCCCGTGAAGCCGACGAACCAGGCGTCGCGATAGGCCTGTGTCGTGCCGGTCTTGCCGCCCGTCACGATGCCGTTGTCGAGGGCGGCCCTGCGCCCCGTGCCGATGACGGGGATTTGCGTCAGAATTCGGTTCATCGACGAGACGGCTTGCGCGCTCAGAACGCGTTTCGCCGGCGTCGCGTCGCGGGCGAAATCGTAAAGAATGTCGCCGTCATAATTCAAGATCTGGCTGATGCCGTGGCGCCGGGACTCGAAGCCTCCGGCGGGAAAGACGGCATAGGCCGTCGCCTGGTCGAGCACGGTCACTTCCGACGTGCCGAGCGGCATGGTCTTATCGGTGCGCAACGGCGTTTCGACGCCCATATTCCTGGCCGTCGAGGCAATGATCTCTGTGCCGAGCTTGTCTTTGGCGAGGCGCACAGGAACGGTATTGATCGATTTCGCCAGTGCGGTCAGCAGCGTCACGCGCCCAGCATAGCTACGGCCGTAATTTTGTGGAGACCAGCCGCGCCAAGTGATTGGCGCGTCGACGACGACAGTTTCCGGCGTCATGCCTTTTTCCATTGCCGCCGCGTAGGTATAGACCTTGAACGACGACCCCGGCTGGCGAAGGGCACGGGTCGCGCGATTGAACTGGCTTTCGCCATAGTCGCGGCCACCGACCATGGCACGCACGGCGCCGCCGTTCTCGATCATTACGAGGGCGCCCTGTTTCACTTTGTAGGTCTCACCATATTGCCTGAGGCCGGATTCCACGGCTTCTTCTGCGGCCGCCTGCAGTCCCATGTCGATCGTCGTCCTGACGATGAGGGAGTGCTGTGCGAAGGGGGCGGCGATGCGCTGGACCTCGTCGAAGGCCCAGTCTAGGAAGAAGTCCGGAGCCTTGACGTCGGCGCGGTCGATGACGGTTGCCGGTGTGAGCCGGGCGGCGAGCACCTGTCCTTCGGTCATCAGTCCGCCCTGCACCATGTTGGTCAGCACCTCGTTGGCGCGGGCGCGGGCGGCCGGAAGGTTGACGTGCGGCGCATAACGGGCAGGCGCCTTGAAAAGCCCGGCAAGCATGGCGGACTCGGCGAGATTGACGTCGGTGATCGCCTTGCCGAAATAAAACTGCGCCGCCGCCGCTGCCCCGAAGGTGCCGCCGCCCATATAGGCGCGGTCTAGATAGAGCCGCAGGATTTCCTTCTTCGACAGATTGCACTCGAGCCAGACGGCAAGGAACGCTTCCTTGATCTTGCGTTCAATCGTCCGCTCATTTGACAGGAACAGGTTTTTGGCAAGCTGCTGAGTCAGGGTGGAACCGCCCTGGACCACGCCGCCGGCGCGGGCATTTTCCGTCATGGCGCGTGTCAGGCCGAGAAAGTCGATTCCCCAATGCTCGAAGAATCGGCGGTCTTCCGTCGCGAGAACGGCCTTGATGAGATGGTCCGGCAACTCGTCGATTGGCACGGCATCCTCATGGATGATGCCGCGATGGCCGATCTCATTGCCGTAGCGGTCCAGGAAGGTGACGGCGAAATCGCTCTGGGCACGCCAGTTTCCCTCGGTTTCCTCGAAGGCCGGAAGCGCAAGCGCCAGCATCAGGACCGAGCCGGCCGTACCCCAAGTCATACCCTCGCCAAGCACCTCGAAGACCGCTCTTTTCCAGCCGCGAACACGGAAGCGGCGGAAGAAGATGGTGGTGTCTTCCCAAAGTTCCGCAAGGCGAAATCCCACATTCCATACCGTCGAGTCGATCCAGGAATCGATCCGGAGCAAGATGTGTCGCTTCTTGGGCCGGTTGTCCTCTTTCCTCGGTTCCTGCACGGTTTTCATGTCCCGAAGCTCTGTTGCCCCTTAATGATGATTGCATGGGGCGAAGTTCCAATCTACTTGCATATCGAGCGCCGGCCTTAAATAATCGGCAATTTTCTGTAACTTTACCCTGCTGGCGTGGAAAAGACGAAAGTGTGACTCCTATGGGCGAAATGCCTTTCTGGAAGAAAAAGAGCCTGGATGAGCTGACGCGGGCGGAATGGGAAAGCCTTTGTGACGGCTGTGGACTCTGCTGTCTCAACAAGCTGGAGGACTGGGACACGGGCGAGATCGCCTGGACCTCTATTCGCTGCACCTTGCTCGATGGGGCAACCTGTCGGTGCAAGGACTACGCCAATCGACAGGCGACGGTGCCCGATTGCATTCAGCTGACGCCGGAACGCGTGCGCGAGATCAGTTGGCTTCCGCCGACCTGCGGCTACCGCCTGGTCGCCGAAGGGCGCGACCTTTATTGGTGGCATCCGCTCGTTTCAGGTGATTCGGAAACCGTGCATGCGGCGGGGATTTCGGTGCGCGGGCGCACCGTTGCGGAGGACGGGATCGACCTTGAGGACTATGAGGATTATCTGGTGACCTGGCCCTTGCAAGTGGCGCTGGAGCCGGCCCAATAGCCGCGCGGCCAGTCCGCATCAATGACGGCCGTTCTTCCGTGCGAGACTTCTCGGAGCGACATTGCGCCAAGCGGTTTCCATCGATTGCCGAACGAGTTCCTCGTCGGCGCCGACGAAATAGATAGACGTCCAACCGCGCGCACCCCAACCGCCGGGAACGGCGGCGCAAACGCCAGGTTCGGATTCGAGCAGCATCCGCTGCTGGTCGGGTGTGAACTTGAAGACCACACGTCCGGCCTCGGGCAGGGTCATGAAGATCCGCTTGCCCACGCGGAAATCCCGCGTCCCGAAATGGGCGTTTTCCTCCGTTCCAGGCAGGCTTAGCGCCAGCTTTTCCAGTTCTTCGGTTAGCATCCGAAGAGACTAGCACGATTTCATCAATTGACAAAAAATCACCCGTCCGTGAAGGCCACGGGCGGATGCATGATACCTTTGTTTGGGTGTAGGGCGCCTGCGAACCGCCCCAAGGGGTTAAGCCTTATTCCGCAGGCATGACCGGTTTTTCAGCAGCTTCGCCTACGGTGCGCATCGCACGCCATTCATTCTCGAAACGGTCGAGCAGCGATTGCGGAATCCTCGACGGGGATACGGGCGGTTTGTTCGCGGCTGACTGCATCCGGTCCTCCTCCTGAGCGAGTTGTTTAGACGGCGGACCATTCCATATCGGAAACGCTTTGTAAATCAGCGGATTAAACAATTTAAACGATTGAAAAATCTTTAAATCGATTAACCTACGAAAAATCCACAGGAGCTTCGCAGGGGAGCGAAGGTGGCGCGTGCAGGTGGCCAACTCCGAAAGAGCTGCATCGGGTGCTGAAGATCTGCGCCTAAGCGATCTGAAAAGAATCGCAGTTTTCGGGTGTTTACATGCTTGCTCAATCATGCTGGCCTGAGACCGGTGGGTCCAGGAAGTCCCTGTCCTGGCACAACAAAATGCCAGCAGTCGAGCAGCCGTCACCGCCTTTCACCTTGCAACCGGTGATGGCGCTCCGAAGACGGCGGAAGGCGCCGCGTAGCGTTAACGGGGGGCCGCGGAGGCGGACATTCATTTGCCATTCAGCCTGCATCGGTTAAAGATTTTTCCATGTTACTTCCCAATTCGAAAGTACATTGATGGCGTCAAGAGTAACCATAGCCGTGCTTGCTGCAGGCGTCGCAGGCTTTTCTCCGCCTGCCGTATCCGCGCCTGGCGATTGCAGTGCTGCGGCCGCGCATGTAGTGGCTGAGACGGGCGGAGAATTGCTCTCGGTCAGGCCGACTTCCGATGGCAACTGCGTCGTGACCGTGCTAATCCCTGGTAATGGCGGGCGGCCGAAGAAGTTGACCGTAAAGGTTCCGATGTAGGCTTAGCTCCCCATCGTCAGCAGGGGAAGAAGACCAGCAATGCGCATTCTGATAGTCGAGGACGACGCCAACCTGAACAGGCAATTGGCCGAGGCGTTGCAGGAAGCCGGCTATGTCGTCGACCAGGCCTTCGATGGTGAGGAGGGGCATTATCTCGGCGACACCGAACCCTACGACGCGGTGATTCTCGATATCGGCCTGCCGGAAATGGACGGGATCACCGTTCTCGAAAAGTGGCGCGGTGACGGCAAGATCATGCCGGTCCTGATATTGACGGCACGCGACCGCTGGAGCGACAAGGTGGCCGGGATCGATGCAGGCGCCGACGATTACGTCGCCAAGCCCTTCCATGTCGAGGAAGTGATGGCCCGCATCCGTGCGCTGATCCGCCGGGCGGCGGGCCATGCGAGCTCCGAGATCGTTTGCGGCCCGGTGCGTCTCGACACGAAGGGCTCGAAGGCGACCGTCAACGGCGTGGCGCTCAAGCTGACGTCGCACGAGTTCCGCCTCCTGTCCTACCTCATGCATCATATGGGGCAGGTGGTCTCCCGCACGGAACTGGTCGAGCACATGTACGACCAGGATTTCGATCGCGATTCCAACACGATCGAGGTTTTCGTCGGCCGCCTTCGCAAGAAGATCGGCAACGATCTGATCGAAACCGTACGCGGCCTCGGCTATCGGATGCAAGCACCCAGCAATGGTCATTAGATCCCTCACGGCGCGCGTCCTGGCGGTTTCGACCGTTTGGGCGGTGATGGCCCTTGTCGTGATCGGCGTGGTGATCTCCGAGCTTTACCGGCAGGGATCGGAGCGCGGTTTCCAGGATCTGCTTCGTGCCCAACTCTACAACGTCATAAACTCGATCTCGGTCGATGAAAACGCTGCCCTGTCCGGCAGCCCCCAGCTTGGCGATCTTCGCTTCTCGCAGCCGCAAACCGGTTGGTACTGGATCGTCGAGCCGATCGGTGAATTCGAAACGCCGCCTCTGATTTCGACGTCTCTCGGAACCGCGAAGTTGCCGATCGTCAGTGTCGAGGAGGTGCCGTTCGACATCCGTTACGAGCGCTTCTACACGACGACGGACCCATTCGGAAACCAGGTCGAGGTGGCCGAAACCGAGGTCGTTCTCGACATCGACGGCCATGCGGCACGCTTTCGCGTGGCCGGCAATCGGAACGTGCTTGAGGCGGACATCGACCGCTTCACCCGCAACCTGACGATAGCGCTCTCGATCTTCGGATTCGGGGGGCTCGGCGTGAACGCGCTGACGATCCTTTTTGGCCTGCGCCCGCTCGACCAGGTGCGCCGGTCGCTCGAGAAGATCCGCACCGGAGAAAGCGAACGGCTCGACGGAGCCTTCCCGCGCGAGATCCAGCCGCTCGCCAACGAGGTAAACGCGCTGATCGACAGCAACCGCCGCATCGTCGAGCGTGCGCGCATGCAGGTCGGCAACCTAGCCCATTCGCTGAAGACACCCATCGCCGTGCTGCTCAACGAGGCGCGCGTACTGGACGTCCCGCATGGCGAACTGATCAGGCTGCAAGCCGACGCGATGCAGACGCAGGTCCAGTCTTACCTGAGCCGCGCGCGCATCGCGGCGCAACGCGGCTCGGTGCTGGCGCGAACCGAGGCACAGCCGGCCCTTGAAAGAATCGTCCGCGTGATGCGACGGCTCAATCCGGAAAAGCAATTCAGCCTCTCCGTCAATCCGCCGGGGCTGGTGCTCGCGATGGAACTGCAGGACGTCGAGGAGACGGTCGGCAATCTTCTCGAAAACGCCGCGCGATACGCGCGCGACCACGTCTGGCTGAGCATGGGGCCGGCACCCGAGGAAGCGCGTGCCAAGGCGTCGGGACGCGAATGGACACTGCTTCTGATTGATGACGACGGCCCTGGGCTCGATCCGCATCAGATTGCTCTTGCCATGAAGCGCGGCAAAAGGCTTGACGAAAGCAAGCCCGGCACGGGGCTCGGCCTCTCGATCGTGAGCGAGATCGTGGGTGAATACCAGGGCAGCGTGGAACTGTGCCGCCGCGAAGAGGGTGGGCTGCGGGCCAAGCTCCTCTTGCCCGTTGCCGTCTGAGCGGGTTCCGCAAAGTGTTCCACCGTACCTGCGACGAACAACAGGTCTAAAGCTCGCATTCGTGGGACACCCACGGATGCCAACGCTACGCCAATCTTCTTGATTGGGCATCGTGATCCGGCGGTCACACCGGCAGTCGAAAATGGCAGAGCCTGCCCGCGGCGTGGTTGCCTCGGACGGCGGAGGGTGCAAAAAGAAAATCGGAAGTGCCGTCTGACCATGTTTGCCGGGGTGCAGGCGGCCGCGGATGAACGAGAGTGAGTTTTCGCGTATCATGATGATTAGCGCAGAAGTCAGGCGGGCTCTCGCCTCGGGTGGCAGAATCGCGATCGTCGCATCGACCGTGGCGCTTGCCGGCTGCAGCACATCGAGCGCCCAGCGGGGATCCGCCGCAGCCGCGTTCGGTGCTGTCTCCACCCGGAGCCCGTCGTCTGCAGCCTACATTGATGCCCTGCGGGGCGGCGTGATCGCGCGTCTTGGCGGCATAAAACTGGGCGAGTCGGATCGCCAGAGGGCACTCGAGGCGGAATACCGCGCCCTCGAGGCTGCGCCCGGCGGCCAGCCGGTCCTGTGGGAAGGGCGGGGCGTCAGCGGTTCGGTGGTCGCAGCCGCGCCTTATCAGGTCGGATCGCAGAACTGCCGCCAATATAGCCACACGGTGATCGTAGAAGGACAATCGACGAGCGGGCGGGGGGCGGCCTGCCGCAACAGTGATGGAAGCTGGACTCCGCTGACCTGAGCGCCGCTTTCGAGTGTCCGATGCGTTCCCTTCAGCGCTTCTATTGCATGTCTCCTGAAATCGACCTCCGTTCACGGACAACGACGCGCAGCGGTTCAAAGCGCTACAGCGATCTTTATAGCGCATCTGATTAAGTCGCCGGGGCTGTGCGGCGCTGAGATTGCGGCGAAACGCCTCAAATCTCCGTCATTTCCGGTTTTCGAGTTGGAATGGACAGGCCCTCATAGTATTCCCCATTCATGTTGTTCTGGATTCTCGTCGCCGTCCTCACGGCGGCTGTCGCTATCGCGCTTCTCCTGCCGCTGATGCGGGCGGCCGCGCCGCTTCCGTCTGCCCATAGCCATGACGTCGAGGTCTATCGCGATCAGCTCGAGGAACTGGCACGCGATCGCGAGGCCGGGCTGATCAGCCAGGAGGACGCCGAACTCGCCAGAGCGGAAATCGGGCGCCGGCTCATTGCCGCGAACGCCGCCGACGAGCCCGTCCGGGAGAGCCTTCCGAAGCGGGTTGCTTCGAACCGGCTGGCACAGTTCGCCATTCTCCTCTGTCTGCCGGCAATTGGGCTCGGTCTTTATCTCACGACCGGCAGCCCGGGCGTGCCGGCACAGCCGCTCGCCGCTCGACTTGCCAATCCTGGCGACGACGTCAATATCCTGATCGCCAAGGCCGAAAATCATCTTGCGGTCAATCCGGAGGACGGCGCGGGGTGGGACCTGCTGGCGCCAATCTACATGCGCAATGGCAGGGTAGACGATGCGGTTGCCGCCTATGACCGGGCGATCCGCCTGCTCGGCGGGTCCGCGGCGCGGCTCGGCGGCTATGCCGAAGCTCTCATCGTTCAGTCCGGCGGGGTGGTCACCGCGGATGCTCAAAATGCGCTGAGAAAGGCGCTGGCGCTCGACCCCGACGATCCGCGCTCGGAGTTCTATCTGGCGCTCGGCCTGAAGCAGGAGGGCAAGCATGCTGATGCGCTTGCCGCGTTCCGCAAGCTCGCGGGCACCTCGCCGGCGGATGCGCCCTGGCTGCCGGTGGTCAACCAGCATATCGCCGAGCTTTCCAGGGCCGCGTCGGGTGAAGGCGGCGCTGCGCCGCCCGGTGATCCGACATCTGGGGACGTCGCGGCCGCGCAGGAGATGAGCCCAGGCGATCGTCAGGCAATGATCCGCGGCATGGTCGACAGCCTCGCGGCTCGGCTGAAGGAAGACCCCGCGAACTTCGAAGGCTGGGTGCGCCTCATTCGGTCCTATCTTGTTCTCGATCAAAGAGAAAAGGCCGCGAATGCATTACGCGACGGGCTGAAGGCCTTTCCGGCCGCTGGCGAAGAGGGCAGGCAATTGCTGGCACTTGGCCGCGAACTCGGGATCCAGGCCAGCGGAGAGGAAAAATGACGCGTAAGCAGAAACGGTTGGCAATCATTGGCGCCGGTGTCGGGTTCCTGACTGCCGCGGTTCTGCTCGTCATGTTTGCCTTCAGCCAGGCAGTCGCCTATTTCTACGTACCCGGCGATCTGGCGAAAGCCGATCTCGCGCCCGGCACGCGCATACGTCTCGGGGGCCTGGTGGAGATGGGCTCGGTGAAGCGGGGCGAGGGCAAGACCGTCACCTTCAGCGTGACCGACACGCTGGCATCGGTGCCGGTGACCTATGTGGGCATCCTGCCCGATCTCTTCCGCGAGGGGCAAGGCGTCGTGGCGGAAGGTGCATTCGTTGCCGGCAGCCCGGTCTTCGTCGCAGACACGGTGCTCGCCAAACATGATGAGACCTACATGCCGAAGGACGTGGCCGACCGCTTGCAAGCGCAGGGCGTGACGCTCGGTGGGAAGGAAAACATCAAATGATCATCGAGCTCGGGCACTACGCGCTCGTCCTGGCGCTCGCGACCGCGATCATTCAGGCCGCGCTGCCGGTCCTCGGTGTCAGACGTGGCGATCGCTCCTTGATGGATCTGGCATCGAGCGCAGCGATCGTCTCCTTCCTGCTCGTTTTCTTCTCCTTTGCGGTGCTCACCTTCGCCTATGTGACCTCCGACTTTTCCGTCAGGAACGTCTGGGAGAATTCGCATTCGCTCAAGCCTCTGATCTACAAGATTTCCGGAGTCTGGGGGAACCACGAGGGCTCGATGCTCCTGTGGTTGTTGATCCTCGTTTTCTTCTCCATGTTGGTTGCCAGCTTCGGGCGTAACCTGCCGGACACGCTCAAAGCCAATGTGCTTGCGGTACAGGCCTGGATATCGACCGCATTCACGCTTTTTATCCTGCTGACCTCCAACCCTTTCGCCCGGCTCGTTCCCGCCCCGGGCGAGGGCAGGGACTTGAACCCCGTCCTTCAGGACATTGGTCTCGCGATCCACCCGCCGCTGCTCTATCTCGGCTATGTCGGCTTCTCCGTCTGCTTCTCCTTTGCAATCGCCGCCCTTATCGAGGGGCGGATCGATGCGGCCTGGGCGCGCTGGGTCCGGCCTTGGACCCTGGCCGCCTGGACGGCCCTGACGGCAGGCATCGCCATGGGCTCCTATTGGGCCTATTACGAACTCGGTTGGGGCGGCTGGTGGTTCTGGGATCCGGTAGAAAATGCCTCTTTCATGCCCTGGCTCGCCGGAACGGCGCTGCTTCATTCGGCGCTGGTGATGGAAAAGCGCGAGGCGCTGAAGATCTGGACTGTACTGCTGGCAATCCTGACCTTCTCGCTTTCGCTGCTCGGCACTTTTCTTGTGCGCTCGGGTGTGCTGACATCGGTTCATGCCTTTGCGACCGATCCGACGCGCGGTGTCTTTATCCTGGCAATTCTCGTTCTCTTCATTGGCGGCGCCTTTGCGCTCTTTGCGTTGCGCGCCTCGCACCTCAAGGCGGGCGGGTTGTTCGCACCGATCTCGCGTGAAGGAGCGCTCGTCCTCAATAACCTGATCCTGACCACGGCAACGGCGACGGTGCTGACCGGAACGCTCTATCCCCTCGTCCTCGAGGCCTTGACGGGTGACAAGATCTCCGTAGGGGCGCCCTTCTTCAATATCACCTTCGGGCTCTTGATGCTGCCGCTTCTCTTTGCGGCGCCCTTCGGCCCGCTGCTTGCCTGGAAGCGCGGCGATCTCGCCGGTGCGGGCCAGCGCCTGTTCGCCGCTACGGCTGCCGGCCTGCTCGTCGCCGCGGTCCTCTATTATGCGAAGAACGGCGGCCCGATTCTCGCGCCCCTCGGCATCGGACTCGGCGCTTATCTGATTCTCGGCGCAGTTACGGATCTCATGCTTCGCTCCGGTATCGGCAAGGTCGCCGGCCGAGTTGCCGCGAGGAGGCTCGCCGGTCTGCCGCGATCGGCTTTCGGCACAGCGCTCGCACATATCGGCCTCGGTGTCACACTGATCGGCATCGTCGCGGTCACGGCCTACGAGACGGAAACCGTCGTCGAGATGAAGCCTGGCATGCTCGCTGAAGCCGGCGGTGGCTACACCCTGCGCTTCGATGGCATGCGTGAGGGGCGCGGGCCAAACTATACCGCGGACTCAGGACATTTCACCGTCAGTCAGGGCGGCGTCAAGGTGACCGAGATCTGGTCCTCCAAGCGTCTGTATTCGGCCCGCCGGATGCCGACGACGGAAGCAGGCATCAGGACCTTCGGCTTGAGCCAGCTCTATGTTTCGCTTGGCGACGAAATGGGCGGCGGCGGTATCGTCGTGCGCATCTGGTGGAAGCCGCTCATCCTCTGCATCTGGGGCGGCGCGCTGGTCATGATGACGGGCGGCATCGTTTCCTTGAGCGACCGACGCTTGCGGGTGGGGACGCCGTCACGCGCCAGGAAAGCGCCGCCGCTTGCCGTGGGAGCAGCCGAATGATCCGCCTGCTCGTCGTCCTCTTCCTCTGCATCTCCGTTTCGCCCGCACTTGCGGTCAATCCGGATGAGGTATTGGCGGACCGGGGGCTTGAGGCGCGGGCACGGGCGATCTCTGCCGAACTGCGCTGCATGGTCTGTCAAAACCAGTCGATCGACGATTCCAACGCCGAGCTCGCCAAGGATCTCAGGCTGCTCGTGCGCGAGCGCCTGAAGAACGGCGACAGCGACGAAGCCGTGATCGCCTATGTCGTCTCGCGTTATGGCGATTTCGTGCTCCTGAAGCCGCGATTCGAGGTGAAGACCCTGCTTCTTTGGGGGATGCCTCTCGTCCTTCTCGCGGTCGGCGTTATGACGCTCTTCGTCGCCGCGCGCCGACGTCGCGCACGGCCCGTCGGAACGCCGCTTTCCGATGAGGAACGGGCCGAACTGGACAAGCTGCTCCGCTCTTGACATTGCGCCGGCCTTAGAACGCGCACTTCAGAGAACACAAATTCTTTCATGGCTTTGACGCATGGAGAGCGGCGGCAGGGATGGAGGAGAGCAATGCTTTTGCCGGGTCCATCGAAAACATTACGAAAAGTTCATCTGCCGGACAGAAAGCAGTAAGGTCCCCTCCATTACACCTTCTCTTATCGGCTGTTCCTCCAGTCACAGCCAGTGGGACGAGCAGGTCTCGGGCGCCCTCGTCCCGGAATTCTTGCTCGCAACCACGGTTTCGAGTCGCCGCCCTGCGGGCGGACGCTCATGAAAAGAGAAAAGGCAACGAAATGACTACGAAGAAACCTCTGCGTCCCTCTCTCAAGACAGTCCTGAAGACCTCGACGGTTGTGGGACTTACAGCCGTCATGCTGACCAGCGGCCTTCCGGCCCAGATCTCGCAGTCGTTTGCGGAGGCGGTCAAGGTCGAGGCTCCCTCGGTTCCGAGCTTTGCGAATGTCGTCGACGCCGTGTCCCCTGCCGTCGTTTCCGTACGTGTTCAGTCGCGCGTCGCCTCAGATGAGCAGGCGGGCAATTTCACCTTCGATTTCGGTCGCGGCTTCGAGGATCTGCCTGACGACCATCCGCTCAAGCGGTTCTTCCGAGAATTCGGCGGACCGGACCCGCGCGACGGCGACCGTGCCGAGCGCTGGCGCGACCGGCACGGCCCCCGTGGCGAAGGCCGCCTGCGCCCGCGGGCCCAGGGTTCTGGCTTCTTCATCTCTGAAGACGGCTACATCGTCACCAACAATCACGTCGTGTCCGATGGCTCGACCTTCACGGTTATCCTGAACGACGGAACGGAGCTCGATGCGAAGCTCGTCGGCAAGGACAGTCGCACCGATCTGGCCGTTCTGAAAGCCGACGCCAACCGCAAGTTCACCTATGTCAACTTTGCGGACGACAACACGGTCCGCGTCGGCGACTGGGTGGTCGCGGTCGGCAATCCCTTCGGTTTGGGCGGCACGGTGACGGCGGGTATCGTTTCCGCTCGCGGCCGCGATATCGGCTCGGGGCCCTATGACGACTACATCCAGGTCGATGCGGCGGTGAACCGCGGCAACTCCGGCGGACCGACGTTCAACCTCGCGGGCGAGGTCGTCGGCATCAACACGGCGATCTTCTCGCCGTCCGGCGGCAATGTCGGCATTGCCTTCGCCATTCCCGCTACCGTCGCCAAGGATGTCGTCGACGACCTCATCAAGGACGGCAAGGTCTCGCGGGGCTGGCTTGGCGTCCAGATCCAGCCGGTAACCAAGGACATCGCCGAGTCGCTCGGCCTGTCCGAGGCGAATGGTGCATTGGTTGTCGAGCCTCAGGCGGGTTCGCCGGGTGAAAAGGCCGGTATCAAGAAGGGCGATGTGGTCACGGCGTTGAACGGCGAGCCGATCAAGGACCCGCGTGACCTCGCGCGCCGGGTTGCGGCGCTCCAGCCGGGCACCTCCGCCGATGTCACCCTGTGGCGCAACGGCAAGTCCGAGAGCGTCAAGCTCGAGATCGGAGCATTGCCGGAAGAAACGGCAGCTACCGCGCCTGCAACTGGCGACGAACAGAGCCAGCAAGGCGAGGTAGGCGAAGAGGCTCTTGCCGATCTCGGCCTCGCGGTCATTCCGTCGGATGACGGAAAGGGCGTAACGATCGCGTCCGTCGATCCGGACTCCGATGCCGCCGACCGCGGCCTGAAGGAGGGGGAGAAGATCGTTTCGGTGAACAACCAGGATGTGAAGTCGGCAGACGACATCCTTAAAGTGATCAACAACGCCCGGAAGGATGGCCGCAGCAAGGCACTCTTCCAGATCGAAGCCGCTGAGGGTAGCCGCTTCGTCGCTCTCCCGATCGCTCAGAGCTGACGCCGCGGCGAGATCGGGAGCGGGAGGGATCTTCCTAGCAATCCCTCCCGCTCCAGTCCGAGCTTAAGACGCCGCGACTTCGTTGCGATTTCGCGGCGTTTTTCATTTCTGCCGAACCCTGCGTTCGGGCCAGTTTATGGATCGATTCCGGTTGAGACGAACAGAGGTCCGGGACTATGGTCACGCGCATGAAGATTCTGATTGTCGAAGATGACCTTGAGGCGGCCGCTTACCTTGCGAAGGCGTTCCGCGAGACGGGCATCGTGTCCGACCATGCGAGCGACGGCGAGAGCGGCCTGTTCATGGCGAGCGAGAACGCCTATGACGTGCTCGTCGTGGACCGGATGCTGCCGCGCCGCGACGGGTTGTCGCTGATCAGCGAACTGAGGCGCAGGGGCGTTCACACGCCCGCGCTCATTCTCTCCGCTCTCGGCCAGGTGGACGACCGCGTCACCGGCCTCCGCGCCGGCGGCGACGACTATCTGCCAAAACCCTATGCTTTCAGCGAACTCCTGGCGCGCGTGGAGGTCCTCGGTCGACGGAAGGGCACGCCGGAGCAGGACATGGTCTATCGCGTCGGCGATCTCGAACTCGACCGGCTCTCGCATTCCGTACGCCGGCAAGGGAAGGAGATCCCGCTGCAGCCGCGAGAGTTCCGTCTGCTCGAATACCTCATGAAGAACGCGGGGCAGGTCGTCACGAGGACGATGCTGCTTGAAAACGTGTGGGACTATCACTTCGACCCGCAGACGAACGTAATCGATGTCCACGTCTCGCGCCTGCGCTCCAAGATCGAAAAGGACTTCGATCCGCCCTTGCTCAGAACCGTTCGGGGTGCCGGCTATATGATCAAGGACGACCGGACGCCTGATACATGAGCAAGGTCAGCGTTCTGTTCAGGACGACCGCGGTTCGGCTTTCCGCGCTTTATCTCATACTCTTCTCGCTTTGCGCAGCCATTCTCGTTTTCTATGTTACCGGCATGTCGGAGCGCCTTCTGCAACAGCAGACGCGCGAGGCGATCGCAACCGAGGCGCTGCAGATCGAGGGTGTCTATGACCGAGCCGGCATCAGCGGCCTGCTTAGATCGCTGGAGCGACGCGCCCGTCAGCCAGGCGCCAGCCTGTACGTCATCGCCGGACCGAGCGGAGAAATCCTGGCGGGCAATGTGGCGAGCCTCGAGCCCGGACTTCTGGACTCGGAAGGCTGGACGACCGAACCGTTCCATTACCGCCGCTTCACAGACGAGAGCCGCACCGACAGCCACGTCGCCCTCGCTCAGATTCTCGTCCTCGACAACGGCTTGCGGGTGCTTGTCGGCCGCGACCTTCAGGAACCTGAGAAGCTTCGCGGGCTCGTCCGCCAGGCGCTGGTCGTCGCGCTCGGGATAATGGTGCTCGGCGCGCTTGTGATCTGGTTCGGGATTGGCCGCAATGCTCTGAAGCGCATTGACCGCATGTCCGAGGCGAGCACCAAGATCATGGCGGGCGACCTGTCGCAACGCTTGCCGATGAGTGGATCCGGCGACGAGTTCGACCGGCTTTCCGAATCGTTGAATGCGATGCTCGGGCGGATCGAGAAGCTGAACGAGGGCCTGAAACAGGTCTCCGACAATATCGCCCATGATCTCAAGACTCCGCTAACGCGCCTGCGCAACAAGGCGGAAGCGGCGCTTGCCGGCAGCGGAAACCAAAACGCCGCGCTTGAGGAGATCATTGCCGAGTCCGACCAGTTGATCCGCACCTTCAATGCGCTGTTAATGATCTCGCGCGTGGAGGCGGGCTCCGCAGTCGCGGAGATGAGCGATGTCGATCTCAGCGGCATTGTCGCCGATTGCGTCGAACTCTACGAGCCGGTCGCGGAGGAAAACGCCCTCCGGCTGAAAGCCGATATAGAGCCTGGTGTCATGATTTCCGGCAATCGCGAGCTGATCGGGCAGGCACTCGGGAATCTGATCGACAATGCGGTCAAATACGCCGAGAAGGCCGATAACCCCCTGATCCAAGTCGAGATGAAGAAGAGCGATCGCAACGTCGTCCTCACGGTCGCCGATCATGGTCCGGGCGTGCCGGAAGGCATGCGCAGCGAAGTGGTCAAGCGTTTCGTGCGGCTCGATGAGAGCCGGTCGAAGCCCGGCACCGGTCTCGGCCTGTCCCTTGTCGAAGCGGTGATGGAGATGCACCATGGCACCCTGGAGCTTGCGGCGACGGAGCCGGAGGGCCAGGGATTGACCGTTCGGATGGTTTTTCCGCCCGCTGCGACCTGGAGAACGGAATGACCGCCACATGCACTGACCGCACCTACAGCGCCGCGCCGTCTTGTCGGACGCGCAAAAAGTCGCCGGAGCATTTCGAAACGCTGCATGCGGTCGACCTTATGAGGCATGCAGAAGGGGAAAACCGATGGAAGAACCGACCGAGCGGCGGCTGTCCGATATCGAGGCAGTGGAGATCCGACCGGCAAGTCAGGGGGAGGCCAAGGCCGCCCTTTCGGTCCTGAAGGATGCGGCTAAAGGGCGGGATGCAATTGCTCGGCTCCTGGCGTCCAATGCGCCGCTCAAGGATTTTCTCGTCGCCGCGCTGGCGCTCTCGCCCTTCCTGCGCGACACCCTCGGCAGTCATCCTGCCATCCTCGAGGCGCTGCTTACCGAAGCCTTGCCGTCATTTCTGCGCCGCCGGGTCGACGCTGCCCGGGCGGCGTGGCAAGGGGAGATGGTGGGCGCCGCAGTCACCGACGCGGAGATCATGTCGCGGCTGCGGCGGGCAAGACGCGAGATCGCCTTAGCCATCGCGCTCGCCGAGCTTTCCGGATTGTTCGACGGACGGGAGGCGACCCGGTGGTTGAGCGATTTCGCCGATGCGGCCGTCTCGGCGGTGATCGATCACCTGCTGTTGAGTGCGCACGAGAGTGGCAAATTCTTGCTGAAGGACCCGGCCGCACCGAGCGCCGGCTCCGGGGTGGTCGTGCTCGGAATGGGCAAACTTGGCGCCTCGGAGCTCAACTATTCCTCCGATATCGACCTGGTCATCTTCTATGAGCCGCAATCCGCGATCATCGTTCAACCCGACGAGGCATCGGAGACCTTCGCGCGGCTCCTGCGTCGTCTGGTCCGCGTGCTCCAGGAGAGAACCGGCGACGGTTACGTCTTCCGCACCGACCTCAGATTGCGCCCGGACCCCGGTTCAACGCCTCTTGCGATTTCCGTCGAGGCCGCGATGCTCTACTATGAGGGCAGGGGCCAGAACTGGGAGCGCGCCGCCTTTATCAAGGCGCGGCCGGTTGCGGGCGATTTGGAAGCCGGCGAGCGGTTCCTCAAAGAGCTGACCCCCTTCGTCTTCCGCAAATATCTCGACTATGCGGCCATCGCCGACATCCACTCGATCAAGCGGCAAATTCACGCCCATAAGGGGCATGGCGAAATCGCGGTCAAGGGACACAATGTCAAGCTCGGTCGCGGCGGCATCCGTGAAATCGAGTTCTTCGTCCAGACGCAGCAGCTGATCGCCGGCGGACGCATGGTTGCGCTGAGGCTGCGAGGGACGGAAGCGATGCTGCGCGCGCTCGCCGAAGCCGGCTGGATCGACCGGACGGCGGCGGACGAGTTGACCGAGGCATATTGGTTCCTGCGCCGGGTCGAACACCGCATCCAGATGGTCCACGACGAGCAGACGCACCTGCTGCCCGAAACCGAAGCGGAGTTAAAGCGGATTGCCTGCATGCTCGGCTTCGCGGATACCGCGGCCTTTGCCATGCGGTTTTCGAACGTGCTTCGAACGGTCGAACGACGCTACGCCCAGCTTTTCGAGCAGGAGGCGAAGCTCTCGAGCGATACCGGCAATCTCGTCTTCACCGGCCAGCAGGACGATCCGGATACACTGAAGACACTGAAGAGGCTGGGCTTTGAGCGGCCCTCGGACATCGCACGAATCATTCGCACCTGGCACTATGGCCGCTACCGGGCGACGCAGTCCGTGGAGGCGCGCGAAAGACTGACCGAGCTGACGCCGGAGCTGCTGCGGGTCTTCGGTGAAAGCCGGCGCGCCGACGAGGCGCTCCTGCGGTTCGACAAGTTTATCTCAGGGTTGCCTGCGGGCATCCAGCTCTTTTCGCTGCTTGGAAACAATCCGGGGCTGCTGTCGCTGATCGTCAATATCATGTCCTCGGCGCCGCGCCTCGCTGACATCATCGCTGCCAAGCCACATGTCTTCGATGGCATGCTGGATCCGGGACTTCTCGCGGAACTGCCGACGCGCGATTATCTTGCGCCGCGCATCGCCAGTTTCGTCGCTGGCGCCCGCGATTACGAGGAGGTGCTCGATCGTCTGCGCATCATTGCCGCCGAGCAGCGTTTCCTGATCGGCATAAGGCTGCTGACCGGTGCGATTTCCGGCCTGCAGGCAGGTAGGGCGTTCACCGACCTTGCCGATCTGATCATCGCCGCCGCGCTCGACGCGGTCCTGGAGGAAATCCGCGCGGTGCATGGTCACTTGCCCGGCGGCCGCGTGGCGGTCGTCGGCATGGGCAAGCTCGGCAGCCACGAACTGACGGCCGGTTCCGATGTCGACCTCATTCTCCTCTACGACTATGACGACGAAATGCCAGAGTCCGACGGCGGAAAGCCGCTCGATCCGACTCGCTATTACACCCGCATTACCCAGCGATTGATCGCCGCTCTCTCCGCGCCCACTGCCGAAGGCATCCTTTACGACGTCGACATGCGGCTGCGGCCCTCCGGTAACAAGGGGCCGGTCGCAACCCGCATTTCCGCCTTCGCCAAATATCAGCGCCAGGAGGCCTGGACGTGGGAGCATCTGGCACTGACGCGCGCCCGCTGCATCTGCGGCGATGCAAACCTGATCGACGAAGCGGAGGCGATCTTTGTCGAGGTTCTGTCGCAGAAACGAGATGTCGGAAAGATCCGCAAAGACGTCGAGGAGATGCGGGACCTCATCGACAGGGAGAAACCGCCGAACAGCATCTGGGATTTGAAACTTATCCCAGGCGGTCTCGTCGACATCGAGTTCATCACCCAGTATCTGGCACTGATCGCGCCGGAACGGGGCATGGCGCCATTGCCCGCCGGGAGCCATACCATGGAGGCGCTGAAGACGCTCGGCGCCGCCTTGATGGATGCAAACGACCTCGACGCTGCGGTCGAGGCGCTTACCCTTTTTACCGAAATATCGCAGATCGTCCGTCTCTGCATCGACGGCGAGTTCGACCCAGAGGAGGCGCCGGCCGGCCTCATCGATCTGGTTTGCCAGGCCGGGGACTATCCGGACCTGAAGCACCTCGAGGCGGATATTCGCCGCCTTTCAACGGGGGTGCGCGGCATCTTCCACTCGGTCATTGCAGGTTCCTGACCTCTCTGCATGGCTCGTTAAATCGATGTCGATGCTACAGAGAGCTTTGCGGGTCCGAAGCGCGGCGCTGTGGATCAGGCGCAATCGGGTATCCTGACGGAGATGATCGTGCCGACGTTCTCGGCGGAGTGGATCTTGATCGTTCCGCCATGCAGCCGCGTCAGCGAGCGGGAGATCGCAAGCCCGAGACCCGAGCCGCCCTTGCTCTTGGCGTATTGGCTCTGCACCTGCTCGAAGGGGTAGCCGATCTTTTGCAGCGCATCCTTCGGGATGCCGATGCCGGAATCGGCGATCGTCAATGTCACTGCGCCCCGAACCTTGCGGGCTCTAAGCGATATGCGCCCGCCCTCATTGGTGAATTTGACCGCGTTCGAGAGAAGGTTCAGCAGCACCTGCTTCATCGCCCGCCGGTCGGCGAACATCGTTAGCCCCGAAGATACCTGCTGGACGACGAGGATATTCTTCTGCTCTGCCGGAATCGCGGTGAAGCGCAGCGTCTCCTCGATGAGCGGCGCGAGATCGATCCTCTCGCGCGAGATGCGCATATGCCCCGCCTCGATCTTCGACATGTCCAGTATATCGTTGATGACATTCAGCAGATGCTTGCCGCTTTCGTGGATGTCGCGGGAATATTCGTGATACTTCTCCGAGCCGAGAGGGCCGAACATCTGGTTCTGCAGGATTTCCGAGAAGCCGAGAATGGCATTGAGCGGCGTGCGCAATTCGTGCGACATGTTGGCGAGGAATTCGGACTTGGCGCGGTTTGCAGCCTCCGCCCGTTCCTTTTCAGCCTGGTAGTTTGAATTGGCGACGGAGAGCTCGGCCTTCTGCCGTTCGAGCGTGATGCGCGATGCCGAAAGATCGCCGATCGTCGCCATCAGCCGCCGTTCCGACTCGCGCAGGCGCACCTGGTGGCGCTTCAAGAGCGTGATGTCGGTGCCGACGGAAACGAGGCCGCCGTCGCGCGTCCGCCGCTCATTGATCTGCAGCCAGCGCTCGTCGGCGAGTTGTACCTCGGTCGTCTGTGATTGGCTGCCGCGATCCGGGTCCGCCACGCGCCGCTCGATGACGGGCTTTGCCGCGGCGGCGTGGACCACCGCCCGCTCGGTGCCAGGCACCAGAACGTAGTCCGGCAGTTGATATGCCTGCTGGAAATGGGTGTTGCACATGACCAGGCGGTCGTGCTTGTCCCAGAGCACGAAGGCCTCGGACGTGCACTCTATCGCATCTGCGAGGCGCTGGTCCGCTTCGGCATAGCGCTGTGCGAGCCGATGCTGCTCCGTGACGTCCATGGCGATGCCAATGAGGTGTGCCCTGCCCGCAACCGTGCGGATCACCTGCGCGCGGGCGCGAAGCCACACGTAGTGGCCGTCCGCGTGGCGCATGCGGAAGACCTGGTCGATTTGGCGCTCGTTGCCTTTGGCGATGCCCCGTGCAACGCGGTAAATACCGCGATCCTCCGGGTGCATGAGCCGCGCGGCGTCGCCGAAGGACAGCACGCTGCTGTCGCCGGGCATGCCGAGCATCTCGTACATCGAACGGGACCAGAACAGGCGTCGATTGGCAAGGTCGAAATCCCACAGGCCACACCGCCCGCGCGAGAGCGCGGTTTCGACGCGGAGATTCGATTCTGCGAACTCGGCATCGGCGTCGCGGGCGCGCTTTGCCTGGATATAATAGGCGTAGAGCACGACGAGCAGGATTGCCGAAATGCCGGCAAACAGGGTGACATTGAGCGAGACGTCGTCGCGCCAGGCGGCCTCGAATTGGGCGATCGGCATCACTGCCAAAACGACGCCTGCGGAAGTCGGCACCTGCACCAGCGCCACGAAGTGTTCGGAGCCGTCGATGAGCGCCTTGATCGGTCCGGAACCCACGCCATAATATTGCAGCGGCGCCACATCCGGCGCGATCGCTGCGAGCGCATGGCCGATGAAGGAGGCGCCGCCCGGCGTGCCGGCGAAGACGCGTCCGTCCCGGCGGACCAAGAGAAGGAACATGCCGGCGTCGAGAGCCTCGGCCGGCAGATATTCGGCCAACCGCCGCTCGGCTTCCGACCGCCGCCCCTCTGCGAAGAGCTCCGCCCCGTTGCCCTGGAAAGCCGCGGCTGCCGCCGCGGCTGCGAGGCTGACAGCATGGCGCGAACTCGTCTCCATGCGGGCGTGCTCGTTCATGATGCCTGACACGCGCGAGATCGCGACGATCAAAAGGAATGCGATAATCAGGACCGGAATGGAGCGCTTGAGGACAGGCTCGATGTCAACGAGCTTCCGCGCGGCCGGTTCGGCAAGGAGCTTCGCCTGCTCGATGAACTCTCCTTCAAGGCCCGCAAGGCCCGGAAACTTGAGTCGCAACCGCCCGTCGGCTGCGCTTCCCCGTCGCGCGTCCGCCATCTTTCCCAATCTGTCGTCCTCGATAGCGTCCTCGCATGCTGATGCCGAAGGGACGCGCTGATCCGCTTACTCGGATATCTCGGCCTCCTTCCAGCTTTCTGGCTAGTACAGGCTTGTATCCGTGATTCGGCGCACCGCCGGCGCGAATCTGATTCAATGAATCACAGGGCGATTCACCTTGTCTAGAGGCGGCGGTAAAGATTTATTAACCAAATCTCATCGTTGGAAAATTGTAGGGGAGGCAGCCGGAGGTCACGCGGCTCCTTCGTCCTGAAGCATGCGCTCGACAATGTCGCTGACATCGGCGGAAAGGTTTGGTGCCGCCGCGATTTCCTCAAGTGCGTCGCGCGCCTGATCGACCCGCATCCGCTCGAGCGATCGCCACGAGCGCATCGACGTCAGGATTCGGGCCGCAAGCTGTGGGTTTCGCGGGTCGATATCGAGGATTTGCTTTGCGAGGAAGCGATAGCCCTCACCGTCTGCGCGGTTGAAACCAGTGGGGTTGGAGAATGCGAAAGTCCCAACGAGCGACCGCACGCGATTGGGATTGCCAGCGTTGAAGTGCGGATCCGACATCAGTGCCTTCACCCGATCGAGGGTCGAGGCACCGGGGATCGTTGCCTGGATGGCGAACCACTTGTCGATGACGAGCGCGTTGTCCGCAAAGCGCCTCTTGAATTCGGCAAGCGCCTCCACCGTCCCCTCAGCGAAAGGAAACCGATGGGCCAGCAGTGTCAGCGCAAAACTGAGATCGGTCATATTATTGGCGGCACGAAACGCGTTCACCGCCTTCTCCGGCCGTTCATCGCCATAGACGAGATAAGAGAGCGCCGAATTGCGCAGCGCCCTTCGGCCGGCGCTTGTCGCATCGGGACGAAACGGCCCGGAAAGTGTCATTTCCCCGACCAGTCGCGTGAAGGTGTCTCGGCCGGACGTGGCAAGGGCGGAAAGGACGGCTTGGCGGGCAGCCTGAATGGCGTCCGGATCGTTGTCGCGACCGATCTCCCGGGCGATATCGGATTCACTCGGCAGCGACAGGACCTGCGAGCGGAAGGCCGGCTCGAGCCGGTGGTCCTCGGCAGCTGTCAGGAGGCCCTCGACGAGCGCTTCGTCGCAGGTGACCGGCTCAGCGCGCCGCACTTGCCCCGTTGCCTTGACCAGATTGTCGAGCGCCATCGTATTCAGCGCTTGCCAGCGCGCAAAGAGATCGGCTTCGTGGCGCGCGATGAGGGCGCGATCGTCGGCGCTCTGTTCGACTTGCAGATTGATCGGCGCGGCGAAGCCGCGGTTGAAAGAGGGAACCGGCCGTGACGGAATGCCGGAAAATACGACGGTTTGCCTGCGTTCGGTAAAATGGACCACGTCGTTGGTGACTTCGGCTCCGGAAACGGACGTGGCGACCGCCTCGCTGCCGTCCCCAAGCAGCAATCCCATGCGCAGCGGAATATGCATCGGCCGCTTCGCAGATTGGCCCGGCGTCGGCGGTACCGACTGTTCGAGCGAGAGCGTGAAGGTCTGCTTGGCTGCATCGTAGGAGCCGGACGCCGTGACCAGCGGCGTTCCCGCCTGATGGTACCAGAGCGAGAATTGCTTGAGGTCGCGCCCGCTCGCCGCCTCGAAGCAGGCGATGAAATCCTCGATCGTTACCGCCTGGCCGTCATGGCGTTCGAAATAGAGGTCCATGCCTTTCTTGAAGGGATCGCGCCCGAGGATGGTCGCGACCATCCGGGTCACCTCGGAGCCCTTTTCGTAGACCGTCGTCGTGTAGAAGTTGTTGATTTCACGGTATTGTGTTGGGCGCACCGGGTGGGCAAGCGGCCCGGCATCCTCTGGGAACTGCTCGGACTTCAGGTGCCGGACCTCGGCGATGCGTTTGACGGTGCGAGAGCGCATGTCCGCGGAAAATTCGTGATCGCGGTAGACGGTCAGGCCTTCCTTCAGGCACAGCTGAAACCAGTCCCGGCAGGTGATGCGGTTACCGGTCCAATTGTGAAAATATTCATGCGCGATGATCGCCTCGATATTGGCGTAATCCGCATCGGTCGCCGTTTCGGGATCGGCGAGCACGTATTTGTCGTTGAAGATGTTGAGCCCCTTGTTCTCCATGGCGCCCATGTTGAAATCGGATACGGCGACGATCATGAAGATGTCGAGATCGTATTCGCGGCCGAAGACCTCCTCATCCCATTTCATCGCCCGCTTAAGCGCGTCCATGGCATAGGTCGCGCGCGGTTCCTTGCCGTGCTCGACATAGATCTTCAGTGCTACTTCGCGGCCGGAGGCGGTGATGAATTTGTCCTCGGCAACGCCAAGGTCACCGGCAACGAGCGCGAAAAGATAGCTCGGTTTCGGATGCGGATCGAACCAGGAGGCAAAATGGCGGCCATCGCCCATGTCGGCGCCGCCGAGATAGTTGCCGTTGGAAAGCAGCAAGGGCGCCGTCGCCTTGTCGGCGATGATGTTGACCGTATAGACGGCGAGCACGTCTGGACGGTCAGGAAAATAGGTGATGCGACGGAAGCCTTCGGCTTCGCACTGCGTACAATAGACATTGCTGGTGCGGTAGAGGCCCATCAACTGGGTATTGGTTTCCGGCGACAGAAGCGTCGTGACGGTGATCTCGAAAGGGGCGCTCTCCGGCAGGCCACGGATCGTCAGCATGTCAGCGGAAACATCGTAAAGCGGTGCAGGAATTTCCTCCTGATCGAGAAGCAGGCCGGTCAGGGTCAACTCATCGCCGTCAAGGACCAGCGGTGCTGAGGGGCTGATGCCTTCGCGCCGGTGGAAGATCAGACGCGCCTCGACCTTGGTCTCCCTCGGCTCGAGTTCGAATGTTAGATCCACCTTCTCCAGAACGAAGTCGGTCGGCCGATAATCTTCCAGATGTACGATCTGGCCAGTATTTGTCCGCATGGTCAGTCCCGCTCGCGCCTTCTGTTCCATGTTGTAGAGGGCGTCTGTGATGGTGAAAAGGCCAAGGGGCGAGATTTTGCGGCTGAGGCCGGCGACCGCACTCCCGGCAGCAGACACGTCGTCTATGTCCCTCCCGCTCCCTATCCACCGCAGGTTTTATCGGAGCGCCACTAACAACACCTAAATCGCGCAGAATATTTTCGTTCCCGCTATTTGAACCTTTATCTCACTGCCAGTCATCACGAAAAAATCGGTTTCATCAACAAATTTGATCCCACATCCTGGCTGGCGCAGCTAAGGTCCAAGTGAAAGCACACCATGCTTCCCGCGGCCCCGCCGTCCTCTCTGGCTCCCCCGGACGATCGCTGTCTAATAATGAACGCCGATATTCACAGCCCTATGCGGGGGATTCTGCTCAAGATTCTGTCGGTCGTCGTTTTCGTCTGCATGTCGACCTGCATCAAGGCGGCCGGCAACGATATCGCCACGGGCCAGATTACCTTCTACCGTTCGGCCTTTGCCATGGTTCCGATCATTGGCTTTCTCGCAGCCCGCGGGCAACTGCGCGACGCCTTCCGGACGACGAATATCAGTGGTCACCTCGCGCGCGGCTTCGTCGGCATTCTGTCAATGAGTTTCGGCTTCTATGGGCTCGTGCACCTGCCGCTGCCGGAGGCCATAGCGATCGGTTATGCCATGCCGCTCCTGGCGGTGGTCTTCGCGGCGTTCTTTCTTGGCGAGGTTGTGCGGCTTTACCGCTGGTCCGCCGTGATCATCGGTCTAATCGGCGTGATGATCATCATCTGGCCGCGATTGACATTGCTCGATCAAGGCGGCTTCGGTTCGTCCGAGGCGCTCGGCGCGATGGCGGTTCTCCTGTCGGCAACACTCGGCGCGACCGCAGTGGTGCTCGTGCGCAACCTCGTGCAGAAGGAACGCACGCACACGATCGTCCTCTACTTCTCGCTGTCGGCCTCGCTATTCTCGCTGGCAACGCTCCCCTTCGGCTGGAGCGCGATGTCGTGGACGTCCTTCATGCTCCTGATGATTGCCGGCTTCTGCGGCGGCGTCGCCCAGATCCTGTTGACGGAGAGCTACCGTCACGCCGACATGTCGACGATCGCCCCCTTTGAATACACCTCGATCGTGCTCGGCATCGTCATCGGTTATTTCCTGTTCGGTGATGTCCCGACGGGAACAATGCTCCTCGGCACCGCCGTCGTGGTGGGTGCCGGCATTTTCATCATTTTCCGGGAGCACCGGCTAGGCCTGGAGCGCAAGGGCGCGCGCAAGCATGTGACGCCGCAGGGGTGAAGCCTGCCATTGCGAGCGCTGAGCGGGTGGCGTCGGGCAGGGCGAGAAGGCTTACCGCATGTGTCCTTAAGTCGACCTCGATTTAAGGACAAAGACATGCGTCGGAAGACGCGCGGCGCTGTAGTCGGTCAGACGCGCTCGAATCGATCAGCGTTGAATGAAGTCGGCGTAAATCTGGCCGGGTCGTGTGGTCCGGGCAAGACCAATAGCCGTCATCTGCTCGTTGGCTGCCGTGCCGAAGCTGTTGAGCGGCGTCCGCCGCGCCACGCTCGCATGGCGGAGCGTTTCGAAGCTGCTGTGGATCGGACGAAAGCGGGCAGTCATGGTTCAATTCCTTAATCCATTCCTCCCATTGCCTTATATTGCGCTGCAGCATCCGTTCTGCAATGCACTAAAACGCCGCGCTGGCATGCGCAAATCGCATGGCTTCCTTCATTCTATGTTCATTGATCAGATGCGTCTTCAGTTGCCGATTCTGGCCTTCAGGGCGAGAAGATCCTGCCATGCGAAACGCTTGTTGACCGGCGCCGTCATGAGATCCTGCGGGTGTAATGTGGCCAGCGCTGGCACGACATGGCCGCCGGCGGCGACCTCGCGCCACTCACCCCGCATCTGGTGGATTGTCTCGCTGCTGGCATAGAAGAAACGCGCGGTGAAATTGCCGAGGAGTAGCAAGTGCCGGGGCTCGGCCAAGGCGATCTGCCGTTCGATGAAGGGACGGCAGATGTCCGCCTCTCGCCCGCTCGGCACCCGGTTGCCGGGCGGGCGCCAGGGCACGACATTGCTGAGCAGCACGCCTTCCCGTGAAAGGCCGATGCCGGCAAGCATGCGCTCCAGCATGTCGCCGTGCCTGCCGCTGAAAGGCCGGCCCTCGCGGTCGTCATCGGCATAGGGCATCGGGCCGATGACCATGATGCCGGAATCGGCATTGCCTTCGGCGAAAACCAGATTGCGGGCGCTGTTTTTCAGATTGCAGTGGGTAAAGGCTTCCACCGCCGTTCGCAGTTCCGCCAGCGAGCGGGCGCTCTCGGCGGCGAACCGCGCTTCGATGATCGCCTGCTCGTCGGGGATCGCGACGCTCGGCGGCGTCGGCAGGGTTGCTGGACGCTGCACGGTTCGGCCACTCGGGACAGCCCCGTGCGCCTGCCGGTCCGGTGCGTCGGTGACAGCTGTCGGCCCGGCCTGAGGCGCGGCACGCCCTTCGGCGCGTTTCGCCTTCATCGCTTCGAATTCGGCAACCCGATCGACAGGCCTGTCCTCCAGAAGCCATTCGATGCCCGCATCCGCATGGAAGGCGAGTAGGGCGGCGAGTTCGGAAGGGGAGAGGTCGTTGGCCGAGATCATGGGGCGACCTTAGCAGATCGGCGAATGTGGTCCAACCGCCGAGGGGCCGTCAATGAGCCGCCGTCCAGGTCGTGATATCGTCCCGTTCGCCGATAAGTGCCAAGCCGTGGGCGATGGACATGAGTTCGCCGCCGCTCTCGATCCTGTCCTCACCGAAGCGGTTCTCGAACAGACGGCGGACGCTCGGCACGAAGGAGGTGCCGCCGGTCAGGAATATGCGGTCTATCTCCCCGGGAGGCGTTGCGGTCTTCGCCAGAACCGCCTCGAGGGCTTCTTCGATGCGGGCGAGGTCGGGGGCTATCCAGCCCTCGAATTCCTTGCGTCGAACCGTTCGACGTGATCGCTCCCCAAGCGGCGGAAAATAGAACTCCGTTTCCTCATCGAGTGATAAGCGCATTTTCGCGGCCGAGACCGCCTGGTAAAGCGGATAGCCTTCATCGTGCTCGATAAGCTCCACGAAAGCCTCCAGTTTCTCGGGTTCGAGGCTTGAACGGACAAGCTTCTTCAATTCCGTGAAGTCCTTCAGCGTTTTGAAGATGGACAACTGATTCCAGCGGCCGAAGTTGGCATAATAGCTCGACGGCACTTCAAGCAGCTTGTCGAAACTCTTGAAGTGACTCCCCTTTCCGATGAGCGGCGACACGATATTGTCGATCATACGGAAGTCGAAATGATCGCCGGCGATGCCGACACCGGAGTGCCCGATTGGCCTTGCGGTCAGTTGCCCGGCCTCGCATTCGAAGCGGATGATCGAGTAATCGGTGGTGCCGCCGCCGAAATCGGCGACAAGCACGGTCGCGTCGCGCTTGAGCTTCCGTGCGAAGTAGAATGCGGCCGCGACCGGCTCATAGACATAATGCACCTCCGGAAAGCCGAAGCGGAGAAGTGCGCGATTGTAGCGGTCGAGCGCCAGCTTTTCATCGGGATTGGCTCCGGCAAACTGCACCGGGCGGCCAACGACGATCCGTTGAAGGCTGTCGTTCCATTCGCCACCGGCATATTCCCGCAGGCGGACAAGGAAGCGGTGCATCAGGTCTTCGAAATCATACCGCTTCGCAAAGACGAGCGTACCCTGAAACAGCGCGCTTGCGGCAAAGGTCTTGATCGATTGCAGGAAACGGCACTCGCCGGGATTGTCGATGAACTCGCGTATCGCTGCCTGCCCCGCTTCTATTTTCAAGGGGAGTGGGCCTGAACCCCTCAGGAAGGAAAGCGCCGTCCGGGTCGAGTGGGCTTTGCCGGCGGGGCTCTCCATCAGGATGGTACGGGTGGAGGCGCCTTCCGCCACGGCAAGCACGGAGTTGGTGGTCCCGAAATCAATGCCGAGGGCGGATGCCATGACCTTCCTCCGTGCTTGGATGCGGCGGGCCTCCTCGCATGTGCCTTGGCCGAAAGCAAGCGGCAAATGTATTTACGCTTACGTCCAAGTAAGATAAGGCTGTGCTAAACTCATCAAGTCATGCGCAAATGCAGAGAAACTCTGTCGCATCCCGGCTCGACAAGGCCTACCACATTTGCAATGACGAATGGGTGTAGCTGGGACAGAGCCGGCGGAAGACCGGGAGACTGGAGAGCATGGAAATGACCGAGCAACAAGAAATCCCCGAGCGCGAGAGCATGGAATTCGACGTGGTGATCGTCGGGGCGGGGCCGGCCGGGCTTGCGGCGGCGATCCGGCTGAAGCAGGTCGATCCGGAGCTCTCGGTGGTGGTGCTCGAGAAGGGCGCGGAAGTCGGCGCGCATATCCTCTCCGGTGCCGTCGTCGACCCGATCGGCATCGACCGGCTCTTGCCCGGCTGGCGTGACGAGCCGGATCATCCCTTCAAGACGGAAGTCACCGACGACCATTTCCTTTTCTTAGGTCCGGCCGGCTCGATCCGCCTGCCGAACTTCCTGATGCCGCCCTTGATGAACAATCACGGCAACTATGTCGTCTCGCTCGGCAATGTCTGTCGCTGGCTCGCCACCCATGCCGAGGCGCTGGGCGTCGAGATCTATCCGGGCTTTGCCGCCACCGAAGTGCTCTATAATGACGAGGGCGCGGTGATCGGTGTCGCCACCGGCGACATGGGCATCGAACGCTCCGGCGAGCCGGGACCGAACTATGCCCGTGGCATGGCGCTTCTCGGCAAATACACGCTGATCGGCGAGGGCGTGCGCGGCTCGCTCGCCAAGCAACTGATCGCCAAATTCAAGCTCGGTGACGGCCGCGACGTGCCGAAATTCGGCATCGGCCTGAAGGAGCTCTGGGAGGTGAAGCCGGAGAACCATAGACCGGGCCTGGTGCAGCATTCCTTCGGCTGGCCGCTCGACATGAAGACCGGCGGCGGCTCGTTCCTCTATCATCTCGAAGACAATCTCGTTGCGGTCGGCTTCGTCGTCCACTTGAACTACAAGAACCCCTATCTCCATCCCTTCGAGGAGTTCCAGCGCTTCAAGACCCACCCCGCCATCCGCGGCACCTTCGAAGGGGCCAAGCGCCTCTCCTATGGCGCCCGCGCGATTACCGAGGGCGGCTATCAGTCGGTGCCGAAGCTCTCATTCCCCGGTGGCGCGCTGATCGGCTGCTCGGCCGGCTTCGTCAACGTGCCGCGCATCAAGGGCAGCCACAATGCGGTGCTCTCCGGCATGCTCGCGGCGGAGAAGCTGGCGGAGGCGATCGCTGCCGGTCGCGCCAATGACGAGCCGATCGAGATCGAGCGCGGCTGGCGCGACAGCGCCATCGGCCAGGATCTGAAGAAGGTCAGGAACGTCAAGCCGCTGTGGTCGCGCTTCGGCACGGCAGTGGGTGTCGCGCTCGGTGGGCTCGACATGTGGACGAACCAGCTCTTCGGCTTCTCCTTCTTCGGCACGCTGAAGCATCGCAAGACCGATGCGGCCTCCCTGGAGCCAGCGGCGAAACACCAGAAGATCGACTACCCCAAGCCGGACGGCGTGCTTACCTTCGACCGGCTCTCCTCGGTGTTCCTCTCGAACACCAACCACGAGGAGGATCAGCCGGTGCATTTACAGGTCAAGGACCCCGAGCTGCAGAAGCGCTCCGAATATGACGTCTATGCCGGCCCGTCGACACGCTACTGTCCGGCCGGCGTCTACGAATGGGTGGAGAAGGACGGGCAGCCGACCTTCGTCATCAACGCCCAGAACTGCGTCCACTGCAAGACCTGCGACATCAAGGACCCGAACCAGAACATCAACTGGGTGCCGCCGCAAGGGGGCGAAGGCCCGGTCTATCCGAACATGTAGTGTTCGGAAGGCGGGCCGCCCGGACTCCCGCCGCGAAAGAAGGGGGCGAAGGCCCGGTCTATCCGAACATGTAGTGTTCGGAAGGCGGGCCGCCCGGACTCCCGCCGCGAAAGAAGGGGGCGAAGGCCCGGTCTATCCGAACATGTAGTGTTCGGAAGGCGGGCCGCTGGCGCCAGCATGGCCGTTGCTGCCATTACCTGTCGTGTCCGCACTGGCGACTTTAAAGCAGCCAAGGGGCCCTATGGTCAGCTTCCATGTGAAGATTAGGCCTTTAATTAATTGTGTTTGGCGCCAAAATGACCGTCAGGGCAATTGCTGACGCAAATGGGCAAGTGTGCGCCGGAAAGAACCGATAGCAATGTTAGGAACCATGAATCGGGAGTATGAATTCATGGCTGCGCAAGTGGTTGTTTCCAGAGCCTTAGGCTGGAGCAATCCTTGTTCCATTCGCTGCCGGCCGATGCGGTGGAGGTTTGGCAGTTTGCTTGAATACACCGTCGGAACAGAGGGAACTGAAAAATGAGAAAATTTCTAGCAACGACATGCCTGGCCGCTGGTCTGTTCGGACTGGGGACTGCGGCGTCGGCGCAGGAATGTGGCGATGTGACTATTGCCAACATGAACTGGCAGAGCGCGGAGGTGCTGGCGAGCGTCGATAAATTCATCCTGACGGAAGGCTATGGCTGCAATGCCGAGCTGGTAGTCGGCGACACGGTGCCGACCATCACCTCGATGATCGAAAAGGGCGAACCCGACATCGCACCGGAAGGCTGGGTCGATCTTCTGCCGGACGTCGTCAAGCGCGGTCTCGAAGAAGGCAAGATCGTCGCCGCTGCAACCGCACTTTCCGACGGTGGCGTCCAGGGCTGGTGGATGCCTAAATACATCGCCGACGAACACCCGGACATCAAGACGATCGATGACGTGCTGAAGCATAAGGAGCTCTTCCCGGATCCGGAAGATCCGAGCAAGGGTGCCGTCTTCAACGGCCCTCAGGGCTGGGGCGGCACGGTCGTGACGACGCAGCTCTACAAGGCTTACGGCGCTGAAGCAGCAGGCTTCACCCTGGTCGACACCGGTTCTGCGGCCGGCCTCGACGGCTCGGTCGCCAAGGCCTACGAGCGCAAGCAGGGCTGGGTCGGCTATTATTGGGCTCCGACGGCACTGCTCGGCAAATACGAGATGGTGAAGCTCGACCATGGCGTCCCGCACGACGCCGCAGAGTGGAAGCGTTGCAATACGGTTGCCGATTGCCCGGATCCGAAGAAGAACGATTGGCCGAAAGACACCGTCCAGACGCTGGTAACGAAAGCCTTCGCCGACCGCGCCGGCCCGGCCATGGAATATCTCAACACCCGCGCATGGACGAACGATGTGGTCAACAAGCTGATGGCCTGGATGACCGACAACCAGGCAAGCGGCGAGGAGGGCGCCAAGCACTTCCTCGAGGAAAACCCGGACATCTGGACCAAGTGGGTCTCGCCGGAAGTCGCAGAGAAGGTCAAGGCGGCCCTCTGATCGAAATCCCTGCTGTGGAGCGGCGCGCCGGTTTGCGCGCCGCTCCCGTTTCATGGGTTGTCGTTCTCTCGAACGACAACCTTCTGTGGCTCCCTTGTGAAGGGTGCTTCGGCGGCAAAGAACAATAAAGGCGGGCCGCCTTGACGATTGCGAAGGGGAATAGAGATGGAATGGTTGACCAGATTTCCGCACATGGATGACGGCCGGCTTCGGGATCTGAAGAAGGTAATCGACGAAGGTTTCCGGGCATTTACTCGCGCCTATGGCGACAGCATCGAAGCGTTTTTCGATCCGCTGCAGTTTTTCCTGATCGAGTCCGAGCGTTTCATGACGCGCACGCCCTGGCCGATCATTCTGCTGCTTGTCGCGCTCATCGCCTGGTTCGCCAGCCGCAACTGGAAAATCGTCGCGGGCTGTGTCGGGACGCTTCTCGTCATCGGCTATTTCGACATGTGGGACGACACGATGAAGACGATCTCGATGATCTTCGTCTGTACGGTGCTGTCGATCGCGATCGGTATCCCGATCGGCATCATCATGTCGCGTTCCGATCGGTTCCAGAATGTCGTCAACCCGGTTCTCGACGTTATGCAGACGATGCCGAGCTTCGTCTACCTCATCCCCGTCGTGATGCTGCTCGGCATCGGCAAGGTGCCGGGCCTAATCGCCGTTGTCATCTACGCCATTCCGCCGATGATCCGCTTGACCAATCTCGGCATCCGGCTGGTGGACAAGGACGTGCTCGAGGCGGCGGACGCCTTCGGCTCGTCGAATTGGCAGAAGCTGAAGAACGTGCAGATGCCGTTGGCGCTGCCGACGATCATGGCCGGCATCAACCAGACGATCATGATGGCGCTTGCCATGGTGGTCATCGCTTCGATGATCGGCGTTCAGGGCCTGGGCCAACCGGTCTTGAAGGCAATCGCCAACCAGTACTTCACGCTCGGCATTTTCAATGGCATGGCCATCGTCGGCATCGCGATCATCTTCGACCGCGTCAGCCAGGCCTATGGCCGCCGCCTGCAGCGGCACCTGGAAATCGTCCACGGCTGAATGATTGGCCGCCGAGCTGGTCGGCGCTATCCCGCAAAAGGCAAGCGGCTCGGGACTCCGTCTCGGGCCGCTTTCGGTTTCAAGGTTCATGCTTCATACTTCCAGCGCCGCGCATCTTGTCGAGCGTGGGCTCCTGAAGCCTCACTCCTTCGGACGGTGACCTGCCGCCGGATTCGATCCGATGAGGTCGAAGCCGCCGATGGGAGGCGCCGAGTTCGGACTTCCATCCTGCCCTACGAGCGCCCCGTGCGTAAGGCGCCTGTTGCGCTCGAAGTTTGTGAGCCCTGAAAACGCGCCGATTTGGGAGGAGACTTGCAGTTGTTCCTCTGGAAACGACTGCCGAAGCGCTTATCTGAGATGCCGACGCCTGGGCCAACGGAGTATTCATGAAGCTTAGAGCCATCTTCAATCGGGATGGTGGAACATTTCGCACGACGGACATGGCGGCCTATGGCAGGGCGGTGGAGGCGGCCTTTTATGCGGCCGGACACGAACTAGAGATCGCGGTCGTCGGGGCGGGTGAAATGCGCGAGGCGCTGGAGACGGCTGGCCGGCGCGCCGATCTCGACGCGATGATCGCCGGCGGCGGCGATGGGACAATTTCCGCCGCCGCGGGTGTCGCCTGGAAGTGCGGCATGCCGCTTGGCATCATCCCGGCGGGCACAATGAACCTTTTCGCCCGGTCGCTGAAACTGCCTATCGATATTTGGAGGGTGCCCGAGGTGCTCGCAAATGGAAGAATCATCGACGGCGACATCGGCAGTGCAGATGGCCGCGCCTTCGTACATCAGTTCTCCATGGGGCTCCATGCTCGCCTGGTGCGCTACCGCAATGCCTATCGATTTGCGTCACGCATTGGAAAGATCGGCGCGAGCACGCGTGCGGCCATCGGCGTGATCTTCAATCCGCCGGACTTCGAGATCGAATTCGATGCCGACGGCCATCGTGAGCGCCGCCATGTGTCGCAGATCTCGGTGTCGAACAACCATTTCGGTCACGCGACGCTGATGTATGCGGAGGACGTGACCGCTGGTCACCTCGGCTTCTACACAGCGCCGCCGCTCAGTCCCGCAGGCGTGGCGAAACTCGCCTTCGATATTTTGCGCGGCCGTTTCCGGGCAAGCCCTCTCATTTCGGAAATGAGCGCGATCGCCGTCGATCTGCATTTCCCGAAGGTGGATCGCAAGATCAACTGTGTCATCGACGGCGAGCTTCTGCCGATTGCGCGGCGCGATATCGCCCTGCGCGTCCACCCGGGCGAATTGAAGCTGCTCGTCGGCACAGGCGACCAGTAGATTTCGCCTGCATCACCCAAGCACTAATCGTTGAGCCAGACATAGCTGAACCCGTATCGATCCGCACCGGAGCCATGGATATAGGGCAATGCGAGGTCCCGTCGCTGCTTTCCATTCCCGTCCATTCCGAGGGCGTTGAGTGCCCCGTTGAGAGCGTCGGGAATTTGCGTCTCCGTATCGGCCTCGCTGCGCCAGACCACCAGCAGCGGCCTTCTCCTCTTGTCGACCGGGACTGTCTCCAGCATCGAAGGGATGGCGACCGTCGCCCCGGCGAATTGCGTGCGAATATTGCCGGCGATCTGCTTGTCGTTGGCAATGACGAAGGCGGGTTCGCGCCCCTCCATCTTTGCAACCGTCTCGGCAAAGGCTGCATAGGGGATATTCAAGCGGGAATAATCGCCGAACCAGGGGCGCACCGCGGCCCGAGAGGAGACGATGACGAGCGCCCCGATAACAATGGTCGCGATCAGTGGAACGAAGAGCCGGAGGGCTGGCGCGGCATCGATCCGCGCGGCCTCGATCTTAAGACAAAGGTAGAGCGGCAGCAGGACCAGGTAGAGCACCAGCCACTTCTCGCGAACATGCGTCGCAGCCACCCCGAGCACGATCAGCAGCACCCCCAGGAGACAAAACGCAATCATCCGCCCGACAATGCGAGTCCATTGGCTTTCCGCTTGCCAGATCTGCCGGATCTTGCCGTGGGCGAAAAGGCCGAAGAGCAGCACGGTGACGACGCTGCCACCGATCATTGCCGAAGCAAGTGCGGCGACGCCGTGAAGCGCCTGAACGAGGCGCCCTTCCGCCTCACGCTCCTTCATCTCGTTCAGGGTTCCGGAGGAGGCGGCGTCGAGATTTTGCAGCACCCAAATTCCGTGCGGAGTGGCGATGATGGCGGCGACGGCGATCCCTGCGAGAATTCGCCAGTCGAAGATGCGCGCGCGCAGGTCGCGTTCCGGCAAAATGGCGACGATGGCTGCGATGGGAACCAGCACGAAGTTGTACTTCGAGATGACGCCGATACCGACGGCGATGCCGGTCAGCAGATAGGAGAAAAGGCTTGGGCGCGTGAGCGTTCTAAGGAACCCGTACAGAAAAAGCGAGACGGCAAAAAGGGCGGCAACCGTGTGCGAGAGGTCCCGTTGCGCCAGCAGGAAAACCGGAGGCAGGCTGAGTACGCCGAACATTGCGATCGCCGACGAGTGCCGGTCTCCAAGGACGAGCCGGGCGGCGAGGCCGTAGAAGAGGCAGCAGAGGAACAGAAGCCCGTTTTTCAGAAGCGTCATCGTCGCAAGCGAGGTGCCGATCGCTTGCGAAAGCCCATATTGCAGCCAGTTATAGAAGGGCGGCTGAGGGCCATATCCGAGCCGCAGGAACTGCGACAGGAACGCCTGCTCGGCCTCGTCGATCTCGAGCGAATTGGATGCCGCCAGTCGCAGGGCGATACACAGAAGGAAATAGCCTGCGAGAAGCAGGAAAACCGCGTTCGGTCGCCGTTCGACCATGTCAAGCATGCGGCGGTTCCTGGTCGAAGACCTGCCGCACGATGTAGCTCGCCGTCTCGTCGTCGCGGAAGTAGGCGCGCGCCATCATTTCCGAGAGAATGCCGGTGGTGATGAGCTGGATCGAGGAGAGGAAGAGCATAATGCCGACCAGCAGCATCGGCCGGGTGCCGATGTCGTTACCCAGGATGAACTTATCGATGCCAAGATAGATGAGGATGAGCGCGCTGATGCCACCGGCGGCCAGCCCGATCGAACCGAAGAAGTGGCCGGGCCGCGCTTTGTAGCGCATGAAGAACAGCACCGCCAAGAGGTCGAGAATCACGCGGAAAGTCCGCGAGATACCATATTTCGACGTGCCGAAATGGCGGGCGTGATGCGTCACTGCCATTTCGCCAATGCGGCTGCTGGGCACGACGCCGGCTACCCATGCGGGGATGAAGCGGTGCATTTCACCCATGAGCTTCACCTGCTTGATGATGGCGCCGCGGTAGATTTTAAGGCTGCAGCCATAGTCATGCAGCTTCACGCCGGTGATTTTGCCGATCAGGTAATTGGCGCACCATGAGGGGATCTTGCGGAGCAGCAGGCCGTCCCGGCGGTTCTTTCGCCAGCCGACGAGCAGGTCGAGCTCGCGCGCCTCGATCGCGGCCACCATCAGCGGGATGTCCCTGGGATCGTTTTGCAGGTCTCCATCGAGCGTGGCGATCAATCGACCGCTGGCGGCGTCGATCCCCGCCTGCATGGCCGCGGTCTGGCCAAAATTCTTCTGCAACTCGATGACCTTCAACCGCAATCCCGGGCGTGCAAGCTCGCTCCGCGCGTTCGGCAAGGTTCGGTCGGTACTGCCGTCGTCCACCAGGATCAACTCCCATGAGCTGCCGAAATCGACCATCGCCTCGCAAATGCGATTGATCAACGGCCGAACGCTTTCCTCCTCGTTGAACACCGGGACGACGATGGACAATTCGACGCGCCGCACAACGCTGGTGATTGCTTGAGCGGGTTCTTCTCTCTGATTCAAAGGGTGATCTCCGCGATCTGCTGTCTCTGGCTTTCTTGCACAGTTGACAGTAGTAACCAACAGGGAAATCGCGTTGCCCGGTAGAGGAAATCGGCATCTCATGAATTCGGACAGGCAGCTCGGTCGGCCATCGTGGCTTGCGCGCAACCGCATGGCACTGATTTCCCTTGCGGCCGTCGCGGCTTACGCCGTCTTCGTAGAGTGGATCTGGGGATGGCTCGCCTTGATGCGGCAATGGGCAGAGGTCGGTCTCGCACCGGTGCTTTCGGCGCTTGCACTCCTGGTCGCCACCTATTTCGTGCGCTGCTACCGAATCTACGACTACTTTCCCAATGAGACCGCCGGTCGGTTCCTGACGCTTCTGCGCATCACCCAGATCCACAATCTGCTCAACATCATGCTGCCCTTCAGGGCGGGCGAGACGAGCTTTCCATTGCTGATGCGCTCCGAATTCGGCGTTCCGCTGTTACGCGGCACCTCGGCGCTCTTCGTCATGCGGCTCCTCGACCTGCACGCGCTCCTCGTTGTTGCGGCGGTTGGCGTCGTGATCGGAAGGAGTGGGCAGGCGGCCTGGTGGGTCCTCTGGCTGCTGGGTTTCGTCTCGCCGCTCGTCTTCTTTCTGCTCAAGGCGAGGGTCCTTGCCGTGGCGCGGCGCATGGCGCCCGGCAGGCTCAAGCCCTACTTAGAGGAAGTCGAGGCCGGTCTGCCGCTTCACGTTTCGGCGTTCCTGCGGGCCTGGGCAATGACGCTGCTGAACTGGGCGGTCAAGGTGGTGATTCTCGCCTGGGTGCTCGCCGTAATGGGGGTGGCGCCGTTTGCCGCCTCATTCGGCGGGGCGCTCGGTGGAGAACTGTCATCGGTCCTCCCGGTACATGCGCCGGCCGGCGTCGGCACCTATGCCGCAGCTATCGTCGCCGGCGCCGTTTCGTTCGGCGCGGCGGGCGATGCAGCGACGCTTGGGGTGCTCGGCCGGGCGAGCGTCAACGCGCATCTGCTCGTCGTCGTCTCGGCCGCCGCAGGCACGCTGCTGTCGCTCGGGCTGAAACCGAAGAATTGAACAAGCGCGCTACTGGAACGACGTCTCGTAAAAGCTCCTGAGCTTGCGCGAATGCAATTTTTCCGGCGGCATGGCCGCGAGCTTCTGCAGCGCCAGGATGCCGATCTTTAGATGCTGACTCACCTGCGTGCGATAGAAGGCCGTCGCCATGCCCGGCAGCTTCAACTCTCCGTGCAGCGGCTTGTCCGACACGCAGAGCAGCGTTCCGTAGGGCACCCGGAAGCGGAAGCCATTGGCGGCAACGGTTGCCGCCTCCATGTCCAGCGCAATGGCGCGCGCCTGCGAGAGGCGCTTGACCGGACCGCGCTGGTCACGCAGTTCCCAGTTGCGGTTGTCGATCGTCGCGACAGTGCCGGTGCGCATGATCTGCTTGAGATCGTAGTCCTTGTAGCCTGTCACTTCCGCGACCGCATCCTGCAGGGCGACCTGAACCTCCGCAAGGGCGGGCAGCGGAATCCAGACAGGAAGATCGTCGTCGAGCACGTGGTCTTCGCGCATATAGGCATGCGCCAGCACGTAATCGCCGAGCCGTTGGCTGTTGCGAAGGCCGGCGCAATGGCCGAGCATCAGCCAGACATGCGGCCTTAGGACGGCGATGTGGTCGGTGATCGTCTTGGCGTTGGACGGACCGACGCCGATATTGACCATCGTGATGCCGCCGTGGCCCTTTTTCTTCAGGTGGTATGCCGGCATCTGCGGCAGGCGAGCGAGAGAATAATCGTTCTCCGGCTTGTCGGCGCCTGCCAAGGTGGTGATGTTGCCGGGCTCGACGAAGGCCGTGTAGCCGTTGCCTCCTTCGGCCATCTGCTGGCGCGCCCATGCGCAGAATTCGTCGATATAGAACTGGTAGTTCGTGAAGAGCACGAAATTCTGGAAATGCGAGGCGCTGGTTGCGGTGTAGTGGCTGAGGCGGGCCAGCGAATAGTCGATGCGCTGTGCGGTGAAGGGGGCGAGCGGAGAGGGCTCGCCCGGACCGGGTTCATATGAACCGTTGGCGATCTCGTCGTCCGTGGTCGTGATATCCGGGGCATCGAACAGATCGCGCAACGGAATGTCGATGCTTTCCGCCGCCGACGCCTCGACATGCGCGTTCTCGCCGAAAGCAAAATGCAGCGGGATCGGGGTCGCCGACTCCGAAACGACGACGCTGACGCCATGGTTGCGGATAAGGTGCCCGAGCTGCTCCTTCAGGTAATGGCGAAAGAGCTTTGGGCGGGTGATCGTCGTCGTGTAGACGCCGGGTGCGCTGACATAGCCGAAGGACAGCCTCGAATCGACATGGCCGAAGCTGCTCGTCTCGATACTCACCTGCGGATAGCAGGCGCGGAAACGGGTAAGGGGTCTGTCGCTCTTTCCCAAACCCTCGAACGCCTCGCGCAGGAAGCGCGTATTGCGCTCGTAAAGCGCCTCCAGGCAATCGACGGCTTCGGCCGGATTGTCGAAGGATTGCGGCTCGAAGGCTTCAGGTGTGGTGATGGAGAGGGCGGAATTTGAAGAAATTTGTTTGTCCATGTCGCATTATAGGCCGCGACTTCTGACAAGCAAACGACAGATGAGGAGTTTTCACATCTCGTTTAACGGGGTCCCGCCAGGATGATCGTGCTGCCGATCAGTGCCACAGCCATGCCGGTAAGGTCCCACCGATCCGGTCTGATACCTTCGGCAATCCACAGCCAGAAGAGCGAAGCAGCGATGTACACGCCGCCGTAAGCCGCATAGGCTCGGCCCGCGGCGGCCGTATCGATCATCGTCAGAAGCCAGGCAAAAAGCGCCAGCGATCCCATGCCGGGCACCAGCCACAAGACGGACCTGCCGAGCTTGAGCCATGCCCAGAAGGCAAAGCATCCGGCGATTTCGGCAAGCGCGGCAAGAAAATAGATGGCGAATGCGGACACGGTTGCGCTCCTTCCAACGCGAGAATGGAGCGAAGCGCGGAGCCTTGTGCAAGGAGAAAATTCGCTTCGGGGCGAGGTCGAAGGAAAGTGCTACAGGGACCGTCGCTTGTCCTAAAAGTCGCGCGACGTTGGAAGATCAGCTCATCGCCTGGCGCTGGAGCGTTATGAAGAGCACCAAGCCGGCGCCGTTCTTGCCGATGCCGGAGGCGCTGGCCTTGTTGTAGGCGACCGCCCCGAACGGCGCGATCAGCAGACCGGTAACGAACAGGAGCCGGAGTGCCAGCATGGCGGAGGAGACGAACACGGCCATTTCCATAACGATCCTGGGTTAGTCGCGGACGCGGACGGTAAGCCGCAAGCCGCCGCTTGGCCTCACCCTGCTCAGAGCTTGGCCTGGCAATATTGCGCTGTGTGCACGGTGCAGTCCGTCAGCGAGCCGATATAGGTGTTCTGGCGGCGACGCTCCGTATCGGCGCCGACCGCTGCCGCGAGCGTCATGGCGAAGGCGACCATCAACAGGCTGATGATTGTAAGGCGGCGGGCGAGCATATCCATGATCTGGTCCGTGGGCTGGAGGCACTCTTAAATCGATTGAGCGGTTTTTCGCATAGCCAAACTGAATTCTTGCTGAGACGCCCATTCATCTGCCGTTCATCTTGGTTGAAGGCGCGGGCCTTGCCACGCGCGGAGCGCGTTCCTAAGTGTGGACTCCCAAGAACCTGAGGAGAGACTGCCTATGACTGCTCCGATCGAGCTCTATTACTGGCCGACCCCCAACGGCTGGAAGATCACCATCATGCTTGAGGAGCTCGGCGTTCCCTATGCGGTCAAATACGTCAATATCGGCCGGGGCGACCAGTTCGCACCGGATTTCCTGAAGATTTCGCCGAATAACCGCATGCCGGCGATCATCGACCCCGACGGCCCTGGCGGCGAGCCGATCTCAGTCTTCGAATCGGGTGCGATCCTGCAATATCTCGGCCGCAAACACGGAAAATTCTATCCGGGCGACGAACGCGCCCGCGTCGAGGTGGAGCAATGGCTCTTCTGGCAGGTGGGCGGTCTTGGTCCGATGGCGGGGCAGGCACACCACTTCCGCCAATATGCGCCGGAAAGGATCGCCTATGGCATCGAGCGCTACACGAACGAGGTGAACCGCCTCTACGGCGTGATGAACAAGCGCCTGGCCGACCGGCCGTTCCTGGCCGGCGACTATTCCATTGCGGACATGGCTGCGATCGGCTGGGTGATCCCGCACGAGAACCAGGGACAGGACCTAAATGATTTTTCGAACTTGAAACGCTGGTTCGAGACGATGCTGGCGCGGCCCGCGGTAAAGAAGGCGATCGAAGTCGGTAAGGAGGAACGAGCCCGCCAGAAGGCGCTTGCAGAGGACAAGGAAGCTCAGAAGATCCTGTTCGGCCAGCGCGCACGCTAGCTCTCGATCAGTGAGCGGCTAGGAGAGACCCTCCCCAACTCTCCGACAAGGGGGAGGGGTTAGGTGTCCGCCGCGCTCGTCTGCTAGTTCATGACCTTTGCGTCTGGCGTCAGGGTCAAGATGGAAGTGCGACGGCGCAGCGCAGAAAGCCCCTTCGTGCCTTGTGGGTCGCTGGAGGGTTGAGGAGAGGTCTTCACCTCAACCCCCAAAATCAAGAGAGAATCTTAAAGACGGGTCCACGTCTGCGACTTGCACAGAACCTTTAGTACGCAGCCCTTCATTTTGAGCGAATTGCCTTGGACGGAACCCGAGCCGCTATAGGTCCTGTCGCTCTCCGGATCGGTGATTTCGCCGCTATAGCTGCCGCTGGCTCCGGCAAGATTGCCGATACGCTTGCCCGCATGCTTGCCCGTCTTCAGCGTGACGCAGAAGGATCCGCCGCAGGGAGCGATTTCCGCTGTGGCGCCGCTCGCGGTCCTCCAGTTTCCGACGATCGGCTCGGCGGCAAGGGCCGGACCTGTCGCCATGAAAGCGAGCGCCGTGGTGACGAGCAAAGTGCGTTTCATCGAATCTCCTCCGCAAAACAGTGCGGCCTTCTAGCCGCGAGACCGCCCGAGCCTAACTTACGCGCACGTAAAGGTAAATATGTCCACCGTCGCCCCGGTGCTCCAGGCGGCAGGCGAGCCGCCAAGGAACCGCGACCGGCGCAACGGCAAGCGACCACGCGCCTTCGGCTCTGTGTTCGAGGCTGCGTGGCGGGGCCAGGAACTTCTTCGCAGGCCTCGTTCCGCTTTTGTGGTTAGCAATTCGTTGAAATCCGTCACTTAAGTTTGCGTAAATTTTTAATCGGAGTGCCGACACTCCGGGCATTCCGATGCTTAACGAAAACCCAAATTTACCAAGCGTTTGAACTTTGTTTGGGGCAAGTTAAGCATGCATTTTAAGCGCCTGTTGAAAGGCGCCCGGCATACTCGAAGCCATAAGACGAGCGGGCAAAACAGCTCGCCGAAGAACCGCAAGCGACGCCGCCGAAGACGGCGCGCTTTCGGGGCGCCCGACAAGAGGCAGGCCAAAACAGGGACCAACGAACTGAAGCCGGGCGCGCCTGCCGTATTCCCCACGCAAAGGCGCGCCGCTTCGGTAACCAGAAGACAGGGACGACGACAATGGCACTCTTTGATTTGCAGATCGTTTCGGAGGCCGCGATGGGCGGCGACAACCGGGCCGATGCCCTTTGTGCAATGGGTCTCGCCTATGCAACCGGCCGCGGCAGACCCGTCGATCTGGTCGCCGCGCACAAGTGGCTGAACATCGCCGCCATCAAGGGCTGCGACCGCGCCGCCAGTCTCCGCGCAGACCTTGCGGCAACCATGAGCAAGACCGACCTTGCGGCCGCCCTTCGCGCGGCGCGCGAATGGATGACGATGCACTGATCGCGCGCAAGTCACGCGCCTGCCGAGCGCGGCCGGCGGCCGGAGGGGATGGGGCGCCGCTTAGAGCCTTTCCGGGTTAAATGGAAACAATTCTGTTGGCTCAAGCGGAGCGGAATGTTTGCCCGGCTGGCGCGCGGCGTAGCCAAAGCATACGGCCTACAGGGCCGCGCGTCTTATCAGACGCGCAAAGGTCCCTGTAGCGCTTTGAAGCGCTGCATGTCTTTGTCCTTAAATCGAGATCGATTTAAGGAGACATGCAGAAGCCAGCCGGGCAAACAGGCCGCCCGCTTCAGCCAACCCGCAGGGCCGGGCATCTTTCCGCCAGGATCAGAGGCGATCGCCTCGGCCGTACCTCCGGGTACGACCTGCGGCAATCGCCTCTGCCCTGACGAAAACCTGCTCCGGCAGAATGTTTCCATTTAACCCGGAAAGGCTCTAGCCCAGGCTCTTCAGCACTGCCGGCAAGGCGGCCTCCAGCAACTTCATCTCGGCTTCGGGCGCGGCGCTGATGCGGATGCAGCGATTGAGGGGTGCCACACCCGGCATGCGGATGAAGATGCCGTGATCGCCCATCAGCCGCTCGACGATCGCCTTGGCATAGCCCGCGTCCCGCCCGCAATCGACGGCGACGAAATTCGTGGCGGAGGCGAGCGGCAACAGCCCGTTTTCGCGAGCGATTGCGGAGAGCCTGTCGCGGGAGCTTGCGATTTTGGCGACGACCTCCTTCAGGTACGCCTGGTCGGCGAGCGCGGCGATCGCCGCCGCGACGCCGATGCGGTTCATGCCGAAATGATTGCGGATCCTGTCGAAGGCCTGGGCAGTGCCGGGTGTGGTGAGCGCATAACCGATACGCGCGCCCGCGAGACCATAGGCCTTTGAGAAGGTCCGGGTGCGAATCACGTTCGGCCGGTCGATCAGGCTTTCGATCGAAGGCACCGAGTCGGGCGGCGCGGTTTCGCTATAGGCTTCGTCGAGGATGAGCAGCGTCGTTTCCGGTAAGGCGGCGGCGAATTCGACGATGCGGTCGGCGGGCCACCAACTGCCCATGGGATTGTCCGGATTGGCGAAATAGACGAGCGGCGCGTTCTCCCGCTTGACAGTAGCAAGGAGCCCCTCGAGGTCTTCTCGATCGTTGGCATAGGGCACGGTTGCTAGCCGCCCGCCGTGGCCTGCGACGTGGTAGTTGAAGGTCGGATAGCCTCCGAGCGAAGTCACGACCGGCATGCCCGGCTCGACGACGAGGCGGACGATCTGGCCCAGCAGGCCGTCGATGCCTTCTCCGACGGCGATATTGCCAGGAGACGTGCCGAGATGGCCGGCCAGCGCCTGTTTGAGATCGTGGTTTTCCGGGTCCGCGTATTTCCATGTCTCGGCTGCTGCTTCCCGGATCGCAAGCAGCACCGAAGGGGCCGGACCGAAGCCGCTCTCGTTCGCACCGATGCGGGCGGCGATGCTGCGGCCGCGTTGCCGTTCGATGGCTTCCGGTCCGACGAAGGGAACGGTGGCCGGCAAGGATTGGATGAGCGGCGTGAAGCGCGAGAAGGTGGACATGTGGACAACCCCGGACGAAATGCGCCGCGGAACTTATCGTATATGCGCGGGAATCGGAATCGGCTTGCGCAAAGAAAGATCGGCTGCGACGAATCTCAGACCACGATGATTTGAGGTCGGATCGACCTAGGCCGTGGTGACGATTTAATCATTTGAGCCAGAGCATGATGCTGGCGAGCTTGACGAAGCCGAGGAAGGTTGCGGCGAGCTTGTCGTAGCGGGTGGCGATGCGGCGCCACTGTTTGAGCTTGG